>Ga0172372_10000006_pt1 | contig 396298 bp, 362 predicted proteins | sample LakKiv5m_2_FD_114544 | JGI IMG/M metagenome (GOLD analysis project Ga0172372, IMG submission 114544) | Freshwater microbial communities from Kabuno Bay, South-Kivu, Congo - kab_092012_9.5m | ecosystem: Environmental > Aquatic > Freshwater > Lake | place: Democratic Republic of the Congo...
GGACAAACTACCGTCACACATTTGCATCATGGCAGTGATTCGTGAACTTGAAAGGCTTTGAACAAGCGAACGATAGGGTGATCCGGCGCGCGGAGCATTTTCCATTGGGTGGAAATGGCGGAGCCGGAGGGATTCGAACCCTCGATACAGCTTTTCAACTGTATAACGGTTTAGCAAACCGCCGCCTTCAGCCTCTCGGCCACAGCTCCCTGCCAGTCTTGTGCCTCGCCTGAGAGGTGGCGAGGGTCGTTGTTTTGCCCTTTCGGGTAGCGCCTTGCAACCCTCCCGGGGTCGCGGCGGTTCGGTTCAGGGCTTCAGCTCGAAGTCCAGACGGTAGGCGTAGCCCCGCATCACGTTGCGGTAGGTCATTTTCCCGCGGCCGGCCTTTTCCTGCGCCTCGAACCAGGCCCGGACCTCGGGGCGGAAGCGGACGTGGAACTGGTCGAGCCAGCCCTTCAGCAGGCCGCGGAACCAGCCGGGCAGGCCCTCCTGGTTACCGAAATCGACCACGTGGATCGTGCCGCCGGGCTTGAGCTGGGCAATCCCGTGCTCCAGCGCCTCGCGCCAGTCATCCATCATCGACAGCGAATAGGAATAGATCAGCCGGTCGAAGGGGCGGTCATGGCCAAGCCTGGCGGCCGTGAAATCGGTCGAGAGCGCGGTGCCCAGGCGGATGCGGCCCGAAAGCCCTGCCCCGTCGACCGAGGCCTGCGCGGTCTTCAGCATCTCGGCCGAGGCGTCGATGCCATAGAGGTGGACGTTCGCCCGCTTCTGCGCCAGCACCACGAGGTTGCGCGCCGTGCCGCAGCCGACCTCGCACACATGGTCGCCATCGCGCAATGGCAGCTCTTCGATCAGCTTGTCGCGACCGAACAGGTAGTATTTGCGTGTCAGGTCGTAGACGTGCCGCGTATAGCGGTACATCTGGTCCATCGCGGAATGAGCATTCGACGAAGCGCCCGGAGCCGACATCAGCTGGCCTTCAGCTCGTAGATGTGGAACCCGCCATAGATGGACGAGCGGTCCTTGTCGTGGAACGCGCGCGATTCTTCGCCCAGATAGTTCCAGCGCCCGATCAGCTCGGCCGGCAGCTTGCGCTCGAGCGGGCTCTCGGCGCCTGCCGTGCGGAAGATGACGCGCGCGCCCGGGGCCGCCGTGCGCGTGATCTGCTGCCAGAGCGCCGTGATCTGCTGCTCGTTCATCCAGTCCTGCGCATCGAGCAGCACATAGCAGTCGAGGCTGCGCTCGGGCTGCTTGGCCAGGAAGTCCGTCATCGAGGCCAAATGCGTCTCGACGCGGTCGGTGCGCGTGCGCACCACGTCGTAGATTTCCTGCCGCAGATAGGGCGGCACGCCGCGGCGGTCCTCTGTGTCATAACGACGGCCAAAGGCCTGCCAAGCGAAGTAATTGGTCTGAAGCGGGAAGTCGCAGGCCAGCTTCTCGATGCGCTGGCGGATCAGGCCCGCCGGATCGCCCTTCGAGTCCTTGGCCAGTTCGTCATACTGCGCCGGCGGAATGCCAAGGGCATAGAACGACACCGGCAGCTTCGAGAGCGCCTTCAACAGCTTCGAGTCGAACAGGGGCGCAATCACGCGGTCGAAGACGGCGCGCTGCTCGGCCGGCGAGCGCGCGGTCAGCATCTCGTTGAGCTGCTTGCCATGCAGCTTGGCCACCGTCTGCAGCACGCCGAGGAACCGGCCCAAGAGGCTGTAGCGGTAGAGGTCCTTGGCAAACATGTCGATGCGCTGCCCGCGCAGGGGCGCGGTATGGCGCCAGTAACGTCGCGTCGTCTCGTCCAGCCGGTGCGCCAGGTAGGTATCGAAGTTCGCACGGTTCTGCTTCGAGTTGGCCACGCCGAAGAAGGCGAAGAAGTCCTCGTAGGTCGGCAGATAGCGCAGCGCCGCCAGCTTGAGGCGGGTCAGCGCGATGTGGTTCGGGTTCAGGTCGACGGCGATGATCCGCGCCGGGTCGCCCGAGAGATAGTTGACGACATTGCACCCGCCCGAGGCGATGGTGATGATGCGGCTGTCGGGCCGCACGCGCAGCGCCGCCATGTCGACATCCGGGTCTTCCCAGATCTGGTTGTAGACGAAACCCTGGAACATCATTGTAAACATGCGTTCCAGGACGCCGCGCTTGGACGTCAGGCGGTGGTTGACCGCAGCTTCCTGCAGAAGTTTGTTCGCCATGGATTTTAAGCTTGGATCCAGTCTGTCGGGCCGCGGGCAATCAAGAGGCTTGCCCCGCGACGCATGGGTCTGCGAAACCGTGTTTCTAATTCGGGAGCCCTGCCCTTGCAAACGAACAAAAGTGCCGGTGCCTCCAGAAAACCCCGGAAAACCGGCAACCGACCGCCGCGTCGCCCATCGACGCCGCACCCGCAGGGGCAAACCTCGGACGCAGTCGCAGCAGCCATCGCGGATGGCTTGATCCAGCAGGCCGCGGGCGCCTCGCTCGACCAGGCCATATCGCGGGCGCTGAAGGCGGCCTCGGCCCTGACGCCCGATGGCCGCCGCGAGCTTGTCCAGACCCTCGGCGCCATCAACCGCCACCGCGCCCGCCTGAACTGGCACCTCGCCGCAGCCGGCGCCGTCCCCTCGCCAGCGACACTGTTCTCGGCCTGGACCGTGTTCGCCCGCAGCGGCCGCCGCTGGGAAGACACGGCCGGCGTCGAGGACATTGCCCTGATGCGCCAGCTCGCGCGCCACAGGATCGACGATCCCGAAATGCCCGAGGCGGTCAGGCTCGAGTGCCCGCCCCCCTGGGACACGCTCCTCCGGGAGGCTTTGGGCGACCGCTTTGCCGCCGAGATGGCCGCTGCCCTCGCGCCCCCGCCCGTCGACCTCAGGGTCAACACGCTCAAGGCAACGCGCGAGGTCGCGATCGAACGCCTGCGCTGGGACAAGGTCGAGGCGCGCCCGATGGCGACCAGTCCCTGGGGCTTGCGCTGCGCGCCCGAGACGAATGTCTCGGCAACCCGCGCCTTCCGCGATGGGCTGGTCGAGTTCCAGGACGAAGCCTCACAGCTTGCGGCCCTTCTCTGCGATGCAAGGCCCGGCCTGCAGGTGATGGACTTCTGCTCGGGCACCGGTGGCAAGACACTGGCGCTCGCCGCCGCGATGCAGAACAAGGGACACATCGTGGCCTGCGACATCAGCGACGTGCGCCTGGCCCGCGCAAAGATCCGCATGAAACGCGCCGGCGCCGAGAACGCCGAGCGCATCAGGCTGCCACCGGAAGACAACAAGGAGATGAAGCGCCTCCACGGCCGCTTCCACCGCGTCCTGGTCGACGCGCCCTGCTCGGGAACCGGATCCTGGCGGCGCAACCCGGATGTCCGCTGGTCGCCTCACGCGGCCATCATCGCCGAACTGACGGCGCTCCAGGCAACCATCCTCGCCCGCGCCAGCCGCTTCGTGCAGCCCGATGGCCTTCTCGTCTACGCGACCTGCTCGCTCTTGCCCCAGGAAAACGAACGTCAGGTCGAGGCGTTCCTCTCGGCGAACCCCGGCTTCACGCATGTTCCGGCGCGCGCCCACTGGACCACGCTGACGGGTACCGCATGGCCCTGCAGCGATGGCGACTTCCTGAAGCTGTCTCCCGCCCGCAATGGCACCGACGGCTTCTTCGCCGCGCTTTTGCGAAAGGCCGCAATTCGGGCATAGTTGCCGGCGAAGATCCCCCGACGCCAGCAGCGGAGCCGGACAGGCCATGCGCCCACCCTTCTATGTCACCCAGCTCAAGCGTGACCTCGACATGTGGATCAGCCAGGGCCTGGTCCCGGCCGAGAACCGTGAGCGCATCCTCGCCACGATCGATGTCCCGACGATCCGGGGGCGGCTCGAATCGATCCTCGCCATCTTCGGCGCCATCCTGATCGCCGCCGGCGCGCTGTCCTTCGTGGGCGCAAACTGGGCCGAGATGTCAAAGGGCGCCCGTCTCGTCGTGCTGTTCGGATCGATGTGGCTTGCCTATGCGGCTGCCGTCTGGACCCGCCAGACCGGCCGCGACCTTGTCGGCGAAGCCTTCCTGCTCCTCGGCGTGCTGCTGTTCGGAGCGAACATCTGGTTCGTCGCGCAGACCTACAACATCAACGCCCACTATCCCGACGGCACGATGCTCTGGGCGCTGGGTGCACTGGTGACAGCCCTCCTCGCGCCCTCGCGCGCCGCACTCGCCGCCGCGCTCGCCATCGGCAGCCTCTGGACATTCCAGGAGTCGACGAACTTCGAGGGCCCCCTGCATGTCCAGTTCATCCTGTTCTGGGCCGTGTGCGCAGCGCAGGCGGCCAGCATCAGCTGGCGTCCCGGCATCCACCTCGCCGCGCTCAGCCTCATTCTGTGGTTCGTGGTGTCGAACGACAGCCTCCAGCACCTTCTCCACTGGAGCGACGCAGAAATCGCATCGATCTATGTCTTCCTGCCCCTTCTCATCTGGTCGGTGACCCAGATCCGCGAAACCGGGCCGAACGGCATCGGCCTGATGATCGGGCACTATGCCTTCTTCACCTTCATCGCCGCCTTCTCTGTCATCCATCTCTTTGCCGGCCATGAGGTGGGAACCTCGCTGTCGTGGATCTTCTTTGCCGCGATCGCCTCGCTGATGACGCTGGGTGCAGTCATGCTGCCCCTCCAGCGCAAGGGCGCCTCGGGCCTCGACATTGCCGGCACCTTCTTTGCCCTCGCAGCGACCATCTTCTACGTGACGCAGACCCGCAGCGAACCCAGCGGCACAGAGGTGCCCTATCTGATCTGCTCGCTCATCGTCATCCTCTGGAGCCTCTCGCGCGGCGCCCGCCTCGATGACCGCTTCGTGATCAACTGGTCGATCGTCGCCTTCGGCGCCTGGGTGCTCTACACCTATTTCGAGCTCTTCTCTGCGCTCATGGACCAGGCCGTGTTCTTCACGGTCGGCGGCGTCCTGCTGATCCTTCTCGCCCTCGGCCTCGAACCGCTGCGCCGGCGCCTCCTCGCCGGTGCCGTCAAGCAGGGAGAACCCGGCCAATGAGCAGGCTGCGCATCCTCCTGATTGTCGCCATCCAGACCATCGCCCTTGGCTGGATGATCCTCGACCGGCAGCACATGCTCGACAGCAGTCGCACCGTGACGCTCAAGGTCATTCCCGTGGACCCCCGAGACCTTTTCCGTGGCGACTATGTCGTGTTGAACTACGAGATCTCCCGCCTCGACATGGCCAGGCTCGACGGCACAAACACCTTGGCGCCGGGCAACACGATCTATGTCCGCCTGCATCGCACGGGCGAAACATGGACCGCCGTCGCCCTGTCGGACACGCACGAGCAGCCGTCCAATACCGAACTCAGCCTGAAGGCGCAGGTCCTCAGCATGGATGCGCCCGGGAACGGCGCCAGCCAGTTCATCACCCTCAGCTACGGGATCGAGAGCTACTTTGTCCCGCAAGGCACGGGACTTGCCATAGAGGACGCAGCCCGCAAGGGCACGATCAGCATCGACGCAGCCGTCGACGAAAAGGGCCGCGCCGCGATCAAGGCCATCCGCCAGGATGGCAAGCCGGTCTATGTCGAGGGAATCCTCTAGCCGCGCGCAGCAGCAGGCACTGCCTGCTGCCGCGCTGACAGGCATTACTCAGCCGACGGGAAAGGCCCCAGCGGGAAAGGCTTGTCGCTGCTGATGAGCAGGATGTAGCTCAGGCACTGCCCTACATATTTCGCACCCACGGCGACGAAGCGGCGGAACTGCTCATGCGGCTCCTTGTTGAAGGCCACCAGCACCCACATCACGACCGCGAGCACAAGCAGGCTCCAGAACGCGAACCAGGCAATCACCGCATACATCACCGACAGGAGCAGGCGCTCCCACTGGAACGTCCGGACTTCCACTTCACGACCCGTAGGTTGCGGTTCATAGGCGGCATCTGGCTGTGACATTGACAGTCTCCTTCCATCGCCCGCATGGCGGGCATGAAGCCCAACAGATGGGGTGGGAGCACTGCATAATCAAGCCGCGCGTAGCGTCACGGTATCGAAAGGATCAACACCGGCAAACCTGACCGCAAGGATGTGTTAACGCCTGAACCGGCCGCGCCTTTCAAATAGCGGAAACAGCACGAGGCCAGCGACGAACCCGCCCATATGCGCCTCCCATGCAATCATGGCCCCAAACCCGTCGGGCGTGAACCCGCTCGCCCCCAGCGCATAGTTCAAAAGGCTCCATACAACCGCGGCCGCCATCACCTGACGGCTGAACAGCGGCATGAGCGGCGCGTCGACCGGCGTGTACCAGCCGCGCAGGATGAACCGGAACGACGCCCCGAGCACACCGCTGACCGCCCCCGAGGCACCAATCACCGGGACGACCGACGATGGATACAGCAGCACGTGCACGAGGGCACCGGCCAAGGCTGTCACCGCGAACAGCAGAAGGAAAAGCCAAGGCCCCGTCCGCCGCGCCACGATGCTCCCGAACACGAGGAACCAGAGCGAATTCAGCGCAAGATGCGCAAGGTCAAGGTGCAGGAAGGCGTGCGTGACCAGCTGCGTCCACGCCGGCAGCCAGAGCCAGGCCGTAGCCCACCCGCTCGTATCGGTTACATGCAGTGGATGAAGCCCGAAATTGAAGATCATCCAGGTGCGGTTGCCATCGCTGCCCAGCATCTGGATCGCATGGACAACAACGAACGAGAGGATGAGGACCTGCACCACCGCTGGCGCATTCAGGAGCGGACCCTGCGCCTCGCGCTCCTCGTCGGGAGAGGCTGGCGTCACGCCGGATGTCCGCGCATCAGCGCCGCCTCCACGAGCGGCAACCGGTCATTCCCGAAATACATGTCGGTTCCATCGACATACATCGTTGGCGAGCCGAAGCCGCCACGCGCGATCAGTTCATCCGTGTTGGCCCTGAGCCTGTCCTTGATCGACGGCTCATCGATCCGCTGGAGGAAGGCCTCGGCGTCCAACCCCACGCCCCGCGCAATCTGCGCCAGCACCGTAGGCTGGCTGATATCCTCGAGCGTGCTCCAGTAGGCTTCGAAGACCGCCTGCGCATAGGCAACGAGCTTGCCCTCATCCAGCGCCACGATCGCCCCGCGCATGGCCTTGACCGAATTCACCGGAAACACCGGCGGCTGACCGATCCTCACGCCCGCATGGCGCGCCCAGTCCTGCAGGTCCTTGAAATAATAGACGGTCTTGCGCGGTTCGGGCTTCGCCCGGCGCTCATAGACCTCCTGGTTCACCGCATTGAACACCCCGCCCACGAGAATGGGCTTCCAAACGATCTCGGCCCCCGTCCGCGCCACGATCTCATGCACGCGGGCAAAGGCAAGATAGGTCCACGGGGACGAACAATCGAAGAAGAACTCCAGACGCTTGGCCATCGCGCAAACCTTCAGGTAGAGCAGGTTGTGTCAGCCCTCCGACTTGAACCCGAATTTCCGTCGCGCAGCAATCCCCCTCGGGCCCTCCCCCCGCCGCAGCGGCGCCGCTCTCGAATCTCCTGTAAGAGATGCGTAAGAGGCAAGGCGCGCTTGCCCCACGTGTCGCCCGGAGGAACAGCCGTCGCATGCCACAATTCCATATCCCCGTCGAACTCGACTACCTTGCCATTTTCGCATGGGCCCTCTCCGGCGCCATCCTGGGGCTCAAGCGCCGCCTCGACCTCATCGGCGTCCTTGTCATCGCGACCGTTTCATCCGTGGGCGGAGGACTGATCCGTGACGGCATGATGCTGCAGCGCACGCCACCCGTGCTCACCGAAACATTCTACCTGCCGCTGATCGTGCTGGCCTCGATGCTGGCCATCGTCTTCAAGGAATGGATCCGCACCTCGGCAACGGTCGAACGCATGGTCAGTGCCATCGATGCACTGGCGACGCCGGCGTTCGCCGTCATCGGCATGGAGCTCGCGCTTCGTGCGAACATCCACATGCCCGGGGTCCTTCTCGTGGGCTGCATCAGCGGCATGGGCGGCGGCCTGATCCGGGACATCATGCTGGGCGAAGTCCCGGAAGTCCTGAAGCCGGGTCATTACCTCGTCATCCCCTTGATCGGTGCATGCATATTCTTTCTGGTCTTCACCCGCGCGCTCGGCGCCGACGCCACCCCGATCGCCTGGGTCACGGTGCTGGCATTCTTCGTCTTCCGCGTGCTCACCCTGCGCTTCGGCTGGCAGACAAGTCCGCTGATCCGCGATGACCGGGACTAGAGCCCCAGCACCTGCTTGGCGATCACGTTCTTCTGGATCTCCTCGGTGCCGCCTTCGATCGTGTTGGCGCGCTGCCGGCAATAGAGCGGCATCGCCCCCTTGGCGTGGCTGGGCCCGATGAAGCCCGCGTTCGAACCAGCCTCGAGCGCGCCGATCTGCCACGGGCTTGCATAATGCCCCGTGACCTCGAGCAGCAGTTCGCTCAGCGCCTGGCTGATATAAGTCCCTTTCGACTTCAGGATCGCCCCACCATTGCCTGCCGTGCCGGTCTTGGCCTCGTAGAGCACACGCTGGTTCGTGATCCTCAGCGCCTCCAGCTCAATCTCGATCTCGGTCAGCTTCCGGCGGAAATCGGCATCAGAGATCAACGGCATTCCGTCGGACAGTTCCTCAAGCCCGACCGCCTTGATCTGCTTCACCAGCTTCGTCGACTGCGCAATCTGCGCAATCAGCGCGCGCTCGTTCCCCAGGAGGAACTTTGCATAGGTCCACCCCTTGTTCGGCTCACCGATCAGGTTATCGGCCGGCACCTGTACATTCTCGAAGCGGATCTCGTTGAGGATATGCGCACCATCGATCGTGATGATCGGCCGGTGGCTGATCCCCTTCGAGCGCATGTCGATCAGCAGGACCGAGATGCCTTCCTGCGGCTTGCCATCGGTCGAGGTGCGCACCAGCGCAAACATCCAGTCGGCCTTGTGGCCGTAGGAATTCCAGATCTTCATGCCGTTGACGACGAAATGGTCGCCCTCGCGCACGGCCATGGTCCGCAACGTCGCGAGGTCTGACCCGGCGTTCGGCTCCGAATAGGCCTGGCACCAGAGGTGCTCGCCACTGGCGGCCGGCGGCAGGAAGCGCGCCTTCTGTTCCGGCGTGCCGAAGGCCGCAATCACGGGCCCCACCATCTTCACCGCAAAGGGCGACAGCGGCGGACACCCCGCCAGTGCCATCTCCTCGTCGAAGACATAAAGCCGCGTATGGTCCCAGTCGCACCCGCCGATCTCGACGGGCCAACCCGGCGCCCCCCAGCCATGCCCCGCGAGGATGCGGTGCCACCGCCGTCCATCTTCGACGGTCATGCGAAGGCCGGCATCGGACTTGGCCCTGAGATCCGCAGGCAACAACTTCGAAATCGTCGCGCGCACCTCGCTGCGGAAGGCGATGTCCGCCGCGCTCTCGTTCAGGTCCATGGGCGTCACTCTCCGGCAAGGGGATGTTGAGGCATCCAAGCCTAACCCCACAGCCGCGACACTGTCATCCCGTGAATCGTGCAGGCTCGCGCTACGTATTGCGCGACCAGACCTTGCCGATCTGCACGTCGGCATCGGCGGCAAGGTTGAACCAGGCTGTCTTGCCGTTGCGCGCATCGGCGACGAACAGCCGGTCCGCACCACCGAGCTGGCGGGTGAGTTCGTTGCGCACGGCACCCGCCGACAGGCGCGAGCGCAGGATCCATGCATTGTGCGTCAGCCGGTAGAAGGCACCAAGCCCCCGTATGGCCGCGTCAAGCCCGATCAGTGCCGGACTGCCCGCGCGCACCTCTGCGACGATCACGAGGTTCGCCTCCTCCTGCGCGTCGCACTGCACCGCTTCATCGGGCCCGGTGGTCACCGCAGCGCCGATCCCCGCCGGCGTCGGTGCAGCCGGCTGGCGCAGCTCGCGTGGCGTTTCCGCCACGAAGAGCTGCATCAGGAACGGATCATCGATCGCCGTGATCCAGGGCCCCGCTTCCCCCGCGCGGACGACCGAATGTGGCGCAACCCGGCCTTCCTTCACAAACCCGGAAATCTGCTCGCCGGTATAGGGCCCGTAGACCCTGCCAGCGACATTGATCGACCAGAAGCTGTCTCGGATTTCCCGGGCGATGCGCGTCGAGGACGACATGAAACGGCTCACGATCCCGCGGCAGGGTTGACCAGAACAATTCACGTGCCCGGCTGCGTCTCTTCGGCTAAGCAGTTTGCATGCCATTCCAATTCGGGACACGAGCGCCCGCAGGGAGAAACCATGTCGAACCATGAATTCTGCACCGTCGAGCGCGACGGCAAGCTGACCATCGTGACGATGAACCGCCCGGACGTGATGAACGCGCTGCATCCACCCGCCAACATGGAACTCGAGAAGGTCTTCAACGCCTTCGCCGCAGACCCGGACCAGTGGGTCGCCATCATAACCGGCGCAGGGGACAAGGCCTTCAGCGCAGGCAATGACCTGAAGTATCAGGCGGCAGGCAATCCCATTACCGTGCCGGCCACCGGTTTCGCGGGCCTGACGTCGCGCTTCGACCTGAACAAGCCGGTGATCGCGGCCGTCAACGGCCTGGCCATGGGCGGAGGCTTCGAGATTGCCCTTGCCTGCGACATCATCGTGGCCGCAGAGACAGCCGTTTTCGCCCTACCCGAGCCGCGCGTCGGTCTTGCCGCACTGGCCGGCGGCCTTCACCGCCTGCCGCGTGAGATCGGCACCAAGCGCGCCCTCGGCATGATCCTGACAGCCCGACGCGTACCGGCAACGGAAGGACAGTCGCTGGGTTTCGTCAACGAGGTCTGCAAGCCCGGCGAGGTCGTTGCCTCCGCGCGCCGCATCGCAGCCCAGATCCTCGAATGCTCGCCCATGTCCATCCGCGCGTCGAAGGAAACGGTCTATCGCGGACTTGCCGAACCCAGCCTTGAAGCCGCCATCGAAGCCCAGCGCAAGTTCGACGCCGTCCGCGCCATGTTCACGAGCGAGGACCTGATTGAAGGCCCGATGGCCTTCGCGCAGAAGCGCGCCCCTCAATGGAAGGGGCGCTGAAAAAGGTCTGATCTGGGAAAGATGATCAGGCGGCCTGCTCGGCACCCATCGACAGCTGTTCCGACAGGCTGCCGCGCGATGGCGGCATCTCGCTGAACTCGATGGCAAAGCCGTTCTCGTTGTGGCGCACGACGCGACCGCGCATCTTGCCAACCATCACCTGCTCGCCAAGCGGCGGCCACTCGGCCGCCTCGACGGCAACGCCGCCGAGCGACAGGTCGATCACGCGCGCCGCAAGCTCGCTGCCATCGGCACGACGAACCATCGCTGCACCCTTTGTCTGCTCGCGCTCGAAACGGCGCCCCTCGGCGCCCTTTGCCTTGACCGGCTCACCGAAACCAACACCCAGCCGCTCCTGCAGCTTCTCGCGTCGCAAGGGCGACAGCACAAGCCGCACCGCAATTCCCCGCTCGTCAACGCGGGCAACGACACCCTCGAGACGCCCGAGGTCTTCGACATAGGCGATGATGACCGAGCCTTCCTCAGCCGGGATCGAGGCCACGATGTTCATGCCGCCAATCGAGATATCGTCGACGATACCTGCATTCTCGCTGCCATCCGGGAGCAGGAACCGCACATGCAGGTTGAGCCGCGACCGCGACTGCCGGCGGCGTTCCTGCGCGGAAACCGAAACGCTTGACTGATCGTCGTACATGGGCCACCTACAACAGACGCAAAGGCCACAAAGGGCCACAGAGCGCTCTCAACACAGCGCAGTCTAAGGCGAGGTAGTTAACGCTCTGTTGCGAAGGCAGACCAGCTCGATACAACAAGACCGCGGTAGAATCTGAAGGCAATGGCCGGCGATTAACATGACCTTAGCTCAATTCGACTTTGTGATCGCCGGCGCGGGCAGCGCGGGTTGCGTGCTCGCGAATCGGCTGTCCGAGAACCCTGCAAACCGCGTGCTGCTGCTTGAAGCCGGCCCCGAGGACAAGAGCACCCTGATCCACATGCCCGCGGGCGTGGCCTCGCTCTTGACCACACGCAATGCCCACAACTGGGGCTTCGAAACCGAGGGCTCGCCGAAACTCCATAACCGCCGGGACTTCTGGCCGCGCGGCAAGGGCCTGGGCGGTTCGTCATCGATCAATGGCATGGTCTATATCAGGGGACACGCGCGCGACTACGACCACTGGCGGCAGTTGGGCCTCGACGGATGGTCCTTCGCCGACATCCTTCCCTACTTCAAGAAGTCCGAAACAAATGAGGCCGGCGCCAACGACTTCCGCGGCGGATCCGGCCCGCTGCATGTCAGCAACGCGTCGCAATCCTCGCCCATCTACGGCGTGGCCGTCGAAGCCGGCCGCCAGGCGGGCTACAAGGTCACGAACGATTTCAATGGCGATCAGCAGGAAGGCTTCGGCTTCTTCCAGCTCACGATCCGCAACGGCAAGCGCTGCTCGGCAGCGGCAGCCTACCTCGCACCCGTGCGCAACCGGCCCAACCTGCAGGTCATCACGGGCGCCATGATCTGTCGCGTCCTGTTCGACGGCAAGCGCGCCATCGGCATCGAGTACGAACGAGAAGGAAAGCGCGTGGAGACGCGCGCGACGCGCGAGGTCATCCTCTCCTGCGGCGCGATCGGAACACCGCAGGTCCTGCTGCTCTCGGGCATCGGCGACCGGGAATACCTGCAGCGCTTCGGCCTGCCGGTGAAGGCACACCTGCCGGGCGTCGGCCAGAACCTGCAGGACCATCTCGACGTCAACGTGCAATACCGCTGCACCCAGCCCGTCACCGCCTACGCACAGGCGTCCAACCCGCTGCGCATGGCTGCCGTCGGTGTTCAGTACCTGCTGCTGGGAACGGGCCCCGGCCGCACCCAGGGCCTCGAAGCGGGCGCCTTCATCAAGAGCCGGCCCGAGCTCGAAGTCCCCGACCTGCAGATGCACCTGTTCAACGCCCCCTTCAGCGACCATGGCCGCAAGCGCCTGCAGATGCACGCCTTCGGCCTGCACATGTGCGCCCTGCGCCCGGAGAGCCGCGGCTTCGTGTCCCTGAAATCAGCGGATCCGAACGACACGCCCCTGATCCAGCCGAACTCTCTCTCGGCCGAGGCCGACCTCGTCACGCTGCGCGAAGCCGTTCGCATCGCCCGCCGCATCGTGGCCCAACCGGCCTTCGACGCCTATCGCGGCGAGGAGCTCAACCCCGGCGCCCACGCCCGCACCGATCACGAGATCGATGACTTCATTCGCCGCACGGCGATCACCATCTATCACCCGGTGGGCACGGCGCGGATGGGCAATGACCCGTTGGCCGTGGTCGATGCCAGCCTCAAGGTCCGCGGGATCGATGGGCTCAGGGTTGTCGACGCCTCTGTCATGCCAACGCTGGTTGGTGGCAACACCAACGCCCCCGTCATGATGATCGCCGAGAAGGCATCCGACCTGATCCTGGGCCGGCCACCGTTGCCGCCGGAGCACAGGAAGGTCGCAGAAGACCGGCAGGAACGGTTGTCCGCCCGCGGCCCGGCCGCCGCCCATCCAGTTTGACCTAGGCGAGCGGCCCCGGGACGCGTATCCTGAGGCGTCTAAGGTAGAGGGACCGGTTATGGTAAAGCGTTCAGCGATGGCCGGCCTGGCCATGGTTCTTGGGATCATGTTGTTCTCGGCACCCGCGGCCCAGGCACGCAACCTCCATTTCGACATCTGGTGCGAGGAGCAGGGCTTTGACGAGAAGCGCTGCGAGGAACGCCGCCCCGAGGACGTCAAGCAGTTCGAGGAATACTGGCGCTCGGTCGAGCGCTACGAGGAGCGTTATTACGTCGAGCGTGAAGACGACAAGAACTTCCGTGACAAGCTCAACAACCTCGACAACCTGTCCGAACCGGGCCTGCAGTCCTACGACCCGTCGGACTCCCCCCGCCCCGAATAGGCGACAAGGCTCCATCATCCGGACCAAAAAAGGGCGCCTCGCGGGCGCCCTTGAAGTTTCTGATGTGGAGGAGTCGAGAAAGTCGAGGCACGTCCGGAGAACCTGAATTCAGGGTCTGGCCGAAACCAGACGCAGCTGCGGCCCGGCCTTGCGACCATCCCGCGCGACACCCTCCAGAACCGCAGGCATGTCGCCGGTCAGGATGGCGCTGGCACCCAGGCGCATCCGCACCAGATTGCGACCATAGAGCCGGCTCAGCGGCTCAAGCGACTGGAAGTGACCCAGGATATAGCTGGTTTCGCCCCGCGCATCCGCATAGGGAAGCAGCAGCACTTCGGCATTCAGCGGGCGTCCGTCAGCCGTTTCGGCGAGGCATACCGCAACCGTTGGCACGCTCAGATGCGCCGTGCGCACCAGCGAGGTGGTGGCCGCATCACGCGAGACATCGGCAAAGAGGTGGATGAAGCTGCTGCCGCGCAGTTCGCGCCCGAACAGGTCGCACACCCCCGTGCCAGCGAGCACAAACGAGAACCTGTCGCCGCTCTCGCGCTTCAGCAGGAACGTGAAGGCCAGATGTTTCTTGATGTCCCGGGGAACGATCGAGGTCTTTGCGGGTGCAAGCTGCTCGCCACGCATGGCGCGCCAGTAATTCAGGAGAGACTGTGTTTGCATGTGGCGCATGGCCTTGGCATCCTGTTACGGTCCACCCTGTCCCTCTTTCAGGTCAAAACAAGGATAGGCGTCCGTATCCTCCGGACTGCCAGAAGCGTGCCAGTGCGATGCTGAACACGGGCAACAGCCAGCAGTCGCGCCATTTGCGCCAACCGCAGGGTTGCCGTGGGATTAACGGCGGCCCTCAACCCCCGATCGGCCCCCCGTTGCGACGCCGGACCACAAGCACGGCGGGTCGCCCCGGCACACCCGACTTGAAATCGGGCCACACCTTGTTCGGTTTTGGATCAATGTCCTCGCCGGGATGCTGGACGGCAAGGAACAGGGTTTCGCCATCCGGCGTGAATTCGGGCCCGGTCGCCTCTGCACCACGTGGCACATTGAGGAAGAGACGTGGCTTTGCCCGCTGCGGTCCATCGACGGCGCAGGCAAACAGGCCGTTCGGGATCGGCTTGCGGAATGACCAGCGCCGGTTGTCCGTCCCGATCCACAGGCGCCCCTTCGGATCGAAGACCAGGTTGTCGGGCCCGGACAGCGCGGACACATCGGGGTCCTGCGCGTACTCGCCCTCGAGCGGTCCTGCGAGCAGGAAGACGGACCAGTTGAAGCGCTCGGCCGCGTGGTCGATCGAGGCGCCCTCGCCTGGCGGGACGAGCTCGAGGATATGTCCGTCCTCGTTTTCCGCCCGGGGATTGGCCGCGTCGACGTGGACTTCCTTGCGGTCATTGTTGCGCGTCAGGTTGACGAAAACGTGGCCTGTCACCGGCGAGACGTCGATATCCTCGGGCCGGTCCATCGGCGTGCCACCCGACACCTGCGCCGCGCGACGGGCATCGATAACCACATCGGCCTGCGAGGTGAACCCGTGCTCTGCCGTCAGCATGCCCTGGCCATGAACCAGCGGAACCCATGTCACGCCGTCCTCATCGAAGCGGGCAACGCTCAGCGTTCCCTCGTCCAGCAGGCGACCATTGGCTGTACCCGCGGCCGGGTCGAACGTGCCGTCGGACACAAAGCGGAAGACGAACCCCCACGTGCGATCCTCCCCCATGTAGACCACAACCCGGCCATCCTTGTTGACGACCGGGGTCGCCGCCTCATGGCGACAGCGCCCGAGTGCCGTACGCTTGATGGGCGCAGCGTGGGGCGAGAAGGGATCAACCTCCACCATCCAGCCGAAGCGATTGGACTCGCGCGGTTCGACCGACACGTCGAAACGCTTGTCCACCCGTCCCCACGGCATCCGCCGCAGCGGTGCGCCCGCGTCGACCGCAGCCTGCTCGGCCGCCGTCAGGCCGGCCTGCGCCACCAACAGGGACTCGCTTTCCCGATCGCCGTCGGGGATGCGGCCGATGAAGTAGGACTGGAAATTCTCCTCGGCCGACAGAACCGTACCCCAGGGCGTCTTGCCGCCGGCGCAGTTGCCGAGCGTTCCCTTGACCCGCCGTCCCGAAGGATCCTCGCGTGTCTGCAGGCGTTCATTGCCAGCCGCGGGCCCCCGGATCTCCATCGGCGTCGTGGCACTGATGCGCCGCGCCAGCTTGCTCTCGAGGTCGACCTGCCACTTTCCATCGCGCTTGACGAGGCTCACGACACTCAGGCCCACGGCCTCCTGCGCGAGCGCAACGCTCGCTGCGGTGTATCGGGGCACCTTTCGGCCGGCCGCCGTCATGCCTTCAAGCGTTACATACTCGTGATTGACCACCAGCACGCCACGCTCGGGCTGGCCAGCCACCTTGGGCGCTGGCAGGAAGGCGACATAATCGCAGGCAAAACCAAACTGCTGCTTCTGCGTCCGGGCCGTCAGCTGACCGGGCCTGAACTTGGGACCATCAGCCCGCAACATGTCGCCCCAGCGGATCAGGACCTCGGCCTCATAGTCGTCAGGCACCGCATGCGTATCGATGACCTCGGACGGCATGGGCTTGAAGTCGAACGCGGGAGCGCTGGCAACAGCCCCCTCCCGCCCGACGGAAGGCGTTGCACAAGCTGCCAGCGCGGGCGCGACAACAGCCGCGCCCGCACCCATCAGGAACAGGCGTCGCGAGATCAATGTCCGGATGGGGGCCGGTGCGTTTGCAGCGACACGGTCTGCCCCCTGATCTTGCCAGTGCATCTTGGTGAAAGCCTCCGAAGAATTAAGACCATGAAATCTAGAGCGGTTTGATGTCCCTTGCATGACGCTTCCAGTTTTCCACATAGTGCAGCGCCGACAACCTGTTCATGGCTTCCTCGCGCTCGCCCGCCTGCCGGATCACGCGGCCGGGGGCACCCATGACCACGGAATTATCAGGGATTTCCTTGCCCTCCGTGATCAGCGTATTCGCGCCAATAAGGCAGTTTTTCCCGATCCGCGTGCGGTTCAGGATGACCGACCCGATCCCGATCAGCGTGTTGTCGCCGATGGTGCAGCCATGCAGCATCACCATGTGCCCGACAGTCACGCCGGCGCCAATCGTCAACGGCACCCCGGCATCGCTGTGCAGCACCGACCCGTCCTGAACGTTCGAGTTCTCGCCGACCGTGATGAGGTCCATGTCACCCCGGATGATAGCCCCGAACCAGACGCTCGCGCCAGCCAGAAGCCGCACATTGCCGATCACCGACGCGCTGGGCGCGATCCAGTAATCCCCCGCAGGCGGCAGCTGCGGAACGATCTCTCCAAGCCTGTACGCTGTCATCCTTGCGAAACTCCCCTGCGAGCGCCCCCGAAACCTGTCCTTATCGCCCCTTTCGCCCGGATGCAAAACCCTGAGCCCCCCGGCTCAGGCCCTCCCGCACAGGTTGCCCCAGCGCCCTGACCGATACCAAATCGCGTAGTTCCCAAACGAATCAATTGTGCCAAATTCGAACCACCGCGCACCGGATCCCCCTGATTTCCCGGGGTGCGGCTCAGAACATGCATGTCAGACCGTCATGTCCCGGAATCCGTCGACGGATCCAGGCAGTGGAGTTTTGAAATGAAAACAGGATCGCTGGTCCTCGCGACCCTTGCGTTGCTCGCCGCGGCCAGCCCCGCCGCGGCTGAACGTTTCACGAGCTGGTACGGCGCCATCGAAGGCGGTGGCAACTGGATCGAGCAATTCGAGTTGCAGGAATACCTGACCCCTCCGGCAGGCCCCACGACAGACGCGATGATGCGCAGCCAGCCGGGCTGGGCCGGGCTCGTGACCGTCGGCTACGCCTTCCCCGAGGAATGGCGTCTCGAGCTCGAGGGCGGCTACCGCTACAACAAGCTCGACACGATCCTGCCAGCCGGTGGCGTCACCTCGCCCATCGACGGGCACTTCCGCAACATCACCGTCATGGCAAACGCGGTCCATGACATCGTGTCACCGAAAGGTGTGGTCCTGTCGCTGGGCGCCGGCGTCGGCGCAGTCCACAGCCGCCTCGACAGCCCGGCACTTGCATCGGACTTCGACGGCGATGACGTCTCCCTCGCCTTCCAGGGCATCGCGGGGCTCAGCGTACCGGTCAATGACTGGCTGGACATGTCGCTGAACTACCGCTTCCTCTATGTCCGCGCGATGAACCTCGTCGACGAGAACACGGCCGCCCCCGCGCTTGCGACCGTCAGCCTCGAAGACTTCAAGAGCCACACGCTGTCGCTCGGCTTCCGCTTCGGTAGCCGCCCCGGCGAGGCACCGCTGGTACAGGCCGAGGCACCGCCGCCGCCGCCCCCGCCACAGGTGCCGCGCCAGTTCATCGTCTTCTTCGGCTTCAACAAGTGCAACATCACGGCCAGCGCCGACAGCGTCCTGTCCGAGGCGGCGAACGCCGCCCGCCAACTTGGAACCGTGACAGTCCGCATCTCCGGCCACACCGACACCGTCGGTTCGGTCTCAGCCAACCAGAGGCTCTCCCAGTGCCGCGCCAACGCCGCGCGCCTCAACCTCATTGGCAAGGGCGTGCCCGATAGCGCGATCCGGGCGATGGGTTTCGGCGAAAGCCAGCTTCTGATCCAGACAGCCGACGGCATGAAGGAACCCCAGAACAGGCGTGTAAACGTCGATCTGGACTAGCCGCGGCGGTAAACCGGCATCGTGCAGTTCAACGGCGGGACGAAAATCCCGCCGTTTTTCTTGTTTTGGGCGAACCATGACAGGCCTCAAGGCACCAAGATCCTGCATGCGGCACGCATCCGCGTTCCCTGCCCGTCGTCTTCATGCGAAGATTACCGCCTGTTTCGAGGGCCCCGCCATGATTGCCCGCCTGGGTTTCGTCCTGCTGTTCCTGACCGGCATCGCGCTTGTATTCGCATGGCTGTCGGACTGGGGCTATTCGATCCCGCTCGAGAAGGCCGTCAAGGCAGACCTCATTTCGAACGCCACACCGGCCCGCATCAACGGCCTGATCCTCCAGGCGCTCGAGCGTGACGACATCGAGGAAGCCGACATGTATGTCGAGATCGCCCGCTTCCTCGACTATCAGCTGCCCGAAGGCACCCTCGCGCGCCTCAGGGACGCCCATGAGCTCTCGGCCACTGTGGTGCGCAACACCTACCAGTTCGGCGAGGGCTTCGTGACCGGCACCGGCGAATCCACCGCCGGGCTCGCCGGCGCCGTGACCTCCGACCTGACCGTGATCGGTGACCTGCGCGATATCGCGCGCGAGGGCGGACTGATGCTGGCGGGCCAGGAGTACTCCGAGCTCATCCTCGGCCTGTCGGTCGTCGGCGTCGGCCTCACCGCGGCAACAATCGCAACAGGTGGTGGCGGCATCGTCGCCAAGGCCGGCATCTCGCTGGTCAAGGCAGCCCGCCGCACCGGACGGCTCACGGCGGAATTCTCGACCGCGCTCACCCGCCTGACCACGGACGCCGTCAACATGCCGCTCCTGCGGCGGGCAATCAGCAGCGTCGACCTGACCGACATCAACCGGACCCAGCGCGTGATGGCCGATTATGGCCGCAATGTCCGCGCCGCGCGCCTGCTGCCCGTGCTCACGCGCATGGGCGAGATCAGCAACCGCGTGGGGCCCGCCGAGACCGTCCGCCTGATGAAATTCGTGCGCACCGGCGAGAACCTCGACGACGTCGCCGGCATGACCACGCGCTTCGGGATCAGGTCACGCGGCATCATGGAACTGACCGGCAAGATCGCGCTCCGCTCGTTCAAGACAAGCTTTCGCATCCTGGAATGGGTCGCCAGCCAGCTCATCGGCCTGCTGGCGTGGATCGGCGGGCTGATCCTGATGATCCTGATGCGTGGCATCAACCTGTTCAAGCGCGCACGGATCTGAACGCAGGGCCAGAAAGCAAAGAGGCCCCGCAGCACGACACTGCAGGGCCCCAGCCTTGGCAGATTGCCGAACTCAGGGATTGAAGTGCCAGTTCAACCGCGCCGTCACGGTGTGAAGCTCCGGCTCGAAGTCACGCGTGACTGACGCCGCACCCTGTGTGGCGACGTGGTCGGCCGACCCGAAGTGATAGTAGTCGTATTCGAGCGCGAGCGACACGTCGCCCGACAGCATCTGCTCGAAACCAGCCCCGGCAGTCCAGCCCTCGTGGTCCTCGGTGGTCGAATAGGCACCAGTTTGAGGCACAGACGTATCAACAAGGGAATGATCATAGCGGGCGAGCGCAAAGCCGCCCTTCACGTACACCAGCGAGTCGCCAAACGCGTAACCGCCCCGCAGCGTGGCTGCCGCGTTCCAGTCGGAGTTCAGCGTGCGCACGTTGTCGAAATCGCTAGTATCGATCAGGGTCTCATCGAGGTCGGCATAGGAACCGGACACCTCGATGCCTACGACAAACGACGAGAACTGGTAGAGATACCCGATCTGCGCACCGCCCACGACGCCATCCAGCGAGAAGTCCTGTGCCGTTCCAACCAGCGACGAGTCATAGGCGAACCCGCCTCCGGTCTCGGCCGTCTTGGTCGAGGCAACATCGCCCCACGCGCCACCCGCGTGACCACCGAGGTACACGCCCGTCCACGGTCCACTGGCCTCGGCCGGCGCGGCAAAGGCGAACAACAGTCCAAATCCGGCAGATGCCAGCAGCTTGATCTTGGTCATGAGAACCCCACGGTTGCTTGTTCTTGTGCACGAGGCGACGCGGCCATTCGGCTCTGCCGTCGAATCAATACAGGACGAGGCTAGCCACAGGCGGCAGCGCACAACACCAAGGAGGACGCGCATGGAGCCAAGGCCCGCAACCTGTCCTCAGGGCCGTTCCGGTAATGCCAAGCGACGGCTCTGGAAAACTCAATGAACCAGTTCAAGCGCGAGAGCCGTCGCCTCGCCTCCGCCGATGCACAGCGAGGCGACACCCCGCTTGACGCCGCGCGTCTGCATCGCATTGATCAGCGTCGCAACGATACGCGCGCCTGACGCCCCGATCGGATGCCCCAGGGCGCAAGCCCCGCCATTCACGTTGACCGCATCATGCGCAAGGCCGAGCTCACGCATCGCAATCATGGCCACGACCGCAAACGCCTCGTTGATCTCGTAGAGGCCCACATCGCCAGCCTTCCAGCCAGCCCGGTCGAGCACTTTCTGGATGGCACCGACCGGCGCCGTCGTGAACCAGCGCGGCTCTGCCGCATGGCTCGCCTGCGCCACGATGCGCGCCGCAACCGGCGCTCCAAGCCGGCCAACAGCATCCCCGCGCGCCAGAACCAGCGCCGCCGCACCATCCGAGATGGACGACGAATTCGCCGCCGTCACTGTTCCGTCCTTGGCAAACGCAGGCTTCAGCGTCGGGATCTTGGCCGCATCCGCCTTGCGCGGCTGCTCGTCCATGGCAACCGTCGCTGTTCCCGACCGCCCCTGCACGGCCACCGGTTCGATCTCGGCCGCAAAGGCACCGCTGGCCTGCGCGGCCTTCGCGCGGCTGAGCGAGGCAATCGCATAGTCATCCTGCTGCGTGCGCGTGAACTGGAAGTGCCGCGCCGCATCCTCCGCATAGGTCCCCATCAGGCGCCCCTCATAGGCATCCTCCAGCCCGTCGAGGAACATGTGGTCCTTGACCTCTCCGTGCCCCAGCCGGAACCCGCCCCGCGCCTTGGGCAGCAGATAGGGCGCGTTCGTCATCGACTCCATGCCGCCGGCAACGGCAACACCGATGGACCCCGAACGCAGCTGGTCCGCCGCCAGCATGATCGCCTTCATGCCCGAGCCGCAGACCTTGCTGACCGTCGTGCAAGGCACCGCATGGGGCAACCCACCATGGATCGAGGCCTGCCGCGCCGGCGCCTGCCCGACACCCGCCGGCAGCACGCAGCCCATATAGACCTCGTCAACCTGCGCCGCCGCGATCTTCGCCCGCGACACCACCGCCCTGATCGCCTGCGCCCCCAGCTGCGGCCCCGACAACCCCGAAAGCTCGCCCTGGAACCCGCCCATCGGCGTGCGTGCAAATCCGGTGATGAAGATATCGTCGGCAGCCATGGAAACCCCTCCTGGTGAAGCCCCTCCCATACGCCGTCGAAACAGCACCATCAAGCGTACGCAAGGCCCCCATCCCCCACGCCGCTAGCGCGGCGCGGGTACTTCCCCCGCGCCAAGGCGCCGGGGAAGAGGAAAACAAAGGAGCGCAAATCGCGCGTCTCTTCCCCCTTGGGGGAAGTCCCTGCGCCGCACAAGCGGCGCAGGGGATGGGGGCCCTCGCCAACGGCTACGCACGCTCCTGGACTAAATCCCATCCCCATCCACGTTCGCATGGATGCCGCACTCGTCCTTGCCCGTGCCCGCCCAGCGGCCGGAACGATAGTCGCCGCCGGGGGCGACGCGGGCGGTGCAGGGCATGCAGCCGATCGAGACAAAACCATCCTCCACAAGCGGATGGCGCGGCAGCGCATGGGCCTCGATGTAGCGACCCAGGTCGTCAAGCGTCCAGTTCCACAGCGGATTGATGACATGGCGCACGCCGTTGAACTCGACAGGCCCGAGCCAGCCCCGCGTCATGGTCTGGAACCGCTTTCGCCCCGTGATCTCGGCATCGAACCCCCTCAGGGCCCGCTGCACGGGATCGACCTTGCGCAAGGCGCAGCACGCATCAGGATCCGAACGCCACAGCACCCCGTCAGGATCCTTCGCCCGCAGCGCCACGGCATCCGGTCCGATGGCTCGCACATCCTGCAGGCCGATGACCTCCTGCAGGCGATCGCGATAGCGCAGCGTCTCGCCGAAGAGCTTTCCGGTGTTGAGGAAAACAACGGGTACAGTCGGATCGACGCTGGCCATCAGGTGCAGCAGCACCGCCGATTCCGCGCCGAAGGACGAAACACAGGCAATCCGCCCCGGGAACAGTTCCGTGATGGCAAGCCGCAGCAACCCGGTGGCATCAAGACCCTGAGCCCGCGCCTCGATCGACGATTGCAGCGCCGTCACTCCAGTCATGCGCGAAGGGACAGCAGCGCTCATGGCACGCTGCGCTCGGGCAGCCACGCCTCGCGCGCGATCATCTCGGCCGCGCGCTGCGTCACCTCGTCCTTGCTCACGCCTTCGCTGCGCCACTGCGCCCGCGCATCGCCCAGGCGCCGCACGCGCGTTTCCCACTCCGGACCGAACACGGATGAAAGATGCGCCCTCAGCCGCTGCGCCAGTCCCGGCGCCCGCCCGCCGGTCGAAACCGAAATCAGCAGATCGCCGCGCCGGACGATTGCGGGGACATGAAAGTCGCAGAGGTCGATGACGTCCTCGACATTGACCAGCGCGCCCGCCGCACGGGCCGCCACGGCCAGCGGCTCGGCAATCTCGCGCGCATGCCCGGCGATGAACACGACGCGGGCCCCGGCAAGCTCGGCCGGCTCCGGCAGGCGCTGGTAGAGATGCGCCTGTGTCTCGCACGCCCAGGCTTCGTCGCAGAACAGGACGATGCGCTCGCAGCCCGAGGCGTGGACAAGGTCGTAGCGCTGCTGGCCCGGACGCCCGCGCGCGACCACGACGATTTTCTGGTGTTGGATATCCAGCGCCAAGGGCAGCATTCGCCCCTCCGATCCTGTTTCACAAAAGAGTACAGAGGATCAGATTATTATGCAAGAAATAATGTGCAATGTATTATATCACAACGTAGAAAGTTTTATTCGACACCACTGCCCAGCATGCGCGTGACTTTCACGCCGATCTTCTCGCCGTCCACATAGATCTCGCCACGCGCGACGGCCTTGTCGTTGGCCAGGATCAGAACCTCGTCCTGCTGGCGGGCATCGAGCTCGATCACCGCACCGCGGCCCATCCGCAGCAATTGATGCATCGGCAGCTTTGCACGCCCCATCACAACTGAAATATCTACCTTCACTTTTTCAACGGAAGAACTCATGGGTCGGTCCCGATCTCGTGTTCCTCCACCATAGGACCCGAGCCTTACGTGATCGTTAAGACGCCGGAAACGATAGAGTGGAAGATCAGCGACGACCCGGTCGCCTATCCGGACGCAGAGCGCTTCATGGCCGCGCGCGTCGAGGCCATCCATGCAGGCCACGTCCCGCAATGCGTCTGGCTGCTCGAGCACCCGCCCCTCTACACCGCAGGCACCAGCGCCAGGGCCGAAGACCTTCTCGCCCCCGATCGCTTCCCCGTCTACCCCACGGGCCGAGGCGGCCAGTACACCTATCACGGACCGGGGCAGCGCGTGGGCTATGTCATGCTCGACCTGCGCCGGCGCAACAATGACGTCCGCCGCTTCGTGCACGACCTGGAAGAGTGGCTGATCCGCACACTCGCCCGTTTCAACCTGCGCGGCGAGCGACGCGAGGGCCGCGTGGGCATCTGGATCGCCAGGCCCGGTGGCCGCGAGGACAAGATCGCCGCCCTCGGCATCCGCGTGCGCAAGGGCATCTCGTTCCACGGCATCTCGCTGAACGTGGATCCCGACCTCTCGCACTTCACCGGCATCGTCCCCTGCGGCATCGCCGCCCACGGCGTCACCAGCCTCACCGCCCTCGGCCTCACCGCGACCATGCAGGACGTCGACCTCGCGCTGAAAGCGGCGTTTGAGGACGTGTTTCACAAACTGTCCCCTTAACTCCCTCCCCCGCGCGTGCCGCGCGGGTACTCCCTCGCAAGCGAGGGAGAAAGAAACCGCATCTCTCCCTCACGAAGTGAGGGAGTACCCACGCGGCACGCGTGGGGGAGGGAGTTACCCCACCACCGCCGCCACCGCCTTCGCAAAGCGCGGAATGTCATCCCCGCAGAACCCGGCGACATTGATGCGCCCCGAGCTTGCCATGTAGACGCCGTGCTCGACCTTGAGCCGCTGGATCGCCGCCGGCTCCAGGTGCAGCATGCTGAACATGCCCTCCTGCTGGCCCACGAAGGCAAAGCGCGGATCGGTTGCCGCAAGCTGCCGGCGATTGCCGGCCACGCGCAGGCGCATCTCCTCCAGCTCGTCGCGCCAGATGCGGGTCAGGGCCGGTGTCTCGAGGATATGGCGCACCAACGCCGCGCCATGATCCGAGGGCATCGACCAGTTCGCCCGCGCCAGCGACACGAGGTTCGAGTGCACGATCCCCGCAGCCGCAGCCGACTTCGACACCACGTAAAGCGCCCCGACGCGCTCGCGATAGACGCCGAAATTCTTGTCGCAGGAATAGGCAATCAGCGCCTCGTCCACCGCCGACAGAACGGTGTGAACCGCCGCAACGTCACGCGCCATGCCCTGCCCCAGCCCCTGGTAGGCCACGTCGAGCAGCGGCAGCAGCTGGCGCGCCCGCAAGAGGCTCGCGATCTCGGCCCACTGACCCGCATCGAAGCCGACACCGGTCGGATTGTTGCAGCTGGCCTGCAGCACGACCACATCGCCCGGCCGCGCCGTCTTCAGCGCGCGCATGACCTCGTGATAGTGCAAGTGCTGCGTCGCGGTGTCGAAGCTCGTATAGGTCTCGACCTTGAGGCGCGAGGCCTGCAGGAGCGGCCGATAATTGCCCCATGTCGGCAACCCCAGCCACACGGTCGGCTCCCGCCCCGATGCGCTCACCAGGTCACCGCCCAGCCGGATCGCACCGGTGCCACCCGGCGTCTGCACGCCCGTGACCCGCGCGTCGCTCACAAGCCCCGCCGGAAGCAGGAACGGCTTCAGCAGCGAGACGAACGCCATGTCACCCTCGGGGCTCAGATAACCCTTCGTCGCCTGATTCTCGAGCAGCCATGTCTCGGCCGCCTTCACCGCGCGCATGACGGGCGTGGCGCCCGCGGCATCGCGATACATGCCGACCGTCAGGTCGATCTTGTGCGGACGCGGATCGGCCCGGCACTCGTTCATGACCGCCAGCAGCGCATCGGCCGGCTGCGCCTTGAGGCCGGAAAAGACGCCGTCGTGCTGTGGGGCGATGCTGGGCTGCGCGCTCATGGCTATACCTCGTGATTGACGAGGCGCCTCCTACTCCAGCAGGCCCCCGCCTTCAAGGTCGCCAAGGCGCGCAGGTAAGACCGATCTGGCCATTCCGCACCCGCCGCTCAGGCCCTAGACTGCCATGCACCGCAGAGATTCCGCACCCGTCCCAGGACCTGACCCGACCGATGACAAGCCGAAACCCGATCCTGTGCTTTGGCGAACTCCTCCTGCGCCTCGCCCCGCCGCGCCAGGAACTCTTCCTGCAATCCCCCGAATTCCGGGCCGCGATCGTGGGCGCCGAGGCCAATGTCGCCGTGGCACTCGCATCCTTTGGCCACGCAAGCCGCATGCTGACGGTCCTGCCCGAGGGCTTCGTGGGCGATGCCTGCGTCTCGGAGCTGCGCCGCCACGGGGTGGACACGACCGGCATCATACGCCGCCCGGGACGCTTGGGGCTGCTCTACCTCATCCCCGGCGCCGTCCGCCGGGCAACGGAAGTGGCCTACGATCGCCGCGGATCATGCTTTGCAGAGCACCCCGGCATCATCGACTTCGACCAGGAGCTGCGCACGGCCAGCTGGTTCCATGTATCCGGTGTCACGCCCGCCCTCGGACGCAGCTGCGCCGACGCCGCGATCGCCGCCATGCGCAAGGCCAGCCAGCGCGGCCTGCGCGTGTCATTCGACGGCAACTACCGCTCGAAGCTCTGGCAGGGCTGGGAGGCCGAGGCACCCGCCATCCTGCGCGCCATGCTGGAGAGCACAACCGTCTTCATGGGCGACGCGCGCGACCTGTCGCTGATCCTCGGCCGCGACTTCGACGCCCCCACCCGCGAGGAACGAACCCAAGCCGCAGCCCTGGAAGCCTTCCGGCATTTCCCGAACCTCGAGACGATTGCCTGCACGACGCGCGCCCTCAGCGCCGCCGACGACCAGAGCTATGGCGCACACCTGTGGACGCGCCGCGCCACGGCCGAGATCGCCCCCGTCGCGCTGCACGGCATCGTCGACCGCATCGGCACGGGCGATGCCTTCGCCGCCGGCATCATCCACGGGATGATCCACGCTCACACGATCGGGGACACGTTGAAATTCGCCCACGCCGCCGCCGTGATGAAGCACGCGATCCCCGGCGACTTCCTGACCCTTGGCGCAGCCACCATCGAAGCCTCGATCGGCGGCAGCCTCGACGTGAAGCGCTAGGACGCCACAGGCTTCAGGAACGGCTCGACCTTGCCCTTGAGCTTGATGGTCATCGGCTGCCCCTTGCGGTCGCGCGCATTGCCGACCGACAGCCGAACCCAGCCCTCGCTCACGCAATATTCCTCGACATTCGTCTTCTCGACGCCGTTGAACATGATCCCCACCCCGCGCGTGAGCAGCTCCTCGTTGAAATAGGGGCTGTCCGGCGTGGCACAGAGGCGGTCTGGAAGGCTGTCCGACATGGCAAGTCTCTCGTGAAAGTCCGGCCGCTTCTATAACCCGGGCGTCGCCCGTTTGGAACCGCGGGCTAGACGGCGCCTGCCCCCCGCGCCAGCACGCCCTCCCCCGCCACAAACCCCGTGGCAAAGCACGCCTGCAGCAGATAACCGCCCGTCGGCGCCTCCCAGTCGATCATCTCGCCGGCCACGAACACGCCCGGCAGCTTGCGCAGCATCAGACCGTCATCCAGCTCGTCAACATCCACCCCGCCCGCCGACGAGATGGCGCGCGCCAGGCCCTGCACGCCGGTCAGCCGCACGACCGCATGCTTGACCTGCGTTGCCAGCACATCCGGATCCTGCGCCAGGCTCGCGCCGAAGCATTCGCGCAGCAGGTTCACCCCGACCGGCGCGAGGTGGAGGGCCTTGCGCAGGTGGTTGGCCATGCTGTCGCCGCCACGCGGCCGCGACAGGCGCTGGCGCACGTCCGAAAGGCTCATCCCCGGCCGAAGGTCGACGCCAAGTGCCGCCACGCCCTCGGCTTCGATCGCCGCCCTGAGGCGCCGCGACAGCGCATAGATCGCCCCACCCTCTAGCCCATACTGGGTGACGACACTCTCGCCACGCACTACCTCGCCACCAAAATGATAGGCCGCCCCCTGCAAGGGTGTCCCCGCAAAGCGCCCGGCGAACAACGCACTCCACGCCACGTCGAAGCCTGCATTCGAGGGGCGGAACACATGCACCTTCACGCCGCGCCCGGCAAGCCACGGCACCCACGCCGCATTGGACCCGAGCCGCGGCCAGCTCGCCCCGCCCAGCGCCAGCACACAGGCTTGCGGTCGCTCGACCGCACGCGTCCCGTCCTGTCCCTGGAACACCAGCGCGCCATCGGGATCAAAGCCCTCCCACGCCGAACCCGTGCGGATCGAAACGCCCTGCGCCTCAAGCCGCCTCAGCCACGCGCGCAGCAACGGCGAGGCCTTCATCACCTTGGGGAAGATGCGCCCGCTCGTGCCCGTGAAGGTCTCCTGCCCCAGCCCCTCGGCCCACGCGACCAGCGCCGCCGGGGGAAAACGATCAATGAGACCGCGCATCCACACCGATTTCTCGCCATAGCGCCCGACAAACCCGTCGATCGCTTCCGAATGCGTGAGGTTCAGCCCGCCGCGGCCCGCCATGAGAAACTTGCGCCCCACGCTCGGCATGCGCTCGTGGACGACAACCGGCACCCCGCGCGCACTGATCCGCTCGGCCGCCATGAGCCCCGAAGGCCCGCCGCCGATTACGATCACATGGTCATCTACACGCATCGATGTCCGCCCGAAACCTCGACGCCACTCCTATCGGATGCCTCTGGCAAAGTCCCGGCCCGGGTCAAAAAGCCACGCCCGTCAGGTACTTAAGCATTGCATGGCAGGACGGCTCAGCTAACCTCCCGCGCAACTCAAGGACCAATCGCCCATGACACTCCTCAAGCGTCTTCTCGAAAGCCAGTTCCTGCGCGGCCTCGGGCTCGGCACGGCGGTCACGGCAATCCTGCTGATCGGCTTTGCCTTCATGTTCCGCTCGGTGCTGCCGATGCTGCTGGGCACGCCGACGCCCACCATCCCCAAGGACATCGTGGCAGAGCCCTCGACCTCGACGAAGGAAATCCACGACCGCATTCGTAGCGAGCTGCCCTTCGACAACACGCAGGATTTCGAGTTTGGAGCCCGCGGCTTCATCGCCACGCTCGACAACCCGAAGATTACCGACGACAGCGGCAAGGTGGTATTCGACCTCGCCTCCTATGATTTCCTCAAGGACGAAGCGCCGGCGAGCGCCAATCCCAGCCTCTGGCGCCAGGCGCAACTCCTGACGAAGCACGGCCTCTACAAGATCGCCGACAACATCTATCAGGTCCGCGGCTTCGACGTGTCGACAGTCTCGTTCATCGACACGGGCAAGAGCTACATCGTGGTCGACCCGCTCACCACCGTCGAGGTCGCCCGCGCCGCACTCGCCCTCCTGAAGAAGCATGTCGGCGACAAGCCCGTGAAGGCTGTCGTCTACTCGCACAGCCACGGCGACCATTTCGGCGGCGTCGGCGGTGTGACGACCGAGGAAGACGTCAAGGCTGGCCGCGTGCGCATCATCGCCCCCGATGGCTTCATGGAACACGCGATCGCCGAGAACGTGATCGCCGGCCCCGCCATGACGCGCCGCGCGCGCTTCCAGTTCGGTTCGACCCTGCCCCGCGGACCGGAGGGCGAGATCACCTCGGGCCTCGGGCCGGGCATCTCGACCGGCAACATCTCGCTCATCGCACCCACCGACATCGTCCGCAAGACCGGCGAAGTGATCGAGATCGACGGCGTGAAGATGGTCTTCCAGGTCACGCCGGGCACCGAGGCGCCGGCCGAGATGAACTTCCACCTGCCGCAGATGCGCGCCCTCTTCATGGCCGAGAACGCGAATGCGATGATGCACAATTTGCTGCCGGCGCGCGGCGCGCTGGTGCGCAACGCCAAGGACTGGGCCGACTACCTGACCCAGTCGATCCGGCTCTATGGCAACGAGACCGACGTGATGTTTGCCGCCCACGGCATCCCGCGCTTCGGCACCGCGGTCGTCCGCGACTACCTGACCAAGCACCGCGATGCCTACAAGTACCTGCACGACCAGAGCGTGCGCCTCATGAACAATGGCCTGACGGCAACCGAGATCGCCGAGCAACTCGAGCTGCCGCGGGTACTGGCGCAGGAATGGTACAACCGCGGCTATTACGGCACGATGAGCCATAACTCAAAGGCCGTCTACCAGCGCTATCTCGGCTGGTATGACGCCAACCCCGCGAACCTTCACGCGCTGCCGCCGGTTGCGGCAGGAACGCAGTATGTCGAGGCGATGGGCGGCGCCGATGCCGTGATCGCCCGTGCCGACGCTGCGATCAAGGCGGGCGCATATCGCTGGGCCGCCATGCTCCTGAACCACGTCGTCTTCGCCGACGACAAGAACATGGCCGCCCGCAACAAGCTGGCCGACGTCTACACCGAACTTGGCTTCCGCGCCGAAGCCGGCACCTGGCGCAACATCTACCTGACGGGGGCGCAGGAACTGCGACACGGCGTCGTGGACTTTGGCCTGACGCGCATGAGCCTGTCGATCGTGCGCGCGACATCGACCACGATGATGCTCGACTTCGCCGCCGTGCGCTTCAATGCTGAGAAGGCCGAAGGCAAGACGTTCCGCGTGAACCTTGTGCTGACCGACGTCAACGAGACGCATCTCATCACCGTTCAGAATGGCGTGATGATCCACGAGCAACTCGAAGACAAGCAGGCCGACGCCACGGTACGCATGAAGCGCGCCGACATGCTCGAGACCCTGCTGGCCGGCGTGCCCACGACGGTGAAGAAGGCAACCGGCGCCCTCCGCGAGACAGGCACGAGCGGCACCTATGACACGCTGGTCAGCCTGATCGACCCGGTCGCGCAGAACTTCCCCATCGTGACACCCTAGGGGCTCCGATGGCCAAGCCGCTCATCCTCGCAACAGGCTTCGACGTCTTCCCGGGCGCGCCGGAAAACCCGACCGCCTGGGCCATCGGCGAGCTGGCGCGCACGCGCTGGCAACCCGAGGGCGCGCGGCTCGAGACAGCGGTGCTGCCGGTGACCTTCGACATGTGGGAAGGCCACGCGCTGCCGCTGGTCGTCCGCCTGCGCCCGGTCTCGGTGATCGCCTTCGGCCTGAGCGCGAAAACCACCGGCATCACACTGGAAGCAACCGCCCGCAACCAGGTGGCCGTCGACCGCCCGGATTTCGCGGGCAACCGCGCGTCCGAGCCGCACGTCAACGCCGACGGCCCGGCGACCAGACCCTCGGCCTTGCCGCTCGCCGCCATCGAGACGGCATTGCAGGAAGCGCGCGTGCCCATCGTCCACTCGCAGGACGCAGGCGACTATCTCTGCAACATGCTGTTCTACCGCCTTCTCCACACCGCGGCCGAAACCGGCGTGAAGCAGTCAGGATTCATCCATATTCCCTATTTGAAAAGCCAGATCGACCGCCTCAGCGCCGCCGGCAAGGACATCGTGCACGGCGGCACCCTGGACGAGGACCAGCTGCTGGGCGCCATGAAGACAATCATCGCGACCTGCGCCGCGGCCCTGTCACCGCCGATGGTTTCCTGATCCTTCTGTCTTTTCCCTGAAAATCTGTCCTTTCGCTTCCTGGAACTGCAGGCTGGCCCGAAGTCTTTGGGTTAGGTGGGACTGGGGGGTAGGCGTTGGTTGCTTCAGGACCAGCCTGCAGATGGACTGCCAGGCATCATCGTGAGACGAACATTCCTTGCATCCAATCAGGAAGGGCCCGGGCACCCCGGCGAGGCCTCTGCCGGGAAAGGGCCGAAAATCGAATGCAGGAACAATATAGGAACATAAACCCGACACCGCAACCCCCTGCGACGCTTTGGAGCATGATTTTCCCAAAGACACCCCGCTATTCCAACAAAACGCCGTCAGGGTTCGCGAAGGCGAAACATGACGGCATGAGTGAGAGCTCGAGCGAAAAGTGCACTGTCACCGAAGTTGCAGCGCCGCTATCACATCCGCAAAGGACACGTACTTGAAATCCTGGGTCGCAACCGGATCCGTGTTCTCGTCATCCTGGACCACGAGAAGTCCTGCCGGATAATCAGGTCCAAGATCCGCCGAGGTGACCGCAAGACCATCCGTGGTAGTGACCCCATCGACTTTTCCATCGGCCGAGGCGGTCACACGGAACGAACCCAGATAGGCCCCTTCAGGACCTCGACCATAGACATTGAAACGCGATTGACCCTGAACCGAAACAACCACATAGCCCGATCCGTCAGGACGGTCGTAAATGTCTACGCCCTCCACATCTGCTGCAAGCTTGCCTTCCGGCCCCACGCGATCCATCAGAATGCGCTCTGATGTGCGCAAGGGGTCGACCGGCATGCGCCAGAGGCCAACAAGTTCCTGCGAGATGTAGACAAGCCCCTTCGCATCATCGATCGCACACCCCTCGGCGATGGAACCAAGGGAGAACCGCCTTGTTTCCGTCGCGGATACGCTGCCACCGGCCAATGGCGTGAGGTTCCATTGCGCGACATCACCGGTCTTGCTGGTCGCCACCACAACGGATGTATCGCCAATCCGTCCAAGCGTGACGCCGTAAACCTCAGGAAACCCGCTGGCAATCCGGGCACGCGCGGTCTCCAGAAGCCTGTCTTTCGACATGTCGTACTTGTAGAGCACGACCGTGTTGTCCGCGCGGTCGCTGACGGCAAGAATCGGCCCCGCACCATCGGCCCAGGCAAAGCCCTCGCGCAGATCGACATTGTTGGGACGACCGGCTGCAAACGACTGCATTACCTTGCCGCTGAGATCATAGACGAACAGCGCTCCCTTCTTCTGCGTGCCGATGATGCGCGTGCGCCCGGGTGTATCGCCGACGCGGATCGCCGGGTCATCTGCAGCGTCACCGGCAAAACCCACAGGCGGCGTCTCGACGCGCGCTGGCACCGCGGCGACCGGCAAGGGTTGTGCGTGCGCGCTTTCGATCATCAGAAACGATGTCGCCCACACAATCGATGCTATCAAGCTCTTTCGGTTCATGTCACTCTCCCGCGAATGAGAACTGGGTACACGAGATCACGTCGCGTTGAAATATCGACCATGAGATGATGCCACTGCAATGCGCCTGGCGCCTGGTCGCCTCGCATAAGGTTCTTGTCTTTCCGACAGCACGTTTCACTTGATCGACGTGCCACGTTTGAAACTTCATCGAGGGCGATCATGCATCACGCTGCGCTACTGCCGCACGAACGTGGGCTCCCGGATCACGCGCTTGCGCGCGTGTCCGGGATGACGAACCTGGAGCCGCGGAGAGCAACTCCCTCCCCGACGCGTGCCGCGTCGGGACGCCCGCGCAAGCGAGGGAGAGAAGGCGTCTCCTCCTCGCTTGCGGGGAGGTGGATGCAGCAGCGTAAGCTGCTGCAGACGGAGGAGTTCCTCGACGCAGCTTCTGCCTTCAATAAGTGCACTGTCTCCGAAATCAGTTGATCTTGTAGCGCACCGGCATCTTCTTCGGCCCGTTCACGAAATTCGCGGCAGAGAGCCTCGGCTCACCATCGAACTCGATCCACTCAAGCCGCGGGATGAGCTCATCGAACAGCGCCTTCATTTCCATCTTGGCCAAATGCTGGCCGATGCAGACATGCGCGCCATAGCCGAACGACAGCAGGCGGTTCGGGTTACGGTCGACCTTGAAGCGGAAGGGTTCGTCGAACACCTCCTCGTCGCGGTTGCCCGACGGATAGCACAGCATCAGCCAATCGCCAGCCCGGATCTTCTGGCCACGCATCTCGCAGTCCTGGGTGGCCGAGCGCATGAAATGTCGCACGGGCGTGGTCCAGCGGATGCTCTCGTCCACGAAGCCCGACATCAGCGAGGGATCCGCCTTGAGCTTGCGGAACTGATCCGGATTGTCGATCAGCGCCCACATGCCGCCGGCCGTCGAGGAACTGGTCGTGTCGTGTCCGGCCGTCGCCACGATCACGTAATAGCTCATGGCATTGAACGGATCGAGCGGCTGGCCATCAACCGTTCCATTCGCGATCACGCTGGCGACATCGTCGCGCGGATTGGCGCGACGGTCCTCGGTGATGGCGTTGAAATACTGGAAGAAGTCCATCACCACCGACTGCAGCGAGGCCACGGCGTCATCGCTGAGCAGCGTCGCAAAGCGGCTCGTGGCTGCACCATCGCGCGACAGTTCCGGGTCTGCCGCACCGAACAGCTGCTGCGTCAGCTTCAGCATGCGCGGCTCGTCACTCTCGGGGACACCGAGAATGTCCATGATCACGCGCAGCGGATACCACACGGCCACGTCATTGACGAAGTCGCAGGACCCGCCCTTCTCGGCCATGCGATCGACATAGATCTTCGCAAGCTCGCGCAGCCGGGGCTCGAGCTTGCGCAGGTTCTGCGGCAGGAACCACGACTGCGTGAGCATGCGATATTTCATGTGCTCGGGCGGATCCATCTGCACGAGCGACTTCACGAGATGCGGCGTGCCGGTGATCTTCATCACCTGCTCGGTCACCGCCTTGGTCGTGAAGGTGGTCGGCTTCGCCCCATTGAGAAACAGGGCGTTCTGCCGGCTGATGTCCAGGATGTCGGCGTGTTTCGTCACCATCCAGAACGGATCGCACCCCTCGAGCTCGGCGATGGCCAGCGGGTATTTCGCCCGCATCTCGGTGAAGGTCCCGTGGATCAGGTCCATGTTGGAATGGGCCAGGGGATCGACGACGTTGACGGCCAGGTCGACGGGAACGCGGGGTGCGGTCATGGTTCTAGCGGCCCGTTGGCAGCTTGTTGTACGGGATGTCCTTGTCGACGCGCACGTCGGCGGGAAGCCCCAGCACGCGCTCGGCAATGATGTTCTTCAGGATCTCGTCCGTGCCACCCGCGATGCGAAGGCCCGGCGCCCACATGAAGGATTGCTGGAACGCGCCCATCATCGGCGCGTCCTCTCCCACCATCACGCCGCCCATGTCCTCGAGGTCCATGGCGAAGGATGACAGTTCCTGCATCTTCGGCGCCACCACGATCTTGGCGATCGAGGCTTCAGGCCCGGGCACGCGGCCCTGGCTGAGTGCCGTCAGCGTGCGATAGGTCGTGTATTTGAGGCCCTGGCCGCGCACATACCAGTCGGCGATACGCTCGCGCACGGAGGCGTTGCGGATCGCAGGACCGTCCTCGAGTTCCACCTCGCGGGCCAGCGCGATCAGCTCGCGGATGTCAGGACCCGAACCACCCTGGCCGCCGCCGACCGCAAGGCGCTCGTGCATCAGCGTCGTCAGCGCCACCGACCAGCCATCGCCGACATTGCCGAGGCGCTGGGAGTCCGGGATGCGCACATTCGTGAAATAGACCTCGTTGAAGTTGGCGCCACCCGACATCTGCTTGATCGGACGCACTTCCACGCCCGGCGACTTCATCGACAGGTAGAACATCGTCAGGCCCTTGTGCTTGGGCACATTGGGGTCCGTGCGAACAAGCAGGATGCCGTAGTCGGAATAGTGCGCACCCGAGGTCCACACCTTCTGCCCGTTGATGACCCAGTCATCGCCATCCTTCTCGGCGCGGGTGCGAAGGCCGGCGACGTCGGAACCAGCCGAGGGCTCGGAGAAGAGCTGGCACCAGATTTCCTCGCCATAAAGCGCCGGCTTCACATAGCGCGCCGACACGTCCTTCGACGCATAATGCGTGACGGTCGGAATGCACATGCCAAGGCCAATGTCGAAGAAGCCGGTCGGCACGTCGAACTTGGCCTCTTCCTGGTTATAGACGACCTGGTGCATGGGCGTGCCGCCCAGGCCACCGGCTTCCTTCGGCCAGGTGATGCGGGCATAGCCCTTGGCCGCCTTCTTGGCCTGCCAGGCCTTGGCCGCCTTCAGGGCCTCGGCTTCCTCGCGCTGGTGGCGCGGGTTTTCGGACGAAAGGCCCGCAGCGCTCTTCGGCTTTGCATTGGCCTCGAGCCAGGTGCGCACTTCGGCGCGGAACTTTGCCTCTTCGGGCGTGTCGTTGAAGTCCATGGGTGTTGTCTCCTGATTGCAATGATGGTGTTACGCGACGTTCTTCTTCTCGAGATGGGCGACCAGGCGGTCCTTCCATACCCGGGCAGATCCGAGCGCGAGGTTCAGTGTCTTGGCGCGACGATAGTAAAGGTGGCAGTCCAGCTCCCACGTGAAGCCCATGCCGCCATGCGTCTGGATGTTTTCCTTCGCCGCATGATGGAACGCATCGATGGCGCTGACACGCGCACCGGCCGCCGCCTCCGGCAGGTCGGCCGCATTGGTCGACAGGGCCCACGCCCCGAAATAGGCATTGGAGCGCGCCAGCTCGTTCATCACATACATGTCAGCCAGCTTGTGCTTGATCGCCTGGAACGAGCCAATCTGACGACCGAAGGCAAAGCGGTTCAGCGCGTAATCCTTCGCCATGACGAGGCAGGCATCTGCACCGCCCACCTGCTCGAAGGCCATCAGCACGGCTGCGCGGTCGAGCACGCGCCTGGCGAGGTCCCAACCGTCGCCGGCCGCACCCAGTGCCTCGGCAGCCGCACCCTTGAAGGTGATCTCGGCCTGGCTGCGCGAGGGGTCGACCGTCTTCACCGCGCGACGCGTGACGCCCGCGCCCTTCAGGTCGACGATCGCGAGTGACAGGCCGCGATCGCCCGCACCATCGGCGGTCTTCGCAACAATGATCGCGAAGTCTGCGCAGTCGCCATCCGGCACCGGGACCTTCACGCCATCGACCTTGCCACCCTTGAAGGTCGTGGCAATCGTCTTGGGCAGGGGCGGCTTCGCACCTTCGGCAATGGCAAAAGTACCGATCCACTCTCCAGAAACCAGCTTCGGCAGGTACTTCTGCTTCTGCGCCTCGCTGCCGGCCAGCAACAGCGCTTCCGTCGCCAGGTAAACAGACGACGAGAAAGGCACCGGCGCAACCACGCGCCCAAGCTCTTCGGCAATCACGCAGAGCTCGAGATGTCCAAGCCCAAGCCCTCCGAACTCTTCTGGCACCGCGGTGCCCAGCCAGCCCATCTCGGCGATCTGTTTCCAGAGCCCCCTGTCGTAGGGCTCGTCGCCCTCGAGGATCTTGCGCACGACTTTCGGCGTGCATTTTTCGGAGAGGAACTTGCGTGCCTGCTCCTTGAGCATTTTCTGGTCGTCGGAAAAATCGAAGTTCATGGTCGCCCTCAAAGTAGAAACCCTTGAAACGGCGTCCGCGTGTCAGGCGTCGACGCCGCCAAGATTGCGCTTGAGCTTTTCGAGTCGCGCAATCAGATCCTTGACCTCATTCTGTCGCACACCTTGCAACAACTCCGCAAATGTTGCCTGCGCAGCCGCAGCAATCTGCTCGGCGAACCGCTCGATCTTTGCCGTAGCGGAAACCAGTTTCGCACGCCGGTCGGTCGGATGATTCCGACGGACGACCCAGGCGCCGTCCTCGAGCCGGTCGATGATCTTGCCCAGCGGCGCCTTCTCCATTTCAAGAAGATCGGCGAGCTCGGTCTGTGAAATACCGCCCTTGACCCGCTCGAGCGTGAACAGCACGCGAAGCTGCACGCGCGTGAGCCCGAGATCGCGCACCCGTGCCTCGAAATTCCTGCTTAACAGCCTGTGAATATCGACAAAAAGCCAGCTGAGCCGGGACTCGGTCTCCATCAGGGCGCGCAGGTCGTCCATGGACCGGGGGCGGCCCTTCCCGCTGCCGGCTGCGGACTTCACGCGATCGGGGGACGAAAATGTCTCACGCACGGCCAATGCTTCCTGCTTTCATAATTGGTATAAGCATATATAGTATCCATGTATACGATCTTAAACGTCAACCGGAAACTTCCATGCGCCCGTCTCGCATCCTGTCCCTTCTTGTGGTTGCCACAGTGTCGCTGGGCCTTGCCACCTGCGGAAAGAAGCAGGACACGGCACAAGCCGACAAACCCGCGAAGGTCGAGGCGCTGTCGGTCACGACAAGCAAGGTGACCAAGACGACGGTGTCGCTGCCGATCCTTGCCACCGGTTCACTCACGCCCACGCGCCAGACCGACATCGGCCCGTCTGTCGATGGCATCATCGAGCAGGTCTGGGTTCATGTCGGCACCCGCGTCAAGAAAGGCGATCCGCTGTTTCGCACGCGTGACGTCGACGTGCGACTTCAGGTCCGTGAACTCGAAAGCCAGGTGGCGCTCGCGCGGGCGCAGGCGGCCAATGCAAAGAACGAACTCAACCGCCAGAACAGCCTCAAGAGCGGCGGCTGGATCAGCCAGTCGCGCATGGATACGTCAAAGACCGGAGCGGACGTCGCGGCCGCACAGCTTGGTGTCTGGGAGGCGCGCCTCGCGCAGGCCCGACAGTTGCTGTCAGATACCATCGTACGTGCACCCTATGACGGCGTGATCTCGCGCAAGGATGTCTATGAGGGGCGGTTCATGGCCACGCGCTTCGGTGGCATGCCTGGCGGGGCGGCTGGCGTGGTGCAGATCATGGGTATCGATCCGCTCGCCGTCATCGTCAACACGCCCAGCGTGAATTTTTCCCAGCTCAAGCCGGGCATGCCTGCGCGCATTCGCGTCGATGGCGTGGACAAGACCTTCGAGGGCAAGGTCGCCGTGATCAATTACGGCGTGGATTATCGTTCACGCGGTGTCGAGGTCCGCATTGCCCTGCCCAACCCTGACTACAAGATCCTGCCGGGTCTCTACGTCAAGGTCGAGCTCCTGCCCGAGCCGCGGCCGGCGCTTGTTGCTGATCGGCGTGTCGTCATGGGAACCGCCGGGGCGCGCTATGCGTTCGTCAACGACAATGGCAAGGCCCGCAAGGTCCGCCTGTCGGTGCGCGAGCTTGACGGCGAGCGGGTCGAGATCCTGAACAATATTCCTGAGGGAACAGAGCTTCTCGGCGGGCCGAATGCGCAGCAGCTGGCCGACGGGTTGCCGGTGCAGGTGGCGAAGCCGCCCGTGGCCGACCGCACGCCGTCCCAGGCCCAACTCTAGCGGAACGCGCATCAGCTCATGTGGATCTCGGACCTTTCCATTCGCCGACCCGTCCTTGCGGTCATGCTCATTGGCGCGCTGGTGGCGATGGGGTGGGTGTCGCTCCAGCGCATTGGCGTGGATCTGTTCCCGCGCGTCGAGTTTCCCTATGTGACGATCCAGACCGTCCTTGAAGGTGCAAGCCCGGATGCGGTCGAGACCGACATCACCGACACGCTCGAGGCCCAGATCAACACGATCGGCGGTATCCAGTCGCTGACCTCGCAGAGCTTCGAGGGCGCCTCGGTCATCATGATCGAGTTCGGCCTGAGCGAGAATGGCGACGTGAAGGCCCAGGACGTGCGCGACAAGGTGAACCTGGCGCTGCGGGACCTGCCCCAGGACGCGAATGCGCCGGTCATCCAGAAGATCGACCCCGATGCCGAGCCCATCCTGTCGGTCATCCTGTCTGGCGACATGGCAACACGCGACCTGACCGAGTTTGCGGACAAGATCGTCAAGGAGCGCCTGCAGCGCGTGCCGGGCGTGGGCCAGGTCGTGATCCTGGGTGGCCGCAAGCGACAGGTGCGGGTCTGGCTGGATGCCGACAAGCTGCGCGCTTACGGGATCACGGCAGATGATGTCGTTGCCGCCATCCGGCGCGAGAACACCGACTTCCCCGGTGGCAACCTGGCGCTGCCCGGCGATCGCGCCGAGTTCAGCGTCAAGACCAAGGGCGAGGTCAAGTCGGTCGAGGACTTCAGGAAGATCGCCGTCGCCTTCCGCCCGCTGCAGCTGCCGACCATGCTTGGCGATGTGGCGCGGATCGAGGACGGTGCCGAGGATGAACGCACATTTGCGACACTGAACGGCAAGCCGGGCATCTCGCTGGAGGTGCGTCGCCAGTCCGGCCAGAACACGGTGGAAGTGGCGAAGGCGATCAAGCAGGAGATCAGCGTCCTGCGCCAGCAGCTGCCACCCGGCGTCGAGATGCTGGTGGCGCGCGATACCTCGCTGTTCATCGAGGATTCGATCAAGGATGTCGGCTTCGACATCGTGCTCGGCATCTTCCTTGTCGTGGTCATCACGATGGCGTTCCTGCTGGACTTTCGCGCCACCATCATCGTTGCCGTCGCCATGCCGACCTCGCTGGTCGCGACTTTCTTCGCCTTCTACCTCGCCGATTTCACGCTGAACAACCTGACGCTGATGGCGTTCGCCGTTGCGGTCGGCCTGCTGGTCGATGACGCGATCGTCGTGCTCGAAAGCGTGCACCGCAAGCTCGAGGAAGGCATGTCCGCCTTCGAGGCCGCCTCCAAGGGCACTGCCGAGGTCGGCGTTGCGGTCATGGCCGGCACGTGGGCCGTCGTCGCCGTCTTCATTCCGATCGCCTTCATGGACGGCATCATCGGCCGGTTCTTCTATCATTACGGGCTTGCGATCGTCTTTTCCGTGCTCGTGTCGCTGCTGGTTTCGCTGACGCTGACGCCGGCGCTTTGCTCGCGCTTCCTGACCAAGCTGAAGCTGGGCCCGGTGGCCCAGCGGGTCGAGCATTTCCATCGCGCGATGGAAGAGGCCTATCGCCAGGCGCTCAGATGGTCGCTGTCGCATCGCCTCGTCGTGCTGGGGGCTGGTGTTGCCTTCATTGTTGCGGGCATGGTGATTGCCCGCGGCATTCCCTTCGACTTCCAGTCAAAGGCCGACCGGTCGGAGTTCCTGGCCCAGGTCGACCTGCCCTTCGGCACCGGCATTGCCGAGGCGCGTGCCGTCAGCCAGCGCATCAGTGCCACGCTCCTGGCCCTGCCCGATGTGAAGACCGTCTTCGTGACCGTGGGCGGCGGTGCGCAGGCGCGCATCAACCGCATCAGCGTCTATGCCGGGCTGACGCCCAAGAAACAGCGCAAGCGGGACCAGTTCGTCATCATGCAGGACGCCCGCGTGGCGCTGGCGCAGGCCATCCCCGAGGCCAAGCACATCGAGGCGACCGAAGTGCCCTGGATCGGCGGCAATTCGAGCTTCAACGTCGCCATCACCTATTCGCTGCAGGGCCCCTCGCTCGAGGTGCTGCGCGAGAAGGCAGAGCAGATCGTCGCGGCCATGAACGCCGACAAGGCCACTTTCACCGACGTGCGCTCGTCCTATGAACCCGGCAAGCCGGAGGTCCAGATCAATATCGACCGTGACCGCGCTGCGGATCTCGGCGCTGCAATCCGGCCCCTTGCGACCACGGTTCGCACGCTGGTGGGCGGCGTCGATGCCGGGACCTATGAGGAGTTCGGCAACCGCTACGATGTGCGCGTGCGGCTCGAGGAGAACCAGCGCGACGATCCTTCCAAGCTGGCCCAGATCCAGGTGCGCACGAATAGTGGCGGGCTCGTGGACCTGTCGAGCATGGCCTCGTTCCAGATCGAGGAGAGCCCTGCCCAGGTCGACCGGCGCAATCGTGCCCGCACCATCACGGTGATGGCGAACACGCCGCCGGGTGTCGCGCTGGGCACGGCGACGGACACGATGCAGCAGATGGTTGCAAAGGTGGGCCTGCCGCCGGGCTACAAGGGGACGTTCATCGGGCAGGCCGAGCGCATGAAGGAAGCCGCCAACGCGATTGCCTTTGCGTTCGTGCTTGCGATCGTGGCGCTCTACATGATCCTGGCCAGCCAGTTCAACAGCTTCTCCCAGCCGACCATCATCATGCTCACGGCGCCCCTGTCCTTCGTTGGCGCCTTCGCTGCGCTGTCGCTCTCGGGGATGACCCTGACCATGTTCGCCCAGATCGGCATGCTTGCGCTGATGGGCCTCGTGATGAAGAACGGGATCCTGCTGGTCGACTACGCCAACATCGCCCGCGAGCAGCGCGGCCTGTCGCCCTACGATGCGATCTTCGAGGCGGGGCCCCGCCGCATGCGTCCCGTACTGATGACGCAGCTTGCGACCGTCTTCGGCATGATTCCGGTTGCGATCTCGACGAGCCAGGGTGCGGAATTCCGCAATGGCATGGGCGTGCTGATCATCGGGGGCATCCTGTCGTCGACGCTGCTGACGCTGTTCATCGTTCCGGTAGCCTATACGCTGATGGCCGATGGCTTTGCATGGTTCAACCGCATTCGGGGAAAGAATCCCGGATTGGCACAACCTAAGGCCCCTGTTCCCGACTGAACCTTTAGCAGGCTTTAACGCCGGCCATGCAATTGTGCGCGCAGTTCAGGCACGTGGCTGCGATGGGGTATGCATGGCGAAGGCTCAATTCCACAAGAACCAGCGCGTGTACGTGAAGACGGTAGGTACCTGGTCAGTCGTCGAGAAGATCATCCCGCACTGGACCAAGGGCATCGACGAGCCGCTGCGCGTTCACTACGAGGTGGGCCTGGGCCGCGAGTTCGCCGCCGACGAGCTTCTCGCCGACGCACCCGAAAAGACGACCATCAGCGGCATGGCCGAGCAGTGGCGGATCATCCGCACCCGCAACAAGTCCAAATCCGTCGAGGACTGCGCAGGGCATCCCTACCCCGGGACGCATCCCACCATCGTCACGGGCGACAGCGACTGGGGCGGCTGGCGCGTGTCCGGGGCAGAGTACGAACTCCACCCTTTCAGGATCGAGTTGCAGGCCCGCATGATCATGAACGGACCGAAAATGGCCATGCTCCTGCGCGCCCTCGTCAATCATGTAAAGTTGGAGGCAGGCAGCGTGTCAGACGAAGTCGCCTCTCTGGCCCAGGAGGCGGCTTCAATCCTGCGCTACATCGATCAGGACCTGCAACACTAGCAGTCCCGCCGCGCAACCCCTGTTGCGCCCGGGCGGAAATGCAGTAAACCCGTGGCAGCAAGGAAAGCTGCCCGATGAAGACCGATCAACCCGTCCCCGTCCTGCGCCGCGATTACCGCCCCGCACCCTATCGCATCACCCGCACGGAACTGGAGTTTCACCTCGACGAAACGGCGACCCGCGTCTTCGCCACCATCCATGTCGAGCGACAGGGCGCGGAAGGCGGCCCCCTTTCACTCGACGGGGAACACCTCAAGCTCCTCGACATCAAGCTTGACGGCCGCCCCCTCGGCAAGGACGCCTGCAGCGTCACCGATACGCACCTGACGATCCACAACCCGCCCGCCACGCGCTTCCGTCTCGACACCGCCGTCGAGATCAATCCCGCAGCAAACACGGCGCTGTCCGGACTGTACATGTCGGACGGCATGTTCTGCACGCAGTGCGAAGCCGAGGGTTTCCGTCGCATCACCTATGCCTATGACCGGCCTGACAACATGTCGGTCTATCGCGTGCGCATGATTGCCGATCGCGCACGCTTCCCGATCCTGCTGTCGAACGGCAACCCCGCCGGCTACAGCGCGCTGCCGGGCGGGCGGCACATGGCCGACTGGGATGATCCGTTCCCCAAGCCCTCGTATCTATTCGCCGTCGTCGCCGGCGACCTGGCACAGCGCGAGGACACGTTCGTGACACGTTCGGGCCGGCGCGTGAAACTCGGCATCTATGTAACGCACGGCAACGAGGACAAGGTCGACTTCGCCATGGGCGCCCTGAAGCGCTCGATGAAATGGGACGAGGACACGTTCGGTCGCGAATACGACCTCGACGTATTCAACATCGTCGCCGTCAGCGCCTTCAATTTCGGGGCCATGGAGAACAAGGGCCTCAACATCTTCAACGACAAGCTGGTGCTCGCGCGCCCCGACACGGCAACCGACGCCGACTATGACCAGATCGAGGCCGTCGTTGGCCACGAGTACTTCCACAACTGGTCTGGCAACAGGGTCACCTGCCGCGACTGGTTCCAGCTGTCGCTGAAGGAAGGCTTTACCGTATTTCGCGACCAGGCCTTTTCGGCCGACATGCGCTCGGCCGCTGTCGAGCGCATTGGCGACGTACGCATTTTGCGCCTGCGCCAGTTCCAGGAAGACGCAGGCCCCCTCGCCCACCCGATCCGCCCCGACCAGTACCTGACCATCGACAATTTCTATACGGCGACCGTCTACGACAAGGGCGCCGAGATCGTCCGCATGCTTCAGACGATGCTGGGGACCGAGGGCTTCCGCAAGGGCAGCGATCTCTACTTCGCACGGCACGACGGCACTGCGGCGACCTGCGACGACTTCGTCAAGGCCATGGAAGACGCAACCGGCGCCGACCTCTCGCAGTTCCGCCTGTGGTACGCGCAGGCCGGCACCCCCCTGATCGAGGGCAGTGGCGCCTACGATGCCGGCGCGAAGTCCTATGTTCTCACCCTGCGGCAGACCATTCCCGACACGCCGGGACAGACCGGCAAGAAGCCGATGCACGTTCCCGTGACCGTAGGCCTCGTGGGCCGCAAGTCGGGCGCTGACCTCGCCACAACCCTAGACAGTCGCAACGCGACATCGCACGTGCTCTCTCTCACCGCGGCCGAGCAGACCTTCCGCTTCACCGGCGTCGGCGAAGACCCCGTTCCATCGATCGGTCGCGGCTTCTCCGCCCCCGCCCGCTTCGAGATGCGCCTGTCTCCCGAAGACCGGGCCTTTCTGATGGCAAAGGACAGCGACCCTTTCAATCGCTGGGAATCGGGACAGAAACTGGCGACCGAGGTGCTGCACCGCATGACGGCCGAGGCCCGCGCCGGCAAGAAGCCCAGCGCCGACCCGCGCTTCGTCACGGCCTTTGGCGACCTCCTCGCCGACATGCGCCGCGACCCGGCCTTTACCGCCATGGCTGCCGTGCTGCCAAGCGAGATGGAGCTCGCCCAGGGGCTCGAGGACGCCGATCCGGATGCGATCCATCTCGCGCGCGAAACCCTGCGCCGGGAACTCGCCGCCACCTATCGCGGCAAGCTTCATGAGATCTACGCCGGACTGAAATCCAACGAACCCTATGCGCCTGACGCGGCCTCGGCCGGTCGGCGCGCGCTGCGCAACGCCTGCCTGCGCTACCTCACCGCAGAGGACACGCCCGCCACCCGCACCCTTGCCTACGAGCATTTCAGGTCAGCAGACAACATGACCGACCAGGCCGCAGGCCTCGCCTGCCTTGCCGACATGGGTGACGCGGAAGGCAAGGCCGCGCTTGAGGCTTTCCATGACCGCTGGAAGGCCAATCCCCTCGTGATCGACAAATGGATGACGATACAGGCGCAATCCTCAAATCCAGAGACCCTCGGCAGGGTCAGGTCCCTCACCGGCCATCCCGCCTTCAACCTGACGAACCCCAATCGCGTGCGTGCGCTTGTTGGCGCTTTCGTGATGGGAAACCAGTTGCGCTTCCACGCGGCCGACGGCTCGGGATACGCCTTCCTCGCCGACATGGTGCTCAGGATCGACGCCGTGAACCCCCAGGTTGCCGCGCGCCTCTGCGGCGCCTTCGAGACATGGCGCCGCTTCGACAAGTCACGGCAGGCCCTCATCCGCAAGGAACTTGCGCGAATCGGAGACACGCCCACACTGTCGCGCAACGTCACCGAAATCGTCGAAAAGACGCTCGGCTGATTCGCTTGCAGCAGCACATTGGCCACGCGTCGTTACAAAAGGGTCCGGCAGGGGTGACAAGCTGGAGGTGCCCTACATAATCCCGGACGGGTAATGATTCGATTCTGGGTTTTGAAAACATGGCCAACGCCACGCATGCCGCCGCCGCCGGACTCCGGGCTGGCGGCTCGACCACCTGGTTTCCGCGCCTTTCCGGGGACAGTACGACTTACCTGATCATACTCGGCGCCATCGCCACCATCCTGTCCGTCGCCGCTGCAGCCACGATCCAGATGAAGCGCGAGCAGCTTACCGCGGCCGAACGCATCGCCTTCGAGACCCGTCAGTTCGAACAGTTCGTGTCCCACTCGGGAACCCTTGCGGCCGCATCGCTGAACCGCACCCGCCAGATCATCGACAACGCGGTCCGCACGACGACAGTGCCGGTCAGCATCCCGGATCCGCTGGTCCAGAACCTCATTGCCATGCGCGCAGACGGCGTTGTCTACTGGGACCGAAACGGAATTCCGCAGCAACCGGCAAGCTTCGCAGGCAACCCGCTTTTCGAGCGGCTCATCTCGCGGCAGGACGCGGGTTACATTGCAGGCGCCTTTGGCGCCACCTCATCAACCCCCGGACCGCTCGCCATCGCCAAGCGCGCAATCGATGATCCAAATCTGATCTACATCGCCGTCCTCAACACCAGGACGCTGGCGGCAAGCTTGCAGGAACTCAGGGGCGCAACGAACGACGCGCTCTTTATCGTCGACAGCGCGGGAAACAGCATCGTTCGCACCGTCGGGAACAGCACGCCGGCGGCGCTGTTGCCATTCGCGCAGAAGGCGTTGCCACCGTTTGTCGCCAACAGCCCGGTCACGCGCCTGTTCGAGCATGATGGCAAGAATTACTCCGTATCGGCCACCCAGATCCCGGGCTATGACCTTCGCATCCTGTCGATCACCCATGCAGCCGACGCCCTGTCCAGCTGGTTCGATTACCTGCCACTCTGGTCGATCATGATCTTCGGTCCCTCCCTGCTGGGAGCAGCCCTCGCCTGGGCCCTTCTCAACCAGATGGAGCAGACGGCACGTTCCCGCAGCGCGCTGCGCCGTACCGAGGAGAGATTCGAGCTGGCGGTCAGCGGTGCACGTTGCGGGATCTGGGACTGGGATGTCCCGAACCGCAGCATGTACTGGTCAGGCGCGATGAGCGCCCTGCTCGGCACCGGTCAACAGCCGCGCATCATCAGGCTCGATGAACTTGAGGGCCGCCTTCACCCTGAAGATCGCAACACGCTTCGCGACATCGAGCAGGTCATACTTGCCGGAGGCGAGACCTACGACGAGAGCTTCCGCCTGCGCCACGATGATGGCCACTATGTGTGGATTCGCGCCAAGGGCCAGGCCTACCGCACGCTCAGGGCCGAACATCCGCGCCTCTCGGGAATTGCACTCGACATCTCCGACCAGAAGCAGGCAGCCGAGCGGCTCAGCGTCACCGAACGCGTCCTCAAGGCTGCATTCGAGAACGCCGCCGAAGCCTTCGCGCTCTGGGATCGCGAAGGGCGCCTGATCCTGTGCAACAGGCGCTTCATGGAATTCTACGGGCTGACGGAAGCAAGACTCGGCGACACGCGCAGCCATCTGCTCGCGCGCGTACGCCCGCAGGACCTCAGGAAGGGCGAAACCCCGCTCGAACTCTTCAACCTCGGCAACGCGACCGGCACCGTTGAGCTTCAGCGCGTGGATGATCGCTGGCTGCTGGTCAGCGAGCGGCAGGCCACCGAGGAGGCCCGCATCATGGTGTCCACCGACATCACGGCCCTGAAGAAGAACGAGGATGCACTGCAAGCCTCGCATCGCACGTTGCAGGAACAGGCGCTCAAGCTGGGCGAAATCGCAACCAAGCTTGAACGGGAAAAACAGCGCGCCGAGGAAGGCAGCCGCTCCAAGACCGAGTTCCTCGCCAACATGAGCCATGAGCTCAGGACCCCGCTCAATGCCATCATGGGCTTCTCCGACGCCATGCAGAACGAAGTCATGGGTCCGCTGCCGCCGCGCTATGTCGGCTATGCACGCGACATCCATGCCAGCGGCGAGACCCTCCTGCGCCTTATCGACGAAGTCCTCAACATGGCCCGTATTGAATCGGGACAGCTTGAACTGAACTTCGCACCAACCGACCTGACGACCCTGGTGGAAGAGGCGACGATCGAGATAGAGGACAAGGCACGTGCTGCAGGCATCACCTTGCGCACGCAGCTTCGCGACATGCCCGCCGTGCGCGTGGATCGCAAGGCGATCCGTGAAGTCATGTCGAACCTCCTGTCCAATGCGCTCAAGTTCAACTCAACCAGCGGCTATGTGACGATCGAGACGCGCATGATCGGCGACCAGGCCTCGGTCTGGATCCACGACACGGGTATCGGGATCGCGCCGGAAAACCTGCCCCGCGTCATCAAGCCCTTCGAGCGCATCGAAAGGTCGACGAAGGCGAGCAAGACCAGCGGCACGGGCCTCGGGCTCGCGGCATCAAATGGAATCATTACCCGCCACGGCGGCCGCCTGACCATCGAGAGCGAGTCCGGCGTGGGAACCAGCGTCTGCTTCACCCTGCCGCTGGCGGCCTGAAACCTGTTTCCCGGGAAAGGGGAATGGGCCGATCGCCGCACAACCGGGCGGCAGGCGGGCCCGATGATTCGGCGCCCCTCCCCAACGCAGCCGGCGCGCAGGTCCCGGCGAACACATTGATTTGGCAGCGTTCCCGGCGGGGCGTCGCGTGCAGTGTCGTACAACTTTCATGCAGTGGTGCGATGCACAAGCGGCCAGCATATCCCCGGCCTCGCAACCGATACGGGGTGCGGCAGAAAGCCCGGGACTGCGACCTTCGCTACGCTTGTTGCGATTTTAGGAACTGTCTAGAGTCGTGCTCAAGTCGCGCTAGGACGTGCGCAACGATCCTGTCTGCCCGGTAGACATGTCTGCTGCCAAGGGCTTTCAGGGAATGCACGTTGACCGGCGCGCGACGAGGGGACAGATGGCCACCATGACGGCCATATATGGAGAGAAGTTATGAATAGGACTGGTCTTTTTCTCTTTATCGCGGTCGTCATCCTGGCGGTCGCAGCCTACTTCTACCTGAACCAGAAGCCCGCTGGCGAAACCACGGACGCAACGGCGACGGAAGCTCCGGCTGAAGCCGCCGCTCCGGTCGAAGGCGAAGCCGCTCCGGCTGAAGCCGCCGCTCCGGTCGAAGGCGAAGCCGCTCCGGCTGAAGCCGCCGCTCCGGCCGAAGGCGAGGCCGCTCCGGCTGAAGCCGCTCCGGCTGAAGCTCCGGCAGCTCCGCCGGCCCAGTAAGCTGGCTTGAACAGACACGCCTAGTGCCTGTGCATGCGGTCCGCCCCTGGCGGGCCGCATGTTTTTTTTCGTGCCCACCTCAGAGCTGCCTAGCAGGGAGAGCCCGCATGAACCGATCCTTACTCGCCATCCTCGCCATCGCGATTGTTGCCGGTGGCCTCTATTACTTCCTCCAGATGAGGAAGCCCGAAGCGCCCGCGGCTGACGCTGGCGCAACACAGACCGCATCGAGCGACAACGAGCCCTTGCTGTTCACATGGGAAAATTGGGGCGATGCGCCGTTCCTCGCCGAGTACAAGGAAAAGTACGGCGTCGAACCCCGCACGGCCATTTGGGCTGACGAGGACGAAGCCTTCTCGAAGATGCGCACGGGCTACAAGCCCGACGTGATGGCGCCCTGCTCCTACGAGTTCGGACGCTGGCAGGAAGCCGGTCTCATCCAGCCCATCGACGTGACCAAGCTGAAATACTGGAAGGACATTCCCGACGCGCTGAAGAAGGTGCCAGGGATGATGAAGTCCGAGACCGAAGCCTGGTTCATCCCGCAGTACTGGGCCAACACGTCCATCACGTACCGCACGGACCTCGCCCCCGAATATGTCGGCAAGGAGAGCTGGAAGATCCTTTTCGACCCCAAGTACAAGGGCAAGATCGCCGGCCTCGATGGCGTGGATGACACGGTAACCCTGATCGCGAAGACGTGGGGCGTTGATCCGTACAACATGAGCGACAAGGACTGGGAACTCGTGAAGGGCAAGCTGCGCGAGTTCGTGGCCAATGCGCGCTTCATTGCCACCGATGAGACCGCGCTGTCCCAGGGTCTGGCATCGGGCGAAGTCGTCGCCGCGATCACCTGGAACCAGACGCACGCCTCGCTGAAGCGTGAAGGGAAGCCCGTTGCCTTCATGAACCCGCCCGGCGGCATGTTCACTTATGTCTGCGGCATGGTCGTCCACGCCGAAGCCAAAAACCTGGAGAAGGCCTACGCCGTAATCGACAGCGGTATATCTCCGCAGGCGATGAAGTATCAGCTCGACCAGCTGAACAATGGCCCGGCCAACACCACGATCTTCGCCGACTACACGGACGAGCAGTTGAAGGAAATCAACTTCTCGCGTGACGTGGAAGGCTTCCTGAATTCCGGCACCTTCCAGGTTCGCCTGAAGAACAAGGAAGAGATCGTGAAGTTCTGGACCGAGATCCGCGGCGGCGGCTAGCAGCAGCCAGACGGACCAGATGAGGCTCCCGCGGCGCACGCCCCGGGAGCCTTTTTGTTGCGTGACGCACGCATCCCGGGCGCAGGGGGATGACATCGGCCGCGCAATACCCCATATGAGAGCGCCTTGATGTGGAAGGGCATACCCCATGCACACTGACAGCCGCCTGACGGCCGACATCGTCGAACAGGTCATCCGCCTCGCACACCATGCGGGCGCGCGGAACTGGATCCCCTCGACCAGCGGCAACTTCTCGGTCCGGATCGACGACAGGACTTGTGCCGTCACGGCTTCGGGCAGCGACAAGACACAACTCACGGCCAACGGCGTGATCGCCGCCGCAATCCGTGGCGAGCGCCACCCCCGGGAGTCCGCCGAGGCACCGCTCCACTACATGATCTACCGCACCCTGCCCGAGGCTGGCGCCGTCACACACGTGCACGCCCTGCCCGCGGTCCTCGCGTCCTTGTCCCTGTGCCGGGAGAGCTGCGTGCGGCTCGAGGGTCTCGAGATGCTGAAGGCCTTCCAAGGCTTCACGACCCACGAAAGCCACCTGGACGTGCCGGTCTATGACAATGACCAGGACATGGACGGCCTCGCGGCACGAATTGAGCGCGACCTGGCTGCGAAAAGGCCCTGCTGGGGCTTCCTGCTGGCAGGCCACGGCCTCTACGCCTGGGGTCGCACCACGCAGGAGACGCTTCGCCATCTCGACGCTTTCGATTATCTTTTCACGCTGAGCCTGAAACTGAAAGGAATACCGGCATGACGACCATTACGGTGTTTGACCTCTCGAAGGGATTATCGCCCGTCTCGCAGATCACCGATACGCGCGAGATCATCAAGGCCCTGGTGCCCTTCGATGTGCGCTTCGAGCGCTGGCAGGCAACCCGCGAACTGCCGCCCGGCGCGGGACAGGACGAAGTTCTCGAGGCCTATGCCGCCGACGTGGACCGCCTGAAGAAGATCGGCGGGTACCAGTCAGCCGACGTCGTGCGCATGCGCCCCGACCATCCCGATCGCGAGGTGATGCGCCAGAAATTCCTGTCCGAACACACACACGCCGACGACGAGGTCCGCTTCTTCGTCGAGGGCGCCGGCGCCTTCTATCTGCGCAACAAGGAGCAGGTGCTCCAGGTCGTCTGCACGGCCGGCGACCTTCTGTCGGTTCCCAAGCAGACGCGCCACTGGTTCGACATGGGCCCCAAGCCCCTCTTTGCAGCCATCCGCCTGTTCACCACGCCGGAGGGATGGGTGGCAGAGTTCACGGGCGACAGGATCGCGGACAACATTCCGAAATACGCAGCGTGATCCGGGCCGTCATCTTCGACATCGAGGGCACGATCGGCGACATCGCCTTCGTGCGCTCGGTCCTGTTCCCTTTCGCACGCGATCGCCTGGGCGCCTACTTCGCCGATCACTGGAACGACGATCATGTCCGCGCGATACTGAAGGATGCACGCGAGGCATCAGGACAAGCCCTGGCAACGCCCGCAGACGCCGTCACGTCATTCGAAGCGTGGATCGACGGGGATCTCAAGATCACGCCTCTCAAGACGCTGCAAGGTCTGATCTGGCGGTCGGGCTACGAGGCCGGCGTTCTCAAGGCTCACCTCTATGACGACGCCATTGCCGCGATCAGGCGCTTCCACGCGCAGGACCTGAGGCTCTTCATCTATTCCTCCGGATCGGTCGAGGCCCAGAAGCTCTACATGGCCTACTCGGTTGCAGGCGACCTGCGTCCGCTCATCAGTGGCTACTTCGACACGACAACGGGCCCGAAGGCCGAACCGGCATCCTATGCCGCCATCGCGCGGCAGGCAGGTGAAAGCCCCGGGGACATGATGTTCTTTTCCGACGCCACCGCCGAGGTCAGTGCGGCCCTCGCCGCCGGCATGAAGGCCACGCTGCTCTGCCGCAGCCCCGGCATTCCCGCGCCTGCCGAGCGCGCCCGGTTTGACGCCATCGAAGGCTTCTCGTCCCTCGAACGCCTATGAGTGGCACAGCCGGACAACTTCGATATCGAGTGCCCCCGATGTCCCCGGAAGCCCCAGCGCGCTGCCTGGCCGCGCCAGTTCGTCCCTGATCCACGCCATCGCCACGTACCGCTCGGTCGCAGGCGAAGCGGCAACCGACATGATCATGCCCGCGCTTCCACCCTTGCCAATCACCTCGCCACGCACCAGCGGCCGCAGGCTCGAGAGCTGCACGAGGCGGCTCCCGCAACCCCGGCGTCGCTGCGCCAACGCCTCCGAGCCATTGAACCGTCGCAGCGGGTCCGGCTCGACACCCAGATCCTGGGGGATCCTGAGATCCTGCGCACGCATGGCAAAGGGCGCCGGCAACCAGTCCGTGCCCGCCAGCGGCTGCCCGGCCTCGATGCGGGCATGTTCAAGGACCCGTGCGCCCACGGGCTGCATCCCGAACCCCGCCCCCACGCGCATGAGCCTGTCCCACACGACGCCCGCGCCCGTGGCATCCATCCAAAGCTCGAAACCTTCCGCGGCTCTCAGCAACAGGACCTGGCTTTGCCGCCAGCCTGGTCCGCGCACCGCTGCTGGATCAGCCTCCGTGTTGCCGCGCTCGGGCATCCCGAGAAAGCCTGCAAGCTCGAGGATTGCCTCGGCATGGGGCCCGCGCAGCCCGATGCCGCCACGCAGGCCCGTGCGGTCCGACACCTGGACGTTGAAACCCAGCGCACCATCGGCAAACCACGCATGGTCGCATACGGACGAGGTCAGCTCGAAGCAGCCCTCGGCCAGCCGCGCGAGCAGACCCTCTCCCCGGACCCAGCCACTGTCGTCGCACCATACCACACGGGCAGTCTGTCCAAGACCGATCAGCGCGGCATCTTGGGTCGTGGCAAAACCCAGGAAGCCGGCTGCGTCCGGTCCTTCGAACCGCAGGCAGTGCCGGGCCGAGATGTCCGCAATACCCGCACGCGCGACCAGCGCCTCGCACTCTTCGCGCTCGCTTGAATAGACAAGCGGCACGGCAAAGCTGCAGATGCGGGTCCACGTGTCGCTACCGCATAACGGGGCCGTGCGCGCGTGAAGCGCCGTCGTCAGGATGACGCGGCCCGAAACGTCGCTCATGCGCCCCCCTGCATGGTCCGCAGGACAGCTTCTGCAGCAAGCCGCCCGCCAGTGCCCGTCACCCCACCACCCGGATGCGTTCCCGCCCCGCACAGATGCAGGCCCGGCACGACAGGCAGCGGTGTGCCCGCCCAATACGCCGGACGCAAAGCGCCAAGCTGGTCGGGCGACAGGTCCCCGCCATGCCAGTGACAGCCCGCCCCACCACCGATCTGCACGAGGTCCACCGGCAGATAGACATCCACCGCCGCAACGAGGTCAGGCAGGTCGGGCGCAAACTGCCTCAACCGGTTGAGCACGGCCGAGACGAGGCCAGTGCGCGCCTGCTCCCGGTCCGCCGCACCGAACTGTGCGGGGACATAGGTCGAGTTCACCGACATGACATGGCATCCCGTGCGCGCAAGGCTGGCGTCATGCACCGACGGGATCGTGACCTCCAGCGCAAGTTCGCCCGACACCTGTCCCTGCTCGAAGGCGGCATGGGCCCGCGCGAGTTCGTTGATCGAAAGGCAGACCAGCAACCGGTTCTTGAGGTGGCGCTTGTCGAGGCTCTTGAACGTGGGCAGGCCGTTCAGGGCAAAGTTGACCTTCGCGACCGCCCCTTCCATGCGATAGCCCTGCAATTGCTTCTTGAAGCCAAGCGGCAGGTCCCGCTCGGCTCCCATCCGAAGATAGGTCTGAACCGGAGAGAGGCTCGAGACCACCTGCGGGGCGTAGACGGCATCGCCGTTGGCAAGGTGCACGCCTGCGATCCGGCCACTCTCGAACAGAAATTGGTCAGCCCGTGCGCCAAGCCGGATACGCACGCCGGCCGCTTCAGCTGCCTTCTGCAGAATCGAGACCAGCGCGCCGACCCCACCGACGGGATGCACCAGCCCGGTCGTGTTGTGCGGCTCGAAGGCCCGGCGCAGGATGGCAAGCAACGCAGTCCCGGCCGCAGAAGGTGACAGCGCATTGCCGAGCAGCGCATCGAGCGCGATCGCGCCCTTGAGCAGCGGCGTGGAAAAATTCTGGTCCAGCAATTCGCCGATCGACAAGTCGAGTTGTGCAGCCAATTGTGCATCAGGACCCGGCTGACGCGGGCGTCCCCCGAGGAGGGACGCCCGGCCAGTCTCATTCCCGGGCGCAGGCACCGCAGCCTGCTGCGTCCACGCATGAAGCTGCTGGGCCGCCCGGCGCAGGCCGGTTGCATGGGCCGGCCACGCCTTGGCATCGGCCGCATCATGAGCCATGAGCGACTGCGCCGTATGGCGAAGGTCCTCTCCGAGAATGATGTGACGTCCATCCGGCGAAAGGCCGACAGCGCCCGCCTGCCGCGCAGAGAACTGCAGCCCCAGCTTTGCCAGCCGCAGCGACTTCATCACGGCGCCATCCAGGGGACCGACGAGGTGGGCAATCGTGGACACACGGAACCCCGGCGCGATTTCATCGCTGCGGCACATGCCGCCAAGGCGGCCCTGCGCCTCAAGGACGATGACCCGCTTGCGCGCCTGCGCAAGCAGGACCGCGCACACAAGGCCGTTCACGCCACCACCGATGACGATGACATCATAGTCCTGGCCGGGAACCGCATCAGACATCGGCATTGACCTTCGCCCGCACCGAGGCACCTAGCGCCTGCGCAATGCTGAGCCCGGCACGCCCCGTCCCTGCCGAAAGACTGGAGCCCGCGAGCCAAAGTCCCTTGGCTGGTCTCCAGACGCCGTCATGCGCGACGTCGGGCAAGGCCTGGATCTCATCCTCGGAATTGCCGAGCCCGGATGACGGTCGCTGCAATTCAAGGAACGGTCGCGGTTCGGCCGGACTGAGAAGCTCGGCACTCTTCAATGACAGTTCGAACCCGGGCGCCCATGTCTCGATTGCCTTGGTAACACCAGACACCAGCCACTCGCGCCGCGGCCCGCTCCAGGGACCTTCCTCGCTTTCACGGGGGACATGAAGGACATCGGCAACCACAAGCCATGTCATCCGCTCTTCGCCACCGCCTGTCGGCGTCACGCGCAGGGACAGGCAGAAATCCTGCATCAGCTGTCGCGCCGAAAACGCGCCATGCGAGCGCACGAGCCGCTCGAGTGACGGGTTGAGAAGAAGGCTTGCACCCGAGGTAACCTGGGCCGCGCCAACGCCCCGGATGGCAGGTGGCATCCCCACCGTGAAGTGGATCCTGCCCACCGGTGCCGGGCGCATGGCCTGTGGCATCTCAAACGGCAAGGGATGAAGTAGTTCAAGCGTGGCATCGCCCAGGCGCCCGAGAATGACCTGGGGCGCCCGCAGCGCCGAGCCATCGGCAAGCACGACGCCCTGGACCGCCTCCCGCTCGACGATCAGTTGTCGCACGCGCACCTCGGGCAACACCTCAAGGCTTCCAAGGGAGTTCAGGGCTGAATTCAGCGCCGCCGTCAGCGCAGCGGTTCCGCCGGCAACCTGTCGCTTGCCGGAAGGAAGCCCGATGAGCGACATCAGGCTCTGTCGTGCCAGAAGCCGCGCTGACCCCGGAATGGTCGGCGATACCGCCGTACCTTCTAGTGCATGCTGCGCCAGCACGCCGCGCAACAGCGGGGTCTCGAAGGCTTCCTCGAGAAGGCGGGACAGCGACGTTGATCGGTCATGGAGGGCGCGCGCCATCATGTGATCGCGCGCCAGCCCGAGGCCGAGCAGGTTTGATAGCACACCGGGCGCGACACCACCCGAAGCGGAAAGGCGCATCATGCCGGCAACGAAGGCGGGATAGGCAGCAGCATCGCGCGCCGAAAGAGCCGACAGACCGGCAATGGTCGCATCCGCCTCGGGCCAGAGCACAAGCGAACGATCCTGTGCGACCGCGATGAGGGGCGCGGCAGCGCCATAGCGCAATCCGTGGGACACAAGGTTGAGCCACCCGGCAGCCTCCACGTCCACGATACAGGGGCCCGCCTCGACGTCCGCCTTTCCCGCCACCTTATGGTCCAGCAGCCGCACCTGCTTGCCCGCAGCGGCAAGGCACGCCGCCGCGAAGAGACACTCAGGCGTTGTCCCGATGCAGATGGCGTCGGGTCTGTCTGCCGCGCGGGCTGAAACGGCCATGGCGTCCGACCTCGGGGGAGAAGGCAAGGCCCGCCACAGGGCCTCACAGGCCGGCAGCGTACCGGGTAATTCCAAATACCCCAAATTGGCAAAGAGAAGGTGGATGATTAACGCTCATCCAAGGCGGCCAAAGCGAAAAGGCCGCCGGGGGGTGCCCCGGCGGCCTGTTTAACGAACGCTTCAAGGCGGTCTCAGACGATCCCGCGCTTGTGCTCGCCGACAACCACGCGCTTGGGCTTGAAGGCCGCCTCAAGCACGCCGATCGCCTTTTGCGGCTGGGCCGCGCCACACATGAACACGTCAAATGCGGCAAAGCCCCTCTCCGGCCACGTGTGCACCGAGATATGGCTCTCCGACAGGACAGCCACGCCCGACACACCGCCATTCGGCGAGAACTTGTGCAGGTGAATGTGCAGCAACGTTGCACCGGCAGCCGTCACGCTTTCCTTGATGGCCTGCTCGATCCTGGCTTCGTCATCCAGGCCCTCGGCATCCCAGAGGTCAATGTGAAGGTGGCTGCCCGCGAACGTCACGCCGTTGCGGGTAATGAAATAGTCTTTGCGTTCTTCGTCCGCTTCCACAAAGGGATTTGGAACTGGAACCGGAACGGACTTCGTTCTGGCGCGGTTCTGAGGGAACTGCGTTACTTCGACAGCCGTTCTTTTGCGTGCAGACAGAGCCATGTGACCCATCCCAACAAGAGAACAGTTGTTGATCCAAAGTGAACCAGGTTAGCGCGGGTCTCGCGCCGCTCAGCCGCCTCACGGTGGACCACACCAGAACTGCGGAGCGGCGAAATATATGTATGCGCGCCCCCCATGCAAGTTCTTTTGGTCCCTCGGGGTAAGATTTTTCTCTCCAGCGTGCCCCCGCTGCAAGCAGGGCGGAATTATGACATTGCACCCCAGGGCGCTTAGGACCTATACGGACGCGCCAAATGCAGCACGGCTGCAGCAGATCTGCTCGGGACACACGTCCGCCCACTTCACCGGAAATCCGGAATCCATGCAGGAGATGAAGCGATGACAAACACGTTTCTGGAGAAACTTCACCCGGGATTCTCTCAGACGATCGAACTCTCTGGAGCACCGATTGTCGAGGAAAAGAGCCAATTCCAGCACATCCGCATCTTTGACTCGTTGCGTAACGGCCGCGTGCTCGTGCTCGACGATATCGTGCAGCTCACAACGCGCGACGAATGTGGTTACTCCGAGATGCTGACGCATCTTCCGATGCTTGAGCATGGCAACGTGAAGCAGGTCATGATCGCCGGCGGTGGCGACATGGCGATCGCCGAGGAAGCACTCAAGCACCGCGGCGTGGAGGTCGTTTTCAACGTCGAGATCGACGAGAAGGTGGTCGATTTGTCGCGGCGCCACCTCGGCGAGGTGAACGCCGGCGCCTTCGCCGACGCGCGCCTGAAGGTGCAGATCGAGGACGCCTTCGTGTTTCTCGCGGACAAGGCCAACCGTCACCGTTTTGACCTCGTCATTGCCGACCGACCCGATCCGGTCGGGCCCGCAGAAGTGCTGTTTGGCGACACTTTCTACGAACGTGTCCGTGACGCGCTGGCACCTGGCGGCTTTGCCGTTTTCCAGAATGGCGTTCCCTTCTTCCAGCCCGAAGAACTGACCGACACGCTGCGCCAGATGAAGAAGACGTTTCGCTACAGCGGCGTTTACCTTGCCGTCGTGCCCAGCTACATCGGCGGCTTCATGGCCCTGACATGGGTATCGAACGACGCCATTCTCGGCGATCCGACGAAGTGGCAGGCGCTCGACGCGGCCTTTGCAGCCTCGCGTGTCTCCACCGACTACTACACGCCCGCCATGCACCGCGCGGCGTTCGCCCTGCCCGCCTGGATCGAGCGGCTCGTCCGGGCCTGAAATCCCGGGGCGCACGCCCTGCGCCCCGCCAAAGCCTTGATCGAGGCGTTCACCCCCTGTCGGGAAAAGGCAGAAAGCGGCCGAAATGCCACGCACCCTAAACCATTCCGGGGCGGAAGGGTTGCAGCGCCGTAATCTTTGCCTGAAGATACCCTTGCGCAGTTACTCCACGCAGGCAAGACGGGGCAGTCCTTGCAAGCAGCCATCGCCAAGACAGACGCCGAACCTGGCCTCCTCCAGCGCCTGAGGGCCTTCTATCTCCGCTCGGACGCCGCCAAGGGTTACGCCCTCCTCTCGCCCGTCATGATCACGATGTGCCTGCTGCTCGCCGCGCCCCTGTTCCTGCTGGTGCTCTACTCGTTCTGGACGCAGACCGGCCTTGCGGTTGACCAGACACCGACCCTCGGGCGTTACCGTGACGTGGTCGGTCAGCAAAGCTACATCGACATCTTCTGGCGATCGATCCAGACCTCAGGCCTTGTTACGCTGGCAACCGTGGTCCTTGCGTATCCGATGGCCTATTACGTCGCCTTCGGCGTCAAGAAGTACAAGTTCGTCTGGCTGATCCTGCTCACCATTCCCTTCTGGACGAGCTATCTTCTGCGCGTGTTCTCTTGGAAGGTGATCCTCGGCTACAACGGCGTGATCAATTCCGGCCTGACGAACCTCGGCGTCATCCAGGAACCGCTCGAATTCCTGCTCTACAACCAGACCTCCGTCATCATCACCCTTGCCCATGCCTATGCGGCCTTCGCAATCCTGCCGATCTACGTGTCGCTGGAAAAGATCGACCGCACCCTGCTTGAAGCAGCCGCCGACCTCGGCGACGGCGCCTGGTCACGCTTCTGGCGCGTGACCTTCCCGCTGTCGGTCCCGGGTGTGATCGGCGCCGCGGTCCTCATCTTCGTTCCCACCACAGGTGACTACGTGACACCCGCCATGGTCGGCGGGCCCAGCGGGCAGATGATCGCGAACATCATCCAGGTGCAGTTCCTGAAGATCGGCAACTGGCCCCTTGGCGCAGCACTCGCCCTCTCGGCCATGGCGGGCGTTGCAATCCTTGTCATCCTGTTCTCGACCGCCATGCGCCTTGCAGCGAGGTCCATCCGATGAGCAAGAAGGCGCCACGCGCAGCGTCCCGCATGGGCGACCCTGGCCGTTTCCTTGCCGGCTTCGCGCTGCTCTACCTGATGTTTCTCTACGCCCCGGTCCTCTTCCTGCCGGTCTTCTCGTTCAACGACTCGATCTTCGTGGCCTTCCCTCTCAAGGGATTCACCACGAAATGGTACGAACAGGCCTTCGCCGACGAGGACATGATCAACGCCCTCGTCGCAAGCCTTCAGGTGGGCGCCATCGTGGCGGTGGTGTCAACCATCCTCGGCCTGTTCGGCGCCAAGGCCATCACTCGCTACCGCTTGCCCGGACAGTCCGCCGTCATGGCGATAATCATGCTGCCCTTGTTCATCCCAGAGATCATCCTTGGCATCTCGCTGCTGATCCTCCTGAATTCGCTGGGCATCGAGTTGGGCCTTCCGGTGGTCGTGATCGGCCACATCATGCTCTGCACGCCCTTCGCCATGGCCGTCCTCAGTTCGCGCCTCGAGGGATTCGACCGCAGCCTCGAGGAAGCCTCGCTCGATCTGGGCGAAACGCCCTGGATGACATTCTGGCGGGTCACGTTCCCGCTTGCAGCCCCCGGCATCATCTCAAGCCTGCTGCTCACCTTCATCGTTTCGTTCGACGAATTCCTGCTGTCGTTCTTCCTGGCGAACCAGCAGCCAACCCTGCCCGTTTACATCTGGAGCCAACTGCGGTTCCCCAACAAGTTACCGAGCGTGCTGGCCATGGGTGCCATCATCCTGCTCGCCTCATGCCTCCTGGTAGTCATCGCGGAGTGGGTCAGGCAACTGGGCACCAGCGAACGCAAGGTGGGACTCGCCTGAAAGGATCTCCATGGTCGACCACATCATCCGCATCGAGAACGTGACGAAACAATTTGCCGGCGGCAACAAGGCCGTCGACAGCGTCGCGTTCGGCATCGAGCGGGGCGAATTCTTTTCGCTTCTGGGCCCCTCCGGATGCGGCAAGACCACACTGCTGCGCATGATCGCGGGCTTCGAGTTCCCGACCGATGGCGAGATCTTCATCGACGGCCAGCCATCCTCGCTGATACCCGCATACAAGCGCCCCACCAACATGGTGTTCCAGTCCTACGCGATCTTCCCTCACCTCAACGTCTACGACAACATTGCCTACGGTCTGCGCAAGGCACGCATCTCGGGCAGCGAGCTGCGCAAGCGCGTGAATGACGCCCTTGCGATGATCAAGCTCGAGGGTTTCGGCTCGCGCCGCGGCGACCAGCTCTCGGGCGGCCAGCGCCAGCGGGTCGCGCTGGCACGCGCCCTCGTGAAGCGGCCCAAGGTGCTTCTTCTCGATGAGCCGCTCGGCGCGCTCGACAAGAAGCTGCGCGAGGAGATGCAGATCGAATTGCGCCAGCTCCAGAAAAGCGTAGGCATCACCTTCGTCTTTGTGACTCACGACCAGGAAGAAGCCCTGTCGATGTCCGACCGCATCGCTGTCATGGGCAAGGGCAAGGTGCTCCAGATCGCCCCGCCACGCGAGCTCTACGCCCAGCCGGCAAATGTCGAGGTTGCGACCTTTATTGGCTCGATCAACCTGATCGAGGCAACGGTGAGCACCATCTCCGGCAACGAGGTGACGCTAGACGCCGCCGCCGTCGGCAGCGTCCGCGCCAGTGCCATTCCCGACATCAAGGCAGGCGATAGGCTCTTTGTCGCGATCAGGCCCGAGAACCTGAACCTGTCGGGCAACCGTCCCTCAACGGACGCCTGCGTCGAGGGATCGATCAGGGCCAGCGCCTATCTCGGCGATCGCAGCCACTATCACGTGCACTTAAAGGGTCGTGCTACACCCATCTATGTTGCAGCCCAGAACGCGGACGGCGGATCCGTCATCGATGTCTCAAAGCCCGTCTACGTGTCCTGGCATCCGTCCTCGCTGATCCTGCTCAGGAACTGACGACGGCACCGGCTGGCGGCGGACCAAAAGGCACGACCCGGTTGGCGATATCGTGACCGATGTCGGCACGGCCCAGATAGGCAATCCCCGCACGCCCGCACCAGTGCGAAACAACCTGCTCCTCGGTCTGTCCAAAGTCGGGATCATTGGGCGGGATCAGGCTGCAACGACCCAGCCGTATGCCTCGTACGCGCCGCATCGGCTCAAACGACACGAGGTGCGCCATCATCCGGTCGATATTGTACATGTACTCGGACACTTCCTCGAGCAGCACCACATGCCCGTCGAGGTTCGGAAAATGGACGGTACCGATGAGGCGCGACAGGATCGTGAGATTGAACGCCGCATTGAGCCCGGCACCACCAAGCCCGGCCTCGCAGGCCGCGGCATCCCGACCAACCAGATAGTCAAGCGCCCGGCGAACGGCAACCTCGCCCTCGGCACGCGAGATGTCGGCTGGCATCGGCCCGTGGACCACCCCCGGATACCCCTGCCGATAGAGCGCGCCGAGCAGGCTGCCAAGGTCGCTGTAACCAAGGAATGTTTTCCCTCGCGCCGCTGGCCCGAGCCCGCGCATCACCGCATCGACGATACGGATCGAGCCATATCCGCCGCGCGCAAACCAGACGGCATCGAAAGCCGGATCATTGGCAACCTCGAGCAGGGCCGCCGCTCGCAACGCGTCGGGCCCGGCAAAATGCCCCTCGCGCGCGAAGCACTGGCCATGGAACACGATCTCGGCGCGCCCAGCATGCTGCGCGCCGGCCAAACCCTGCACGCGCTCTGCCGCCTTTTCATCCAGCCGGCAGGCAGGCGCAACGACGCCAATCCTGACCGGCTTGCCCGATGACCCAACCATTTGCAGACCCGCCACACCCTGTGCGATGTAAACCAATGCTCTTGAATCGAAATGCACATTATTTCTTCTGCGGTATCGGTGGTAGCGGAATGTTGCCCCTCGCCCTCATAATGAAGGGATTGGGCTACGCGGTCGAAGGTTCGGATCGCGCCCTCGACCAAGGCCGCCTCAGTACGAAGTTCGACTATCTCGCGCGACAGGGAATACGGCTACACCCCCAGGACGGAAGCGGCATCCGCGACACGTCACAGGTGCTTGTCACCTCGGCGGCCGTTGAAGACACGATCCCAGACGTGCGCGCTGCGCGCAGCCTCGGCTTGACAGAGGCCAGGCGCGCAAGTCTGCTGGCAGCCCTCTTTAACCAGTCGCCCCTCGGCATCGCCATCGGCGGAACCAGCGGCAAGTCCTCGACGACCGCCATGGCCGGCTGGATCCTCCACGCCTGCGGCAAGGCGCCAACGATCATGAACGGCGCCGTCATGAAGAACTTCGCCGATGCCGCCAATCCGTTCGTCAGCAGTACCACAGGCAAGGGCGAGGCCTTTGTCAGTGAAGTCGATGAAAGCGATGGCTCCATCGCGCTCTACCGGCCAACGGTCGCCGTTCTCACCAACATCTCCCTCGACCACAAGCCGCTGCCTGAACTGCGCTCCCTGTTCGGCGATTTCATCGCCTGCGCCGGCATCACAATCCTGAACATCGATGACGCCGAGACAGCCACCCTTGCCGCACGCGCCGTAAACGTCCGCACCTTCAGCCTGAAGTCAGCCAACGCGGACTTCAGCGCCGACAGCGTCAAACTCGAACCCGCCGCAAGCCACTTCACCATCCGTGAACGGGGCTCAGGCAACGCGGCACGCTGCAGCCTCAACCTGCCAGGCCGGCACAATATAGCCAACGCTGTTGCAGCTGTGGCTGCCGCCGCCGCATCCGGGATCCCGCTCGCACAGGCATGCGCAGCCCTTGCCGGATTTGCCGGCATCAAGCGCCGCTTCGAGATCGTCGGCAGGGCAAGGGGCATCACCGTTATCGATGATTTCGCCCACAACCCGGACAAGATCATGGCAACCCTTGACACGCTGCATGCCTTCCCAGGGCGCATCATCATCCTGTTCCAGCCCCACGGATACGGCCCGTTGCGCCTGATGGGCAAGGAACTCGTCGAGACCTTTGCAACGCACATGCAGGCAGATGATATCCTCGTGATGCCGGACCCGGCCTATTACGGGGGGACCACCACTCGGGAAGTCTCGAGCAGCGATATCGTCGACGGTGTGCTCGCCCGCGGTCGCAATGCCATTTTCCACGAATTAAGGAAAGACTGCATCCCGGTCATCAGGCAAGAGGCACGACCGGGCGACCGCGTCATCATCATGGGCGCGCGCGATGACACATTGTCGGAATTCGCCGCCGAGGTCCTCGCAGCCCTGTCATGAGGCAGGCGCAGCACCAACAAGCCGCTCGAAGATCGACCGCACCTGCGCCTCGCGTCCCTGAAGCATTGCCTCAACACCCTCGAACGACGAAAGCTCGACCGTCTCGGCGATGAGGTTGCGCAGCGAGGATGACATCTCGGCGCTTGCCAACGCATCGCCGACGGTGAGCCGCAGGACCTGGATCAGGTTCTGGAATGCAACCAGGCTGTTGGCGAGGACGCGCGCATCACCGGCCGACAGGTCATGTGCCCTCTCAAGCGCCGCGAGCGCCTCAAGCGTGTTCGTCCGCAGAATGCTATCCGGCTGCTGCGCCGATACAAGCTGCAGCCCCTGTGCGATGAACTCGATGTCGAACAGCCCACCCTTTGCCTCCTTGAGGTCCCAGGGACTCCGCGCTGGCCGCTCCCGGTCGAGCCGGTAGCGCATGTCGGCGACATCTGCCAGAACCTTCGCACGATCATGCCTGGCCGACAGGCACTCCGCGATCACCCCGGCCACGCGTGTCCCCAGCGGCGACTTTGCGGTCAGGATGCGGGCACGTGTCAACGCGAGCCGCTCCCACGTCCAGGCTTCGTTCATCTGGTAGTTCCTGAACGTCTCGAAGCTGACGGCAACCGGCCCCTTGTTGCCGGAGGGACGCAGGCGCATGTCGACTTCATAGAGCCCGCCCTCTGCCGTCATGGCAGTCAACGCCGTGATCAGGCGCTGGGACAGCCGCGAAAAATAGACGCTCGCGCTCAGCGGGCGCTCCCCATCGGACGATCTGATTTCGGGCGGAGCCTCATAGACAAAGATCAGGTCAAGGTCAGACGTTGCCGTCATCTCGCGTCCGCCCAACCGTCCCATGCCGATCACGCACATCTCAGCGCCCGGTACGCGACCATGCGCCACGACCAGCTCGCTGAGGCAGGCTTCGAACAAGGCCATGATCGCAGCCTGCGCAACATCGGCAAAGGCATGCCCGGCTTCCAGGCCGTCGATCTGCTTGCGCAACAACTGCAGGCCAATACGGAACTGCTGGTCCTTGGTCCAGCGCCGCACGGTATCAAGCGAGTCTTCCAGCCGCCGGCTCGAACGCACGAGCGCATCAAGGCTGCCCGTCAGCTCGCGCAGGTCGGGCCTGTCGCGCAGGAACTGCGAGTCGATCAGCACGTCCAGGAGCCCGGGCCGGGCCGCAAGGTGGTCCGCCAGCCGCGGGGCCGTGCCAACGATCTCGGCAATGAGACGCAGCAGCTCCGGGTTCGACATCAGCAGCGCGAACACCTGAACCCCGGACGGCAGGCCCGACAGGAACCGATCGAACCGCGTGAACGCGATGTCAGGGTTTGCCGTCTTTGCAAGGGCATCAAGCAGCAACGGCATCAGCGCCGTCAGTTTTTCCCGTGCCCGTTCGCTGCGCGTGGCGCGGACGCGACCATGATGCCAGCCCCTGATTGTCGCAGATACCGCCTCGGGCTGGCTGAAACCCATGTTCCTGAGCGTTGCAATCGTTTCGGGGTCATCATCGACGCCAGTGAACACAAGGCTGCCCGCCTGCTCCGACAAGGTGGGCTGGCTCTCGAACAAGCGCACATAGTGGCCCTGCACGATCGCGAGTTGCGCACTGAGACGCTCAGACAAAACAGTTGCACCCGCAAGGCCCATGAACTGCGCGACATTCTCAAGACCCTCGGCAGTGCGGGGCATTGAATGTGTCTGCTCGTCCTCGATCATCTGCAGCCGATGTTCCAGCGTCCGAAGGAACACATAGGCGCGCTTCAGATCCTCACAGGTCCGCACCGCAATCACGTTGCGCGCCGTGAGCGCGTCGAGCGCGTCTGTCGTTTTCTGATTGCGCAGCGTCGGAATGCGGCCACCCAGTATCAATTGCTGTGTCTGGGCAAAGAACTCGATCTCGCGGATTCCGCCGCGCCCGAGCTTGATGTTGTGGCCGGCCACCGCAATGTCGCCAAAGCCTCCATGGGCATGGATCTGCCGTTTGATGGAATGGATGTCTTCGATGGCCGCATAGTCGAGATACTTGCGCCAGATGAAGGGCTGCAGGTTCCGCAGGAAGCTGCTCCCCTCGCTGGCATCGCCGGCACACACGCGCGCCTTGATCATGGCCGCGCGCTCCCAGTTCTGCCCCATGCTCTCGTAGTAGGTCTCCGCCGCCGTCGTCGAGACGGCAATCTGCGTCGAGCCGGCATCGGGCCTCAGCCTCAGGTCACACCGGAAGACATAGCCATCCTGTGTCTGCTCCTGCATCAGCGACACTGTCGACTGGGTGATGCGCACAGCCACTTCCTGCGGCGAGTAGCGGCTGGTGACAGGCAGGTGCTCGGGATTGAAGTAGCAGCTGAAATCGATGTCACTCGAATAATTGAGTTCGAACGCCCCATACTTGCCCATTGCCAGCAAGAAGAGGCCCGATGTCCCGGGCGTTGCGCTCGCCCCGGGCTCAAGCCGTCCACGCTCGACAGCGTCCCGGAAAGCATGGGCCAGCGCCGCCTTCAGCGTCTCGTCGGCAAGTTGCGTCAGGCTGCGCGTCACATCGTCAAGCGACCAGACACCGCCAAGGTCGGCCAGTGCAATGATCAGCGCGCAGTGATGTTTGACCTCGCGCAGCTGTTTCATCGCATCAGGGCGCGGCAGACCGGCGGCATCGGCGACGCGCCCGAGTTGTCCGGCAATGGCATCTTCAGGCACCACATCGCGCAGGCCCATGACCCATGCCGGATCTCGCTCGATGGCACGGCTCAGGTAGGGACTGTTGGAGGCCGTGGCCCGAACGAGTTGCGTCCAGTCATCCGGCGGCGCGCCGGCCCCAAGTGCCTCGAGCACCCGCTCGGCGCGAGAACGATCATGGATCACGGGACAGGCCCGGAGCCGGGCGAGAAACGCGTTACTCATGTACCGTGTTGTGGCGTGATCGAAGGCTGATTGCAAACCACGACATCACGGGCATTGAATTAGCCCCTGTACTCGCTCCCCGCCTGCACGAAACAGAGCGAATTGAACCAGGGATCGTCAACATAGAAAGACTTCTCCCCCCATGGGCGCACATGGATCGCGCCACCTGGCTTGTCCTGCACAAGTTCGATGGACAGGCACTTGAGCTTGCGCGCCCGCTTGTGCACGGCATCAATCCCCGGCACCGAAATGCAGACCGACTTGGCGCAGGGATGCGAGGGCCCCGAGGATGACACGTCGCTGATCTCGAGCACGCAGCCGCCAAGATCGAAGTGCAGACGCTGGCCCGGCAGCTTCTTGCCCTTTTGCGCGAGCAGTTCCTCGTAGAACGTCCTGGCGCGGTCGAGGTGATTGACCTCAATCGTCACGCGAAACAGCTGGGCTCCCGTAACGTCAGGCGCAGCCTTCGCTGAGACGTTCTTCACTGACTTGCCACTGGTCTTTGTCTTCGCAGCCATGTCCCGACCCTGTTTCGGCATTCGCTCGTCAAACCACCGCACATGACATTACTACTACGCCTGTTAAGGCAATTGCAAAATTCGCTCACAATCAACAGGGTAAAGTTCCGCTTTTGTTCTTAACCATCAACGCCGCCAACCGGTCCCATGGCAATTTGCGGCAGGACTGGCTATTCATGGCGGCGTTTCCAACCTTTAGCCAACCCGGGCAGGTCCAACATGGCCTCTTCACCAAAAGCCGACCTCGACAACGGACACTTCACCTGGGAGGACCCGCTCCTCCTCACCGGAGAACTGACCGAGGAAGAGCGCCTGATCACGCGCTCCGCACACGACTATGCGCAGGGCCGCCTGATGCCCCGCGTACTCGAGGCCAACCGGAAGGAAATGTTCCATACCGAGATCATGCGCGAGATGGGCGAAATGGGCCTGCTCGGCATCACCATCCCCGAAGCCTATGGCGGCGCGGGCCTGGGCTATGTGGCCTACGGTCTTGTTGCCCGCGAGGTGGAACGCGTCGATTCCGGCTACCGATCGGCGATGAGCGTCCAGTCGAGCCTTGTGATGCACCCCATCCATGCCTTCGGCTCGGAAGACCAGCGCAAGCGCTTTCTGCCCAACCTCGCCACGGGCAAGATGGTTGGCTGCTTCGGCCTGACGGAACCCGACCACGGCAGCGATCCCGGCAGCATGATCACCCGTGCCCGCGCGGTGCAAGGCGGCTTCATGCTCAACGGCGCCAAGAACTGGATCACGAATTCACCGATCGCCGACATCGCTGTGGTCTGGGCCAAGACCGACGACGACCAGATCCGCGGCTTCATCGTGGAACGCGGCTTCAAGGGCTTCAGCACGCCCAAGATCGAAGGCAAGTTCTCGTTGCGCGCCTCGATCACCGGACAGATCGTGCTCGAGGATGTGTTTGTCCCGGCCGAAAACCAGCTGCCCAACGTCAAGGGCCTGCGTGGCCCGTTCTCGTGCCTGAACCGCGCCCGCTATGGCATCGCGTGGGGCGTCATGGGCGCGGCCGAATTCTGCTGGCACCGCGCGCGCCAGTATGCGCTCGACCGCAAGCAGTTTGGCCGGCCGCTCGCCGCCACCCAGCTGATCCAGAAGAAGCTGGCCGACATGCAGACAGAGATCACGCTGGGCACGACGGCCGTGCTGCAGCTCGGCCGGCTCATCGAAATGGGCAAGGCTGCGCCGCCGGCAGTCTCCATGCTCAAGCGCAACAATTGCGGCAAGGCGCTCGACATCGCCCGCGCGGCGCGCGACATCCACGGCGGCAACGGCATTTCCGACGAATACCACGTGATCCGCCACGTCATGAACCTCGAGACCGTGAACACCTACGAGGGAACGCACGACGTGCACGCACTCATCCTCGGACGTGCACAGACGGGCATCCAGGCCTTCTCCTGACGCCGGAAGAAGCCTCAGCGCTTCTTCTTGCGATCATCGTCCTCGTCGTCGATGCCCTCGAGCACCCCGAAACCGCCGTCATCATCCTTCTCGCCCTTGCCCGACAGGCTGAGCGCCCCGCGGATAAGCAGCCACAAGACGATGACCACAACAATGCCCGCGCCGGCGAAAAGCAGCGTGCTGCTGGTCGCCGAGTTCACCGCCGCGTGCGCGGTGCCCGTCGATGCGACCAACAGCGCAGCCGCCAGCAGCCTTCCAAGAACCGGTTTCTGCATGGGACCTATCCTCCACTGCACTTGTTGAACCACGGGGTCTGCGCGCCACTGCGGAACGCACCCGACACCGCGAATATCGTGCCGTCCGACAGTTCCGACCGCCACAGCCGCTGCCGTTGCCCCTCTACCTGCACGATCACTGTCACCGACTTGTCGGCGACCCTCTGCGTCCATTCCACGAGCTTGCCCTCAAGCTCTCGGATATTGCGCAGCGGCGTGACCCGGTCCAGCTTCGGATCGCGGGCAATGAACTGCTCGGCTGGCTCCCCCGTCTGTGGCACCGTATAGATAATATAGGGATTCACCCGGCTTGCACCAGAAGCGCAGTCGAAGGACCACGTACCCACAAGGCCCATGCTCACGAGGACCTGGGGCCCCGCCGCCCCCGTGGGCGCCGGCAGCCGCTCGCAGGCCACCACCAGACAGGCGACAACCAGCAAAACAAAGCCCTGGAGTGGCCGGACCACGCTCAGCGCCCCTCCGCAGCCGGCATGGCGCCACCCTGAATCCGCTGCAGCACCTCCTGCGCCAGCTGTTCGCGCTGCTCACGCGGCAGACGCCGGACAGCCTCCACGATCTGACCCAACGGACGCTCGCGCCGCATGCGCGATACCATCACCCCGGCCCCGGCCGAGGCCAGCACCACGATGCCGATCCCCGACATGCCGGCCAGCACGCTCAGGCTTCCGACACCGCCCGACGCGATCATCGCCAGGACTGATTGCGTAAGTTCCGGGTTCGTCACGAAGTTGACCATCATGTTGGCCGCAAAGAAGAATACGGCACACAGCAGCACCGCCCACAGCACATGCGACCGCGTGTATCGGTTGAGCTGCAAGCCGGCAAAGAACGACGCGATGATGCACATCGGCACGATCACGACCAGCACCGCCATGATCTGCAGCGGCACGAACACCTCGGCCGGCACGTTTGTCGTGGACGGGTCGGGAAATGCAGAAGAAAACGTGAGCAGCGACAGCCACGCAAGACCGGACACGAACTGGTTCCAGGCAAAGAGCAACGCCCCAGCCAGCACGCCTGTGACGTACCATGCGGGAGAACTCTGCAGCACCGCCTGCTCACCCAGCCGCACGCGATGCATCAGCCGCTTCGAGCCATCGAGGATGAAGGGAAAAGCAGCAAAGCTCATGCCAATGAAGTAGTCACGCAGCTTTGGATCCAGGAACTCGAAGGTCCGGATGACCGGAGCGCCCAGCTGGACCAGCAGGAAAACGCCGAGCACGGCGAGAACAAGTGCCCAGAACTCGCGCGCCGATGACGGCAACTTGAAACGGCTGGTGGATCGGGGTTCGCTTTCACTCATGCGCCTGCTCCAGCAAGACGAAGGGACATGAGCGCTGTTTATCACCAACCGCCGCAACACCCAATGCCGTGGCCAGGACCAAGGATTGGGGCCCCCTCGCGGACGACAACCCGAAACAGAGCGCCTGTTGCACAAATGTTTCATAGTTTTGCACGACACTGGCACACTCGAATCGATTTGCGACGATCGCAGGCAAGGGACAGGGGAATGCAGGCCAGAACCGCTTTGCACATCACGCTGGCGCTGCTCGCGCTGTCGGGCTGCGCGTATCCGCAATATGTGAATGACGAGTATCGCTACATTCCCCTGACCAGCTTCTCGCACGACAACAAGTCGTTCCGGATTTTTGACAAGCCCAGCGCAGGCCGCCTGATCATCACGCCGAGCCTTTCGATGGCGATGGGAAATGCCGTGATCCGCGGCGCAACTTTCGGCGAGGTCGACAACGCGACAGAGCAACGCACTCTCGCGGCCGCCGTCGAAGCCTACTTCGCCGCACAGGGCCGCAAGTGCGCGCTCACAGGCTCAAGCCTGGTCTATGACCCGCAGTGGGAATTCACCTACGAGTGCGAGCTCCGCTACACGGCCACGCCCTGAGCACAGGCGTCAGTTGGTCTCGCACTTGGTGAGCCACGGCGTCGGCTTGCCGGCGTCGTCACGCGCATCGGCCGCGAGCTTCACCCCATCCGAGGTAACGATTGAAAGCACGCGCATGCGGTTTCCGTCCATCTTCGAGGTCACGGTCAGCATCACTTCGCCTTCGGGGATCACCCACGTGATTTCGCGCGCCTTCTTCTTCCATTCGACGTCGAGCAGCTGCTTGGCGCTCTCCTCGTCCGGCGGTGCAAGACGGCGCTGGATCGCAGGACCGTCGCGGAATGTCTCGAAGACGATGTAGGGGTTCGCGGCAGACGCCGGCTGGCGACAGCTCTCTGCCCAGCGCCCGTCGATCCCCAGCCCCTCGATGATCGCCTTGTCGTTGCCGAGGGCAAGCGCCCCTTCGGTTACCGCGGCAAGGCAGACAATCGCGGCAATCCCAATCACCCTCAGGCGCATGTGCAACTCCTTGCACCCTTAAACCACAACGCACCGATCCAATAAAGCGCACGATACAGCCGCAGATTGTGAGCGCCACGGTAATCCGCAAGCCCGCCCCAACCCCGCCCCCGCAGTTTTCCGGCAAGCAAGGAAATCTGCGTCCGCCCCTTGTGGATACCACGAGGTTTCCCTGCCGAATGCCGCGCGTTCAGCCATCATCATCTCAGTTGATTCGTGCGGCGGCAGCGGGCGCTGCACGACCGGCCGGCCGCCCTGTTGGCGGACGGCGGCGTTGCCAGTGGAGTTTGCAATGATGGCAAAGCGACCCGATCGTGGACCGGCGCCCCAGCGCACCGTCCTGCTCGTCCTGGGCATGCACCGCAGCGGAACTTCGCTGCTGACCCGGATCTCAAGCTTCCTCGGCGCCGCCCTGCCCCGACAGCTCGTGCCGGCAAGCCAGGCCAACCCGACCGGACACTGGGAGCCCGCGCGCCTCGTCGAGCTGCATGAGCAGCTGCTGGCTTCCATCGGCTCGGGCTGGGACGACTGGCGCGCGGCAAACCTGCGCTGGCGCGACACCGACCCGCAGGCCACGATCACCACGCGCATCGTGCAGGCCTTTGACGAAGAGTACCCCCAGGCACCCATGCTGGTGCTCAAGGACCCCCGCATTTGCCGCACCCTTCCCCTATGGTTGTCGGCACTGGACAAGGCGAACTGCAAGGTCGCCCCCGTCATCATCGTGCGCAACCCGCTGGAGGTGGCCGAGTCCCTGCGCGAGCGCGACGGCATGTCCTTCGAAAAGGCGATGCTGCTCTGGTTGCGCCATTATCTCGACGCCGAGCACGCGACGCGCAACATGCAGCGCAACATCATGTCGCTCGACATGCTGCTGCTCGACTTCCGCAACATCGTCGCCCAGACCGCAGGCCGGCTCGGGATCCAGTGGCCCCGCAGCATCCACGATGCAACAGCTGACATTGCCGACTTCATCGACCGCGACTTGCACAACCATCGCGCAACGCTCGCTCAACTTGAAGCCCACACCGAAGTACCAAGCTCCGTGAAGCAGGCCTACCGCGCGCTGAACACGCTGTGCGACGAGCCGCGCGCCAACGATCCCAAGCGCGAACTCGACCGCATCCGCCAGATGTTCAACGAAAGCGCGAAGATGTTCGGCGTCGTCGCCTTCGCCCAGACCGAGGCCCTCAAGCAGGCTGACGCCGACGTGATTGAGGCGCGCGCGCGTGCCGATGGCGCCGATGCCCTGCGCCGGGACCTCGCGCGCGAGCGGGCGGCCCTCTCCGAACTGGCAATCCAGCACCAGACGCTGATGCGTGAGGCAAACGAAACACGGGCAAGCCTGGCCGCAACCACAGATCGCGCCGCCACCGCCGAACAGCGCACGCAGGCCCGCGAGGGAGAACTGGCGCGGCTGAAGCAGGAGATGGCCGACCTCGGAAGCGCGGCAACGGCAACCCGCAAGCGGGCCGAAACCGCCGAGCGGCGCGCCGAGGCTGCCGAGAAAAATGCCGCGACCCTCGTCCATGACATCGCCGAGCTCGAGCGAAACCGTAACGAGATGGCCCAGACCCTCGCCCGCATGACCGCCGACGCCGCCTCGCTCAAGTCCATGGCCGAAAGCGTCTCACGGCGCACGGAATGGATCGAGGGCGAGATCCGCAAGCAGACCACGGGAAGCAAGCCATCCCGCGCCGACCTCGACGCCGCGAATGCGCGCGTCATGTCCCTGTCCGGCGAACTGCAGGCAGCACTGGCCAACGCCATGACCTTGTCGCGCGAACTCGCCGCCGCAAAGGAAGAACTGCATCACCACGAGAAAAAGGCGATCAAGCTGTCGGCCGAGGCCCAACGTCACACGGAAGCGCTCGCCACCGCACAGGATCAGATCCGGCGTCTGCAGGACGAAACCGACACGGCGCGTGGCGAGATCGCCGAACTGCGTGCCGAACTGGCCGAAGCCTGGGCCATGGGCGGAACTCTGAAGCCGGAGGAACAGCAGGGCGCAACATCACAGCTACCCGCAACAATTCCCATGGATGGCTCGGGCATCGCCGCACGCGCGAGGCGCATCGAGGAGGACCTTCGTTTTGAACGCATGCATGTGCAGCAACTCGAGCTTCGGCTGAACAGCTGGCGCGGCCTGGCAGGCGCCATGCTGCGCAAGGTCACGCGCCTTGGTGCCGGCAAGACCAGGCGGGCCAAGGCGCCAGGCCGCCAGCGGCTCAAGCAGGCGCCAGCAACAAGCAGATGAGCTTGCCCACGTGCCTCATTCGGCAGCGCCTGCAAGACCCATCGGCTGTAGCAGCACGACTGCCGCTGACGGCAAAGTGACACGCACCCGCGTACCCTCGCCCACAGCCGTCTTGAAAGACAGTCGCCCGTTCAGCTTGTCCAGGCACCGCTTGACCAGATACAGGCCCACACCCAACCCATCGTGCTCGCGGTTGAACGCGCTTTCTGCATGGCCGAACAGACCGGTAAGCCGCGGCAGGGCATCAGCCTCGATGCCGCGGCCATGATCCTCGATTTCGATCACCGCGTCGGCACCCTCAAGCCAAGCCGAGAAATTCACGCGACTGCCCTCAGGACTGAATTTCACGGCATTGGACAGCAGGTTGTAGGCAACCTGACGGATCAGTCGGCCATCCGACATGATGCGCGACGCCTCCGGCGCAATCGAAATGCGGATCTCGTGGTTCTGGTAAACGCTGAGCGCCTTGACCAGGTCCACCGCGCCTTCTACGACATCCGACAACTGCACCTCGGCCATGCTGAGTTGCAGTAGCTCGCTGTCCAGCCGCGCAACATCGATCACGTTGTTGACGACGGAAAGAAGCTGGTGACTGCTCTTCACCACGATGTCGGCATGCTCGACATAGGCGCGCTGCTCCACCGGTCCCAGCATTTCGTTTGCGAGCAGCTCGGAAAAACCGATGATTGCGTTGAGCGGCGTCCGCAACTCGTGGCTCATGTTGGCAACGAAGTTCGTCTTGGCGCGCTCGGCGCCGAGGCGCTCCTCCTGTGCCCGCATCTCGGCCTCGCGTGCCATGCGCATGGCGGTCACATCACGCAGCGTATAGACATCCAGATAGGTTGTCCCGAAATTGTCTTTCTTGCCAAGCCCACCAACCTGGGTACGACGAACGAACAATTCGACGAGAACCTCGCCCTCGGGGCCATCAAGCTTCAGGTCGCAGGACCGGTTCGAGCGCGCGACATCGGCACCCGCAGCACTCACATCCTCGAAAGCGGGAAGATGGTTGCGGATGGGCCGACCCGTCAGCGTCTTCCGGGTGACATTGAGCAGGCGTGCAGCCTGTTCGTTGCAGAGTTCGATCCGGCCACTGTCCCGCACGACCAGGATGCCGTCGGAACTGTCCTCGACGATGCGCGTGATCATGGCCTGGCGCATGCTGCTCGTCGTCCGTTCCCGAATTACGGCGTTCGACCGCGAGGAAAGTTCAAGCAGGCCCGTGCAGAACACGCACGCCACTACCGCCACGCCAGCCGGTATCGGATCGACCAGCAAGCCCCCTTCCACGAAGGCGACCAGGGTGATCGTCAGCAAGGCGCCGGCTCCCGCCGACAGGGGCACCATGATCGTTCGGACACCCCAACTGATCCGTGCCGGATTCAGGAGCAACACGACAAGCAAGATCAGCGCAACCTGGCCCGGCAGACCCGCCTCCGTCAGCGTACGGTCCTGCAGCAGCGACTCGGCGATCAGTGCGTTGACCTCGACACCCGGAATGACGCCCCATTTGGGCACCGAAACCCGGTCCCCAAGCTCAATGGCCGTGGCCCCGATGATCACGCGCTTGCCACGGACGGCTGCAGGGTCAAACCGCCCCTTCAGCACGTCGATGAAGGACAGGAAGGGGATGGTCGCACGATCGATCGAGTAGTCGATCACGAATTCCGTGGCTGACATGGGCCCGTTCTGCGCAATGATGGCGGCAAAGCCCGGACGAGGCTCATCCGTCTCATAGACCCGCGCCACACTGGCCACCCGCGCCAACCCGCTGGGCGGCATGATGTTCACATCCCCCCACAGCGCGTTTTCGAGAAAGATGTCGAGGGGCATCGACATGGTAAGTTCACGCCGATCCGCGCTCAGTGGCTGCACAAGCGAGGCGAGCAGCACCTTGCCGGCCGCCCGCTCGATGGCGCCGGCAAAGGCCTTGTCATGGCCAGGCTGGCTTGGAGAGGAAAAATCGACGTCGAACGCGATCAGGTCGGCACCGGCCTCGTTCAGCTTGTCGATGACGTCCCCGTAGTGGCTGCGGGGCCAGGGCCAGTTACGAAGTTCCTGGATGCTGCGCGAGTCCATGTGGACAAGCACGATCTCGCCCGACGCCGGACGCTTGAAGACCCCGAACCAGAAGTCCCGCAATGCGAGTGACAGCGGGTTCACGACGCCAGACAGCGCAACCGCTGAGACCGCAAGAAAGACCAGGAACGCAATCAGCGATCCCCGCAGCCAGACAGCAAACTTTCGTGCAACCCTCCCCACGTCTCGCCCCTCAGCTCCAACCCTTCAACCCGCCCCCGGCAATCTCCACTGGTCGATGAAGCAAAAGCCCGGCGCCGCGCCCACGCGGGGCAACGGCACCAGGTTCCTGCCTTATCTGCTAGCCGCCGCGATCCCTGCCGCCGTCCTTGCCGCCGCGATCCTTGCCGCCGCGATCCTTGCCGCCGCGGTCCTTGCCGCCGCGGTCCTTGCCGCCATCCTTGCCGCCACGATCCTTGCCGCCATCCTTGCCGCCGCGGTCCTTGCCGCCATCCTTGCCGCCACGATCCTTGCCGCCGTCCTTGCCACCACGATCCTTGCCACCGTCCTTGCCGCCGCGGTCCTTGCCGTCCGATACGGTGCCTTTATTGCCACCAGCCAGATCGGTACCCCCGCCAGCGACGGGCGTCACATCCCGCACCACCGCATCATCTTCGCCCTCCGAAGCAGGTGACGGCTGCGCCATGTCGCTTCGAGGGCTGCTTGAAGCTCCTTCAGCCAATCCGCCGGTAACAGCGCCCACATCAGCAGGTGACGGCTGCGCCATGTCGCTTCGAGGGCTGCTTGAAGCTCCTTCAGCCAATCCGCCGGTAACAGCGCCCACATCGACACGTGGTTCCCCGATGGCGACTGAAATGACACTCGACCCGGAGCCCGATGCGGAAGACACGGCTGAGGTGACATCCGTCTCGACAACAGGCTTCACAGCGCGTGCAGGCTCCGCGAGCGCCAGCGCGAGCGCGGGACCGGCAACCGGAGCCTCGACAACTTGCGCAGCCTGCTCCGTTCCGCCCGCCGGGGCTGACGCCTCCTCCAGACTGTCCGTTTCTGTTGCAGCTTCGCCCGGCGACTGTTCGGCCGGCGGCTGAGCGCCTGCCTGCGGCAGCGGCAAGGGCGGCAGCGACGAGGTCTCCGTCACCTGCAGCGCGGGCGCTTCTGAACCACGCTGAGCGTGCGCCACTGTCGCCGAGAATCCTGGCCGGACATACTCGACATCCGTGCGCCCGGCATTGCTGATCTGGACAAGCCCATCGGTGACATCAATGCGCGAGCGCTCGTTCTCCACCGCGATGATGAAACTCGTACCCTTGACCACCGCCGCCATGTACGGCGTGTCTACCTGGAAGTGCGGCACCTTCTCCTTGCTGATGCTGTAGAAGACAGACCCCAGCGACTGCAGCACCTGCGTGTTCCCGTTGACCCGCTCGGCCGGCAGACTGACCCGGCTTCCCGGAGCCACCACCACCATGTCCCCGGCGCGCACCAGCACGGCGCGTCCATTTTTTCCGGTCTGCACCCAGCCATTCAGCGGAACGACATCATCACGGCGAACGGCAACCGGCTTGAGCCCCTCGCCGCCCACGATGACCTCACCCACGGCCTGCTGCAGCTTCCAGCCGGGCTCACCGGCTACTGCAGGAAGTCCCGCCGAAACCGCAATGAACATCGCGACCAGGGCAAGGATGGCTTTCCGGAAAACAGGCATGACGGACCTCCCGCACGTAAATGGCAGTCGTGAATGACCATCGCGTCAGCCTGCCTAACGGCTCCCCAAGGAACATGGTTGATACACCCCACATCGCTCAGAAGACGCCGTCCGGATCCCATTTGGGTTTAGACCCGGTAAACCCCTTAATCGGCCATTAACTGCCTTGCGTCATGACTTCCTGCGTACAGCACCTTCAGGTTCAAGTTGGTATGTTGCTGCATGGGAAATTCCACGGCGTCAGGGCTTTCCTTCTAGCGGCAGCCCTTGCAATTCCACTTGCGGGCACGGCTGGAGCCAACGCGCAAAACAGCGGACAAATCGAGGATCGCTTGCCCGAACGCGAGGGTAAGCGCGCCACGCCCGACAGCGCCCTGCCCGCTGGCGGCAGTCAACCCGGCACCGTTCAGACACAAGCCATCATCCTGAATTCCCTCGACCTCAAGGGCACAACAGTACTGGCAAAGGCCGACATCGACAGCTTGACGGCGGAGTTCATCGGGAAGACGCTCTCGACCGACGACCTCGCCCGGCTCGCAGGTCAACTGACCCAAGCTTACCGCGACCGTGGCTTCTTTTTGTCCCGGGTCATCATTCCACCCCAGGAGATCCTCGCAGGCCGCCTGACGGCCGAAGCCATCGAAGGCTACGTCGTGTCAGCCAGGGCAGAAGGCGTGGCGGATGACGATGCTGCAACCCAGTTTGCATCGCTGCTGGCCGAAAGGCCCGCACGCCTCGCAACCTTCGAGCGCGCCTTGCTTCTTCTGGCCGACAGGAACGGCTACGAGGTTACAGGAACACGCCTCCTGCCGGTGGAGGGAACCACCGACCAGTTCACGCTTGAATTCTCCGTGACCTGGCGCCCGGTGAGCCTCGAGTTGTTTGCCGACAACCGTGGCACGGGACGCAATGGCGAAGATCAGGCCTTCACCGGCGTCACCTGGAACTCGATCGTGTCGGCAGGCGACCAGCTTTCGGCGTCGATCTTCTCGTCCTTTGCCAACATTCCGGACACGCTTTACGGCGAAGTCAATTACGCAACCCCCTGGATCGGCGGCAACCTTTGGACAGAGTTTGGTGCATCGACAACGACATGGCAGGACCCATTGTATGCGGCGGCGACCCTCGGGAACTTCGAGGCGCAGAAACTCTGGATAAAGGCATCGGTCCCGCTCCTGCGCTCGCGTGAACGCTCACTCTGGCTCAACATGGTCCTCGATACCCGCGACGCCACCAGCGACGACGGCTTCCAGCCGACCCGCGAGGAAAGCCTGCGCGTGCTGCGAGGCAGCTTCAGCTACACCGAAGTCGGCAACAATTCTCAGGCCGATTTTTCGCTGCAGGTATCGCACGGCCTCGATGGACTGGGCGCTTCCGGGAATGGTGACCTGAACCTCAGTCGCATCGACAGCCGGCCGCAGTTCACACGCGTCAGGCTGTCTGCCTCGTTCTTCTCACAACTGGTCGATCGCTGGTCCGTAAACATGACGGCGGTAGGACAGTACGCCGACGGTTCGCTGCCTTCGAGCGAACACCTCTACTTCGGCGGCGCCCGATTTGGCCGCGGCTACGACTACGACATCATTGGGGGCGACAACGGCTGGATGGCCAACGCCGAACTGAGATACACGGTCGACGCCGACCTCCTGTTCATGGAACAGATGCAGTTCTTTGTTTTCACCGATGCAGGCCGGACGCGCGACGTGTACCGGGGTGCGCCGGGATACCAATCCCTCTTTGCCTCGTCCGCCGGTGGCGGCATAAGGCTCTTCATTACCCCGGGCCTGGAAGCCAGCGTCGAGGCGGCCCTTCCTCTCGCCTACACTGATTCGCTGAACCTGAACGACACGACGCGGATCTTCGTGACCCTGTCCTGGTGGCAGTGACGGCGCAGAATTCCGCCCCGGCACCCTGTGATGTTGCCTGCGCAGGCGGCAGCTTTCATGATCCACGCGACTGATTCATTTCACGCGCCACGCAGGGGAACCACCTGATGCACCATCCTCAACCGGCCATGCGCTGGCCGCGCCGCCTGTTACTCGGCGCTATGGCGCTTGTCGTCATGAGCTGGCTTCCGCAGGCAGCCCCGGCGCAGATGCGGTCCGCACCCAAACCAACTGAAACGCCAGCCTCCGCGCCGACGATGGAAAGCGAGGAACATAAGACAGTTTGCTCGACCGGACCCGACGGCAAGGTCACGGCCTGCGCGGTACGCCCGGCAACGCGTCCAAAGCCGGCCTCTCCCCCGCCGGCGGGTCTGACGCGAGGCTTCAGCCGCACGATTTCCTCGGCTGACGTGAAGGCCGTGAGCTACTTCCAACGCCAAAAAATGAAGATCGACACGCGCAATGCCTTCGGCATGGTGATCATGCCGCGCAAGGCGATCGACGACGCCGGGCGCGCGCAGCAACGCCAGTTCTGCGAACTGGTACTTGCCTCTCTCGACTTCGTCGCCCCCGAAGAAGTAGCGCCGGAGGAAATGCTTGCTACATACTGGCCCATCGTTTCGGACATCAACCCGGTGTCCATCCGTCTCGCCTTTGAGAGCCACGATTGCCAGAACCTCATCGCCTGGTACGACCACCGGTTCGCGCGTGACATTGCCGGCAGAACAGGCCTGCAGGACAAGAGTGGGCCTCTCCTCGTGACGTGGCCCGCCGAACGCACGGTGGCCCGCAACAACCGCGACCCGCTGGTAGTCGACTTCTCCAGCGCCAACCACGCCAACGCCAAGCGTGCGCTCGCCTATTGGTTTAACCAGCTCAGCCAGGACCCGTCGCTCTGGACCGACCGCATCCGCGAGGGGACGATCCGCGCAGACCTGGCGGAAGCCATCAACGAAACGGCAGGCGTGATGCTTTCCGTTCTTGCGGGCAAATGGGAAGGCCTGACCGAGGTGCCGGCCAAGCCTTCATGAAGCAGGCAGACCGCCGTTTCAGCCCTTCGTCGCTTCCGGCAGCACAACGCGAATGTTGAGCTCGCGCAACTGCTTAAGCGTGACGTCCGACGGCGCGCCCATCATCAGGTCTTCCGCCCTCTGGTTCATCGGGAACATCGTCACCTCGCGAAGGTTTTCCTCGCCCGCGATCAGCATGACGATGCGGTCCACGCCGGGCGCCGTGCCGCCGTGCGGGGGTGCGCCGAAGCGGAAGGCATTCAGCATGCCGCCGAACTTGCGTTCGACCACGTCGGCCGGATAGCCCGCAACATCGAAGGCCTTGATCATGATGTCCGGCCTGTGGTTGCGGATGGCGCCCGATGACAGCTCGATGCCATTGCAAACGATGTCGTACTGGAACGCGGTGATCCCGAGGATCGTCTTGTCATCTTTCGGGTCAAGCTTCAGGAACGCATCATGATCGAAGTTCGGCATCGAGAAAGGGTTGTGGCTGAAGTCGATCTTCTTCTCGTCCTCGTTCCACTCGTACATGGGGAAGTCGACGATCCAGCAGAAGTGGAAATCGTAATAGGGCGACGCCTTCAGGCACAGTTCATTGCCGATGCGGATGCGGGCAGAACCCGCAAGCTTGGCCGCCGCATCCGCCTTGCCGGCCGAGAAGAACAAGGCATCCCCTGCCTTCACGCCGCCCTTCTGGGCCAGCCGCACAAGCACAGGCTCGGGAATGAACTTGGCAATCGGCCCCTTGCCGACAAGCTTGCCGCCTTCATCCTCGAAGGTAATATAGCCGAGGCCCGGCGCCTTCATCTCGCTGCGCGCCCAATCATTCAACTTGTCGAAGAACGAACGTGGCTGCGCGGCAGCCCCGGGCGCAGGAATGGCTCGCACCACGCCGCCCTGCGCGACGACGGCCTTGAAGGCCTTGAACTCGACCGAGGCATCCGCGAACTCGGCGCTGACATCGGCGATGATGATCGGGTTGCGCAGGTCCGGCTTGTCGGAGCCATACTTCAGCATGGACTCGGCATAGGGAATGCGCGGGAACGGTCCGGGATTGATCGTCCGGCCATTGGCGAATTCCTGGAACACGCCATGCAGCACAGGTTCGACGGCCGCGAACACGTCTTCCTGCGTGACGAAGCTCATCTCGAGATCGAGTTGGTAGAACTCGCCCGGCGAGCGGTCCGCGCGCGCATCCTCGTCGCGGAAGCAGGGCGCAATCTGGAAATAGCGATCGAAGCCCGCCACCATGATCAGCTGCTTGAACTGCTGCGGCGCCTGCGGCAGCGCATAGAACTTGCCCGGATGCAGCCGCGAGGGCACCAGGAAGTCGCGCGCGCCCTCGGGCGAGGAGGCTGTCAGGATCGGGGTCTGGAACTCGGTGAAGCCCTGATCGATCATGCGCCGGCGCAGACTCGAGATCACGTTCGAGCGCAACAGGATGTTGCGGTGGATCCGGTCACGGCGCAGGTCGAGGAACCGGTACTTCAGGCGTACGTCCTCGGGATAGTCCTGCTCGCCGAATACCGGCAGCGGCAGGTCGCCGGCCTCACCCTGGATGGCAACCTCGTCGATGCGGATTTCGACCTCGCCCGTGGCAAGCTCCGTGTTGACGGTGTCGCCCGGGCGCGCCACGACGCGGCCCGTGAAGGTCACGACGAATTCCGACCGAAGGCCGTCCACGGCCTTGAACGCAGGGCTGTCCGGCTCGACCACGCACTGTGTCAGGCCGTAATTGTCCCTCAGGTCGATGAAGATCAGGCCGCCATGATCGCGCCGGCGATGGACCCAGCCGGAGATCCGGACCCGGCTGCCAACTTGGCTGGCGCGCAATTCGCCGCAGGTATGGGTACGGTAGCGATGCATGGAAGATCCTTGAGTTTCTTGGAAATTGCCTGTCTAAGGGCGCCCCTTGTGGCCGCGTGGCCACTACCTGTCAAGACCGGGCAACATGGGCTAAAGCATTGGAAATGGGAAGACTGGTCACCTCGAATGAAGACCTCGCCGCCGCCTGCGAAAGCTTTGCAGGGGCCCCCTATGTCGCCATCGACACGGAGTTCATGCGCGACACCACCTACTGGCCCCGCCTCTGCCTTGTCCAGGCGGCCATTCCGGGCCATGCCGTCGCCATCGACCCCCTCGCCCCGGGCCTCGACCTCAAGCCCTTCCTCGAGATCCTGAGGCGGCCTGACTGCGTCAAGGTCTTCCACGCCGCCCGCCAGGACATCGAGATCTTCTACCACATGGCAGGCGTCATCCCTGCCCCGCTCTTCGATACCCAGGTGGCCGCCATGGTCTGTGGCTTCGGCGATGCCGCCGCCTACGAGACCCTTGTCCGCGAACTCGTCCACGTCCAGGTCGACAAGTCCTCACGCTTCACAGACTGGGCCCGCCGCCCGCTCACCGACCGGCAGATCGATTACGCCCTCTCCGATGTGATCCACCTGTGCCGGGTCTACGAATCGCTGAGCCGCCAGCTCGAGAAGAGCGGCCGCTCGGAATGGCTCGAGGAAGAGCTCGGCATCCTGCGCGCGCCCGAGACCTACGACCTCAAGCCTGAGGATTCGTGGCGCCGCCTCAAGCTGCGCAGCGGCAACCGGCGCTTCACGGCCGTCCTGATGGAAGTCGCCGCGTGGCGCGAGCGCCTCGCCCAGGAGCGGGACGTGCCCCGCAGCCGCGTCATGAAAGATGACGCCTTGTTCGAAATTGCATCGCAGGCCCCGGCAGCGCCGGGCGACCTCGAGGCCCTGCGCGGCGTCCCGCGCGGCTTCGCGGGCTCGCGCGCCGCCGCAACCCTCATCGACGCCGTGAAGGCAGGGCTTGCCCTGCCGGCCTCAGCGGTGCCCGAAATTGAACGCGGCACGCCCGTCTCGGTCCCACCGATCCTGGGCGACATGCTGCGTGTTCTGCTCAAGATCCTGTGCGACCAGCACGGCGTGGCCCAGAAGCTCATTGCCTCGTCATCCGACCTCGACCTGATCGCGGCCGACGACAACGCCGACGTGCCGGCACTCTGCGGCTGGCGGCGCGACATTTTCGGGAATGCGGCCCTGGAACTGAAGCACGGACGCATCGCACTCAGCATCCGCAACCGCAAGCCCATCGTGGTCGCCACGCAGGCCTGATCGATCAGGCCGCGCGGCCCTTGGCGCATAACAGCGTCTTCAGCGCGCTGAAGGAATGGTCGATGTAGGAATTGGCCAAGGCCGGGCTCAAGCCTTTTGCTCCAAACAGGGTACGGTCGACAAGCACGTGCACCAGCGGCGCATCCAGCATCTTCTGCACGACCGCCACGTCAAGCGGCGAGCATTCGCCCGCCTTGATCGCGGCAGACACCACCCGGCGCGAGGCCTCAGACGCAGGGATCGCATACTTCGTGACAAACGCATCCGTAAGCCCCGTGAGCTGCCCGCCCTCGCGTATCAGCAGGTTGAAGGCATCGACGCTGCGCGGGGTTGCCAGCACCCGCTTGTGCCCATCGGCCATCTCGTCGAGGAACACCGTGAAGGGCAGTGGCGCTTCCGTGACGCGCCCAAGCCATCCAAGGTCAACATCACCGGCGACAGACTCGAACACCGCGTCCATCAGGAGGTTCTTGCTGCGAAAGGCTTCGTAGACCGTCGGCTTGGAAACCCCCAGCGTCCGCCCGAGATCTGCCATCGATGTCCGGCTGACACCCTTTTGCAGGAACAGGCGGCGTGCCGTCTCTATCACGCGCAGCCGGAAGTCTTCCCTTTGCCTCGCACGAGCGACAGGTTTCGTCTCAGTCATCAGTCCCCAGTCTTTCCCGTGAATCTGGCAAGTCCACAAGCACCGGTTAGCCCTTCTACCCTCGGGTACCCTGCCACTATAGGCAGAATTAAGAACGTACGTCTGTTTGAACCACTACAACCTGTGTTTCAAAGCAATAAAGTCCTGCCACGAATGTCTACCGACAGGTAGGTCTTTTACTGATGATTATTAGTCACATTTCCCCTCAGTCACGCGGGGAGCTCCGTCGGGAACGAGGTGCGCGGTTGTGCAACCCAACAAACTCGGCGACCGCGCGTTGATTTCCCTTGTCCAGAAGCGCTACACCGCACGCCAATGCCTCATTCGAACACAAGGATCCTGCCTCCATGTCCATTCGCTTCGACGGAAAAGTTGCCATCGTGACCGGCGCCGGCGGCGGGCTGGGTCGCAGCCACGCACTCGAACTGGCACGCCGGGGGGCAAAGGTGGTCGTGAACGACCTCGGGGGCGCGGTGGATGGCTCAGGCGGCTCGTCCGAGGCTGCCCTCAAGGTCGTCGAGGAAATCAAGGCCTTTGGCGGCCAGGCCATCGCCAACGGCGCTTCCGTGACCGATGACGCGGGCGTCGCCGGCCTCGTGAAGCAGACGCTCGAGGCCTTCGGCCGGATCGACATCCTCATCAACAACGCGGGCGTCCTGCGCGACAAGAGCTTCTCGAAGATGGAGGTCAAGGACTTCCAGTTCGTGCTCGACGTGCACCTCGTGGGCTCGGTCAAGGTCACCAAGGCGTGCTGGGAAACGATGAAGGCCCAGCAATACGGCCGCATCGTCATGACCTCGTCATCCTCGGGCCTCTACGGCAATTTTGGCCAGACGAACTATGGCGCCGCCAAGCTCGGCCTCGTTGGCTTCATGAACACGCTCAAGCTCGAGGGCCAGAAGGACAACATCAAGGTCAATTCGCTGGCCCCTGTCGCCGGCACCCGCATGACCGAAAACCTCATGCCGCCCCAGGCCCTCGAGGCGCTGAAGCCCGAATATGTGACACCTGGCGTGATCTACCTCGTCAGCGAAGACGCGCCCAACGGCGTGATCCTCGCAGCCGGTGGCGGCGCCTTCGCGGTCGCACAGATCGTGGAAGCCAATGGCGCGTTCCTCGGCCACAACGACCTGACCGCCGAGAAGGTCGCCGAGAACTGGAGCAAGATCTCCGACATGACGGGCGCCAAGGCCTATTTCATGGGCGGCGAGCAAACCCAGAAATTCTTCGCCCGCATCAGCGGGAACTGAAACCCGGTCAAGGGGGCGGACATCGCCCCCTCGACACAACACGGGCACCTCAGGCTGTACGCGCCATCCTCTTGAGAATGAACTCCGAGATCGCAATGACCGCCGCAGAAATCTGCGCCCATTGCACAAGCATCTCGGTGTTGACCGTCGAGACGTCGATGCCGCTTGCATTTCGCTCAATTGTCATCAGACCGAACACGTCACCAACGCGCGCGTCCAGCCACTGGTAGGCACTGCCAAAGATGCCGACATACCACTGATAAACGGACGAACTGGTTGTCCAGTCACCTTCCACGAACCAGCCATAGACAGTGAAACCAAAAACCGATGCAAACGGCAGCAACCCGCTAAGCAGCGCAATGACCGCGAAATAGAGTGAGACATAGAACTCTCCGCGGCCGAGAGCGGTCGCAAGAAAGACGACGTTCAGCGCAATCATCAGTCCCGTGACGACCAGGAAGAACGCCAGGCTGACATCGACAACCTGAGCCAGCGGTAGCTCCCAAAGATAGTTGCAGGCAAAGGCAAACAGTACTGCGTGGAGGAGATTGGTGATAAACGCAGATGAGTACCCGCTGAACGCAGCCCCCGCCACACCCCTGACTTCCTCGGCGAGGAATGTCAGAACCGTGGGATCTGATCGACGGTCGACCGTTTCTACGCCGTGATCGTCTGGCAAACGCTGCAAATCGGAAAATCAGGCAGCGCATCACGCAATGTCGAAGCATTCAATTCCATTGAGTGGTCTCCTCGTTTGAACCCCCTGCAGAGGTCCATTACCTTCGCCTGAATTCGTCGGTAATGGCAACGAAATGAACGACCAATGATCGGCAAATCCTGCGTGCTGCGCTGAAAAATCAACAACGAATTCCGCCAGTCAAGGACAGCAGAAGCCTACCACCGGGTTTATGACAATCCCCGGAACACCGCCAACGGGTTCGTCCTTACCCCGGTATCGATCGCACGCGCGGCGCGGACGCGGCCAACCATGAAGCCTGCAATGGCAAGCAGCACGCTCGCGACCTGGGCAAGGAACACCAGGCGCTCGGTATCCACAACCAGTTCGGTAGAGCCCGCAACGCGCGTATCCACTTTCAGCAACGTCAGGAAGTCGCCAGCAAATGTGGCCACGAGCATGTAGGAGTCGGCAAAGATGCCCACATAGCCCGCGTACACGAACGACTCACGCGCGAAGGACTGGCCCGAAATGTAGCCATAACCCAGGAACCCCAGCACCATGCCGAACGGCAGGAAGGGCAGCAGCGCGATATTGATGAGCCGCCCCAGCGCAAGCACGAACTCGGCGCGCGTCAGGTCGAGGCAGCAACCGATAAGGCTGAGGCTGGCAACGAAGGCAACGAAGAACAGGAAAAGAGCCAGGATGACGTCACTGACCTGCCATAAGGGAATCCCATAGATCCCATGCGTGACCCCTGCAATGACGATGGTCAGCACACCGTATGTCAGCCACGCTTGCGCAAAGTCCTTGAGCACAAGACCCCAATAAGCGAAAGGTCCTGCAGCTGCGTGAGCAACTTCATGTCCATTGACCATATCCGGAGTACCCTCTTGTCGGCATCGGAACCTAGCCGGACCAGTCACCGGCGTAAACACACGCTTGGCGCGGACACGCCGGGCACGTTCCCGCGCGAGGCGTAATCGTGGCCAGCCCGGCATTCATCAGGGCGCTCGAGCGCGCCCTTGCTGGTGGCGCAGCCATCGCGCTTATGCTCGCACTCGCCGACGCGACGGGCTACCCCCTGATGGCGCTTCCATTCACAACCTCGATCGTCATGGTGCTCGGCAGTCCCGAGGTCCCCGCCGCCCAACCCATGCGGGTGTTCGGCGGCCACCTCGTATGTGCTGCGCTCGCCGTTGCCTGCACAATTCTCTTCGGCTTCGAGACATGGGTGGTGGTGGTCGCCATCGCGCTCTCGATGTTGGTCATGCAGGCACTTGACCTCTTTCATCCACCGGCAGGCATCACACCGATGATCATGGTGACATCCCAAGCCGGGCCGTGGTTCTTCATCTTCCCAGTGATGACAGGCGTACTCTTGCTCATCGCATTTTCCGCGATCTGCCGACATTTGTCCGCAACCGCCCCGCCGGATGAGCGAAATTAACCGCCTCCTAACCAACAAGGAGCCTACGCCGATAAGCCAATGTTTACGGGGACACGCTTAATTTGTTCCCGAACTAGGGTGATCTGGATTCATGCGCTCAACTGCAGCCACAAAAAACAAAGCAAAAAACAGCCTGGCCAACCTCAGCCGGAGCTGCTCGACCGATCGTGTGCTGAACCTGACGAGCGTCCATCGTGATTTCCGGGAAACCCCGGAGTACGGGCAGTCTCCACTATTCCGCAACAAACGCCTCAACAAGTCGATTTTCCTGAAACACACTCTGCGGGTACACGAGCGCGAAACGATGGTTGGCCGTCGTATGACCGTCACGAAGGTAATCCTGCCATTCGACACATCAGACCTAACGCTGGGCGGGTTCAGCTGCTTTCTCAATGACCCGGACATTGAACGCTATATCGCTGCGCAATTCGGCAGCGACATCACCTCCGAGAGTTTCCGGCGCGACATGCAGGTGCTGCGCATCATGGACGCCCTGCCAACCTTCGACCCGTTCCTGCTGCGTGAACGCCTGAAGCGCGACGGCATGACCGTGGCCCGTTGCTACTTTGACCTGTCGGAAGCTGACGCGACCCGCATGCGCGACTATGTGCAAAGCGAGATCCAGAAAATTGTCCGCCTCGCGCTGACCAGCGACGACGGCGTCATGGATCAGTCGTCTAACATGACTCTCAAGTTGATGACCGACGAAACGGCATCAAGCCTTGAGCCTTTGCGCAGAGTGCTGCAACTCTCAGGTGAGGAGTGGCGCGACGGCGTCTTTGCCTGGAAGGGCTTCCTCTACTACAGCTGGAACATCGACGCGACGACCAAGTTCATGCCCGAACTGCAGCGCCAGCTCCTCGAGGCACGCGTGAAGGGCGCCACCAAGGCGGAATTGAAGGACATCGACGCAATACGCCGGCGCATCTCTTGCTGTCTCACCTATCTCCACGGCGTCGCAACCGACGGTGTCAACCTCTACCGGCAGGCCTACAAGGACCTTCTCGAAGGCAAGCCCAAATCGTTCCAGGAATTCCTCCAGAATGCGCCAGCGCGCTTCCTCGAGGTCGGTGAAGCCTTCGGCATGATCATGCACCTCAAGACATTCTGGCAATTCCGCTTCAAGGCGCACAAGGGAAACATTCCCGCTGACGAAGCCCTCGAGATCCACCGCGATCTTGACCTGCAGTTTGCAGCTATCTACGAAAAGCTCGACTGAACAGCGGCACATGCCTGTTGCGCGCTGGCCAGCCGCAACAAGCCTCGCATCAGTACATGCACGATACATCCCGTTACGGCTCCAGTCGCGGCGCAACCTTCACCGCGCGAGCAGACCCCATTGACAACATCGATAAAGTCCGGGACTCGCCACAAACCCGACCAGTTGCCAAAAACTGCAGACCCTGCCACTAAAAACAGGGACCCGGTGCTATGTCAGAACCCAAAGACCGCATCACGGCATCAAACCTGCCGCCATCGTCAGGATGAGGCAGAGCTTCGCTGTAATTCAAGCGGGTGATCATAACACTCTCTTCAACCGCACGCGCCTAAGTTTCGCCCACTAACCCGCGGGCAAGTATCGTGCGATCTACGACGACCAGCAAACAGAGGGCAAAAGGCAACCTCGCAAACCTGAGCCGAAGCAGCTCGACTGACCGCGTGCTCAATCTGGTCTCTGTCTATAACGAGAACCACGCCAATCCGGAATACACGCAATCACCGCTCTTCAGGAATCCTCGCCTGAACAAGTCCATATTCCTGAAGCACACGCTGCGCAAGCATGAGCGCGACCAGCTTCGCGACCATCGGATGTCAGTGACAAAGCTCATAATGCCCGTGGACACGTCGGACCTTTCACTCGGGGGGTTCAGCTGCTTCCTGAATGAACCTGACATCGAAAGGACAATCTGCTCCGCCTTTGGCGGAGACATCTTGTCGGAAGACTTCCGACGGGATGTCCAGATCCTCAAGATCCTCGACTCCCTTCCGACATTCGACCCGTTTCTGCTCCGTGAACGACTTCGACGTGATGGAACATCAGTCGCAAAGTGCTACTTCGACCTGACCGAGGCAGACGCGAACCGCATGCGCGAGTACGTGCAGGGTGAGGTACAGAAAATTGTACGACTCGCCCTGACCGGTGAAGCGAAGCTGATGGACCAGTCATCGACGATCACGCACAAACTCATGACTGACGAGACGGCCACAAGCCTCGAGCCGCTGCGCCACGTCCTTCAGATGTCCGGCGATGAATGGGGTGAAGGCGTTTTCGCGTGGAAGGGATTTCTTTACTACAGCTGGAACATTGACGCCACAGCCAGGCTGATGCCGCAGCTTCAACGTCAACTGCTGGCTGCCCGCATCACCGGGGCCACGCGTCAAGAGCTCCGCGACATCGACATGATCCGCAGGCGGATCTCTCGATGCCTTGCCTATCTCCATAAGGCCGCCATGGACGGAGTTGGGCATTACCGCTCGGCCTACAAGGACCTCATCGACGGAAAGCCCTCTTCCTTCCAGGAATTCCTCAGGACGGCCGCCGCGCGCTTCATCGAAGTGGGTGAGGCCTTCGGCATGATCATGCACATGCGATCCTTCTACAATTTCCGCTTCAGCGACCTCGGACGCCCGCTTTCGGTTGATGAAGCAGTCGAGATTTTCCGCGACTTTGATATCCAGTTCGCCTCGATCTATGAAAGATTTGAGTGAAGGTATCCCGGGTCACGGACAGGCGCCTCAGCAGCAAACGATGAAGTTGCAGCACCAGCTCTTCCGTCGCCGCCACCGGGCAAGACAGGGTTAATTCCTGCCCTGAAGAACCGCGTCCCAGCCCTGTTTCAGCCAGCCGAACGCCTGAAACCGGGGACAAACGGCTGATCAACCAAGTTGCCATCCCGTCACGGAGGAACGACTGGCGATAAGCCAGTGTTTACCGCACAAACGATAGGCTAGCGCGTCAATCCAGCGGACTCCATTCATGCGCTCGACGGCAGCCACCAAGTTCAAGGTCAAGAACAGCCTCGCGAACCTGAACCGCAGCTCATCGACAGATCGCGTGCTGAACCTGTCTGCCGTCTACAGGGAACACCGCGAAACCGCGACATACGGGCAGGCGCCCCTGTTCCTGAACCCGCGGCTGAACAAGTCAATCTTCCTGAAACATACGCTGCGCATGCATGAACGGGCCGACGCTGTCGACAATCGCATGACCGCGACTAAGGTCATCCTGCCGATTGATCCAACCGATCTCGCACTCGGTGGCTTCAGCTGCTTTCTGCACCAGCATGAAATCGGGAACACGGTCGCCCGAATGTTCGGCGGCGATGTCACATCAGAAGCCTTCCGCCGCGACATTCAGGTTCTGAAGATGCTTGATGCACTTCCAACCTTCGACCCATTTCTGCTGCGTGAACGCTTGAAGCGCGAAGGCATGGTGGTGGCTCGGTGCTACTTCTCCTTGTCCGAAGCAGACACCTATCGGATGCGTGACTACGTGCAGGGCGAAATCCAGAAAATCGTTCGGCTTGCCCTCCAGAACAACGGGGGCCACGCGCAACAGGCGTCAATGCTGACTGAAAAGCTCATGACGGACGAAACTGCGGTCAGCCTTGAACCGCTGCGCCAGGTCCTTCAGCTCTCGGGAGAGGAGTGGCGAGAAGGTGTATTCGCCTGGAAAGGCTTTCTCTATTACAGCTGGAACATCGACACGACGATGAAGTTCATGCCCGAACTGCAACGTCAATTGCTTGAAACGAGGATCAGGGGAGCGACACGCGACGAGATCCAGAACATCAACGCCACTCGCCGCCGGATTTCATGTTGCCTCACCTACCTGACCAGCGTCGCAACAGAGGGCGTCGAACTGTATCGAAAGGCCTACCGGGACCTGCTCGAAGGCAAGCCGGCATCATTCCAGGAATTCCTGCTGAACGCCCCTGCCCGCTTCCTCGAACTGGGCGAAGCCTTCGGCATGATCATGCATGTAAAGTCGTTCTGGAACTTCCGGTTCAGCAACATCGTGGACGATCTGAATGCCGACGATGCAACTGAGGTGTTCCACGACTTCGACCGCCAGTTCGCGGCGATCTACGACAAGCTGAACTGATCCGTCCGGCCCGGCAATGGCCGGCCGGACGCCTTAAGGAGTCAGGGTCGACAAGTTTCATCAGAGCCCCAGCACCATCTTTGCCATGATGTTGCGCTGGATCTCATTCGAACCCGCATAGATCGAAGCCTTGCGCAGGTTGAAGTAATAGGGTGATGTCGTCACCGCATGGTCGGGCTGCGGCCAGGGCTCGTTCTTCTTTTCCCAAGGCGCCTGCACGAACGGCATCGATGAATACTGGATGGCCTCGACCGCAAGCTCCGAGATGGCCTGCTGCAACTCGGTTCCACGTGTCTTGAACAGCGAGGACTCCGCACCCGGACGCTGCCCGGCGGACATGCGCGAGAAGAATCTCATCTCGGTATAGTCAAGCGCGTCGATCTGGATCGAAACCTCGTCAAGCTTCCGCCGGAAGTCGGCGTCATCGAGCAGCTTGCCCCCATCAAGCCCTTCGACTGAAGCAATGCTGCGCACCTTCTTCAGCGATCGCCTCAGTCCCGAGGCATAGGCATTGCCACGCTCGAACTCCAGCAGGTACTTGGCATAGGTCCAGCCTTCATCCTGCTTGCCGATCAGGTTCTCCTTGGGCACCTTCACATTGTCGAAGAAGACCTGGTTGACTTCCTGCTCGTTGTCCGGCGGTCCGTCTATCGTCACGATCGGCCTCACCGTGATTCCGGGCGTCTTCATGTCGATCAGGATGAAGGATATGCCCTCCTGTGGCTTCTGTCCCGGCGTCGTGCGCACAAGGCAGAAGATCCAGTCAGCCCACTGTGCATGCGTCGTCCAGATCTTGGTGCCATTGCACAGGTAGTGGTCACCCTTGTCCTCGGCCCGCATGTTGAGGCTGGCAAGGTCTGATCCTGATCCGGGCTCCGAATACCCCTGGCACCACCAGACATCCGACGACAGGATCGGCGGCAGGAACTTCTTCTTCTGCGCATCATTGCCAAAAGCCATGATCACCGGGGCGACCATCTTGAGACCCATGGGGCTGACAACCGGCGTTCCGGCCGCTGCCATCTCGACATCGAAAATATACTTTTGGTTGGTCGTGAAACCGGGGCCACCATGTTCCTTCGGCCAGTTCACGGCGATCCAGCCACGATCATGAAGGGCCTTCTGCCACTTCACCTGCCCGGCCTTGTCGAGATAGCCATTCTTCGAGCACGCCATCTTGTGGCGCAGGTCCTCGTCGAAGCGCTCGGAAATGAAAGCGCGCACATCACTGCGGAACTTTTCGTCTTCCCTGCTGAATGAAAGCTCCATCGGATCAGGCCTTCTCCAGCATGTCGATGACCGGGCGCCCATCGAGCACCGCGCCAAGCCGGGGCCCGGCGGCCACGAAATGGGCCGTCTTGCCATGGGCAGCCAGCGCCTCGGCATTGGCGTACTGCTCCATCACCACATAGGTCGACGGTGTCTTCGAACGGAACAGGTCATAGAGCAGGCAACCCGGCTCATTCTGCTTCACCTGCCCCGCCAACTCGCGGAACACGGTTTCGAATTCGGACTCCTTGCCCGGCTTGACCTTGATCGTGGCGATGATCCCGACTGTCATGAATGAACTCCCGTGTTGGACTGGCAATGATGGTTTCAGGATGCGTCGAATAGACAAGAGCGGCCGCTGCAACACAAGGCCGCCGGCCCGAATGGCCTGAACGCAGCGGAAACCATGGCTCAGCGCCCCTTGTAGTTCCCGGGCCGCTTCTCGAAAAAGGCATCGATGGCCTCTCCATGGTCTTCAGTGTGATGGGCCAGCGCCTGCATGGCCGCCGACAATTCCATGATGTTGTCGAAGCTCACGGCCTGTCCCTCGCGCAGCAGCTTCTTCGTCATGCGCAGCACGTCCGGCGGCTGCTGGCAGATCTTCAGCGCCAGCTTCATCGCCTCGTCCTTTAGCGAGGCCGCCGGCACCACCCGCGACACAAGTCCCCAGCCAAGTGCGGTCTGGGCGTCGATCGTATCGCCCGTGAACAGCAGTTCGGATGCGCGCGCCATCCCGATGACGCGCGGCAGCAACCAGGCGCCACCATCACCGGGCACAAGGCCGATCTTCAGGAACGTGGCCCCGAAGATGGCCGTATCGGACGCAATCCGCATGTCGGCGAGGCACGCCACATCATTGCCAAGCCCGATCGCAGGACCATTGACGGCCGCGATCACCGGAACTTCGATGTTCCACACGCTGCGCACGATCCGGTGGATGCCCGTGCGATAGCGCTCGCGGATGGCGACACCGGGCCCAGAGAAAGCCCCGGCGCGATCCTTCATCGCCTTGACGTCGCCACCGGCCGAAAAGGCCTTCCCGGCGCCGGTCAGGATCACGGCCCGAACCAAACGGTCCGCATTGATGCGCGCCGCCGCCGCGGCAAAGGCATCACCGTCGCCATCAGCGCCCAACGGGTTGCGGCTCTCGGCACGGTTGATCGTCAGCACCGCCACAGGTCCATGGGTTTCAAAAAGCAAGACTTCGTTCATTTCCGGTCCTCGAAATGGCGGTAAATTCACCCGACCGTAACCGACACCTTGGCGAAAACAAGCCCCGCATCGCCTTCACCCGCCGGGAATGCCAGCAAACCCAGCATTCCTTAACAGCTGTCATGCAAGATGGCACCCGGGTGGGAACAGTCATCAGGCCATGACCGCGAACGTCAAGACCACGGGCAGGACAGGCGCGCCAACGATGGCTGCGCTGGAACCCGAGCGCGCAGCCACGCTCGAGATCGACCAGCTCAGGCTTGTCGAGCGGAACCTGCGACCGATGCTCTACTCCCTGCCGCTGCTCGGCGCCCTCATGGGCGTTCTGCTTGCAGGCTGGATCAATCCGGCGCACCTCTTCGCCTGGTACCTTCTGCTGTGTGCTGCCTGCATCCGTTTCTGGTTCTCCGAGCAGTTCCTCGAGACACACGCAATGACGGCAGAGCGCGTCAGCCGCTGGCACATGCTCCTCGCCGGCGGGTTTGCCATTGTGAATGTCGTCTGGGCCCTGCCGAGCTTCATCTTCTATGACCAGTGCAGCGCGACCGGCCAGATGCTGCTGTTCCTCGTGGCCTGCTGCACGCTCTCCTGCGTGCTGGTCATGGTTGCGGCGAGCCGGCTCATGCTGATGGCAACCATCATCCCGCTCGGCAGCGCCGTCGTGATCCCGCCATTGCTCGAGGGCGAACCCATCCAGGTCGGCCTTGCCTTCCTCGGCATTGGACTGACGCTGTATCTCGGCCATGTCGCGTGGAACATCAACCGCAGCACGCGGGAACTCCTGCTGGCGCGCGACGAAAAGAACCAGATGATCGAACAGCTCGCCGCCGCAAAGTTCGAAGCCGACAAGGCCCGCCAGCGCGCCGAAGCCGCAAGCCTCGCAAAGTCCGAGTTCCTGGCCAACATGAGCCATGAGCTGCGCACGCCGCTCAACGCGATCCTCGGCTTCTCCGACCTCATGCAGCGCGAGATCTTCGGCCCGCTGGGATCCCACCAATATGCCGAGTACACCGGCCACATCAACGAGAGCGGTCGTCAGCTTCTGGGCATGATCAATGAGATCCTCGACCTCGCCCGTATCGAAGCTGGCCGTGTTTCGCTCAAGCTCGTCGAGATAAACCTTCGCGACGCGACCCGCGTCGCCGCCAGGGCATTCGAGCCGTCGGCGGCCGAGAAGAACGTCCGGCTCGAGACGGAACTCGACCGCAACCTCCCCTGCCTGCACGCCGACGAGCGAGGCACGCAGCAGATCCTGATGAACCTGCTGTCAAACGCGGTGAAATTCACCCCGGCCGGCGGCACCGTCACGGTATTTGCGCATTCACTGCCTTCTGGCGAACTCGAGCTTGGCGTGCGCGACACAGGCGAGGGCATCGACCCGGCCGACATCGACGCCGTCTTCGCGGGCTTCGGTCGCGGCCGCCACGATATCACCTCGACGAAGAAAGGCACGGGCCTTGGCCTGCCCATCGTGAAGGGACTGGTCGAGGCTCACGGCGGCAAGGTGCTCCTGCAGAGCGAGCTCGGCCGGGGCACATCGATTTCCTGCCGCTTCCCCCGCGAGCGCGTCACCGCCCCCCTGCCCGCGCCCGTGCGAGCGACCGTGACATCCTGAAAAGCAAAATGGCGCCGGCCTGAAGGCCGACGCCATCACGAATGCTTCGATCCTTCAGCCCTCGAGAGCGCGGTCAGGCCGCAGCCGAATAGCGCTTCAGGTGATGGTCGACATTGCCGAACATCGTGTCGATCATGGTCAGCCGCTTGAAATAGTGGCCGACATTGAGCTCGTCCGTCATGCCCATGCCGCCATGCAGCTGCACGGCCTGCTGCCCGATGAACCGGGCGGCCTTGCCGATCTGGACCTTCGCCGCCGATGCAGCTTTGCGGCGCTCGGCATCAGACGCCTCAAGCTTCAGCGTCACCATGTAGGTGATCGAGACTGACTGCTCGTAGTTCATGAACATGTCGACCATGCGGTGCTGCAGCACCTGGAACTTGCCGATCGGAACGCCGAACTGCTTGCGCGTCTTGCAATACTCGGTGGTCGCGTCGTTGAGCACCTTCATCGCACCGATCGCCTCGGCCGAGAGGGCGGCGATGCCTTCATCCACCACGCGCTCGACCAGCTTCAGGCCATTGTCGACCTCGCCGATCACGGCGTCCGCACCCACCGCTACGTTCTCGAACGTCACTTCCGAGGCGCGCAACCCGTCAACCGTCGGATAGTCGCGGCACGAAACGCCCTTGGCCTTCTTGTCGACGATGAACACCGATACGCCCTTGGCATCGCGCTGGCCACCCGACGTGCGCGCGGTCACGACCAGCGTATCGGCCCACGGCGCGCCAATCACAACGGCCTTGTGGCCGTTCAGCACATAGCCCGCGCCCGACTTCTTCGCCGTCACGGCAAGGTCGGCCAGGTTGTAGCGGCCCTGCGGCTCGGCGAAGGCGAACGCGCAGACGCGCTTGCCCTCGATGATCTCGGGAATGTACTGCGCCTGCTGCGCCTTGCTGCCACCATGCCGCAGGAAGCCGCCGGCCAGAACGATCGTGCCCAGGAACGGCTCGACCACCAGGCCGCGGCCAAACTCTTCCATGATGATCATGGTCTCGACCGGACCGCCGCCGAGCCCGCCATGCTCTTCGGCAAACGGCGCACCCAGCACGCCCAGCTCGGCGAATGCCGACCAGTTCTGCCGCTTCCAGCCGGCTTCGCTGCGGATGATCGCGCGGCGATTGTCGAACGTGTAGTCATTCTGCACGAATTTCTGCACCATGTTGCGCAGGAGGGTCTGTTCTTCCGTGAATGAAAAATCCATGTCGAAGTCCGGTCTGTTCGATGTGAAATGGGGGAATGCAGCTCAGAGCCCGAGGACCATCTTGGCGATGATGTTCCGCTGGATCTCGTTCGAGCCGCCATAGATCGACGTGCGCCGCGTCAGGAAATAATTCTGCGACGCGCCATGTGCATAGTCAGGTCCCGGCACGTACTCGTTCGTGGCCTTGTCATGCGCGAAGGGACGATAGGGGTTTCCATAATAGGCGATCGCCTCCAGCGTCAGCTCCGTCAGGCGCTGCTGGATGTCGGTGCCGCGGATCTTGAGGATCGAAGCCTCGGGACCATGGCCGCCCTTCGACTCGTTGGCCAGCGTGCGCAGCTCGGTGTACTCGAGCGCAAGAAGGTCGACCTCGAGTTCGGCAACCGAACGGGCAAAGAGCTCGTCCTCGATCAGCTTGCTGCCCTCGCCCGTCTGCTCGGCGGCCGCAAGCTGCTTGAGGCGCGTGACGCCCCGCTTCGAACGGGCAACGCCGGCGATGCCAGCGCGCTCATGCCCGAGAAGGAACTTCGCATAAGTCCAGCCCTCGTTCTCCTTGCCGATCAGGTTGGCCACCGGCACGCGGACATTGTCGAGCCACACTTCATTGACTTCGTGGGCACCGTCCATCGTGATGATGGGCCGGACCGAAACGCCGGGCGTCTTCATGTCGATGAGCAGGAACGAGATGCCTTCCTGCTGCTTGGCGCCCGGATTGGTGCGCACGAGGCAGAAGATCCAGTCGGCATATTGCGCCAGCGTCGTCCACGTCTTCTGGCCGTTGACGATGTAATGGTCGCCGTCACGCACCGCCGTCGTCTTGAGAGAGGCAAGGTCGGAACCCGCGCCCGGTTCCGAATAGCCCTGGCACCACCAGCGCTCGCCCGAGAGGATCTTCGGCAGGTGCTCCTGCTTCTGCGCCTCGGTGCCGAACGTGTAGATCACGGGTCCCACCATGGCCAGGCCAAAGGGCAGCGTCATCGGCGTGTCGGCGGCCGCGCATTCCTCGCCGAAGATGTACTTCTGCGTTGCCGTCCAGCCGGTGCCGCCAAACTGCTGCGGCCACGACGGCGCCACCCAACCCTTGTTGAACAGGATCCGGTGCCAGGCCAGGAAATCTTCCTTGGTCTTGAACTCGCCGCGCGATTTCCCCTTGAGGTCCTGCGGGTAGCTCTCAGCGATGAACTGGCGGACTTCCTTCCGAAAGGCCTCGTCGGCCGGTGTGAAGGCGATGTGCATCTTGTGGGTCCCTGCAATGCAAAACTGGTCGAATTGCGCGGGATGATAGCGTCCGCACCAACGGATTCAAACAGCATCTTGTGGCGCAGTGGCCCGTCGATTAACAAGGTCCGCATGGTCGGATCGGTTGAAAGTCCCTGCGTGAAGGTGTGCGCAATTGACGCTACGACAGGCTGGTGCCTGGGATGTGGCCGCTCGATGCGCGAGATTGCCGGCTGGTCCAGCCTGCCGCCAGCCACGCGCGCCGCCATCATGGCCGCACTCGACGATCGCAAGGCGCAGATCCCCGACCGCGAAACCCGCTCCCGCGTCCACAGGCTCCCCGGATCATGACACAGCCCCGCATCCTCGCCGTCTGCAAGAGCCCGGGCCACACGATGTCCAAGCCCGCAACCGAACACGTCCGCCTCATCGAAGGCATCGGCATCGAAGGCGACGCCCACGCCGGGACCACGGTCAAGCACCGTTCGCGCGTGGCCAAGGACCCGACCATTCCCAACCTGCGCCAGGTCCACCTGATGCATGCCGAGCTCTTCGATGAACTCCGGACGAGGGGCTTCGAGGTCCGCCCCGGCCAGATGGGCGAAAACATCACGACCACAGGCATCGACCTCCTGTCGCTGCCCCGCGGCACCCGCCTGAAACTCGGGGCCACAGCCACGGTCGAGATCACGGGCCTGCGCAATCCCTGCAGCCAGATCGACGGGATCCAGCCCGGGCTGATGGAAGCAGTCCTCGAACGCAAGCCATCGGGGCTTGTGCGCAAGTCAGGGGTGATGGCAATCGTGCTGGCCTCGGGCGACGTGCGACCGCATGACGTGATCACGATCGAGCTGCCTCCACACCCGCACGAGCCGCTGAAACCGGTCTGAAGCGATTCATGCGGGGCGTGCAAACGCCCCCGTGGCCGATCCCCCCGTCCATGCAGTAGAATCCCGTGCAGGCATCACCCGCCGCCGCGGCAAGGGTGCAGGGAGAACGCACCATGAGCGCGCAGCAGCCACGATCAGACGCCCCCATCCTCGCCCTTCGCATCGCGATCGGCCTCGCGCAGGGTGCCGCGCTGTATGTGTTGCTCGAGATGCTCGAAGGCACCCCGCATCCCTTCACGAAGACGTGGCCTTTCACGGCGCTCGTGCTTGTGGCGGGCCTGCTGCCCTTCGTCTGGCTGTCGGCGATCTCCTCCATGCGCACCGTAACACTCGCTGCCTGGAGCCTCGCCGTCATCGCCACGATCATCGCGACCAGCAACCACGCAGCCTGGCTTGAGGCAGGCGACAGCGATGCCGGGAGCCTGAGCCTTTTCTTCCCGCTGGCCGCCGCGCTCTTCATTGGCCACCACCTCGTCGCCGCCGCCGACCGCGACCGCAAGCCGCTTGCCGGCTACGCGACCTATTTCGACCTCGGCTGGAAGGATGGCGTGCAACTCGTCCTCTGCCTCGCCTTCCTCGCGGCCTTCTGGCTGCTGCTGTGGCTGGGCGCAAGCCTCTTCGAACTCATCGGCATCACCTTCATCCGGGAACTGATCACCGAGCGGCCCTTCGGCTTCCTCGCCTCGGCCGCCGTCTTCGCGCTGGCCGTCCACATCACCGACACGCGCATGTCGCTGGTCATCGGCGCCCGCACGATCGCGCTCATCCTGCTGAGTTGGCTCCTGCCCTTGCTCGCCCTGTTCGCGTGGGCCTTTTTTGCAAGCCTCCTCTTCACCGGCCTCGCACCGCTCTGGGCGACCGGAAGCGCAACAGCGCTGCTCGTGACCGCCGGCGCCGCCCTCGTCATCCTGATCAACGCCAACTACCAGGACGGCGACGACGAGCGCGCACCTCCCGCCGTGCTCAAGCTGTCCGTCCGCGCCGCAGCACTGGCATTGGTGCCCGTAGCGATGCTCGACTTCTATTCCGTCTGGCTGCGCGTGGGCCAGTACGGCCTGACGCCTGAACGCGTCGCAGGCCTCGCGATTGTGGGCGTCGGCACCATCTATGCGGCCGGCTATGCCGTGGCAGCCCTCTGGCCCGGTCGCTGGATGCATCCGCTCCAGGCGACGAACATCGCCGCCGCGATCGCCTGGGTCGCCCTCATCATCGGCATGTTGACCCCCATCGCCGACCCCGCGCGCCTTTCCGTCAACAACCAGGTCAACCGCCTGCTGTCGGGCGCGGTAGCACCCGAGAAATTCGACTTCGACGCCCTGCGCTTCGATACGCACCGATATGGCATCGAGGCCCTCGAGCGCCTTGCCGCGGACCGCTCGTCACCCTTGCGCATCGACATCGCCACCAGGGCCGTTGACGCCCTGAAGCGCAAGGTCCGGACTTCACGTCCCGCTGAGGACAGGCTGACCGCAGACGCCCTGCGCGCCGGCGTCACCGTATTCCCCGCCGGCAGCGCGTTGCCCGACAGCCTTCTGGCACAGGAATGGAACGCCAATGCAAACAATCCACTCGAGAATTGCGTCCGCAACGCGATCAAGCCGCCTGGTTGCCAGGCGCTCCTGGGCGATCTTGACAATGACGGGCGCGTCGAGGTGCTGCTGCGCGAGAACGCCTGGTCGATCATCGCGCTCGGGCAGGACGCAAACGGCACCTGGATCGAACGCGGCACTTTCGTGACCGGACAGTGCAATGCGCCAGCCTTCGACTTCTCGACCCCCGGCATCAGCCTTGCACCGCCGCAGCCAGGCCCGCGCGAACTCGACGTCAACGGCAGGCGCTTCCAGTTGACCCCCGCCTGCAACCGCTGACCCCGCGCCTCAGGGTGCGCCGCGCTCGCCCGCGGCCATCGCCCTCAGCGCCGGCCCGACAACTTCAAGCGGCTGCGAGAGGATGATGTCGAAGAACGACCTCATCAGCCGGCAGGTCTTGCCCGCGGCACCCGACGCCGCGTCACCGCTGCCCGACAGGAGCAGTTCGATTTCGTTTGGCGACACACCGGATGTCTGTGACGCCAGCGCAAAGGCCTGCGAAGCCAGCGCCTGAAATGGCTCCTGCGCCAGCCGCGTTGCATTCGGGTCCGCTGGCGTTGCGATGATGTTGACGATCAACGACCGCTGCCGAATCACCAACTCGAGGTTCAGGCGCTCCTCGATGTCCCCGCGTATGCGCCCCAGCGCAAGGTCGCGGCAGGCCTCATGGTCCTGCTGCGTGTCCAGATAAGCCATCACGTCACGCTGCAACGCGTAATAGTCGCGCACCAGCCCATCGGGCATCGAGGCAACCTTGTCAGCCGCCTGCGACAGCACCTGCGAGACGGCATTGCGCCGGACCTCGTCCTCGCTGCGCCCTTCCTCCCGATCCCGCTGGATCAGCGTGACGAGCCGCTCATAGAGCGCATCCTCGACCGGCCGGATCTTTCCGATCGGCTTCAACGCCTCCATGTAAGGCGTCACCGCATTGATTGGCACCGGCGTCGAGAACCGGAACAGGCTGCCCGGCCAGCCCGTGATAACCATCAGCGAAACCAGGATCCCGGCAACGCCGCCGATCCCGGCCACGCGCACCAGGGGCCATGTCGGACCGACAAAGCGCCGATAGGCAGAAACCAGCGCACAGGCAAGGCCGGCAGCCGCAAGGCCGCCCCCCACCACGATGATGATTGCTGCTGTCTCCATGGCCCATCAACCCGCTTGTCTATTGTACTGCGTCAAGGCTGACGACCCGCGATGCCTGCGTCAACTGAAACGATATGCTACTTGTAGTAGGCTCAGCCATGTCCCCTATGACAGAAAAGACCCGCACCATGCCACCCCGCAAGCCCCGCACCAACACAAGCAAGCGCAAGCTGCCACCAAGCTACCGGCTCCCCGCGCTCGACCCGGATTTCCTCCTCGGCGATTCGATGCGCGGCGTGCGCTTCATGCTCGAATACGCCAAGGCTGAAGAGATGCTGCGCCAGGCCGGCATTCGCTCCACCATCGTCGTCTTCGGGTCTGCCCGCGCAAAGCCGGGATCGCATCACTACGAGCAGGCCCACGTCTTCGGCCGCATCGCCTCCGAGCGCGGCGGCGCGCTTATCCGCAATGGCGGCCTGCATGACAATGTCATCGCCACCGGCGGCGGTCCCGGCATCATGGCAGCCGCCAACCGCGGCGCCGCAGACGCAGGCGCCCTCTCCGTCGGCTTCAACATCCGCCTGCCGCACGAGCAGGAACCGAACCCCTACTCGACGGCCGACCTGACCTTCCAGTTCCACTATTTCGCCATGCGCAAGATGCACCTCGCCATGCGCGCGAACGGGCTCGTCGTGTTCCCTGGCGGCTTCGGCACCCTCGACGAGCTCTTCGAGATGCTCACCCTGCTCCAGACCGAGAAGATCGGCCACCTGCCCGTCGTGCTCTTCGACCGCAAGTTCTGGACAAGTCTGGTGAACTTCGACCATCTCGTCGACGAGGGGATGATCGTCCCCGAGGATCTCAGGCTTTTCAGCTACGCAGAAAGCGCCGAGGAGATCTGGTCCACCATGATCAGGTCGGGACTGTCGATGAATGCCGTACGCAGCGGCGGCGAATAGGCCTCAGCGGCGCGGCGCGCACACCGGATCGCTCGCACCTTCCGGCAGCACGCACTCCATGCCCGCATCGCCTTCGGTGGCCCGCGTCACCGCATCCGAAAGCGACAGCCGAACGCCGTCCTTCGCACTTGCCTTCAGCAGCTTCTCGATCTGGCCTGCCGACAGCGATGCGCCCGCCGCCTCGGTACGCCGGAAGAACCATCTGCGCCGCTGCGGCGCAGGCTTGTCCGCAAGCCCCAGCACCGTGTTCAGGAGCGAGGGCTTCCGCGCGGGCAGTGTCTGCTCGATCTGCGCCAGCAGCGTACCGGCCTGGTTCAGCGTGGCCGCAAGCTGGGCCCGCGCGCCATGAAGCGACGAGGAAGGCCCGTCGCTGCGCTTGCGCCGCGCCTCCTCGACAAGCTTGCTGACAAGGTCTGCGACCGGCGTTTCATTCCTGCGATTGCGCGACATGGTCAGATCACCTCACAAGCTGTGGCGGACCCATTCGGCCCGCCCCTTGGTCATCCTGATGGCCAGGATGGGCTGTGCCACCGACTGGCTGCCCGTCAGTTCATGCTCGATCACCGACAGCACGATCATCTTCGTTGCATGTTCGGCAAGCTGCTCGGGCGGCGATGAGTTCAGGACATCAGCCACCCGCATCTCCATGGCATGGCGCGCAATGTCGTCTCCTGCCATGAGGATCGCCCGCGCCAGCGCCAGCGGCGCCTGCGAGAACGTCTGCTTCACCGACTTGCCAAGCCCGGGATCCTTCTTGGCCACTTCGTCCGACACCGAATTGATGAGCGAGTCGATCCCCTGCCGCATCAGCTGGAACATCAGGTACTTGTAACCCGGCTGCGCCCCGCGAAGCAGCGCATCGATCAGGTCGGCCTGCGCATAGGACTGGATGATCGCAGGCTCCGCGTTTGACGGTGTCCCCGCCGAGACAAGCTGGTGCTTCACGATCCCGCCAAACGCCGACCCGATCCGCAGGTCCACATAGGAAGGCCGGATCTCATCCGTGCCAAACCCCGCCAGCACCACACCGGTCTGCGGCACCCCCGGCGCCATCCAGTCGGTCAGGCACGAGCCCACGGCAACCTCCGCCAGCTGTGACTTGAGGTTGGCCGGCAGCACGCCGGGGCCGAACAAGGCGTCCGTCATCCCGTCGATCAGGCGCGCCAGCAGCGTCTCGATCAGCTGCACCAGCCGCGGCGAGCTCTCGCCGATCAGCGGCCGCTTCTGCGGCGGTGTGCCGTGTGGCAGGAACAGGTTCTGGAAATAGCTGCCCGCGTACTGCGTCTCGAACCGCAGCATGTCCAGCGCGCGCGTCAGCACCGCCTCGTCACCGCGTCCCTTGCGATCGGCGGCAAGCTCGATGCATTGCTGGTAGCGCTGCAGCATCGCCGCCACATAGATCGCAAAGTTCAGCCGCTCCTGCCCCTCGTCCACCGGCAGAAGCTTGTTGGCCCTCGCGTCGGCACCCGACGTCCAGCGGCCGAGAAAGCGCACCATCGCCTCTGCAACCAGCGGCACCGAGTTCCCGCGCGAGGCCGTCGTCGTGCGGAAGGTTTCGAAGATCGTGCCCCACGGATAGCGGTAGAACTCGGCCACATCGAAGATCATCGCCGCCACCGGCATCTTCTCATCGAGCAGGTACACCTTGTCGACGCCGCTCTGGTAGCGAACCGTCGCCGTTCCATCCGGATGATATTCGATGGCCGTCAGCGCGCTGTCGGCAGCAAGCGCAGCCCCCTGCACGTTCAGCAGCATGACCTCTGATGTCATCTGACCCCACATCCCCCGATTGGACACGCAAGATGCCAGCTGACACCCGTGCCGCGTGCGCCAGGCCCCAACCCTCGGCACGCTCTCGAATAGAGCCAACAATCTCGGTAAAGGGCAACGAAAAACGCTGGCAGGCGGCGCCATCGCACTCGCCTTTGCGGAGAATTCCCCCGGAACCCGACGCCCGCCCCCGCATTTTCCGGGGCATCACGACATCAGGGCAACAGCGCCTCTTCCACGAAGTCCAGTCGGTCCTGTCCGAAGAACAGTTCACCATTCACGAAGAACGACGGTGCCCCGAACACCCCGCGCGCCACGGCACCCTCGGTGTTCGCCTTCAGCCGTTCCTTCACGTCGGCCCTGTCGATCCGCGCCATGAAGTCTTCCGCCTTGATCCCGATGTCACGCAGCACATGCGCGATCTCGCCCGGATCATTCAGGTTGCGCGGATGGGACCACATCGCATCGAACATCGCGTCGACATACATGTCGAAATGCGGTGTCTGCTGGAAGGCCACGGCGCCCCGCATGAGCGGCAGGGTGTTGACCGGGAAATGCGTGTTGAAGTTCAACACCACGCCATAGCGCTTCGCAAAGCGCGCGAGGTCGCTGTTCATGTAGCGCGCCTTCGAGGGGATCATCGCCGGCGAGGCATTGCCCGTCGCCTTGAACACGGCCCCCAGCAGGATCGGCGTCCATGTGATCCGCGCCCCATGCCGCGCCGCAATCTTCGGCAACTGCTTGTAGGCCAGATAGGTCGTGGGACTTCCGAAATCGAACAGGAACTCGACGCTCTTTGTCATTGTGTCACCATTTCTCCATCCACGGCCTGAGATCCAGCTCGTGCGTCCACGCATCGCGTGGCTGAGTGTGCAGCATCCAGTACATGTCTGCAATGTGGTCGGGCGACAGGATGCCGTCGCTTTCCTTGAGGGCATAGGCTTGCGGGAAATTGTCCCGGATGAAGGCCGTATCGATCGCCCCGTCCACCACGATGTGCGCCACATGGATGCCTTGCGGCCCCAGCTCGCGCGCCATGCTCTGTGCGAGGGCACGCAGTGCGTGCTTGCCGCCGGCAAAGGCCGCAAACCCGGCCCCGCCCCTCAGGCTGGCCGTCGCCCCGGTGAACAGGATCGTGCCCTTCTTGCGCGGCAGCATGCGCTTTGCCGCCTCGCGCCCCATCAGGAACCCGCCCAGCGCGCACATCTCCCAGACCTTGGTATAGACCCGCGCCGTCGTCTCGGTGATCGGGAAGCGCACATTGCCCCCGATGTTGAACACGGCCACCTCGATGGGCCCGATGTCCCGCTCGATCGTCTCGAACAGATCGACCACCGCCGCCTCGTCGCGGGCATCCGACCCGAAGCCATGCGCCACGCCGCCCTCGGCCGCGATCCGGTTCAACAGGGGCTCCAACCGGGACTTCTCCCGCCGCGTCACGCAGGCCACATATTGCGCGCGCGCAAAACGCCGCGCGATGGCACCACCCGTGGCGTCGCCGGCCCCAACCACGAGGGCCACACCAGCACCAGCCTGTTTCAAGTGAATCTCCCCGAAAAGATGGTTACACCCGCAGTCAAAGGTCCCAAAGCCACGCAGTCCATGCAAGTGAAACACGGCACGAATCGAACACCTCAGACCCCTTTTTCCGCGCCCGGACAGTGAAACACCGAACGGATACTGCCCCGTTAAGCAACCTGAGCGCATTCATCTGCGCTTTGCTTATCGTCGAAGGCGCGGTATGAATCAGCCTGTCAACAGAAATCGTCGGACGCATCGATGCGGTCGGCGGTACGGCGAATGATTTGCTCCAAGGACTGGCTGCTTACAATGCGAAAATCGGGAACTGTGAAGTGGTTCAATGAAGCCAAGGGCTTCGGCTTCATCCTGCCGGATGGCGGCGGATCGGATGTGTTCGTCCACGTGTCGGCGGTGTCGGCCGCAGGCGCCCAGTCCCTCGGCGAAGGCCAGAGGGTTTCCTTCGAGGTCGCGCAGGACCGCGGCAAGACCATGGCAGCCGACCTCAAGCTCGAAGGCCCGGCCCCAGCGCCCCAGGCACGCGGCGGCTTCGGCGGCAACCGCGACCGCGGCGGCTTTGGCGACCGCGGCGGCGACAGGGGTGACCGGGGTGACCGGGGTGACCGCGGCGGCTTTGGCGGTCCGCGCGGTCCCCGCGAGGGCGGCGGACGCCCATTCGGCCCCCGAACGGGTTCGGGCGCAGGCCCGGGCGCAGGCCCGCGCCCCCATGCAGGCATCTTTGACGCCCTGAACATGGTTGTCATGCGGGTCAAGGACCTCCGGGTCGCCCGCTCCTGGTACGAACGCGTCCTCGAGCTCCACGTCACCGAGGAAAACGCGGCGGGCCAGACCGTGGTGCTCGACCTCGGCCGCGGCGCCAATCTCTGCCTCTGGCAGCTCGGTGCCGACGAGACCCTGGCAACGGCCCCGACGGCCGCGGCGTTCCCGAACTTCCGCACCGGCGATGTCGACGGTACCCACGCCAAGCTCGAAGCCCTGGGGGTCCATGTCACGCCCCTGCGCGACACGGGCGGCACCAAGTGGTTCTCGTTCTTCGATCCGGATGGCAACCGCATCGACGTCATGCAGAACCGCCCGCGCCCGTTCTAGCGCCGCGACCATCCCATTTGTTAAGCCATGCCCAACGCCCCGGCCCGAAACCGGGGCGTTCAGGCATTCTTAGCCGTCTTGTCGTAGGGTCTCGTCAGAAGGCACCGCAAGGCCAGCAGTCCTAACAGACCGTAAACCTGCAGGTGCCCGGGGGCTTGCGGGTACAATGCGTGGGGCAGTGATCATTCTGGCTTCGGCACTAGGTGCTGCCCTTGCGGCGGTGACGCCCGCGACCGCCGCTGCGCCCGGCGCAAGCATCGAAGACATCGCGCGCGAGAAGCTGGCCGCCGTCACGCTCGTGCGCTCCAAGGCTCGCAGATCCACCGCCGCCATCGCCAACGGGCGCCTGCTTCACGCCTACCTCTCCGCGGCAACAACAAACGAGGCCGGGCGCGTCAAGTCGCGCATCGTCTCATCCATGAAGGCCATGCAGGCACGCTACGGCCTCGTCCACATTCGCATTCTCTGGCGCGACGGCCGGCGTCTGGCCGAATCCGGCGCGACCGCCAAGGGCCCGGGACCGGAACGGGCCGCGCGAGACGCCCTCGCGCAGGACCCGGGAAACATCTCCGGCGCTATTTACGGGGACATGATACATTGGACCACCCGTACCGACAGTGAAGGCGCGGACGACCTCGTGGTCGTCGTCGGACAAGACCTGTCGACCTACGAGCGCGCCCTGCTTCACGGTCTCGGGCATGCCATGCATGTCATTGTCATAAACGACAGGGGCAGGATCGTATCCGACAGCGATGGCACGTTGACGCCAGGTCAACCCGCGATCATCCGGGGCCTCACGCTCGACGCCATCCGCTCACGCCTGGGCATCAGCGGACCCGCCGGCGCGGGCGCGATCGAGCTTGATGGCCGGCCGGTCAGGGTTGCCCTTCAATCAGCAGACGGCTGGACCGTGATCGCCATGGACAAACCCGTGCCGGGCCCGGACTGCAAGGCACGCACCGGGGTGCCATGTCGCTGAGGCTCCGCATCATCGGCGTCTTTGCCGCCTGCATCGCACTTCCCGTCGCTGCAGGCTGGGCCAGCCTGTGGCTGTCCACGAGCCAGTCAAGCCGTGCCGCTGCCTTCTCGTCCCTCGAGGCCGATGCCGCCACGGCCATGCGCACCATCGAGGAACGCCTCGCCCGCAACCTCGGCCACCTCAGGGCATGGAGCATCATGCCGATGATGCAGGAGGTCCTGATCAACGATGACAGCGGCGAACTGGGCCAGGCGCTTGCCGACCTTGTACGCGTCTATCCGGATTTCGAGAGCCTGACGATTACCGATACACGGGGCATGATCGTGGCAACCACCGACCCTACCCTCGCCAAGGCCCAGGCCTTCGAGGCCGGTGGCACAAGGGCTGCGATATCCGGCCGAACCACCCAGGAGACACTCACCAGCCGCCATCCGGCGGCCATCCGGTTCACGGTGCCCCTGGTCGCGAGCTACGACCGGCAGACCGTGATCGGCACGCTCACAGGCATGATCGCATTCGCCACGCTTTACGGTGACATGATGCAAGACAGGCTTGCCGATCCGGCAGCGCCGGACTTTGCCCTCGTCACGAAGGACAGGCAACAGGTCCTGTTTGCAACCACCCATGCTGCGGCGCTTGCCCCCGCCATCCGCAGCCTCGATGCCCACGCGACGGCAAGGCCCGTACCCGTCACCATCTCGGGCGAGCCAGGCGTCGCCGCCATTTCCGGATCGGGAGCGCGGGTTCTCGGCCAGGACCCCGGCCTTTTCGTCGCCGCCTTCAAGTCACGCGCGGCCATGGCGGCGCCAACCGCCAGCCTGTCAGACATCTTCCTCGGCGCATCGATCCTCGCGGCCACCATGTCCCTGGCCATTGCGTGGCGCTGGGCAACACCGCTCGTGCGACTGCACGAGGAGGCGGCCGCCGCCCTGAAGCCCCGCCGTACCCACACCGGTGCATCCTCCACCCCGAAGAACAGCTTCGCCACGCTGGCCGACGCCTTTACGCGGCTGCGACAGGCGCGCGAGGAACGCGACACGCTCTCAAACGAGGCGCAGGAACTGGCCCTCGCCTTCGCCATCGCACGCGACAACGCGAAGGACAGCAACGAACGCCTCGGGCGGATTGCCGGCCACCTCACCGCCCACATGGCCGAAGTCACCGAACTGGTGGAACTGATCAATCGCGAAAACCTGGCCGCAGCAGGACGCCACCATTCCCAGCCAGGCCTCGAGGAGCTGAACCGCGCCGCACTCGACCTGCTTGAGGTGATCCAGGATGCTGTCGACACCGCCGAGGAAGACTCAGGCACACATGACGCTGTCCCCGTATTACGGCCCTTGCCGGTCCGGCGCCAGTCAGCCTGACGCCGCCGCATCCATTTGCCGGAACATCTGCTCGGTCGTCGCATCAGCCGGAAAGAAGCTCTCGATCGCCAGCTCATTGGCCGTCGCATCCTGCGCGGTCCCGAAGGTCGAGATCACGGTGAAGAAGGAAACCTTCACGCCGTCCCTGACGATCTCCACCGGCAGCACAGGGACCAGCGGAACATCCTCCCCCGACCACAGGGTGTCGGCACTCTGGAACGTGGCGAGACCCGCCAGCAGCGCGCGCACATCCTCGCCACCGGCGGCCTCCGCCTCCCGCCGCGCCCGGTGCCACAGCAGCGGCGCGATCGCGTCCCAATTGGCGATGAAGGGCCTCAAGCCCTGCGGATGGAAGAACAGCGCCATCAGGTTTCGGTCCGCCCCGCCAATCCGGGTCCAGATGTCGGTCCCCAGCATCGCCGCGAGCCGGTCGAACGGCGTGTTTGTCATCCGGATGTTCCAGCACCGGTCGACGGCAAGGGCCGGGAACGGCGCATGGTTCGCCAGCATCATTCGAACCGCCGCAAGCACCTGCGCCATCTGCGGGTCGTCGAGCGGCCGGGCGCGGAACATCGGCGCAAAGCCGGCCGCCAGCAGGAACTCGTTCCGCTCCCGCAGTGGCACGTCCAGCGCCTCGCTCAGCTGCAGGATCATCGACCGGCTTGGCCGCGAGCGTCCCGACTCAAGGAAGCTCACATGGCGCTGGGACACCCCGCTGTCCAGCGCGAGCTGAAGCTGCGACAGCCGTCGGCGCGTGCGCCATGCCTTGAGCATGTCGGGAAAGGAAAGGCGCGGTTCCGCACCCATCGGCGCCAGTGGCTGGAAGTTCGTCTCGCTCATCGCATCACCCCGGTTCGTTCCATGATGCTCAACGGCATCTGCACCCCGCAATTACCTTCCGCATAATCAAAAAGAGGATCCCGAAGGTAGCCGCCGGCACGCCTAGCCGACCGACCGGGAGACGAACCAGAAAACCCCCAGGGCAAACAGCAGCGCCGCCGACAGTTCCAGCGCAACGTCCGGCAGCCTGACCTGGGCGGCCCTCAGGCTGGCCATGCAAGCGACCACCATGCCGACCGCGACCAGCTGCCCGGCCTCCACCCCAAGGTTGAAGGACAGCAGCGTCCAGACGAGGTTCTCCGGCGCGATCTTCAGGTCAAGCAGCGGACCCGCAAAGCCCGCACCGTGCGCCAGCCCGAACAGCGTGGCCACGGCGGGCGCAATCCGTCCGGCATCCACGCTGCGCGCAAAGGCCATCGCGCCGGCAAAGGCTGCAAGCCCCAGCATCACGCCCAGCGGCACCTGCAGCAACCCCAGCCCCGCAGCACCTGCCGCCATCACGACGATGCCGGCAGCACCAAATATTCCGGGGACAGGGGAAAGCCCGCGCGCCCGTGCCAGCGCATCGCCCGCAGCCCACGCCACCGTGAAACCGATGATCGCCTCGATCGCTGAAGTGTCAGGCCTGAGAACGCCCATCGCGACAAGGCCCAGCGTGACCGAGTGCCCCAGCGTGAATCCGGTCACTGCCCAGATCGTCTGCCGCACCCCGCCCGCGAGCATCATCAGCGCGACCAGGAACGCAATGTGGTCGAGCCCGCTCAGCACATGCTCGAAGCCCAGCACGAACAGGCTGACGAGGCTGTTGTGTCCGCTCGCGCCCTCTGACCCCGCCACGATGACCTGCTGCCCCTGCGTGAGCACCACCTCGTCAAGCCGCCCGTCCGGATAGCCGACCCGCGCATAGTGTACATGGCTGATCGAGACGCCGAAGAATCCGCCAATCGAAAGCCTGACGTCGGTAACGCTCACAGGCTTGGGGCACGAGAAGGCCAACGCGACCCTCATCTCCCCACGCGGCGCCGACAGCGGCCGGAACGCCGTGCGCTTGCAGGCGATACCCTGCTGCATCGCCCCGACGCGCCCATCGAGATGCGCCAACAGCAACCCCGCAAGGTCGGCAGGCCGTTCGGAGAGTTGTGTCACCCGATAGGCATCGACCTGGTAAACCCCCTCGATCGTGTGGCCCGACACTGTCCACGACGAGAAGCTTTGGCTGCGCACATGCGCCTCGGCCGGTCGAGCCCCCAGGGCCAAAAGGACCAGCACCAGGAGAAGGCGGATTGTCATTTCCCGTCTTCACCCCTGGGCGCCGCAGCATCGTACGAGATCCGCGCCTGGCGCCTGAGCCCTTCGACATAGGCCGCAAACGCCGTCTCTGTTTCGCGCTTCTGCCATTCCTCAAGCACGATGTCGCGCACGGTATCGAGCGGCGGTGGCGGCGCCTCGGTGCGTGCCACGACATGGACAAACACAAGCCGGTTCGCGATCGCAAGCGGCCCGATGCTCTGTCCCGGCTGCAGCGACAGCGCGGCGTCCCGCACGCTGGCCCCCGCGTACGCGGCGATCTTGCTCGGCACCACAGGCCCGCCCGGCAGCAGAAGCCCTTCAGCCCCCGTCTGCTTCACGGCCACATCGAACCCTGTCCCCGCATCAAGCGTCGCCTTGAAGGCCCTGGCCCGTGCCTCGCTGGCGGCACCGAACGAAACACCCCTGACCGTAAGCAGCGGCTGCGGCGCGATCAGCTGGGGACGCTCGGCATAGAAGGCCTTCAACTGCGCATCGCTGGGCGTGCGGCGCGAGGCATCGGCGATCGAGAACTGCAGCATCGCATTGACCAGCGCCTTGCGCGACTGCGGATCGCTCTCGCCAAGGCCCAGCTCGAGCGCGCGCTGCAGCAGCAACTCCTCGTCAATGATCCGCTCCAGCGCCTCGCGCTTCTCGGCCTCCGTCAGCGGCGTGCGCTTGGCCGAGGCGAGGCCCTCGATCGCGCTGTCGAACACGCTGCGCGCTATGGGCGTGCCATCGACGACAGCTATCGCGCCCCCGTAACTCTCCACGGCACTGCCGACACCAAGCGCTGACCACATGGCGCCGGCAAGCCCCAGCCCGGCGCCCGCCAGCAGCAACAAGGTCGCCCGCGGCAGGCCCGGCCTAGCCGCCATTGGGTGCGCCCGCCGGCACCAGTCCGGGCGCAACCGGCCCCGCCGCCTTCACCCGGTAGTCAAGATAGATCGGCGACGACCAGGCACGATGTTCGGCCGGTGACGTGCAGCCGTCCTCACCCGAACGATAGTCCCCATAGCACAGGGTGGCCTTGATGCACTTGCCGTTGCCGTCGCGCGCGCACTGGATCGGCTGCGCATTGATCGCGGGCTCGGCCTCCTGGATGGCCTTCACATAATAGATCGTGTCGCGCTTGCCCTTGGCAAAATCCGGATCCATGAAGCTGAAGGTGCAGCCATCCGGATTGGGCTTGCAGGTGTGAATGAGATAGCGGTCCTCGATCAGCTGGCCCAGCTCCTCGCCCTTCACCACCTGCGGCCTTATCTTCACGACCTCGATCCGCGTGATCAGGCGGCGCTCGTCCGATGGATTGTAGCACTCGCCCGAACAGATATCCTTGATGCGCGCCTCATCAAGCCCGGCCTTCGTGACGTCTGGACACCCCGGCCTCTGCTTGAAGGCGCCAACGGCCTTCACCTCGAAGGCGACCGGCTTGTCCGTCTCCAGACGGCTGCCCATGGCGATCCTGTTGCCCTGCTCGTCCACCGCATTGAACCACAGCAGGATGCGCGGCCCCGAGGTCGCATAGACCTCGCGCCGCTGCATCGCATCCCAGACCGCATCCCGCGACCGTTCCTGCACGTGCACGGCCGCAAGGCCGCCCGCCATGAAGAACGATGACTGCCGCTCGAACTCGGTCAACTGGAAACCCGCAAGCGTGAACAGCTCCTCCCGCGGGATCCGGCGCGACACGGGCTCTGCGGTGCTGTTGTTGGGCAGCAGCCGGTTGCGCCAGGCCTCGCTGATCGGACCACCCGCCTCGGTGTTGCGCCGCCGGTCCACCGGCTTGTAGCCCGTGCCCGGGCGGGCACGGTGATTGTCGGACGAGCCGATGAAGCCCCACTGGAAGCGCGTCGGCTGGCCACCGGCCTCCGCAAAGCTCGACGTCGCAAGACCCGCCTGCACCGAATTCGAGGCCCGGTGGTTGAAGGACGGCATGAAGCAGTCCGTGCACTGTCCCGCGTCGAGCCACGCCTCGGGGCTCTCGCCGCCCACCGCCAGATGCCCCGCGACGCCCATGTTCGCATAATCGTCACGCGCCTGCGCGGCCCGCTTCTCGCAGTCTGCCATCTGCACGCCAGCCTTCAGGCAGCGCTCCAGGATGATCTCCCCGGCACGCCAGCAACTCGGCGTGTAGGCTCCCTGCGGCGCCGGGCACGTCGCGGACTGCCCGTCTGCCGATAGCACCACATCCTTCCAGCTGCGATACTCCTCCGAGTTTCCATGGCCCGAGAAGATCTCGACCAGCCGGAAGGCATCAGGACGCTCTTGCCGCAGCAGCGCCTTGTCCCAGGACGTTCCCGGCGGCGTGTAGAAGCCCCACGAGCTGCCATGGGGGATGATCAGCGGCTTCAGCTTCAGTTCGTCATGCAGCTTGCGTATCAGGTCACCCGGCGTCTCGGCAGCCTCGTAACAGGTCGCCGGAAGCTCATTTGATGGTGTCCCCGAAACACATTCAGGCACGCCCTGGGTCAGGCGCATGAACTTGTTGAAGTCGAAATAGTCCTTCCGGTTCTTGAAGTCGAGCAGAGGCACAGCCGGCGAAAGCCCGAGGCTGCCCCGCAGCGTGGCAGATGCCATGCCGCCAGCCGCGATCGCCCGTGGCGACACCTTGTCGTCATCGAGGTCCTTGAAGACCACGTTCTTGTGGCCGAAGTGATCCGAAGGCAGGCGTCCGACCTGCGTCCACTCGTAGCCGAGGAACGAGATCAGGTCCGGATTCGGGCCGTCACCGGCAACCTTCTGGCACGTCCTGATGGCCTCCTTGGTGCGCTTCCAGCGCAGCGGCGTCACGGTCTCGGCATGATCCGTGATCGACCAGAAGTCCAGCGCCGAGCAGTATCGGGCGAAGTCACACGCATCCGCGACCGGATGCACGCCCTTGCCGCCCATGATGGGAAGCGAGAACTGGAACGCGTCGGCGGAATAGGTCGTGTGCACATGCAGGTCGCCGAACAGGATCTGGGCGGTGGCGCCCCCGGGGGCTGCCGCCTGCACCTGCCGCGTCCGCGCCTCGATCACCTCGGCCGGCACCCGCGCGCCCTCGATCACGCCCGTGTCCCGCTCACTGCCGAACCAGCCCTCGCGCGCGCCGACCCAGAAAAAGCCCCCGGCGCCTGCCACGAACAGCACCGCCACCAGCAACAGCCCCAGGATGCGCCCCATGATCCGAACAAGCCCCTTCCAGTCGGTGCCAACAAGACCAGAATTCCCTGATCTTTCCAACCCTTGCGCCATGCTGCACTTGCGTAACGCTGGCGCCGCCCTTGCGCCCAATCGTCGCGAAGCGGCCGTCCCCTGTCAGCGCGCCGGCACGGTTCGCGACCCGTCGACAGGCAGCAGCAAGCCGATAAGTCCGGTCACCGCCGACATGGCCGCCAGCAAGACCAGTAGGTCCGTGAACCCGCGCACCGGATCGAACAGGGCCGACACCAGCCATACGCCCACCGGCCCACCCACGACCGTAATCGCATAGCGCATGCCGAAGAACAGCCCGCGCCGCCCGGCCGGTGCATAGCGCGCCACGAAGATGGTCTCGATCGGCGCGATGGTCTCGAACAGGAACATGACAAGGATCGCCAGCGGCAGCAGCAACCAGTTCCCGCTCACCACCGCAGCGGCAAGACACGCCGCTAGCAGCGCGAAGGACACAAGATAGGTCCGCCGCGCCGCCCCGCGATCGGCATAGTGTCCCCCCACGAACTGCGCCCCGGCTGCGGCCAGGTAGATGGCACCCGTGATCAGCCCGATGCGCGTCAGCCCCTCGCGCGAGGTCAGGTCTAGCGTCGCCACGAGCTTGGGCAGCGCCGTGACGAAAGCCGTCACCGCAATGAGCGTGAGCGTCATGGTAACGCCCAGGATCACGAGCACGTTGCGCCGGTCACGCGCCGACCCTGTCTCCTCGGGCAAGGGATGCGCATCAGCCTGCCTGTCGGGGACAAGACCCATGAGCCGCATTGCCACGAGCCCGCATCCGAACGCGATCGTGACCAACCCGGGCAGGATGAACGCCCAGCGCCAGTCGATCACATCGTTCAGCACACCGGCGATCACCGGCCCCGCCGCTACCCCGAACGAGCCAAAGATGCCGGCCAGGGCCACCGCCTTCCCGCGCTCGCGCGCATGCCGGACGACCCAGGCGTTGCCGACCGGATGATAGAGCGCACCGAACACGCCCAGCAGCGTCAGAGCCGCATTCATGCCCGAAGGCGTCCCCGCCATGCCGCAGGCCACGCTCGCAAGCCCCAGCCCGAAGAACAGGAGCACCATGACCCGCGCTTCGCCCCACCGGTCGGCAAGCCACCCCGCCGCCGGCGCGCCCGCACCGATCAAGAGCGACCCCAGCGTCCAGAGCGCGATGAGCTCGGCATAGTCGCGCTCCCACTCCACCACCAGCGTGATGACCAGCGTGAGGTAGAGCGAGACCAGCACGTGGTGCATGAAGTGGGCCGCGCAGGCAAAGAACAGGACGGGCACCGGCGCCCCGCCCGTTCCGATCCCGATCCGGTTCAACTGATCCTGCAAGCAAGCCTCCGCCGACGCATCAAACCCGATGCATGAAGAATTCCTCAGCGCCCGTCAAATCCTGTGCTAGACACAACAGCGTCCGGGCCACGATAGAGAGCTCCCTTGCGTCACCAGCACCACACGCGACAGGTTCTCGCCGCAGCGCTGCTCGCGACCATGATGTCCGCCGGGATGGCTCTCGCGGCCCCGAAGCTGACCCTGCCCGTCGACTGCAAGCCCGGCAGCGACTGCTTCGTCCAGAACTATGTCGACCACGACCTCGGCACAGGCGCGCGCGACCATCGCTGCAGCGCACAGACCTATGACGGCCACAAGGGCACCGACATCCGCCTGCGCGACCGCGCCGCCATGGACAGGGGCGTGCGCGTGCTGGCGGCCGCCAGGGGCACGGTCAAGGCAACGCGCGACGGCCTGCCCGACGTCTCGATCCGCAGCGCCGGAACCGAAGCCATCCGCGGGCGCGAGTGCGGCAACGGCGTCGTCATCGACCACGGCGGCGGCTGGGTCACGCAGTACTGCCACCTGCGCAACGGCTCGCTCAAGGTAAGACAAGGGGACACAGTGAAAGCTGGTGCGCCACTGGGCCTGGTCGGCCTGTCCGGCATGACCGAGTTCCCCCACCTCCACTTCGAGGTCCGCAAGGACGACACCGTCATCGATCCCTATACGTCCGGCGCGATGGGCAACGACGACGCTGCCGGATGCAAGGCACGCGCACGGCTCTGGGCAGCGAAGACCGCGAGTTCCCTCGCCTGGCAGCCCGTTACCTTCGTCGATGCCGCCTTCGCCGCCGCACCACCTTCGGTGAAGGACATTGAGGGCGCAAGGCCCGCTTCGCCGACCAGTGTGTCCCCTGCACTCCTCGCCTGGGTCCGCGTGCTCGGCGTGCGTGCCGGCGACGTCGAGACCCTCACCGTCACCGACCCCCTCAACGCCAGCTTCGCCACCAGCGGACCCAAGCCCCTCGAGCGCAACAAGGCCCAGTGGCTGAGCTACGCCGGCCGCAAGCGCGACACACCCTCCTGGCCGCTCGGCAACTACAAGGCCCGCTACACGCTGGAACGCGGCGGCAAGGTCATCCTCGAGCGTGAGTTCTCGTTCTCGCTAGTGAGGTAGTGACCGCGGCGGCCAGTACTTGTCGGCCTCGGCCCACGCCCTGGCCGCCTGTGGCGTCGTGAAGGTGAACAGCGGCCGCCTCAGGTCGAGCCCTGTCTTCATCACGGCCAGCGCCAGCACGGCAAGCCATGGCGCACCGAAGAGCAGCACCGGTATGGCGGCGATCATGATCGCCAGGTGCATCACCACGATCCGCCCATAGGGCTCGAACATCTGTCGGAACGGGTTCGCCGTCCGCCAGGTCCCGGGCCAGAGCCAGAACAGACCGAAGGCACCCGCCTGCAGGGCCACAAGCCCCACCACGCTCCACCAGAGGCCATGGTCCGTCGCCATCAGCGACCACGCCATCGAGAAGGCGCTGAACTCACCCAGGGTCTCATTCGACTGCGGAAAGGTGCCGCCGCCGAAGTGCATCATCATCATCAGGAAGCCGCCGTGGCCGCTGCAGAAGATGCCGTAGTGCAGCCCGAAGAAGGCAATCAGGCCCGCGCAGATCAGCATCCCCGTGCGACCGGCTGCCCACCCGATGACACCGATCTTCAGGACATTGAAGACGCCGATGACCAGCGTCTCGATCCAGTAGAACAGCAGCAGAAGCATTGCGTCCCAACCCAGGACAAGCACGCCGCCGACAGGCACGAGGTTCATCGCCAGCGTCGATGCCTGCGCCGCAAGTCCCGGCTTTGCCTCGGGACCATCGCCGGGTCCGGGGACGATTTGTGCGTCGGCCATGCGGCATCAAACTCCGTCTTCAGGGCGCTTCGGCCCCAACTCTACCGCTGATTGAACCCCTCCGTCCAACTCCCCTGATCCCGCGCCTGTTAACCATGCCAGCCTTTGCTTTTCGCGAAAATTCGGCTCTGGCCTGTTACACAAGATACACTTTTGTCGGTTGTTTTTCAGCGCCCAACCCCCTCGATCCGCGCCGGAACCACCTCGACTTGAGCAGCCCAAACCACGCGGGAACATATAAGGAACATACACTCCCCCGCAACGGCACATTTTGTCACCCTCACCACCGTCAGGGCCGGGCGCGCGGCAGCGCGAACCGGCCACCCAGGGATCATGGGCAAAGCATTGGCTGCAGGCCGGCCTGCGCTTCAGCATGATGCGCCGCGAGCGCTGCAGTGATTTCGGGAGGAGATTCTGGGTGGCCGGTTCGCGCTGCCGCGCGACCGGCCATGACGAGCTTTTTTATCGGGATAATGGTTCGTGACATAGCATGACGGCGGCTTTGGTCAGCGGCAAAGCGCAAGCGTCTTGGTGCTCTTGGTGGTTCAAAACAATAACCACCAAGCCCCCTCACCACCGCCATCGCCGGTCGCGCGGCAGGGCATCCTCTTTGTCAAATCCTGTCGACGCGGACAGGCTAAAAAAGGGGGCGCCGCTGCGCTGTCGCAGACGACGCCCCCCCAAAATGCAGGAAACTGGATCAGAACTGCCAGTTCAAGCCAATGCGAATGGACTCATTCGTCACGTCGGCCGTAGTCTGCGAAAGTCTGGTGGGATAAGTCGACAGGAACTGGGTCGGCCCCACGGCGATTTCGCCAAGATCGTAGTAGATATACTCAACCCGGAGGGTCAACTGGCTCGTGATCGGTGTCTCCGCGCCGCCGCCAAGCGCCCAGCCCGTGAGGGTTTCAGAGCGGCTTTGGCTTGCAAACGCAAACGGTGTGAAGGTGTCACTGAAGCCCTGCGTGAGCTTTACGTCAGACAACGCCACGCCAGCGGTCGCGTAGACCAGTGTTGACCCCGCAAGGGCACCGATCCGGCCGCGAATGCTGCCAATCCAGTTCTGGTCGATCGCTGCAGTACTCGTGTAGTTGGTCGTCACGCAGCAGGGATACGGCAATGTGACGCTCGCGCCGTCCTTGGCGCTGAGGAAGGAAAAGTCGCCTTCGAGACCGACAACCACCCCCGACGCGCTCTTGTTGTAACCAAACTGGATGCCGCCAGTTACATTGCTGTCCTCGAGGCTGAAGTTGCTGTTGTCCTGGATCGACGTGATGCTGGTTGAGGCAAAATATGAAGTGCCGGTGATGCTGCGGGCCGTGCTTGAGTCAAGGCTGGAGTGGGAAAGGTTGACCCCCGCATACCAGCCATCCCAACCAGCCGTTGCAGTACCCGCCATGAGCGTGAACGCAAAGCAGGCAAAGGCGATCTTAGTCCTCATGAATAAACCTCCATCTCAGATACGGACAGCGTAGGGTAACCATCATTAATGCCGGGTTAACCATGGCGTATCGGAAGTGCCACGCAAAGCATTAAAACGCCTTTTTGCGCAAGACTGCAGTGAACCCCTACCCCGGCAACCGCTCGAACGCGGCAAATCCTTCCGGGAGGCGGTGGAAGCCTTGCTTGTCGCAAGTATAGATCGCCATTGTGGAACCGCCGTACTTTGCGGGGTCGCCCATCGAGCAAACCCTCAGGATCACAACCGGAAAGCCCGGCGCGCGGGTCACGATGTGGGTACCGCACGCCGCGCAGAACTCGCGCGTCACGGCGCGCTCCAGGTCCGCGCGCGTGATTTGCTTCGGGGAACCCTTCACATAGCGAAACCCGGCGACCGGCATCGCCATGAACAGGTTCGGCGAACCGCTCCTCCTGAACAGCCAACCCACGCTATGCCACTTCATCCGCCGGCGCCACACCCCCACGCCGCAGGATCCCCGCGCTGATGAGCGAGACCAGCACGCCCACCGGGAAGATCTCGAGGAATGTCATCAGCACGCGAAACAGAGGATTGGCGTACTGCACCTTCAGCACCTCCATCTCGGCCACAAGCTTCTCGAGCGCCTGGCCGGACACACCCGCCGCCTTCTGCTGGGCGATATAGTCATCGACATAGGCACCAATGAAGGTGAAATCGGTGGCGACCAGATACACCTCCCAGACCAGGACATAGATCACACCCGCCACCGCGCTGATGCCAAGCCCCATCAGGAGCGCGGCAACGAAGCCGATCAAGCCGCTCAGCGCCCGGTCGCGATGGCTGCGGATGCCGAAGAACACGGCCGACAGCGCAACCAGCATCGTGACATAGCCATAGATGAGCGACATGTCGCCGATCTCCGGCGCTCCGCCCGATGCCGCGATCATGCCGATCATCGACAGGATCACGACAAGCCCTGCGATCGTTCCGTAAGACAGGATCCTGTCCGTCATCAGCCCCTCGTCTGCTTGATGCAATGGATGCTAGCAGATAACGTTGTCCGGAAAGAACCCGTTTTGCTCAAGGTGGGAAACAACCGGCCCATGTCACACTGGAACATCGGCGACATCATCGACGGCGTGGCGAAGGTCCTGCCACCCACCACACCCGCCCTGATCCACGGCAATCGCGTGGTCCTGTGGCCGGAGTTCCAGGCCCGAACCAACGCGCTCGCCCGCGGACTGGTTTCGCGCAGCCACAAGCCCGGCGAGAAGATGGCGCTGCTTCTGCGCAACGCGCCCGCCTACATGGAAGGAACCGTTGCCTCGTTCAAGGGCCGCTTCGTCCACGTCAACGTGAACTATCGCTACCGCGAGGACGAACTGCACTACATCTTCGACAATTCCGATGCATGCATCGTCATCTATGGCAGCGAGTTCGCGCCCCTCATCGCGGCGATTGAGGCCCGCCTGCCCGGCGTTCGCACATGGCTGCAGGTGCAGGTCGACGACACGCCGCGCCCCGTCTTCGCGCACGACTACGAGGCCTTCGTGGCAAGTCAGCCCACAGGCGATCTCGACATCATCCGCTCGCCCGATGACCTCCTGTTCCTCTACACGGGCGGCACCACCGGCATGCCCAAGGGCGTGATGTGGCGCCAGGGCGACCTGCGCCAGGTCCAGCTGAACCCCGCCCTCATGCCGGTCGTGCCGACAAACCTGGCAGAGCACATCGAACTTGTCCGCACCCTGGGACCCGTCAATCGCTTCATTCCCGCCTGCCCGCAGATGCATGGCACGGGTCTGTTTTCGTCCATCGGGGTGCTGTGCATGGGCGGCGCCATCATCACGCTGCAGGAGCGCAATTTCGACGCGGTCGAGCTCTGGGAAACCGCGTCCCGTCAGAAAGCAACCCAGGTGGCCATCGTCGGCGACGCCTTCGCCAAGCCGCTGCTGCGCGCCCTCGATGAGAACCGCGGCCGCTGGGACCTGTCGGCGATGCTGCTGATTGTCTCCTCCGGCGTGATGTGGAGCCAGGAAGTCAAGCAGGGCCTGATCAGCCACATGCCCCAGGTCACGCTGCTCGATGCCTTCGGCGCATCCGAAGCCGTTGGATTCGCGATGTCAGCCACCACCCGCGAGGGCGAGGTCGCGACGGCAAAGTTCATGCTGGGGGCAGACGTCGCCGTGTTCACGCCCGACCACCGGCGCGTCACGCCCGGCACGTCCGAGCCCGGCTTCATCGCCCGCGGCGGCAACATTCCGCTTGGCTACTGGAAGGATCCGGAGAAGAGCGCAAAGACCTTCCCCGTGATCGAGGGCCGGCGCTGGTCGATGCCGGGCGATTTCTGCCTTCTGCATGAGGACGGGTCGATCACCCTGCTCGGCCGCGGCAGCGCCTGCATCAACACCGCCGGCGAGAAAGTCTATCCCGAAGAGGTCGAGGAGGCGCTGAAGCTGCACCCGGGCGTCGAGGACGCACTCGTGGTCGGCGTACCCGACGAGAAATGGGGCTCGGCCGTCACCGCGATCGTTCAGACCGCCCCGGGCGCCACATTCAGCGAAGAAGCACTGCGCACCCATGTGCGCACGCGCCTTGCAGGCTACAAGACACCCAAGCGCATCCTCGAGGTCAGGCAGATGTTCCGGGCACCGAACGGCAAGGCCGACTACAAGCATGCCTCCAGCTTTGCGCGCACCACGCTCGGGCTCTAGGCGCGGCCCCGTCGCGAAACCTCAACGAAAGCAGACCCATGCCAGGCTCCTCGCATAACGTCACCGCGGCCGCCAACCTTCCGGTGACGCGTTACACGTCGGTCCAGGAGCTCATCGAGACCCTGCAACCCGACATGCCCGTCTACGCCCTGCATCCCGAGGCCTTCCAGCGCGTGGCAACCGCCTTCATCGCGGGCTTTCCGGGGGAAACCATGTACGCGGTCAAGGCCAACCACGCCTTGCCGGTGCTGGACATGGTGCACGCCGCCGGCATCAACCGCTATGACGTGGCCTCGATTGCAGAGGTCCGCATGGTCAGCGAGCGCATCCCCGGCGCGACCCTCAACTTCATGGCGCCCGTTCGCATCCGTGGCACCACCGGCGAGGCGTTCAGGCTCTACGGCGTGCGCCACTTCGCCCTCGACAGCCATGAGGAACTGAAGGCGCTGCTCGACGAAACAGGTGCCGCCCACGACCCCTCGATCGCGGCGGCGCTGACAATCTATGTCCGCCTTCAGGTGCCTGCCGACGGGGCCTTGCTCGAGCTGTCGAGCAAGTTCGGCGTCAGCGTCAGCGGCGCAGCCACGCTGCTGCGCGACATCGCAGCCGCGGGCGCAAGGCCTGCACTGACCTTCCATGTCGGCTCGCAGTGCCTGTTCCCCTCATCCTACCGGACGGCGCTGGCCCGCTGCGGCGAGGCGATCCGCCAGGCCGGCACGCCGATCGCCGCGCTCGACGTCGGCGGCGGGTTCCCGGCGCACTACCTGAATGTCACGGTGCCGCCGCTCGACGAATTCTTTGCAACGATCCGCGACGGGCTGAAGAACCTGCACCTTGCCAGCGACTGCACGGTGCTTTGCGAACCCGGGCGGGCGCTGGTGGCCGACGGCGTATCGGTGGTGACCCAGGTCTCGCTGCGCCGAGACCAGACGCTCTACATCAATGACGGCATCTATGGCAGCCTGAACGAATACGCCCTCAAGAACTGGCCGGCCCGCTATCCGGTCCGCGTCTTCACGACGGCCCTCAACGGGCGGATACGCGAAAAGAAAGCACGCCCCATTGCCTTCAAGGTCTTCGGGCCAACCTGCGATTCCCTTGATGTGCTGCGCTACCTGATCGACCTGCCCGAGACCATCGCGGCCGGCGACTGGATCGAGTTCCAGAAGACCGGCGCCTATTCCTGCGCCCTGCGAACGGCATTCAACGGCTTCTATCCCGACACTTTCGTGTCGGTAACCCGTCCCTGAAACAACGATTCACATTTCACTAACCATTGCAGGTGACCCAATCTTTATTGTTGTGACCCATAATTGCCGCCGGAATGGCCAATTGCCGTTGGGGTCACACGCCAATGCTGTCTGCATCTTCACGCCTGAACCGTCTGGTCGATCTCGCCCGGGAGACCTCGAGCGACAAGCGCCGCGAGTTGCTGCGCGAGGTGACCGATGTCTTCCTCGACACCGCCCATGATTGTTCGGAGTCGGAAAAGAGCTATTTCGGCGAGATCATCGGCAAGGTCTCGATCGGCATGGACGTGGCATTGCGCAGGAACCTGGCCACGCGCCTTGCGGATAACCCGAACGCCCCCCTCGCCCTTATCCAGGGCTTTGCCATGGACCAGGAAGAAATCGCGCGGGAAGTGCTGACCCGCAGCCCCGTGCTGCGCGATGAAGATCTGATCTCGGTGACGCAAAGCGGCAACCAGCACAAGATCGGTGCGATTGCCCGCCGCAGCTCCATCCCCGAGGTCGTGTCGGAAGCCATCGTCGAGCATGGCGACGACAACGTCGTGTCCGAACTTGTGTCAAACGCGGGCGCGAAGGTATCGCGCGGCACATTCCGCAAGGTCATGGAGCGCGCCGAAACCAGCACGGTCCTCCAGGCCCCGCTGGTCAACCGCGAGGACCTGCCCGCGGACATGGTCAACGAACTTTTTACTTTTGTGAAAGCCGAGCTGCGCGTCCAGGTGCAGCAGCGCATCGAAGCCATCCCGCCGGATGAACTCGAGCGCGCACTGAAGGAAGCCGAGCGAGAGGTGATGACAGACCTCAGGCAGATGCGCGCAACCGACCGCAAGGCAATGGTCTATGTGGGTGAGATGTTCCAGCAGCGCAAGCTGAACGAGGGGCTGCTGATCCAGCTGGTCAAGGCCGGGAAGACGCCCGAATTGATCCACGCCTTCGCCCGCATTGCCGAGGTGGACGTGAGAACGATAAAGCGCCTGTTCAACGCGCGCAACATTGAAGGTCTTGCCATCATCTGCCGCTCGCTGCGCTTCGAGCGCAGCACATTCTCGTCCATTGCCGTCTCGATCCTTCCCGGCGAGGGCGAGGGCAGCCTGTCGATCCACCAGCTCCTCGACTTCTATGACCAGGTCACCTCGGAGACAGCGCAGCGCGTGATCCGCTTCTGGCGCGTCCGGCGCGAGGTGTCGGACAGCCCGCTCGGCGCCTGACCGGAACCTGACCTTGGCCTGACCAGGAAACGCACGACCTAACGCAGGTTGTGGATTTCACCCGGGTGCAACGACACGCACGCGTTTGTTTCGTGCGCCAGAGGCTTCATGCTCTCCACAAACAACAAGTGATTCGCGCGCAACGACGCGCAAATGGTGGAGATCATGATGTACCGTACCAGCCTGCTTGCTGCTGCCGCGTGCCTTTTTGCTGCCAGCACCGCCCAAGCCGAAGCCCCGCGCCTGACCGGACTGGGCGAACTGGGCTTCACCTACCTGAACCTCGACGGCCCTATCAGCGACGACATCAATGTCTATCGCGGGTCGGCATCGGCGCTCTGGACCTTCCCTGACAACTGGAATGTCCAGGCCGACTACAGCTTTGCCAGCTTCCGCTATGACGGCCCTAAGACCATCGACCAGATGAAGCTTGGCGGAAGCCTGTTCTGGCGCCAGCCTGGCGACTTCGCGGCCGGCGCGCAGCTTTATTACCAGTCGCTCGACACCAGCGTCGAGAACGACGGCCTGGCGATTGCCGCCTTTGCCGAGAAGTACTGGGAGGAATTCACCCTTGGCGCCAATATCGGACACTCGTCCTACGATGGCGCAGCCCTCGACATCGACGGCTGGCAACTGGGGGCGAAAGCGTCCTTCTATGCCTCACCGGACATGGCCTGGCGGGTGGGCTTCGGTTACGGCGCCTGGGACAACAACGTGTCCGATGTCGACACCTGGGACCTCAACGGCGAGGCCGAATTCCTGATCCCGGAATACGCGACCTCGCTCTTCGCCACGGTTGGCCTGGGCTCGCAGAACCCGGACGGCATCGTGGAAACCGATACGCTACGGCTGGGAATCGGGATGCGCGTTCACTTCGGCACTGAAGGGTCGCTGCGCGACCGCAACCGATCCGAACCGGTAAACGGCGCCCTCGGGACCGAATTTACCTATTAAGTCCCGGAAACACGGCAGGCCACCCGCCGCGGGCGGGTCGGCCAGTTGATCCGGCAGCGTGCCGGCCGCGTATCGCTTTTCATAACAGGAACGCGGTATGATGGCTTGGTCCAACCACACATATTTCGGGGGCTTTCGTCCAGCCGCAACGCTACGGGGGGGCATGTCTGACCTCATTCTGCGGATCGCATCCGATCGCAGCAGCGAGGCCTTCAGCGCGCTGTTCAAGGATTTCCGTCCGCGCATCAAGGCCTTCATGATGCGACAGGGCGCCGATGCGTCGCTCGCCGACGAATTGGCCCAGGAAACACTGTTGACAGTCTGGAACAAGGCCGCGCTGTACTCGCGCGAGAAGGGCTCTCCAACCAACTGGATCTTCACGATCGCCCGCAACCTGCGCATCGACCGCCTGAGGCGCGAGACACCCTGGCAGGAACTGACCGATCACCACGCCGAGACCGTCGAGGCGCCAACCATCGCCCCGGATGACGCGCTGTCGCTCACACAGCGCCAGCAACGCGTCCAGGCAGCGCTGGCCACACTGCCCGACGAGCAGCGCGAGGTTCTGATCCTCGCCTATGTCGAGGCCCTGCCCCATTCAGAAATTGCCCGGCGTCTGTCCCTGCCGCTGGGAACCGTGAAATCCCGCGTCCGGCTTGCATACCAGAAAATCAGGTCGGCACTGGAGGACCTGAGATGAAGAACACGACCATGCGCCACCATATCGACACCGCCACCCTTCTTGCCTTCTCGGCCGGCACGCTCAACGAAGCGCTATCCGCCGTGGTTGCCGCCCACGTCTCGACCTGTAGCCATTGTGCCCGCGAGGTCGAGGCCATGGACATGGTCGGGTCAGCCATGCTGGCCGGCATGCCTGTCCAGATGAACGAGGGGCCGGTCAGCGTGCCGGAATGTCCGGCGGCGCACGCTGCCGGTCAGGCTGCCTCGGCCACGCGCGAGGCGTCCGATGACAGCATCGCGATCCCCGCGCCCATCCGCCGCCGCTTCGGCATCACGGGCAAGGACATCCGCTGGCAGCCGCTGGCTCCCGGCGTCTGGCACTATCGCCTGCCGCTGAACGGCGCGGAGTCGGGCGACCTGCGCCTGCTGCGCATCGCACCGGGCTACCGCATGCTGGCGCACGGCCATGGCGGCACGGAGCTGACCCTGGTCCTCGAAGGCGCCTTCTCGGACTCGACGGGCGAATACCTGCCGGGCGATGTGCAGGAAGTTGCCAACGAGACCGAGCACTGCCCCGTCGCCGACAGGATCTGCGGCTGCATCTGCCTCATCGCAAGTGAAGAGCGCGCGCGCTTCCGCGGCGTCGTCGGCAAGATCGTCCAGGCCTGGACGGGCCTGTGACAGGGCAAGCCCTCCTGCCCTGGCGCACGGCGTGGATCGTCGGTGGCAGCACGGGCATCGGCAAGGACCTTGCCCTGCGTCTTGCGCGCGCCGGCGTGAAAGTTGCCGTGTCCGCACGTTCGGCTGGACCTTTGGCCGAGACGGCCGCCCTCCACCCGAACCTGTCGGCTGAAGCCGCCGATGCGGCATCTCCGGAGTCCATGCAAGCGGCTCATGCCCGCATCGTCGCGTCCATCGGCGCCCCCGAGCTCGTGGTCCTGAACGCCGCGATCTGGGATCCGATGAGCGCAAATGACTACAGCGCCGCGCGCGCTATCAAGTCGATGCAGGTCAACTATGGCGGCGTGTGCAACGCGCTCGAGATCATCCTGCCCGACATGAAGCAGCGCCGCAGCGGCCACGTGGCCATCGTGGCTTCGGTTGCCGGCTATCGCGGCCTGACAAAGGCCTTGGCCTATGCGCCGACCAAGGCAGCGCTGATCAACCTGTCGGAGGCGCTCAACTTCGAGCTCGACCCGTGGAACATCGCCGTCTCGGTGATCAACCCGGGCTTCGTCGACACGCCGATGACGGCACGCAACGACTTCCCCATGCCCTTCATCGTCACCAGCGAATTCGCCGCCGAAAAGATCGTCGACGGCCTGAAGCGCCGCAAGTTCGAGATCGCCTTCCCCTGGCAGCTGGTCACGATCCTGAAGATCGCGCGCATCATGCCCTACCGGCTGTTCTTCCCGCTGCTGCGCCGCACGCTCAACATGTGACGCGCCCGGGGTCACAAGGTCCGCCTCAGGCGGGCTTCATGACCTTGTAGAGCCCGACATCGATTGTGCCGCGCGAGAACCCGGCCTCGCAGTATCCCAGATAATAGAGCCACATGCGCCGGAAGCGCTCGTCAAACCCCTGCGCCGCGATACGCGGCCATGCATCAAGGAAGCGATCACGCCACGCGGCCAGCGTGCGCGCATAGGAAAGCGCGAAGGTCTCGACCGTCTCGAACCGCAACCCCGCCGCCTGCGCCCGCTCCTCCATCTTGCCGACGGTCGGCAGCATGCCGCCCGGGAAGATGTAACGCTGGATGAAATCGGGCGTGCGCCGGTAGGTCTCGAAATAGGCCGGCGCAATCGTGATCGCCTGCAGCACGCCGATGCCACCGGGCTTCAGCCGGTCGCTCAGCGCCCCGAAATAGCGCGCCCAGTTGCTCTCGCCCACGGCCTCGATCATCTCGATCGAGACCAGACGGTCGAATTGCCCCTGCGTGTCGCGATAGTCCTCGAACACCACATTGACCCGATCCGACAGCCCGCGGTCGCGAACAGCATTGCGCGCGTGCGCCAGCTGCTCCTCCGAAATCGTGATCGCGCGGACCTGCGACGTATGGGGTGCTGCCGCCAGCGCGAACCCGCCCCAGCCACAGCCGATCTCGAGCAGGCTCTGCGACCCGTCGAGTTCCAGCGCCTTGACGATGTGCTGGCACTTGGCACGCTGCGCATCCTCGAGCGAGGCGCTCTCGCCCTCGTAGATGCCCGAACTGTAGAACCAGCTCTCGCCCAGCCAGGTCGCATAGAAGGCATTTCCGAGGTCATAATGGGCCGAGATGTTCCGCCGGCTGCCGCGGCGCGAATTGAATCGCAGCGCATGGATCAGGCGATCCAGGACGCCCGTCTGCAGGATGCCCCGCCCGATGCTGTCGATCGCCGCCTCGTTCCGGAAATAGAACGAAAACAGCCCGTTCAGGTCCTCGCAGTCAATATCGCCGGCCATGTAGCACTCGGCAAACCCCAGCAGGCCGCGGCGCAGGCCCTGCGACACGATCCGGTAATTGCGAAGCGCGACCCGCACCTCGCCCCCCTTGTCGGAATCGCCAAAGGTCTCGCTGACGCCCGACGGCAGCTCGACGATCAGCCGCCCATGCACGGCACCCGACAGGGCACCACGCAGGACGCGCAGGATGGTCTTGTCAAGCGAACGCCCCACCTGCTGCGTGACCACGCGCGGCATCAGCCACGAGCGGGATTTGGAAACAGAGCTATCGAACATGGATCACATCTTTTGTCTGGGAATTGTATACCGAAAACGAGAACTTGGGCGATGGCAGGCGGTCCTGCACCTTGACGCCCTTGAGCCAGAGGCGTGCAGCCTCGAAATGGATGGCGACCGTCACCTTGAGCGTCATCAGCGGATAGCGCAACCAGAGCCCGAAGAGACCCCGATCGGTGATCGGACGCTCTGCGCCACGGAAATAGGTCAGCAACGTGCGTCCATCCGCCTCGACCAGGTTCACGCCCACGAAGACCTCGCGGGCCGGCGCGATCATGCGGAACTCGTAATTGCCGGTCGGTGTCGTGAAGGGCGAAACGTAGAGCTCTTTCTCGCAGGTCTGCGCGTACGTGCCCTCGCCCCGCGGCTCTGCCGGGATGACATACCACTTGCGCTCGTGATGCGTGTTCGTGACCTCATAGACGATCAGCTTCAGAACGCCCGCCGCATCGTGGCAGTAATAGACGCTGAGCGGATTGAACACATAGCCGAGCAACCGCGGATAGCAGAGCAGCCAGATCCGCGCGCACGCGTCACCAAAACCCATCCCGGCCAGCATCGAGCGCACCTGCGCCGCCGTGTCCGTGCAACCCTCGCCGGCATAGTCGCGGTCATGGAAGCTGAAAAGATTGAAGCGGTTGCGCGAGAACAGCCTCAGCGAGCGATCAAGCGCATCGATCTCGTCGAGGTCGAACAGCATCGAGAACACGCGGTAGGTGAACGCGTGCCCCTGCGGCCGCAACCGCTGGTGCATCACCGTTCCCTCGTAGATGCGGCTCAGCATGCCCATGACGCTCAGGCCGCCAGCGCCGGGGACGCCGGCACCGGCCCCACGAAAATGCGCCCGGACTCATTGGCCACCCTCCACGGCCGCCGCACGCCACCCACGGCTTCGGCCGCAGCCAGCCCCGACTGGATCCCGTCCTCGTGGAAGCCAAAGCCGAAATAGCTGCCGCAGAACCAGACATTGCGCCGTCCCTGGATCTCCCGGAGCCGGGCGCGTGCCGCATTCGCCTTGCCGTCAAAGACAGGATGCGCGTAGTTGATCGAGGCAAGGATATCGCGCGGCTCGATGGTCGGGTTCAGCGACACGAAGTAGTCCCGCGATGTATTCAGGTCCTGCAGCTTGTTCATCCAGTAGGTCACGAACAGGTCATTGGTATTCTCCGGCGAGGCCGACAGGTAGTTCCACGCCGACCAGAGCCGACGTCGCCGTGGCATGAGTGCCGCATCACGGTGCAGAACCGCGCGGTTCGGCGAATAGCGGAAACTGCCGAGAAGTTGCTTCTCCTGCGCATCGGCATCGCGCAGCAGGCCGAGCGTCTCGTCTGCATGCGAGGCCATGACAACACCATCGAACAGGCGCGCGCGCCCGTTGACATGAACCTCGACGCCATTCGCGCGACGCGTGATCCCTTCGACGCCGGCACCAAGCTCGACTTGTCCCCGGAACTGATCGAGCAGCTTGCGCACATAGACCTGGCTGCCACCCTTCACCGTGCGCCAGTAGGGTCGGTTCACGAGCTGCAGCAGCTGGTGGTTGGCAAAGAAATTCACGAAGCTCGCGACGGGGAAGTCCATGACCTGCGCGGTCGGCGTCGACCAGATCGCCGCCGCCATCGGCAGGATGTGCCGCTCGGCAAACCACTGCGAATAGCCACGCTGCGCGAGAAACGCACCCAGCGTCAGGTCCGCCGGAAGCCGCGCTACGTCCATGGCGCCCGCCTCGCGGAAGAAGCGCACGAGGTCCCGCATCAGGCTCCAGTGGCCGGCACTCAGCAGGTTGCGCCACTGCCCCACAAGGCTCGCCGCCCCGTTGCCCGAATACTCGTAAGCCCCGCCACCCATGGAAACCGCAAAACCCATGCTCGTCTCATAGGTCTCGACCTTCAGGTGATCGAACAGCGCGACGAGGTTCGGATAGGCCGAGACGTTGTAGACGATAAATCCCGTATCGACCGGGACCTGCGCCGCGCCCTCGTCGACCGTGAACGTATTGCTGTGCCCCCCGGGGCGTCCGTCCTGCTCGAAAATTGTAACGTCATGCGACCGGGAAAGAAGCCACGCCGCCGAAAGGCCGGAGATGCCGCTACCGACGACGGCAATGGATTTGCATGTCATGAATGAACCCTGCTGCCTACAGACAGCTTACGCCCCATGATAACTGCTAGATCAGTAGGGGAAAGTGTTTCTGCCGAAAAAATTTGGCGACGGCGCTCTCGGATGGCACTGAAGCTGAATTTCTGCCAGCGTTCCGCCCCTTACCGCAGTTCCCGGCCACTCTTGGCCATTAACGGCGGCGAACCGTGCCGGTCATCAGCGAGATTTCGCAGGTTTGAATCGAGGAACCTCTTGAGCCCGGCGGGACCATCCGACGTCACCCGGCGCGCGGGATCCAGCAGATGCAGGGGCGAACACCACGCATGGTGTCAGACCCCGAATCCTTGCTGCCGGCGGAGGAGCGCCCCAACGCAGTCCTTAATGATGCCGCTCACGGGTGGCCGTGAAGCGGATCTTGGGGAAGCGCTCCGCCGAATAACGAAGCTCCCACGCGCTCTTGGCCATGAACACAGGCGAGCCATCGCGGTCTTCGGCGAGATTGCCCTGGTGCGCATCGAGGAACGTCCTGAGTTCAGCCGGATCATCCGACGTCACCCAGCGCGCGGTCTCGAACATGCCCTGCTCGAAGGCGACATCCAGCCCGTACTCGGCCGCAATGCGGCTGGCCAGCACCTCGAGCTGCAATTGCCCGACGACGCCCACGAACCACTGCGAACCGATGCGCGGCTTGAACACCTGCGTGACGCCCTCCTCGGCCAGCGACTCCAGCGCCCGCTGCAGGTGCTTGGCCTTGAGCGGATCGGCCAGCCGCACGCGCCGGACGATTTCCGGTGCGAAGTTCGGGATACCCGTGAAGGTCAGGTCCTCGCTCTCGCTCAGCGTATCACCAACGCGCAGCACGCCATGGTTCGGAATGCCGATGATATCGCCGGGCCACGCCTCATCGACGGTCTGGCGTGACTGCGCGAAGAACAGGATCGGGTTGTGCACGCTCATCACCTTGCCTGTGCCCGACTGCTTCAGCTTCATGCCACGCTTGAACTGACCCGAGCACACGCGCATGAACGCAACGCGGTCGCGGTGGTTGGGGTCCATGTTGGCCTGAACCTTGAAGACAAACCCGGTCACCTTGGGCTCGCCTGGCTCGACCATTCGTTCGACTGACTTCTGCGCCCGCGGCCCTGGCGCCCACTGACCCAGGCCCTCGATCAACTCCTTCACCCCGAAGTGCTTCAGCGCCGATCCGAAGAAGACCGGCGTGATATGCCCCTCGCGGAACGTGGTCAGGTCGAACGTCGGATAGCCACCGCGCGCAAGCTCCATTTCGTCGCGGAACTGCTTCAGCTCGTCAGGCTTCAGCAAACCCTCGAGCTTGGCCGGATCAACCCCCGCCGCATCGCGCGCGAACGGCAGGAACTTGCCGCTCTGGAAATGCATGGCGCCCCTGAAATTGAGGCCCGAACCAGCTGGCCACATCGCCGGCGTCACGTGCAGCTGCAGTTGGTCGGCGATCTCGTCAATCAGCTCGAACGGATCCCGCGCCTCGCGATCCATCTTGTTGATGAACGTGATGATGGGAATATCGCGCATGCGGCAGACTTCAAACAGCTTGCGTGTCTGGGCCTCAATGCCCTTCGCGGCATCGATCACCATGATCGCGGAGTCCGCAGCCGTCAGCGTGCGATACGTATCTTCCGAGAAATCCTCATGGCCGGGCGTGTCGAGCAGGTTGTAGACGAGACCCTGATACTCGAACGTCATGACCGCGGTGGTAACCGAGATGCCGCGCTCCTGCTCGATTTTCATCCAGTCCGACCGCGCGCGCCGACGGTCGCCCTTGGCTTTCACCTCGCCGGCAAGGTGGATGGCGCCACCCATGAGCAGCAAATGCTCGGTCAGCGTCGTCTTGCCGGCGTCAGGATGCGAGATGATCGCAAACGTGCGACGCCGCTGCGCGGCCTCGCGCGGCGAGTGATCGACAAGGGCTTGCATCTCGGTCATGAAAAAGGGCCTACCAGGGAAGCGGCCTTTTACCGGATTCCATAACCCGGTGAAACCGCTAAAACCGGGCGCTGGCAGGCCTTATTGCCGCTCGACCAGCTGCCGTGCCGCCCACATTCCGGCCAGCATTGCCGCCACGAAGATCCAGGCGCTCTCTCCACCCGAATAGACGGACGCAAGCGCAGGCCCAGGACAGAACCCGACAAGCCCCCACCCGATCCCGAAAAGCGCCGCACCTGCAACAAGCCGCCCGTCAACCTGCGTCGAGGTCGGCAGGAGAAAGCGATCACCAAACAGCGGCGCTCCGGAAGCAAACGCGAGCCTGTAGCCAATGAACGCAACAACCACGGCCCCACCCATGACGAAGGCAAGGCTGGGGTCCCACAGGCCAGCCACGTCGAGGAAGTTCCTGACCTTCGCCGGATCGGTCATGCCCGACACGATCAGGCCAACGCCGAACACGACACCCGCACCAAGCGACGCGGCAAGCCGAAGGTTCCGGCTCACAGCACGTGCCTCGCCACGAAGACCGTCATCACGCCGGTGCCCATGAAGACCACCGTCGCAACCAGCGAACGGATCGACAGCCGCGAAAGCCCGCAGACACCATGCCCGCTGGTGCACCCGCTTCCCAGCGTACTGCCGAAACCCGTGAGCAACCCGGCCACCACGAGCAGCGGCACACTGTTCGTCACCGTCTGGACGGTTGCGCCACCCCCAGCCATCCAGAACACGGGCGCCACAACCAACCCGCCCACGAAGGCAAGCCGCTCCCCCGCCGACCCGTCACGGTCGGGCGGCAGAAGACGGCTGAGCATGCCGCTGACGCCAGCGATCCGACCATTGGCAGCCATGAGCCAGACAGCGGCAAGCCCGATGAGCAATCCGCCGGCAAGCGAGCCAAGCGGGGTGAATTCGGTCATCTCTCCTCTCCTTCCAAACGCAATAAACGCCGCAAAACATGGCCAAAGCACGCCGCGACGTCCAGCCTTTTGGGGATCACACAGAGTTTGGATGAAATCCCGCGGCCAACCGTGCACTATGGAGGCAGCCTTGGACGAAGAACCGAAGTGGGGTCCATAAATGAAAGCCAGACACCTCGCGTGGCGCATGCAGGCGATCGCCGCAAGCGCATTCCTCGCGCTTTTCCTGCTCGTGGCAACGGCCACGGCGCGAGAGGTCGCGCCCGCGCCGGCGCTCTGGAAGATCGATGGCGAACGGGGCGACATCGTCTTCTTTGGTTCGATCCATATTCTTCCACCGACACTTGCCTGGCAGACCCCGGAACTCGAGGCCGCCCTGAACGCCGCGCAGAAGCTGCATTTCGAGATCGATCTCGACGAGGCACAGAACCCGGCCATCATGGGCGACCTGATCAACCGCTATGGCTTCCTGCCGGCAGGCACGACCCTGCGCAGCCTGATCGCCGTCGAGTACCGGCGCAAGCTCGAGAACTTCTCGCGCAGCGTCGGCCTGCCCGTCGAGGCTCTCGATCGCATGCGGCCCTGGCTAGCAGCCATAACCCTTACCTCGCTTCAGGCGGCAAAGCAGATGTCCGGTGGCAGCTCAAGCACCAGTCCCGCCGAGACGGGAGGCGTCGATTCCAAGCTCTGGAAATGGGCCAAGGCCAACGGCAAGCAGCGCGGCGCACTCGAGACCGCCGAGAGCCAGATCCAGCTCTTCGCCAATCTCAGCCGGGAGCAGGAACTCCAGTTCCTGGTCGTCACCCTCCAGCAGAGCAATGAGGCCAATGCCATCATCGCCCAGTTGCTCGACGCCTGGAAGGCGGGCAAGGTCCGCAAGCTCGATGACATTCTGAACCGGGACATGGACAGGTTCCCTGTCCTGCGCAAGGCGTTGTTCGACGACCGTCACGCGAACTGGATGCCACAGATCGAAGCCCTGATCCGCGATGGCGGCGACCATGTCATCGTCGTGGGTGCCGCCCATCTCGTGGGCAAGGGCAGCATCATCGACCTGCTACGGGCGAAGGGTGTACAGGTCGAGGGACCCTGAACCAGACAAACGCGCCAACCCCTTGCGCAAGCCCACCAACCGCTGCACTGTGGTCATCGACAGGCATCATCGCGAAACCACAGGGAATACGTCATGTTGAAGACACGCTTCACCGAGATGTTCGGGGTCGACCACCCCATCGTGCAGGGCGGCATGCAATGGGTCGGGCGCGCGCAATTGGTCGCCGCTGTCGCCAATGCAGGCGCGCTGGGCTTCATCACCGCGCTGACCCAGCCCACGCCCGAAGACCTGAGCAAGGAAATCAAGCGCTGCCGGGAGATGACGGACAAGCCCTTCGGCGTGAACCTGACCATCCTGCCAGCACTGAAGCCCCCGCCCTACGCAGAATACCGCCAGGCCATCATCGAGGGCGGCATCAGGATCGTCGAGACCGCCGGCTACAAGCCGCAGGAACATGTCGATCATTTCAAGCAGCACGGCATCAAGGTCATCCACAAGTGCACCGCCGTCCGCCACGCGCTGTCGGCAGAGCGCATGGGCGTCGACGCCATCTCGATCGACGGCTTTGAATGCGCCGGCCACCCGGGCGAGGACGACATCCCCGGCCTCATCCTCATCCCGGCCGCTGCCAACAAGGTGAAGATCCCGATGATCGCCTCGGGTGGCTTCGCCGACGCCCGCGGCCTGGTCGCCGCCCTCGCGCTGGGTGCTGAAGGCATCAACATGGGCACGCGCTTCATGTGCACGGTCGAAAGCCCGATCCATGAAAAGGTGAAACAGCAGATCGTCGCCAACGACGAGCGCGCGACCGACCTCATCTTCCGCACGCTCCACAACACGGCGCGCGTCGCAAGGAATGCTGTCAGCCAGGAAGTGGTCGCCATCGAGAGGAAGGGTGGCGCGAAGATCGAGGACGTTGCCCACCTCGTCTCGGGCCAGCGCGGAAAGGTTGTCTACGAACAGGGCGATCCGGACCATGGCATCTGGTCAGCCGGCATGGTGCAGGGCCTCATCAACGATATCCCGACCTGCAGGGACCTCGTCCACCGCATCGTGCACGAGGCCGAGGCCATCATCCGCAACCGCCTCGACCGCGCGATCGTTTCCTGACGCGAACCTCTGCTTGCCTGCCGGAGCCTCAATAGGACTTCGGCAGGCCCAGGGCCTTCTCGGCGATGAAATTCAGGATCATCTCCCGGCTGACCGGCGCAATGCGCGCGATCAGCACCTCGCGGAATAGGCGCTCGACATGGAACTCACGCGCATAGCCCATGCCGCCATGCGTCATGACCGCCGTTTCGCACGCCCGGTAGGCGGCCTCCGCCGCCAGGTACTTCGCGGCATTGGCTTCAAGACCGCAACTCTGGCCTGCATCATAAAGGGCGGCCGCCTTCATGGTCATCAGCCACGCCGCCTCAAGCTCGGCCCATGACCGCGCCAGCGGATGCTGGATCGCCTGATTCTGCCCGATCGGCCGGCCGAACACGACCCGGTCGCGCGCGTAACGCGCCGCACGACGAAGGGCATCCTGCCCGAGGCCAACGGCCTCAGCCGCAATCAGGATCCGCTCGGGATTGAAGGCATGGAGCAGATGGTCGAACCCCTTGCCCTCTTCGCCGATCAGGTCGTCGGCCGGAACGACAAGATTGTCGATGAAGAGCATGTTGGTATCGACGGCATGCCGCCCCATCTTCGCGATCTCGCGCACCTCGATGCGCGACCGGTCAAGACGTGTATAGAACAGGCTAAGCCCATCCGTGGGCTTGGGCCCCCGCACAGATGTGCGCGCCAGCAGCAGCACGTGGCTCGCCGTCTGTGCTGTCGTGGTCCACATCTTGCGCCCATTGACGACCCACGTGTCACCCTGCCTTTCGGCGCGCGTCTTGATCGAAGCCGTATCAAGCCCGGCATCCGGCTCCGTCACGCCAAAGCAGCAGCGCGTCTCGCCACGGATGAGCGGCGCAAGCATCCGACGCTTCTGATCGCCAGTACCAAAGACCGCCACCGGATGCGGACCGAAGATATTGACATGCACGGCCGAGACGCCAGCCATGCCCGCGCCCGATGAACCGATCCGGTGCATCATGGCCGCCGCTTCCGTCACACCCAGTCCGCTGCCACCGACCTCCTGCGGCATTGCAATGCCCAGGAACCCACCCTCGGCCATGGCCTTTACAAATGCTTCGGGGAACCGGTGTTCCGTATCGCACGCAAGCCAATACGCATCATCAAACCGGTCACAGATCCGGCCAACCGCATCGACGATGGCTTCTGTCTGGCTCATGGCGCGCGCTCGTTGTCTGAGAAGGCCTGCACCGCAGCCGCGATGCGCGTCCCGCCGGTAATCCAGCACATCAGCGCATAGATGATCGCGATGCCCGGAAACCAGTGTGGCAGAAGGCACATCAGGCTCAGGGTCAGGATCGTCTCGAAACCCTCGGTCAGGCCGCCGAGATAGTACATCGACTTGCGCCCGCGGATCTCGGTCGTGATGCCCCTTTTGGCCGCAAAGATGGCATAGGCAAGGAAGGTTGCTGCCGGGGCCATGAAACTCGTGGTCAGGAACGCCGCCGCGAGCGCGTTGCGCGCCGGATCGGCCAAGGCAAAGCCCATCACCATGCTGGCGTACACAATGAAGTCGAGGGTTATGTCGAGATACCCGCCCAGGTCGGTCAGGCGAGTCTGGCGCGCCACCGCTCCATCAAGCCCGTCCAGCACGCGGCTGACGAGGAACAGCGCGAGGCCCGGCACGAACTGCCCGCTGGCGATAAGCCCGGCGGCCCCCATGCCGAGCAGGAACCCCGTGGCCGTCACTGAATTCGCCGAAATCCGCCAGCGCACGAGGTGGGTTGCCAGGCGGGCAAGCGGCTTGTCGATATGGGGACGGATCACGGCATCGAACATAAGAAAACCACCATCGATAGCTGTTGTCGAAAGGCCAGCGACCGCCTACGCTGAAGCAGGTCCAGGATCTGAACGAAGGGAAACTATCATGCGCATGCTGATGATGGCAGCCTTGTCTGCCGCCGTCCTGGCCCTGCCGGCGCAGGCCGGACGCATCGAAAACGGCCAGCAACTGGTCACCGAGTGCAGCGACTATCTCGGGCGCGGCGCCGCACAGGACAACAACGTGGCCCGGGCCCCGCACCCGTGCCGCACCTTCCTGCAAGGCTTCTTCGTGTCCCTGATCGAGCGCGAAAAAGCCCGCCGCGACGCGCTGGTCAAGGGCCTGCCCTATGCCTCGAAGGAAAAATGCGTCCGCCTGCCGGACTTCCTGTCCTATTCCGACATGGCACAGCGGATCGTTGCGTACGCGAAGTCAAACCCGCAAGCGCTGGCCCTGCCGGCCCCGACCTTCGCCCAGTCCACACTCGAGCGCGACTTCCCGTGCCCGCCACCCAAGGGGCAATAGGCTCCCAAGGACCAGTCCAATGAAACGCCTCACCTCTGCCCTCCTTGGATTGACGCTGATGACAACAGGTGCGATCGCCGACCCGGTACCCAATGCTGCCCCCGGAGGCGGCGACCGCTATGCCGGACCGGGCTTCGCAACGCGCGCGCCGGTCATCGGGCGCCACGGCATGGCGGCGACAGCGCAACCGCTCGCCACACAGGTTGCCATCGATGTGCTCAAGGCCGGTGGCAGCGCCATGGACGCCGCCATCGCAGCCAATGCAGCGCTTGGGCTCATGGAACCGGTTGGATGTGGCATAGGCGGTGACCTCTACGCCATTGTCTGGGACCCCAAGACCGGCAAGCTCCACGGCTTCAACGGATCCGGGCGCTCGCCAGCCGGCCGCAGCCTCGAAGACCTGCGCCGCAAGCTTGGCAACCGCAACGACATGCCGACCCATGGCTCGCTCACGGTGACCGTGCCGGGAACCGTCGATGGCTGGTTCGCCCTGCACCAGCGCTTTGGCAGGCTGCCGATGAACAAGGTGCTCGAGCCCGCGATCCGTTATGCCGACGAGGGTTTCCCTGTCACACAGCTCATCGCCGAGTACTGGAAGCGAAACTTCCGCGCCTTCGAGCGCAATGCCGCGGACATCGAGGAAATCGACAACGCGAAGAAAACCTATCTCGTCGACGGCCGTGCGCCGGCCCATGGCGAGATCTTCCGCAACCCCGACCTTGCGCGCACCTATCGAGCAATCGCCGGGCAAGGACGCGACGCCTTCTACAAGGGCGAGCTTGCGCGCGCGATGGACGGCTACTTCCGGCGCATCGGGGCCGACATGCACCTGGCCGACCTCGCGGCGCACAAGGGCGAGTGGGTCGACCCTGTCTCGGTGCGCTATCGTGGCTACGATGTCTACGAACTGCCACCCAACACGCAGGGCGTCGCCGCCCTGCAGATGCTGAAGGTCCTCGAGGCCTATGACCTGAAATCAATGGGTCGCGGCTCGGCCGATGCGCTGCACGTGATGGTCGAGGCCAAGCGTCTCGCCTTCGAGGACCTTGCCAAGTTCTACGCCGACACCGCCACCTACAACGCCCCGATTGCCGAGCTGATCTCGGAGGAATACGCAGCAAAGCGCCGCGCGCTGATCAACATGAAACGCGCCAACCCCGACATCGCGCCAGGCGAGATCAAGCTGCGCCAGGGCGACACGACCTACCTGACCACGGCCGACAGCTCCGGCATGATGGTGTCGCTCATCCAGTCGAACTATCGCGGCATGGGCTCGGGCCTGGTACCGGACGGCCTGGGCTTCATGCTGCAGGACAGGGGCGAGCTCTTCGCCCTGGACCCCGCGCACCCGAATGTCTACGCGCCCGCCAAGCGCCCCTTCCAGACCATCATCCCGGCCTTCGTGATGAAGGACGGAAAGCCCTTCATGAGCTTCGGCGTGATGGGCGGCGACCTGCAGCCGCAAGGTCACGTGCAGATCCTGGTGAACATGATCGATTTCGGCCTGAACGTTCAGGAAGCCGGCGACGCTGCACGCTTCCGCCATGTTGGCTCGGATGACTGGACCCGCAAGAGCTCGGCCGGTGTGGGCAAGCTGCAACTCGAAAGCGGCATAGGGCCCGACATCCGCCGCGAACTTGAGCGGCGCGGGCACGACATCGAGCCCGGCGATGGCGGCTTCGGCGGTTATCAGGCGATCATGCGCGATCCCGTCACAGGCGCCTGGTGGGGCGCCTCCGAAATGCGCAAGGACGGCGCCGCCATAGGCTACTGAAGCGCAAGCAGCCGGTCTCGGGATCTTCATCCACTGGAGCATCCTGGCGGAACATGCCTTCGCCTGCACACGCGTGGGATCCACAACCGCGCGATAGGAGTGCCTTGCCGCTCCTGGCCTAGCCGGCGTTCCTCATTGGAACATCCTCGATCCGTTCGACCGGGAACCGGACCGTGAAGACACTGCCTTCGCCGGGCGCACTTTTGACGCTGATCGTTCCGCCATGCAGCTCCACCAGCCGGCGAGTAATGGCAAGACCGAGGCCCGTGCCCTGCTGGCGCTGCCTCGTGCCACCCTCTGCCTGCACGAACGGTTCGAATACCCGTCCGACATCCTGCATTGCAATGCCGATGCCGGTATCACGCACCTCGAGCACCAGGCCTGATCCATCGCGCCCCACCGACACATCAACCCGCCCGCCAGCCGGGGTAAACTTGACGGCGTTGGCCACAAGGTTCGTAAGGATCTGGCGGATCCGGAGATCATCACCGCGAATGACATGCTGGCGCGGCGCCGCATGGGCATGCAGCCCCACCTTCGCCTCCGCCGCCTGCGGCGACAGAAGCCGCGTAATCTCGATGGCCGTGTCACCCACGTCCACGCGTGTCTCGTTTAGGCTCATGCCGCCCGCATTCGCGCGGCTCAGGTCAAGGATCTGGTTGATGAGCCCCAGAAGGTGGTTGCCACTGGAATGGATGCACTCGGCATGTTCATGAACCTGCTTCGGATCGGCGGCAATCTCGGGCCGGTCACGCAGGAGCTGAGCAAAGCCGACAACCGAATTGAGCGGCGTACGCAGCTCATGGCTCATATTGGCGAGGAACATCGACTTGGAGGCATCCGCGTCGAGCGCACGACGCAGATTGCGCTCTGCCTCAATCGCCTTTGACTGCGCCGCGAGCAGCGAAAGATGCTCGGATGACCGCGACTTCTCGCGCTCCTTCCTGAGGGCGATGTGAAGCAGCAGGTCACGACGCCGCCAGAAGAACAGGATGGTGGCCAGCAGCATGGCCTCGCCAAAGAAGACCGAGAAATGGACCCATTCTCCGGCCAGCGGTCCACGCGCTGTCAACAGGGCCGCAGACAGCAGGGAACTCAGCGAAGCAAGACAGATTGCGATGAACTGCTCCCGGTCGAGCAGGATGGCGCCTGCAAGCACCAGCACGATCGCGAGGTTTGTCAGCTGCATCGGATCGCCAGTCAGCCAAAGGTGAACCGAGGAATTGAGCCACCCCGTGACGCAGGTGATGAAAACGCCAAAGCGGATCATGGAAAAGGGCAGGAAGCCTGTCCAGAACGCGAGGCGGGCACCGAGCAACAGCAGGCTCGAACCGAAGGCAAGTGCGACAAGTGGCACAAGCAGCGGCGGCTCAAGTAGCAGGAGGTGCATCAAGCACAGGATTGCAAACACGATCCCGCCGATCAGCAACGAGCTCTTCGCCATGCCGGGAAATGCCGGCAAGGCAGAAATGAGCTCGGCTTCCTCGCTGTCTCGCCCCCGCAACCAGTTGCGCATCCAGTCCACCCGTTGATCCAGCCTGCAATACTGAACCACCCGTGCTAAAGTCGCGTTAGCCTCAACGTGCGCGTTAGGAGGATGGAAAGCATGCAAATGGCGGGGCCGCACGCCCCTCAGGCAGGACATTCAGCAGCGCTTTACCACCGTTCCAAGTCCATGCCCTTGATGAGAGATTGCCGGGGCTCTAGAACCCCCCAAAATCAGGAGCAACGATCCCATGCAGGTCAGGAAGTCCGTCATCGAGGCCGTCGGCAATACGCCCCTGATCCGGCTCAACCGGCTGTCGGACGAGACGGGCTGCGAGATCCTGGGCAAGGCGGAGTTCATGAACCCCGGCCAGTCCGTCAAGGACCGTGCCGCACTCGGGATCATCCGTGACGCCGAACGCAAGGGCAGGCTGCGGCCCGGCGGCACCATCGTGGAGGGAACAGCAGGCAACACCGGCATCGGCCTGACGATCGTCGGCAACGCGCTCGGCTATCGCACGGTCATCGTTATCCCCGACACGCAGAGCCAGGAGAAGAAGGACACGCTGCGCCAGCTTGGCGCACGCCTGATCGAAGTTCCCGCCGTTCCCTATCGCGACGACAACAACTACGTGAAGTATTCAGGCCGCCTCGCCGCCGAACTCGATCGCGCCGAGCCCACAGGCGCAATCTGGGCGAACCAGTTCGACAACGTGGCCAACCGCAATATCCATGTGGAAACCACTGGCCCCGAGATATGGTCCCAGACCGATGGCACGGTGGACGGCTTCGTTTGCGCGGTCGGCACCGGCGGCACGCTGGCCGGCGTCGCCACGGCGCTGCGCAGTGCAAGACCCAAGGTCGCCATCGCCATCGCCGATCCGATGGGGGCGGCCCTCTACAGCTACTACACGACCGGCGAACTCAAGGCCGAAGGCGCGTCCATCACCGAGGGGATCGGCCAGGGTCGCATCACCGCCAACCTCGAGAGCTTCCGACCCGACCTTGCCTTCCGCATCACCGACGAGGAGGCCGTTCCCTACTGCTTTGAACTGCTTCAGAACGAAGGCCTGTGCCTTGGCACCTCGAGCGCGGTCAACGTTGCCGGCGCCCGAAGGCTCGCGCTGGAGCTGGGCCGCGGCCATGTGATCGTGACGATCCTGTGCGATTATGGTACGCGCTATGCCTCGCGTCTCTACAATCCCGACTTCCTGCGGTCCAAGGGCTTGCCCGTTCCCGCCTGGCTGGAGAGCAAATGACACATCCCCTCGTTTCGACCGAATGGCTGGCCGCCCATCTCAAGGCCCCCGACATCCGGATCGTGGATGCCTCCTGGCACATGTCCGCCACGGGGCGTAATGCACGCAGCGAGCATGCGCAGTCCCACATCCCGGGTGCCGTCTTCTTCGACATCGACGAGATCGCCGACACCACCTCGCCCTATCCTCATACGCTCGCATCTCCGGAAAAGTTCGCAAGCCGCATGAAGAAACTCGGCATCGGTGATGGCCACCGGGTCATCGTCTACGACAGCGCCGGGATTTTCTCGGCCGCACGGGTCTGGTGGAACTTCCGCGTGATGGGACACGAGGACGTCTTGGTGCTCGATGGTGGCCTGCCAAAATGGATCGCAGAGGGACGCCCGCTCGAGGACATGCCACCTGTTCCACGCGACCGCCACTTCACGCCGCGCCCCAACCATGCGCTTCTGCGTTCCACAAGCGACATGCAGGCCAATCTCGCTTCGCGCCGCGAGCAGGTCGTGGACGCACGCTCGCCGGGAAGGTTCAGCGGCCAGGAACCCGAGCCACGCCCCGGCGTTCGCGGCGGGCACATCCCCGGTGCGATCAACGTTCACTACGCACGCCTGCTCAATGCCGACGGCACGATGCGCCCGCGCGCCGAACTCGAGGCGATCCTTGCCGCCTCTGGCATCGATACGACCCGCCAGGTCACCGCATCCTGCGGCTCTGGCGTGACGGCGGGAATCATCGCCCTCGCCCTGCGCGTGATCGGCGCGCCGGATGCTGCCATCTATGACGGATCGTGGTCGGAATGGGGATCAAGGCACGACCTGCCGCTCGCCACATGACAGGCAAACCCATCGACATCACGATTACAAAGCTCGAGATGACGGCACGTCCGCCGGGCCTGCGACCGCCCTTGCCGCATGGTCTGGAGAACGGTCGCTGCGTCCTGTTGCGTGCACGCAAGACGCCCGTGCACTTCTACCGCTATCTGTACGGCACGGTAGGCGCCGCCTACCACTGGGTCGACCGCCTGCGCATGAAGGAAGAGACCCTCGCGGCCATCGTGCAGCATGACGAGGTACACGTCTACGTCCTCTACTGCGATGGCTGCCCGGCAGGCTATTTCGAGCTCGACTTCCGCCACATGCCCGACGCCGAGCTTTCGTATTTCGGCCTGTTGCCCGATTTCATCGGCCGCGGCCTCGGTACATTCCTGCTGGGTGCGGCCATCGACACGGCGTGGTCACGCCCGATCGGCCGCCTCTGGGTGCATACGAACACCCTCGACCATCCACGCGCGCTGCCGAACTACCAGAAACAGGGCTTCGTGCCCTACGCGCAGGCGAAGTCGTCCATCCTGCCGTTGGACCAAGGTCAGTCCTTCGCCTGAGCGAGGCTGGCTGAGGCAAAGACCGGTTGGCCCTGGTCGAGGGCGTACCATCCGACAGTGACAGAGGCCCGGTGGGGTTTCAGCACCACGATCCCATCGATGCAGTTGATGCCCGACCCGTCATCCACGCGCCCCTTCGTGATGCGCTCTGCATAGATCGCGTAGCCATCACCCGTCGTTCCGATCGGCGTCAGCACGCCGGTGCAGCCCTGCGCGGGATAGGATGTCTCACCGCCCTCGCCCTTGAAGGTCAGCCGCATCGGATAGGTTTCCCCCTTGGGTTCGCCAGACTGCGTCATGGTCCCTGTCCAGCTGCCAGAGAAAAGCACCGGCGATGTTGCACGCGCCACGCCGGCCGATAGAAACACGAGCGCACAGATCGCAAGCATCAAACGCATGGAATCACCTCCGCTGAAAACGCGCCTAGCGCAGGATCTGGCCGAGGAACTCCTTCGTTCGCGCGCTCTTCGGGTTCGTGAAGAACTCCGACGGCGGCGCAATCTCGACGATCTCACCTGCATCCATGAATACGATACGGTCGGCGACCGTCTTTGCAAAGCCCATTTCATGCGTGACGACCAGCATGGTCATGCCGGTGTCGGCGAGTTCGACCATCGTCTCGAGAACCTCCTTGATCATTTCCGGATCAAGCGCACTCGTCGGCTCGTCAAACAGCATGATTCGCGGCTGCATGGTCAGCGCCCGGGCAATTGCCACGCGCTGCTGCTGGCCCCCCGACAACTGGCCGGGAAACTTCAGCGCCTGTTCGGGAATGTGCACACGCTCGAGATACTGCATGGCCAGCACCTCTGCCTCCTTGCGTGGCATCTTGCGCACCCATTGCGGAGCCAGCGTGCAGTTCTCGAGCACTGTCAGGTGCGGGAACAGGTTGAACTGCTGGAACACCATCCCGACATTGGCGCGAACGACCTGCGTGTGCGCCTCATCGCCAGTCAGTTCGGCACCCTCGACGACAACGCGCCCCTCCTCGTGCCGCTCAAGACCGTTGATGCAGCGGATCAGCGTCGACTTGCCCGACCCCGAGGGGCCACAGATCACGACGCGCTCCTTGCGCGGCACCGACAGACTGACATCGCGCAGCACATGGAACGACTTGAACCACTTGTTCAGCCCGACGATCTCGACGGCGAGCGCCGCCTCTGCGGTCGCACTCATCTGGCGTCTCCACCCTGAAGTTTCGTCTCAAGCGACCGCGCATAGCGGGACATGCTGAAGCAAATGAGCCAGAACACCGCGCCCAGGAACACATATCCCGTCATCGCCGTATTCGGTGTCGCCCACTCAGCGTCGGAATTGCCGGCCTGGATGATGCCGAGCAGATCGAGGAACCCGATGATCGACACCAGCGAGGTATCCTTCATCAGGCCGATGAAGTTCCCAACGATATTTGGCAGGCACAGTCGCAAGGCCTGAGGCAGGATCACGAAGAGCATGGAGCGCCAGTACCCGAGCCCCAGCGCCGCCGCGGCCTCGTATTGCCCCTTGCCCACGGCCTGCAGCCCCCCGCGCACGACCTCAGCCATATAGGCCGACGAGAATAGCGCAACCGCAATGAGGGCACTCAGCAGCTTGTTGATGGTGATCCCGTCGGGCATGAAGAGGGGCAGCATGTTGGCCGCCATGAACAGCACCGTGATGAGCGGCACGCCCCGCCACAACTCGATGAAGGCGATGGAAAGACCCCTGACGACCGGAAGCTCCGACCGGCGCCCCAGCGCCAGCAGGATACCCAGCGGCAGCGAGGCAACAATGCCCGTCACGGCCACCACCAGCGTGATCATGAGGCCACCCCAACGCTCGATCGGCACGGGTTCTAGCCCCATCCCACCGACAAGCAAGACGAAGGCTGCAACAGGAAACACGAAGAGCATCAACGCCCCGACAACGCCCTTGGACGGCAGCCGCGGCACCATCAGCCACGCAAGCCCGACCCCAAGCAACAGGAACACGATGTCAACTCGCCAGCGTTCAGCCTGCTCGTAGAAACCGTAGACGATCTGCCCCGACCGCTCGATGATGAACGGCCAGCAGGCCCCATCCGCAAACGGCAGGCACGCCTCGCGCCCCTGACCCGACCATGCGGCATTGATGATGGCCCATTCGACGAAAGGGACAACCGTCTGGTAGATCAACGCCAGCGCGACAAGCGTGAGAATGCTGTTGAACAGCGACGAGAACAGGTTCTCCCGCATCCACTGGATCGGACCCGGCAATTGCCGGCGTGGCGGGTTTCGGGTTGCGCCCATGAACCTATCGCTCCGTCAGCGCAATGCGCCGGTTATAGGCATTCATCGCGGCACTCGTGAGCAGGCTGAAAGTGAGATACACGGCCATGGTGATCGCAATGATTTCGATCGCCTGCCCCGTCTGGTTGAGCGTGGTGCCCGCAAACACCGACACCAGGTCCGGATAGGCGATGGCAACCGCCAGCGACGAATTCTTGGTCAGGTTCAGGTACTGACTGGTCAGCGGCGGAATGATCTGGCGCAACGCCTGTGGAATGATCACAAGCCGCAGCCCCTCGCCGCGCTTCAGTCCCAGCGCCTGCGAAGCTTCGATCTGTCCTTTAGGGACACCCTGGATGCCTGCGCGAACAATCTCGGCGATATAGCTTGCCGTATAGGTCGAAAGGGCAATGACAAGGGCAATAAGCTCCGGCAGCACCGTGAACCCGCCATCGAAATCAAAACCCGCAAGCGCGGGCCAGCTGAGGCTGACAGGGAACTGCGTGACGACAAGGGCGGCAAGGGGAGGCAGCAGGCACAGCCCGAGCACCGGCACAAGCACCGGCCCCACCCGTCCCGTCTCTTCACGCTGCCGCCGCCGGAGATGGGCGAGGACCGCCGCCGCGATGAGCCCGACGCCGAACGCGAGCACGACCATCTCGAAACCAGGCCCGGTCACGGGCTTGGGAAGATAAAGGCCGCGATTGTTCAGGAAGGCCGAGCCAAGAAACGACCAGCTCTCGCGCGGGCCGGGCAATGCACGCAGCACCGCGAAGTACCAGAAGAACAGCTGCAGCAGCAGCGGAATATTGCGCAGGATCTCGACATAGGCCCGGCACAGTCGCGCAAACAGCCAGTTAGACGACAGCTGCCCGATCCCGACCAGAAGTCCCAGGGCCGTCGCAAGGACAACCCCGATAACGGCAACCAGCAGCGTATTCAGGATCCCGACCAGCAGCACCCGGCCATAGGTCGACGTTTCGTCATAGTCGACCAGCGTCTGAACCACGTCGAAACCAGCTTCGTTGTCCAGAAAACCGAATCCCGACGCGATGTTCTGCCGCTCAAGCGCGTGCCATGCGTTCCATGCCATGCCCGCAATGACGGCAACAACCGCCACCAGCAGGGCAACCTGATAAAGGACATCCCGTGGCCGAAGAGGCCGAACACGATGCGCGGTTGGACGGGCCATGAACTAGCGGATCGGCGGCGCGTAGAGCACGCCCCCCTTGTTCCACATGGCATTCACGCCCCGCTTGATCTTGAGCTGCGACCCCTGCCCCAGGTTCCGCTCGAAGATCTCGCCATAGTTTCCGACCTGCCGGATCGCCCGCGCAGCCCAGTCCTTCGTTAGGCCGAGGCTCTCGCCGAAGGCGCCCTCCGCACCCAGAAGGCGGCGGATTTCAGGGTTGGGGGACTTCATCATCTGTTCGACATTCTTTGACGTGACGCCAAGCTCCTCGGCATTGATCAGCGCAAACAGCGTCCAGCGTGCCACATCACCCCAGGGCTGGTCGCCGTGGTTGGTCGCCGGCCCCAGCGGCTCCTTCGAAATGATTTCGGGCAGGATGACGTGGTCCGCGGGCTTCTTCAGCTTGAGCCGCTCTGCATAGAGGCCCGACGCATCCGTCGTGTAGGCATCGCAGCGCCCGTTGTCATAGGCAGCAAGCACTTCGGCATTCTTCTCGAAGGCAACGATCTTGTACTTGAGGTTGTTGGCGCGGAAATAGTCGGCAAGGTTCAGCTCGGTCGTCGTCCCCGTGTTCGTGCACACCGTGGCGCCATTCAGCTGTTTCGCCGATGTCACTTTCAGCGACTTCGGAACCATGAAACCCTGGCCGTCATAATAGGTGGCACCGATGAACTCGAGGCCCAGTTGCACGTCACGGCTCATGGTCCATGTCGTGTTGCGCGACAGGATATCGAATTCACCGGACTGCAGGGCCGTGAAACGCACCTTGGCCGAGGTCGGCGTATACCGCACCTTCGAGGCATCGTTCAGGATGACGGCAGCCAGTGCCCGGCAGAAATCCACATCAAAGCCCGACCAGTTGCCCTTGGCATCCGGGCTGGCGAAGCCCGTAAGCCCCTCGTTGACGCCACATCTCAGGAAACCATTCTTCTTGATCCGCTCCACGGTCGGCGACTTCGAGGCTTCGGCGACCCCGGAAAAGGCGACAGCGGCGACCAGGGCGGCCGCAACGGACCTGAGGAAAAAGCGCATGCGGAACCCTCTCAATGAGCATTGCCGGGCACCCCTGAAATGCGGCACCCTCACGTCTTCGGTGACTACATAGAGGAAATCCGGGCCCCATGTCCAAACCAAGCAATGGCTCCCGGCGGCCGGATACCCGGATCGTAACGGCAGGACGCGACCCGTTTTCACAGAACGGCGCCGTGAACCCTCCCGTCTACCACGCGTCCACCATCCTGCACCGAACAGTCGACGCCCTTGAGAACGAGACGCAGGCCTATACCTATGGCCGCAACCTGACACCGACGATCGAAGCCCTCCAGACCGCCATCCGCGACCTCGAGGGGGGAGAACACACCGTCCTGTGCCCCTCGGGCCTGCAGGCCTGCACACTCGCCATCCTGAGTGCGGTCTCGGCGGGCGACCACCTGCTTGTCACCGATTCGATCTATGGGCCCACCCGCAGGTTCTGCAACCGCACCCTGACGCGCTTCGGCGTCACGACCACCTATTTCGACCCGACTGCCGGCGGCGATGTGGAGAAACTCTTCAGGCCCAACACCAAGGCCATATTCGTCGAAAGCCCAGGTTCGCTGACCTTCGAGATCCAGGACATTCCGGCCATTTCCGAATGCGCCCATGCCAATGACATTGCGGTCATCCTCGACAACACATGGGCAACGCCCCTGTTCTTTGACGCGCTCGGACACGGTGTCGACCTCTCCGTCATGGCGGCAACGAAGTACGTCGTGGGACACTCCGATGCTCTCATGGGCACGGTGACAGCCAGCGCGCGCTACGCCAAGCAGCTCAAGGACACCCACCATAATCTTGGCATCAGCGTCGGACCCGATGACGTCTACCTGGCCCAGCGCGGGCTGCGCACGATGCATGTCCGCATGCGCGCGCACGAGGTCGCAGCCCTGCGTGTGGCACGCTGGCTTGAGGCGCGCCCCGAGGTCGCCCGCGTCATGCACCCCGCGCTCGAGAGCGATCCCGGCCACAACATCTGGAAGCGCGACTTCCGAGGATCGAGCGGCCTGTTCGGGGTCGAACTCAAGCCCTGTCCAGAAAAGGCCGTCGCCGCGATGCTGGAAGGCTACGACCTCTTCGGCATGGGCTGGTCATGGGGCGGCTATGAAAGCCTTGTGATCACGGCGCACCCCCTTCGCACCGCCGTTCCCCTGAATGCACAAGGCCCCCTGCTGCGCTATCACATCGGTCTCGAGGATACCGACGACCTGATCGCCGACCTCGAGGCCGGCTTTGCAAGATTGAACCAGGCCCGATGACACACACCTTGTCTGCACAAGACCTCATCTCACGCGTGAAGTTCGATGCCGCAGGACTTGTTCCCGCCGTGGCGCAGGACTCCCGCACCGGCAGTGTCCTCATGCTCGCATGGATGAACGAAGAGGCCCTGCGCCTCACGATCGAAACGCGCCAGGCCACTTATTGGTCGCGCTCACGCGCAGCGCTCTGGCGCAAGGGCGAAACCTCCGGCCACATACAGGGCCTTGAGGAACTCTGGATCGACTGCGACGGGGACACGATCCTCCTGAAGGTCAACCAGGCAGGACCCGCCTGCCACACGGGTGCACCAACCTGTTTTTTCAGGAAGGCGTCGCTCTAGATGGCATTTGACAGGCAGCGCGAGGAATTCGAGGCGCGCAGGCAGCGCGCGCTGGCCATGGGTTCGCCGAAACGACTGGCCGAGCGCAAGGCCGCTGGCATCATGAACGCGCGCGAGCGCGTCACAAGGCTTCTCGACGCCGGTAGCTTCATCGAGGCAGGCCTGCTTGCCACATCGATCCGAACCGACATGCGCGACAAGTCCCCGGCCGACGGCGTCGTTTCAGGCTTCGGGCGCGTCGATGGTCGCCATGTGGGCGTCAACGCGGCAGACTTCACGACACTCGGATCTTCCTCGGCCGAAATCCATGGCAAGAAGCAGCACTATGTGCGCGAAACCAGCCGCAGGAACGGAATGCCGCTGGTCAATCTCATGGAATGCGCGGGCGGACGCATCCCCGACATCATGGGCGCCGCCGGCATCGGCCGCGCAGGCGAGAGTTCACGCTACACGCATGCCCGCACACATCCCTGGGCGTCCGCCGTGCTGGGATTGACCTATGGTGGCGGCGCTTTCACCTGCATCAATTCGGACTTTGTCGTGATGCGCAAGGGCGCGGTTCTTGCTGTCTCGAGTTCCAACGTCACTTCGGTAGCCATTGGCGAGGACATGGATCCCGAGGCGCTGGGTGGCTGGCGCATGCACAGCGAGGTCACCGGCTTCATCGATTGCGTCGTCGACAGCGACCAGGAAGCGATCGCGCAGGTCAAGGCGTTCCTCTCCTACATGCCCGATAACGCCTCCCTGCCGCCACCCGTAAATCCAACCTTCGAGGAAGAACCGGATGCACGCGCCCTCGACATGCTCGTTCCCGAGAGCCGGGCGAAGGTCTACGACATCCGCAACGTCATCCGTGCGATTGCCGACAGGGACACGGTGTTTCCCTTGAAGGAACGCTTTGCCAAGGTCGCCGTCACGGCTCTGGCGCGCATTCGTGGCCGCACCGTGGGCTTCATCGCCTCGAACCCCATGTTCAAGGGCGGCGCGCTTGACCCGGACGCCTGTGACAAGATCACGAGCTTTATCGTGCTGTGCGACAGCTTCAATATCCCGCTGGTGTTCCTCGCCGACACCCCGGGCTTCCTCGTGGGCGCCGAAAGCGAGAAGCGCAGGCTTCCAGGCAAGATCATGAACTTCATGGCCGCACTCGAAATGGCGACCGTCCCCAAGATCGCGCTCGTCCTGCGCAAGTCCTATGGGCAGGCCTATCTCAACATGGGCGGAGGCAAGGCAGACGTTACAGCCAGCTGGTTTTCGGGCGATATCTCGTTCATGGACCCTGCCGTCGCTGTCAATGTCGTGCATGGAATCAAGCCCGGCGAGCAGCCCGAGCAATATGACAAGCTGCTCGAGGACGTAACCGCCGGTGCAACCGCCTACGAACTGGCGGCTCCATTCATGGCGCAGATGGTGATCGACCCCAACGAGACGCGCGATTTTCTGGCGGGCATGCTTGAAGTCCTGTCCCGCCGCATGACAAATGGGATCGGCGAACACCGGCTGTCGGCATGGCCACCAGCCTTCTGATAGCGATTCGGTACACCATCGAGGCAAGAAAACATGGCCCGCAGCACCGTCAGGACAGAGATCACCGGCAAGGTCTGGAAAGTGACAGCCACGGCGGGCCAGTCCTTGGCCGAAGACGATCCAATCGTCATCCTCGAAAGCATGAAGATGGAGATACCAGTTCCGGCGCCGGTGGCCTGCAGGGTCATCGAGATACTTGTGGCCGAGGGCGACGCAGTCACCGAGGGCGATGTCATCGCCCACATCGAGGGCTGAACACCCCGCTAGTGCATGAAGTCCTCGTTGTCGGCAGGCCCGCCCCGATCAAGGTCGGGAAATGCGAGGATGCACACACCGATGACAACGCCCACAAGCGCGCCAATGATCCCGGCTTCATAGGGCTTGTTGGCGACAGCTGCGAATATTGCTGCCAGCAGCACGGCCGGCATGGACAGCGTATTCACGATCCGCCACCCGCTCATGCGTCGTCGCCTTGCCACATCAGCCTCCCATGATGTCCCTGAGATAAGTGTTCAGGAACTTTGCGTCAGGATCAAGGCGCCGCCGCAGCGCCTGGAAGCGGTCCCACATCGGATAGAGCCGCGACAGCTGCTCCGCGCCAAGCGAGTGCAGCTTGCCCCAATGCGGACGCCCACCATACTTCCAGAACACCGGTTCCACGGCATCGAAGAGTGGTTTGTAGTCCTGACCTGTGTACTGGTGCACGGATATGGTGGCCGCGTCGCGCTTGTAAAAGGGGGACAGCCAGATGTCATCCGCCTTCACGAAGCGGAACTCGATCGGAAAGACCCCGGCGATGTTACGGGTCCTGATGACTTCGCCAACCTCGCGGATGCATTCCGCGCCGTTGGCCGCCGGCACGGCGTACTCCATCTCGTTGAAAAGCACCGTGCGGGCGCTGGGAAAGATCTCGTGGCTCCAGCGAGCGCGCTCTCCCGCTCCCATGGCCCCGCGCGTGAAGAAGCGCTGCAGCGGCCCCGAAAGGCCGGGCAGCAGCCGGGCCGCCTGGCAACCTGTCTCGAACACACGCTGGTCCCAGCTGCCCTGCTCGCCCCGAGCCTGCATGCGTTCGGAACCGGCCGGCGCGCGCACGGGCTCATCCGTCACGTCAAGGGTCTTGGCAACGACCTCATCAGCCATGGGAAACCAGAAGAACTCGAAGTGCCGGTGGGCGTCCTTCAGCTGGCCGAGCTGGCGCCAGCAATCGGCGGCCGGCATCACCCGGTTGCGCTCCTTCAGGCGATAGGCCGGTGCCACGCCAAGCGTGATCTCGCTGAATACGCCCAGCACGCCAAGTGACGTGCGCCCGCCCTCCCAGATTTCGGCATTCTCGGTTGGGCTGCAGGCAAGCACCTCGCCCCGCGCGGTCACAAGGCGGAAGGCCCGGACCTCGGATGACAGGCTCCCAAGGGTGGGCCCTGTCCCGTGCGTTCCGGTGCCAACCGCCCCGGCAATCGCCTGCCGGTCGATGTCACCCTGGTTCTTGAGCCCGACACCTGCATCGTGCAGGGGCCGCCCAAGCGAGTGGATTTTCGACCCCGCCCGCACGGTCGCGTGGCATGCCTCAAGGTCGACACCCACCACGCCCTGCATGCGGTCCAGCGACAGCAGCGTCCCGTCGGTTTCGCAAAGCGGGCTGAACGAATGACCCGACCCGACGACGCGCACCGGCGCCCGGGCATCGCGCACGGCAGCCGAAAGTTCGCCCTCGGTTGCAGGCGACAGCATTGAGGAGGGCCTGGACCGAACCCAGCCGGACCAGTTCGACCAGCCCGTCATTCGCCCTTCAGGGGGCCTGTCGCAGCGACAAACTTGTCGGCGCGCGTCATCGCCTCATCCACCTCGACCTTCGACAGGCGGACGCGCAATGTTTCCAGCGGGGTCGCCCGCTGCTGGTCGATCTTGTTCTGAGCGGCATTGAAGGGCACGCCTGCGAAGCCTCCACGCGCGGCAAGCACATAGAACTTGAGGGCCTCGATCGCATCCGCCGTTATGCCGTCGCCCGCTTCCAGCATCGTGGCGTAGTTGTACTGCCCCTGCGCCAGCCCATAACTGGCCGAGTATCCATACCACTTGGCCGCAGCCGCGATGTCCGGCGCGGCGCCATGGCCATACTCATTCATCGATCCAAGGTCGAACATCGACAGCGAATAGCCCTGGCGGGCGGCCTGGGTGTGGTACTGTCGCGCCTTCTGATAGTCACGCTGGACCACGCCGGGCTTGCCATCCATGTACTCGACGCCGAGGCGGTGGGCGGCATACGTGTTGCCCTTGTCAGCCGCGCCGGTCCAGTAATCGATGGCCTCGGGGTAGCGACCCATCCGGTAATGGTCCTCGCCGATGTCCTTTCGGTCGCGCACCTCCCCATAGGGGTCCTCCAGCGCCGCTGCCGCAAGTGTCGGCTGGACGGCGACCGTCCCGCAGGCACAGACGGTGGACATGAACAGCACGGTTGTAGCCACCGTACCCGCCAGCAACAGGACCCCGCCACCCAAGAACAGCTTTCGCATCGCAGTCTCCAGTCATCCAATGCCCTCAGGTTAGCGCAAACCGGGCTGTCAGGTAAGGCCTGTGCCACCGGCACGCCTTGATCGGCCCGGCCCCATCGGATTAGGTGCCCCGATCGTCATTTCCCTAACGGACCCAAACGCTCATGACCTCCCTGTTCGACCCCATGGCCTTCCAGCACGGCCCGGCCCAGAAAAACCGATTCGCGCTGGCCCCCCTGACGAACCTCCAGAGCCACAAGGACGGCACACTGTCGGATGACGAGTTCCGCTGGCTGACCCTCAGGGCCAGGGGCGGTTTCGGCATGACCATGACCTGTGCCTCGCACGTGCAGGCCGTGGGGCTTGGCTTCCCGGGACAGCTGGGCGTCTTCGGCGATGAGCACATCCCCGGCCTCACGCGCCTCGCCAAGACCATCAGGGCCGAGAACAGCCTCGCCATCGTGCAGCTGCACCATGCCGGCATGCGCTCGCCCGAAGCCATGATCGGCACCAAGCCCGTCTGCCCCTCCGACAACGCAGAGACGGGCGCGCGCGGTCTGTCGCTGCCGGAAGTCGAACAGCTGCGCGACGACTTCATCGCCGCTGCGATCCGCGCCGAGAAGGCCGGCTTCGACGGCGTCGAACTGCATGGCGCGCACGGCTACATCCTCTGCCAGTTCATCAGCGCCGAGACAAACCGCAGGACCGACCGCTATGGCGGCGACATCGATGGCCGGGCTCGCATCGTGCGCGAGATCATCGACGGCATCCGTGCCCGGTGCCGCCCCGACTTCAACCTCGGCATACGCCTGTCCCCGGAACGCTTCGGCCTGAAGATCGGCGAGATGAAGGGGTTCGTGCAGAGCCTCATGTCGGAAGCCAGGGTGGACTACATCGACATGTCGCTTTGGGACACGTTCAAGGAACCTGAAGAGGCCGAACACAAGGGCAGCACGTTGCTCGCCCATTTCGCAGCCCTCAACCGCGGCAAGGTCCGCCTCGGCGTTGCAGGCAAGATCTCCACCGGAGCAGCCGCAAGTGCTGCACTGGACGGCGGCGCGGACTTCGTGCTCGTCGGCCGCAGCGCCATCCTTCATCACGACTTCCCGAAGAAGGTCGAAGCTGATCCCGCCTTCATGCCGATCGCCCTTCCTGTCGCTGCGGCACATCTCGAGGCCGAAGGGCTGGGCCCTGCCTTCCTGAACTACATGCGCAGCTGGAAAGGCTTCGTCGCCGAGGCCTAGAGACCGAGCGCGGTTACTGCCGCCCGCACATCGTCGAACCGTGCCTGCATGTCGTCGGCGAGATGCCGCTGGGTGGGAATGTAAAAGAGCCCGAGGTCGAGCCCCCTGAGCGCGACCTCGGCGGCCCGTTCCGGCATGATGAGATTGAGAGCTGCCGGCGCCTGTGCCGGATCCGGAAGCGCCTTCTGGATCAGCGGCGTGTAGACCGCGCCAGGCAGCAGCACATGCACTGCCATCGGTACGCCAGCCGTCTCGTCGCGAAGCCATTCAGCCATGATCAGGAGCCCGTGCTTCGACGCCGCATAGAGCCCAAGCCCCGACCCACGCACCGCGGCCGGCACGGCCAGTGAATTCTCCGATGCCGTGAACAGGATGCGGCCCTGACGCCCCGTGGCCTCGAGATGCGCGTGATAGGCCTGCGCAATCCGTATCCCAGCCCGAAGGTTCACTGCCAGCACGCGCTCGGCCAAGTCATCGAACGCCTCCTTCAGCACACGCTTGTTGCGCCCGACGCCCGCATTCGAGCACACAAGATCGATGCGCCCCGCCACCTGCAGCGCACGATCAACAAGCCCGGCCTGATCAGCCGGTTGCGACAGGTCGCAGGCAAGCGCCCTGCATCCCGGACCCAATTGCTGCACGGCCGCTGCAAGCGCGGCCTCGTTCACGTCTGCGAGGATCACTTCCGCGCCACGCGCCTGCAGGGCCCGCGCCAGCGCAAGCCCGATGCCTGAGGCCCCACCCGTCACAAGCACAACCTGTCCCTTGTAGTCGATCATCTGTATCTCCCAATTGAGCAAAGCCTGTCACAAACGGGCCTCGCCGTGATCGAAGGCAATGCTTGAAAACCGCCTGTACTCAATGGTTCGTGATGCAGACAGCGCCTTCCAGTCTGCCCTGCAGCGCGATAGCATTGAGCCCTCGGAGGGCCTCATGAAAATCATCCCGGCAGTCATCCTGATGCTGCTCGTTCTATTCGCCCCGGCGCGCGCCGCCGATGAGGAAAAGAACGCAAGGAAACCGGCCGCCACCATCGCCGAACTCGACGTCCGCATCGCCAAGGCACTTGCGGATGCACGCATACCCGGCGCCAGCATCGCCGTCATCGAGAACAATGCGATTGTACTCGCAAAAGGCTACGGGGTCTCCGATCTCCGGGCAAGCACACCCGTTACGACCGAAACCATCTTCCGCGCCGGCTCGATCTCCAAGAGCCTGACCTCGATCGGAATCATGATGCTGGTCGAAGAAGGCAAGCTGTCGCTTGACGACAGGCTTGCCGACCTTGTGCCTGAACTGCGCATCGATAACCCGTGGGAAGCAACGCATCCTGTCCGACTGGTGCATCTGCTCGAGCACACGGCCGGGTTCAACGACATCGAGTTCAGCCGGTATCTGCTGGAGGGTGCTGACGTGCCCCTTTCAAGGGCCGCCGAGCTCTATGGCCCCTACAGGAGCCGCTGGAAGCCGGGCACGCGAATGTCCTACGCGAATGGTGGACCCGTGATCGCTGGCCGCATCATCGAGAAGGCAAGCGGTCAGACCTTCGAGACATTCATGACATCACGCCTGACCGGCCCGCTCGGCATGCAGAGCGCGGCCTGGACCCGCACGCCCGCCGTTGCGCCGTACCTGTCGAAGAGCTACCGCGATGACATGGGCAACGAGACAAAGTTCTTCGAAATCGTGGGGCGGCCCTCAGGCAGCCTGAACGTCACGGCGCGCGATCTCGCCCGCATTCCGCTGATGTTGCTGGGGCACGGCACGCTGGACGGCCGGATCTATCTCGCCAGCGCCTCGGTGGACCGCATCGAACGCACGGGTACCACGCGCGGCGTTGAGGCCGGGTTTACACAGGGATACGGCCTTGGAAACATGGCCAGCCATTCCGGCAAGGTCATGTTCCGGGGACATGACGGCGCAATCGACGGCTTCCTCGCGAAATATGCCTACGCCCCCGGCCATGGCATGGGCTACGTCGTGATGGGAAACCTCGCCAAGCCCGAGCTCTTCGACGCCGCCCGCGAGATCAGGAGCTACCTTGAGAGAAACCTGAAGGAGCCTGCACCTGTGCCGAGCCCCATCTCCGCGCAGGACCTCATGGACTTCCCCGGCTTCTACGGCCCCATTACGTCACGCCAGGAAAAACTGGCGCTGCTGACCAGCCTTGCCTGGCGTCAGGTGCAGGCCAGCGAAGGACAGCTGACCATTGGCGATGAGCCCGCCGTTCATGTGGGCAACGGACTGTTCCAGACCAAGGGCGCGGCAGCACCTGATCTGGTCATCACGCGGACCGACGAGGGGATCGAGCTCTACGAGGGTCTTGGCGCCGAGCGCCGCTTGCCTGACTGGCAGGTGGCCGCAACCGTCACGGTCCTTATCGCGCTTGTGACGGTCCTTCTGGTCGACCTCGTCTTCATGCCGTTCTGGCTCTGGGGAATCCTGACAGGACGCCTCGCTGGGCGCGGCGGCCTCTCGATCAGGCTGATCCCGGCCTTCGCCATGCTGGCGCTGGCCGCAGGTGCCCTCACCCTGATCCTGATCCTTTCGCTGAATGATGTGGAGCTTCTTGGGAAGCCCTCGACGGGTGGCTGGCTGCTCTACGCCCTGACATTCGCAATCCCGGTCTTCGGGGTTGCAACCCTTGTACGATCAGCGATGGGCGCACCGGAAGCGAACCTCTTCGTCAGGCTTCTTGCCTGGGCGAACGGCTTCATCGTCGTGACGGCCGCCGGCCACCTGTGGGCCTATGGCTGGATCGGGATGAAGATCTGGGAATAGGCCTTACGCGCGGGCGGCCCGATAGCCGGCGGCAAGCCGCTCGACGATTGCGGCCGCCGGCTCGACGCGCGCGACCGCATCGACGCCCTGCCCGGCAGACCATGTATCCTTCCAGCGCCGAAACGCAGCGCCCGGGTCGCTGAACACGGGACCATCCTCCCGCACGGCCGCAGGGTCGATCCCGGCCGCCGCAAGGCTGGCCTTCAGCCAGTTCGCGCGCACGCCGGTGACAGCCGAGGTCTGCACGAGATCCTCGTGTGTCGATGCAACCACCATGTCCTTGTAGGCATCCGGCGCCAGCGATTCAGCGGCGGCAATGAAAGGTGTCCCCACATAGGCAAGGTCGGTACCCAGGATCTCAAGCGCGCGGATCGCACGCCCGGAGCTGATGGCACCGCCCACCACGAGCGGCCCGTCGAAGAACGCGCGCACGGCCGGCACGAAGGCAAAGGGGCTGAGTTGCCCCGTATGCCCGCCAGCGCCTGCCGAAACAAGCACCAACCCGTCGACACCCGCATCGAGGCACTTGCGCGCGAAGGCAACAGTGATGACATCGGCCAGCACCAGCCCGCCATAGGCGTGGACTGCATCCACGACGCGCCGCGGGCTGCCCAGCGCCGTGATCACCATCGCGGGCTTGTGACGCGCGATGAGCTCGAGTTCGGCCTCAAGCCGCCCATAGGACTGGTGCGCAACGATGTTCAGGACCCACGGTGCGTCGCTGGCCGAAAGCCCGGCGTTGAGCCGCGCCATCCACGCATCGAGTTCCTCGATCGTCCGCGCGTTGGGGGCTGGAAACGCCGCCGCCATGCCCGCCCGGCAGGCAGCAAGCACCAAGTCAGGACCCGAAACCAGGAACATCGGCGCCGCGATGGCAGGCACCTTGAGGCGCCCTGCGAAAGCCCGAAACCGGCTGTCCGCGGACGGCGCCATGCTGGGTCAGTCCTTGGCGCGTTCGACGTAGGAGCCGTCTTCGGTATTCACCACGACGCGCGTGCCCACGTTGATGTGCGGCGGCACGGCCGTGCGCACGCCATTCGACAGGATCGCCGGCTTGTACGAAGACGACGCCGTCTGGCCCTTCACGACAGGCTCGGTCTCGGCGATTTCAAGTACCACGCGCGAGGGCAGCTCGATCGCGATCGGCACGCCGTTGTGGAGGCTCAGCGTCACTTCCATGCTTTCCTGCAGATACGGCTCCCGGTCGCCGAGGATCTCGGACGAGACATGGGTCTGCTCGAAGTTCTCCGGGTCCATGAACACGAAGGAATCCCCGTCCTTGTAGAGATACGTGTTCGTCCGCATGTCGACGAAGGCCTTTTCGAGCCCGTCGGTGGTCTTGTAGCGATCGTTGACCTTGACGCCGTCGCGGATACGCCGCATTTCAATCTGGGTCGTCGGCGTGCCCTTGCCCGGATGGAAGTTTTCCGCCGTCAGGACAACGTAGAGCTCGCCGTCCTTCTCGATGATGTTTCCCTTGCGAACGTTGCTGGCGATGACCGAGACCACGCGAAACTCCCTTATGCATGTGAAAGCCCCGGGCCCCGTCCCGCAGGACGGTCCGGCGAGGGCTGAATTTGCGCGCGGTGATAGCAGCGCCGCCCCCATCCGCCAAGCGCCAACACGCACGAGGGGCGCGGCATGGTAACCGTATCCCCTTGGTGGTCCCCCGAACGCCACGCCGACAGGCGCCCCTTTCTGGTCACCAGGAACCGCATAAAAGCGTCATTCCGGCGTTACTTCGAGACCCAGGGCTTCACCGAGGTCGAATGTGCCGCACTGCAGGTCTCGCCCGGCAACGAGGCCCATCTCCATGCCTTTGCGACCGAGGCTGCGATCAACGGCGAAACCCGCAGGCTCTATCTGCACACATCTCCGGAGTTCGCATCCAAGAAGCTGCTGGCCGCCGGCGAGCAGAAGATCTTCGACTTTGCCCGCGTCTTCCGCAACCGCGAGCACGCGCCACTCAACGTCCCCGAATTCACGATGCTCGAATGGTACCGCGCCAACGCCGACTACGAGACCGTGATCGCCGACAGCCTGAACCTTCTGAGGCTTGCCGCTGAAACGGCAGGCCAGACTTCGTTGCGCCACCGCGATCGCGCGGTGCGCATCACGGCCCAGGCGCGGCGCATGACCGTGGCCGAGGCCTTCGACACCTATGCCCGCATCGACCTCCTCGAGACGATCGACGCCGATGGCACCGACCGCGCCTATCTGGCCCTGCAAGCCCAGGCCCGCGGCATCCATTTCGAGCCGACCGACACATGGTCCGACATCTTCAGCCGCATCCTCGTCGAGAAGATCGAGCCGAACCTCGGTCTCGATGCGCCGCTGGTCCTCGACCAGTACCCGGCAGCGGAAGCCGCCCTCGCGCGCCGCTGCGCGCACGACCCGCGCGTCTCCGAGCGTTTTGAACTTTATGTACTGGGCATCGAGCTTGCCAATGGCTTCGGCGAACTGACCGATCCGGTCGAGCAGCGCGCGCGCTTCGAGTCGGAGATGGACGAAAAACAGCGCATCTATGGCGAGCGCTACCCGATTGACGAGGAACTGCTGCAGGCACTGGCGCAAATGCCACCATCGAGCGGCGTCGCGCTGGGCTTCGACAGGCTGGTCATGCTGGCCACCGGTGCGCCGCACATCGAACAGGTCATGTGGACGCCGCCGGCAGGCCACAGCACATGAGGCAAGGCACCCTGCGCAGCGTCGATGCGCTTGTGCGCGAAGGCCTCGCCACCGAGGCGGCGCGCGACGAGCTCGAAGCCGTTGCGGCACGCTACGCCATCGCCATCACGCAGCCCGTCGCGGCACTGATCGCGCGCAGTGACAAGGCCGGTCCACTGGCACGGCAATACGTTCCCGACCCGCGGGAATTGCAGGCAACGGAAGGTGACCTGTCCGACCCGATCGGGGACCGTCGTCATACCCCCGTCGAGGGCATTGTCCACCGCTACCCGGACCGCGTGCTCTTCAAGGTGGTGCATGTCTGTCCGGTCTATTGCCGCTTCTGCTTCCGGCGCGAGATGGTGGGCCCCGGTCGCGAAGGCAATCTGTCCCCGCAGGCGATCGCAAACGCACGCGATTACATTGCCGCCAACACCGGCATACGTGAAGTGATCTTCACCGGCGGCGACCCCCTCGTGCTGGCACCCCACCGGGTCGCTGAACTCACGCAGATGATCGATTCCATCGGCCATGTCGATCAGATCCGCTGGCACACGCGCATGCCCGTGGTCGATCCCGGACGCATCGACACGGACATGGCCCGGGCGCTGGCGCCCCGCCGCGCGCACCTTGTCATTGCGCTGCACGCCAACCATTCGGCCGAGTTCACCTCTGCAGCCGGCGTAGCCATTCGCACGCTGCGCGACGCGGGCGCCACCCTGCTGAGCCAGTCGGTCCTGCTCAGCGGCGTGAATGATGACAGCGCGACACTCGCAGACCTGATCGATGCGTTCCGGGCCCACGGCATCGCGCCCTACTATCTGCACCATGCCGACCTGGCACCCGGCACCGCACATTTCCGGACGTCGATACGGCGCGGCATCGACATCATGCAGGCCATCCGGGCAAACGCCCCGGGCGATGCCTTGCCGGACTACGTGCTCGACATTCCCGGCGGATACAGCAAGGTCAGCCTGCTCGGCGACGGGGCAACCGAAACGCGGCCGGGTCACTGGCGCCTGCGTGATGACACAGGCCAGTGGCACGACTACGCCGAGCGTCTCTGATCAGCGCCTGGGCAGGACCCTGACGTCGATCCGCCGACGGTCGACGAGGAAACGCTGCGCCGCCGCGCGCACATCGACAGCCGTCACATCCGCGATCTCGTCGACATCATTGCGCAGGCTGGCAAGCGTGCGCGGATCCCGCTGCACGTCGATCAACCCGTTGATCCAGTACTCGTTGCTCGTCTGCGCCGCATACAGCTGGTACAGCAACGGCCGACGCGCCCGGTCGAGAAGGTCCTTCGAGACCTCGCCGTCACGCAACTCGCGCGTGATGCCTTCGAGCGTCGTAAAGAACCGGTCCGCCGCATCCGGGCTGGGCTCTACACCCGCGAAGATGTAGCCATAACCATCCACATGCGAGGCATAGGCACTGCCGAAGGGCGTGTAGGTCCCGCCCTGCGCCTCGCGCACCTCGTCGATCAGCCGCAACTGGATGATCTCCGACAGCACCGTCACGGCCTTTTCCTGGCGCGTGTCGGGGAACCGGCTTGGCCCGGGCCAGATCGCGACCACAGCGGCCTGGTCCGCACGCCCTTCATGGGTGAACGACAGCGACTGCCCGCGCGCGGGAAAGCCCGCAGGACCCGCGGTGCCAGGCTTGAAGCCCGGATCGCGCGGCGGCAGCGCGCCGAATGTGCGCGCCGTTGCCTCGATCGCCGCCGCCAGCTTCACATGGCCCACGATGGTGATCTCGATGGGCGCCCGCGCCAGCGAGGGAGCCATCGCCGCCCGCACGTCATCCATGGTCAGCGCGCGCAGGTCATCAGGCGTCGGCGTAACCCAGCGATCATCGCCGCCGCGCACGATGCCTGACAACTCCCGGTTCAGGACACCGACCGGCTTCGAATTCTGCTGCTTGAACTGCCCGTCGACGGTCGATTGCAGGCGCCGCAGGCCATCCGGCCGATAGGCAGGATCCGTCGTGAAGGCGGCAAGCACCTGCAACTGCAGCAGCACGTCGCGTTCAACCGTATCGCCGAACAGCTGGAATGTGTCGTCATCCACGTCGAGGTTGATGCCGGCGAAATGGCCCGGCTCGGTCTGCTCGAGCTCGCCCATTTCAAGCTGCCCGAGGCCACCCTCGACAAAAGCGAACGGCAATACGCCGCTCAATCCCCTCTTGCCCTTGGGCAACGCCATGTTGCCGCCAGGCATGCGTGCCACGACGCTGACACGATCCTTCTCGAAATCGGTGGGCTTCACGTTGAGCATGACACCATTGGAAAATCGAACCTGTGTCACGCCCAGGTCGGGCTGCGCGACGGTCGACACGACCTGCCCCGGCTTGCCAAAGTCGCGATAGGTGAACTGCTTGATGGAATCCTTGGGCGGTGGCGCAACCGCCACCTTGACGCTGGCCTGGTACGCCTGGCGGATCGCAGCCTCACCCCCGTCAACCGGGCGGGTCGAGGAAAGATAGATCAGCGGTCCCGCGCCCTTGAATGTGGACTTGAGGACCCGGGTCACGTCCTGTGCCCGGATGCCCGCAGTATTCTTCGTGAAGAGCTGCAGATCGGTCTGCGGATCCGTCGGCACCCGCCCCTCGGCGATCGAAGCCAGCAGGATCTCGGCGACATCCATGTTCGCCCGCGTGTTCGCATTCGCTGCCGCCAGCAGATAGGGCGAGCGCTGCTCCAACGCCTCGCGCTCAACCTCGCTCTGCTGCAACCCGTGCACAAGCGCCCGGCGCAATTCCTGCTCGGCGGCCGCAAGCCCGCGTTGCCAGTCGCCATCCTTGGGCCGGATGGTCAGCGTGGAGACGATGCCACCGCCCCTGACCAGGTCGCGGCTGACCTGCGCCGCGATGAAGGGCGCGTCGGGCAACCGCGCCAGCTTGCTTAGCCGGCGGTTCAGCACGGTTAAGGCCACGATCCGCCGGTGGGTCTCAAGGCGCCGGGCAGCCGTCTCGGGGTTGCTGTCTGACGGCTGCACCCAACTGATGCTCAGCATGTCATCAGTACCGCCACCCGACAGGTAAGCCGCCGAAAGGCCTCGTGCCGGCGGCTTGTCAAAGGTCACCGGGGGTCGCGCGGGCCCGGGCGGCTGCCAGTCAGCAAATGTGCTGCGCACGCGCGCCTCAAGCGCATCGAGGGGCGCATCGCCCGCAACCACGAGCAGCGCCCGCTCCGGCCTGTAATTGCGCAGGTAGAAGCTGCGCAGGTCCTCGGCCGTGGCAGAGCGCACGAAGGCCATGTCGCCCATCGGCGCGCGGTCCGCATAACGCTGGCCCGCAAACCAGAGGCCCGCCTCCGCCTGCATCGATCGCGATCCGGGCGTGTCGCGGGCGCGCTCCTCCGACAGGATAACGCCACGCTCGCGATCAACGGCTTCCTGCGAGATCGTCAGCCGACCCACGATCTCCCGCATGATGCTGAAGCCCGTAGCGAGCACCTCGGCGCGCACGCTCGGCAGCGACATCGAAAAGACGGTGCTGTCATACCCGGTCGAGGCATTGGCCGCAGAACCGATCTGCATGCCCATGCGCTGCAACGCCTTGAACATCTCGCCTTCGGGATAGTTTTGCGATCCGTTGAAGGCCATGTGCTCGAGGAAATGGGCAACGCCGCGCTCGTTCTCGTTCTCGTGCAGAGACCCTGCTTCAATGCGCATGCGCATCGACAGCGTCCCCTGCGGATTGGCCGTGCGCTTCACGACGTAACGCATGCCGTTCGGCAGCACGCCAAACCTTGCGGAAGGATCTGCCTTGAGGTCGCTGGCATCCTGCGGCCAGGCACCCGTCGCATGGGCTGGGACAGCCATCACAAGCAAGGCGAGCATCAGCGCGCAGAGCAGCAAAACGCCCATGCGCAGGGGCCGCTGAGGGTAGGTCATCAGGATCCTCGTTCGGATGGCAGCAAGCAGGAATGGACGTGCAAGTGACGTTACCTAGGTACCCGTCTCCACGATCAGGTGTTCAAGCCCGCGGAAGCCCGGCAAGGGACGCCAGACCAGCGTCTGCTGCGCTGCCAGCCGCAGCCCTGGGAAATGCTCGAACAGACGCGGGATGGCGACCTGGCCTTCCATGCGGGCAAGCGGCGCGCCGATGCAGATATGCGCACCGCCACCGAAAGACATGTGGGGCGCGCGCTTGCGCGTGATGTCGAACTGATCCGGATCCTCGAACACGGCAGGATCGCGGTTGGCTGCGCGCACGAACGTCATCATCGGGTCACCCGCATGAACGGGACAGCCACCGACCTCCATGTCGCGCGAGGCGACGCGCGAAGTCAGTGATATGGGCGCCTCGAACCGAAGGATCTCCTCCACTGCGTTGGCAGCAAGGCCGGGGTCAGCCTTCAGCGCCGCAAGCTGGTCAGGATGGCGAAGCAGCGTCAGGACACCATTTCCAATCAGGTCTGTCGTCGTAAGGTTGCCGCCCACCAGCAGTGCTGCGAGGTTGATGCGCACCTCCGCATCGTTCAGCGGCGCACCCTCGGCCTGCAACTGCACCATGTCCGTGATGAGGTCGTCACGGGGGGCACGCCGGCGCTCGGCCATCGCCGCCGTGAAATAGGTCGTCAGCGCCGCATCGGCTGCCATCATGTGCCGGGTCTGTTCCTCGGAGCGCATCACGTGCAGCCCCAGGATGATGCCTTCCGACCATTCGCGGAACTCCTGCAGGCGCTCGGACTCGACACCGAGCACCTTGGCAATCACAAGGATCGGGATGGGAATGCCATAGTCGTTGATCACGTCGAACTGCGCACGTCCCTCAAGCCCCTTGAGCACGTCATCGACGATCGTGTCGACATCGCCCCGCATGCGCGCCGCCCGCTTGTAAAAGGCCTTGGTCAGCGGCTGGCGCACGCGCGCATGGTCGGGATCGTCCATGAACAGGATCGACTCGCCCTCGCGCGGGCCGCTCTGTGCCGCGCGGTTGACGAACTGGTGGAACATGGAATCCGGCCGCGCGCGCGAGGGGTGCCGCCAAAGCGCACGGTCATTCACGATCGACCTGATGTCGTCATAGCGCGTGAGGATGAACTGGTTGGTCAGCGTGTCCTTGTGTACCGGACAGCGGGACTGCAGGTCCTCGAGCAGCGGATAGGGATCGTCACGCGTCGCGGGATCAAGGCCCATCAGCTGGAAAGTCGTGGGAAGAGGCTTTTCGCTCATGCCTTCACCTACCACACTCCATGTCCTGTCGAAAGCGACAGGATTAAGGCCTGCTTAAGCGTGGACCCGCTAGGATCGACACCGTCAGCGTCAGTCCGGACAGGTCCATGGAGATCATTTCCAGTCCGTTGCCGGCGATCCCCGTCGACGTCGGCGATGCCTCGATGCAGCGCGATCTGGCCCTCAAGCTCGCGGCGATGGCGCTTGCCTCCCAGGCTGCCCGTCCCGAAGCAAGCAAGCCCGCCGGCACGGATACGGCCGCACGAACCCTCATGTCCACCCTGACCGCACTGGCAAGATCGCAGGACAGCCTTGGGCAACTGCTCGCTGACCTCTCGAGGCCCGAAGCCCTCGTGCGTGTTCCCGCCGAGGTTCGCGCCGATATTGCGCGCGTCCTCGTACTGGCACGCCCCGTCGTGCAGGCGGGGCTGACGCGCCCGGCACCAGCCTCCCCCCCGGCCGGGTCACCTCCCGTCCCGCAAGGCGCCGCACCTGCGGCACCGGCCGATCCGCTTGCTGCGAACCTCCCGCCGCTGGCCGACGCCCTGCAGCGCCTCGAAGCAAACCTCAAGGCATGGCAGCCCGCGCCGGGCATCGCGCCGACCAGGCCGCCGGCAACAGCCAACCCGCAAGACGCGACGCCAGCACCTTCAAGGCCCTTGGCTGCCGATCCTCCGCAGGCAAGTGCCCCCCCGGCCTCGACCGAACCGGATCTCGCCGCATCCGCCATGCCGCTGGCTCCCGCGCTGCTGCCACACGCAACACCGGCACGCGCAGCAACGCCCCCGAGACCCGGCGGAATCGCCGACGCACTGGTCTCGCTTCTTCTCGCCCAGCAGGGAAGCGCCACGCCCGAGGAAAGCGTCCAGCGCCTGCGCACGCAGCGCCAGGCACTGCCCGCTGCCATGCCTGCCGATACCGACGCGATGCTCGCCAACAGTGCGGTTTCCGCCTATCGCAAGGCAATGCCGACAGCACTGGTTTCCAGCACCACCCAGTGGCCCGCAGACCCAAGCGAGGCGCTGGTGGCCCGCACGCTGCTCCAGCGGACCGAAGCCGCACTCACGCAGACGCGCCTGCTCGACGTCGCGTCCCAGCTCCAGCGCGCAGAACAGGCGCCAGCGCACGTATCGAACACCGCATCGGGCCAATGGAGCTTCGACCTCCCGCTCGCGACGCCTCTGGGGCAGTCGCTGGTGCGCTTCGAAATCGACCGGCAGGCCAGCAAGTCCGGCCAGGGGAAAAATGAGGCCGTCTGGCGGGTGCGCCTGTCACTCGACATCGAGCCGCTCGGCCCCATACACGCCCAGATCGCGCTCCTCGGCACCGAAAAGACGTGGGTCAGCCTCTGGGCAGAGCGGCCGGACACGGCGCAGCTCCTGGTCGAGGGTCAATCCGCGCTGCGCCAGTCCCTCGGCGCGGATGCGCTTGACGCCGAGATCGTCTTTCACGGTGGCGCCCCGCCTGCGCAGCCTGACGGCACCGGTGGTATGTGGGACGCCAACGCATGACCGACGCGGCCGATACGAAGCCAAGGCCCCCCTCCATCGCGGTTGCCCTCGACTATCAGCCGGGGCACACCCCGCGCGTGGTCGCGACAGGCCGAGGCCATGTCAGCGACCGCATCATCGAGGTCGCCAAGGCCCACGGCGTGCCCTTGCAGAAGGACCCGGCGCTGGCGGCAGCGCTCTCGACCCTGGAACTCGACCAGGAAATCCCCGAGCAGCTCTACCGCGCCGTGGCGCAGGTCCTCAGCTTCATCCTCAGGGCCGCGGGCAAGCTGAAATAGACCCTCCACCGGGGTTCGCAACATTTCCACAGCCGAATCGGCGAGAGTGAGCGCGAATCCGCGCCTGATGGCCATTTCGGTGCGCCGCCACCCCGTTCTCCACAGCGCCCGACCCGTGGCACGATTTGCTGGCTAGGTTGATTCTCGGATGGATCCCCGGCCCCCGGCGACAGTGCCGGCCGGTCCTCAAGGCGTGGCACTGGCACCACACCCGACGATGCGAACCGGGCGTGTGGATTTCCCCACAGTGGTTTCCCGGACCTCTCCACAGGATCAGCCACAAAATATAGTTGGTCGCCACGTCGCTTAACACAAAATGTATTGCTCGGAACAAGATCTGGGTACTACATAACAGTCCCTGAGCACGGCGTCGGTGCAACGACACCCGGGACCAAGAAACCCCGGAAAACCAAGAAAAAATCGGCCGCCGCAGGGGATTGTTGGGCACGAGGGCAACTAAACCAAGGGGCGTCAGCCAATGCGTATCGACCGCTGCTTCACTGTTGAAGGCAAATCCGCATACGAAGGAATTACATTTCGCACCATCACCAGCGAAATCCGCAACCCGGACGGCTCGGTCGTATTCAAGCAGGACAACATAGAAGTCCCTGAACGCTGGTCCCAGGTAGCCTCTGACGTTCTTGCCCAGAAATACTTTCGCAAGGCTGGCGTGGCCGCGCGCCTGAAGCCCGTTCGCGAGGACAAGGTCCCCGAATGGCTTTGGCGCCAGGTTCCCGACGAGGACGCCCTTGCATCGCTGGTACCCGAAGCCCGCATGAGCGGCGAAACGAGCGCACGCCAGGTGTTCGATCGTCTTGCGGGTACATGGACATATTGGGGCTGGAAAGGCGGCTACTTCGACAGCGAGAAGGACGCGCGCGCCTATTTCGACGAAATGCGCTTCATGCTCGCCATGCAGATGGCGGCGCCCAACAGCCCGCAATGGTTCAACACCGGCCTGCACTGGGCCTACGGCATCGACGGCCCCGCCCAGGGACACCACTATGTCGACCACTGGACCGGCCAGCTCGTCCAGTCCGACAGCGCCTACGAACACCCCCAGCCGCACGCCTGCTTCATCCAGGGCATCAAGGACGACCTCGTCAATGAAGGCGGCATCATGGACCTCTGGGTCCGCGAGGCACGCCTCTTCAAGTACGGCTCGGGCACGGGCTCGAACTTCTCGGCCCTGCGCGGCGCGACTGAAAGGCTCTCGGGTGGCGGCAAGTCATCGGGCCTGATGAGCTTCCTCAAGATCGGCGACCGCGCGGCGGGCGCCATCAAGTCGGGCGGCACCACGCGACGCGCCGCCAAGATGGTCATCGTCGATGTCGACCACCCTGACGTCGAGGCCTTCATCGACTGGAAGGTCACCGAGGAACACAAGGTCGCGGCCCTCGTCACCGGCACGCGCCTGCTCAACAAGCACCTCAATGCGGTCATCAAGGCCTGCGTGAACTGCAGCGCCGACGGCGACGCCTGCTTCGACCCGGCCCAGAACCCCGCGCTCAAGCGCGAGATCAAGGCCGCCCGCAAGGCCGGCATCACCGACAACGCCATCCAGCGCGCAGTCCAGTTCGCCCGCCAGGGCTACACCTCGATGCACATCCCCGTGCTCGACACCGACTGGGACGGCGAGGCGTATTACACGGTCTCGGGCCAGAACTCGAACAACTCGGTGCGCGTCAACGACGAGTTCCTGCGCGCCGTTGAAGCCGACGCCGACTGGAAGCTGACGCGCCGCACCGACGGCAAGCTGCACAAGACGGTCAAGGCCCGCGCCCTCTGGGACAAGATCGCCGAAGCCGCCTGGCAGTGCGCCGACCCCGGCCTGCAGTACCACACGACGATCAACGACTGGCACACCTGCCCCGAGTCCGGCCCGATCCGCGCGTCGAACCCGTGCTCGGAGTACATGTTCCTCGACGACACCGCCTGCAACCTTGCCTCGCTGAACCTCCTGTCCTTCCGCAAGGACATGCCGGACGGCACCAAGGTGTTCGACGTGGTCGCCTACGAGCACGCCGTACACCTGTGGACCGTGACGCTGGAAGTCTCGGTGATGATGGCGCAGTTCCCCTCGAAGGAAATCGCGCAACTCTCGTACGAGTACCGCACCCTCGGCCTCGGCTACGCCAATATCGGCGGCCTGCTGATGTCCTCGGGTATCGGCTATGACAGCCGCGAGGGCCGTGCGGTGGCGGGCGCGCTTGCCGCGCTCATGACCGGCGCCTCCTACGCGACATCGGCCGCCATGGCCGGGGAACTGGGCGCCTTCCAGGGCTACGCCCGGAACAGCGACCACATGCTGCGCGTCATGCGCAACCATCGCCGCGCTGCCCATGGCGCCGTTGATGGCTACGAGAAGCTGGCCATCAAGCCGGTTCCCCTCAACGCGATCGACATGCCCGCCAAGGGCTTCGAAGGCCTGATCGACCGCGCCCGCGGCGCATGGGACGAGGCGCTGCAGCTCGGCGCGGTCCATGGCTATCGCAACGCCCAGACCACCGTGATTGCCCCGACGGGCACGATCGGCCTTGTCATGGACTGCGACACCACCGGCATCGAACCGGACTTTGCGCTGGTGAAGTTCAAGAAGCTGGCCGGCGGCGGCTACTTCAAGATCATCAACCAATCCGTCCCCGAGGCGCTGCGCGTGCTCGGCTATCGCCCCCAGCAGATCGAGGCGATCATCAACTACGCCGTCGGCCACGGCACGCTCAAGGGTTCGCCCGGCGTCAACCACGAGTGGCTGCGCCTCAAGGGTTTCTCCGAGAAGGAACTTGCCGCCGTCGAGACAGCGCTTGCGACAGCCTTCGACATCCGCTTCGTGTTCAACCGCTGGACGCTGGGCGACAGATTCTGCATCGAGACCCTGGGCATCCCTGCCGAGAAGCTCGATAACCAGGACCTCGACGTCCTCGCTGAACTCGGCTTCTCGAAGGCCGAGATCGAAGCCGCGAACATGTACTGCTGCGGCGCCATGACCCTCGAAGGTGCACCGCACCTCAAGGCCGAGCACCTGCCCGTCTTTGACTGCGCCAACCCCTGCGGCAAGACCGGCAAGCGCGCACTGTCTGTCGACAGCCACATCCTGATGCTGGCCGCCGCCCAGCCCTTCATCTCGGGCGCGATCTCCAAGACGATCAACATGCCCAACAACGCGACGGTGCAGGACTGCGCCGACGCCTACATGAAGTCCTGGAAGCTGGCACTGAAGGCCAACGCACTCTATCGCGATGGCTCCAAGCTGTCCCAGCCGCTGACCTCGAGCATCCTGGCCACCGAAGACGAGCAGGACGACCTCCTCGAGCAGCTGCCGGAGATGTCCCACAGCGCGCGCGCGCAGGCCGTCGCCGAGCGCATTGTCGAGCGCGTCATCGAGATCGCCAAGCACGAGCGCGAGAAACTGCCCCAGCGCCGCAAGGGCTACACACAGAAGGCGACGGTGGGCGGCCACAAGGTCTACCTGCGCACGGGCGAATACGACGACGGCCGGCTGGGCGAGATCTTCATCGACATGCACAAGGAAGGCGCCGCCTTCCGCAGCCTGATGAACAATTTCGCAATCGCCATCTCGATCGGCCTGCAGTACGGCGTGCCGCTGGACGAATACGTGGAGGCCTTCACCTTCACGCGCTTCGAGCCGGCCGGCATCGTCACCGGCAACGACTCGATCAAGAACGCGACCTCGGTACTCGACTACATCTTCCGCGAGCTGGCGGTCTCCTACCTGGGCCGCCATGACCTGGCCCACGTGGTTCCCGGCGGCGACGACTCCGAGATCGGCGGCGGCGACGGCGAGAGCAAGCGCCCCGCCCCGACCGCGCCCAGCGCATCCAAGATCGTCTCGGCCGGCCTCGTGCGCGGCCAGATCCCCCAGCAACTCGTCGTCCTCGATGGCGGCCAGGCGCTGAAGGTGGAGACGATGATGATGACGGCCACGAGCGAGATCGCCCTCGAGGCGACGCGCAACAATCCGGTGGCCCACGCCATCGAGGTCGTCGAGCGCGAGGTTCAGATTTCGGCCTCCTCAACCCGGGTCCGCAAGATCCAGGAAGCCCGCATCAAGGGCTACGAGGGTGATGCATGCGGCAACTGCGGGAACTTCACGCTGGTGCGCAATGGCACCTGCCTCAAGTGTGACAGCTGCGGCACCACGACGGGCTGCAGCTAGACAGGCATGAAGACTTTCCGCGGGAGCCCAACAAAAACAACAGGCTCCCGCGGCTGGTGGGACAGTCAGGACATCATGGGACAACAGAAATGATCATCTGCTCCAGACAGGAAGACAACGGATCGACCCGCGAATTCCTCATCGACGAGGACGATGGCCGCGAGATCTGCGTCAAGACGCATGCAGGCCATGACGGCGACTGGTCGGCGGCAGGCTTCCTCACCCGCTCCCGGCACGGCATCGAGGTGGCGGTCTCAAGCCCGCTGGCCCGCGGCCAGTTCGTGAAGCTCGATCGCACCTTCCGCAACGAGATCGCAGCCCTGCAGGCCCTGGCGGTCAGCTACCATCCGAACTGAACCGCGGGCTCAGGCGCGCCACAGCAGGTTCGCCAGCGCCAGTCGCGCCACGCGCCCGGCTGGCGACACCACCCGCACCGCGGTGGGCGCGTCTGTCCTCGACAGGGCCGGTCGTGCCAGCGTCGCCAGCGCAAGCGCCGGCATGGCCGCGCGGGGAAAGCGCGCGCGATTGACCTCACCCAGCGCCACCCGCATGCGCACCCGCACGTCGTCGAACACCCGCTCCACGCCCCCGACGCCAGCGCCGGCGAACACATCCTCCTCGTTCAGCCCCTGCGCGATCAGCGGCTTCAGCGGCAGCCGAAGCCGCCGGTGTCGCCGCCAGTAATCGAAGGACCGCAACTGCAGCGCCGCGCCGGACGCAATCCCGGCCGCATCGCAGGCCGCGTCAGCCCGGGCATCTGCACCCAGCACCCGCGCCATGAGCCGCATCAGCCCGCCCCGCGTCTCGCGCGCATGGGCCTCGAACTGCGCCATGTCGGAAAACGGGATTGGCTCGCACTCCAGGCCATGGGCGTCGATCATGGCATCAAGAACCGCCCGTGGCAGTGCATGCCGGCTTGCCACCGCCTCAAGCGCCTGAACCACGGGGGAGGCCACAGCCCGCCCCTCGAACAGCGCCGCCACCTGCTCGCGCCACCAGGCATAGCGGATCTGGGCAATCATCGGCTCCTTGACCTGCGAAGCCACGCGCGCAAGTTCGACCGACAGGCGCATGAGTGCCAGCACCTCCTCCCGCCGCGCCGCCGGGACAAAGAACGACGCCACATGCAGGTCGGGATCCAGGACCTCGAGGTCCTCGCTGGGCGTCTCTTCAGGCATGGCGGTTCCGAGAAAAAGGGGCCGCGCCAGGAACGGCGCGACCCCCTGGGTGGTATGCCAATACGGCCTTAGCCGAGGTTCTGCATGCCGACCATGGCAAACAGCATCGGCACCGAGAGCATGAAGTTCGTGCGCGAGAACAGCATGGCGGTCCGGCCATGGGCGGCGCGCTGGTCCTTGCTCAGGTCCGGGAACTTGTTGTCGATATTCAGGGCCTTCTGCTGGTTCGGCCAGATCACGAACCAGACATTGAACCACATGATCGTGCCCAGCCACATACCGATGCCGATCAGCGTCGTCGACGGTGTCGCAAAGCCGTCAGTCGCACCCAGCGTGATCGCACCGATGAGGTAGTCGTTAAGCCAGGCGAGGATCAGGCCAGTGGCGATCGTCACCATGGCAGCCCAGCGGAAGTACCAGAGCGCCTCGGGGGCGATGAACTTCGAAATCGCCGGCTTCTGCTCGTCGGGGATCTTCGGCATCGTGGGGATCTGGACGAAGTTGAAATAATAAAGCAGCCCGATCCAGAGGATGCCGGCCAGCACGTGCAGCCAGCGGAAGACGAATTGCCAGAACAGCGTCCCGCCCAGGACCGCGGTGATGGAGTACTGCCCGACGAGCAGGAAGATGAACAGCACCACGAAGGCCAGCACGAAGCCGGCAATGATCGTGTTGCGCAGGTTGGTCAGCAAATTGGCCACGGCGATGCACTCCCCTGAAATTTGGGCCGGCGACAGGCAGCGTCGCCGCCCGACTCGATTGCGGCAAGTGAAACAATACACGCTGGCGCCAAGTCAATCTCGGGGGAGTGTTATTAACCCCGAGCGCACTGGGTCCATTGGCACGCGACCGCGTCGTCGCGGCCGCCGCTAGACCGGAATGGCCGTGCGCCGCTTGGACCTGACCCACCACCAGACCTGCAGGCGGGTGACATAGATGGCCGTGAACATCGACGTCAGGATGCCCAGCACCAGCGCGACGGCAAAGCCGCGCACAGGACCGGAACCCACCTGGAGCAGGATCAGGCCCGCCAGGATCGTCGTGAGGTTCGAGTCGATGACGGTTGTCATGGCGCGCGAGAAGCCGGTGTCGATGGCCGCCATGATGGTCTTGCCATTGCGCTGCTCCTCGCGGATGCGTTCATAGATCAGCACATTCGCGTCCACCGCCATGCCCATCGTCAGCACGAAAGCCGCGATGCCGGGAAGCGTCAGCGTCGCACCCACCGCCGTCATCAGCCCGAGCAGCAGGACGATGTTTGTTACCAGCGCAACATTGGCAAAGATACCGAACAGGCGATACTGCAGCAGCATGAAGCCGACGACCAGCACAAGGCCCGCCAGCGCCGAATAAAGTCCGGCCTCGACAGACTCCGCGCCTAGCTCAGCGCCGACCAGCCGCTGGTCTTCAGCCTTGAGCGGCACAACAAGCGCACCCGAATTCAGCAGCACCGCGGTCTCGTTCGCCTCCTCAATGGTGAAGTCACCCTCGATGATGCCCGATCCACCCAGGATCGGCCCGCGGATGTTCGGCGCCGTGATGACGGCGCCATCGAGCACCGCCGCAAATCGCCGCCCCACATTGTCGCGCGTCACGTCGGCAAAGCGCCGCGCACCCTGCGCGTTGAATTCAAAGGCAATGATCGGCAGCGACGTCTCGGAACTGAATGTACCCTGCGCCCGGTTGAGCATGTCACCCGTGATGACCGCGCGCTCCTTGATGACGATGGGAACCTCGCGCGCACCCGCACCACGGCCCAACGTCTCCTTGAGCAGCTTCGTCCCCGGCGGAATGCGCCCTGCCTGCATGTCGGCCAGCGAGACCGTGTCATCGACCATGTGGAACGTGAGCTTCGCCGTCGCGCTGCCACGCTTGATGATGTCCTGCGGATCCGTCGCGCCGGGAACCTGCACGATGATGCGGCGTTCACCCTGCGGCTGAATCGTCATCTCGCGCGTGCCATCCGGATCGATGCGCTTGCGCAGGATTTCCTGGCTCTGCGCCATGGCATTCGCACGCAACTGCTCGACGCCGACCGGGGTGATCTTCAGTTCGGCATTGCCTGTGTCCGATACTGTCACGTCGAATTCGTTCGACGAGACGCCCGCCACGCCACCTGCCACCGGGTTCGACAAGCCCTTGAGGAAGGTCCGCGCCGCCTCGATGGATGCGGTCTCGGTAATCTGCACCCTGACCGCATCGTCGGTGGACGAAAGGCCGGAATAGGTGATCTTTTCCTTGCGAAGCCCGCGGCGGATCTCTTCGAGCATATTCTGCAGACGGTCCTTCACCGCGACCTCGATCTGCGCCTCGAACAGCACATAGACCCCACCCTGCAGGTCAAGGCCATACGTGACCGGCTTCGATGGCAGGAAGCCTGCCGTCCGCTGGATCGTTTCGCGCATGTCCGCGGGCAGGAAATTGGGCAGGGCCGTGAAGAAACCGAACACGCATATCAGAAGGATCGTGACGATCTTCCAGGGTTGCATCTGCAGCATGATTGAAGCCCGCCTCCGGTCCGTCGATCGTTACTTCTTGTCTTCGGCCTTGGCGGGCGTGTCGCCCGTGGCGTCTGTCTTGGTGCGTACATCCAGCAGCGTTTGCTTGACCACCTTCACGCGGACCTCGTCGGCAATCTCGACCATGATCTCGTTGCCTTCCAGAACCTTGACCACCTTGCCCACGATACCACCCGCGGTCACGACCACATCGCCCCGGCGGACATTGTCCACCATGGCCCCATGCGCCTTGCGGCGCTGCTGCTCGGGCCGGATGACAAGGAAGTACATGATCGGAATCACAAGCAGGATCCAGCCGATGGAAGCGAACGCATCGGCGAGCCCCGAGGAACCCGTGGCTCCCTGGGCATAGGCAGGAGAGATGAACATGCGAGGGCCGTGCCGTTAACTGTTTGATCTGACGAAGGACATGAGGGCGGGGACTATAGCTTTCAACGGCATCAATGCAACAACGGGCAGAAATGGTCACACCCCTCCCCCTTGGCAGAACCCAAAAGCCTGAAAAAGCGGTTGGATTGTCTTGGGCAAGCGCCGGCGGATAATGTGCCGCTTCACGCGTTACCGTCCGAATCCCGAGCCCCCCGGAGCCCCCATGACGACCGGCAGCAACCAAGACCTCCTTGTCCGGATTGCGGCCGCGCTCGAGCGCCTGGCCCCCCCACCCCCGCCCAAGCCCGACTGGAGCGCCGCTGATGCCTTCGTGTGGGAAGGATCCCTGATGGCGCTGAAGCCTGTCGGCGAGGTGGCACGCGTTCCCATCGGCCTGCTCAAGGGCATTGACGCCCAGCGCGACATCCTGCTGGCCAACACGCGCCGCTTTGCCGCCGGCCTGCCCGCCAACAACGCCCTGCTTTGGGGCGCGCGGGGCACGGGCAAGAGCGCGCTCGTGAAGGCCGCGCACGAGGCCGTCCGCGCCGAGGGGAACCTCGGCCTGAAACTTGTCGAGATCCATCGCGACGAAGTCGGCACCATGGGCCACCTGCTCGCCGTGCTCGCGGGTGCTCCCGTGCAGGCGATCCTGTTCTGCGATGACCTGTCCTTCGACAGTGGCGACGGCACGTACCGCGCGCTCAAGACGCTGCTCGATGGTGGCATCGCCGGGCGCCCCCCCAACGTGATGTTCTACGCCACGTCGAACCGGCGTCACCTGATGCCGCAGGAGATGATCGACAACGAGCGCGCCTCGGCGATACATCCTGGCGAGGCGATCGAGGAAAAGGTCTCGCTGTCCGATCGCTTCGGCCTGTGGCTCGGGTTCCACAACATCACGCAGCAGGACTACATAGCCATGGTCGAGGCCTACGCCCGCCACTTCGCACTGGACATTCCGCCGGCCGAACTCAAGCGGCGCGCGATCGAATGGTCAATGACCCGCGGCAGCCGCTCGGGCCGCGTCGCCTGGCAGTTCATCGAGGATCTTGCAGGCGAGCTTGGTCAGCGGCTCGCGGTCTCGGTCACCAGGTAGGGAGCCGGATCGACGGCCTTGCCGCTCCGGCGGATCTCGAAATGCAGCTGCGGCTTCGAAACAACCCCGGAGGCCCCAACCGTGGCGATTTTCTGCCCGCGCTTGACGCGGTCCGCCTTGCTGACAAGGAGCCGCTCATTATGCGCATAGGCGGTGATGTAGCCGCTTGAGTGGCGGATCAGCAGCAGGTTCCCGTAGCTGCGCAATTCGTTGCCTGCATAGACCACCTCGCCCTCGGCAGCCGCCCTCACGGGCGTGTCCGCGTCGGCGGCGATATTGATGCCATCGTTGCGCTGTCCACTGCCCATTTCACCGAATCGCGCAATGACCGGGCCGCGCACAGGCCACATGAAGCTGCGCGAGGGTTTGCCGACGGCTTCCGCCTGCGCACCAGTCTTGCGACTTTCTTCACCGCCGCGCGGCAGGACGGGAACGACACGCTCGCGCGTGGTGCTGGCGGAACGATCGCCGGCGACCGGCCCTGAATAGGGCGCATCGAGATCGCGCTGTGACGAGGGTCCGGCGCCGCCTGCCGACGCAAGCTGGGGCCGCACGGGGCGATGGATCATCCGTCCGCGGTTGCGCGGGATCTGGATTCGCTTGCCCACGCGCAGGTAATCGGGATCATCAAGCCGGTTCACATCAAGGATGGCATCCGGCGACACACCGAAGTCACGCGCGATCGACGTCAGCGTGTCGCCGGGCTGCACGCGATAGGTCGTGGTCTCGGCCGACTGCAGGCGCGGCTTCGCATACACGGGCCACGAGCGGCTCGTGTCGATGGCTGCACACGCGCCTGCCGAGAGGACCACGGCCGCAGCGACAAGCACGCGGACTGTCTTCCCGGCCGAAACGCGAGCGGTGCAGCGACGGCGCGGATCATCCCGACGCTCCATCACGCTTTGCTACGCCTTCCAGCATCGGCACGAACTTTACGGGCAAAAGATCCGTGCTCTGAAACCCCTGTGCCGACCGTCTTGTGCGGACTAGCACCTGCCCATGGCCACTACGATCAACAGGAATAATCATCTGCCCCTTAACATGGAGTTGAGCGAGCAGGTCCGCTGGCGGCGCTTCGGGCACGGCACCCCACACGATGATGCGGTCAAACGGCGCTTGTCCGGGCCATCCGCGCGTTCCATCGCCAATTCTGTAGTCGACATTAAAAAGGAGTAATTTCCTGAGCCGCTCCTGCGCACGTCGTGCGAGAACCTCAAGTCTTTCGATTGCGTAAACACGTTTGGAAAGTTTCGAAAGGATCGCTGCCGGATAGCCCGATCCTGTCCCCACTTCCAGAACGCGCAAGCCTGGCTTCAGTTCGAGGCTCTGGATCATGAAGGCAATCAGGAAGGGCTGCCCGATGGACTGGCCTTCCTCGATGGGAAGCGAGACATTGTCGAAGGCGCGGTCACGGAACACCTCGGGCACGAAGGCATCGCGCGGCGTCGTCTCGATCGCCGAGAGCACGTCGCTGTCCGAAATGCCACCCCGACGCAGCTCCATCAGGAGCTGGATCATGCGCACATCGGTGACCATCGGGGCCTTCCGCCGTCAGAGCAGCGAGGAAACTGCGCCGTCGAGTTGCGGGACCAGCGCCTGGCGCGCCCGCTCCTCGGTCAGGTTCAGGTGCAGCGGTGTCACCGAAATGCGGCCATCATAGATGGCGCGCAGGTCCGTGCCCTCTGGCGGGTTGCTGAGCAACCTCGAGAAGCCCAGCCAGAAATAGGGCACGCCCCGCCCGTCGACCCGCTCGAGGATATTGGTGAGCGACTGGTCGCGCTTGCCCTGCGACGTCACCTCGACGCGCGAGACGTCCTCGGGCCGGCGATCGGGGAAATTCACGTTGATCAGCACGTCGCGCGGCCACTTCACCGCCAGAAGGCGCCTGATGACGGGCGCACCAAACTTCTCGCAGCACTCCCAACGCACCTCGCGTCCTTCTTCATAGCTGTAGGCCTGGCTGAGCGCGATCGCGGGAATGCCCAGCGCCGTGCCTTCCATGGCCGCCGCAATCGTGCCCGAATAGGTCACGTCATCGGCAATGTTGGCTCCCCGGTTCACGCCGGACAGGACAAGATCGGGACGTTGGTTCTTCAGGATGTGGTTGATGGCCAGCAGGACGCAGTCGGTCGGCGTGCCTTGCACCGCGAAGCGGCGCTTGTCCAGTTCGCGGACCCGCAGCGGGCTTGTGAGGGTCAGCTTGCGCGAGGCGCCGCTTTCCTCTGTCTCGGGCGCAACGATCCACACATCGTCCGACAGCGAGCGGGCAATCTTTTCCAGCGACGCAAGGCCGGGTGCATTGATGCCGTCATCATTCGACAGCAGGATCCGGATCGGGAGTTTCTCGTCAGCCATGGGGTTTGATGGTTTCCTCTCCGCCCATGTAGGGCCGCAGCACCGCGGGGATCGAAATGGATCCATCGGCCTGCTGATAATTCTCAAGCACGGCAATCAGCGTGCGGCCGACCGCAAGGCCCGACCCGTTCAGCGTGTGCACGAAGCGGTTCGACTTTCCGTCCGCCGGCTTGTAGCGCGCATTCATGCGCCGCGCCTGGAAGTCACCACAGTTCGAGCAACTCGAGATCTCGCGGAACGCATTCTGCCCCGGCAGCCAGACCTCGATGTCATGCGTGCGCTGCGCGGCAAAGCCCATGTCACCCGTCGAAAGAACCATCGTGCGGTGCGGCAACTCGAGGCGCTTGAGCACCTCCTCGGCACAGGCTGTCATGCGCTCGTGCTCGGCGACCGACTGCTCCGGCGTCGTGATCGAGACAAGCTCCACCTTCGAGAACTGGTGCATGCGGATCATGCCGCGCGTATCGCGCCCGGCAGCGCCCGCCTCCGAGCGGAAGCAGGGCGTCCACGCCGTGAAGCGCAGCGGCAGCTGGCTCTCGTCGAGGATCATTTCGCGCACCTGGTTGGTCAGCGGCACCTCGGACGTCGGGATCAGCCAGAAACCATTGGTCGTCCCGAACTGCTCCTCGCGGAACTTCGGCAGCTGCGCCGTGCCATACATCGCCTGGTCGCGAACAAGGAAGGGTGGCACCACCTCCTCGTAGCCGAACGTGCCCGTATGCAGGTCCAGCATGAAATTTGCCAGCGCCCGCTCGAGGCGCGCAAGCTGGCCACGCAGGATGACGAAGCGCGTGCCCGACATCTTTGCAGCAGCCTCGAAATCCATGAGGCCCAGCGTCTCGCCGATCTCGAAATGCTGGCGCGCGGCAAAATTGACCTGTCGCGGCGTACCCCACCTGCGCATTTCCTGGTTCGCCGTCTCGTCCGCCCCGTCGGGCACATCCGCGGCCGGCAGGTTCGCAAGCGTGCCCAGGATCTCGTTGAGGGCCTCCTCGCTCTCGCGGACCCTGAGCTCCATCGCGGGGATCTCGTCCTTCAGCCGCGCCACCTCGGCCATCAGGCGCTGCGCCTCGGCCTCGTCCTTCTTCGCCTTGGCCTGACCGATCTTCTTCGAGGCATCGTTGCGCGCCGAGAGAAGTTCCTGGTGGCGTGCAGTCGAACTGCGCCACGCCTGGTCAAGCTCGAGGATCTGCCGGGCCTGGGCCTCAAGGCCCCGGCGGCGAAGGCCTGCATCGAAACCGGCGGGGTTCTCGCGGATGTAGCGTATGTCGTGCATGGACTGCCTGCTGGCTGTTGGGGCGGTTCTTAGCCGCTCGGCCCGCCCGCCACAACTGGGCTAAACCGCCTCGTCCGCGCTTTTGGACGCGTCTTCACGCCGCTTCTCGATCAGCCGCACGCTCCAGATCGACCCCTCGTAGAGCAGGCACAGGGGCACCGCGAGCGCGAACTGGCTCATGATATCCGGCGGCGTCAGCACGGCGGCCAGCACGAAGGCAAAGACGATGGCAAAGCGCCGGTTCCGCCGCAGGAAGTCCGAACTGACAATCCCGACCCGGCCCAGCAGCGTCAGCAGGACCGGCAGCTGGAAACTGAGCCCGAAGGCAAATATCAGGGTCATGATCAGGTCGAGATAATCCGAGACCTTCGCCTCAAGCTGGATGGGCAGGGTCCCCGCGCCGCCCGGGCTTTCAAACCCGAGGAAAAACTGGATCGCCACCGGCATCAGGCCGAAATAGACCAGTGAGGCCCCCGCGATGAACAGCACGGGGGTAGCGACAAGGAACGGCAGGAAGGCGGCCTGCTCGTTGCGATAAAGGCCCGGCGCCACGAACATCCAGATCTGCACCGCCACCATCGGAAACGACAGGCAAAGCGCGCCGAAGGCCGCGACCTTGAGATAGGTGAAGAAGGTCTCGTAAAGCGCCGTGAAGATCATGCGCCGCCCGGGCTGCCCCTCCATCGCCGCAGCCAGAGGATGTGTCAGGAAGGCATAGATCTGCTCGGCGAAGGCATAGCAGATGCCGAAGGCCACCACGAAGGTCAGCAGCGACCAGATCAGCCGCTGGCGCAGCTCGATCAGGTGGTCGAGCAGCGGCGCCCGCGAGGCCTCGATATGAGCCTCCTCATCCTTGCCCGTCTGCCCGCTCATGTCTGGCTGCTTGCCCCTGTTGGGGCAGCCGGGGCCGGCACGGCCTCGGGCGCTGCGGCCACCGCCTTCGGTGCGGCGGGATCCGGCGTGGTGGCTGCCGCGTCGGTTTTCGCCGCGGCGGCATCGGCCTTTGGCGCTTCTGCGGCAAGGTCACCGCGCATCAGGTCCGCCTCCAGCTTTTCGAACTCCGGCACACGGGTCATGTCGCGGAATTCGCGCTTCATCTCATCGACATCCGACTGGCGCATCATCTCGTCAATGTGGGACTGGAACTCCTGCGCCATCAGGCGCGCCTTGGCCATCCACTGCCCCGCCACCCTGAAGGCTTGCGGCAGGTCCTTCGGACCGATCACGACCAGCGCGACGATCGCGATGACGACAAGTTCACTCCAGCCAATGTCGAACATGAAACGGCCGCGCGCTCAGTTCTTCTTGTCGTTCGCGTCCTTGTTGGCCGGCTCGATGTTCTTGTCCTCATCCGACAGCCCCTTGCGGAAGCTGCGAATGCCACGCGCGACATCACCCATGACCTCGGAGATGCGGCCACGGCCACCAAAGAGCAGCATCACAATCACGGCCACGACAAGCCAGTGCCAGATCGAAAAACTTCCCATGACGAAAATCCTCAAGGCCGCGCGCAAGGAGACAGGCAACAGGGGGGCGGCTCATCCACGATGCCGATTGTCCCAAAACCGGCAGCGCCGCGCAATGACCGAGAAAGGCAGCGCGGCCCCATTTCCACGCAGTCCCGTGGGCAATGCCCCGGTTAACGAACGCTCATCGTTCGTCTGGACCCGCCGCATCAGGCTCGAAGGTATCGCCTTCGTCGCCGGCGAGCAGCGGATCCTCGTCCTGCGCCAGCGTGTCCGACGGCGAGGGCACGATGAACGCCGCCGGAATGCGTCCCTCGAGCAGCCCGGCCGCCCTGAGTTCTTCGAGGCCCGGCAGGTCCGAAACCTTGTCGAGGCCGAAATGCATCAGGAAGGCATCCGTCGTGCCATAGGTCACCGGGCGCCCTGGCACACGGCGCCGGCCCCGCATCCGGATCCATCCGATCTCGAGCAGGATGTCGAGCGTTCCCTTGCTCATGGTCACGCCGCGAATGTCCTCGATCTCGGCGCGCGTCACAGGCTGGTGATAGGCGATGATCGCAAGCGTCTCCATCGCCGCCTTCGACAGGCGCTTCTGCTCGACCGCATTGCGCTGGAGCAGGCCCGCGAGGTCCGGCGCCGTGCGAAACATCCAGCGCCCGGCCACGCGCACCAGGTTGACCCCGCGACCGGCATAGGTCTTCTCGAGTTCACACAGCAGTGCCGGAACGTCGGCATCCGGCGGCAGGCGTTCCACCAGGGTCGCCTCGTCAAGCGGCTCGCTCGCCGCAAAGAGCACGGCCTCGAGCATGCGCAGTTGCGCCGCCTCGGGCGTCAGCCGCTCGCCGGCAGGTGCCTCCGGCGGGTGCAGGAGCTGCGCGTCGTCATCCCGCGCGTCTTCAGGCGCGCGTTGCGGCAACCCGTTCATGGCGTGGCCTCGTTTGCGGTATCGGGAGACGCCGGCTTGAAGCGCACATAGACTGGCGCGAACGGTGCCATCTGCCGCAGCTCCACCTGCCCGTCACGCGCCATCTCGAGCGTCGCCGACAGCGTGCTCGCAAGACCCGACCGGCGCGAGCGCCCCTTGCTGAAATCAGCTGGCAGCAGCGCATCGATCACCGACCAGTCCATCACCGCGCCGATCATCCGCTCAAGCCGCCGCCGCGCATCCTCGATGGCAAGGACCCGCAGCTTCTGGATCTCGTAGGTCGCATGCGCGATCTTCTTGACGCGCTGCGTCGAATAGGCCTTGAGCAGGTCGATCAGCGTGTCTGCATGACGCGGTGTCTTGATCACGCGGATACCCTCGGGCGATCCGCGCCAGAACACCTCGCTGCCCAGCCTGTCGCGCGCCATCAGCCTGGCCGCGGCAATGCGGATGGCCTCGAGCCGCTGCAGGCGCAGCGTGAGCCGCTCCGCGAGTTCATCGGCCGACGGCTCGCCCGGCTTGTCATCCTGCGGCAGCAGCAGGCGCGACTTCAGGTACGCAAGCCACGACGCCATCACCAGGTAATCCGCCGCCAGGTCAAGCTGCCGGATGCGCGCGGCTTCGATGAAAGAAAGATACTGCTCGGCAAGCGCCAGGATCGACATGCGCCTGAGGTCCACCTTCTGCACGCGCGCCAGTGCCAGAAGCACGTCGAGCGGGCCCTCATAGCCCTCCACGTCGACGATGAGCGCCTCGCCCTCCGCGACTTCAAATCCGTCCGTCACCGCGGCGGGGCCCTGCATCGTCTAGGCGCCCAGCGCGCCGTCGACGCGCGCGGTGGTGGCCGCGATGTCGAAGGGCCTGGGCCGTGACAGCATGGCAAGCGCACGCTGCGCGCGCTCCATCGCCTTGCCGCTGAGCATCGGCGCGGCCTCGGCAATCTCGCGCATCTCGTCCATGTTGCGCGTGCAGTGCAGGATCATGTCGCAGCCCGCCGCAATCGAGGCCTTCGTCCGCTCGGACAGCGTTCCCTTGAGCGCCCGCATGGTCAGGTCATCGGTCATCAGCAGCCCGTCGAAGCCGATGAAGCCGCGCACGACCTCGTCGATGACCTTCTTGCTCGTTGTCGCCGGCGCGGCCGGATCGATCGCGGAAAAGACGACATGCGCCGTCATGCCCAGAGGCGCCCGCGCCAGCGCCCGGAACGGGGTGAAGTCGGTCCGCTCCAGTTCCTCGCGCGAGGTGTCGACGACCGGAAGCTCCATGTGGCTGTCCGCCCGCGCCCGCCCGTGGCCAGGCAGGTGCTTGATCACCGGAAGCACGCCGCTGTCGGTCATGCCGTCGATCACGGCCTGCCCCAGCGAGGCGACCACCCAGGGATCATTCGCAAAGGCGCGGTCGCCGATGATGTTGTGCGCCCCCTCGACCGGCACGTCGACGCACGGCGTGCAGTCCACGTTGATGCCAAGGTCCTGGAGTTCGGCCGCCATGAGGCGCGCATTGTCATAGGCGAGGTCGCGCGCCGCCCGCGGGTTCTGCCGGCTGATGGTGCCAAAGGCGGCCGCTGCCGGCCGCGCCCTCCAGTTCGGCGCCCTGAGCCGCTGTACACGCCCACCCTCCTGGTCAACCAGGATCGGCGCGTCCTGCCGGCCCAGCAACGCACGCATGGATGACGTCAGACGGCGCACCTGCTCCGGCGAGCCGCAGTTGCGGCCGAAGAGAATGAAGCCCCAGGGCTGGACTGCGCGGAAGAAGGCGACCTCATCGGCCGTCAACTCATGCCCGTCACATCCGAAGATGACTGCACGCACCGACATTGAAAACTGCTTCCGCGAGGGACAACGGGACGGGACCACAAGGCCCCATCCCCTGCGCTTAGATCACTTCCCGACCGGCATGCAAGCGCCGCCGCCGGCAATGATCTCGTCGCATGCCGCCTTGGCCGCGGATTTGTCGGGAAAACCGACGACCCTGAGGCGGAAAAGCTCACCCTTGCCCTCAACCTGCACCGGCAGGAAGCGCGGCGCATAGGGCCCGAGCAGGGCCTCGTGCCTGCCTTTGATGCGCGACCACTGGTCGGCCGCCTGCTTGGCGGACGGGAACGCGCCAAGCTGGATGCCGATACCACTCGACGCTGCCGGCGGCGGCGCCTCGGCCACGGCAACTGGCGCCTCCGGGACGATCTGAGGGGCGGGCGCAGGCACAACCGCCGCCGGCGCGGTACGCACGAGCGGCTTGGGCGCGGCCGGAACGGCAACTGCGGGTGCGGCAGCAGGCGGGCGCGCCGGCACGGCAGCTACAGCTGCAGGCGGGGTTGCATCCCGCACCACCGGTCCTTCGACCTCGACTTTCGGTGCCGCGGGATCGGTCAGCTGCACGGTCGGATCCATGCGGGGATCAAGAGGAACGGCCTCCGGGGGACCACCCTGCCCACCCTGCTCACTGTCCTCGAGAACGTCCTGGGTCGTTGGCGCCTCGCGATCGACGCCCGGCGCAGGATCCGTGCTGGGAGCCGCCGGGGCCGCAGCATCCTCGGCCCATAACTCGTCATAGGTTTTCTCGCCGCCCGTCGCCGATGGATCGTTCTGGGCCAAGCTGGTTCCGTCCGGCGCCTGGCGATACGGGCCCGCATCACCCTCGAGCACCGGCGGATTGCGGTCACGCTGTCCCTGGATCACGCCCTGGTTATAGGCAACCCATACGACGCCCGCAAAGGCAGCCACGACCACGAAGCCCAGCATCACGACCAGCGACCGGCTGCGCGGACGCTCCGGCTCGGTCTCGGTATCGTAGAGAAGCGCATCGTCGTACGGCGGCTCGTACAAATTTCGGTCCGGATTCACCATCGAACATTCCCCTTCTGACGCGCCCGCACGGGGGCAACCGACGCAACACGCAGCGAATCGCCGGCACCCGACTCGAATTACACACGGGACCCTTGAAATTTTGAAGCGTTTTCGCGCGTCACTCGTCGAGTTCGATCGCAAAAAGCCGACGGTGTTCCTGAAGTGCAAAACGATCCGTCATCCCCGCTATATAGTCCGACACCACGCGCGCCGTGCGAACGGATCTGGGGACATCGCAGAGTTGTGCCCAAGGGGTGGGCAGCACATCGGGCTCTGCCAGAAACAGTGCGAAGAGATCAGCAATCACCCGCTTCGCCTTCGACATCACGCGATTGACCTTGTAATGCCGATACATATGCGTGAACAGGAATGTCCTGAGCGCCTTGTCATGCGCCGTCATCGCCTGCGAAAACGCAACGACCGGACGGCCGCACATCCTCACATCCTCGGCGCTCCGTAAATTCAATTCAGCAACGCGCCGTCGCGTCTCCATGAGGGCGTCGTCCACCATGGCCGTGATCAAACGTCGCACGCATTCATAGACCAGCCGCGAGCGCTCAAGAGCCGGATAGGCGCGCATCACCTCAGAGAAGATCGGCCCCACCAGCGGCAGCGCCAGCAGGTCATCGACCGCAAACAGTCCCGCCCGCAGCCCGTCATCGATGTCATGATTGTTGTAGGCGATGTCATCCGACAGCGCCGCGACCTGCGCCTCGACGCTCGCGAACGTGTCGAGCCTCAGGTCGAACCCGGCATTGAACTCGACGATCGCCTCGGGTAACGGCTTGCCGCGCGACAGCGGCCCCACCAGCGGTCCGTTGTGCTTGACGATCCCCTCCAGCGCCTCCCACGTCAGGTTGAGCCCGTCGAACGTCGCATAGCGCTCTTCCAGCTTCGTCACGAGCTTCAGCGAATGGGCGTTGTGGTCGAACCCGCCATAGGGCGCCATCGCCGCCGCCAGCGCATCCTCGCCGGCATGGCCGAAGGGCGCATGTCCCAGGTCATGCGCCAGCGCCAGCGCCTCGGCCAGGTCCTCGTCCACCCGAAGCACGCGGCTGATCGAACGCGCGATCTGCGCGACCTCGAGGGAGTGCGTGAGCCGGGTCCGGTAATAGTCGCCCTCGTGATAGACGAAGACCTGCGTCTTGTGCTTCAGGCGCCGGAACGCGCCCGAATGGATGATCCGGTCCCGGTCGCGCATATAGGGCGTGCGCGTCAGGCTGTCGGAGTCCGGCCACTGCCGCCCCCGGCTCTCCGAGGGCCGCGACGCCAGGTGCGCCAGGTCCTGTCCGGCCAAAATTCCGCTCACGCCAAGGTCTCCTTGCCTCAAAAAGATGCGAATGGGCGCCATGGGCATTTGACTATCGCCGCCCGGCCCCTAAATAAGAGGATACAGTATTTGTCTTTCCATTGAGAGCGGTTAACCAAGCCTCATGAGCACGCCCTCCGTTTCCGTCTCCGACAAGGCCGCCGGCCGGATCGCTGCCCTGACCGCGGCGGAAGGCCCGCAGATGATGTTTCGCATCGCCGTCAATGGCGGCGGCTGCTCGGGCTACCAGTATGATTTCACCTTCGACGACACCCGCACCGGCGATGACATCCTCATCGAGAAGGATGGCGCCCGCGTGCTTGTCGACCTGGTGTCGCTCGAACTGCTCGGGGGCTCGGTGGTCGATTTCGTCGACGGCATCATGGGCTCGCATTTCGAGATCCGCAATCCGAACGCCAAGTCGTCCTGCGGCTGCGGCACCAGCTTCTCGGTCTGATCGCACGCCTCTGGCCACGGCGCCCCATCCGGCGTTAAATGCGGCCCATGAAAATCGCGACCTTCAACGTCAACTCCGTCAAGGCCAGGCTCGAGGCCGTCACCGGCTGGCTGCGCACGGCCAGCCCCGACGTGGCCTGCCTGCAGGAACTGAAATGCGAGGCCAAGGCCTTCCCGCGCGAGGCCTTCGAGAGCCTCGGCTACACCTGCGCCGTTCTCGGGCAGAAGACCTATAACGGCGTCGCCCTGCTGTCGAAGCACGGCATCGAGGACGTGCGCGAGGGCCTGCCCGGCGACGACACCGACGAACAGGCCCGCTACATCGAGGGCACGATCGTCACCAGGGCCGGCGCCGTGCGCGTCGCCTCGATCTACGCGCCCAACGGCAACCCCGTCGACAGCGAGAAGTTCCCCTACAAGCTCGCCTGGATGGACCGCCTCATCGCCCACGCCAGGCGCCTGCTGAAGGACGAGGAACCCCTCGTGCTCGCCGGCGACTACAACATCATCCCCACGCCCGACGACGTCTGGGACCCCGTGGCCTGGAAAGACGACGCCCTCTTCAGGATGGAATCGCGCCGCAAGCTGCGCGAACTCGTCAATCTCGGCCTCACCGACGCCTTCCGCGCCTGCAACGCCAAGCCCCACCAGTACACCTTCTGGGACTACCAGGCCGGCGCCTGGGCCAAGGACCACGGCATCCGCATCGACCACCTCCTCCTCTCCCCCCAGGCCGCCGACCACCTCAAGGCCGCCGGCATCGACCGCAAGCTCCGGGGACAGGACAAACCATCCGACCATGTGCCGGTGTGGTGCGAGTTGAAGCTGTGACACCCGTCAGACAGGGGGCGGCAAATCCCGAACGAACTCCCTCCCCCGCGCGTGCCGCGCGGGTACTCCCTCGCAAGCGAGGGAGAGACGCGACTTTCTTTTCTCCCTCACGAAGTGAGGGAGTACCCGCGCGAAAGCGCGGGGGAGGGAGTTCCTCTCCAACGCTCCAATCCTGTCATCAACACACGCCACCAATCGCGTTCCGCGATTGGGCTCGTACAACGGCCGCGCAGCCGCGCCAGCTCCGTTATGCCCCTCCATCCCGTCATGGCCGCGCGACGCGGCCATGACGGTGTTGAAGAACGGGGTGGAGGGAAGGAGTTGCCAGACGCAGGGCGCCCTCAGATATCCGCGTACACATGCCCCTCGGCCTTGCCGCCAGGATGGGTCACCGCTCCGGCTCGCGCTGGACCGACCGTCAGCGTGTATTTGTGCAGCACGCCCGATGTGTAGATCGTTGAACGCGGCTTCCATTCCGCGCGTCGCTTCGCCAGCGCGTCCGCCGACAGTTCGACATCCAGCGTCCCCCTCTCCGCATCGATGACGATGATGTCGCCATCCTTGATCAGTCCGATCGGCCCTGCCTCCGCCGCCTCCGGCCCCACATGGCCGATACACAGCCCGCGCGTGGCGCCCGAGAAGCGCCCGTCAGTGATCAGCGCGTAGTGCTCGCTCTCGCCCTGCCCATAGAGTGCCGCCGTCGTCGACAGCATCTCGCGCATGCCCGGGCCGCCCTTCGGCCCCTCGTAGCGGATGACGATCACATCGCCGCGCTGGATGCGCCGTTCCTGCACGGCGGCGAACGCGTCTTCCTCGCAGTCGAAGCAGCGCGCCGGTCCACGGTGCTTCAGATGCGCAAGCCCCGCCACCTTCACGATCGCCCCATCGGGTGCCAGGCTCCCGCGCAGGCCCACCACGCCACCCGTCGGCGACAGCGGGTTCGACAGCGGCCGGATCACGTCCTGCTTCGGGTTGAAGGTCACGTCCTTGAGGTTCTCGGCCAAGGTCTTGCCCGTGACCGTCATGCAGTCGCCATGCAGGTAACCGCCATCGAGCAACACCTTGAGCAGCGCCGGAACGCCGCCCGCTTCGTACATGTCCTTCGCCACATAGCGCCCGCCCGGCTTCAGGTCGGCGATATAGGGCGTCTTCTTGAAGACTTCCGCCACGGCAAACAGGTCGAAATCGATGCCGCATTCATTCGCGATCGCCGGCAGGTGAAGCACGGCGTTTGTTGAGCCACCTGTCGCCGCGACCACGACGGCCGCATTCTCCAGCGCCTTTCGCGTGACGATGTCGCGGGGACGGATGTTGCGCGCGAGCAGTTCCATCACCGCCTTTCCGCTGAGCGTCCCGTAGTCATCGCGTGACGTATACTCCGCGGGCGGCCCCGCCGAGAACGGCAGAGCCAACCCCATCGCTTCCGACACGCAGGCCATCGTGTTCGCCGTGAACTGGCCACCGCACGCGCCCGCCCCCGGGCAGGCATTGCACTCGAGCTCCTTCAGGTCTTCGTCCGACAGCGTGCCCGCCGCATGCTGGCCAACGCCTTCGAAGATGTCGACGACCGTGACGTCCCGGCCCTTGAACTTGCCAGGCAGGATCGAGCCGCCATACATGAACACCGACGGCACGTTGAGGCGCACCATCGCCATCATCAGTCCCGGCAGCGACTTGTCGCAACCCGCGAGACCCACGATCGCGTCATAGCAATGGCCGCGAACGGTGAGCTCAACCGAATCCGCAATCACGTCGCGGCTGACGAGCGACGACTTCATGCCCTGGTGGCCCATGGCAATGCCGTCCGTCACCGTGATGGTGCAGAACTCGCGCGGCGTGCCACCGGCGCTCTTCACGCCCGCCTTCACCGACTGCGCCTGGCGCATCAGCGCAATGTTGCAGGGCGCGGCCTCGTTCCAGCACGACACCACGCCGACGAAGGGCTGGGCGATCTCTTCCGCCGTAAGCCCCATCGCATAATAATAAGACCGGTGCGGCGCCCGCGCCGGCCCCTCGGTCACGTGGCGGGACGGCATCTTCGACTTGTCGAATGTGGTCATGGCGTTCTCGTGCAGCGTGCAGGATGCATCTGCTTAGCGCGCCGGCGCGAGCCTGTCACCCGGCGTGCGCGGGGCCCCTCATCCGTCACGCCGCTTGCGCGGCGTGCCACCTTCTCCCGCACGCGGGAGAAGGGCTACAGCGTTGAGCACAATCAGCAAATTGCATAGCCCTTCTCCCGCGTGCGGGAGAAGGTGGCAGGCGCCGCCGGCAGGCGGCGACTGACGGATGAGGGCCCGCCCCGCCCCCACCTCCCTTGCCCTTCTCCCGCTTGCGGGAGAAGGGCAATGAAGTTTGCTGACCTTGCTCAACGTTGTAGCCCGTCTCCCGCGAGCGGGAGAAGGTCGCGCGCCGCGCAAGCGGCGTGACGGATGAGGGCCCTCACCCCTACCCCAACCGCTTCGAAGCCTCCGCGACCTTCGCCCGCGTGGCCTCATGCTCTTCGCGCTTGTCGCGCAGTTCCTGCACCACATCCTCCGGCGCACGCGAGATAGAGTTGGCGTTGCCGAGCTTCTGGTCGACGCATGCAGCCTGATCGCCGGCTTTTTGAACGCCATGGTAAGCCGCGCCACGCACGACCGCACATGGCACCGCACGGCGACACTGCACGGCACCGCATTGCCTCGGGGACCACAAAACGCGCTCGAGGGCCCGCAACCCTACCAGGTCGCGCGGATCCCCACCGACACCGTGGTCGCGTTCCGGTCATCGCTGAAGGCCGTCTGCACGTCGGCGTAGCCTGTCACGTTGCCCGCGATGGGCACGGTGACAGAAGCGCCGAGCGCAAGCTCGTCTCGCCCGTTTTTGGAACCCTCGACCCTGAACGGCACATCCGGTGCCGCATTGAGCGCAGCCTCGAAACTCTGTCCGCGGTCCAGGAGCTCATGGCGCCACTCCAGCTTCAATTGCGGCACCACCTTGCGATCGCCGAGATCGAAGGGACGCGACACGCGCGCGCCAACCACACTGCGCAGCGAATGCGAGCTTTCCGGCCGTATGGTCAAGCCCAGCCCGCCGCCACCGCGCTCGGCATAGGGATCCATCGATGTCCACGCATAGCTCAGCCCCGCAGAGGGCTCCAGGCGCAGGCCGTCGACCTCGTATACCCGGCCCACTTCGGCCGACGCCGACGCCGTCCAGCTGCGGCCGAAACTCGAGAGGGCATAATCAGTAGTGCCGATGCGCATGAACCGCTGCTTGCTGGCCTGTGCCCCCATGACACTGAGTGTACCATTTACATAGACATCCGCACCGCCATAGCTGACATAGCTTCCCAGCTGCAGCGCCTCGACCGAGGCGCTGTCCCTGCCACCCATGAAATCAAGGTCCGAGTGCAGGTACTGCCCGGCGACGCCGGCAAGCAGGGTCGCATTGAAGACGCGGTCCACCCCGCCGACCAGGCCGAAGGTACGCTGGCGCGAGCCGGGGACATCGATCGCCCCATCCGTGGTGGACCAGGCTCCAAGCGCCCGCCCCCACACCGACACCGTGCCAGTGTCGCGAACACCCGTTTGCAGCCAGTCAAACACGGTCGGGTCGCCCTGGATGTCGCTCATGACCGGCCCGCTGGGCGTGGCCTGCGCATAGCGGCGCAGGCACCAGCTTTCGCCGGCCACCGTGCAGCCGGGGGTCCGCGCAATGTTGATACGTTCAGCAACAATCTGCTTCAAGGGATCATCCATGCGGACCACCGCGTCGATCACCTCCGCGAGGACCGGGCCCGACACGCTGTTGTAAAGCGCAATGATGTCGGCAAGGCTGCCGCTCCCGATGGCCTGCACCAGGTTGAGCAGGTCCGGATCGGTGGCGCCGCGCACGAAGATACGCTCCAGCGCCGAGCCCACGGACGACTGGTTGCCCGTCGGGTTGGGGATCAGCTCATTGAAGGCAAGGCGCAGGACCTTCACGTCGACGCCACCCGCATCGACCGACGAGGACACCTGGAACAGGGGGCTCGGCGACTGCAGGAGACTGGTGCTGGCAAAGGTGCCCGTGACATTCGACGAGGCGATCACATTGTCATAGGTGAACAGGATCTGGCTGGTGCCGCCAAAGCTCACCGGATCGAGATAGATCCCGAGCTTCGACCCTGAAATCGCCGCACTCGATGCTGTCACGCGCGGATAGGTCGTCGTCGACGTCGTCAGGAACAGGTTCAGGTTGGATCCCGCCGCCAGCGTCAGGGATGATCCGCCAAGCGTTGCATTGTCATCCAGATAAAGCGTGCCACCCGTACCGACCGACATCGACCCGAGGCCGCTTCCCGAGGCACCCCCACCATTGGTGCCCTGCGCCGATGCACCCATGAAAAGGGACGCGCCGGGCGCAACCGACAGGCTCATGCCCGACAGGCTGCCGCCCGGCAGGACGCTCACCCGGCCCTGCGCGATATCAAGCATGCCGCCGAATGCATGCGCGCCGGTCAGATCCAGGTTGCCGGTTCCCGTCTTGGACAGGCCGCCCGCCCCCGAACTGCTGCCAGCGAAGGCGCCATTTGCATTGGTGCCCCCGAGCGTCAGGACCCTGCCACTGTCGATCACGAGCGCACCCGATCCCGCCAGCATCCCGATGGTCTCGCTGCTTGCAATCCGCAGGCTGCCGGGTGCCGCGATGGAGACGCTGGCCGCATCGCCAAGCGCACTGCCGCCGCGCAGCGTCAGCCGCCCGTTCGACACGGTGGTATTGCCGGTAAAGCTGTTGGCCGCCGACAGCACGAGTTCGCCCGCGCCAAGCTTCTCGAACGGCCGCGCGCCGCCGGACTGCGAGACAATCCCGGATTGCTCGGCGGTCCCTGAAAGAACCTGGAACTTCGTCGTGTTGCTCGCGATGATCACCGGCGCGGCATTGTTCACGCCATCCGCATAATCGATCAGCGACCCGAAGGTGGTGATGGGTCCGGTACCGGCGGGCCCGTTGCTGCCAAGCCGGATCCCGCCACCCAGGATATCGATGCCGCCGCTGAAGCCATTGGAGCCCGAGAGCGTCAGGATGCCAGACCCTGTCTTGACCAGCTTGCCTGTCCCCAGGATCGTGCCACCGAACGACGTGGAGTCTCCGCTCGCGCCAACCGTGAGAACATGGCTGCCAAGCTCGATCCCGCCCCCGCTACCCGACAGGGCCGCAAGGCTGAGGTTGCTGTTCAGCCCGAACACGCCGCCCGCCAGCACTGTCAGTGTCGAACCGGGCGCGAATGCATCACCCCCAGCCAGCAGCTTGCCGGATTCGATCGTCCAGTTCGCCGCCACGCCGGCAATCCCGGTCAGCGTCACCACGGCTGTTCCGGCCTTTGCAAACTGCTCGAAATTCGTAAAGGTCGTGCCGATCCGGCTGACGTCAAAATTGAAATTCACGGTTCCCGCAACGCGCAGCGTATCGGTGCCGCCAAGCCCGTTGATCGGAAGGCTCTGGTTGGTCGCTGCGTTGATGAGGCAGTTGTCATTGCCGTCGGTCACAACGCATCCGAACACCGACCCGCCGTCCACCGTCAGGCCGTCAAACGCAAGTCCGCTGTCAAAGGCCGTATCAAGGAAGTTCGAGACCCCGAACACCAGCCGGTAAAGCCCGGTTTGCGGAATGACATAGGTGGCGCTGACCCAACCGGTATGTCCGCAGCCGGCGGCATAGCACGAGCCCGACGAGCCACCGAGAGCCGACCACGCAGTGCCGGACTGGATCTGCGTTGTTGCAGGCGTCAGGACGGCATCATTCGTGGGCAGGCCGAAACCCGGCGAGATGTCGCCGCTCGGCCGTGTGCGGGCCGAAAAAAGCGTAACCCGCGAACCATCGCTGCCAACAAGCTGGCTGAACCCGTAGTCCGCAAACTGGCTCCCATCCGATGTGACGTAGTTGAAGAAATAATTGACCTCCGAGCCGGCGGTCGCCTGAAAGAAATCGGTCGACAGCAGCGAACCATTCGTGCCGCCGACGTCCGGCAACTGTCCCGCACCGGTCTGGCCGCCGGACGTCGTCACATAGAAATAGCTCGACGATCCGAACGGCGACGCGCTGACCACACCGTTGGCCCCGAGCGTGCCGCACGATCCCGTACAGCTCAGGCCCGGCGGCAGCGGATCAGCCAGTGCGGCCAGAGCCGTCAAACCCATGGCCACGACGCCGGCCGTGCCGGTCAGGAGACGCGCGCGCAGCGACATGGAAGATACCGTTGCACCTGAACGACAAAGGGAGGACATGGAAATGGTCATGGGCAGCCCTCCACTTTCCCGAGCATGATCGTGCCAACCTCGCCATCCGGCTTGATGGTCACTTTCTCGCCCGGGTTCAGCGTGATGATCTGTCCCGTCTGGCGCAACACCACCACCGCCTGACCGTCGTCGACGCCCACGCTCGTGGTTCCATCGTCTGCCACAAGCGTGCGCAGCGTGGTGCCGCGAATGCCGATCGTCACGCTCGGCGTCTCGATCCGAACCTTGTCCTTGGGGATCGCCCCCGAGATGAACCGGAAGGCACCCTTGCCAAGCCGCAAGGCCTGCTCGCCGGTCGAACCCTGCCCGCCATAGGTGAACTGGTCCACCACGATGGACGCGTTCGAGCCCATCGCCAGCTTGCTGTCATCGAGGAACGTGACGTGGAGCAGCCCGCTCGCCCCTGTCGTCAGCTGCGCGTTGCGCACGATCGACGCGTTCAGTGCAAGCTCTGTCGCCGCCTGCTGAGGCGGCGTCTGCTGCGCCGACGCACGCAGGCTCGTCGCTGCACCGACGACATCCGCCGCCAGCGCCACCTGGACCGACAGCCCCCAAGCTGCCGCCCAAACCAGTAAAAATCGCATCCCCCAGCCCTGCCAAAGTAGTCAGGCAACAAAGCTACAAGACCACTATGGAACGTCAAGGATGTGACAGTCGTCACACCGAATATTGGTGACACATCTTTTTGGAGAGTAACGAACGACTTCTCTCGCCTGACGCGAACTGAGCCATCAATCCGCTCAATTACTTGGTAAACATCAATGTCGCCCACTCACGGACGGCATTGAGCACATTTTTTGAGCGCCCGATCGCAACCCACCATCATGGCCCGTCTCCCGCGAGCGGGAGAAGGTCGCGCGCCGCGCAAGCGGCGTGACGGATGAGGGCCCTCGCCCCCTACCCCAACCGCTTCAACGCCTCCGCCACTTTCGCCCGCGTAGCCTCATGCTCTTCGCGCTTGTCGCGTAATTCCTGCACCACATCCTCCGGCGCACGCGAGATGAAGTTGGCGTTGCCGAGCTTCTGGTCGACACGCGCGACTTCTTCTTCCGCCTTCTTCAGGTCCTTCGACAGCCGCGCGCGTTCCTTGGCGAAATCGATGAAGCCCTCGAGCGTCAGGCCCGCAACGCCCTCGCCGGCGACGATCTGCGCCGCGCCCTTCGGGAAACTGTCCCCGGAAACGGCGCTCTCCAGCCGGCCCATGCGCAGGATGAGGTCATTGTGGCGCTGCAGCCATTCGCGCTCACGCGCGCTGGGCGTGTTCAGCACCAGGGGCAGCTTGTCGGAGGGCTTGACGTTCATCTCGGCACGCACCGAGCGCACCTCCGACACCAGCGTCTTCACCCAGTTCATCTCGGCCTCGGCCGCGACGTCGCGCGCGATGGCGGCATAGTCCGGCCATGTCTCCTCGATCAGCAAACGCGCGCGGGCCGGGCCCTGCTCGCCCGTCACCCGCCACAGCTCTTCCGTGATGAAGGGCGTGAAGGGGTGCATGAGCCGCAGCATCTCGTCGAGCACCCAGGCGGCTGTCGCCCGTGTCTCGGCTTTCTGTACCTCGTCCGATCCCGCGAACACCGGCTTGATGAATTCGAGGTACCAGTCGCAATAGACGTTCCACACGAACTCGTAGAGCCCGCCCGCCGCATCGTTGAAGCGGAACGCCTCCAGCGCACCGGTCACCTCGGCCTTGGTGCGCACCAGCTCGCCGATGATCCAGCGATTGACGGCTGACCCGACGCGCGCCGGGTCAAAGCCCGCGACCCGCACGCAACCGTTCATCTCGCAGAAGCGCGCCGCGTTCCAGAGCTTGGTGCAGAAATTGCGATAGATCTCGACCCGCCCGGGCCCCATGCGCAGGTCCTTGCCGGGCGCGGCCGCAATCGCCAGCGCAAAGCGCAAGGGATCGGCACCGAACTGCTCGATCAGCGTGAGCGGATCGACCACATTGCCCTTCGACTTCGACATTTTCTGCCCCTTCTCGTCGACGACGCGGGCATGGATGTAGACGGTATGGAAGGGCACCTCGTTCGTGAAATGCAGGCCCATCATCATCATCCGGGCGACCCAGAAGAAGATGATGTCGAACATCGTCACCAGCACGTCGGTCTTGTAATGCCGCTTCATCTCGGGCGTGGCATCGGGCCATCCCAGGGTCGAGAACGGCCACAGTGCCGAGGAAAACCACGTGTCGAGCACGTCCGGATCGCGCGTCAGCGCAACATCGCGCCCGTGCTTCGCGCGCGCCGCGGCCTGGGCCTCGGCCTCGCTCTCGGCGACGAAGACATTGCCGTCGGTGTCGGTCCACGCCGGGATCTGGTGACCCCACCACAGCTGGCGCGAGACACACCACGGGCGGATGTCTTCCAGCCAGCGGAAATACTCGTCCTCGAAGCGCTGCGGGATGAATTTCGTGCGCCCGTCGCGCACCGCCGCCATCGCCTTCTCGGCCAGCGGCTTCACGTTCAGGTACCACTGCTCGGTCAGCATCGGCTCGAGCTCGACCGACTTCGACTTCTCGTCATGCGGCACGGCATGGGTGACCGGCTCGACCTTCTCGAGCAGCCCGAGGGCCTCCATGTCGGCGACGATCTTCTTGCGCGCGACGAACCGGTCGAGCCCGCGATAGGCATCCGGCACGTCGGCCCCGAGCTTCGCCTCGGGCGTGAACATGTTGACGACGGCAAGACCGTGGCGCTTGCCCACTTCATAGTCGTTGAAGTCATGGCCGGGCGTGATCTTCACCGCACCCGATCCCTTTTCGGGATTGGCGTATTCATCGGCAATGATCGGAACAAGCCGTCCCGTCAGCGGCAGGCGCACCATGCGGCCCACAAGCGCCTGGTAGCGCGCGTCATCCGGATGCACGGCCACGGCCTGGTCGGCCAGCATCGTCTCGGGCCGTGTGGTGGCGACCACGATGAACGTCTCGGCGTCATCGGCCAGCGGATATTTCAGGTGCCACAGATGGCCCTTGACCTCGATATTCTCGACTTCGAGGTCGGACACGGCCGTCTGCAGGCTCGGATCCCAGTTCACAAGGCGCGTGTCCTTGTACATGAGGCCCTGGCGGTAGAGCTCGACGAACACCTTGAGCACCGCGCGGCTCAGGCCCTCGTCCATCGTGAAGCGCTCGCGCGACCAGTCACAGCTCGAGCCGAGGCGGCGCTGCTGGCGCGTGATCGTGCCTCCCGACTCTGCCTTCCATTCCCAGACGCGCTTGATGAAGGCCTCGCGGCCCATCGCCTGGCGCGAGGTCTGCGCCTCGCGCAACTGGCGCTCGACGACAAGCTGCGTCGCGATCCCGGCATGGTCGGTGCCCGGTTGCCAGAGCACGTCCTTGCCGCGCATGCGCTCGAACCGCGCAAGCACGTCCTGCAGCGTGTTGTTCAGCGCATGGCCCACATGCAGCGACCCCGTGACGTTGGGCGGCGGAATGACCATGGTGAAGGGCGTCGCGTCCGGGCGATTGCCCGCGCGGAACGCCCCGCTCTGTTCCCACGCCTGGTACAGGCGGTCTTCCACGTCCTTGGGATTGAAGGTCTTCTCGAGCATGATCGTCAGTCTGTTCAGGGAATGGGAAACACGAAAACCGCACAAGCCATAAGCGGCTTGCGCGGTGTTTGTCGAGCGGGGCTGAAGAGGGTGCGGCTAGCGGCGCCGGCCGCCGCTCCGCGCAGCGCGCTCGATTTCCTGCTGTACGACGCGCTCGACGATTTCCGGCAGGTGCTCGTCCAGCCACTGGGCCAAGAGCGGCTTCATGATCTGGGTCACGATGTCCTCGAGCGAGGCACCGCTGACGCTGACATCCCGTTCCCGGCTCAGCATGCCAAAGGCATTATTGATCGCAGACGACGCCTGCGACGAGAGAATGCCGTCATCTTTTTCGACCATGTCTAGATCCGGTTGGTTGCGCATGTGGCGTGGCTCTGGTGCGGGCGCCCGGCGGGTGACGCGGGGCTCGGGGATGGGTTCGGGTTCGGGGCGCGGGGCGGGACGCCGACGCGGGGGCTCGGGGATTGGCTCGGGCTCGCGCCCGACCGTGCCGTCATCCGTGACGATATTGGTGAGTTCAAGCACCTCCGGCTCGCGCTCGACCGGCGCGGCAACAGGTGCAGGTGCAGGAATGGGCGCAGGCGCGGCAACGGGCGCAGGCTGGGCTGCCGCGGAAACGCCGGGCTTCGGCGCCTCTGCATCCTCCGAAATGATCCGCCTGATGGAAGCGAGGATCTCTTCCATCGTTGGTTCTTGTTGCGCCGTGGGCGTCGCCATCGCTTCTTGAGACCTCTAACCGTGCACGCTTGTGACCCCGGCGGCAAAATTATGCCAAGCCGCGGCCAAATGAAAGCGCCGAGCGAAATCCACAGGCACTCTACCCGTTTAGGGTGAACAGACCTGAAAAGCGGGAAACCGGAGCAAGCCTAGTAGGTCGCAGCCCCCAGGGGGCGCCAGGTCTGCATCTCGTAGTTGGCCTTCGGGTCATAGACCTCGACCGGCAACTCGAGATTCGACGCCGTCAGCTTGCCGACGGTCGACAGCAGGGTGAAGCCCGCCACCACCTCGTCGCGCTCGCTGCGCACCAGGGCAACCCGGGCATTGAGCAGTTCCTGCTGCTGGTTCAGCACGTCAAGCGTCGTGCGCGAACCCACCTCGAGCTCCTGCTGCACGCCCTCGAAGGCGATCTCGGAGGCCTTGACCTGCTGGCGATTGGCCTCCGACGAGGCCTTGGAAGCACGGTAGGCCTCCCAGGCATTCGACACCCGCTCGTCGGTCGAGCGGCGGGCGAATTCCGTGTCCATGCGCGCCTTGTTGAAGAATTCCTTGGCCTGGCGGATCTCCGACCATTCCGCGCCGCCCTGGTAGAGCGGCCACGACGCCGACGCCGTCACGCGGGTCTCGTCGCCGATCGTCTCGGGACCGAACTCCTGGCCAGAGCGGCCATAGCTCGCCGCGACGCGCACCGTCGGCAGCAGGCGACCGACCGCAAAGTCGATCGCATAGTCGGCAGCATCTTCAGCCTGGCGCGCTGCAACAAGCTGTGGATTGGCCTGCCCGGCCGCCTCGCGGGCGACCGTCTCGCTCTCGGGCAGCACCGGAACCTCGGGCTTGGCCTCAAGCGTGCCCGGCGCCTCGCCGACCGTGCGCTCATAGAAGGTGCGGCTCGCGATCAGGTTGGCCTCGGCAGCCGTCAGCTGGAACTGTCCCGCCGCAAGCCGTGCCTCGGCCTGCGAAACGTCCGTGCGCGTGATTTCACCCACGTCGAACCGCGCCCGCGCGGCCTCGAGCTGCTTCTGCAGCAGCTCGATATTGGTCTTGTTGAGCTTCACCACCGCCTCGTCGCGCACGACATTCATGTAGGCCGTGACCGTATCAAGGAAGACGCTCTGCTCGGTCGCATGCAGACGCGCGCGGCCCGCACGCACCTGCGCGTCGGCCTGCCGGCGCTGCGCGAGGATCGTGCCGCCGGCAAACACCGTCTGCGACGCCGTCACCGACGCGCTCCACGGATCGCGGCGATCTTCGATCGTGTTGTTGAATGTTTGCGGCCCCTTTGTCTCGCTTTCGACACGCGAGTAGTCTCCGCTCAGCGTGATGGTCGGGCGCCAGCGCGCAATCGCCTGCGAGACCTCTTCATCCGTCGCCCGAAGATTCGCGCGCTCGGCCATCAGCTGCGGATTGCTCTGATACGCCTTGACGAGTGCATCGGTCAGCGTGTCGGCCGCCAGCGCCGACGGCGCCGCAAAGACACTGACAAGCAGCGCCGCACGAAAACGGGACGCGAAGATTCCAAATGTGTTGTTCGTCATGACCACAGCGACCAGCCCCTGCCACTTCTCATATCGATAAGCAGTTTATAAGAAAAACCGTAAATACCGGCTTAACTCATAGGAACAAGTTACTGATTTGACAACACAATCAGAAGTTAAAATGCAAACGTCTTGGCACGCGTGAAGCCCGGTATCACAGGAACCGTTGCGTCAAACACAACCCTCTTTCCCAGAACACCCGCACGTCGCACGCACAGATTGGCCTTGCCAACCGGTCCGCCATTAAGAATGACGGCAAGCCGCCCGCCCTCCTTCAGCTGGTCTGTCCACGCCTGCGGCAGCTCCTCCACAGCGCCGTTGACCACGATCGCATCATAGGGCGCGTGCTGCGCACAGCCCTGCTTCAGCGGCGCCACCACGCACGCCAGCCGACCGAGCCGCGACGCATCGCGTAGGTTCGCAGACGCCAGCCGCGCCAGCTCGTCATCTTCCTCAAGCGCGGTCACATCCGCCGACAGCCCGGCGAGCAGCGCGCTGGAATAGCCGGTGGCGCAGCCCACATCGAGCACGCGGTCACCCGGCTGGATCTCGAGCGCCTGCACCAGCTTGGCGAGGCTCCGCGGATCCGGCAGGAACCGCCCGGCCTTCACCTCGACCGAGACATCCGAATAGGCCACCGCCTGCCGGCTGTCGGGGACGAAGCGCTCGCGCGCGATGCGCCCCATCAGTTCGATGATGCGCAAATCGGTGACATCATTGGTGCGGACCTGGCCCTCGACCATGAAGTGGCGGGCTTTCGACATGTCTTGCATCGCGGAAATCCGGGGAAATCGTGACAGGAACAGCGCCGCTTATAGACACAGCCACCCACGCTGACAATCAGGCCTTTCCCGCACGCATTCTGCTTTGAGGCGGCGCAATCTGTCTGCTATAGCAACGGCCCACTTCGGATGGCGACGTGGCGGAGTGGTTACGCAGAGGTCTGCAAAACCTTGTACCCCGGTTCAATTCCGGGCGTCGCCTCCATCCCCTTCCTTCTCAGCAAGCCTCGCCCTCGGGCGAACCCGCGCAACTGCGCGCATGCCTCACGCGAGTCGCGCCCGCCGATTCCCCTCCAGACCCGCGCCCCCGACATCAAAACGACGCCGGATCTCGACAGGAGCCGCTCGAAAACTGTGTCCTCGAAAACACAACTTCGCACCTCTCTGCAAGGCCTCGCAACAGGCCCGCCGGAAACACCCGCAAGTGTTATCAGAACCTTACCGAAGGACAATCGCACACGGTCTCAGGAGATGCCCCGCGGCGGGTCCTGATCGTGTCGGCCCCGCAAAGATCGTTAACCATTTGTTAACCATCTGGGGCCAATGTCCCCCTTGTCTTCCCATGAAGACACCCCACCATTACCCAAACTTCGGGCCCGGTTCTTTCCGGGCCCTTTTTCTTTGGGCCCGCCACCAGCGCAGGGTCTTCACCTCGTTCCGACGCCGGAACCGCCGCACCCGGTGCGAATCGACCGACAGCACAGCCAGCCCGGCCGGCACCATCCAGACGCCCAGCAGCGGCAGCCACCAGAACGCCCCGCCCGCCAGCAGCGCCCCACCCAGGGCCGTTCGACCCGCCCGTGTGCGCGGAACGCGGATTTTCGCCGAGCCAATCCGGATATGGGCCATCGTTTGCACTCCACGCTTGCATTTCCGCTTTCGCGGGCACAGTCGCTCTGATATAGGCACGCCCCTGCCCACGAGGTAGTCCAGAGCGACAGGTATTCCCCGGTAGCTCAGTGGTAGAGCAACCGGCTGTTAACCGGTTGGTCGCTGGTTCGAATCCGGCCCGGGGAGCCACGCATCCAGCCACGTGCAGCGCACCTGGCAGGCCTTCGTCGCCGTCGTCATCTCCCACGATCTCCGGATAATGCGCCCTCAGCGCCGCCACGCACGCCGCGCGCTGCGCCACGTGATCCATCTCCAGCACCGTCCAGCCCCCCAGCGTCAGCAGGCTGATCCCGATCACCACCCCGAACCGCACCAGCAGCATCGTCCCCGGCCGATCCGCCGGCACGCGCGTCACCACAATCTTCGACATTCTGAAATCTCCAGCAAAAAACAGCGCCGCGGCGCGCAGGACCACCGCCCCGCACCACCCGCGCCTCACAACGATTTGATTGAAAAAGAGACCCACCAGCGCCGCCGTCCCGCCCGGGACAGAGTCCGACACTATCGATCTACAGCGCCGAACATCGCCGAAATCGCCGAAAACAAAAAGTGAACAAATTGACGCACCCCCATCTCTTCCTCACGCAGTGAGGAAGTACGTGCGCACGCCGTAGCTTTAGCGAAGGCGTGCTGCGCGGGATGGAGTTACCCCGCTTCCAACGCACCAGATTTGAAACCCGCGCAGGAATACCGCCAGTACAATTGGAACCGCCGGATCCACAAGGAAAACTTGGAAAAACCGTTTTCAAACTGCGAGACCGACAACGCACCGGCAGACACCATGTACTACCAGTCGGTATGTACCATCTGATCATTGCAACAATTGCTTGCTGCCATTCCAGAATGTCTCTTGCCTCGAGCCATCTCTGACCCATGCATCACCGTAACCCAGCAACTGCGTTACGCCAGAAAACTTGTGATACTGAGCACACGCCCGGTCTAAAACTGAATGGAGCTAAACATGGACTAGAATGTCCCCGTAATATGCTGCTACTCTCAAATCTAGGTAAAGTCATTAGACCGTCTTGCACCAAAGGGGAGGCAGTTGAATGCAATTGAAATGGCACTTCAAAAAAACTGAGCCATTTTACTCGCAAGGCAAGGATACAATTCGCTCGAATTTTTCCCGAGAGGAGCGATCAAAAGTTGGAATCCTCGTTAGAGAGGCCCTGCAGAACCCGCTGGACATTCCTCGCGATGATCTAACAGACCCAATTCGAGTTTCAATGAAGCACCTCAAACCTGGTCAGTTTGATGCCAGTTACCTAGACAAGATCTTTACGACGGAATTCAGAGAAAGGCTCAAGGCTGCAAGCAGCATTGAACTCCCCCCCGCGCCCGATTCAGAAGTCCTAGTCATAGAGGATTTTGGAACAAAAGGCCTGATAGGCAATGTTCAAGACTATGACGCAGACGGCCCAGACCAAAACTGGAATGCATTTTGGCACAGAGAAGGCGAAGGTGCGAAAGGCAAAGCCAGCAATGGTGGTGCGGGCCAAGGAAAGATAACCTATTACTCGCATAGTCACGCAAGCACTGTGCTCGGACTTACGCGGCGCAGCACAGACTCCAGAGCTCTGCTAATGGGTAGATCTTCGTTCCTGCGCGACTACGTGTTCACCAACAGTCAAAAATTCTACCGCGCATCTTACTGGACAACATCACAAACCGAACCATGCCCGGAAGAAAATCAAACTGAAATCGCGAAATTTAAGCAATCTTTCAATCTGTCCAGAACCGCAACGCAATCCGGTCTCAGCTTAGTCATCCCCTTCTCAAAAGGCTTCGACACGCGTGAAGCCATAAAATGTGTAATTCTGGACTTCTTCGTCCCCATAGCAAACGGCCGCCTCGAGGTAACTGTTGGCGACACGGTTCTCGCTGCATCAAACATTCATAACTACGCCAACAAGAACTTCACCGACAAGGAAATCGCAGACACTGGTTCAAGCTTTAGTCAAGGCTACCGAGCGTTCGCACAAGCGATCATTTCAAGACCGGCCAATCACTTCACTCTTCTTAAAGATTGGAACAGGGATAGGACAATCGCCCCAGAATTCTTCCCCACAGGAGCCATTGACATACTTCGCTCCTCACTAGACGCAGGAGAAACTGTGGCGGTTACTCTTCCCCTTAAAATCAGGCGCAAGGGTGGACATCAGACTGACACCAGCTTCGATGTCTACATTTCAGCGCCTGCCGACTTAAGTCGCAATGAGGAAGCATTTGTACGCAGGGATCTTTTGATCGGATCCGAAGGGCACATCGCTGCCGGCTCATTCGTTCAAAAAACACGCAGCCTCACCTGGATCAAGGACAAGGACCTATCCGACTTTCTTTTGAGTGCAGAAGAACCGACGCACTTGAAATGGAACGCATCGCTGGCGCGTGACAAGGGTGAATACACATCACCAGATTTGTTCTTGCGGTCTATAAGGCAGGCAGTTCCACGCCTCTTGTCGGTTCTGTTGGCGGGCAGCAACAAGAGAGACACCAAGTCCCTCGCAAAGTTCTTTGCCAGACCAACAACAGAGCCAACCAACAGAACCGGAAACTCTGGCACGAAACCAACTCCAAGCGGCACGACACCACCATCGCCCAACCCTCCCCGTCCAACTCCAAAACCGATCAGGATTGTATGCAATTCAGCCGAGATACGCCTTGCAGCGAACAATTCCGTCCGATTGAACTCCAACCAGTTGCCATTACGCGTGCTATTGGAATTGGCTTACGAAGGCTTGGACCAAGACCCATTTGAAGCTTACGACCCATTTGACTTTGACACTGGTAACACTACCCAGTTTTCAATGGACGCCCGCGGATTGACTGTCATCGAAAGAGCCGGAAATCGAGTACTATTGGAAATCACAAATCCCGACTTCAACTTTTCAGTGGCGGGCTTTGATCCCAACCTGAGAACCAGAGCCCGTGCCACTTACAATTTGGCATCGGACGAACCTACAGACACTGACAAGGAACTTGCAGATGAGGCGTTAAACGATTCAGTAGGAGCGCAAAATGGCTAGAGTGTCCGCAACCAGCAATCCGACCAAGTTGAAAGAGATTGCGAGAAAGTACATCTCCATGACGAGGACACAAATTTCCGGTCGGCAAATTCTCAGAATATTGAGAATGGACCTCGCAGAGTACGATCTACCAAGTCATGCCAAGCTTTTACTGATTGCTCGAGCAGGAAACACCAGCAAACGCTTCGACCTTGGAACAGTTGCAAATTGGAACCACAATGAGCTTGCACTGGACGATTTGGACTTTTCAAAGCCGCTTCGCTTCCGGCTGTTGGTCAGGGAAGAGACATCACCACAATTGATCGCAACTGCAGAGAACTTGCGCTGCACTGGAGACGATGATGTCGAGAGCTTGCTCCCCATCGTCGCGGCCGACATGGGACAAAGATTATGGCATCTAGTCATTGATGAAGATGGCCCCACTCTTCAATGCAATAGCCGAGTGTTTCCCAGCGGGGCCAGTGCGGCAAGCTACCAACCGTTTGCTTCACTGGTCATACCGGAAGCATTGCGCCAGATTCTTCAATATCTGGCAAAGGACCCCGAGAGAGTGTCAGTCGAGGGATCGGTCTGGGCCGAGTGGGGTACATGGATGGCAGGGCTAGACATCGATTTGCCCACGCCGTTGGATGAAGACGAGAAAGAAACTTGGATAGAAGAGTCTACTGCGAAATTCTGTGAACACTTCCAGTCAGCAGAAGCTCTTCAGTCAGCATTGGAGCAAGGAGTGTCCTCGTGATTACAATCAGAAGATTCAATCATGACGGATTATCAAGGCTCACATCCTGTCTCGCCGAACAATCCCCACATGCGGCAGTCAAGGCATTGTTGTTCGACAACTCCTTGACGGAAGCAGTCGACGGCACCCAAATCGACGAAAATCAAAGGTTTGACAGCCGGTACAGCTTCGGAAAGTACCTTTGCAATGCAATGTCAAAAATACCATTGGACGAAGCGCTAAACGCCTCAAATGACAGTATGTGGGCGTGGATCAATGCGCTTTTTTTTCAGCAACTCGCACCCAAAAAAACCCGGCGATCCGAACATTACATCTGCATCCGGAAAGGCTCCGCCGGCTCGCTTCTGCACAGGAATGCATCACGAACGGCATTCGAACTTGTCGCCATTCACGGTGACAACGCCAAATTTACACTTCAGCAACCAATGCATACTCACGGGCAGCTGCTGGAAAGTCTGTCAGCGAGCCAAGGAATTGTTCGAAACAAGAGTTTCTTTTCAGCTGCCGCGAAGATGTATCTCGATGAAACTGGAAAAATAAAGAGAGGCGCAACTAGCAAACCAAAGGAACCCCGATTGCGCAAGCCAGGCGAAGTGTCAGGCAAAGGGTCTATCCGTCGATTGCCGCTGGCGCTTCGCAGGTTGGATCTAACTTATGACGTACACATCCTTTCACCCGATGACCTGATCGCCAGACTTCCTCGCGAATATGAACGCTGGACACGATCTACATGATCAACGGGGGGGGGGCTACAATGCTCCGTTATCATTCAATTCTCGAACACGTCCGATAAAGGCAGCCAAGTCCAAAACTTCACGCAACTGCTCCGCCAAGTATGATGGATGGATCTGCCTCGGTAGAAGTAGACGCACACCAGACCTTCGCATGTCAGTGGTCTGAGCGGAAGAAACGCCCGGCTCAAGTGTCAACAGGTGTTTTGAAGGGATTCGCGCTGCTTCATTTAAGATTTGACGCCACCGGTCCTTGCAGGATGCTTTCGCTGCCAACATGACCAACTGCTCGGAAGGAAATGAGGAATCGAGATACGCCGCTTGCCCGGGGAAAACAAAATCCGGACTGTTGCCACGCTCGGTCACTGCACCACGCGTAAAGGACAGCCTGCACTGAGAAAAAATCTCTTCCAAGTGATTCTCAAGTGCTAATCCAGCGCGGGACTTTCTCCGGTTTTGAACCCCCAACGAATACTTTACGAAGGCATCGACGTCCGGTGTGCCGCTGGGAGCAAATCCTTGGACAAGTCGATGCCCAACCACATGCCGTTCAAGTGTCTTGAAGAGCTGCTCCTCTTTCTCAAGCCACGTCATCAATGCGTCATCGGGATCATCCAGCACTGATACACGTTTGCTTCTCGACCGGGCCCAAGCTGAAAACTCCCTTGATGCCGGGAAGGTGCCGCCAAATCGCTTCAGCATTTGCTGCAAGTCATCTTCGTCTGGTGTCCAGACATCCACCCCAATCAGTTCGAGCACACTTCGAGCAACAAAGTTGAGCTCGACATCCCGGCTGCCTTCTATGCCAATCACGCTCACTTTTTCAGACAACGGATCAGCTATTCCAAAGAGCCACAGTATTTGACGAAAAGCGGTCGTGTCCGGATGAGAAACAATAAAAACGGCCCCACCTTCCTTCTTCAAGGCAACCAAAAGAACGTCACCCGCCCGTGCTCGGCTCAGCGTATCTCCCGCCTGAAAATACAGGCGATACTCAGAACGTTTTTCGTGCCGCTCCCTCGCATCGTACCATGTCAAAGAGCCTTCGCTACTTCTAATCTCATCCTCTCCCAACCAGAGAAAGAATGCAGCCATCTGAACTTTTTCATTCCCAGGAAAGAGCTTTTTCAGCGCCGCGACGCCATTGAACTCGCGCTGGCTTGATGCGGCAGAATTGACTTCAACTTCTGTCAAGCGCTTAACAGCCAACTTGGAGAAGTATCCTGAAAGGTGCCCGTGCTTCATTCATGACGCCTCTGTTGAATGGCGCGGAACCTTTAGTGATATCCGCTTGCTCTTTATCCAACTGGCACAGCTGGAAACCGTGCGCTCGCATCTCTCAGTTCCTGCACTGCGAACCGAACACTCATAAACTGTTGCTACGCGCCAACCCGCGCCGAGCAGCGCCTGAATGTTTCGCTCGTCACGTTGCATATTGTGCTCAATCTTTTCTCGCCAGAATTCCATCCTGGTGGATGGCCATTTGAAGAACTTGCAATCATGCCCGTGCCAAAAGCACCCATGAACGAAGATCACCGCCTTGCGCGACGGAAACACGATATCGGGTCGTCCGGGCAGCTTCTTCGAATGCAGGGAATAGCGGAACCCAAGTCTGTGCAGCGCCTTGCGCAACAGAAGCTCCGGCTTGGTATTCTTGCCCTTGATACCCGCCATCATCCGGCTGCGGGTGGCGGCATCCACTATGTCAGGCAATCGCCCTCTGTCGGGACACTTTGGGGTCCGCGAGTTCGATGATACCCGGCTGCATGGCCTCTGCAACAACCCTCACCACCGGAACAACCACGGCATTGCCGAACTGCCGGTAGGCCTGGGTATCCGAAACCGGGATTTTCCAGGAAGAACCGCGGGGCTCGTCAAAGCCCATCAGTCGGGCACATTCCCGCGGCGTAAGGCGGCGGGGTGCCTTGCGGGCCTGCCTCACAAGAATTTCCGACCCGTCCTTGAAGTAACGCGCCGACAATGTTCGGGCCACATCTTCCGGCCCTACCAATCCGAAACCGAAGCCGTTGCCGGCCTTTTTGTGTTTCTCGGCGTATTGCTGAAGATAGTCCCACAGCCCGGGCGTCAGCGTATACTTGGACGAGACCTTTCCGCCCTGCTCCGTGAACGGGGCTTCAGGTCCCTCCGCTTGGGAATGAAGGATACTAGCCAGCTTCGGGCCGACCGAGGGTGGCGGGATTTCCAGATCATCCATCGAGAACCCAACGTCCTCCCGAAACCCCGCAATGAAGATGCGCTCCCTGTGCTGGGGAACAAAAGACTTGGCGTCAATCACGCGCCAACTGATCGTGTACCCCAAGTCCTTCTCGAGCACCTTCCGAATGACCGCGAACGTCCGCCCCTTGTCATGGCTGACAAGATTCTTGACGTTCTCGAGAAGAAATGCGGCGGGACGGTGGAATCTCAGTATCCGCTCTATGTCGAAAAAGAGCGTTCCCTGGGTCTCGCAGTCGAAGCCATGTGGACGGTTCAAGGCGTTCTTCTTGGACACGCCTGCAATGGAGAATGGCTGGCATGGGAAGCCACCCACGAGGACATCATGGGCCGGAATGTCCCTCTCGTCGATCCTGGTGATGTCGCCGGCGATTTCGTGGCTGTCATTCGGAAAATTCGCCCGATAGGTCTGCTGGCTGAACTTGTTCCACTCGCTCGTAAAGACGCACTTGCCACCGACCGCCTCAAAGCCAAGCCGAATGCCGCCTATTCCGGCAAACAGGTCGATGAACCGGAATCCCCCACCGCCAGCGATGGCCGACTTTGTCCGGGCACGAACGGGAACTCGACTGGTCTTGCTGAACAGGGGCAACTGCTTCACTTCGCACACTCCACGCACGCCGGTTACGCTGCCTGATTCGACGCGTGCGAACAAGCAGGGAACACTGCCTGCAGCCATCCAAATTGTAACAGCAATCGCGTCACGCAACGGGCAGACCCGGAAATGCGACCGCATGAACTGTGCACATAACTGCCGCGCTGCACAGAAACCTGTGCATATCCGTCAAGAGCGTCCAAACCTTCCAGCTTGTCGACCATCGCTGCAGCGACGGGCGCTGCCGGTTGCCTGACACCATTGATCGCCTATTGGCCGGACGGACACATATCTGGGTGCCACCCCAACGCAATTTGCAGCCTCATCCGAAGTTTCTTGAGTATCATCGTCGTCACATTTTCAAAGGTTGACGTAGCCTTAGCTCCGATCATTGTCAGCCACGCACAAGACGTGGGTGGTCCGCCTGCGCGGACCATGACGGGCTTTGTAGTTGAAGTTAATGGATGTCATGGTCCGCGTAGGCGGACTACCCACGAATACTGAACACCCTGCCCCCACGAACAGCGGATATCAATCAAACGGCAACTGATCCACAAGCCGCTCCGTGATGTCGTCCCAAGCCGGATTGAATTGCAGGATGAGCCTCACCTTCCAAGCCCGCAACCATGTCTTGAGGCGCTTTTCTCGCCAGATGGCGCGCGAGGGGCTGTCGAAGATCTCGTAGTAGACGAGCCGATGCAGCTGGTAGCGCTTGGTGAAACCCTCGTGCGCGTCGCTGCGATGCTGCAACACGCGACGGACGAGATCGCCGGTGACACCCACGTAGAGCGTTCCGTTCGGACGGTTCGTCATGATGTAGACATAGTAGTGCCGCACGGCCTGCATCCATTTTGGCAAGCGCCACTCCGCCGCAATGCCATGGCGACAATGCGGCACCAAACCCCAGAAATTGTAACAACCCGCTCGCGTCAAAGCCCTGCGCCGCAAAGACGTGGGTGGTCCGCCTGCGCGGACCATGACGGGCTTTGTAGTTGAAATTAATGGATGTCATGGTCCGCGCAGGCGGACCACCCACGAATACTGAAAACTTGGACCGCCCACGAAGGCGGAAAATCCCTACCCCCGCAGCGGCGTCAGGCCCGCCTCAGTCTCCCGTATCCAGATAGCACAGATAGCCCCGCTCGACCATCCGGCGCATGGCCTCATAGGCCTCCGAGAGCTCCTGGAAGGTCTTGCGCAGCAGCGCGAGTTGCTCGACCTGCGCCGTATCGGGCGCAACGCCGTGCTCGCTGATCAGCATCGCAGCCCTCACCCAGTTCGCGCGCGCCGTCGCCGCCATCGAGGCAAGGTGCTTCATGTGCGCGCCATCCAGCCGCCCGATCGTGCGTGCAAGCACCAGCCGGTTCGCCTCGAAGGCAGCAAGGTCGATTCTCTCGAGATGCGCATGCAGGCGGCGCTGCTCCTGCGGATCGCTGACAAGTGATGGCTTGAAATGTTCCTGGCCCATGGCAAACCTCCGTTCATACCGGACCCCATCTTGACCCAGCGCGCTTAACATGAGGTGGAGACCGCGCTGGCAGCGGCTGCACGTCAGCTGGTTTCACCAAAACTTTACCTCGTTTCTTTGCATGTTGTTTGCGTTGCGGGGAGATAGTGGCATCCGCATCCAGAAAAGATACCCCGGGCATCATGCGCCTTCCACGCCTCGCCAGCCTTGTCCTCTGGCTGCTCGCCCTCTCCGGCGTGGCGGGCGCGCGGGCGGCTGTCGATCCGCAGGCCTGGCGTGTCGTCCAGAGCATCGGCGACGTCTCGATCACGGCACCGCAGGCCACGATCTCGAAACCCAAGCCAGGAACGGTCCTGCCGGCGCAGTCCGTCATCATCACGGGATCAAACGGTCGCGCCATCCTCAGCCGCCAGGGCCAGCAGATCGTCGTGCAACCGAACTCGCGCCTCGAACTTGCGCCGGACACGGGCGGGCGCACCGTCCTGCGGCAGCTCGGCGGCGTGGCCAGCTTCAAGGTCGATCGCCGCAAGGTCCCGCATTTCCAGGTCGAAACGCCCTTCCTTGCGGCCATCGTGAAGGGAACCCGCTTCGAGGTCCGCGTCCTCAAGGACAGCGCGGAAGTGGATGTTTCCGAAGGCAAGGTCGAAGTCCGCTCGATTGTCTCGCGCGCTGCAACCCTGGTCACGCCGGGCGCGCTCGCCCGCATTTCCGACGAGGCGCCTGATACGATCCGCCTGCAGGAGCGCAGCGGCAAGAGCCGCGATGTAACCGTCGATGAGGGAAGCCTCGACACAGGCGACCTCAGGGCCCCCGACCTCGGCTCGAAAGCCCCCGACTTCAAGGTCACGGTTGAAGTTCTTGGTGGCGTTGGCGTTGGCGCCGGCACGTCTCGAGACCAGGAGATGCAAGACGGCGACACGGGTCTCACGGCATCAGGCCGAGCCCGTAACGCGGCTGCGCCCAGACTTCGTCTGGGTGACGGCAGCAGCGGCCCGGGGAACAAGCAGGAAACCACGCTTCGCTTCTCGGGAGGACCCGCCAGCCAGCCCACGGTTCCACCGGACCAGCCCCCCAACACACAAGCCTCGAGCGACGACGACAACGGGGCCCATCAGCCCACCGCACAGCCGCCGCGCCCGACCCAACAGGGCGGCAATCTCTTCAGGAACGTGCGCCGCGACAGCCTGGAACTGCCCGGCTTCTCGACACGCAATTCATTCCTGAACACGCATCGGCTGAACATTCAGGGCGGTTTCCCCTGGTGGGAGGCAGGGATGGGTGCCCTCGCCATCCTTTCCCTCTTCGCATACACCGCCATCCGCAGCCGCAACAAGCGACGCCGGGAGATGGAGCGCAAACGGGGCATTTACGATTGAGACGGCGACAAACGCGGATCGCCGGCACCCGCCGTTCACACGCCGCTTACCATTTCTCTTTCCGGTTTGTTTCCACTCCTCTGCCAGAAATGGCGCCGCCCCAATTCGGGGTTGGACAAACAGGATCCGCGATGAAGATGCTCCTGCGCATCGCATTGACAGTTCTGGCGCTGAGCGTCGGAGCCCCGGCCCTTGCCAACCCTGCACCGCAATGGAAGCTGGTGCAGCGCGTCGGCGAGGTGTGGATCACTGGCGAGGAATTCCAACCCATTGCCGTTGTGACCAACGGCGCGATCCCGGAACGATCGGTGATCGTGACGGGACAGAAGGGTCGCGCCGTTCTCACCCGCGGCACCGAGCAGATCATCCTCCAGCCCAACTCGCGCCTCGTCATTCCTGAAACCAGGGACAACACGACCCGCCTGTTGCAATCGCGCGGCTCGGCGCTGTTCCGGGTGGACCGCAAGCAGCTGCCGCACTTCCGCGTCGACACGCCCTACCTCGCGGCTGTCGTGAAGGGCACGATCTTCTTCGTCAGCGTGACCGAGAAGTCTGCCAGCATCCAGGTGACCGAGGGCGCCGTCTCCGTGGCGACAGCCAAGGGCGAAGCCGAAACCCTGGTCAGGCCCGGAATGATCGCTGAGGTGAAGGCCACGAACACCGTGGTGATCGACCTCACCGACGAAAGCGGAAAGAAGCGACGCATCATCGACCGCGACACCAGCCAGGCGCCAGCGACCAACGAACGCCTCGACTGGGGTCCGGGCGACGGAGGCGACAGCGGCGGCGACGGCGGAAGCCTCGGACCGCAAGGTCCCGGCAAGGACGCTGCGTTCCAGAACCTGCAGCTGCGCGACACCTTCATGCCGCACAATGACCGCCGGCTGGTTCTGCTGCGCACGTCGAGCCCCGAAACGTCAATCCTCGAGCACGCCGTCGACGCCGCGACGAGGGAACAGATGAAGCGCAGCGAGGACAAGCGCGTGGCGCGCTTCTCCAACCTCGAGAACATCGTCCAGACAGACGTCGTCGCGACAGCCGCAAAGGGGCTGGAGAAAGTGCAGATAGCGTCCGGCAAGAACTTCCTGAAACGGAACAACGTGAACGTTGACTCGCGCTTCACCTCTTCCGCGATCCAGAACCTGATCATCGGCGGCGTTGGACTGCTCATCGCGTATCAGCTGATCAAGACACTCTTCAGGCGCAAGCGCAGCTAGGACCCACCTCCGGAACAGGCAAGAAAGGGCATCTTCCGCTCAACCGGAAGATGCCCTGTGCTTTTGGGTCGGCTGTGCCAGCGACTAGGGGCCGCCACCGCCGAACAGGAAGTCGTCCACCGTCACGTTCGCCGCCGCAACGCCGAGCAGCGTGATCGAGTTGCTCCCGATCGTGATCAGCGTGTTGGCGCCCGAGGCTGCAATCGTCACGTTCGCCGCGAAGTTCGCCGCGGTGATGCCCAGCGTCGGATCGAGCCGCAGGAAGTCCTGCGCCCCCACCCCGCCGATCGCGTCGAAGCCCGTGATCGTGTCGATGCCGAACCCGGAACCGAAGACGAAGGTATCGTTGCCGGTGCCGCCGTTCAGGAAGTCGTTGCCTAAGCCACCGATGACGATGTCATCGCCGCCACCCGCATTGATCGTGTCATTGCCACCCCGGCCATCGATGACATTCGAACTAGCATTGGTGGTGATGCTGTCGTTGCCCTGGCTGCCAATGATGTTTTCGATGCTGGAGATCACGTTCGTGCCAATCTGAGCACTCTGGGCGACGATGGTCGAGATAATCGCATTCGCCGTCGTTTCCGAGAGGTCGAGCGTGTCAATGCCCGCACCGCCGCTGATGGTGTCATTGCCATCACCAGCCCGCTGGATGAACGTATCGTTCCCACCATTGCCGTTCAGCGTATCATTGCCGGCACCGCCGATGAGGATGTCATTGCCAGCACCACCGGACAGCGTGTCGTTGCCACCATTGCCCAGCAGGATGTCATCACCCGCCGTGCCGTTGATGTTGTTTGCGGCAGCCGTACCATTGACGAAGTCGCCGGTAATGCCCGTCGCCGCCGAGGTGACGGTCTCGACCGTTCCGAAACCGTCGGTAAAGGTTGCAACCACGCGCAGGAACGCGTTGACCTGCGCCTGCGTGGGCGTGAAGTTTGCCCCCGTCGCACCCGGGATATTCGTCCAGGTCGTGCCGTTGGTTGACGACTGCCACTGCAGGACCATCGAACCAGGGACGATGCCGTCGGCATCGGCAATGGTCGAGGTTGCCGTGAGCGCAATCGTCTCGGTCGGCGTCGCGTCGCTGAGCGTCACGGTGCCGGTCGGCGCCGTGTTCTGCAGGATCACGGGCGCCGTCGCCGCCGAAAGCACCGTTTCCAGCGTTCCGAAGTTGTCGGTGTAGGTGACAACCGAGCGGATGAGTTGCCCGATCTGGGCGCCGGTGGGCGTAAACGAGCTGGTCAACGCCCCGGCGATCTGCGTCCAGGTCGTGCCATTCGTCGACGACTCCCAGCGATAGGTCAGCGCCGCCGGGTCGTAGCCATCCTCGTCCGTGAAGGCCGGCGTGGCAGACAGCGGCTGGCCCGTGCTCGGCGAAGTCGTGCTCAGGTTGACCGTGCCGACCGGCAGGTCGTTGACATTGACCACCGACGTACCCGTCGAGGCCACGGTCTCCACCGTGCCGAAGCCGTCCGTATAGGTCGCAACCGCACGCACCTGCACACCGACAAGCGCCTGCGTCGGCGTGAAGTTTGCGGTGTTGGCACCTGCGATATCGACCCAGGTCGCACCGTTCAGGCGTTGCCACTGGACCGAGATCGGACCCATGCCGTCCTCGTCCGTAATGGCACTCGTGTCCGCCGTGAGAACGGCATCCTCGAGAGCCGGCAGCGGCGAGAGCAGCGTCGTACCGCCCGGTGCGTCATTCGTGTTCTGCACCGGGGCCGTGATCGACGACGTGATCGTCTCGACAGCGCCGAAGGCGTCAGTGAAACTCGCCACCACCTGCAGGAACTGGCCAACCTGGGCCTGAGCCGGCGTGTAGCTGGCCGATGTCGCCCCGGTGATCGCCGTAAACGTGCCGTCCAGCCCCGTCGGCGAGGCATACCACTGATAGGTATAGACCACCGGGCTGGGCAGGCCATCCTCGTCCTGCACATTGGTCGGCGTCGCCACCAGCGCGAAGTCCTCGCGAACCACTGCCGAGCTGAAGGCGATCGTACCCGTCGCTGCATCATTGACGTTGGCAACCGGTGACGTCGCCGCCGAGTGGACCACTTCCGTCGTACCCAGGTCATCGACATAGGTCACGACGGCGCGCAGCCGCATGCCGACATCAGCCTGCGTCGGCAGGTGGCTGAGAGCTGTCGAGTCCGCAATGTCCGTCCATGTCACGCCGTCGAGCGACCGCTGCCACTGGTAGGTATACTCCGGATGCGTGGTACCATCCGGATCCGAGAAGGCAATCGTCGCCGTCAGCAACTCATCCTCGATGGGCGTCGGGTCGCTGATGACCAGGCTGCCGATCGGCGCGTCGTTGATGCCGATGACGGGGGCTGTCTGCGCCGAGTAGACCGTCTCCTGAACCCCGTTCTGGTCAAGGAACGTGATCTTGGCACGCAGCGGCTGTCCCGCCTGCATCCAGCCGACGACAAGTGTCGGACCGGTCGCCGGTACGGGCCCCTGCGAACCATTGCCCTCGTCCATCGTCATCACGTCGACCCACACGTCGCCGCCGTCGCCCAGCTGCTGCCAGACGATCGACACCGGACCAGTGATCGCACCACCCGTCGCCGTGTTATTGGGATCCGTGATGCCCGAAATGTCGACACTGATCGTCTGCCCCTCGGTCGGGGTCGTGTCGCTGATGATCGCCGCGCCGGCAGGATCCAGGTTGATCGTGTCGGCGATAGTGATCGTCTGGTCGGCGAAGGCCAGTCGCTCGATGTTGCGCAACAGGTCGAAACCATCCGTCGCCCCACGGCCGATGACGATGCCACCATTGATCTGCGTCACACGGATGAATCCGTCACCATCAAGGTCACGGATGCCACCGGCAGTGCCTTCGCCTTCGATGAAATAGTCCCCGCGATTGCTCGTGAACACGGCCGTATCGACATCCGTGCCTGCCGGCGCCGTGCGGATTTCACGTACGATACCCAGCTGCCCGGGATTAAGGGTGCCGGCCAGCATTTCAGCCTGGATGTCACGCATGGAGGTGACTTGCCGCTCGTAGACACCATCACCATCCGCATCGACACCAATGGCGACGTGCAGATACGCATCGCCGTCGATGATGTCGTTACCACCACGGCCTTCGATGATGTCGGAGCCACCACCGCCAAGCATGATGTTACCGCCGCTGAACATGTCGTCAGCCGTACCAACGATGCCATCGGCACCGGCCGCCGCCGAACCCAGCAACGCGGCAAGGCCCTGGATGCGGGCAATGCCGGCAGCGTTGAGTTCATGCCCTGCCATCGTCAGTTCGAGCTCGGCCGGATTGGCGTCCGGATTGCGGTCACTGCCGCGCAGCACGTCAGCCAGCTGCGAACCGGACAGACCCTCCACCGCGTCAAACCGGTCGAGCGTCGCGCCCGGGTCACCGGGCAGAGGCGGCCCCGCGAACGCATTGAGGAACATGTCCGCATTAGCGCCGAACTGCGTGTTGTTCTGGTAGGTCACCCAGTCGAAGCCGATGAAGCCCTCGAACCGGTCCGTGCCACCACCACCGACCATGATGTCGTCGCCGCCGCCCGCGTCGTGGTCATTCGGCGCACCGCTGCCGACAATGACGTCATGGCCGCCACGCGGATCCGAGTTACCGAAGTTCAGCGCCGAACCGTCGACGTCGGCATTGTCACCAACCAGGGTCGCAATGCCAGGTCCGCCTTCAAGCCAGTCATTGCCGAAGCCGCCGACCAGCGTGAACAGCACGCCATCCGATGTCAGGAAGTCATCCCCAAGGCCACCGAACACCTCGCCCTCGTCTTCACCGAGGTTCACGAAGTCGTTGCCGGCGCCCGCGATGACAAGGTCAAGCCCCGCACCCGAGTGAATGACGTCATTGCCGGCATCGCCCTTGATGTTGTCGTCACCGAAACTGTCGGTGATGATGTCGTTGCCGGCACCACCATTCAGGATGTCGTTGCCTGCACCACCCTCGATGCGGTCGTTGCCGCCTTCGCCCCAGACCGTATCGTCGCCGATGCCGCCAATGAGAATGTCATTCCCCTCGACGCCACCCAGCACGACGTGGCCGCCACCGTTGTACTTGAGGTAATTGGTGTCCGTTCCCGGCGTATTGGGATTGTTGCGCGACACCAGCGGCGTGAACGGATTGCCGCCTCCCCCCTCATCGGCCCATGTCGGGTCGGCATCGCCGGTGGCCCCGAGGCCCGTGTACTGCAGGTTGCGGTCAACGACCAGCGTCCAGTCCGGCGTCGAGAAGATGTCGCCCGGCAGGTACTTCAGATCCGTGTTGCGCATGATCATCGAGGCAAACGAGTTGCCCTCGAGCTCGGACAGGAAGTTCTGGCCCGAGAAGCGCGACAGGTAATAGAAGCGATCGCCGACCTGCAGGTTCTCCATCTGCGTCTCGAACACGAACGCAAACGTCGTTCCCAGCATGCCGCCGAACGGCGGCGTCTTCTCGGCAAGGCCGCCGATCCAGAAGTCGACATTGTTGAGACCGCCCAGCGTGCCACCGGCAAAGGCGCCCGTGGCGTTGAGGAAGTCCTCCGAATCCAACGGCGCATCGATAATGGTGCCGTTGTATTCCACGCTCTCGCCCGTTGCGATCGCCATCGCCGCCGCGCGCTTGCCCTCGAGGGTCGTCTGGCTGGTGATCAGCTCATGCGTGCCATAGGCCGCCATGAAGTTGATGACCGAGGCCGGGTGCTTCACGTTCTCGGCAAAGTTGATCCAGCTCGTGTAGGGCGTAAGCTGCGCGTCACCCGTCAGCTCAAAGAACTGTTTGCGCGCGTCGTTCAGCCCCGGAACGCCCGTTTCGCGGCCGCGCGCAATGTTCAGCGAAACGAGGTCAAGCGGCAGGCCGACCAGGTTGTTGCGCAGCGCATCGGTCGTGAACTCGTCGATCGCATTGCCCTGCTGGCGGGTCATGCCGCGGATGATCGACGCCGTCGCCGCAGCCGCATCGACGCCACTGTTGACGAACTCGAGCGGGTTGAGGAACGCCGCGATCAGACCCAGCTGGCTGTCGCCATTCAGGCCGGTGATTGTGTTGAAGTTCGCGTCGAAGCGATCAACCGTCTCGGTCAGCATCGAGTGGCCGAAGCGGTAGACGACATGCGCGAACTCGGCAAAGATGCCCGGGTTCACCGACATGTCAACGTTGACGAAGGCATCGATGCTGGGCTGGACCTTGCGCGCGAATTCCTCGAACACGAGGTGCTGATACTGCATCTCGGTCATGACGCGCGCCGCCTGGAACAGGCGTTCGCCGTCCCACACATAGTCCGCAGGGTTCGCCGACGTCGCCGAGGCCACCGGCGTCAGAAGCCACTCGTTCAGGAACGCAAGGTCACCACCCTGCGCAATGGCAATGGCCTCGCCCTGGATCGAGCCAACCAGGCGGTTATGCTCGGAGTGGAAGATGTTGTGGACCGCCGTCAGGCCGATATTTTCGTTGCCGCGACCATCACCGGTGACGAAATGCGCCCCCAGCAGCTCGTCATCATAGGTGCCCGGGTTGTCGTCATCGACGCCCGCAACATCGTCCCCGTCAGCGGTCTGGTTGATCCGCGCCGTTGCCGGGTTGCCGTCGTGGTCCCACGTGCCAGGATTGGCGCCGTGGGCGATGTCGTCCAGGAACGCGTGGTTGATGCGGGCCACCGTGCCGGTCGTCGCCGTCGAACCGGCAGCCGCCAGCGCAGCAGAAATCGCAGCAGGGCTATTGATGTCGAGACCACCCGCGACACCCGACACAAACACGATCACGTCATCGGCCGTGCCGGCGATGCCGTCTGTGCCGTTGCCGACACGCACGCCAACCTGCGCAAAGCCATTGGCCGCAGGAATGAAGTTGCCATAGGGATCCGTCTTCAGTAACGGCACGTTGTGCACATCGTGGTCGGAGAGCTTGATGCCCAGCATGTCGACAGCCTGCGCCTTCACGTCATCCCACGTCGGAATGCCCTTGTGCGCAGGGCCATCGAGCAGCTTGCCCGTGGACACGGCCTTGCCATCGGCATTCAGCGCGTACTCGCGCAGGAACACCTGGTGCGAGGCATGCGACGTATAGGTCTGGTTCTGGTCGATGAACGGCGTGGTCTGGTTGTTGTGCTCGCGGATGTCATCCGCCGTGCCCAGGATCCCGTCCGGCCCCGGCTGGTTCGTCGCCCGCGTCAGCATCATGAAATTGGGGCTGTCATCAGGCGTGTTGCGAATGCCGTCGGCGCCAAACCCGTCATCTGCACTGACAGTGCCATCTGCGAGGACAGTGCCATTGACAACACCATCGCCACCGAAGTCGTAAAGCGGATCATCCGGCTGCAGCGGCATGACCACCGTGCCCGACCCGCCCTTGTTCACCAGGTCAAGCCCGTGGTCGAAGAACTGGCCGAACAGCGTGAACCAGCTGTTGAACGGCGCCGACAGGCCTTCATCGGGCGACACGTTCGGAATCGAGAACACGTTCGTGTCATCGCCAGTCCCGAAAATCCCGTCGCGTCCCGGTGACGTGACAATCTGGGCGTCGAAGCCACCCGCAGCCTCAAGCGCGGCGAAATTGAAGACCGACTGGTCGGCGATCAGGTTCGAGATCATGCGCGGCGCCGCATCGAACACATAGCCCGAGGTCTGCGCGTAGCTTGTCGGGGCGCCAACGTCCTGCCCCGGGAACGAACGACCGGACACGGGATCCGCTGGCCGCCACACCGGGTCCAGCAACCGGATGAACGTCTCGTCCGACGAGCCCCAGTTCTCACGCCCCGGAATGAAATTGTTGTAGGTACCGTCCACGGTCCGAAGACCCCAGGGATGGAAGGGGGTCGGTATGACCGAACTCATGTCAGCGCCAGCTGCGTGCGCTTCCGCCCTCTTGATCTGGTCGAGGATGAACTCCAGATCAAACCGTGTCGTGGCCACCATTGTCGAAAACCCTTCCTGAGGTCATTTAGGTTGGAGAGCCGTCACCGCGGCGCATCTCACAGCCGCCAGCCGTCATGGCCGCAAAGCCATGCACCTGCTGGTTGAAACTGCCGAAATTTGCGCTCAAGGGTGCGGCTCCGTGTCTTGCGACTGATCCGCAAGCGCTCCCAAGCCCGTATACTGATTGGGAAAGCAGATGCGAATGCAAACGCTTCACAGACGCTAAGCCGCAGTGTCAGCCGTATCCATTCCACTTTCGAGAAAGCCACCTATCCAAAGGAATAAATTCACTCATACCTTTGAGGTATTGGATCAGTGCGGACAATATTTGCCAGTCTGTGGAAAAACAGAGTGGTCTTGAGTTATGACAAGATCTCAGGCGTGACCAGACAAAGTAAATCCCAAGTACAGTATGTATTAAAACGGACACATTAAATATCTGAAACTGTTTCATTACGGAAACCGTGGCCGCCATTGAGGAACAAATTCCTCAACTCGCCCATAAACCAGGGCTACACTTCAAGAAGCGGCCTCAAAACTCGATTGCTGTGAAAATTCCATGGCGCCAAGAAACTATGAATGCGGCGTGCAGATTTGCAACACATCTCAGGCAAAAACTGTCAACGGTCACAGCCCCGGAAATCAAATTCATCCGGACGGTGTGCGAAAGAGACCTGATTCGTCACTTTCCGTTACGGATCGTGCTCTTGTAGGTACTCCATCAGAACGCTACGTCTCGCGGGAATAATCGCAGGAAACCGGTTCAGGAAGCGCCAGAAACCCATGATCCCAGGCCCCACGTCCCACAGTTTCGTCTCCCAGCGCCTGAAATTGCGCTACGTGGATTGGGGCAATCCGGGCGCACCGCCACTCATCCTTCTGCATGGCGGCCGCGACCATTCCCGTAGCTGGGACTGGACCGCCGAGGCCCTGCGCGCGAAGTGGCACGTGATCGCCCCCGACCTGCGCGGCCACGGCGACAGCGAATGGTCTCCCGACGGCGACTACGGCACGCTCGCGAACCTCTACGACCTCGCCCAGCTCATCCACCAGCAGGCCCTCGCCCCTGTCACGATCGTGGCCCACTCCTTCGGTGGCAACATTGCGCTCAGATATGCCGGGACCTACCCGGAGAATGTGCGCAAGCTCGTGGCGATCGAAGGGCTCGGACCGTCGCCGCGCATGCTGGCCGATCGCCTCGCAAAGCCCCCCGGCAAGCGCCTGCGCGACTGGATCGAGGCCAAGCGCGCAAGCGCCGGCCGCACGCCCCGAAGATACGCCTCCATCGACGAGGCCCTGCAGCGCATGAAGGAGGCCAACGCATACCTCTCGGACGCGCAGGCCCGCCACCTGACGATCCACGGCGTCAGCCAGAACGAGGACGGCACCTATTCCTGGAAGTTTGATCCCTACATGAGGATCTTCCCGCCCTTCGACATGGCACAGGCCGACATCGAACTGCTCTGGGCTGCCATTTCCTGCCCCACGCTTCTCATGTACGGGGAAAAAAGCTGGGCCTCGAACCCCGGGAAGGACGGCCGCGCGACGCATTTCTCAAACGCCCGCGTAATGCTGTTCGAAAACGCAGGCCACTGGCTCCACCACGACCAGTTCGACCGCTTCATGTCCGAGCTGACGGCCTTCCTCTGACGTGGGCCCTGAGCCTCGAACCACGAACTTTCTCCACGCAGGACCAAAGCCAATGTTCATCGGTCACTACGCCCCCGCCCTGGCAGCCCGCGCCCTGCCAAACGCCCCCGGCCTTGCCGCCGGCTTCATCGCCGTGCAACTCATCGATGTCGGCTTCATGACGCTGACGCTGTTCGACATCGAGAAATGGGCCCTTAACCTGTCCCTGCCCGGCTTGAACCCGCTCGATTTCTACTTCATGCCCTATACGCACAGTCTTCTGGCGACAGCCATATGGGGCCTTGCGTTCGGCCTCGTCTATGCGCTGTTCGTTCCCGCCGGCAAGCGCCTTGCCGGTGGCATCATCATCTTCGCCCTGGTCGTGTCTCACTGGCTGCTCGACCTGCCGGTCCACCGGCCCGACCTCGGCCTCATCGGCGATGACGCGCACAAATACGGCTTCAGTCTCTGGAACTGGCCCCTGATCGCAGCCCCGCTTGAACTCGCCGTGTTTGGCGGCGCGATGGCGATCTACATCGGCGCGACCCGCCCGAAGACCTGGCTCGGGAATGTCACACCATGGATCTTCGTCGTCGTGATGGTGGCAACACAGATCTTCAACTGGCTGGGCGCACCACCCGCCTCGAAAGAGGAATTTGCTGCGATGGGCCTGCTTGCCTACGGCATCGTCGCCGTATTCGGCCTGATGCTGGACGCCACGCGCGAGGTCACCCCGCGCGAGGGCTGAACGACCGCTACCCAAGACCGAGCGCGGCAGCAGCCTCCCGCGCTGCCGTTTCCGCAGATCCACTCACATCGAGCCGGCGCCAGCCCATGACGCCGATGTCATAGCCAAGCTGGCGCTCCAGCACGGCCACATCCGCGTCCGAGACATCGCCCCTCCGCCCGGCCACACGCGCACGCAGGACATCCGCCGGCGCGTCCAGCCACATGCCATCGAAGCGCAGGCCGGCGTGAGCCGCAGCAGCTGCAACCTCGTCCCGCTCGGCTTCGCGCGCGAATACGGCATCCACGACCACGCTCTGGCCCGCGGCCGCCGCACGCCGGGTGAGGTCGAGAAGGGTTTCATAGACACGCGCCGACGCCTCCCGCGTATAGGCCGCAGGCGGCAGGCGCTCCTCAAGCGGCACACCGGCAAGGCGCTTCCGGATCTCGTCGGTGCGCAGGTGGAGCGCGCCGCAGGCGCCCCCAAGGTGCGGCGCGAGCGCACGGGCCAGCGTCGACTTTCCTGTCCCCGAGAAACCACCCAGCGCGACGATGCGCGGGCGAACCTCGCGCGCAAACCCCGCAGCCAGCGACAGGTAGTGACGCGCCGACGCCGCGCCGCCCGCCCGTCGCGCCTCGACCTTGGCGCGGATCTCGGCACGCAGCGAAAGATAGAGCGGCAAGGCAGGCAGGCTCGCCAGCACCTCAGCCCATCGCCCGACAGCCCTGTGCATCACCCACGCATTGAGCGCCCGGTTGGCCAGCCGAAGCTGCTGCTTGTCGAGCAGGTCCATCAGCAGGAACGACAGATCATAAAGCGGCGGAATGCGGGCATAGAAATCATTGAACTCGATGCAATCGAACAGTGTGGGACGATCCCCGTCGAGGAACACGTTTCCCAGATGCAGATCACCGTGACAGTGCCGCACGTCCGCTGATTGCGCGGCAAGAACGGCGCCAAGCCCCGACAGCATTCTGTCCCGTCCGGCCCCCTCCATGGCCACGTCTGCTGCGCCAAGGATCTCCGGCGAGGACGCAAGATCAGTGGCGTTTTCACGCGCAATCCGCGCCACGGCCGACGGCCAGTCGATGCCCGTGATCACGGGTTCGCGATCATGGAACGCGGCCACGCTGCGCGCCAGTTGCTCGATCTCGGCATCGCCGCAAAGCCCCGCCGCCAGCCGCTCGGTGAGCAGGCTCCCCTCGGGAAAGCGGCGCATTTCCAGAAGCCACTCCACCGCGGGACCCGGCCCTGCCAGCGCCAGGCCTGCTGTCTCCTGCGTAACCGGCACGATCCCCACGTAGAGCCCGGGCGCCGTGCGGGCGTTGAGCGCAAGCTCGCGCGCCAGCACGTCGCGGCGCGCCTCCAGCGTGCTGAAGTCCAGAAACCCGAGGTTGACCGCCCGCTTCATCTTGAACGCCCGGTCACCGGCCAGGAACACGCACGCCGCGTGCGTCTGGATCACCTTTGGTGGATGCCCCAAGGGCGCACCCGCCGAAAGCCACCGAAAGACTGCGTCTGCAACCGGTCCCGGATCCATGCGTCCCGCCTCAAGCCCGCCCGTGGAGGATCGTTGACCAGTCCGGTGCGCCAAACACCGGGAATTGTCAACCTTGCGTCAGCACTTGATGCACAAGGGGCGGCTGCGCCATTGTCCGGACCGACAGGATCATCGGGAGATCGACATGGCCGGGAAGAAGCCCACCCAGGGCAAGCAGTCAGACGCCGACGCACGCAACGAACACCAGCGCAACATGACGGACGGGCTGGCAAGCATCGTGGCCATCATGATGCGTGACAGGCGCTTCCGCGACGTCCGCATGGCCGACCTCGAGTGGCTCGTCATGCCGCCGATCCTCGCGGGCCAGTGGAAAGTCGCCCGTGGCACCATGACCGCCTCAAAGGGCGCCAGTCCCGAGGAAGGTGGCCGGATGTTCCCGGTCGCTGCCGCCCTGTGGGCCTGCGTCTCGACCGAAATCGACGCGCGTCTGTCGGCGAACCTCGACAAGCCCCTGGTCCTGAAGCCCGCAGAGTGGAGCAGCGGCGACATCATCTGGCTGATCGCAGTTCCGGGACAGCCTGCCTACGTGAAGCAGTTGCTGCAGCACCTGTCCGGAACGGCCTTCAAGGGCAAGCAGGTCAAGATCCGCACCACCGACCGCGCCGGCAAACCCACCGTTCGCACCCTCGAGGCCCTGCTCGGCAAGGCCTGATTACGGTGACAGTGCACTGAACGCAACCTACCCCAGCGCAACACCATGCGCCTTGGCGGCCTTGGTGATGAACTTCATCACCTGCCCGCCGCCGTCGCGATAGAGATGCTGCCCCGCCTCATCCGAGATCTGGCCAAACAGCTCGGCGATGCGCTCGGGCGTGCGCTCGTTGTCGTGCAGGTAGACGCCCTCAGTCTCATGCACGAGCGTGCGCGCAAAGCCGCCGGCCGTCGCATTCAGGATCGTCCGTCGCGGCGCATCATCGCTGACAAGGTACAGCGCGGCCGGCGTAACGGCTTCCGGCGTCATCAGGCCCAGCACCGGCTTGGGCAGAAGCGCCTCGGTCATGCGCGTCGCCGCGCCCGGACCAAGCGCGTTGACCCGGATGTCGTTCTTTTCGCCTTCGATCTGCAGCACATTCATGAGGCCGATCAGCCCCATCTTGGCAGCGCCATAATTCGACTGCCCGCTGGGGCCCCTTCTGGAAGCAGCAAAAGCCAACGAGAATCCCGCCAACCTCATCCCCCCGCGCGACCCCAACCTGCCCACGCTGGAAGGCCTGAACCTGGTCAGCTTCGACAACCGCTTCGACGCCAGCCTCATCCGCCACGAGCTCGGGTGGCACCCCCGCCTCACCTACGCCGACGCCATCAAGGCCATGGCGCAGGAATTACGGTGACAGTGCACTAATTGCACCAAGCCGGGTCCCGGCGCGCTCGCTACCGCTCGCGTCCGGGATGACGATTTTTTTCAACCAGATATCTGTCATCCCGGACGCGAGCGGTAGCGAGCGATCCGGGACCCCGCTTGCGACGTCAACACCGCACTAGCACCACCACCGAACAGATGAAATTTGGCGACCCCGAGACGATTCGAACGTCTGACCCACTGCTTAGAAGGCAGTTGCTCTATCCCCTGAGCTACGGGGCCGTTGCCAGGCCAGATGCTGGACAAACCTAGTGGGTCCAGTTGCCCTTTCGGCCGAACTTGAAATTGTCCGCATAGGCACGGACGATACGCTTGGCCTCCCGGGGCTCGAAGACCTGGAAGGGAATATTGTAACGCTGCGCAAAGGCCACCGCCTCATCGCGCGTCTCGAAGGTCAGCCGCACCTGCCCCTTGGTGTCGCCCGAACCCGTCCACCCCATGAGCGGATCGATGCGGCGCGCCTCCTCGGGCTCGAACTCCAGCACCCACTCCCGGGCATTGGCCTGTCCGGACTGCATGGCCGTGCGGGCTGGACGATGGATACGGGCGAGCATGCTGTGACCTCAATTCGCAACCCGGACGCGACGTCCGCCGTCCGGACCAGAAAACCACACCCTGATTTACGAAACCCTTGCCCGCGGGGCAAGGGATTGGTCGGGGCGGCGTGATTTGAACACGCGACCCTCTGGTCCCAAACCAGATGCGCTACCAGACTGCGCTACGCCCCGACATCAGGGAAGGCGGCTGACATAATCCGAGAACCCTCCCGCCGCAAGCGCCATGGCGCCGCCCGGGCCTTGGTTTCCGGTCGCTCAGTTGGCCGATTGGCCGAAGATCCGGTGCCGCACCCGGTCGCCCGCCCGGATCCCGAGCTTCCGCGACAGCCCGCCATTGATCTCGAGCACGCCCCGCACCACCCCGCCCGAGGGAACGGGCGTGAGGTCGAAGGGCACGGTGTTCTCGGCGATGCGGATGATGCGCCCCTTGGCGTCGATGAAGATGATGTCGAGGGGGATATAGGTGTTCTTCATCCAGAAACTGACGTCCTGCGGCGGGTCATAGTCGAACAGCATCCCGTGCCCATCCGCCATATTCTCCCGGAACATGAGGCCGCGGTTGCGGTCGGCCTCGCGGCGCACGACCTCTACCTGGAAGGCGTGCGTGCTCTTGGCGCTGATGACCACCAGGGCCTCGCGCGGCCCCACCGGGTTGGGATCCTCTGCCGTTGCAGCGGCTGCACCAAGGCCGAGGCCCAAGAACAGCATCAGGAAAAGCCTTGTGCGAAGCATGAAAAAGGCGCCTCCGTCGGGGCGCCTTGTGTATCACGAACCGGCCCGGCCCGTCACTCAGGCCGGAAATGAGGCCTGTTCCGCCATACCTCGCCCGGCACCCGTTTCCCGGAAAGGCCGCACCACGCTGGTGTACTCCGGGATCGGATGGACCGCCGTCGCCGTCAGGCCCTTGGGCCCACGGCCCGCACGCACCAGCACCTTCTGGCCGGGCCTCAACTCCTTCATGTCATGCTTCCGCAGCAGGTCCATGTGGATGAAGATGTCGCCTTCGGCCTTGGCAGAGATCAGGAAGCCGAAGCCCTTGGGTCGGCTGAACCATTTGCACTCGGCCTCGAAGGCCGGTCCGACGGGATCCTGCAGCAGGATCTCGCGCGCCCTCGGCTCGCGCCTCGCCTCCCCGCCGCCCGCACGCTCATCGCGCGTGGACGGATCGACACTCAGGAGGCGCAACGCCTGGAACTTGGATACGACACCGTCGCGCGCCGGCTTGCGCGTGACGTCACATTCGACGGTCGCCCCGTCGAGCACGGCCGTGCAGCCAAACGCCTCGACGACCGACCTGTGAAGGAGCACGTCCCCTGTGACCTCCTTCGAAACGATGAACCCATACCCCTTGGAAACGTTAAACCACTTGACCTTGCCCGTAACCCGAATTCCCCCACATTCCGGCGATGGCGCGATTGTAACTGGAGTGTCCACGATTACCGCTCCTTGCCTTCATTAAAATGCGCGCGCGCCGACACCGCATGCGTTTCAGCGCGTTATCCATATTCCTTGCACAAATCTGTCATCCTGACTAGGCAAGGCGGGAATCATTTTGAAGTTTTTTTGGTTTGCACCGCACAACGCCCGTCGCCCGCGCGCCGACGCGAACCCTTGTATAAGCCTGCGAACCTCAACACGCGCCTCGAGAAAACCACCATGGAAATGACCGGCGAATACAGGATTGCAGCCCCGCGCGAACAGGTCTGGGCCGCACTCAACAATCCCGAAATCCTGCGCGATGCGATCCCCGGCTGCGAGGAATTGAAAAGCCTCTCGCCCACCGAACTCGAGGCCGCGGCCAAGGCGAAGATCGGTCCGGTCTCGGCGCGCTTCAAGGGCAAGGTGGTGCTGTCAAACCTGAACCCGCCCGAAAGCTACACGCTGACAGGCGAAGGCACCGGAGGCGCGGCAGGCTTTGCAAAAGGCGAGGCACAGGTGACACTTCTGCCCGATGGCAGCGAGACCATCCTCAGATACGCCGTCAAGGCCAGCGTGGGTGGCAAGCTCGCACAGGTCGGCCAGCGCCTCATCGATGGGGCCGCACGCAAGATGGCCGACGAGTTCTTCGACCGCTTCGCGGCGCTCGCCGGCGGCAAGGTCGGCGAGACCACGCCCGAGATCCCGCAAGCCGGTCCGGCAGCGCCGCAAGGCCGATCCTTCGAGCCAGCCTCGTGGGTGCCGTTCGCCATCATCGGCGGAGGCATCCTCTTCCTGCTCGTCCTGCTGCTGACCTGAGCGCCTGCAGCAAGGTTGACGCCAGCCCCGGCCGCGTGAAACCCTCGCGGGCTGAAAATACACGAAGGATACCCGACGCGCATGACCACCATCACCCTGACTGTCAATGCAAGGCCGGTGAAGGGCGACGTGGACGCGCGCACCCTGCTTGTCCATTTCCTGCGCGACCAGCTGAAGCTGACCGGCACGCATGTTGGCTGCGACACGAGCCAGTGCGGCGCCTGTGTCGTGCATGTTGACGGCCGGGCCGTGAAGGCCTGCACGATGCTGGCCGTCCAGGCCGACGGCGCCAGCGTGACCACGATCGAGGGCCTCGCGCAGGGTGAAACCCTCCATCCCGTGCAGGCAGCCTTCCGCGAGCACCACGGCCTGCAGTGCGGCTTCTGCACGCCCGGCATGATCATGACCGCCGTCGACATGATCCGCCGCAACCCCGACCTCGACGAAAAGGCCATCCGCGAAGGCCTGGAAGGCAATCTCTGCCGCTGCACCGGCTACCAGAACATCGTCAAGGCCATCGAGGCCGCCGCCCGCGAGATGAAGCGCAGCGCCTGATACCTGCCAAGGAAACCCCATGCACAGTTTCGACTACCTGCGCCCCGCGACACTCGAGGACGCCACGCGTCTCTTCCGCGAGAACACCGACGCGAAGTTCCTCGCCGGCGGCCAGACCCTGATCCCGACGCTGAAGCAGCGCCTGGCGCAACCGTCGGCGCTGATCGACCTGACGCGCATACCGGGTATCACCGGCGTGAAGGCGACGGCTGGCGGCATCACGATCGGGGCCTCGACACGCCATGCCGACGTCGCCGCCTCCGGCGAGGTCCGGAAGGCGATCCCGGCCCTCGCCCGCCTCGCCGCGCATATCGGCGACCCGGCCGTGCGTCACATGGGAACCCTGGGCGGTTCGATCGCCAACAACGATCCGGCGGCCGACTACCCCGCAGCAGTCCTGGCCCTCGGTGCAACGGTGCACACAACCTCGCGCAGCATCGAGGCCGACGACTTCTTCACCGGCATGTTCGAGACCGCATTGGCCGAGGGCGAGATCATCAAGGCCGTCACCTTCCCTGTCCCTGAAAAGGCAGCCTATGCGAAATTCGCCAATCCCGCCTCACGCTACGCGATGGTCGGCGTGTGCGTGGCGAAGTTTGCCGCTGGCGTGCGCGTGGCCGTGACGGGTGCAGCCCCATGCGTCTTCCGCGACGAGGCCATGGAGCAGGCACTCACCCGCAGCTTCACCCCCGCCGCCGTGTCGGCGATCCGCGTGTCACCCGAAGGACTCAACAGCGACCTGCACGGCACGGCCGAATACCGCGCCCATCTCGTGACCGTGATGGCCAGGCGCGCCGTCGAGGCCGCGCTCGCCTGAAAGAAAAGGAAAAGGCCAGGCAGGGTCTCCCTTGCCTGGCCCCATCGCGATCGGGATCGCGAAGCTTAGCCGGCGACCAGTTCGACCTTGATCGTGACCTTGCCATCCGGCGACGTGACGTCCCACTTGTCGCCAGCCTTCTTCGGCTCGATCTTGTAGCAGACCGGACCCTGGCCAGCGGCCGGCGCGGGCGAGGTCTGCGTGAAGCAGGCCTCGGTCGGGTCCTTCCAGGCCCACGTGCCGCTGGCATTGGTGCCATCCGGCTGGACAGCCGTGTAGGTCTTGTCGGCTTTGACCTTCGACTTCGTCACCTTGCCGTCAGGCGCCGTCTGGACGACGGTGTTGCCGTAGTAGCCGGCCAGGTTGTCGGCCATTGCTGCGCCGGCCGATGCGGCAACGAGCGCGGTCGCGAGGAGGATACGCTTCATGATGAAACCCTTTGAATGGAGTGACATTTCCTTCCGCACGTCTTTGATTTGCGGAAGCGGCGGTGTGCCATGTTTCGTCACGTAATGCCAGATGCCGCCACATTGCATTTTTTGTAATCCACGGTTTGTTCGCTGCATTCCATCGGCGAGCGAATTCAAACGCTTGTCATGCATCCTTCAGGTTTTGCCCAGCCGTGAAAGCCTTGCCTCGCGCAGGGTGATGTAGACGGCCGCGGCAAAGATGACGACCCCGCCCAGCAATGTCAGCAGCAAGGGTTCCTCGGCAAAGAACAGATAGCCATAAACCACCGACCACAGCAGCTTGGTCGATTCAAGTGGCAGGATCGCTCCCATCTCGGCCCGTCGAAACGCCTCGCCATAGAACCACGTACCACCCGTCGCCACGAGCCCGACGAGAAACAGCAGCATCAGGTCGCTCCATCCCGGCCAGACCCAGACCGGCAGCGACGACACAAGCGTGATCGGCGTGAAGAACAGCACCATGTAGAAGCCCTGGGTGAACGACGTCTCGGTACGTCCCAGTTCACGGATGATGAGCTGGCACGCCGCCCACAGCGCCACCGACGCAAGCGCCAGCACCTGCCCCATCGAGACCTCCTGGAACCCCGGACGCACGACGAGCAGCACGCCCACCACGCCCGCGCACAGGGCAAGGATCCGCCGCACGCGCACGGCCTCGCCCAGGAACAGGACCGCAAGCGTCGTCGCCATGATGGGGCTTGCGAACTCCAGCGCCGTCGCCTCGGCCAGCGGGATCTCCATCAGCGCGACGAACCAGAGCATCATCGACACCGCGTGCAGCAGCCCGCGCCACCCGTGGAGTGCCAACCGGTTCGTGCGCAGGCTCGCCAGCCCCAGCCACCAGAGCACCGGCAACTGGATCAGGAGGGCAAAAAACGAGCGCCAGAACGAAATCTCGACCGCAGGAACATTCTCACCCGCGATCCGGATCAAGAGCTGCATCGTGGCAAACAGCGCGGTTGCCAGCAGCATGCACGCCATGCCCGAGACAGGCCCTGCCGCCCACCATGGGGGCGCTTCCCTCTGCGCTGGCTCTGCCGTAGGTTCATCGCCATGCGTCATCGACAGTCCCGCCCGTTCAGCGCCGTACCGCTCCTTCTGGCATGCAAGGACCGTCTCGAAGAACGTGACACAGCGACCGGAACCACTGCGCCATGACCCAGGACCATGACCGCGTTCTCGAAACGGCCGGGGCCTGGCTGTCCGCCGGCCATGGCGTGGCGCTGGCCACCGTCGTGCGCACCTGGGGCTCGGCACCACGGCCCGCCGGCAGCCAGCTTGCCGTCCGCGAGGACCAGACCTTCGTGGGGTCTGTCTCGGGTGGCTGCGTCGAGGGCGCCGTGATCGCCGAGGCCCTCGATGCCATCGGCGACGGCAAGCCCCGACTGCTCACCTTCGGCGTCTCGAACGAGCAGGCCTGGGCCGTGGGCCTTGCCTGCGGCGGGCAGATCGAGATCTTCGTCGAGCGGATCGACTGACATGGATCGCACCACGCTCGCCAAAGCCATTGAGGCCCGCAAATCGGGCACAAGCCTCGTCATCGCAACCCGCATGGACACAGCAGAGGCAAGCCTCATCACCCTGCCCGCCGCCGCAACCGATCCCCTGGCGCGTGCCGCAGGCGAGGCTGCACGACGGGACATGAGCCAGCGCGTCGACATCGACGGCGTGTCCTGGTTCCTCAACGTGTTCAACGCGCCACCCCGCCTCTATGTCGTGGGCGCGGTGCACATCGCACAGCCCCTCAGCCACATGGCGGCGATGGCAGGCTTCGACGTCGTCGTGATCGACCCGCGCACCGCCTTCGCGACAGGTGAACGCTTCCCGGGCCTGCACCTCGTCACCGCCTGGCCGGACGAAGCGCTCGCCGACCTGCCTCTCGACAGCCGGACCGCCGTCGTGACCCTGACGCACGATCCCAAACTCGACGACCCGGCCCTGCGCGCGGCCCTCGCCGCACCGTGCTTCTTCATTGGCGCACTCGGATCGCGCAAGACCCACGCCGCACGCTGCGAGCGCCTGAAGGCAGACGGCTTTGCCGATGTGCAGATCGCCCGCATCCGCGGCCCGGTTGGCCTCGACATCGGTGCCATCTCGCCGGCAGAGATCGCAATCTCGGTCATGGCCGAACTCGTCGCCACGCTGCGCAAGGGTTCCCCGGCATGAGGTTCGGCCTCATGCCCCTTGCCGGCGCCGAGGGCGCAATCCTCGCCCACGGCATCGGCGGACTGAAGAAAGGCCGCCGCCTCGACACCTCCGACATCAAGGCCATGCAGGCTGCAGGCATCCACGAGGCCATGCTCGCCGTCCTCGAGGAGGGCGACATCCACGAGGACGAAGCCGCCCGTCGCATCGCAATCGCGCTCGCAGGCGAAGGCAGCGAAGTCGCACCACCGCATACCGGCCGCTGCAACCTGCATGCACGCGCCGCCGGTCTTGTGCGGCTCGATCCGGCCGCCATCGATCGCATCAATTCACTGCACGAGAGCATCACGCTGGCCACCCTCAGGCCGTTCGACGCGGTCACGTCAGGCCAGATGCTGGCCACGGTGAAGATCATTCCCTTCGCCAGCCCCGACTGGGCCGTTGCAAGCGCGGAAGAGATCGCGCGAAAGGCCCGCCTTTCGGCTCAGGCCTTCACACCGAGGCGCGCGGCCCTGGTCTCGACGCAGACACCGGGCTTCAAGCAGAGCCTGCACGACAAGACCCGCACGGTGATCGAGCGCCGCCTCGCCGCGCTTGGCAGCGCGCTTGTATCCGAGGTTCGCATCCCCCACGAGGCTGGCGCCATCGCCACGGCCATCGCGGCCACGCACGCGACAGGCGTCGACATCGTCCTCATCATGGCGGCATCCGCCACCACCGACCGGGCCGACACGGTCCCCATGGCGATCGAGGAAGCCGGCGGCGAGGTGCTGCATGTCGGCATGCCCGTCGATCCTGGAAACCTGCTCGTCCTCGGCGCGTGCGACGGCAGGCCCGTCATCGGCATCCCCGGCTGCGCACGCTCGCCCAAGCTCAACGGGCTCGACTTTGTCCTGCAGCGTCTTTGTGCAGGCGTTGCCGTATCAGCACGCGAAATCCAGGCGATGGGCGTGGGCGGACTGCTCCAGGAAATCGCCTCGCGACCCCAATTGCGCGAACCGACCGCCGATCCCGCGCCTCACAGGCCTGTCGTCGCCCTCCTGCTGGCCGCAGGACGCTCGACGCGAATGCAGGGACACAACAAGCTCCTGCTGCCGCTCGGCGGGCAGCCGCTCGTGGCGCATGCCGCCCGCGCGCTTGTTGCAAGCAGCGCAAGACCAGTGATCACCGTGACCGGCCACGACCGCGAGGCGATCGAGACCGCCCTTGCCGGCCACGACATCACCTTCGTGCACAATCCCGCCTTCGCCTCCGGCATGGCCAGTTCGCTCAAGGCGGGCCTCGCCGCGGTGCCGGGCAATGCCCGTGCTGTTCTCGTCTGCCTCGCCGACATGCCGGCCCTGCGCGCGGCCGACATCGACCGGCTCCTCGCCGCCTTCGACCCCGCCAGCGGCCGCGAGATCATCGTGCCGGTCTTTGGCGGCAAGCGGGGCAACCCCGTACTTCTCGCGCGCCGCTTCTTCCCCGATATCCTGCGCTGCGAGGGCGACACCGGCGCCCGCCAGGTCGTCGCAGCCAACCCGGACGCCGTTTTCGAGGTTGAAATGGAAACCGCCTCCATACTAGCAGATGCCGACACACCGGCCGCCTTCGAGGCGCTGAAGACGGAACTGGATCCGACATGAGCGACGAAATCTACGCCAAGGAACTGCTGCGCTGGGCCGCCGACGTCAGCCGCGCCGGCACGCTGTCGGGTGAAAAGCGCACGGGCACCGCCAACAACGCCATGTGCGGCGACCGCGTCACGCTGGAGTTCGAAGTCGACCCGACGCACGAGATCTGCGACTGCCGCCATGAAACCAAGGCCTGCGTGATCACGCAGGCCGCAGCGGCGATCCTCGCCGGCAATGCCGTCGGCGAAACCGGGGAATCCCTCGGCCGCGTGCGCGACAAGGTCGCCGCCATGCTGAAGGATGGCGCCGACGCACCGTCCGGAAAATGGAGCGTCTTTTCTGTTTTTGCTCCCGTGCGCGAGCATCGCAGCCGGCACACCTGCGTGCTTCTCCCCTTCGAGGCTGCGGCCAAGGCATTCGACGCGTCCTGATACCGCCCGGTAGCCGCGACCTGACGCATTTTTCATTCGCGAATGAAATGCGGGACACTTCAGCCACTTGCCACGTGTCAAGAGAGACATTTGTGGCACGACGCGAAAACTGCGCGGCGCTCTCTTGTTGATAACGCGCGCCGATCGATTGCAGAGCATCACCGCTTGGCGTTCTGATCAGGCCATGAGCATGCAACCAACCGACAAGACGGAAGCCGACGACCGGCTGCGCCAGGTTCCCTTCGACGTGGAAGCTGAACAGGCGCTGCTGGGCGCAATCCTGATCAACAACGACGCCTTCGAGCGCGTCGCCAGCTTCCTCGCGCCCGACCATTTCCACGAGCCGCTGCACCAGCGCATCTTCGAGGCCATCGGCCGCGTCGTGCGCAAGGGACAGCTCGCCTCGCCCGTGACATTGCGCCCCTTCTTCTCGCTCGACGCCGCCATGAAGGAAGTGGGTGGCGCCGACTATCTGGCAGAGATCGTGCGCCTCTCGCCCTCGGTCATCAACGCGGCCGACTACGGGCGCATGATCTTCGACCTCGCCCAGCGCCGCGAACTCATCCGCGTGGGCGAGGAGATCGTCAACGTCGCCTACGACCCGCCGATCGACCTCTCGCCCGCCGAGCAGATCGAGGAAGCCGAGAAGCATCTCTACCAGATCGCCGAGAAGAGCCGCTTCGGTGGCGGCTTCCGGTCCTTCAAGAGCGCCGTCATCGGCGCGATCGAGGTGGCCGAGCGCGCGTACCAGTCGCCCTCGCACATCACGGGCGTGCCGACGGGTTTCTACGACGTCGACAACCTGCTCGGTGGCCTCCAGAAGTCCGACCTCATCATCCTCGCCGCACGTCCCGGCATGGGAAAGACCTCGTTCGCGACCAACCTCGCCTTCCATGCCGCGCGCGAATGGATGCGCACCGGCGGCGAGGCCGGCGCCCGTGTGGCCTTCTTCTCGCTCGAAATGTCGGCCGAGCAGCTCGCCACCCGTATCCTCGCCGAGCAGGCCGAGGTCTCGGGCAGCAAGATCAGGCGCGGCAAGATCGAGGAGCGGGACATGCAGTCCCTCATCCGCGTCGCGACGGAACTGGAACAGCTGCCACTCTTCATCGATGACACGGGTGGCCTGTCGATCGCCCAGGTCGCTGCCCGCTGCCGCCGCCTCAAGCGCGCCGGTGGCCTCGGCATGATCGTCGTCGACTACCTGCAGCTGCTGACCGGCACCGCCAGCAAGAAGAGCGAGAACCGCGTCCAGGAAGTCACCGAGATCACCAAGGGCCTGAAGACGCTCGCCAAGGAACTGGCTGTGCCGCTCATCGCGCTGTCGCAGCTCTCCCGCTCGGTCGACGCCCGCGATGACAAGCGCCCGGTCCTCGCCGACCTTCGTGAATCCGGCTCGATCGAGCAGGACGCCGACATCGTGATGTTCATCTTCCGTGAGGCCTATTACCTCGAGACGAAGGAACCCTCGATGGACGATGCGGTCGAATACCAGAAGTGGCGCGAAAAAATGGACCGCATCCATGGCTTGTCCGACATCCTCGTCGAAAAGCACCGCCACGGCCCGACGGCAAAGGTGACCCTGCGCTTCGAGAAGCAGTTCACGCGCTTCTTCGACCTGGCCCGGGAAGACGCCCTCCCCGCGCAGAACGGCTGAGGCTTCGCCGGCCACCGCCCGGCACAGCTGTCAATTGGTAACGCCCCCCGTTTCGTGCTACGCGCGGGGGGTCATGTTTCATGCCTCCCCGACCCGGCCCGTCCTGTCCGTTGACCTGCTCGCCATCGCGGAGAACTTCCGCATGATCCGCAGCGCCGTGGCGCCTGCCGAGACCGCCGCCGTCGTCAAGGCGGATGCCTATGGCCTCGGCGCGCGTCCGGTGGCGCGGGCGCTCGCAGCCGCCGGCTGCAAGGCCTTCTTCGTGGCCCACATGGAAGAGGCCCTCGAACTTCGCCAGGACCTGCCGCAGGCAACGATCTTCGTGCTCCATGGTTTCATGGCGGCGCAGGCCGCCTCCTTTGCCACGCACAAACTGTCCCCGGTGATCTCGAGCCTGCCCCAGCTCGAGGCCTGGCTCGGCGCCGAAATCCCGATCCCCTACGCCCTCCATGTCGATACCGGCATGTCGCGCCTCGGCCTGTCGCTGCCCGAAGCCCAGACCGCCAGCAACTTTGCACGGCCCACCCTTCTCGTCAGCCACCTCGCCTGCGCCGACGACGCAGCCGACCCGCGCAACCTGGCGCAGCTGACTGCCTTCAAGGCCATCGCCCGGCGCTTCCCGAACGCATGGACCAGCCTCGATGCCTCCGCTGGTTGCTTCCTCGGACCCGAATACACGTGCGACCTGGTCCGTCCGGGCATTGCACTCTATGGCGGAAACCCGCGCAAATCAGGTGATAACCCCATGCGCGGCGTGGCGACCCTCACGGCCCCCATCCTGCAGGTCCGCTCAATTGACAGGGGGGATACCGTTGGCTACGGAGCTACCTACGAGGCCTCGGGTCCCCGCCGCCTGGCGGTTGCGGCCCTCGGCTATGCGGACGGACTGATGCGCACCCTGTCCAATCGGGGACATGGCTTTGTGGGCGGCATCAGGTGTCCGATTGTGGGGCGGGTATCGATGGACCTTGTGACACTGGACATCTCGGAGTGCCCGCCCGCGGCCGCGACACCGGGCACGCATGTCGAGTTCATCGGCCCCAACCAGCCCGTCGATGAGCTCGCGCGCGCGGCCGGCACGCTCGCCTACGAAATCTTCACGCGGCTCGGGCCCCGCATCATCAGGCAATATACAGGGACGCAAGCGTGACAAATCCTCTTGCCTTGATCGGCCGCTTCTTCATCGCCCTTTTCGGGGAGATCGGCCGCATCTTCCTGTTTGCCTCACAAGCCGTGCCCGCCTGCTTCATGCCGCCGGTCTATGGCCGCCTCGTGATCCAGCAGATGCTGCGCATCGGCTATTTCTCGCTGCCCGTCGTGGGCCTGACCGCCTTCTTCACCGGCGGCGCGCTGGCCCTCCAGATCTTCATCGGTGGCAATCGCTACGGCGCCGAGGCCTTCGTGCCGCAGATCGTCGTGCTGGGGATCACGCGCGAACTTGGCCCTGTGATGGCGGGCCTCATGGTCGCCGGCCGCGTGTCGGCTGCCATCGCCGCCGAAATCGGTACCATGCGCGTGACCGAGCAGATCGATGCGCTCGTCACGCTCTCGACGAATCCCTTCAAGTATCTCGTGGCGCCTCGGTTGATTGCCGCCGTCCTCTCGATGCCGATCCTCGTCGCCATCGCCGATATCATCGGCGTGTTGGGCGGCTGGGTCGTCGGCATCTACTCGCTCGACTTCAACTCGGCCGTCTACCTGAAGAACACCGCTGACTTCATCAAGATGGATGACGTGACCTCGGGCCTCTGGAAAGCCGCCGTGTTTGGCTTCATCATCGCGCTGATGGGCTGCTACCACGGCTACAATTCGAAGGGCGGCGCCCAGGGCGTCGGCGCGGCGACCACGAACGCCGTCGTATCCGCGGCGATCCTGATCCTCGCCGCGAACTACTTCATGACCTCCCTCTTCTTCCACCGGTAGCGCCATGGCCACGACACCCAAGATCGAACTCAAGGGCGTTCACAAGCGCTTCGGACCCAAGGTGGTCCTCGACGGCATCGACCTCTCGGTCAACCCGGGCGAGTCCCTCGTCATCATCGGTGGCTCGGGCACCGGCAAATCCGTGATGCTCAAGAGCATCCTCGGCCTCATCAAGCCCGACAAGGGCTCGATCCGCGTCGACGGCCAGGAAGCCACCCGCCTCACGAGCGGCGCCCGCGAGAAGCTGAACCGCAAGTTCGGCATGCTGTTCCAGGGGGCGGCTCTCTTCGACTCGCTCAAGGTCTGGGAGAACGTCGCCTTCGCCCTGATCCAGGGCCGCGGCATGGGCCGCTCTCAGGCCAAGGAGATCGCGCTCACGAAGCTCGCCAAGGTCGGGCTCGGCCCCGAGGTCGGCGAACTCTCGCCCTCCGAGCTCTCCGGCGGCATGCAAAAGCGCGTGGGCCTCGCCCGCGCCATCGCCGCCGAACCCGAAATCATCTTCTTCGACGAACCGACCACCGGCCTCGACCCGATCATGGCCGACGTCATCAATGACCTGATCGTGGCGACCGTGAAGGACCTCGGCGTCACCACCATGTCCATCACCCACGACATGGCCTCGGCCCGAAAGATCGCCGACAAGGTCGCCATGATCTACAAGGGCAGGATCATCTGGACCGGCCGCAAGGAAGACATCGACAATTCCGGCAACCCCTATGTCGACCAGTTCATCCACGGCCGCGCCGAAGGCCCCATCAAGATGGAAGTCGCCCGCTAGGCGAAGGCCCTCATCCGTCTCGCTTAACCCTCCCGCTTGCGCCCGGGCCGCGCCCCGGCTACCACCCTGCGATACCCTTGCGCCCCGATCACCAACCAGATGAAGCGGCCATGAACACAAGTCTGCCAGGATGGCTCTACACCGACCCGCGCTTCTTCGAGCTCGAGCGCGCCCGCGTCTTCCGGCAGGCGTGGCACATCATGGGCCACATCAACGATGCACCCACGCCGGGCGACTACATCACGCTCGACGTCATCGGCGAGCGCGTGGTCACCGTCAGGGGCAGCAACGGTGTCCTGCGCAGCTTCCACAATGTCTGCCGCCACCGCGCCTCGCGGATCGCGCCCGAAGCGCGCGGCAATTGCGGCCATCGCCTCGTGTGCCCCTATCATGCCTGGAGCTACGGCCTCGACGGCAAGCTGAACGGCATCCCGAAGTGGCAGGGCTTCGAGGATCTCGACAAGTCCCGCCACGGCCTCGAACCGGTCGAGCAGGAAATCTTCCAGGGCTTCATCTTCGTGCGGTTCGAGAAGGGCCTGCCCACCATCGCCGAGATGATGGCACCCTACGCCGAGGAACTGAAGCCCTACGCCTTCGAGACACTGATCCCGAACGGCCGCGTGACACTGCGCCCGCGCAAGGTGAACTGGAAGAACGTCGCCGACAACTATTCCGACGGCATGCATATCCCCGTCGCCCATCCCGGGCTGACGCGCCTGCTCGGCGCGTCCTATAGGATCGAAGCCGAGACCTGGGTCGACAAGATGACGGGCGAGCTGCAATCCAACGCCTCGGAGAACTGGTCCGAGCGTGCGTATCAGGGCCTGCTCGGCAAACTCGACCACATCCCCGCACACCTGCGCCGCACGTGGGTCTACTACAAGCTCTGGCCGAATGTAGCCTTCGACATCTACCCCGACCAGGTCGACTTCATGCAGTTCATCCCGGTATCGCCTACCGAAACCATGATCCGTGAAATCGCCTATGTGCATCCCGCGACCAGCCGCGAAGTGCACGCCGCACGCTACCTGAACTGGCGCATCAACCGCCAGGTCAACGCCGAGGACACAACCCTGATCGAAGGCGTTCAGTCCGGCATGACCTCCTCAAGCTACACGTCAGGCCCACTGTCCCCGAAGGAAGTCTGCCTCGCCTCGTTCTCCAACCGGATGCGCAGCCTCATTCCGGAAGCCAACCTCGAACGCGCCCCGGCGCATGGCACCGCCTGACGGATCGAAGGAAAGGCCACGGCACCAAAGCCGTCTCACCCCCGCAAGCGGGAGATGGTGGCAGGCGCCGCCGCAAGGCGGCGTCTGACGGATGAGGGCCTGCCACTCACGCCACACAACCGCCGCATCACTTACCGCGGCAGGATTTCAACCGGTCTGGCCTCGACCCCTCCGCCTTCCGTGGCCTCACCCAATCGCGACGGGCCACAAAGACTGACAGCCACGCCCGCTATGCCGGTGACAGTGCCATCCGACATGGCAAGCCGCACCAGCCAAAAATCGGCTCTGCACACCGCACCAGGCAGCGTAACGAAAAGTGAGGACCCCACGGATGGGACCCCACGGAAGGGAAGACCAAGCCGGAAAGAGGGTCCCGTTGCCCGGATCATGTTCCTCCAGCCCGTCTTGTCGACGGGAATGGGCTCGAAGGCCTCGAAGATGACCGTGACGGGTCTTTGTGACTGTGGCGCTCGCACATCGATCTGCATGCTCTGCCCGGCTGACACCCCGTTGGGTTTGATCGAGAATTCCGGAGCCATGCGACCAATAAGAAGTTCCCGGAGATCCAAGGAGCCGCGATTGAAAGGCCCGCCACGCCTTCTCGGCCGCCCATCATCTTCAGGGTTGGGCGAAACACCACCGCCAGGCACATCAACCGTCCGCGGCGCCGCGGCGCCAACAGTATTGCGGCGGACGCCATTGAACGGGAGCTGCAGGACGCGCTCCGGGCCTCGACCATCGCAAGCGAACCAGGTTCCGGTAAAGGCGCTCTCCGCCGCGTTGAACGTTACACGAAACCTGCCGTGAACCAGCGTCGGACGACCTGCAATACCGTCCCGTCGCGCGCACCGGCGCATGCCCGTGATGGGACGACCTTCATAATAAAACCACTGGCCTTCCCACACCAGGTTTCGAACACCGCCTTCCAGAACGATCTCGCCGGCCACCTCGTGCCGCGTTCTCGCAACGATCCAGTTTGGCGCCGGGTTGCGGCTGCTTCGCTGGATCTCGAGGCGGAACGGGCCGAGGTCCGAGTCCCAGTCTCCAACCATCTGGGCATCTGCAGCCGGCACAAAGGTGATAACCGCCGCGAACAAAACGATAAAGCGAGCGAGCAGACGGGTCATGCCCAAGCACTCCTTTTCTAGCCGAACCAATGTGAAAACGGGATATGTGGCTGTCAATCCAACAGCGCCCGCTCAGTGACAACGCTCACAGACGTGCAGCACCCGGGGGCCGGTAACAGCCGGGAAGGCGGGGTCCCGGGTGACGGCTTCAGCCCCCCACCGTCCGCCCCTCACCAGCGCAGCGACATGCACGACAATCCCGCATCAATGAGCCCGATCTCGCGCACCGGCAGCGTCACCACGCGCAGGCCCTCTCGCGCCAGCAGCTCCGCCGTGCGCGGATAACCCTCGCCCACGAACACGCGATCATTGATACGCAAGGCGTTGGCCGCAGCCTCCTCGCCCTCCGGCACCACAAGCACGCGCATCCCCTCGAACACGCCCGACGATGCCAGGCGCGCGGTGGAAAGCACTGTGTCCCCGTCCACAAGCGCACACTCCGTCTTGAAGTGCAGCACACCCGGCGGCGTATCAACCACCACGCCACGCCGCCCGAGCTGCGACAGCAGGCGCACCAGCGCCGAAGCACCCGGCGCATCAGTACGCGCCGACCGCCCGATCATGACGCGGCCTGGCGTCGTCAATATGTCCCCGCCATCAGCATGCCCCTCCGCGAGCACCAGCACCTGCCCGAAGCGTCGGCGCAGCACGGGCTCCATGTGCGCACACTCCCCCGCCCGGCTCGGTGCACCCGGCCTCAGCAGGATCGCCCCTTCGGGAAAGACCAGCGCCGTATCCTCGACAAACACGGCGTCGGGAAAGCCCTCGAGCGCCGGCAAGACCTCCACCGCGACACCGGCCGCCTCAAGCGCCGCCACATAGGCCGCATGCTCGCCGGCAACGCCCTCGAAGGAAGGCGCGCCACGGTCGATCGCACGCAGGCCCGCCGTCACGCTGCGCGCCGGCAGGCGCACGAGGGCCTGCGTGAAGTGATGGACGATCGGCAGCGCAGCGGACATGGTTCGGATCTCTCGGGGTGACGCGCCAAGATGCGCATGAATGGCGCAGGGTCGCAATGGCAGGAGCCCTTGACAGGCGGCCAGATGTACCCTATTTGTTCCGTATCGCCCGTGCCAGTGTTCTCCACAGGCCGGGCACGCTTTCATCCCCCTGCGCCCTGTTCGAATCGCGCCCCCGCATTAGTGTTGCAGCACCATGGCCCGACCCTCGCCCAAGTTCGTCTGCCAGTCCTGTGGCGCCAGCTACCCGAAATGGGGCGGCCGGTGCGAGGGCTGCGGCTCGTGGAACTCGCTCAGCGAGGAACAGGACGCCGCGGCCATACCGGGCTCCAAGGTCTCCGGGCGCGGCGGGCGCATCATCGAACTCGTGTCCGTGGCCGGCTCGTCCGAGCCGCCGCCCCGCCTGTTGACCGGCCTTGCCGAATTCGACCGTGTCTGCGGCGGCGGCCTCGTGCCGGGCTCGGCCCTGCTCATCGGCGGTGACCCGGGCATCGGCAAGTCGACGCTGCTGATGCAGGCCCTCACCGCCATCGCGACGTCCGGCAAGACCGCCGTCTACATCTCCGGCGAAGAAGGCATCGACCAGACCCGCCTGCGCGCGAAACGCCTCGGGCTCGAGCACTCGCAGGTCCGCCTCGCCGCCGAGACCAGCCTGCGCGACATCCTCTCCACGCTTGAAAGCGGCCAGCCGCCGGCCGTGCTCGTGGTCGACTCGATCCAGACCCTCTGGGCCGACAGCATCGAGGCCGCACCCGGCACCGTCAGCCAGGTCCGCGCCTGCTCGCAGGAACTCATCCGCTTTGCCAAGCGCCGCGGCACCGCGCTGCTGCTCATCGGGCACGTCACCAAGGACGGCCAGATCGCGGGCCCCCGCGTGGTCGAGCACATGGTCGATGCCGTCCTCTACTTCGAGGGCGAGCGTGGCCATCAGTTCCGCATCCTGCGCGCCGTCAAGAACCGCTTTGGCCCCACCGACGAGATCGGCGTCTTCGAGATGATGGAGACGGGGCTCGCCGAAGTGCTGAACCCGTCCGCCCTGTTCCTCGGCCCCAAGGAGGCCCGCGCCTCGGGAGCCGCCGTCTTCGCCGGCGTCGAGGGCACGCGGCCCCTGCTGGTTGAAATCCAGGCCCTTGTCGCACAGGCCGCCTACGGCGCACCGCGCCGCGCGGTAGTCGGCTGGGACTCAGCCCGCCTCGCCATGGTGCTTGCCGTGCTGGACGCGCGCGCCGGCATCGGCATCTCCTCGCAGGACGTCTACCTGAACGTGGCCGGCGGCCTTCGCATCGGCGAACCCGGCGCCGACCTCGCCGCCGCCGGCGCCCTTGTCTCGTCCCATCTCGGCGTTGTCATCCCGCATGACGTCGTCTTCTTCGGCGAGATCAGCCTCTCGGGAACGGTGCGTGCCGTCGGTCAGGCTGAAGCGCGCCTGAAGGAATCCCAGAAGCTCGGCTTCCGCCGCGCCTTCGTGCCCCCCGGGATAACCCCGCCCAAGGGCATCGAGACCACGCCCATCCCCTCCGTTGCCGCGTTGATAGAGCAACTGAAAACCTTTCATTAACCCAATGCGTTCACTGTAGTTTCGAACACGCATGGGCGCCGATGAACGCTGACCTGACCTCCGTCGACTTCGCCATCATGGGGATCCTCCTGGTCTCTGGCATGATCGCGTGGCATCGCGGCTTCCTGAAGGAAACCCTCTCGGTCAGCGCCTGGCTGATTGCTGCCCTCATCGCCGTCTTCGTCTGGCCCATCACCAAGCCCTTCGGCCGCGCCATCCTTCCGCAACTCGAGATCCTCGCAGACATCCTCGCGCTCGTCGGCGTCTTCTTCATCGTGCTCGTGCCGGTCTCGTTCATCAGCTTCCGCCTCTCTGAGGTCGTGCGCGGCTCGCGCGCCGGCCCCCTCGACAAGTCGCTGGGCTTCGTCTTCGGTCTGGCCCGCGGCCTCCTCGTCGTCGGCGTGGCTTACGGCATATTCACGACCCTCGCGCCGAAGCAGGAAGATCACCCCAAGTGGCTCAGGGAAGCCCGCCTCTTGCCGATCATGCAGGGCACCGCAGACGTGCTGAAGACCCTCGGCCAGAAATCCCCGGACAAGACAGCCAAAACTGCCAAGACCGCAGACAAGGCCGAACCCGCGCCAGCCAGGCAAAAGCCAGTGGCAAAACCCGCACCTGTGACAACAAAAACGGCTGACAAGGTCGTCACGGACCGCGACACCAAGCCCAAGCCTGTGCCAAAATCCACGCGCACCGAAGCAACGAACGAGGGTGGCGGGACAAGCGGCAAAAAGGACCAACGCTACGCCGACAAGGACCGGCGCAGCCTTGACCAGCTGGTATCCTCCCACGACAGACCGTGATGAGCACTGATCCGTCCAACAATCCCCTTGCGGACGACAAGCTTCGCGAGGAGTGCGGGATCTATGGCATCTGGGGCAAGCCCGAGGCCGCCGCCTTCGTGGCACTCGGCCTCCACGCCCTTCAGCACCGGGGACAGGAAGCCTCGGGCATCGTCAGCTATGACGGCGAGCGCTTCTACATGGAACGTCGCGAGGGCCTCGTCGGCGACCAGTTCTCGGTCGGCGGTCCACTCGACCGCCTCAGGGGCAACCGGGCCATCGGCCACAACCGCTACTCCACCACAGGCGGCTCGCTGAACCGCAACATCCAGCCCTTCTTCGCCGACGTGGCGATCGGCGACGACGATGTCGGCGGCATTGCCATCGCCCACAACGGCAACCTCACCAACGCCCACGCGCTGCGCAAGCGCCTCGTGCGCAAGGGTTCGATCTTCTACTCGACCTCCGACTCCGAGTGCATCGTCCACCTCGTCGCCACCTCGACCGCCGGCAACATCGTCGAGCGCCTCGTCGACGCCCTCAAGCAGGTCGAGGGTGCCTATTCGCTCGTCGCCCTCACGCGCAAGAAGCTGATCGGCGTGCGCGACCCGCTCGGCGTCCGCCCGCTGGTCATCGGCCTCGTCGACGGCGCCTACGTGCTGGCCTCCGAGACCTGCGCACTCGACATCATCGGCGCCGAGTTCGTGCGCGACGTGAAGCCCGGCGAGGTCGTCGTCATCTCGGACGCAGGCCTCGAATCCTTCCAGCCCTTCCCGCAGGCCCGCCCGCGCTTCTGCATCTTCGAATATGTCTACTTCGCGCGACCCGACAGCATCATCGACGGCCAGGGCGTCTACGACGTGCGCAAGGCGATCGGCGCCGAACTGGCCAAGGAGTCCCCGGTCGAGGCCGACCTGGTCGTCCCTGTCCCCGATTCCGGCGTGCCGGCTGCCATCGGATTTGCCGAGGCCGCCCGCATCCCCTTCGAGCTCGGCATCATCCGCAACCACTATGTGGGCCGCACCTTCATCGAACCGTCCGACCACATCCGCCATCTCGGCGTGAAGCTCAAGCACAACGCCAACCGGGCGCAGATCCAGGGCCGGCGCGTGGTACTGGTCGACGACAGCATCGTCCGCGGCACGACATCCAAGAAGATCATCAAGATGGTGCGGGACGCCGGCGCGACCGAAGTCCACATGCGCATCGCCAGCCCGCCCACGACCGACTCCTGCTTCTACGGCGTCGACACGCCCGAGAAGGCGAACCTGCTTGCCGCCAACTACTCCATCGCCGAGATGTGCCGCTTCATCGGGGCCGACTCGCTGGGCTTCATCTCGATCAACGGGCTCTACCGCGCGCTGCGCGAGAGCCGCCGCGACGGCAAGACCACCCGCTATTGCGACGCCTGCTTCACGGGCGAGTACCCGACCACGCTCAGCGACCGGGACGCCGAGCTCGACAGCGGGCAACTCTCGCTGCTGGCGATGTGACGACCTTGGCCAGGCTCGACGGCAGGATCGCCCTTGTCACCGGCGCCTCGCGTGGCATTGGCCGCGCCGTCGCCCTCGAACTCGCCCGCGACGGCGCCCATGTGATCGCGGTTGCCCGCACGGTCGCAGGCCTCGAGCAACTCGACGACGCCATACGGGCCCACGGCGGTGCTGCCACCCTCGTGCCATTCGACCTGCGCGATGGCGAAGCCTTTCCCCGCCTTGCCGGTGCCATCGCCGAACGCTGGCGCCGCCTCGACATCCTCATCGGCAATGCCGGCGTGCTTGGCACGCTGACGCCGGTCCACCAGATCGATCCCAAGCACTGGATCGAGGCGATCGACGTCAACGTGAATGCGAACCTGCGGCTGATCCAGTTCCTCGACCCGCTGCTCAAGGCCTCCGACGCGGGCCGCGCCGTGTTCGTCACCTCCGGCGCCGTAAAGAACCTGCGGCCCTTCTGGGGCACCTACAGCACGAGCAAGGCCGCCCTCGAGGCCCTGGTCAAGACCTATGCCCACGAGAGCGCCTCCACGCGCCTGCGGGTGAACCTGTTCAGCCCCGGCCCCGTGCGCACCATCCTGCGCGCCAAGGCCTTCCCCGGCGAAGACCCTATGACCCTGCCGACGCCGGAAGAGGTCGCCCCGCGGATCGTGGACCTGGTCCTGCCGGCCGAGACACGCAACGCAGAGACCATCGCCTTCACCCGGACCTGACCGGCGCCCTGCATTTGCATCTGCCGCCGGCTTGAGATCAAACTCGGCCCGGACCAGTCATGCAGGCAAAGGAGTGCAGGCCATGTTCGACCTGAAGATCACGGGCGGAACCATCGTGGACGGAACGGGCAGCGCCCCGTTCACCGGCGACATCGGCGTGAAGGACGGTCGCATCGCGGCCGTTGGCCGCCTCGCTGACACCGCCACGCGCACCGTCGATGCCGCGGGCGCCATCGTGACCCCGGGTTTCGTCGACATCCACACCCACTACGACGGACAGGCCGTCTGGGACGCAAGCCTCGCCCCCTCCTCCTGGCATGGTGTCACCAGCGTGATGATGGGCAATTGCGGCGTGGGCTTCGCGCCATTGCGCCCCGGCGAGGCCGACCGCCTGGTCAAGCTGATGGAAGGCGTGGAAGAAATCCCGGGCACCGTGCTCTACGAGGGCCTCGACTGGAAATGGCAGAGCTTCGCCGACTATCTCGACCGCCTCGACGCCACGCCGCACGCGATCAACGTTGCGACCCAGGTCCCCCACGATCCCGTCCGCCTCTACGTGATGGGCGAGCGCGCCGCCACGCAAGGGGCCGCCACGCCCGACGACCTCGTGCAGATGAAGGCCATCATCCGCGATGCACTGAAGGCGGGCGCCTTCGGCTTCTCGACGGGCCGCTCCGACAGCCACCGCACCTCCGACGGCCGCGACACGCCCGCCGCCGTCGCCGCACGCGAGGAACTGACATCGCTCGCCAGCGTTCTGAAGGACCTGCCCTACCGTGTCCTCTCGGCCGTCAACGACTTCGACACCTACAAGGGCCCCGCCGCCTTCGACGCCGAGTTCGACCTCATGGAAGCCATGGCCCGCGCGGCCGGCCGCCCCATGACGCTGACCACGCTCGAGCGCCTCGGCGACCCCGACCAGTGGCTGCGCGTCGCCGGTCGCGTCGAGAAGGCCCGTGCCGCCGGCCTCGACATGCGCATGCAGGTCGCCCCGCGCGGCGTGGGCATCCTGAACGGCCTGCGCACCACGCTGAACATCTTCATCGCGAAGCCCACCTACCGCGCCCTGCGCCACCTGCCGCACGCCGAACTCGTGGCCGAACTGCGCAAGCCCGAGGTCCGGGCGAAGATCCTGACCGAACCCTTCATCAAGGTCAGCGAGATCGACAAGTCCGCCCCGCCGCAGATCGACCAGACGGTGGCCGGCCTCGAGTTCATCTCGGCCCGCTTCTACGAGCTCGGCGACCCGCCCAACTACGAGCCGAAGCCCGAGGACTCCGTCTTCGCCAGGGCCAAGGCCCGCGGCGTCAGCGTGCTGGAAGAGATCTACGACATCATGCTCGGCCACGACGGCGAGGGCCTCGTCTACTTCCCGATCTTCAACTACCAGCCCGGCAATCTCGACACGATCGCGAAGATGATCCACCACCCGGCAGCCCACATGGGACTTGGCGACGGCGGCGCCCATGTCGGCACCATCGCCGACGCCGCCTGGACCACCTTCTTCCTCCAGCACTGGACAACACGGGGACAGGGTGCGCTCACCCTCGAGCGCGCCATCGCAATGCTGACCTCGGTCTCCGCCGATTTCATGGGCCTGAAGGACCGCGGCCGCATCGCGGTGGGCCAGAAAGCCGACCTCAACGTGATCGACCGCGCAGCCTTGCGCCTGCACCGCCCCTACATCACCTACGACCTGCCCGCCGGCGGCAAGCGCCTGCTGCAGAAGGCGACGGGCTATGTGATGACAACGGTCGCAGGCACCCCGATCGCCGAACACGACCAACCGACCGGCGCCACCCCCGGAAAACTGCTCCGGGCTGTCTGAGGCTGTTACAGAAGATACACTTTCGTCAGACGTTTTTCGTTTTCACCTCCCGCCCGATAGACAAACGCGGCGATGAGGACTCTCGTCCCGACAGGAACAATACAAGAACAAACTCGATACCACAAGCCCCAAACTGTCGCACCCCAAACCTCACCCCCAACCACCCCTAACCCATAAAACCATTCGTCATGGCCGGGCGCGCGGCAGCGCGAACCGGCCACCCAGGGATCGTGGGCGAGGCACCGGCTGCAGATTGGCCTGCGCCTCCGATTGATCCGCCGCGAGCGCTGCAGTGATCCGGGAGGAGATTCTGGGTAGCCGGCCCGCGCTGCCGCGCGACCGGCCATGACGAGGGAAAATACGGCTCCAACCTCAGGGAATGACAGGCCGCGCAGAGCTCCTTGGGCCATCACCCCTTGTCGAACGGGTTCTTCCCCGCCTTGACCTTCATGCGGATGGGGACACCATGGAAGCCGAAGGTCTCGCGCAACCCGTTGATCAGGTATCGCGCATAGTCACCCGGCAGCTCGCCCGGCTGGCTGGATGAAATCGCGAACGTCGGCGGCCGCGTGCGGGCCTGGGTCATGTAGCGGATCTTGATCCGCCGGCCCTTGGGCGCGGGGGGCGAGTGTTTCTCGGTCATGTACTGCAGCCACGCATTCAGCTTGTTCGTGGTAATCCGCCGGTTCCAGATCTCGTGCTGTTTCACGATGGCCGGCATCAGCCGCTCGATGCCCTCGCCCGACAAGGCGGACAGCGCCACGACGGGCACGCCCTTCCACTGCGGCAGCAACTGGTCGACCCGCTCGCTCAGCGTGCGCAGGAGCAGCGCCTTGTCCTCGACCAGGTCCCACTTGTTGACGGCGACCACCATCGCACGCCCCTCGCGCTCGACGAGGTCGGCGATCTGCAGGTCCTGCGTCTCAAAGGGAATGGCCGCGTCGATCACAAGCACGACCACCTCGGCCATCTTGATCTCCTCGATCGCGACACTGACCGACATCTTCTCGAGGCCCTCCTCGACGCGCGCCTTGCGCCTCAGGCCTGCCGTGTCGACCAGGCGGATGCGCCGCCCGTCCCAGTCCCATTCGACCTCGACCGCATCGCGCGTCGTGCCGGCAATCGGGCTCGTGATCGCGCGCTCCGACCCGATGAGCTGGTTGAGCAGCGTCGACTTGCCGGCATTCGGCCGTCCGGTGATCGCAATCGTGAGCGGCCTCTGCACCGCAGCAGCCTCGTCCTCACCCTCGTCGCTCTCTTCATCGTCATCAAGTGCATCAGCTGGAGCATGGGGAAGCAGCGCGTCATGCAACTCGCCAAGCCCCGTGCCATGCGCCGCCGAAACGGCAACCGCCTCGCCGAAGCCCAGGCTCTCGGCGATATCGACCGTGGCCTCGCTTGCGCGCGTGTCGGCCTTGTTGACGACAAGCAGGATGGGCTTGCCGCCACGACGCAGCTGGCGCGCGATCTCCCGGTCGAAGGGCGTGATGCCTTCGCGCCCGTCGATCACGAACAGGATCACATCGGCCTGCGCGATTGCCTGCAGCGTTTGCGTACGGATCAGGGCACCGAGGTCATCGGACGGCTTGATGTCGATGCCGGCGGTATCCATGAGCCGGAAGGACAGGCCCTGAAGGTGGACCACCGCATCCTTCCAGTCGCGCGTCACGCCGGGCGTGTCGTCGACGATCGCCGCCTGCTTGCCGGTCAGCCGGTTGAACAGGGTCGATTTGCCGACATTGGGGCGGCCGGCAATCGCAACCGTGAAGGACATGGCACCAAAATTCGCGGGGGGTCGCGCCTACTTCAGCGCGGTCAGCGTCCCGTCATCCGTGAGAATATAGACGAGGTTGTCCGCAACAACTGGCGCGATGAAGGCCCGGTCGGGAATGTCGACCTGTCCCATGATCTCGCCGGTGTAGGGAGAAACCGACAGCGCGTAGCCTTCCGAAGAAAGGATCAGCAACCGGTCAGACACAAGGACCGGTCCTGACCACGCGATCGTTCCGCGACGGGCCTTGACGTTGCGATAGGCATCGAGCTGCTTGATCCAGCGCACGCGCCCGTCGGCACGCCGCACGCAGAGCAGCTGCGCATTGTCGGTGATGACATAGAGATAATCGCCCGCAACCCACGGCCGCTGGGTACCGCCCACGTCGATCGTCCAGACGCGCTCGCCCGTGCGGATGTCCACGGCGACAAGGCGACCGGCATGGCTGTTGGCAAACACGACGCCGCGGTCGATCACCGGCCGGCCCGAGATATCGGCCAGCGCCGACAGCGGCGTAAGCCCGCCACTGCGCGCCAGCGTGTCGCTCCAGGCCGGCTTGCCGTTTCGCACGTTCAGCGCAAAGAGCTCGCCGGATGTATAGGGAACAACCACCGTGTCCCCTGAAACCGCAACGCTGTTCGATCCCAGGATACCCGCCGACTCGGCGATGCCCCGATGATCCCAGAGCACCCGGCCATCATCGGCAGCGAGCGCCAGCAACTGGTTTTCCTGCGTCGAGACGAACACACGCCCGCCATTGACGACCGGGGCCGCGCGGAACGGCACCGCCGCCGCGCGTCGCCAGAGCTCCTTGCCGGTCTTCGCATCGAGGGCAGCCACAAAGCCGAAGCCCGTCGACACATAGACCCGGCCGGCGTCATAGGCGACACCACCGCCGAAGCCTTCTTCGGAATCCTCATCCTCCGGCGTAAGGTCAACGCGCCAGAGCCGGTCGCCGCCCTTCGTATCGTAGGCCGACACGCGGACTTCCGAGTCGAGCACAAAGACGGTTCCGTCAGCGATGACGGGCGAGGCCGTCAGCCGCGTGCTGGAAGTCGAACCCGTACCGATGCCGCTGTCCCAGATCTCGGTAAGCTGCCCTTCGGCCGCGAGATGGTGCATCGCATTATCAGGATAGCCACCCGGTTGCGGCCAGTCCTTGTTCACCGTGGGCTTGGGCAACACCACGGCAACGTTGGCAAGCTTCGGATCGACCTCGACGGCCGCCGCCTTCGGCAGCACCGAGATCCGCTCGCCGCGGATATCAACTTTCTTGCCGGGCGTGATGAAGTCATCGAAGGTCTCGCAGGCACCCAGCGAAAGCAGGCCGGCAAGTACGAAGGGGGCAGCAGAAAGGCGTTTCTGCCGGAAAGGAAGATGCATGGCGGAACAATCCCTGTGGGGTTAGGGCGAAGGTGTTTCAGGCGGAGACGCGGGTAGCGTCGGCAGGGTGGGTACATCGGCAGGTCCGAGCAGGCTGCCGGGGGCCGACGGGTTCGACGGATCAAGGCCGAACGGCAGCAACGCTCCGCCAGGCAAGACCGGTAAGGTGCGCTTGTTCATGTCGGCAAAGGTCAGGCCACCTTCGATCAGTTGCTTCATCTCGGTGGAGCGGCGCTTGAGTTTTTCCGGCGCATCCGGCGTGGCGAGAACCTGCTCGTAGAGCTTGATTGCATCGGCATCCTTGGCCGAACGCCAGGTCGCGTAGGCGAGGAGCTCGATGGCACCGGTCTTCCATGGCCCGCCGCCCGCGATCAGCGGATCGAGGCGCTTGCGCACATCCTCCAGCGCCGCGGTTTCAATCGTCAGTAGAGTGGCACGCATCGTCGCCAGGCCCGCAAAGAGCGGGTCGGAATGGTCGCGCGCGACCTGCTCGTAGAGCTTGACGGCCTTGTCGACTTCACCCGTCTGGCCCAGCAGGGCGGCTTCCTGCAGGCGCGACAGCAGCGCATAGCCGCCCACGGCCTTCTCGCCGAGCTTGCGGAACCGCTCGACCGCACCCTTGTTGTTGCCGGCTTCAAGGTCGGTGATGGCCGAATCGAAAGCACGCGACGAGGCTTGGGCCTGCTCACCCCGCCAATAGGTCCAGTACTGGTAGCCAGCCACGCCCAGCACGGCGATCACGGCCACGCCGATGACGGGAATCTGGTACTTTTTCCAGAGATCGGCGAGTTGTTGCCGTCGGTGCTCTTCCTGCAGTTCCTGAAAAACGTCGCTCACGCGTAAACCTTCGGCTCGGGACGGCCTGAAAATCGGGCCTCTGAGGGCCGGACATTAGCCATCTTGGCTCCGTCCCGCAATCAATAGGCGAAGCCTGCGCCCGAATGCGCAACGCAGGAGTCGGAAACGTTCGCGGAAACGACGAGTGCCGCAGCCCCTGCCAAATCCAAGTTGCAAACGCGCCGCACCCATATCCAAGAACTGTGCAAAACACAGCCGGAAACACTACCTGTAGATGAGTTAACGCAGAGACCTCCCACCAATATGTGTCTTTGCTGCACCCCCTCCAACTTCTTTGTCCCGGCCGATTGAATTCCGCCCGGCGCCGGGCCTACATGTTTTCGAGGCGGGAAACCATCGGGTGCAAAAGCACTTGGCGGCGGTCGCGCGAAATCTGGTTGAACAGGATCTAGGCACGATGAAGCGTGCAGGCGCATTTCTGGCGGCAGTCGCGGCGGGGACCTTCCTCGTCTCCGCGCCTGTTCACGCGTCGGAAGAAGTGAGCGCCACACGAATTCTGAACAAGGTTTACGCCAGCCTCGGCATGGATGACGAAATGTCGGACGTCGAACCGGCGCGCAACGGTATCTTCTTCGGCGTGCACTCGACCATCGGTCCCGACTCCGGTTTGATGCCAGCCGCAGGTGGCCTCTCGTCGCCGCTCTTCCTCGACCGCGGGGTTGAAGATTCCGTCGCAGCGAATGGCTACTACGTCTACCAGACGAATTTCTCGCTCGGCACCTATGTCGGCGGCGGCTTTGGCCGGTTCAACCTGGTCGACAACGCGTTGCTCAATCCGGCCGCCCAGCGTGGCACGTATGGCGTGCAGGGCATGGCGGGCCTGACCTTCGCGTTCTCGCCGTCGATGGTTCTGGGTCTCGAGTACCGCTACTCGGAGACGATGCCGAACAACACGGCCTTAACCACCACGACGCCGAATGCCCAGCAGGACGAAAGCGTCACGCTGCGCTTCGACTTCCTCCTCAACTGATCAACATTGATATTGATTGATCGCCATCGCGCGTGAAGGGTGTGTGCCCATGCCTGCAGGGCCACGCACCACCAGGGGAGATGGGCCGCCCTCAGTAGCCTCACTCGATCCGGCCAACGTCCACGACAGCCTTGTCGTCGACAGGCAGCGTGACAAGCATGCCATCGCGCGACACACGCCATTCGCCCTTGCGTGCCTCGGCCATGCCGCGGGTGAAGATACGCTCGGCCACCTCGTTCACGATCGGTGGCGAAAAATGATAGAGCATGAGCAGCTTGACGTTCGCCGCATTGGCAATCTCGGCCGCATCGACGGGCGAGGCGTGATAGTCCTGGATGTCGTGCATGATCTTGGGCAGGCGATCGACCTTCTTGGCCTCGGCAATGAGCTTCAGGGCTTCGACCATGTGCTGGGCCTGCGCCTCGTGGAACAGCACGTCAGCATCCTTGGCAATCGTCGCAATCGGAAGATGCTTTGCGGTATCGCCAGTGATGACGATCGAGCGGCCCTTGTAGTCGAAGCGATAGCCATAGGACGGCTTGACCGGCGTGTGGTCCACCTCGAAGGCCGTGACCTTCAGCCCACCCTCCTCGAACACGATGGCAGACCTGTTCATCGCGCCCGTGTCATCACCGGGCATCGCCACGGGCCTGGCCACCATCGCCCAGGTCGCGGGATCGGCAATCTCGGCGCCGTGGTGCGCCGTGCGATAGGACTGGTCCTGCGCATAGGCCTCTGAAAACCCGGCCACCAGACGCTCGACCCCGGGCGGACCATAGACATCGAGCGGTTTCTCGCGCCCCAGGACCCAGCTGTTCATGTTGAACTCGCCCAGGTCCGCGATGTGGTCCGAATGGAAATGCGTATAGAAGATGCCGCCGATCTTCTCGACGGGGATGCGCCAGAGTTGCACGTTCCCATAGGACTGCGGCCCCGTGTCGACGAAATAGACCTTTCCGCCGGCAATCACGCCGATGCAGGCCTTGGCGCGGTTCGCATCCGGCATCGGCGAACCCGACCCGCAGACAAAGGCCCTGAGCGCGTCATCACTGAAAAGGTCGGTGCGCGTCTCGCCCACGAGCCGCGTGGCCACCCGCTCGAAAATGGCATCCTGCACCTGCGGGACCTGAGTCACGGCAAGCCATGCAGCCGCGGCCAATGCCGCAAGCACGCCGACGATCCAGAGTACGATCTTCATGGTGCAGCCCCTAAAAGTGACACTTGAAGTGTCACTACACTGAAACCCGGCCGCGAACAAGGGTAGCAGTTCAGCCTAGCGGAAAAATGCCTCATAAGCCGCAGCCTTGAACCCTGCCATCACGCGCGTGCCCGACACCACAATCGGGCGCTTGATCATTGACGGCTGCTCCAGCATCAGGCCGATGGCTTTTTGCGCATCCAGCGCCTGTTTCGCCTCGTCCGGCAAGGCCCGAAACGTGGTGCCTGCCCGGTTGAGAACCGTCTCCCAGCCCAGCACGGAACACCAGCGCTCGAGCTGCGCGCGGCTTGGCGCCTGCGCCTTGTAGTCGTGGAAGACATGGGCGATCCCCTGCCCCTCAAGCCAGGCCCGCGCCTTCTTCACGGTGTCACAATTCTTGATACCATAGAGGTCGATCTGGGCTGTCATCGCGCAACTCCGGCGTGTGATGCGGCAGGGCCGCGGATCATCACTCGTATATTGACGACAGGCGCCGCTCCGATCAACGTGCGGGTCCTGCGCCCCGGAGAGACCTGATGCCACGTCGTCTTGCACTGATCCTCGCCTGCCTCGCCATGACGGTATTGTCCGCACGCGCAGAGACAGCCAAGGCATTGTTCGAGCGGGGCATGCAGCTCGGCAGGGCGGGTGACTTTGCAGCAGCCCTGCCACTCATCAGGTCGGCGGCCGGTGCCGGCCACGCCGACGCCCAGTTCACCCTCGGCACGATGTATGCCAACGGGCAGGGCGTCCCCCTGTCCAAGAGCGACGCCAGGCTCTGGTTCGAGCGTGCGGGCGCGCAGGACCATCCGCGCGCACTCTATAATCTGGGCCTCTATCACGAGCGCGGCATCAGCGTGGCGAAGGACATGGTCCGCGCCTTGGCATGGTATCGCCGCGGCGCAGCCGCCGGCGACGCGCAGGCCGCATACAACGCAGGCCACATCGCGCTGACCGGCGACGGCGTCCCGCGCGATGCCGCCGAGGGCCTGCGCCTGCTCCAGCAGTCGGCATCGGCCGGAACTGCCGAGGCACAGGCTTCGCTCGGTTACATCTTCGAAACAGGTTATGGCACCCGCAAGGATGCAGCGCGGGCACTCGACTACTACGCGCAGGCCGAGCGGAACAATCTGGGCGGCGCTGGCGAGCGTCGCCTCTCGCTTGCGTCAGCCGTGCTTGAGGAAGGTATCGCCCTCGAGAATGATCGGCGTGGTGTCGAAGCCTTGCGCCTGCAGGATCTCGCCTGCACCTATGGCCAGCATTACGCCTGCTATAACGCGGCCCGCCTGCGCCACAAGGGAGAGATCGTGCAACGCAACGTGCGGGGCGCACTGAAAGGTTTCCAGTCGGCCTGCGACCGCGGGATGCAGGCCGCTTGCCACTATGCGGCCGACGCCGTCCTCTCAGGCGCAAGCACCGCGCCTGCCGACATCGGCCACACAACAACGTATGTCCAGAAGCTCTGCAATCAGGGAAATGCCAGGGCCTGCCATAACCTGGCCGTGATCCGGATGAACCCCGCGTTTGGCACGCCAGACCCGGATGCAGCCATGAAGCTGCTCGCGCAGAATTGCATCAACCGCAACTTCAATCAGTCGTGCCAGCCCTATTACGACATGTACAACGCCACCCTGCCCCAGCCCTCCGGCAACAGATCACCGGGCAGCATGTCCCTGGTAGAGGAAGGCATCCTCGGGATCCTGTCCTTTGCCGTCGATGGCCTGTCTGCCATGAGCGCGGCCGGCAGATACTCCCAAGGCAGTTACGCCGGCTACTCGTCCTACGCGCCGCCCGCCACGACCATCAGCAGCGGCTACTCCCCGGCGGACCGAGCCGATTTCTCGAACTTCATGGACTCGATCCGCCATCCCACGGTGACATGCCGCGTGGGGAACCCGTATTGCTAGCCCACCCTCAAGCAGGCTGGCTCACAGACCGCCAAACGCCGCCCGATAGAACGCCCAGTGCCGGTCGCCCAGCGCATTGATCGTTGCCATGGGATCATGCCCAACCCCGTCGAGAACGATCCACGCGTGGGGAATGCCCAGAGCCTTCAGGTGCTCGTGGAAGGCCAGATTATTGTCAAACGTCTCGTCACGGCTGCCGATCACCATCCGCACGCGCACCGTCTGGGCAATCACGCGTGCATTCTGCGACGCCAGCGTCCGGGGACTGACCTGCAGGAAAAAAGCGGGATCCCCGCCATAGGTCGCATTCAGCACATCAGCCGCCCGCAGCTTCGTCGCGCGCGGGGCATTGCTTTCAAGATCGGCCTGCAGCGGTCCCGCTCCCATCAGCGACGCCGTCGCGAAGAGTTCGGGAAACTTGAAACCAAGCCGGGCCGCGCCATAGCCGCCCATGCTGTATCCATCGAGCAGGCGTCCCTGCCGGTTGGCGATCGTGCGATACGTGGCGTCGACATGCGGGACCAGCTCGCGCACGATTATCGTCTCGATCGGGGCCGAGCCATCCTTCCAGTCGACATACATCCCGTTCTTCAGCCCATTCACGAAGATAACGATGAAAGGCTGCACCTTTCCCGCGGCGATCGCGGCATCGACATGCTGCGACAGCCGCGGGATACCGCCGACACCGCCACCCGACCCATGCAGCCAGTAGACCACCGGGAAGCGGCGCTGCGGCTGCTCTGCATACTGCGTCGGCAGGTAGACGTGATAGCTGACGCGAACGCCGCCTGCGCGGCTGTCAAAGAAACCCTGCGTGACGCGGGGAGCCGTGACCCGAGCCGTGACCCACTCAAGCTGCAGGTTGGTGGCCGCGTGCACTGCAACGCTCGATAAACTCACGGCAAGAGAAGCAAGAAGGCAAAGCATGATTGAGTTCGCGGCCTTCACAGCACACCTCCAAGCCAACGATCGACAATCGCCGTCCCGGCATAGGACGGATCACCAAGCTCCACATTGATTTCCCTGTGGCCCGACCTGCCCTCTCCCGGCAGGCCATGCACTTCTGCCCGCGTCCCCGCCTGGCGCAGCGCATCCACAAGTGCGCGTGATTGCTCCGCCGCATCCGGGCGCTGAACGTGCAGCACCAGGAAGGCGCGTGCATTCGGCGCCCCCACGTGGACGATCGGCGACAACGCACGCTGTTGCGCGGGATCCTCGCCAAAGGCCATCCTGTAGGTACGCTGCATCATCGGACCCGCAACGGCCATCTGCCGCGGCACATCGTAACCCGCCCCGTCGAGCAGGATCACGCCTGCGATGTCCTCAGGCTGCAAGCCAACCTGCTGGAGATAGCGCCCATCGGTCGCCACGAGCGCGGCGAGATGCGCTCCCGCGCTGTGTCCCATCAGGATGATGCGCTTGCGGTCAAACCCCAGGGCATCCGCGCGATCAACCAGGAACTTGAGGGATCGCACCACATCCTCGGCCTGCTGCGCCACGCCGACATCAGGCACCAGCCGATAATTGACCGAGGCAAAGGCATGTCCCTTGGACAGGAAAGAGGGAACCTGCCACGTCTTCGACGAGACATCCTTGTCGCCCGCCCGCCACGCGCCACCATGCACGAAGACGGTGAGCGGCGCCGATGCGCCGCGCGCGCGCCAGAAATCGAGCGCCTGCAAGCGCTCCGGGCCATAAGACAATGTCTCGGGACGCGGAGCCTGCGGCACTTCCTTCGCCGCCAGTGCCCCGCCAATGATCAGCCCCGCGGCCAAGACCGCCAGAAACAGAAAACCCCTCATGACCACGCCTCCTCAAGCCTGTCGACTATGCACGCCGCGCACATGAATGTGCGCTGAACGGCATTGGTAAAGAGGAATTTCGCCCTAACCCAGGCTCGCGGCCAGCTTGCCGACCCAGGCCTTCAGGTTGTCCTTGATCATCAGCGGTGTGGCGCCGTGGCGCACGATGATCGTGTCCCTGTCGGGCAGGATCACCGTGAACTGCCCGTCATAGCCATTGGCCGAAAACGAGCCGGGGCCGCCAAAGTCGAGCCACCAGTGCGCACCATAGCGGTTGGCATCGACACCCGGCTGCTGGAACGTGGGCGCTCGCGCATAATCGACCCATCCCTCGGGCAGCAACCGCCGCCCCTCCCACATGCCATTGCGCATGTAGAGCAGGCCGAAGCGCGCAAAATCGCGCGCCGTCATGAAGCAGAAGCTCGACCCGATGAAGGTGCCCGCGTCATCGAACTTGGGAATCGCAGAAGTGATGCCCAAGGGTTCGAACAACCGCACGCGCATGAAGCGCTCGAAGTCAGGCCCGAAGGCATCCAGCCTGCGTGACAGGATACGACTGATGATGTTCGAGGTACCACTCGCATAGGACCAGAATGTGCCGGGTTTGTGCACCAGGGGAAGCGAGATCGCATAGGCCGCGACATCCTCCCTGCCCTCGCCGAACAGCATGGGGATCACGTCCGAGACGGGACCGCTGGGATCATACTCCTCCACGAAGCGAAGCCCGCTCGACATGCGCAACAGATGGTCGAGTGTAATACCCGCCCGTGCATCACCTGCCCATTCCGGCACCTCAGCCGGCGCGTGGATGTCAAGCCTGCCATCCTGCACCATGATCCCGGCAAGCGCATGCGTGATGCTCTTGGCCTTGGACCACGAATGGTGCGTACTCTCGGCTGTAAAGCCTTCCCCGTAGCGCTCAAAGGTGATGCGCCCGCCCTGTACCACCAGCAGCACATGCGTCTCGCCCAGCGTCGGCGTGAAACGCTGCGCAAAAGCCTCCGCGACCAAACCTTCAAACGCCCCAGGATCTGCAAGGCGTATCTCTCCCTCAGGCCAGTCACGCGTTGGCCAGGGCGTTTGGGCGGGCTGCATAGGCAGCGAAGGGAGTGTGTTGTGGGTCATGACAGCAGTCTAGCACCGATCTTAGGCCCGCCAAAATGAGGACACCGTAAGGCTTGCGACGGCGCCAGAGGATCTCTACCGTTGCCTGACAAGGAGACGCCAATGTCCCCAGCTGACATCGTCGAGAAACAACTCGCCGCCTATAATGCCCATGACGCGGACGCCATGACAGCCCTGTTCAGCGCAGACGCCGTGATGTCGGATTTCAGGGGAACCGTCATTGAACGCGGACGCGCCGCCATCCGCACCCGCTATGCAACGCTCTTCGCCGAATACCCGGCAAACCACGCGGAAGTCCTCAAGCGCATCGCCGTGAACGGCATCGTGATGGATCACGAACGCGTCACCCGCACACCAGGCACCGCGCCCTTCGAGGCGATTGCCGTCTACACCGTCGAGAATGGGCAGATCACTGGCATGGCGCTGGGGCGATGACCCAGCGCTGGCACGCTGGCGCGCCAGTCACTGGTTGAAGACGGGCTTGCGCTTTTCGAGAAATGCCCGCATGCCCTCTGCAGAGTCCGCGCTGCCGCGATTTTCCTGGACCGCGCGCCTCTCCTCCGCCAGCAGAACCTCAAGCGGCTTGTCGGCCCCGCCCACAATGACCCGCAGCATGCTGCGCACGGCGCCGGCTGGCATGCTTGCAAGCTGCTGCGCCATGGCCACTGCATTCTCCTTCAACTCTTCAAGCGGCCATACCTCGTGCACGAGCCCGATCCGATAGGCTTCCGGCCCGGAAATCTTTTTTGCCCGCAGGATCATGTCAAGCGCATGGTGCTCGCCGACGCACTTCGTCAGACGGGCACTGCCACCCCACGCCGGAACACTGCCAAGATCCATCTCGGGCAACCCGATCTGCGCCCCATCACGCGCCGCAACCCGGAAGTGGCACCCCAGAGGGACCTCGAGCCCCCCGCCGAGACAGTAGCCGAACAACGTGGCAATCCAGGGCTTGCCCATGGTTTCGATTGCGCGGATCACGCGCAGCCGTTGATCAAAGATGGCATCGACGCTGCCCATCTTGCGGATGCCCTCAGGAATCTGCTTCAGGTTCATGCCAACCGAAAAGTTGCTGACCCCCTCGGCGGTCAGCACCACGGCACGCGTGGAGGCATCGCCCGCGATCAGGTCGACCTGCCTTTCGAGGTCATCCATGAACTCCAGCGACATCCGGTTCATGGGGGCATCGTTGATGGACAGGATCGCAACAGGACCCAGTTGACGCACTAGCAGCGTTTCGCTCACGAATTCATCTCCTGATGGCAGGCCGGTAATCGGCTCACGCGACAAACGTCTCGACAGGCGGCAGGCCAAGCACCGCATTGAAGACCGAGTGGTAGTGATGCAGCGCCGGCTCGTTCCGGCCGAAGATGACATGCTCCTGCGCACCGGACCTTGCACCACGATGACTGCTGGCCGCAGCCACGTAGTCTTCCGCTTCGATGATGCTGGCAAAGGCCTGCATGCGGCCGCCATTTGGCCCCGGCGCACCCTGGCGCGCCTGCACGCGCTTCACGTCCGGGAACATGTACCAGCTGATCTGCGACCGGCTGCTGTGGGGGCTCTCCCCGTCTGGATATATGCGAACCAGGATCGGACCCTCGCCACTGAGAACCAGCTGGATATTGGGAAAGAGGAAATAGACCGGCAGCACCCCGCGCAGCACGTGCCACGCGCTTTCCGGCTCGCCGCGCATCTGATCGATGCTGCGCATGCACAGGCCCATGCGGTGGTTGGCACCGAAGATATCGTAGGTCTGCACGTTGCCGTAAAAGAGCGGTGACAGCGTATCCCGGTGCAGGGTCTCGAAATGATAGGTCTCGCCATAGGTGTCGTTGGCAAGTTTCCAGTTGCAGGCGTGCGGGTAAGTCGCCTCACCTGTGCGCGTGCATTCGTCCAGCCGCCATGACGCCATCTCGGCGGCCAGCGCCGGTCCGAGCAGCGCATCGACATCAATGGTCCCATCCCGGTCGGCGTTGACCACGAGGAGCCCGTATTTCTCCGTCGCCGGCAAGGGGACAAGGCCCCGTGTCTTGAGGTTCACCTGACCAAACTGCTCCGGCTTTGGCACAACCACGAGCGAGCCGCTGGCGTCGTAGGTCCATGCGTGGAACGGACAGGTGAAGAGCCGCCTGGAACCACGATCGGCCTTTTCCACGATGACGCCGCGATGGCGGCACACGTTCAGAAAGGCATGGAACACGCCATCCTTGTCGCGGGTGCACAGGATCGGCACGCCGAGATCGTTGGACGTGAAAAACGTATTGGGCCCCGGCAGGTCTCCCGAGAGACCCAGCACCTGCGGATGCGAGCAGAAGAGTTTGTTCCATTCAGCAGCGGCGCGCCCCGGATCGGTGTAGGTGGACACCGGCACTCTGACAAGGCGCCCGGCATCAACGTTTGTCTGCCGGTCCAGATGGTTCATCAGCGTGCGCAGGACACGGACTTGCTCTTCATGCAGCATCGCGGCTCTCCTTTAACACTGTGCAAAAGATAGCATGGCAAAAAATTTTGTACAGTGTTAAAACATGCGAGCCTCGTGGCGCCCTGTGGGGACGGAACAGGCTAGAGGGTTCATGACAGAAATTGCTGTTGCACTGGAAACGAAGGCAGACCGCCGCGCGCGCATCCTGACAGAGGCGCGGATGCTCCTATCCTTGGAAGGCTTCGAAGGCCTGAGCCTGCGCAAGCTCGCCGCGAGGGCGAGACTGACGGTCCCTACGATCTACAATCTGGTCGGCGGCAAGGAGCAGATCCTCCTCGAACTGACCCTCCAGATGATTGCATCGGTCGAGACAGCGCTCGATAAAATCGCAGAAGAGCAACCTCTGGAACGCGCAGAGGCCATAGTTCTCGTTGCGATCACCGAGATCGAGCGCGCACCGGACTTTCATCGCGCCGCCTTGCTGGCGATCGATCACCTCGATCGCAACGGCTCGCCGCCCGGATGGGACCGCCTGAGCCGGCAGGCAACGGCGATGCAGGAAAAGGCTACCCTCGCGGCACAACGCCTCAGCCTTCTCGAAGGAAACATTTCCGCAAGCCTGATTGCAGAGCAGATTTTTTGCACCTATCGCAGCGCATCGCGCGACTGGAGCCTGCGGCGATGCAGCCTGCCGGCATTCCGGCGCATGGCGCTGGCTGGCGTGTATCTGGGCTTCGCGGCCGACGCGTCTGCGGCGCTGCGGCCTCGCCTTGCCAGGAAACTGAAAGACCTTGAACGCAAGCCTGCCAGGATCACGGCCATGGCGCTGGGGCGCTAGGAAGCCTCCCGCCCACCCGGCACTCGCGCCGCACGAAACGACTGCGGCGACTGTCCCATCGCACGGCGGAACGCGCGCACGATCCTCGGAATTCTCGCCGACAAATCGACCCACGCCATAGCCATCCCCCTGGTCGGCACAGAGGGCAAGGACTGACAACGCCAGAGGCACCTGCCGCGAGCCACCTTTCAAACTTGAGGGAGGCCTCCGGATCGACCGGCTCAGCGAGCCGCTTTCGCAACCGTGGATGCGCAGCGCTCAGCGCGTTCGCGGATCATGTCGGCCAACTGCCCAATGGCCGCTCTGTCCAACCCGGGACGCGAAAGCCCCTCTGCAACGGTGGTGGTTTGCGCGTGGACGCCTTTGGTGATCTCCGCAACCCGCCTTCGTACAAGTGGCAGACCGAGACCTGCGTCCGCCGCGAACGCAGACCAGCCGGCGTCATCAAGTTCGCCCAGCGTCGCCCGCCTCCCGATCTTCATGGCGAACTTCGGCGAGAGATCGGGATAGGCAACCGTTGCCAGCAGGTCATAGAGCGGAGCAAGGCGCGGACCTTCGGTGCCATAAAGGATGGAAAAATTCTTGCCATGCGCGTCGGCATTCCCGGCGATCACGTTGAAGATTGCCGCATCGAGCAGCTTCAGCACATCGACGGCAGGCCTTGCAGCAATACGACGGAGTGCCGCGAAACAATCCTTGAAGGTCGGGCCGCCCTCGCTCGCATATTTGGTCTCCGGCGGCACGCCAAGCGCCTGACAGAAATCCTCCTGATGGATCCGGCGCACGCCCCCATCGTCGCCGATGGCACGGTCGTAGCGCTGGACCAGAAGAAACGTTCGATCTTGCACGAGGCGCGCTTCAACCGGCGCGACATCGAGGCCGATTGCGGCGGCAAGGCGCATCACGAAGGCCTCGTTCTCGGTCGTAGCCTTGAAGCGCGATATCGGCGGTTTGAGAATATGCGTCGTCGGCTGGCCCGGCGCGGGCAACGCAACCGCACCATCGACCAGAACGACCGGCACCTTCGATTGCGCCCCCGCAAGAGACAGACGCAGGCCCTCCTCACCCGCGAGCAGGGGGCGCACAGGCAGCGCATCCAGCACGCGGATCAAACCTGCATCGTCAAGCAGGGTTGGCCGTTGATCGCGGACAAGCGTGACCGGACCTTCGCCGGGCGGCAGAAGCTGGAGCGCGCCCGCGACATCGCCGCCGAGGCGATCGAGAAGGGCGAAGTCATTGGCGCGCGAAACGCCCAACGCCTGGGCCGCAGCATCGCGCTGGCCCTCTTCCGGCAGGAGACCTCCGAAAAACGGACGACAGTCACGGCGATTGAATGGCTCCGCCCGCTTTGGCAGAGAGGCCGACAAGGGCTGCGCCGCCTCATCACTCAGCCACGCCGGCGCATAGGCGAAGCCGAGTTCACCGTGCTTGTCCTGCGTCAGTTGCCCCACCAGGCGCCCATCCCACCAGACATCGAGCGTGCGGGTCATGTTTTCCGGACTGCTTTGGGCCTCGCCCCTCTGGCGTCGGCCGGCGGCGTGATGTCGAGCGAGCATCCGAGTGCAGCCAGGACCTGGAGAGTCTTGCCGATCTGCGCGGTCGGTTTGCCAGCCTCGAGATCAACGATGAAGCGCAGGCCAACCCCAGCCGCACCAGCAAGCTCGTCCTGCCGCAGGCCAGCGGCCTTGCGGGTGGTTCGGACAATGTCGCCGATCTCGGCGCTGGTGAGGTTGCGTCGTGCCATGATATTTACCGATCGGGACATTATCATGCATTTCTGAAGAAGATCTCAATTAATTTCCCGTTCGGGAAATAAAAGAGCCTTGCGACCGGATGAGGCCACAATATTCCCGATCGGGAACAAGGTATCCCCTGCAGGCGGCGTACCGCCCGGCCACGACTGGGCAGCCCAGCGACCGCGATTTCTCGGCAAGGCGCCCACGCGCGCCTACCTCATCGCATTGTCCGTCTCGAACCAGCCAATGATCTGCGGGTAGAGATCGGCGACCGTCTGTCCGGCCGGGCGGCTGCGATAGAGCTGCACGAGGGCTTTGCTGAATGCAGGAAACCTCTTGAACCCCCGTCGCACCATCATCCGGTCGACCGACGCCAGCACGGCGTCCTGTTCGGACCGCGGCACGTAATCCGTTGCGCGCAGGCTCACCAGCACCCAGTTCATGTACTCGTTGAACGTATCGACACCGGGGTAGTAGTTCGCACGGTACTTCTCGGGCAGCACCGACACGTCCACCCAGGCCTCGCGCTGGCTTGTCGCCTTCAGGATACGATCGGCATGTTTCTCGGCTTCCGGGTTGATGTAGCCGTGATTGATTTCCGTGAAGACGATGTTGCCACGCACGACAGCCTCGGCCACAGGCGACAGTTTCCGATCCCTGAAATCAGCCGGATACGGATAATTCACATGCGGCTGCAGCTCCCTGAACCCGTTGCTCTCGAACCAGTTCGAACTCTGGCTGCCGGCGACCAAGGGTGAGAAAATGATGTTGTAGGTGTCATAGCGGCTTGAGCCCGGAAAGTTCACGTCAAGCCAGCGTTTCATTTCGCCGATATTCGCAATCTCGCGATAGAAGCGGATCTGCTCGTCATAAGTCCCCCGCTGGGCGCGGAAGAAATCCCGGAAGCGCGTCTCGTCGGCAAAGGCCTGCAGGTCGGCCAGATAGGGCCGCAATAAATTGTCCTTCCCCCAGCCGGTCCGGTCGAAGACGGGGCTCTGCACGATGCGTCCCCCGATATCAAAGACGAAGGCATAGCCGTTCATCTTCAACTGCGGGTATTGACCGACATCCTTCTTGAGCGCCGCGTCGAAAGCCTTCACGACCCGGTGCCCCCGATGCCCATCGAACCATGTCCGCATGGCGCGATAGTAGGCGCTCTCATGCTCGACGAGGTTCCTGTCAGCGATGCCCTCCGGCGTGAGGGCTATCACGATATTGACGAGCTCATAGACCTCGGGGATGTCAACGAAGACCTTGCCCCGACGCGCCTCACGGTAGGCCTCGTCAAATCGCGCTGCCGGAACAAGGCGCACGCCCACGATGCGCGTGAGGCAATCCTTCCCCTGCCAGCGAATGATGAAATCGTGGCTCTTGCCCTCTTCGACCAGAAACCCGATCTCCTCGACATCCGTCCGGAACACAACCCTGTGCGGCTTGCCGTCAATGAGTTCGGCCTCATAGATATCGGGCTTGGCCTCCGGTGCCAGCCGCCACGCCCCCGTCTTCACCGTGCCGCCGTCATCGATCGTGACAAGCTCGCTGTTGGCGCGGATCACAGGCAGGCCGTCCTGCGCCATCGCCGCCGGGGCAAGCGCAAACAGCGCGAACATGAACGCCAGGAATTTCATTGAGCCTGTCTCCAACAAAACAGCACGCATGGCTTGCCGGTACCAGCACAAGGCCGCAACGACCAGTGCTTCGGCCTTATACAACGAACAGGCATTCGCGTGTTCGCACCTGTAACCCAACGGCGCGGCATCCACCAACGATGCCTGCGCTCATTCATCATCCAAACCGCTCCATGACATCCTTCGGAACCCGGATCGGCCGCAGGCTGTCGCGTGCCAGGATCGCCCACGTCGTCCGCGCCCGGACGATGACGCGACCCGCTTTCGAGAACTCGACGAAACGGTCAAACTTGGCGCCAACGGCTTCCGAGGCCACCCAGGTGCGCGCGCTGACGTCTTCACCTTCGCCGAGGTTGCCCATGTAGTCGATCTCGTGCCGCACCACGACCCACACATAGGCCGCCGCCTGCTCAGGCGAGGCCGCCACCGCCCAGTGCGCGGTCGCCAGGTCCTGCACCCAACGCACCCATACGGCATTGTTGACATGGCCCAGCTCGTCGATGTCGGCAGGACAGGCAGTAAATCTTGTCTGGTATTCGCGCATGAGGGTTCTGTGCCCTGGTTCCTCTGGAAAGACGACGGTTCACCCCCGTCATGGTACAGTGTTCTCAGGCCGCACGTTAGGCACTGATTGAAGCCTCCCCGTGACACGATCGGCTTTCACCCTTAATCTGCGGCTTCATGAACCCGATCAAAACGCCTCTGTCCGCATTCAATGCGGCAAAAGCCTCGACGAAGGCCGGTATCATTGCAGCCATGTGCGGCGCAATCGGGGTTCTCGGCGGGTTTGTGCTTTACGTCGTGTTCACGCATCTCTTCGAGCAGGGCGAAGCAGCAGCGAAAATCATTGGCATCGCGGGAGGTCTTGCTGCTTCCGTTGCGATCGCATGGTTCGGTCATCGCCTCTGGGAGACGATCGATCAGGGAGAGGTGACCCTCAGCCTGCAAAACCGGAAGACCCTTGTCGCGGCGGTAGCCTTGGTCGTCGTGTTCGAGTTGTCGGCCTCTGCCTTCGAAGATCTGGTCCGCGCGATCTCCGGAGACTTTGGCGCCATTGAGCGCGTCGCGGCCAACATCGCTGGACGCGACACGAACTCGACTGACAATCACCTGACGTTCAGAGAAGCCGCTGCCTTGCTGCCACTCATGGCCCGGGAACTCGCCCATCTGCCGCCACCACGAGATCCCGCACGATGCGAGACATGCCCTCAATCTGCAATCCTGCGTCTTGCCACCTTGATACCCCCGGACACTCGCTACCGCATCTTTGCAAAGGAAATTCAGCCCTCCGATGAGATGCTGAACGCGGTCTTTTTCCAGCCGGTCTCGATCTTCAGGTCAAGCCAGACAGCTTGTCGTTCCGCACCTGTGACCAGCCGCGACCTGGTCTGGAACACGTTCTCGGCCAGGGCTGCAGCGCAGTTCGCTGCCTGCCGCAACGAACTGACGAGTACGCCGGAACTGATACGTCAGTCCCTGCTGCAACAGGCATTGAACGACGCCCTCGCCCGCCACGACCTCTTTGATGCCGCGAGCTTCGCCCGGGCGGCTGATGGCCGGGATCTCGTGCTTGCCGGATCCGTACGCCACCGTCTCGAAACGGAGCGCGCCCAGTGTGATGCCATACGGGCTTCGGTAACGAATGCGTCGACCTGCCTGCTTGCCACGAAAGCACCTGACGCCGACGCCAGCGCCGGCAAGCTGTCCCCGGTCTCCGAATTGCGGGGGCTGAACCGGGAACTCCTGGCAGCAGCGTTTCCAGGGACAGTAAAGCCCCTGCCGGTCTTTTGGTGGGATCTGGCGATTCTGGTTCTGATCTGGGTAACAGCCGCGATCGTGCTCGGTGTCTACCTGGCGATGACCCTGTTCGACGATGACAACCAGTTGACGGGTCTTCAGGCAACCGCGTGGCGGTTATGGGTCGCGTTCAGTGCGCTGGCCTTTGCATCCGTGCTGGCAGGCATTGTCCTGGTCCTGTTTCGCTTTCTGCCGTTTGTCTGGCAGCTCATGTTCAACGCCGAAGCACATGCGCCTTTCACGATCTTCGCTGTCATTCCCTGGCTTGTGCAGATGCTCGCCGGGCAAGGCATACCGGGATGGATCAGCCTGCCGCTGATCGTCGTTGGCCTGTTCGTCGTGTGGGCGCGCGGCAACGCGGGACAAGACAGCGAAATGGCGCAGATCGCAGGGTTTGCGCTGCTGGGCCTGCTGCTCACGAGCGTTTGGCCGGTCGCTGGAGGCATGATCGGCGTCATCTTCGTCGTGGCCGGTGCCTGGCTTGTGCCCGCGGTGGGGCTTTCCCTTCTCGCCCCTTACCTCAAGCCCGCAGTGACACTCCCGCAATGGTGGGGGGCGATCGCACTCGCCGGAGGTCTGGCTCTCGCGTTCTGGGTGGCATCAATGCTGGGTGGAACCGATTGGGTCTCCCGCGGCGCCATGGCGGGATCGGGTTTGCTCGCCGCAGCGACAGGCGTCCTGATCTTGCGAAGGGTGACCGTGGGAGAACTGTGGCCCCTCCTCGCCCTGACGATCAGCCTTACGCTTGTCGGCGGTAGCGCAGCATTTCAGCAACTGACCTTTGCCGGTGCGCTCAGGGAACTTCACCCGGTCTCGCAGGCCCGCTATGGCGTCGAGCCGCCCTCGCAGCTGGAGATGCTCTACTACCTGCGTGTCGTCCGCCCCCAGCAGGAGACCGAAACAATCCCGCCAGCGTTTAAGGCGCCGCCGGCTGATGACACGCTGCATGAGGCGCTGCGTCTCGAACTCGCGCTGACCGGCTCTATCGGCTTCTGGCTCACGATAAGCATGCTCGTCGCCTGGTCCCTCAAGCAGGGGCCGCACCGGCAAGCGGAAAAGCCAGGCGAACCTGCCGCCATCAAGACCTGAGCACCGCAGAGAACCCAGGCAGTGTCACTCACTTTGGCCCTGCTTCGCCCCACCCGCCACAAATCGCGCCCGCAGCGCGTCGACCGTCGCGCCAAGCGCGTGCCAGTCCGTCAGCTCCAGGTCCTGCCCCGGCGTCGCCTTCACGCCTTTCTCCCAGGCAACGACGCGCATCAACCAGCCCTTGAAGAAGTCGTACCCCGTGAAGCGGAACGCGCCCGCGACATGGTGGATGTCGGCATTCGTCCACCCCGTATGGGCCCGGAACCCCTCGGTGATCGTATCGAGGCTCTTGAGCTCCTCTGAATCGCTGCTCGTCGCCGCCAGGGAAACCGAAAGGAAAGCCGACGGCACGCGCTTCAGCCAGTCCGCGTGCACGCGCGCAAACTCAACAAGCGGCGTCTGGTACATGCCGACATGGACCGAGGCCGCCAGGATCGCCCCGTCAAATACGGTGACATCAAGCGCCCCAGCCACCCCCGCCTCAAGCAGCGTCACCTCATCCCCCGCAAACCGCAGCCGCGACGCAACAAACTCCATGACCTTGGCCGTCTGCCCTTCGGTCGTGCTGTAGACACACAGAATCTTCATGGGACCTCACACCTCGCTGACAGGCGGAGATTACGGTACCACAGGAAGAGCGGACTTGACCCAGATCAGCCAGCATCGGGAGACCGGGCATTTAATCGCCGAAAGCACCCCGGGAGCGCGGGCATCCTGCCCGCACCGACCGCCAGCCGTCTCCAGCCTCAATTCACCGCCACAGGATCACCAACCGCAACACGCCCCTCCAGGCTCACCGTCGCATAGATCGACAGGTTCTGTCCCGTCGTCCGCACCAGCATGCGCATGATGGCACCGTCGCGCGGCAGGTCCTGGCCGACGCCTTCCTGCGCGCGGGTTGACATGATGCAGCGCGGACACGGCATGACAGCCGCGATGCGCGCAGCACCCAGGCCCACTTCGCGGCCGATCCAGTCGAACTCCAGAGGCTTCGCCACATCACTGCCGTCCGCCACAAGGAAATTCGGCCGGAACCGCCGCACGTCGATTTTGGACTCCGGCAGCAGGTGCTGAAGATAACGCAACGACGCCTCTGTCAGGACGTTGACCGGGAAGGCATCGAAATAGGTTCCCCGCGGCGAGGCATAGAGCGATATTTCCTGCAGAACCTCAGGAGGAAAGGCACCCAGGTTCGGAAGAGGTTCAGACGGCTCCAGCCCGAAGATCGCTCGCAGATGGGCTTCAACGTCCACGACAGGTGCGGCGCGATAGTGCTGCTCTCGCTCACGCGGTTGCAGCGGCCAGATCGTCACCGCCCGCCCGCAAACATTGGACAGCGCGGCGTTGATCTTCGGGTCATCGGTGCAAATGATGCGCCCATCCGGCAAGGTGATCTCGGCCTTCGGGACAGGGTCGGCAGGCGTATCCATCAGGTAGCGCGCGCTGCAGCTCATCAGGTCGCCGAAATGCTTTGCACCACGGATCGTCTGGTCGCCCTCATCGCGCACCGCCTAGCCACGATCATGGGGAATGCCGCCCTTGGCGAGGTTGGTCTGCATCAAGCGCTCGCCACCCATGGACTTCACTGGATAGCGCCAGATTTCCCTGATGTGCATACTCTGCCTCCCATGCCAAACACTTGCACGGTACGCCGCTCACAATCCAACAGCAACACCGAAGCGTCCCGCTGAGTTTTGAACCTCAGTATCCGTGATATGACCTCAATGGCACCCTCAGTCATGTGCCATTTCCTTCGCCTGAATGAGAAAATTCCACAACTATTGAGAGCGCAGCAGATCCAGCTTAACCACCCAACTCCCCGGAACAAGCTTGAAAATGTCCACAATATTGCATAATTTGTGGACATCGGAGGCGCATGAAATGTCGAAATCCCTGACCCTGAATGTCCGCGTGACAGGAGTCCTTGGCGACCACGTAACGGCGAATATCGGTGAAGACGGTGCCTACGAAAATGTCAGCGAATACGTCCGTGACCTCATCCGTCGCGACAAGGAACGCGCTGACGCTGAAGCCTTCACACGGCTCAAAGCCGAACTACAGCGCGCCTTCAAGGCACCCGACAGCGACTACAAGCAACAGGATGCAGCCAGCGTGATCAAGCGAAACGCACGCAAGCGCAAATGACCCGCTTCCGGATCTCGGATCAGGCCAGCAACCGGCTGGACGAAATCTACGTTTACACCGAGCGGAAATGGGGCAGTTTGCAGGCAGAAGCCTATATCCGAGGCCTCTTCGACCGGTTCAAGTCAATTGCCGCGAGAGAGTTTCCCTGGCGCCCCATTCCCGCCGAATTCGGTGTCAGTGGTTATCTCTGCAGACACGAACGACACGTGATTTATTGGAAAGTCCTCAACGACGGATCTGTCGGCATCGTGACCATCCTGCACGAACGAATGCACCAGATAGAACGCTTCCGCGAGGACTTGGGATGAGGAGATCCCCTCCCACGAGACAGCTTCGCCTTGAACTCAGGGGTGAATCTAAGACGCGCCTTCATCTCTCGGGGTCGTCCTCTCGGGGCTGACGATCCACCTTAGCCTATTGTCTCGTTTTCTGGGACCAGCTCTGGTCCGAAGAAGTTGGGCAGGTCAGCACCTTGTCCGAGGTTCTGAAACATACATCAGCGCTGCCAGTCATCAGGCAGGAGAGCTCGCCGGAGTGCGGGCTACTGGCAGACGGACCTTCCACTCGTCTCAAGCTAGCCTTGTCACCTCGCGGATCACGAACCACTCATGCCCTTTGCCGTCAGAAAACAGTATCCAGTATTCTTACGGCAAGGGGCAGTTTTGGCCATCGACAGGGTCAAACGCCGCCTTATTGGCAAGGGACGCGGGGCTTCAGCCTGCTTTCGCAGGCTCGCCAACAATCGCGCGCACCTGCTTCATGGTCATGAACATGCGCGCCGGAGTGCTCGCGAATGACTGAAAGCCAAAGTCTGCATACCAACCTTGTCGCTTCCTGAACGCCTCTTCGCCTCCGTCCGACATGACGTCCAGCACGATGGCGAAACAGCCAGCCGCTTCTGCAATACGACAGGCCTTTTCAAAGACATGATGCATGAGGATTGATCCGATACCGCGACCCTGGGCAGATATGCTGACGGCGTCCTGTCCCAGGAAAAGGATTGGCAGTTCCCCATGGTCCGGTGCGCCGCGCGGACGCTTGGCAAGCTCGTCTGCATTCATCATGCCCAGATTGATCGCGTGATAACCGAGAATGATTGCCTGGCTGTCTTCGACTGCGACATAGACACGGGTCATGTCGTCCTTCTGCTGCTTTCTCGCAGACAGTTTCAGATAATTATCCAGGCGGCCTACTCCGCAAGAAAAACCGGCGCGGTCATGCCGCGCCGGATCAAACAGTTCAATACGAAGATCGCCAATCTCAGTCGGCATGCACGACGCGCGCTCGATAGGCTTTCGCTGCTGCCCGCGCGCGCGGCGTCGGTGCTGGAGCGGCGTCGAGTGCTGACGCAAAGCGGGCCGCATCATCCTTTGTAAGGACATGCCGAGATGCCGCTTCGAGCACGCGTGACGCTTCTCTTTCGATCGCAGCCCGCAGAAAGACGGACTTGTCGAGCCCCAGGGACGCGGCAGCCCGTGCAATCAGGTCGCCGAGGGCGTCACCGTGACGGATCTGCGTCGTCCGGGACTGCGTCTCGGCATCAAGCTCACTTTGATGAAAATCCAGCATGCGCAACCTCCTTTGCCGTTAACGCAGTGCAAGGTGCATTACATGTCAAGATATACATCACCCTACCCTAGGATCGGCCGCGCAGACCGCAGTCGGGCGCAACCAACGAACAAGTCGGGATTTCAGGGACATTATAGTAAACATCTTACCCGCCTGATCGGCGTCGCAAGTATTCCGGATGCTCCGAGCGTAAAAGCATAACCAGTTAGGTGCCGGATCAAGCAATATGGGTATTTTTTCCTACTCCCACTCGATTGTTTCGCGAAAGGATATGCGGCTGTATTTTCACGCCTTTTCGAGATGGCGCAGACAAACCACCGACATTTCCTCCGTCGCGCATTTCCGCTTGCCGGCGAATGTTCGCGGATGACCACAAAGACACCGCACAAACGAATGATCGCGCCAAATTTGAACCCGTAAACTGAATGCCATCGTGCTCGGCGGCGTCAAGGCGCGCTTCGCTTTTCACCCTGACGCCGCCTGCGCGCGATGGCGTCCCGAAGCTGTCGGGACGCAGGGCTTTGTCATTGGTCACTTGCAAGCCGTGCGCCTCCGGCGCGGGCCGAACACAGGGCTGATCCTTGGGCCGCACAACTTTAATGGCGCCGCGAGGCCCAAAGCAGTTAGTTCGTCTCGTTCACGGCCCAAAGCAAAGCGAGTGCTGCGCCTTTGATCGGCGGCAGCAGCAATACTGCGCTGGCAACCGCCGCCGTCAGAAGAACCGGCAGGGCCAAATCGTTGGCGCCGTGCGCTGTAAGCACAAGCGTGAGCGGCGTGAAGATCATGCCAACGAGAAACGTCACAAGGTAGGGCGCGAAATCCGCAGCCTGGTAGCGCGAGAGATCTTCCCCGCACACGCTGCATTGCGCGTTTGGCGTCAGATAGTTCCGAAGCAAGCGGCCTTTGCCGCAAGCTGGGCAACAGCCGCGCAAGCCGCGCTGCAGCGCTTGCCCAAGCCGGCGCTCAGTTTTCGGCATCGCGTTTTCCCTTCTGCGCGGAACGGCCGCGACCGGAGACATGCGGGCGAAGCGACATGAGATAGGTGCGCGCCTCCGGCGGGCGCTGATCCAGATCGGTGACGGCCAATAGGTCGGTCGGGCCTTCGGCGCGCACATGAAGGACTTCATTGCCCTCCCAGCCCTCCTCGGATCGATAGAGACAGACGCTGAAACCGAGCGACGCCAGTTTCGCCGCCATCCAACCGCCCCACGAGGGCGCGCCGTCCTCTGCGACGACGTTGATGATGAGTGAACCGTTCGGGCACGCCTTCGTCAGAATATTGGCGATCACGTGCGGTTTGTTGAACGGGCTGACCAGCCCGTCGGAATCGCACGCATCGACAATCACCGCATCGAATACGCCGCGATAATTCTCGATGAACGCAATCGGGTCGGTCGTGAGCCAATGCACGCTGTCGTGCAGATCGAAATATTCCCGCGCGATCGCCTCCGCGGCCGGATCGACGTCCAGAACGGTGACGCGATGACCGCGCCGGGCCAGCATAGTGGCGAGGCTGCCGCCGCCGCCGCCGATCATCAGCACGTCGCTTGCGTTCGCGGCTAAGAGCTTGGCGGCGTGAACGTAGCCAAAGGCGCTGACGCCCTCGGGAAGCATCAGCGTCTGGACGCTGCCATTGATGCAATAGAGACGGGCCCCGTCGCTCTTGCGTTCAAGTACGCGGATAGGTCCGAACAGGCCATCGCGACGGGCAAGCTCACGCGTCATCTAGGCTTGCTGCTCCAGCAGCACTTCGGCGCGCGCAATGGCGTCGCCGTAGCTCGCCACGGCCTCGACATTGTCCATCGCCAGCACGCCCATCCGCTCCAGCACGCTCCGCGAGGTCGCGTTGAGTTCACTGATGAGCACTCTGGTTTCGTGGCCGGCGCAGCGCTTCAGGAAACGGCTGAGCGCGCCGACGCCGGACACATCGACCATCGGAACCGCGTCAAAGCGCAGGATGAAAACCTTCGGCGGCGGGAACGCCGCCTCCAGCGCATCGTTGAGCCGGCTCGCGGCGCCGAAGAAGAGCGCGCCGCGGAGTTCGAACATTTCCACGCCTTTCGGCAATTCCCGGCGCGCCTGATAAGCCGAGCGCAGCGGATCGCTGAAATCGTCGCGATCCTTCTCGATGATCGAGACGCCTTTCTGGATGGCGGTCGCCTCCGCCATGCGATGCATGAAGATGATGGCGGCCAGCACGATGCCGACCTCGATCGCCACCGTAAGATCGACAAGCACCGTCAAACCAAACGTCGCGAGCAAGACGACACGGTCGCCGACGGGACCGCCCAGCAAATGCCGGAACCGCTCGTGCTCACTCATATTCCACGCTACGATGACAAGCACCGCCGCAAGGCTCGCGAGCGGCACATAGGCCATGAGCGGTCCAAGCGCGAGCATGCTGGCGAGGATGAACGCCGCGTGCATCATGCCGGCGACGGGCGTCTTGCCTCCCGCGCGAATGTTGGTCGCCGTGCGCGCGATTGCACCGGTCGCTGAAATGCCGCCAAACAGGCCGGAGGCGATATTGGCGACGCCCTGCGCGACAAGTTCGCAATTCGAGCGGTGACGCCGCCCCGTCATGCCGTCCGCGACCATGGCGGACAAGAGACTCTCAACCCCTGCAAGAAAAGCGATCGTGAAAGCCGGCTGAAACAGTTCGCGCACGCGCTCCCACGTCACGGTCGGAATGATTGGCGCCGGCAATGTCGACGGCACGCCGCCGAAGCGCGAGCCAATGGTCTCCACCGGCAGATTGAACAGCGTGACGGCCACCGCCGCCCCACCCACTGCAATAAGAAAGCCCGGCATTTTAGGCGCATATTTGCGCAGGAGCACGATCGTCGCCAACGCGCCGAAGGCGACGGCGAACGCTGGCAGCGCGAGCGTCTCGCGTGCAGCCCAGAACGCTTCGAGCTTCGCGATGAATTCCGCAGGCACATTGTCCATGTGCAGACCAAACAGGTCACGCAACTGGCTGGTAAAAATGATGACGGCGATCCCGGCCGTGAAGCCGGTGACGACAGGTTCTGGAATGTATTTGATCCAGTCGCCGAAGCGCAGCAGGCCAGCCAGCAACAGCATCGCGCCCGCCATGATGGTCGCGAGCACGAGCCCATCGAATCCATGCTGCTGGATGACGCCGTACACCACGACGATAAAAGCGCCGGTCGGCCCGCCGATCTGGAAACGCGAGCCGCCCAGGGCGGATATCAGGAAGCCCGCGATCACCGCCGTGATCAATCCCTTGTCGGGAGTCGTGCCGGAGGCGATCGCGATCGCCATCGCAAGCGGCAGCGCGACGATGGCGACCGTCAGTCCCGCCAGCGCAACGGCGCGGAAGTCGGCGAAGCGATAGCCCTCCTGGGCGATCACCGTGATCGATTTCGGAATGTAGATGCGCCACGGCGAAGGTTTTTGCGGAGCGACGTTTTCGATGGTCATTGCATTGTCTTCAGACGGGAAGTTGCGAGCCCTTGCGCTTGACGCCGAGGTCGCCTGCGCGCGCCTTGGGATCACGCCCTAACGGCGTTGCAGGCTCGCGGAGCCGCACGCCTCGCCCGCCACCGCTGCTGATGCTGTTCTCGCCAATGAGTTCGACACCAGCCAATTCCAGCGCGGCGACGACCTTCGTCAGCGTATCGACGACGCCCCGGACATACCCGTCGCTGGCCTCCATCCGCTGAATCGTTGGCAAGGAGACGCCCGACCAATCGGCCAGCGTGCGCTGATCGATGCCTAGGAGCGCGCGCGCTGCGCGGAGCTGTGCGGAAGTGAGCATGCGACTGATGTATAAAACATCATAATAGATGTCAAGATACGTTCTTTTGGCATTCAATACACCATTCTTAATATCACATCATTGCAACTCGATGGTTTAACCTGCTATGGAGCGGCATTCTTGATTTTTGAAAGCCGGATCGGTCGCAAAGGCGCGTTTCTGGCGATGCGATGGGGAAAGACCGCCCGTGCCCGACACCCTCGTTTCCGCGACATTGACCCCGCCGACCCGTCACCGGCGCCTGTTGGCCTGGGTCGAGGAGATCGCAGCGCTCACCAAGCCCGACCGCGTGCATTGGTGTGACGGCTCGGAAGCGGAGTGGGCGGCGCTGACCGAAAAATTGGTGGAAGCTGGCACGCTGAAGCGGCTTGATCCGAACAAGCGGCCGAACTCCTTTTGGGCGGCGTCCGATCCGCGCGACGTGGCGCGCGTCGAGAGCCGCACTTTCATCTGCTCGGAGAAAGAAATCGACGCGGGACCGACCAACAATTGGGTCGATCCGAAAGCCATGCGCGCAACGCTGAGGGAGAAATTCCAGGGCTCAATGCGCGGCCGCACCATGTATGTCGTGCCGTTTTCCATGGGACCGATCGGCTCGCCCATCTCGGCGCTTGGCGCGGAGATTACCGATAGTCCGTATGTCGTGCTGTCGATGCGGATCATGACGCGCATGGGCAAGGTGGCGCTCGACGCGCTCGGCACGGACGGGTTCTTTGTGCCCGCCATTCACTCTGTCGGCGCGCCGCTCTGGCCGTGGCAAGAAGACGTGGCCTGGCCCTGCAATGACGACAAATACATCGTCCAGTTTCCGGAAACGCGTGAGATCTGGTCCTACGGCTCAGGTTATGGCGGCAACGCCCTGCTCGGCAAGAAATGCTACGCGCTGCGCATCGCATCGGTGATGGCGCGTGACGAAGGCTGGCTCGCCGAGCACATGCTGATCCTCAAACTCACGTCGCCAAAGAACGAAGTGCATTATGTCGCCGCCGCCTTTCCAAGCGCATGCGGCAAAACCAATCTCGCCATGCTGCAGCCCGCACTGTCCGGCTGGAAAGCCGAGACGATCGGCGACGACATCTGCTGGATGCGGTTCGGCAAGGATGGGCGGCTCCACGCCATCAATCCTGAATCCGGATTCTTTGGCGTCGCTCCCGGCACGAGCCCCAGGACCAACGCGAACGCGATGGGCTCGATGCGCGCCAATACGATCTTCACCAACACGGCGCTGACCGCCGATGGCGATGTCTGGTGGGAAGGCCTGACCGATACGCCACCTGCAAACCTCACCGATTGGAAGGGGCGCGCGTGGTCGCCGGAACTCGGAGAACCTGCGGCGCACCCTAATGCGCGCTTTGCCTGTCCTGCCGCGCAATGCCCAATCATCGCGCCTGAATGGGAGAACCCGGAAGGCGTGCCGATTTCCGCGATCCTATTTGGCGGACGCCGCGCCACGACAGCGCCGCTCGTGACGGAATCATTTGATTGGGAACACGGCGTATTCCTCGCTTCCAATGTCGCATCCGAAGGCACGGCAGCAGCGGAGAGCAAGATCGGCGAAGTGCGCCGCGATCCGTTCGCGATGCTGCCGTTCTGCGGCTACAATATGGGCGACTACTTCGCGCACTGGCTGAAGCTCGGCGCCAGCGCGCCGGACAAAACGAAGCTTCCGAAGATTTTCTATGTGAACTGGTTTCGCAAAGGTGCGAACGGTAAATTTCTGTGGCCCGGCTTCGGCGACAATATCCGCGTGCTCGCGTGGATTGTTGATCGCTTGAGGGGGAGCGGAGAAGCGCGGGACACGGCGATCGGCCGTGTTCCCGCTTCTCATGCGCTCGACCTGTCGGGACTATCGATGACCACGGCCGATCTCAACGCGCTGGTCGGCGTCGATCATAGTGAATGGATGGCCGAGTATCCGCGTATCGTGGAGCACTATGCGCGATACGGCGATCGGCTCCCACCGAAACTCCAGGGTCAACTTCAGGCGTTGAAGCTTCGTCTGGACGACCACTCGTCGTGAGGGCGCGTCTGCGAACCGGCGACCACGTGACGGAGCACGGCGAACAGAAGACACACTGGCGCGTCGTGGATTACTGGCGCGATGTCGTAGAGTTGGAAAAACTCGACGGCTCGGGACGGCGAAGGTTTCTCTACCAGGATGAACTCGCCAACGGCGCGCGCTTCCAATTTGCACCCCGCGAATGGCGAGCCGCCTAACCCTTCGTGCGAATTCCGCATTGCGCTCTATGGCGCAAGACACTCCGAACAGCCGACACCGCGATCATCGATGACTCCGTCGCTCGAAATCCGAAGCACCAAGCAAGGTCAACCACTTCGCTCATGTCTGACACGCCACTGACATTCACCGATCAGGACGCCCTCGACTATCATCGCCTTCCGCGGAAAGGCAAAATAGCGATCACGGCTTCCAAGCCAATGGCGACGCAGCGCGATCTATGCCTGGCATATTCGCCAGGCGTGGCCGCGCCGGTGCGTGCAATCGCAGACAATCCTGACAGTGCTTATGACTACACGTCCAAGGGCAATCTCGTCGCCGTCATCTCCAACGGCACGGCCATTCTCGGCATGGGCGACCTGGGAGCCCTGGCCTCCAAACCCGTCATGGAGGGAAAGGCCGTCCTGTTTAAGCGTTTTGCCGACATTGATGCGATCGATATCGAAGTCGCGACGCACGATGTTGAAGACCTGATCACAACCGTGCGCAACATCAGTCCGACATTCGGCGGCATCAATCTGGAGGACATCAAGGCTCCCGAATGCTTCATCATCGAAAGCCGCCTGCGCGACGAATTGGACATCCCGGTTTTTCACGACGATCAGCACGGAACCGCAATCATCGCAGCAGCCGGCCTGCTCAATGCGTGCGAGATCACCAAGCGCAAAATGTCCGAACTAAAGGTCGTCGTGAACGGCGCCGGTGCTGCTGGCCTATCCGTTTCGGCCCTGATCAAACGGCTAGGCGTCACGCATGAGAACATCATACTTTGCGACAGTCGTGGCGTGATCTATCGGGGGCGAGACAGAGTAGATCAGTTCAAGGGCGCTTTCGCGGTCGATACAAAGGCACGCACGCTCGAAGACGCGATAAAGGGCGCAGATTGCTTCATGGGGCTCTCCATCGCCGGTGCGGTTACGCAGGCTATGGTGGCGTCCATGGCTGCGAACCCGATCATTTTCGCGATGGCCAATCCTGATCCAGAGATCACGCCCGAAGACGTACTCGAAGTTCGCCAAGACGCAATCATCGCCACTGGCCGCTCCGACTATCCAAACCAGGTCAACAACATCCTCGGCTTTCCTTACATCTTCCGCGGCGCGCTCGATGTTCGCGCCAGAACGATCAACGAAGACATGAAGATCGCCGCCGCGCGCGCGCTTGCGATGTTGGCGAAAGAGGACGTGCCGGAAGAAGTCGCCGCTGCCTACCGTGGCAAACCACTGAAGTTCGGCCCGGACTACATCATTCCCTCACCGTTCGATCCGCGCCTGCTCTCTACCGTGCCGCCCGCAGTGGCGCAGGCCGCGATGGACAGCGGCGTCGCGCGTAAGCCGATCGCGGACATGAGCGCGTACCGCGATCAGTTGGCGCAGCGTCTGGAGACGTCCGTGTGATCACGCGGGACAGCCCAAAAGCGCGAATTGACCTTGCGCCTAGACCTTGCGGACGAATTCCGACTTGAGCTTCATCGCGCCAATCCCGTCAATGCGACAGTCGATGTCGTGATCGCCCCCGACCAGGCGGATATTCTTCACTTTCGTGCCGACTTTTACGACCTGCGACGAGCCTTTGATTTTGAGGTCTTTGATGACGGTGACGGTGTCGCCATCCTGCAGAGCATTTCCATTAGCGTCGCGGATCACGCCGGAGTCCGCTACCGCAGCCTCCAGATGCGGCGGCCATTCGTGTGCGCATTCAGGACAAACCAGCAAGGCTCCGTCTTGATAAGTCAAAGACGAGTTGCACTTCGGGCAAGGCGGAAGATCGGACATGCGCGTTCGGTTTCGTCGCTCTTGAGGCTAGGCATTACAAATCGCACACCGAGGCGCAGAACGTCGAGGCGGCGTATTCGCGCAACGCCATATCTCCGGGGTGGACAGGGTGTATGATCACCTGCAATCGCATAGCTCGCATCGACCGGGTGAGCGTCTAGGTCGTGATCATGCCTGACAACGATCGCCAAGATGTCTTCGGATTGAGTCAGCCACCGCCCCGGCTGCCTCCTTGGCTCGCGCCGCCGTTTGTCGTGATCAAGTTTATCCTTTGGGTTCTACAGAAGCTCTTGCCTTTGCCTAAGACAACCAAACAAACTGGCCATGCACCATCGCAAGACGACTAGATGGCGCCGTGCTCAACAGTGAACTGGCGTTTGGACGTGTTAGCCCTTCTAGGCCATCCCGAAGATCATAAGCAAACCAGCAATCGCCAGCATGATCTCGATCAGAACGCGAAAGCGCCCTGGATCGATGCGTTCGATGATGCGCTTTCCCGCGTAGGCGCCGCTCATCAACATGGCGCCGATCAAAACGCCGCCCCAGACAATGCTCTCGTTGAGCGCCGCCAAACGCCCATACATGATCGTCTTGGTCAGATGCACAAGCGTTGCGCCAAACGCTTCGGTCGCAATGTAGGCGCCGCCGACCAAGCCGAAATTGATAAAGAATGGCGCGTTGATCGGACCAACTGTCCCGACAACACCGGAGAGCAATCCCATCACTGCGCCAAGCGAGACAAAGTGCCAGCGGCGAATGCGCCAGCTTCGCGCGCGCGCAAAACGCGCCGCCGGAATCATGAGCAGCACGAAGACGCCCAACACGATCTGCATGAAGCGCGCGTCGAGTTCGACATAAATCGATGAGCCCATGATCGCGGCAGGAACCGCGCCGATGCCGTAAGTGGCGACAATTCCCCAATCAATCTCACGCCAGGAAAACAGCACGCGTCCGGCATTGCCCATCAGCGCGGCGATGGTGAGGATCGGCACAGTTGCGACAGGCCCGAAGGCGTAGCTGCACACCGGAACGAGAATCACAGCGCTGCCAAAGCCCACGGCGCCGCCGATAGCGCCGGCGATCAACGCAACGGGCAGAATCCAGAGCCAGGTCAACGCATCTACGTTTAGAAGCTCCGCGCCCATAATCAGTCCCGGCGCGGCGGCGACGGCGGATCGATGTCTTCCAGCACGCCCCTCTCTTCGGCTGCCTCCTCCTCTGGACCGAGCGTCTCATGCGCGAGCGCTCGGCCACGGCAGCACCACCAGAGCAGCGCAAGCCCGGCGACGGCCGAAACCATCGAACCGCCAAGCACGCCAAAACGAACGGGCGTTGCGAGCTCGCCAGCGCCGAATGCGAGGTTGCCGATGAAAAGGCTCATCGTGAAGCCGATGCCCGCAAGCAACGCCATGCCGATCATCTGCAACAGATTGCCCGGCGCTTTCTGCTTCAACGCAATGCAGGCGGCATAGGACGCGAGCGTGATTCCGATCGGTTTGCCCAGAACAAGTCCAGCCGCAATCCCAAGCGCGATCGGGTGCGCGAAAGTCTCGACACCAGCGCCGGCGAGCACGACTCCGGCATTCGCGAGGGCGAAGATCGGCATGATGGCGAACTGCACCCAGGGCTTCAGCGCGTGTTCGGCCGCAACCAGCGGCGAGCGTCCATCCGGCCGGCGCATCGGCACGGCCATCGCCGTCAGCACACCGGCAATGGTGGCATGCACGCCGGAAAGCAGCATGAAGCCCCACAACACCAGACCCAGCACCCAATAAGGCAAGAGAGATTTCACGCCGCCGCGATTGAGCAGCAGCATCGCCCCGAACGTCACAAGCGCGCCGCCGAGCGCCCATCCAACGAGATGCGTTGAATAGAAGAGCGCAATCACGAGAATGGCGCCGAGATCGTCGATGATCGCCAGCCAGCGCCAGCAGGAAGAGACGCAAACCCGGCGGAATGCGCGGCCCGAGCAACGACATGACCCCGAGCGCAAATGCGATGTCGGTCGCCGCAGGAATAGCCCAACCCCGCAGATAAGCCGGTTCTTGCGCATTGAACGCCACATAGATCAGCGCCGGCGCAAGCATGCCGCCCAATGCGCCCGCCATTGGCAGCGCAGCCTCGCGCGGATTTTTGAATGGCCCCTCGACCGTCTCGCGCTTCAATTCCAGTCCGACATAAAGGAAGAACACGACCATCAGGCCGTCATTGATGACGAGATGCAGATTGACCGGATGCGCGGCTGCACCAAGGCCGACCGCCAGCCCGGCGATCTGATCCTCAAGCAGATGATGGAAAGCGTTCCCGACCGGGCCGTTCAGCAACAGGAACGACAACAGCGTCGCGGCGAGCAGAATGAAGCCCGGCGCGGTGTCGCGCTCCAACCAATGCTTCGTCTTTCCAGCCGCCATTCTTGCTCCCATGCATCGCCAAACGGGCCCATGCGCAACGCGCCGCGTCGCTAGGCGCTCGCCCGAGGTCCGAACAGAATGATCGCTGCGCCAAAGAGACAAATGACGGCGCCGATCAGATCCCAGCGATCCGGTCTGACGCCTTCGGCGAGCCAGAGCCAGAGAATGGCAGCGACGATATAGACGCCGCCATAGGCCGCGTAGCTTCGGCCAGCATGCTCTACCTCCACCAACGTGAGCAGGTAGGCGAACAACGCGAGGGAGGCCATGCCGGGAATGACCCAGAGCACGGACTTGCCGAGCCTGAGCCATGCCCAGAAGGCGTAGCAGCCGGCGATCTCCGCCGCCGCCGCGCCGACAAATGCAAGCAACCAGAGGGGCACGCCTACTCCTTCACATCGCAATAGGGTTCACTTGCCTTGGCGCGGCGCCGACGCACAAGAAAAATGACTGCCCCCGCCAGCGCTGCGGCCAAGATCGCCAAGCAAACGACCTCCGGCCAGCCCAAGCCGGCAAGCCGACCGCCTACACCGGCAAGGCCCGCCATGCCGAGCAATGGGATGAGAAGAGGCGCGCAGCACACCAAACAAGCGATACCGAGCGCTACAGCCAACTTCCTGTTCATGCTCACCTCCGAGAACAACCGGCGGCGTGCTAGATGCTCAAGCCACTTGAGGAGCAAGCGATGGCGACAGGGTTCAGCATCGGAGAAGCGGCGCGCCGAAGCGGCTGTTCGATCGCCACGATCCGCTATTACGAAGAGGTCGGCCTCACCGGGAAGGCGGCGCGCAGCGCCGCCGGTCGGCGTGAGTTCACCCGCCCCGACATCGAACGCCTTCGCCTCATCCGCCGCCTGCGCAGCATGGAGTTCGGCGTCGAGGCGATCCGCGAGCTTCTGGCGGCAATGGCCGGCGCGCACACCTGTCTCGATGTTCGAGACATCGCCGCAGCGCAATTGGACATCGTGCAGGCGAGACGACGTGAGATCGATGCGCTCGAACGCACCTTGGCCGGCATGGCGGGACGATGCTCGGCGCTTTGCGCAGAAGGCCCTAAGCCCGACTGCACGATCGTGAGCGAGCTGACGCACGCCTGATCGCGCGCCGTCCAGTCAGTCCCACAGGCGTTTGCCGCCAGCTTTGGCAATGTCGGCGGCGCGCTCCTCCACCAACTCCCGTTTGTCGGCGGCGCGCAGATCCTGGCCCTCCAGCGCCATGGTGTGGAACGACGCGGCGAGCTCTTTTTGCGCCGCCTCTGTAGCGGCTTCTTCGACCATCTTTCCAAGGCCGCGATTGGGCACAAGCGCGTAGACGAGCGAACAATCGAGCGCTTCGGCCGCGCGCTTCAACGTGGCGAGCGTGATCCGGCCGCTCGCTTCGTTCTTCTCAAGCTCCGAGAGGCTCGCGGGGCGGATGCCAAGGCGGCGGGCCAATTGGGCGCCGGTCAGGCCCAGGGCGTCGCGAATAGCGCGGACCCAGCCCATGGGGGGCGGCGCCCCGAGACCCGCAAAGGTCTTGAGGCGCTCGTCGAGCCGGCGGCGGGCGAGGGTCTGAGTGGACTTCACAGGGTATGACCTTATCTTGGAGTCATTTAAGATAGGTTATAGACTGTCTTTTCGCAAGCTTATGTCTGGTTATAGCCTAATGAACGTTGGGGCCAGGCGTCGCCGCCTACGGCGGCCGGGCGCTTGTGCTGCGCACGAAGCCGCGCCGCCTTGGCAGCCCAGGCCGCGTCTTCGCCCTCCGGGCGGCGCTCCCTGACGCGGGCCCCCTGCCATCGTGCGCGCCGGCGTCAAGGGACGGCATTCGCCTCTTCGCCCTGGACGCCGGCTTGCGCGCGATGGCTGCGCTGACGGTGTCGGGACGTGGGAGCCACGTCCCGTCTTCGTTCGACCTCGCGCCCTGCTCGGGCCGAGGTCGAACATGGGAGCATGGCGGAGGCCAGACGCACTTACGTCCAGGGGCCTCCGACGCGCCAGCGCTTTCCAATGGCCTCACCTGTCGCCGCCGGCATGACCAATTGCGCCACCACCTCGACCGTCTCTTGCAATGATGCCGGCGTCAGCGTCGTTGTCATGCGGCGAACGAATGCCGACCATTGCGCCTGCTTGGATGTGTCGTCGATGAATTCAGCCGTAAGCGCGAGCGGACGCGTCAATGGCGGTTCGGTGTCACGTCGGGCGAATGTTGATTTTATGGCTGCGGCAAGGCTTGCGCCGTCGATCTCCATGGTGAGCGCGATCGCCCATAGGTCGAAGAAATCCTTCATTCGGCTGTTGCGGATGCCCAATTCGACCATGGCCTGAAACTTCTCCGCGACGACCGTCTCGACCGGATAGGCGCGCACTTTGGCCGCGGGCAAATCGAGCATGGCGGGATAGTCGAGATCGACCGGCGCTGGCGTTATCACGTCTCCGAATCCGACATCGACCTTCATCGGAATGCGTACATTGCCAATCCGCGCCAGAAACGAGAGGCGCACGCCCTTATATTCGTCCTGCGCCTGCATCTCCTCGATGCGCAACTGGCTGACGTCGAATGCAACACCGTCCGGCTCGACGCTCATGGCCGCGATATCCGCGACCATCGCCTGGACGCGCCGCTCCCCAGCGGAGCCAAGGCCCAGAAGGTCGAGATCGCCGGTCGCCCGGAATGGCTCTGCAGACCAAAGCGCAAACAGCATCGCGCCCTTGAGCACAAAGGTGTCGCGATAGGCGGACTTGCCAAGCCGGTAGAGAAACCGCTCGATTGCGTAGCGCACCAGGGTGAGCTGGAAATCTTCGCCGCGCTCTTTGGCGCGAGTCAGAAGGCGCGCCCGCACGGAAGCCGCCATGTCGATCTGGTGCGGCGGTTTCATGCTGCCGCCTCAAGATAGGGCCGCATCACATTCTGCATACGAAAGACCTTGGCTATGCGCCAGAGTTCGTCGGTCTTGCCGCGACGGCGCTTGATGAGTTCGCGCAGCGCTTCAAGCGCGACATCGAGACCAATGGCGTTGCGGTGCTTGAAGCACTCGACCACGGTGCGCTCCGGCGACGTGAGGCGGACTCGGACGCCTTCGATTGCACGCCCTTCCACACCGATGCCTTCATGCAGATTGCGCGACCGGATGAGACGAAGCGGCACGGCGGGATTGACCGGCGCCCAAGCCTTGGCGCCGATCAGCATCCAGATTTCATGGGGCGTTTGAGTGCCGAGGTTGTGAAATCTCAGCGCGCTCAGGAGACAGACGATGCCCTGGGGGACGATGCCGGAGGCCACGGCAATCGTGTGACCGGCGGCGGGCGCCGCTCCGGCCAGACGATATTGACCGCGGGCCGGCTGCTCCAGCGCCCCCTCCTCCACCAGACGGCGCAGATAGGCGACGGCGACGCCTGCGGCCTCAAGGTCGCGCGCGCGCGCGATGCCCTGACGCTTGATGAGCCTCAGGGCATGGGCCTTCTTGGAATCCTGCGCGCGCGTTGTCATTTTTCCTCGGACAAAACATATAACGTCCGAGTTTTAATAACAAGTGTCGAGTTCTTCGGGTGGCGGCGACACCTGAAGCCACGAACAAGGGCCATCGTGCGCGCCAGCGTCAAGGGACGGCTTCGCCTCTCTCGCCCTGGACGCCGGCTTGCGCGCGATGGCTGCGCTGAAGGTGTCGGGACGTGGGAGCCACGTCCCGTCTTCGTTCGACCTCGAGCCCTGCTCGGGCCGAGGTCGAACATGGGAGCATTGTGCTGCTCAGAAAAGATCGCGCTGGCGTTCGTCGGGACGGCGCGCGCGTTTGATGCGTTTGGGCTGCGGGCGCGCTTTCGTCATGACGGCGATGCGCTTGGAGCGTTCGCGCTCGCGCTCAAATTTGCCGCGTCCCTCGAATTGCAAGAGCGCGTCCTCAAGCTTGCCGAGATCGGCTTTGCGCCAGAACACCATGTTGCGGATAATGACCGGCGCGGGAAAGCCCGGAAGATTGCTGCGGCGTGCGCGCCAGAGCGTGGCGAGACTCACGCAGAGATCGTCCGCCACCACCTTCTGCGGCACAAGGTCTGGCGGAACCTTCATCGACTCCGGTCTTCTGGGTAGGGCCGCAATTGGATGTCGCGCGTCACCAGCAAGCGCACCGAACCGCCGGCGCGAATGCGCAAGGTGGGACGCACGCTCAATTCGCGATCGACAATGCGCCCGCCGGTGCGCGCAGCTTCCGCTGCGGCAGCGTCGCCGACGCTTTGCGCCAACGAGTTCTGATCATCGTCTTCGGCATTGTCCGCGATCACGCTGATGATAGCGGAAAGCCCGATGGCGCCGGCAAGACGATCCAGATGATTGTCGGTGCGGTCCCGCAGGCCAGCGGCGCCGGTTGGATCGGCGCCTTCCATGCCGCGCAGCGAAATGCTCCAGCCATTGGGAAAGATGAGCCGGTTCCAGACAAGCACGAGCCGGCGCTCGCCATAGGACGTGTTCGCGTCATACGTCCCGATGAGCCGCGCTCCCTGTGGGATGAGCAGATGCGCGCCTGAAACGCTGTCATAGACATTGGCCGTCACCTGCGCGATGGCGCGGCCCGGCTGCTCGGAATTGAGTTCGGTGATGAGCGCGGCCGGCACCACCGCGCCCGCCATCAGCTCGTAGCGCGAACGGGGCGGCATCAGCCGCGCATCGAGACGCGCTTCGCCTTCATCGGCGGCGATGGACGCCGTGGTGCGCGTGCGCCCATCGAAAATGATCGGCGAAGCGCGCGCCAAAGCCTGCGGATCGGGCGGCGCCTCGCGCGCGCTTGCGGCGGGTCCACCGCGTGGCGGACCTGCCCATGCCGCATCTGCTGGCGGCTCAAGCGCAGCGGATTCCGGCGGGCCGTTCTCGCCCCAAAGCATGTCGCGCGGCGCATCGAGTTCGGCGCGCGGCAGATCGCCCGCTGCGTATTGTCCGGATGCATTACGGATCGATTCCGGCGGACCGCCCGCCGCCGCTTGCGCTTCGGCCTGGCGCACGTCCCGATCGGGCCGCTCACTTAAACCAATGAAGAGCGCCAGCGTGACGATCGATGCGGCGATGATCGCGCCCGCCATCAGCACCTTGCGCGACAGACGGCGCGGACTTGGCGGACGCGCACGGATTGAGAGATCAGGCGCGGGCTCTGATGCTATCTCATGGGCCGCGCTCACGACCGCCCTCCTGGGCGCACGGGGCGCCGTTGCGTCGCTGCGCCTTCGCGCTCGATGCGCACGATCGTCGGCGCACGCGTGCCGAGTCGCAGTTCGGCGACATCGAAGATGCGATCGACCATGTAGCGCCTGCCCTGCACCCGATAGTTCACAAGCTCGGCGCCTTCCCCAGTGATCACGAAGAGCGGCGGCAGATCGCTCGATGCGACCGCTTCCGGCATTTCAATCCAGGTGCGACGGCCGTCATCGAACACCCGCGTCGGCATCCAGCTTGGTCTGCCGCCGCGCGTGGCTCGCACGCGATAGCCGAAGTGGAGCTGATCGACGCTCGCCATTCGCGCTTCTTCTACGGCCGGATAGCACCAGGCGATCTGCGCCGAATATGCCGAGCCCGCCTGCGCGATCGCTTCAATCGTGTAGGTGCGCCGGTCGGTAACGAGAACGATATTGGTGCGCAGCCCCGTCGCCTGCGGCTTCACCAGCACGATGGTGCGCCCGTCAATGCCGGTCTCGGCGCTCGTCTCCTGCACCATCCAGCGCGATGTATCGCCAGCGGCGACATCGCCGAGGCTCTCGCCCGGCTCAAGCAGGATCGCGGAGATGAAACTCGGGCTCGTGTAGAGTTCGTAGATCGCACCCGGCGCGTAAGTGTAGATCTGACGTGCCTGCGTAAAGCTCGTCGTCTCCGGCCGCTGTCGCGCCGCCTCATTGGCCCGCGCGAGTAATTCGCTTGGCGTCGGTTCACGCCGGCCACGGCGCGGCGCCTCGGCTGCAGCGGCGCTCAAGGCGGGACATTGATCGGCGACGACTTGCGCCATGGCCATTGGCGGCGACAACAGCAGCGCCAGCGACAGACCCGCGAACAGGAAGCGCATCATCGCACCCGGCTCCAACTGAATTCGGAGATAAGAAGCCCCAGCGGATTGGAGGCGATCTCGTCGGCGGTGCGCGGGCGGCGTGTCGTCACCGTGAAGACCCCGCTATAGGCCTCGCCATCGGGCGAGCCCGTCGCATTGGTCTCGCGCTCGATCCAGGAAACTTCCCAGGAGCGATCCGAGCGCTGGATGATGGAGCGGATATGCACGGTGCGCCCGACGCGTCCCAGACTGAGGAACGGATCGTCGGCGCGCGCGATCTCGGTCAATTGCGCCGCCGCAGGGGGCGTCAGGAATTTGTACGCCTCCAGCCAATTCTCACGCAGCACCACGCCATCGGTCGGCAACGCGCGGACGAGACGCACGAAACGTCCGAGGTGATAAGCGGTCTGCGCGTCGTTCGCGCGCCACTCGCCGCTCGCGGCGCGCACATTCAGCACCTGCCCCTCGGGCGAGACTTCGACGACATGTACGAAGGTGCGGCTCTGGAGCGCCACAATCGTCAGGGCGATCGCCAGTCCTGCCGAAAGCGCTAGGCCCGCCATCGCCATCATGCGCCAGGCGCGCGCGGAAATGACGGCCGCGCCCATGCGCCGGTCCCATTCCTGGCGTGCGCGTTTATAGGGCGTGTCGGGCTCGTCGCCGGCATAAGATTGCGCCGGCGCCGTGAACGGCGTCCTCATGTCTTGCTTCCTCCAGATGGCGGCGGCGCCGGCGGCGGCGGCGGTGGCGGCTTCATGCCGGCATAATCGATGGCGGGTCGCGCGGCGCCTTGGGCGCCACCACGACCGCCGCCGCCGCCCGAAAAGCGCCGGCCGCCGGATTTTCCGCCGATCATGCGCGCGCCCGCGCCTGCGAGACTTGTCGCGCCGGAAATGACCGCCCGCCCACCCGCATAGCCGAGCACGGTCGTGACCGCTGCGCCGCCGGCGATTGCCGGACCTGCCAGATGCGGCTGACCCTGCACCACCTCGCTCGCGAGAATGGGCGCGAACCAGGAGAGCGCGAGCACCGTCGCGCCGAACAGAAGCACGTTGAGCACGCCGCCAGCGTCGAGCGAGAACGCAGCGGGCAATGTGTTGACAAACGTGATCGAGACTGAGGCGACAAAGGCAAGCACGAAGAGACGCATGGCCGAACCGACCACCCAACCCAGCGGCCGCTCCGCCACCCACGCCGTGCCATTGAACACGCCCCATGGCAAAGCGACGAAAGCGACCAGAGAACCGAGCTTGAACGCGATCAGCACCACGAACAGCTGGAGCGCCAGCACGAAGAAGCCGAGCATCACGAAGAACGCCGCCAGGAAGATCGTCATCATCGCGAAGAAGTCAGTGATGATGTTCATGCCTTCGGCGAGCGCGGCAGTGCGGCCGAAGAGTTCGACGCCGATCTGACCGACGCGGCCAGGATTGTGCAGCTCCGCCATGGTGAGTCCGCCCCCGCCGGCGCGCAGCCCGAGCATCGCCCCGGACTGATTGATGGCGGTGGCGAGGAAATTCCAATTGTTGATCAGGAATGCGAAGAACGAGACGAACAACACCTTGCGGAAGAACGGCGCGAGCGGCGCTTCCTGCGCCAACGCCCATTGCGCGCCTGCCAGCACGATCGAAATGACGATCAGCGCATTCAGGACATAGGTCACATCGCCCTGGATCAGGCCGAAGCCGGAATTGGCGACGGCGAGAAACTGATCGAGGAAGGAATTAACCGATGACGGATCCATCGCGCGGCGCCCCTGCTCAGAACGCCGTGCGCGCGGGCGTTAATGTCCCCGACGTTTCGGTCGGGAACGCGCGGCGCCGAATCTCCCCGGCGCGCTCTTCACGCGCGAGCCGCTCCATGCGCTCGGTTTCAAGCGCGCGGCCCTGCGCGATCAGCAGCGCGTGAATCTCGGCAAGCTGCGAGGCCTGGATGCCCAAAAGCTGATTGCCGGCCTGAATGGCCCCGGTCTGACCTTCCGACGCGCCGGACGATTGCAGAGCGCGGTTGATGGCGCCTTGCGAGCGTTCGATCGAAGCGGCAGCGCGCGCTTCAGCCGCCATCGCGCGTTCGAGACTGCGGCGGCTCTCTGCCATCCACTGGTCCGACTGACCTAGAACCTCATCAAGATCGAAATCCTCCCAAGTCTGCGGATAGAGAGTGCGCAAATCCTCGCCAAGCTCGCGGGCCTCGAAGGCGACGCCCTGCACGCTCTGAAAGAGCGCGCGGGCTTCTCCGATCGATTGCGAGAGTTCCGGCGACAATTGCAACGGATTCTGGCGGAGCATGGCGGTCGCTTGCTCAATCTGCTGCACCTGATTGCGCAATTGCTGCACCATGTGCGTCACCTGCGTAATCGATTGTGCAAGATTGGCGGGATCGATGACCGGGATCTGCGCCGATGCCGGCGGCGTCGGCTGCACGCCAAGCATCAGGCAAAGCGCCAAAGCGGCCATTCCAGTTCTCGCTCTCCGTCTCATGCGCGCCTCCTATTCCGCAGCGATCGTGATCTTGGGTTCATCGGGTATTCGTGGGGACGAACGCGCCCTGAAACGCCGAACAGCGCCGGCCGCCTCGCGCTGTCCGCGCAGGTCCAGCCATTCTTCGGCGAAGCCGGTCGCGCCGTGCTCCGTCAGCACGCGATCCATCAGCGTGTGATCCTCGGGACGCGACGCGCCGACGAACGCAAGCGCGGCAGGTCCGAGGCCCAATTCAAACAACCGGCAACCATCGCGGCTAACGAGGTAATAATCCCGCTTGGGCGTCGCGGACGCGATGAGATCAATCTGGCGCCCGTTCAGACCGAGAGCCGCATAGAAGGCGCGCGAATGTGGTTCGCGCGCACGATCATTTGGCAGGTAGATGCGCGTCGGGCATGCCTCGATGATGGTGGAGGCGATGGAGGAGTGTTCGACATCGGCCAGCTCCTGGCTTGCGAACACCACGGCGACGTTGCGCTTGCGCAGCGTCTTCAACCAATCCTGTATCTGCGCCGCGAAGAATGCGTCCTTGAGGAAGAGCCAGGCCTCATCGAGCACGAGCATCGTCGGGCGCCCGTCGAACCGCTTCTCCAACGCGTGAAAGAGCGCGCCGAGAACAGCGCCCGCCGCTTCCGGGCGGCGCAGCACGTCATCCATCTCGAACGCCTGCACCGGCCCATAGCCCAGGGTCGCTCCATCATGATCAATGAGACGGCCGTGCGCGCCGGCCTGCGTGAAGGGATGAAGCGCGGCGCGGACATCCTGGTTCTGCATGAGCGCTGCAAACAAGGTGATGGTCCTGTCCTCGACCGGACGTTCGGCAAGCAGCTCCAGAACGCGCCACACCTCGGTGCGTATTTCCGGTGTGACGCTCACATTGGCCGATGCAATGAGCCCGACGAGCCAATCCTGCGCCCAAGCGCGCTCCTCCGGCTCATGCACGCATTCGAGCGGCTGCAGTCCGAGCGCATCGGCGTCGCCCAGATCGAAGAAATCGCCGCCAAGGCCGAGAATGGTCGCGCGGCAAGAGCGCCCTTTGTCGAAGAGATAGATTTGCGCGCCTGCGGGATGACATGACGTGTAGCGCAGCCATTGCGCGGCGAGCGTTGCCAGCAGCACCGATTTGCCCGCCCCGGTCGGGCCTACGATCATTGTGTGGCCGACATCGCCGACATGGAGATCGAGCCGAAACGGCGTGGCGCCATCGGTCGCGGTGAGCATCAGCGGCGGACCGTTCAGATGCGCATTGCGTTGCGGTCCGGCCCAGACGGCGCTGAGCGGCAGCAGATGCGCCAGGCTGGGTGAGAGCAGGATCGGCCGCCGCGCATCCGCATAGGCTTGGCCCGGCAGAGAGCCGAGCCAGGCTTCGACTGCGTTGACGGATTCCACCTGTGTGACGAAGCCGAGGCCATCGGCGATCTGTTGAATCTGGCGCACCGCGTCGTCGGCCATGTCTTCACTGGCGTCGGCGACGGTGATGGTGAGCGTGGCGAACCCGGCGCTCACGGCATCGGCGCCAAGCTCCTGCAGCGCGGTGTCGGCGTCGGCGGCCTGATTGGCGGCGTCATTGTCCACGAGGAGCGCTTCTTCGCGGAAGAGCGCTTCGCGCAACAACGTCAGAAGTCCCTTCCGTTTTGAGAACCAGCGCTTGCGCGTCTTCTCCAGTTCGCGGCGCGCCTCCTCGCGGTCGAGCGGAATGAAGCGGCTCACCCAGCGATAGGAGATTGCCAGCCGATTGAGCGCATCGAGAAAGCCAGGCTCGGTTTCCGTGACGAAGCTGCGCACCGAAATGACCCGGAGATGTTGTCGCCCAAGGCGCGGCGCAAGCCCGCCGACGAGCGGCGCATCGGTCAGCAGCGCATCGAGATGGAACGGCGTCGCAGGTCTGGCCACACGATGAGGACGGTCGGAGACGCAATCATGGAGATAGGTCAGCGTCTCCTCGTCATTGAGCCAGCGTGCCTCAGGCGCCAGCGTTTCCATGAGCGCCAGGATCTGATCGGTCTCATTGGTGAAGCGTTCAAGGTGCTGGCGATAATCGACAGACGACGCCGGTGCGCTGGCGCCATCCTGTACGCCCTCGAACAGAAAGCTCTCAAGGCGGGTCTGGCGCTCGGCCGGCGGCAGCCAGGTCAGCGTAAAGAAATAGCCGCTCTCGAAACGCGCGCCGGCAGCTTCGAACACGGCGCGGCGCTCTTCATCGATGAGCCAGGATAACGCATCGGGCCAGATTGAATCGGGATAGCCCGGCGCGGGTGCGCGGCGCGCTTCGACATGGAGGCACCAGCCCGAACCCAAGCGGCGGAAGGCATTGTTGAGCCGGGCCGATGCGCCGATCAATTCCGATGGCGTCGAGGAATCGAGATCAGGACCGCGAAACGCCATCGTGCGCTGAAAGGCGCCGTCCTTGTTGAGAACCACACCGGGCGCGATCAACGCCGCCCAAGGGAGGAAATCGCTGAGTTGCGTGCCGGTCTTTTTGTAAGGGCGCAAATCCATCATCGCGGCGCCCTCACGATCCGAAATAGTTGGGCTTGGCCATGTGGCGCGGCCAGGTGTCGAGAAACCACGGATCGCGTGCAGCGGCCCACGCGGCGGCGCCCTGCAGCACAGCCCATAGCGGAAAGGCGATGAACGGCTGTTGCAGACCAAACCCAATCGCCGCGCCGATCGTGGCGTTGAGGATGGCAAAATTGCGCGGCACGCCGCCCATCAGGATCGGACGCGTGAGCGAGGTCCGCAGCGGGATGCGATAGCCCTCGGGCTCTGAATCAGCAGCGAGCGACATCGTCAAATGACCGCGCCACCGGCGAAGCCGAAGAAGTCGAGGAAGAACGACACCGCCGCGAACATGATGGCGATGCCCAAGCCCACGAAGGCGAGCTTGCGCACCCCGCCGCCGCCTTCCGAGAAGATGATGGTGACGCCGGCGATGACGATGGCGATGACCGCAGCGGCGCGCGCCACTGGACCGGTGATGGAATCCACGATCTGTTCGAGCGGCCCTTCCCACGGCATGCCGGAGCCGGCAGCGTGTGCCGGCGCTGCGCACGCCAGAAGCGTCAGTCCGAACGCTGCAATGTGTATGACACGATGTGACTTCATGCTCCCTCTCCCCGGACCTCGTCCGTTTCCAGAATCTCGGTGATGACGCGCCCGCCCTCCCGGCGCGCAATGAAGACGATGATGTCGACGGCGCTGGCGATGAGCTGCTTGGGCGGCGTGGCGCGAGCCTCCATGCAAAGGTCTTCCAGACGCATCAGCGCATCGGCAGCCGAATTGGCATGCAGCGTGAGCAGCCCTCCCGGATGGCCGGTGTTCCAGGCCTTGAGCACTTCCAGCGCTGCGCCATCGCGCACTTCGCCGACGACAATGCGATCGGGGCGGAGCCGGAGTGTCATCTGTACCAGATCACGCATCGTGATTGGCGGATCGGTGCGCTTGGTCAGAAGCTGAACCGCGTTGGGACTTCCACATTGGAGTTCGGCGGTGTCTTCGAGAATGACGACCCGCGCATCCAGAAACGGCGCTTCCGCCAGAAGCGCATTCAACAAAGTCGTCTTGCCCGAACCCGTCCCGCCGGCGACGATGATGTTGCGCTTGGCGGCGACCGCAGCGGCCAGCATCTCGGCCTGGGCAGTCGTCGCGATGCCGCCTTCGACATAATCTGCGAGCGTATAGACGGCGCTTGGCCGCTTGCGGATCGCCAGCACGGGCGCCTCCACGAGCGGCGGCAATAGCGCCTGCACGCGCGCGGCACTGTCTGGCAGGATTGTCTGCAAAGAGGGATGCGCTTCGCCGACGATCTCGCCGGCTTCATGTGCGAGAAGACGGATCGCCGCTTCACGGTCCTGTGGCGAGAGTACGTGTTGGGTGGCGACAAGACCTTCGCCGATACGATCAAGCCACAAGCGCCCGTCCGCATTGATGAGCGCTTCCACCACATCCGGCGCGTCGAGCGCCTCGGCGATCGCGGGTCCGAGCGCACGCGCAAGCGCCGACCGCCGGCGCGCGGTGACGAGCGGGATGGCGCCGGCGCTCACGCTCTCGCCTCCCCGGTCTGGTCCAGAACCACACCCGCTTCCCCGGATTCCAGCGAGAACGCTGCGCCCAGAGATTTGCCGGGGGTCAGCGCCTGCGCCACGAAATCGAGGAAGCGCTCGAAGCGCGCCTCGGCGCTGGCGGCTGCATCTTCTTCGAGGTGTTCGTCGATCGGCGGATTGTGCTCCAGCCAGACCCGCACAAAGAGCAACACGATCTCTTTGAGGATGAGACTTTCGCCGATCACTTTTTCAAGCCGCGCATCGACGCGCGAAATCTGGCGGCGCGCGCTTTCTTCGATGACCGCGTTGGTGACGTCGCCGCGTTCCAGCCTGGCCTTAAGCGCCTCCAGCACGATGCTCGATTCCGAGCGATGCTGGTCGCGCGCGGCTTTGCGCACCTTGGCGTCGAGCGTGGGCGGCAGATAGACGGTGAGCTTGCGCGCGGCCATCGCTCAGATCCCCTTCGCCCGGCGCCGCCGCGGCGCCTCAGCAGGCGACGCGGCAATCGCTGCGGGCGCCGCCGCTGGCACGCCGCTCTCCGGATGCGGCAATGCCGCACCATCAGCGTCGCGAAATCCCGCCATCGCCGCATCGGAGATTTTGGTCGGACGCGCCGCCGCCTGCGCGAAGAGGTCAGGCTGGTCCGCGAGCGGACGCGACATGACGGGCTTTCCCTTCGGCTGCTTCACAACCTGCGGAATGGTTCCGAGCGCGCGCACATGCTCCCAATCGTGCGCCGACGTGAGCGTTGGACGGTTGGTCGAAGCCGGACGAAGCCGGTCAACAAACACAGGCTCCTGATCGAACTTGATCTTCTTCGCGCGGATCGGTTTGGCGCCGGAAACGAAGATGAGTTCTTCATCGCGCGGCATGGCGCGGACATCGGCTGGCAGAAGAAGCGGACGGCGCTCTTCGCGGATGGTTGTCGAGCCCTTGCGCCAGCCGAGGAGCGATCTTGGGCGCGTGTGCGTTTCGCTTTCCCGCAATTCCCATACTTCGCCTGCCATCTCGGCAATGCGTTTGGCGGTGTCATTGTCGGCGGCCGAAAACGCGGTGACAACATGGACGTTGTCGAGAATGACATTCTCGCGGCCATAGGCCTTGGTGAGATGGTTGAGGCTCTGCGTGACCAGGAACGCCTTCAAGCCATAGCCCGCCATCGCGCCCATCATCGTCTCGAAGAAGGGCATGCGGCCAAGCATCGGAAACTCATCGAGCACCAGGATGAGGCGGTGACGCTTTTGCCGTCCCTGCGCGTCCTTCTCCTGATGCTCCATCAGCGCGCGGGCGAACTGGTTGATGACGAGGCGCAAGAACGGCATGAGCCGCAGCGCATCCGAGGGCGGCGGCTGCAAATAGAGCGTGACCGGCTTTGGCCCGCACATCAGGTCGCCGATGCGAAAGTCGGATGTCGCCGTGTTGCGCGCCACGATCTCATCGGCGAACAGGCCGAAGAAACTTTCCGCCGTCGCCTTCAACCCGCTTTGCAAGCGCTCCTCACCGGCGAGAAACGATTCCGCTGCGTGCAGCACTTCGGGATGGACTTCCGGCTGGTTCGTCGTGGACCCAAGCCGATGCAGGGTCGCCTTCATTTGCTGCGCGGTGGCGTCGAGGTCGCGCAGCTTCTCGCGCACGACCGCGAGCGTCTTGCGTTCAGGGGACTCGGCATAGAGCACATGCAGAATGACGCCGACGAGGATCGTCTTGGCCGAACGGTCCCAGAAATCCTGATGGCGGCCATCGCCCTGCGGATCGACGAGGATCTCGACGATGTTCTGAACGTCGCGGACTTCGTTGGGGCCCTTGCGCACTTCAAAGAGCGGGTTGAACGAAGCCGAATCGAGACGCGTCGGCGCAAGACGCAAAACCGGCCCCAGACCCTCGCGAAATCCTGCCGTGCCCGGAAACCGGTGGCGTGTATCGCCATCGGCGAGTTCGCCTTTGACATCGAGCACGAGCGCCGAATGTGGCCACGCCAGCAGCGTCGGCACAACTTGACCTCTGCCTTTGCCGGATCGCGAAGCGCCGATGAGAAGCTGATGCTCGGGTCCGTCGAAGCAAAGCATGTCGCGTCCAAGCTTGCCGAGTACGGCGCCGGTTTCCGCAAATAGCCCCGCAGCCTTTGCATCGTCGGGCCCGCCCCACGCCTTTGCGCCAAACGGTTTGACGCCCAGCTTGCCGCGCGCAACGAACGCCAGGGGCAGAAGCGCCGCCACGAAGGCGCCGAAGACGATCAGGCGCGCCACCGAGAACGGCCTGGGAAACGCCTCCGCGTGCGCGCTCGTCCAGGTGAGGATCGCCCAGGGCGCATAGATGATCTCATCGCCCAGCGTGAAGAGCGGCGCACCAAGCGCACTTTGATGGGAGAACACGTCGGCAATGAAGGTGGTGGCGAGCCAAAGCCCGGTGAGCGCGATCAGCGCTGAAGCCAGCAATGCGATTCCCGCCCGCTGCATGAGCGATTGGCCTCGACCGACAGCGCGGGCCAATCCCCGCGTGCATGGGCGAGGGTCATGCGGAGCGCACGGCGTGGTGAATCCGATGCGCGCATCGCGTGCATGCCGGAAAAGCTCTGACTGGCGACAATCGGTGCATTGCATTCACAAACCGAACGCCGCCAGAGCATTCGATGCATTCAGGGATACACAACACGCAGCCGGTTCACGGTCTGCGGCGTCTCGGCGCAGCGGCGTTTGCACGGTGCGCCGGCGCCGAAATTAGCGCCTGCGGTGAACTGCAGAACCGCAAGCGACGACAATTCAACCAGCCACATCCCAGCGATGACATTGGAGCGCGTTAGGAAGGTTCGCCTGTGCAGAGCAAAGGATGCGGGCTCTTCTCCTTAGCCGTGCGCAATCCCGGTAGCACGTCCACCGATTTGATGAACCCGTTCTCCGGGTCGAGACGCGCGCGCAATCCGTCCCAGGCCGACACCGACGGCAAGGCCGTCTTCAGGAGATAGTCGAAACGTCCGGCAATGCAGTGCGCCTCGATCACTTCGGGAGCTGCACGCAACGCGGCATCAAAGTCATTGCGCCTTTTGTGCGCACGGCGGCGCAATTTGACATTGACCCAGAGCAGCGACCAGGACGCAAACATCGTCTCTTCCGCGAGCGCCACATAGCCCTTGATGGCGCCGCCCTCTTCAAGGCGGCGCACACGCTTCAGGCATCCGCTCGCCGATAATCCCAATGCGCGGGCCAGAGCCTGGTTCTGGATATGCGCGTCCTCCTGCAACCGGCGGAGCAACTCGAGATCGACAGGATCGAGGCGCGCCCCGTTCGGGGCGAACAGCGGCGGTGTACGGGACCGCCGCGCCGTCACGCTTTTACCCTGCCCAAGCGTCCGGTCAGCGCGCGCGCCATCGGTTCGTCCCCCACGCGCCCACTTTCGGTTGAGTCTTGGGTTGGGGCCACCCGATCGCTGCGCGCCGCTGACCCGAATCAGCCGGGACCGCGTGGCCCACGACCAACGCACATCGCCCGCGCAGCCGTCCGCATCGAGGGACGCTCCGCTCTAAAGCCCTCGACCCGGCCGGCTTCAGGCGCGGGCCAGGAGGAAAGAGGTCGCGGACCACGCGGCCCCGGCGGACCGAAACGTCCGCCGCTCACCCTTCTGGAGCGATCCCCATGACACCCGAAATAACCACCGAAATTCTGGACACCGGCGCCGACGCGCAACGCACCTGCTTCGTCCCCGTCAGCAAACTTGCCGTGCATGAAGACAATGTGCGGCGCACCGACAAACGCGCCGACATTGAGGCGCTCGCCGCCTCCATCGCCGCGCACGGCCTTCTGCAAAATCTCTCCGTCGTGCGCGCGGACGATGGCCGCTACGCCGTGGTCGCCGGATCGCGCCGTCTCGCGGCGCTCCGGCTCCTCATCAAGCAAGGCAAGTTGGCGCGCGACTTTGCGGCGCCCTGCACCATCGTCGAGCCGGCGTTGAGCGCTGAAGCGTCGCTCGCCGAGAACGTCCAGCGCGTCGCCATGAACGCCATGGACGAAATGGAAGCGTTCGCACGGCTCGTCGATGACGGCATGAATGTCGACGCCATTGCCGAACGGTTCGGCGCAAACGTGCGTCACGTCGAACAACGCCTCGCCTTGGGGCGTCTCTCACCGAAGATCCGCGCAGCCTATCGCAAAGGCGATCTCACGCTCGATGTCGCACGGGCCTTCTGCCTCACTGACGATCACGGCGCTCAGGAGCGCCTGTTCAAGCAGGTTCCGAAACCGATCTCTCATGCGCCGAGCATCCGCAACGCGCTTTCAGGCGGTCGTGCGCCCGCCACGGACCGGCTGGCGCGCTTTGTTGGTCTGGAGACCTATGAAGCGGCTGGCGGGCGGATCGTCCGCGATCTTTTCGAGGATGAGGTCGCCTTCCTCGAAGACGGCGAACTCCTCCAGCGCCTCGCCGCCGAACGTATCGAGGAGATGCGTGAAACCCTGGCCGCCGAAGGCTGGGCCTGGGTCGAGGCCCAATTGCATCACGGGCAGATCGAGGGTTGCGCAAGCGAGCGCGTGCGTCCGCGTACCCGTCCGCTGACAGAGGACGAGAGCGCGGCGATCGCGGACCTGGAAGCCGAGATCGAAGCGCTCGACAATGAACTGGAGGCTGATTCCGAGAACGAGGCGCTGTGGACTGCGCGCGACGCGGCCGAAGCTCGTCTCGACGCGCTGCGAGAAGCGCATCAGAGCTGGGACAAGGCCGAGATGGCGCATGCCGGCGCCGTCGTCACCATCGACCGTAATGGCGAGCCCATCGTTTCGCGCGGCCTGATCAAGCGCGGCGACCTCAAGGCTGTTCGCAAACTACGCGCAGTCGAACCCGATATTGAGGGCGACGCTGGCGACACGCCCGTTGAGGCGGCGCCGCGATCGCCAATCCTGCCGAAGTCGCTTGTGGAGGGCCTGACCGCCGCACGCACCCGCGCGCTTCGTGCTGAACTCTCGGGCCGTCCGCAGGTTGCGCTTGCACTTATGGTGCTGGCGCTCATTCGCCGGAGTACAGCGCGCGCCGAAGTGCCTGGGCTCGCGATCGCGATCTCACCAGTCGGGTTCGATGACGACGATCGGTTCGAGCACGCGCGCACCGAAGCATCCACCGCTTGTGCGGACACTGACCTTGCTCGGCTCGCCGACGAGCCCATCGACAAGCTGCTGGAGCTCCTCGCCATCTTCATCGCGGAAGCCGTCGATCTGACTCATGATGGCGCATCACCATCGGCTGACCGCACGCAGGCCACCTCGGACGACCTCGCGGCTGTGCTCGATCTCGATATGCGTCGCCACTGGGAAGCATCGACAGAATTCTGGGAGAAGGCGCCCAAAGCATTCACGCTCGAAGCGCTCTCAGCCGCGCCGGCCATGGTCAAACTCACCGAGCGGGCACGCAAACCGAAAATCGCCGCCTTCGCCAAGATGAAGCGCACCGATCTCGCGCGCGTGGCGGTGCGCCAGCTCAAGGATTGGCTGCCCGATGTGCTGATCACACCACCAAGAACCGGCGTGTTGGTCATCACGTCCGCCGGCCAAGAAGCGTTGGCTGAAGCCGACGCCGCCTGATCCCCCGTCACCTCTCTCAATCCTCACGCGCCGCCGGTCACCCGGCGGCGCTTTCCGTTTCGGAGCAAGACATCATGACAATTCATTCAACGATGGCCGGCCAGCGCCGCGACATCGCCCTGGAAATCACCACCAAGATCCTCACCGAACTGGAGCGCGGCGTCATGCCATGGCGCAAGCCATGGGATGGCGCGCGTACGGGACTTGCACTGCCGCGACGCGCCACCGGCGAAAATTATCGCGGTGTGAACGTCATCATGTTGTGGAGCGCCGCCGTGGCGAACGGCTATGTCTCGCCCTACTGGATCACTCTGCGCCAGGCGAACCAGATCGGCGCGCATGTGCGCAAGGGCGAGCGCGGCGAGATGGTCGTCTTTTACGGCCAGGCGAAGAAGACGCGCGACAACGGCGCCGGAGAGAAGGTGGAGGATAGCTTCCGCTTCCTCAAGTTCTTCACGGCGTTCAACGCCGAACAGATTGAAGGATTGCCGCAACGGTTCTTCCCCGCGCCAGCGGAAGCCGACATCCTTCCGATCGCCCAGCACGAAGCGTGGTTCGCCAAGCTCGACATCAAGCGCATCCTGACCCAGGACATCGCCTGCTACATTCCCTCGAAAGACGTGATTGGCATGCCGCCCTTGGCGGCGTTCGATTCACCCGATCACTACGCAGCGACCTTGAACCACGAAGCGGTCCATGCGACCGGCGCCGCGCACCGCGTCAATCGCGACATGGGAAAGCGCTTTAGCGCGCATGCACTCGCAGCCGAGGAACTTGTCGCCGAGATCGGCGCCTCAATCCTTGGCGCGCATCTCAATATGCCACCGGATCATCTCAGCGACCACGCGTCATACGTCGGTCATTGGATGAAGCTGTTGAAGGACGACAAGCGCGCGTTTCTGTCAGCCGCTGCGCAGGCGCAGACCGCAGTGGATTGGCTCCTGGATAAGGCCGGCGCCCGGGCCGGGTGCGCATCTCTGCAAGACAACGAAGCCAACAGACTCTCGCGTTCGGCTTGAGGAGCTGACTCCGCGCGCTCCCAACAGCCAGCGCCACGAGGCTCGCCCACGCCGTCGCCATGACCGCCCGGCCGGCGAGCCGCGCAAGGTGAAAATCGTCTCCCCGCCCCGCTCACGCGGGCTAACGGTCCGCGCGTGCCGCGCGGACGCGGGCCCCACCATTTTCACCTTGCGCGTCCCGCCTCAATGGCCGGGCGCTTTAAGCGCCGTCGCGGGCGAGCCCCGCGGCCCCGGACCAACCGGGAACGCTCACCGGAGTTCTTCTCATGACCAACCGTGTCACTCTCATCGGCAAGCTCGTTGACGCCCCCAAGATCCGCACCCTCGAAGCGCGCGGCGGAACCATCGAAATCGTCTCGCTCTGGATCGAAGCGCCAAGCGGTGAACGCGCCGACCGCTTCACCGTCGAGGTCAACTGCCCGAAAGCGGCAGCCTCAGCCAAAGCGATGCGCGCCGGCGTCATCGCCGAGATCACCGGCCAGCTTCGCCACGACCGCTGGAAGGACAAGGCGTCCGGCAAATGGACCGGCAAGGTCTTTGTCGCCGTCGATCCGGGCGAAGGTCACGTCCGCTCCAAGGGCATGGCCGAAACCGCCGAGGCAGCGTGAGGCCCAATTGCTGGCGCCGTTTCGGCGGCGCCAGCAATAAGCACAGCACCTGTCGAAATTTACTTATCGTTAAGCAACTACACCCACCCATCGACTCAGAGGTGGCGAGAATGACAGCAACCGAAATCGTGGACCGGATGATCGACGAAGGCGGCGCGGACAGCGCCTTCCTGGAAAGCGATCTCTGGTCGGGCTTTTTAAGCGAAACGGGCCTGACGCCATCGCCGTGCGCGATCCACACGGACGATCGGATCGTTATTTACCGCGGTTGGGAACTGCGTAGGAGCGGCGTCATCTAGCGCTCCGATGGCAAAGTTTCCCGAACATCTTGCGCTGCGAAAACGATATGAAGCTCTGCTCGCCGGCAAAGGGCACAGCATCGGCCGCTGGAACGGCGTGCTTGATGACAAGACTGCACACTGCCAGTCGTGTCGTTCGCGCCTTCGGGTTTATGGCACTCGCCGGTCGAACCCGAATACGGCCGGCGGGAAGATTTTCGACACCAGCAAGCGCGACGTTGTTCTTGTTGCGGAGGGCTCGCTGCTCACCTCGCGTCCCTGCGCGCGTCGGCGTTAGCGCACGGCCAAACCGCCCCTCTCAATCCTCCAACATCTTTGAGTCGCTAATCTGCAGAAGCGTGAGGGTCTCGTGAGGGCTCATTCGTATCGTTTGCTCGAATAGTTCAAATCGATCTGAGTCCCGGCGATCAAACCACGCATCAGCCCCAATTTTGTGTGGCGTCGTATCGTCGGAGTTTTGTCCAAACTGAATTCCGAACGCGTAGCTATCACTATGCAGCGCATCCTGCGGAAACCACTTTCTCGGCACACTCTGCGCTCGCGTGAACCATTTCCGACCGTTTGGCCCATGACATACCAGGATCGCGGGCGACTGATTACTTTCCACTAGACGAATAGCTGTCGCCACCTTGCTCGTCTTGAATGCTTCGGCGAGCGCCGATACCGTTTTGAACCCCGGCTTCCCGGCCTCTCGAGCAAGCGGTCGGAAGAGATAATACGGCATCAGAAGATCGGCAGCGTAGCCGTCCGCGATGCGCTCAGGCGATCGAGTTTCACTGGGGCGGTATTCCTCCAAGCGACACGCGAGACACTTTCCCCGGTCATGGTGCCAGTGGCCCAATTCGTGTGCGATAGAAAACCTTTGCCGACGCGCTGAACTACTCGAATTTACCGTGATGATCGCTTCGCGCTCATTGCCGACAATGCGTGCCTCGCACCCTTCTAGCGCGCGGAACCGCACGCGCGCGTTGGTGTAATACGCTATTGCCTCCAAATCGATTTCCTTGGGATCGGTCACGCCTAATTCTTGTAGCAATCGCTCCGCTGGTGACATGTTGATCAGTCACCAGCGCCATTGGTGCGCGGCAGAATTCCAAGCTCGGCCAAATCGTCGAGCATTCCCAAAACGTCAGAATCCGACATTTCACTTTCTTTGCGCGCAGCCAGAGTGACGTTATGCGTCCCACTCGGCGCTTCAATTATTTGCCGAAGACGCGCTCTGGCCGCCCGAATATCCACCGCTGACGAAACTGGTGGCAAAAACACCTCTCGAACGGAGGCTGCGCCTGCCTTTGCAGCGCTCAACCGCTTCTTGTTGGCAAGCAAGACCGTTCTCTCAAACAACGCCCGCATATCGTCGGCGTTCTTAGCTGGGTCTTCGCCCGCTTCCTTGAACTCCGCCAAAACCTCATCATCCGACGCACTCAAGATGTCGTCTGTAAGAGCATTGGCCAATCGGCTGAGCGCTATGCGCTCCTTATCGCCTTTCCCGGTCATGGCTTCCATCCGTTGGGATAGTGCTTGGCAATTTTGCGGCGGATGGACCTCCGTTTGCTGTCGTAGGCTACCTTGTCGAGGCCCGTCAGCTCACGCAGTTCTTCACCCTCCATGTCGTCCATCATTCCTTCCAGGATGAGTTGGGCCGCCGGATCATCATCGAAAAGTGCGACGAGACCGGCATGAGCAGCGATGAAGCGCTCCGCATCTTCAACCTCGACCAAACGCCCTTCAGCATTGGTCGTTTCATCCGCTATGTCATAGGCCAGTTCGTCCGGGCCGCCCGTATTGGCGATAGCCACGAGCTTCGCCTTATGCTCGACCTTATCGGCCTCACCATCGGCGACGCTGCGGATGATCTCCGCCAGGAACTTCACCACGTCGATGTTGGACGGGCATACCCGCGTATCGAGCGCCCGCAAGAACGCCTCCTGGAGCAAATCGTCGGGGCTAACAGGCCGGGCAAACGCATACTTTGCCGCGACCCGCTTCAGCCGGGCCCAATCGGCAGGCGTGAAGGCGCGGATTGCGGCTGCAATCTCGTCCCTGCTGCGGATGGCTGCGGCCTGCCCCAAACTCAAACGATCGTCTCCTCGGACTCCTATGCGGAGGAATGTCGGGACGCGGACACCGAGCGCCAATGTCCGCAGTCGGCCGAGCGTCCGCATAGGTAGGTATCGGAACGTTGCCGGACCGGAGACCGACATTGATCTACGCGATCAACTACGACCTGAAGCGCCCCGGCCAGAACTATGAAGGCCTTTACGGAGCCATCAAGAGCTGCGGCGCCTGGTGGCATTTCCTCGGCTCAACCTGGTTGGTCGATTCGCCTTTGGACGCCAACGGGGTCTGGGCGCGTCTCGCGCCCCACGCCGATACCGGAGACTTCATCCTCGTGATCGGGGTCACGCGCGACTACCAGGGCTGGCTGCCCGAGAAGGCCTGGGACTGGATCAATGCGCGGCAGGTGAAGATGGCCGCCTAGAACCACTCACATCAACAGCCGGAAATTGGAGGCTCCCATGAGCAAACCCGAAGACAAGGACAAGACCATCACAATCATCGTCGATGGCACGCCACACGAAGTTCCGAAAAAGGAAGATCTGACCTACGCGGAGGTCGTGACGCTCGCGTATCCGGACTACGCGCAGCATCCCGAAATCACCTACTCCGTCACTTATACGCGCGGCCACGGCAACAAACCGGAGGGCATCCTGGCGCCGGGCGGCTCCGTCAAGGCCAAGGAAGGTATGGTTTTCCGTGTTAATCGAACTGGCCAATCATAACGACGACATTCGCCGCCTGATGGAGAAAGGATACGCGCTGCGCTTCGACAGCGCACACCTCGTCGTGCGCGACATTCCTTATCTCGACGGCCAGAAGGCGCTGCACATGGGCGCCTTCGTGACCAAGCTCGAATTCATCGACAAGGTTCGCGTCAAACAGCAAGACCATCAGGTGTTTTTTGCCGGCTCGCCGCCTCATGGTCTAAATGGGCAACCGATCCCCAATCTCGCGGGAGGGCCCACTAGCCTTACCCTCAGCCACGCTGACGTCGTTGTGCAGCGCACCTTCTCCAACAAGCCTAGCAACGGCTTTGCGAACTTCTTCGACAAGATTGAGCACTATGTCGGCATGATTTCAGGGCCCGCAATCGAGCTCCACGGGGTCAATCCCCTGACCTTCCGGATCGATACTGAGACGGTCAAGGATTCCGTCTTCAAGTTTCATGATACGCTGACCAGCCGCGCTGAGATCGGCGACTTGGCTGCGCGCTTTAAGGACGAAACTATCGCGATCATCGGCCTCGGAGGCACCGGTGCTTACGTCCTGGACCTCTTTGTCAAAACGCCCGTGAAGCAAGTCCGCGGCTTCGATGGCGATGGCTATCACATCCACAATGCTTATCGATCACCCGGCAGGCTGGAAGAGAATGAACTGGGTCAGGGCAAAGCGGACGTTTACAAGTCGCGCTACGACAATTTTCGGGATGGCATTTCTTTAACCCGCAAATACATTGACCGATCCTGCGCCGCTGACTTCGAAGGCGTCACATTTGCATTTGTCTGCGTGGACAAAGGATCAGCGCGGGCCGAAGTCTTTGAGCTTCTACTAGCTCTTGGCATTCCCTTCATCGACGTCGGCATGGGGCTCACCCGGAGTACAGACGCCCTCACCGGCATGATGCGAGCCACGTACTATTCCGTGGCGGACGGCCAAAGAGTCCAACAGATGGGCCTGGCCGAAATGTCTGATGATCCGAACGACGTGTATCGTCAGAACATCCAGATCGCCGAGTTGAACGCACTTAACGGGGCCCTGGCCGTCATTCGCTACAAGCAAATTCGCGGCTTCTATGCCAATGACAATAACGCGCCCCACATGCTTCTTGAGCTTGGCGGCCTGAAATTGTTCACAGAGGCTTTCGATTGAACGAGTTGAAACTCCAGCATCTTGCCTACGTTCCGCGCGACCTCGCGCCGGGCGTTCTCTATGTTTCACTCGAATACGCGGTCGCGGCGCATCTGTGCGCATGCGGATGTGGCGCAAAAGTCGTCACGCCGCTTGGCCCGGCTGAATGGAGCTTTACGGAGCGCGAGGGACGCCCCAGCCTCCGCCCTTCAATCGGCAATTGGCAACTGCCGTGCCGATCCCACTATGTGATCAGTGATGGCCAGATCCATTGGGCCAAAGGATGGTCTGAGGCCCAGGTTCTCGCTGGACGCAATGCCGAGGATCAGCGCCGTCGCGACTATTATGCAGCGCAAGACCGCGAGCGCGGTTTCTGGCGCCGCATCTGGAATTGGCTTAGCAAGCTCTTTGGAGGCTAAGCTACGGGCTCTGCGCTTTCGCGAATATCCAACGCCGGCAGCGACTTCACGATCTTCATCGTTTCCAGGCTGACGGTGATGATCCGGCAGAAGAGATCGAACGGGTAGCGTGGATCGCCCACGGTTTCGTTGGCGTAGGCGTTGGCGTCGTTGACGATGCCGCTGGCGGGATCGGTAGAGACACTCTGGCGTTCCATCACCCATTCCAGCGCCGGCTTGCCGTTGACGACGTATTCGTAGGCGGCGAGCGGGATGTTCGTGATCGTGATCCGGGGATTGTAGATCACGGTGGTCTTGTCGAGTTTCGGGCGCTTGCCGGCGAACTTCATCTTCTCGACGCGGAAATACGACACCGGATCGTCGATATTGGCGAGGCGCAGATCTCCTTCCCCGATGGCTACCGGGTATGGCTCGACCGTTTCATAGTTGACGTGCAGATCACCCAGCTTGCGGCCAGCCTCAACGAACGCCCAGAAATCTTCTGCGCGCTTCAGGATCGGCATACGCGGAAGCTGACGGCGCAGATTGTCGGCGTAGCGCGCGCGATAATCCGGCGAGTGCAGGACGCCATAGACGAAGTAGAAAAGGTCGTCCTTGGTAATTGTCTTGCCGGGGTATGCATCCGCGAAATGCATCAGCCCAAGATCGGTGATAGCGTCACGGCGCTCCTGCCGCGCCTTGTCCGCCGCAAACAACCCGTCCCCTGGCTCGACGTCCTCATACAGGTATCGTGGGAAATACTGCGCGCCATTGGAGTCCGCCATGTGAAGACTAGGAAGCGCCGAGGTCATGAGAGTCGTGAACTCACCTCTGTTCGAGGCCCCGGTAAGTCCGATCACTAGGTTTTCTTCCGAGCCTGAAGGGAAGATGCGCGGCATCTGATATACGCGCTCGTTTAGGCGGCGGTCGTAATAGAGCCAAGCGCGGTTGAATGGTCGGTACATTGCGGGCGCCGCTCTCTCCGAAGCCAACGCCAAAGGTTTGCACGCAGCCACATCACCTTTGAGCGAGTGCGTCCAACTGATTTGTGTTGGATCCGCGATCACAAAATCGTTCACGAATTCGTCACGAGCCGCCGCTGTCGCGAAGGTTTTGCCCAGGGCTACGAAGCGCTCGCGCTCCTGCTCATAGGTTCTCACGAGCAATCCTACGTTACGCAGCAACTCACCTCGGGATGAGTTTACGCACCATGCGTCCCTCTGGGTCTTGATGCCCATGGAGTAATTGCCGAAGAGCGCGGCGACTTCGTCGCCAATCGCCACAAAATCCTCAAAGCTCTTGTCCCGTTGCGCGAGCCAATCGCCGTGCTCATCCGGAGAAATCACGGTCCACGCCCGGGCAGCAGCAATGCCGCTCATCGAGCCAAACGATGTGACCTTCGCGAGCTTCTGCTCTCGCGTCAGAAAGTCACCAACGTCGTGGAATCGAATGTGGGCGGGGCCGGGCTTGGTGCTGTTGATCGTCAGCACTGTAATCGCGACAGGCGCTCTACTGCCTTGCCCGAAGATTTTTCCGCCCTCGCGCCGCGACTGTTCCCCTTGCGTGCGCTGATTGCCGCGCAAATGAAATACATCAATGGTCGAGCATTCATCGACAAGGCACTTGCGCATACCGTCGGCGGTAATTGCGTCAACCCAACCGCCATTGGTCACAAAGGCAAGGACACCGCCGGTATCCTTCAGGCGATCCGTACCCCAACGGATCGCACGAATGTAGCTGTCATAAAGGGCGTTCTTGTTCGTCGCAGAGGATCGCTTCGCATAGGTTTCAGCGATGCGGGCGTGCAGACCTGGATATACCACATTCTGGTTGTTGGCGTTGGCGTCACCCTGCCCCACTGAATAAGGCGGATTTCCAAAAATGACTTTTATGGGCAGCGCTTTTTGCCGTTTCCGCCGGCTAGAATTGTCCGCCATCATGCTGGAGATGAGGTCTTCCTTCTCATAGAGCTGGAAGGTGTCGGTGAGGCAGATGCCTGGGAACGGCGCATATTCGCCGGTGAGTTCGTGATAGGTCGCCTCGATATTGATCGCGGCGATATAGTACGCGAGCAGCACGATCTCGTTGGCGTGAATCTCCGAGGCGAACTTTCTCGGTAAGTCCTCCGGCTGGATCAGGCCCGATTGCAGCAGCCGCGTGATGAATGTGCCCGTCCCGACGAAGGGATCGATGATGTGGACGCCTTCGGATGAAAGGCTCTGCCCGAACTCCTCGCCCAGCACTTCGTCCACGGACTTGATGATGAAGTCGACGACTTCCACCGGCGTGTAAACGATGCCGAGACGCTGGGCGAGCCTGGGGAACGCGGTCTTGAAGAACGTATCGTAAAGTTCGACGACGATCTTCTGCTTCGCCGTGGCGCTAGCGATCCCCGCCGCTCGGATGCGGACGCTGTTGTAGAATTTTTCGAGGCTCTCGGTTTCCTTGTCGAGGTTCTGGCGCTCGAGCACCGAGAGGATTTGATCAAGCGCGCGGCTGACCGGATTGTTGGCGGCGAACGCATAGCCCTCAAACAGCGCGTCGAACACCGGCTTGGTGATGAGATGCTGGGCCAGCATCTCAATGGCTTCGTCCGTCGTGATAGAATCGTTCAGATCATCTCTGATCTCTTCCAGGAATCTGTCGAACGCCGCCTTCTCTTCCGAACCAGCCCGCTCCACCGCCGCCTTGATGCGCGTGATGTGGATTTCAGCGATGCGTGCAACATCGCCCGCCCAATTCTCCCAATAGGTCCGGGTGCCGCACTTCTTGACGATCTTCGCCATGATCGCTTTGGCGTATTCCGGGAAGTCGAAAGCGAGCTGTGTCGTTGCGCCGGGGACGCGCGGCGTCGAGGTCGCGAAGTCGTCGCCATCGACTGCAACACCGCCGCCAATATCCAGATTGGCCTTCGCCGCCTTGGTGCGGACGGGAAAGTCATTCGAGACGGCGACAATCTCGATCCGGTCGCCGGGATCGACGCCCAGATCAATCTTGTTGATGGTCGCGTCGAGGCGATCATCGTGGGCGCGCAGCGCGTTCAGGATCTGCCAGACGACCTTGTAGCGTTCGTTGTCGTTAAGCGCCTGTTCGGGCGCCATGCCCGCCGGGACGCCGATGGGCAGGATGACATAACCCATCTTCTTGCCTTCGGCGCGGCGCATGACGCGGCCGACCGATTGCACCACGTCGATCTGAGATTTGCGCGGGTGGAGAAAGAGAATGGCGTCGAGCGCCGGAACGTCCACGCCCTCCGAGAGACAGCGGGCGTTAGTCAGAATGCGGCAATGCTCGGGACCAGCCTCTTCCTTCAGCCAGGCCAGGCGCTCATTGCGCATATTGGCGCTGAAGCTGCCATCGACGTGGCGCACATGCGGCGTCAGCGGCGGGAGCGCCGCCGCGCGGTCAGCTTCCAAACCTTCGCGCCAGTCTTCCGCAACGCGCGCGAATTGCTCTTCAAAAAGCTGAGACGCCTTGATCGTTCTGCAGAACGCCAGAGCGCGGCGCATCGGTGCTGGATCGGCGTCCGTGTCCGGCTTGAGGTCAGACTTTGTGAGCGCTTTGTAGCAGCCGACGATGCGGGTCGCGTCGTCGAGCTTTAGCTCATTGCCGCCGTCACGCAGTAAGCGCTGCACATCCGGGGAGGCTTCGTCCACCGCGAGCACAATGACCTTGTAATCGGTCAGCAAACCGTTCTGGACCGCCCATGAGAAGTTACGAGTGAAAAGCTCTTTGCCGTAGAGGCTCTCATCGTCCATGGACGCGAGCATCGCGCCCTTCTCATCCGCGACCTGCTGCACCGCCTCGCCAAAGATGCGCGGCGTTGCCGTCATGTAGAGGCGCTTCTTGCCCTTGATGAAGCTGGCGTCGTGAACCTTGACGAAATTGCTTTCTTCCTCGCCCGCAAGCGTGGCGCCGGTCGTGCGATGCGCCTCATCGCAGATGATGAGATCAAACTCGGGTAGGCCGAACTTGGCCTGCGCGTCCGCGACCGCTTGGATCGAATGATAGGTCGAAAACACGACCGTCATTCGATCCGCATCTGCCTTGCTGGCTTTTGCAGCGAGCACATTGGCGAGCGTGGTCGCCGGGATTTCGAGATCGGTGGCGCTGATGTCCGCCAGATCGTCCTGCTTGGCGCGGCGCACGCCGACCTGGACGTCGGAGCAAACAGCAAAGGAACGAAGGTTGATGGCTGTATCGACCGACCATTCGCGGATCGATTGCGACATCAGCGAAAGGGACGGCACGAGGAAGAGGACGCGGCCGCCGCGCCCGGCCATGGCTTGGGCGATTTGAAGCGCGGTGTAGGTCTTGCCGGTGCCGCACGCCATGATGAGCTTGCCGCGATCAGCGTCGCTTAAGCCCTTCTGTACGTCCCTCAGCGCATCAAGCTGATGCGGCTTCGGCGCCTTCTTGGTGACGTGGACTTCGCCGCTCTTGGCGAATGCGTCCCAATCGATGCCGCTCTCTTCGAGATCAGCGAGCCCGATGCGGTTGCAGGGGATGGTCTGACCGACCAGGGCTTCAGCGGCGTGTTCGCTCCACGGCGCGCCGGTGCTGTCGACGATCAGCCGGCGAGTGAACGGGCGCTTGCCGGACGCTGTAAAGAAGCTGTCGATGTCGGCTTTCTGGATGCGATAGCCGGACGCGTAAAACTTGCACTGGACCGCGCACCAATCGTCCGGGCTGTCGGCGACTTGGGCGACCAGATCGATGCCAGTGTCCTGCTGCGACAGGCGGTTTTCCGCCGCCCAATCGGCGTAGGAGAGCACCCGCAGAAACTGGCCCTGCTGAGTTGGCGCATTTTGCAGCCAGATGCGGACCAGCCGCTCGAAATAATCGCCCTTCTCGCGCTCGGAACCCGCTCGTTCCCGATACGAAATGAGTAGGTCCCGCAAAGTGGTCAAATAGCGCCCCGCCGAATCTCTCTCAGCTACAACTCTGTGTAACGGGCCGCTTTAACCCCCTCCACCCTTTCGGGTCCAAAACCGTGTAATCGTCCTCATCCAGCTTGATCGCCAGCGGGTACGCCGACCTCGGAACAGGCCTTGGACCGGTCGACCGGATATCCCACCCGCCCACCCTCGCTGATGCGCGGAGGCCGTCGCTCACGGTTGAGATCGTAGCGGCTCAGTTTCCGTCCTGAGGTTTGGGCGATCCCGGCGGCTTCGCCGACGGGCCGGGCTCTTGTGAACCGAGCCCCAATGGGGTCTCGGCCCTTTGGGCGGCGATCCCTATCGCAACACCCGCCCTCCCGCCCCTTTAGGACACGTGCCCCGTTTCACGGGTGAGCCTCGAAGGCGCATCCGCTTGCGCGCGCCGGGCGCCGACACATTCTTGGAACATGCGGACACAGACGCGAACCTGGCTTGGCATCGGTGCGGCGGCGATTGCGCTCTTGGGCGTCACCTCTGTGAATGCGCGCGACTGGCTCATCTACAATCACACGCCCTCGGTGCCGACCGGGTGGTACGTGCGCAGCGCAGGCGAGATCGTGCCGGGCGCCTTGGTCACGGTTCGTGCGCAGGACGTGGCGCCCGACTATGCCGAGGCGCGCAACTTCACAGATGCGGGCGATCGCTTCATCAAACGCATCGCCGCGAACGATGGCGACAGCGTCTGCGCTGACGGAGACGCCATTCGCATCAATGACCGCACCGTGGCGCACCGTGCGGCACATGACAGCCAAGGACGCGCGCTGCCGCATTGGAGCGGGTGTCGCACGCTTGGCACCGGTGAAGTTTTCTTGATGGGCGATACGCCTGACAGTTTCGACAGCCGCTATTTCGGGCCGGTGTCCGTCGCTGACATCGAAGGCGTTTGGCGGAAACTTTTCTGAGCAACCAACGCGGAAACAACAAACACGGTGGAATGCTAGATAAAGGGAGAGTCGTTCTCTACGCCAAGTGGTTGAATGCCATGGCGCAAACGCACCGTGCGGAGCACAATCGCACAGTGCGACGCACGGTGCGCGCACAGCGCTGGCGAACATCGCATCGATGACTTCCACGACGATCACCGCACCGGCCTTTCGATTCGGTAAATTGCTGCGCGACGCGATGCGCGGTGAGACGTTCTCGCCTGGGTCACGTTTGCGCATCGCGCGGCCGATCGATGCGGAGAGCCTCACCGGCCGTCACGAAGGACGCGGCCGCAGGAGCGCCAGCGCTGCGCCGGCGCTTTCATCTCAATTGCAGCAACGCATCGGCTCTTCACGCAAAGTCGCGAAGGGTCTGGGCAAAGCTGGCGCCTTCAAATTCGACCCACGCCAACGCGCGATCGTGAAGGTCCATTATTTTGGGCATGGCGGCGGTGGCGGCGCAGCACTCGGCGCGCACGCGCGCTATGTGGCGCGCGACGCAGCCGCCAAGGCGCCGTCCCCGCCTTTGCCGGGCGAGGATGCGGCAAGCAATAGCGAGCGGGATGTCGAAGCGTCGGCCAAGGCGCATGCGCGTTATTTGCAGCGCGGCGCCGAACGATCTGTCTTTTACGATGCGCTGGACGACAGCGTCGATGGCGGAGCGCGTGCGGCTGCCTGGGCGCGCGAAGACCGGCGCCACTTCCGGCTCATCCTTTCCGCGGAAAACGGCGGCAGGCTCGGCGATCTGAAGAGCTACACCCGCGAGGTGATGCGGCGGGCAGAAGCCGCGCTCGGCACGCGGCTGACTTGGATCGCGGTCGATCACTGGGACACCGACAACCCGCATACGCACATCATCCTGCGTGGCCGGCACGAGGATGGCCGCGACCTCGTCATCCCCCGCGAGTATGTGAGCCATGGCTTCCGATCGGCGGCGCAGGACATCGCCACCGAGCGTCTTGGTCCGCGCGGGCGAGACGACGCCCGCCTGGCGCTGGAGCGGGAAGCACGAGCGCATCGCCCAAGCCGGCTCGACCGCATGATCGAGGGCCAGCTTGATGAGCAAGGGCGCGTTCGTCTTGCTCAGCTTCAGGCGCCGGACAGATCGCCGGAAGTGACCAATGCGCTGAAGGCGCGGGCGCAAGAACTCAAGCGCCTTGGCCTCGCGACAGAAGTCGGCCGCAACATCTTTCAGTTCGAGCCGGATTGGCAGGGCCGTCTCAAGGCGATGGAGCTTCACCTCGACATCCGCAAAGCCCTCGTGCGCTCACGCACCCAGGACCCAGCACGACAATTGTCGAAAGCGCTCAAGCTGCCGCCTGGCCTCGATCGCTAAGGCGCGCATCGCGCTTGCGCCTGTGGCGCACTTGTGTTGGCATGAGCGCGTCGAGGATCGGCGTCCGCGCAGGACGACCAAAAAAGAATCCGGGAGCCAACCCGGTCGAACAGCAGCGCCTCATTCCCTTTCAGGAAATGGCGCCATGCACTTCAATCTCTTCGACCTAGCTTCGCTCCAGATCTTCCCAGCGATCCCGCAGCCGATCGTCGTCGCGGCCGCAGTGCTTTTTGCACTTTGGGTGCTGGTCCGCTGGGGGTCTCCGCTTCTCCTCCTCTACGCACTGACGCGTGCGTGTGTCGGCGAATGGGGCCCAGCCGTGATTGCGGTCCTCTTCGCCATCCTGATTGAGCTCGGAAACGGCCTTGCATCCTGGCTCGAATGGAATGCCCGCGGACGCGACGCTTGGCTGCGGCGGCGCCAGCGAGATCACGCGCGTCACTGAACGGCGTTTCCAGATCGTTTCCCGCCATTTCCCGATGTTTCCCGTCATCTCCGGGCGAATCGCTCAGCGAAAGATGACGCTCATGGCCGATATGGGCCAAACCATGGAGAGAACACCATGACCAATATTGCTGAAGAACTCGCACCAGTTCGCAGACAGATGCCGACGTCGCCCACGCCGCTCCGGCAAGCAATCACGCGCCCGCAACTGCGCAAGATCGTGCCGCTGGGCGACACGACGATCTGGGAGATGGAGCAACGCAATGAATTCCCGCGCCGCTTCTTTCTGACGTCGCGATGCGTCGCGTGGGATTTTCAGGAAGTGCAAGACTGGCTGGCGGCGCGCATGCAGGCTTCGGAGGAAGGCCGCGTCAAGCGCGCGGCGACGCCCGATGTCGGCCGCCGGCGCACGAGGCCGGTCAGACGTTAGGATCGTGGATCGCGAGGGTCGATGTCGGCGGGGTCAGCGTTGGCGTGTACTTCTCGCCCCGCGTCCAGGCATCGACCATGTTCGCCCACTCCTGCAGCATGTGTCGGCGATGGGGCTCGTATTCGGCCTTGTTGTAGACGCCGCGCGAGGAGCGGTTGTCCTCGTGCGCCAGGCACTTTTCGATCCAGTCGCTGTTGAAGCCAGCCTCATTGAGCAGCGTTGAGCCGGTTCGGCGAAGGTCGTGGACGGTGAACGGCGCGAGCGGAAGATTTTCCTTCTTTGCGAGTTCGGCGATCGCGGTCGTGACGCGATTGAAGGTCGCCCGCGACATCGGCTCATTGGCTTCGTAGCGCGAAGGCAAAAGGTAGCGCGAATTGCCGGCGCAGGTCTTGAGCGCAATCATGATGTCGAGCGATTGCCGCGACAGATACACATTGTGCGGCTTCTTGCGCTTCATCCGCTCCTTAGTGATCGACCAGACCGCATTCTCGAAGTCGACCTCATCCCACACGGCGTCTTGCAGCTCGCTCTTGCGGACCATGGTGAGCAGGATCAGCTTCAGTCCCAGACGGATCGTCGGCAATGTCGCCACGCGCTCAAGCAGCGAGAGCATGATCCGGATTTCGCCGGGCGACAGCGCCCGGTCGCGCACCTCGAATTGCGCGATCGACGCCGGGCCCACTTCGTCGGCGGGATTGGCCACCTTCTCACCGTGCAGGATGGCGAAGCCATAGATCTGCTTGACGATGTCGCGCACATGGATGGCGGTGGCCGGGGCGCCGCGGTCCTTCACGCGGGCGCAGAGAACCCGAAGGTCCTCCGGTCCGATCTCCGCCAGCAAGCGGTTCTTCCATTCGGGATGGATGTCGCGGTCGTAGATCGCCCGGCGCATAGCGCGCGTACTCTCGGCCATGCGCGCTTCCTTGAAATAGCGCAGACCGACTTGGCCGAACCTATCGGCATCGACGAGCTTGCGCTTTTCCTTCTGTTTCTTGATGGCGGGCGAATGGCCTTCGCTCAGAAGCTGGCGCGCCTCCGCGCACTTGGCCCTGGCTTCCGATAGCGAGAGCCCGCCAGCTTCCGGCGCGTACTTGCCGATGGTGAGCGTCTCGCGCCGACCGTTGAACCGATAGTCGTAGCGAAACGTGATGAGCCCCGATGTGGCGACCAGCGCGTACATACCGTCACGGTCGCCAATCTTATAGATTTTCTCCCGTGGTTTCAGCTTCTTGAGGGCGATGTCGGTCAGCACGGGCGGCCTCTTCTGGCGCAAAATCTCTGGTTCTGCCGCCCATTTTTACCGTCAGAGAAAACACCGTCAAGTTTTCCAGTTTATGCAGTTATTTCCGTGACTTAGATTGCATATGGCCCAAGCGCTTGCGTTCGGCGGCCTGACGGTATGGGCAATTCTCGGATTCCACGATCGGAGCGATACCGTCAAAAACACCGTCACGTGCTTCCGCTTAGAGCCGATCCTTGGCGATCGACTCAGAGACATATTTTCTTGATTTTACGTGGTTTATTGGCGGATTGGCGAAAGTCGGCGAAGGCTGCCGGACCCTACTGAATCATTCCCACTCAATCGTCCCAGGCGGCTTGCTGGTCACGTCGTAGACGACGCGATTGATGCCCTTCACCTCATTGATGATCCGCGTCGCCACACGGCTGAGGAACGCATGCTCAAACGGATAGCTGTCCGCCGTCATGCCGTCCGTGCTCGTCACCGCGCGCAGCGCGCAGACGTGGTCATACGTCCGCCCATCACCCATCACGCCCACCGTGCGCACCGGCAGCAGCACCGCAAACGCCTGCCAGATCTTGTCGTAGAGCCCCGCCTTGCGGATCTCGTCGAGATAGACGACGTCGGCCTTGCGCAGGATGTCGAGCTTCTCCTTCGTGATCTCGCACGGAATGCGGATCGCAAGACCCGGGCCCGGGAAGGGATGGCGGCCGACAAAGGCAGGCGGCAAGCCCAGTTCGCGGCCCAGCACGCGCACCTCGTCCTTGAAAAGCTCGCGCAGCGGCTCGACCAGCTTCAGCTTCATGCGCGCCGGCAGGCCGCCGACATTGTGGTGCGACTTGATCGTGACCGAGGGGCCGCCCGTGAAGGAGACGCTCTCGATCACGTCGGGGTAAAGTGTCCCCTGCGCCAGGAACTCGACATCGCCGACCTTGTGCGCCTCGGCGTCAAAGATCTCGATGAAGGCCGCACCGATGCGCTTGCGCTTCGTCTCGGGATCGGTGACGCCGGCGAGGCGCTCGAGGAACAGTTTCTCGGCGTTCACGTGGACGAGCGGGATGTTGTAGTGCTCGCGGAAGAGGGTGACCACCTCGTCCGCCTCGCCGTGGCGCATCATGCCCGTGTCGACGAAGATGCAGGTCAGCTGGTCGCCGATCGCTTCGTGGATCAGCACCGCAGCGACCGATGAATCAACACCGCCCGACAGGCCGCAGACGACGCGCCCCTTGCCCACCTGCGCGCGGATCTTCTCGATCATCGAGCGACGGAACGAGCCCATCGACCAGTCGGGCTTCACGCCTGCGATCTTCTGGGTGAAGGCCTTGAGCAGCTCGCCACCGCGCGGCGTGTGCACGACTTCAGGATGGAACTGCACGCCATAGAAGTGACGCGTCTCGTCGGCGATCGCTGCGAAGGGCGCATTCTCGCTGGTGGCGATCACCTTGAAGCCGGATGGCAATGCAGTGACACGGTCACCATGGCTCATCCAGACATCATCGCGGGTGCCCTTGGCCCAGAAGCCGTCGAACAGGGCCGACGCTTCCCGGATCTCGAGCGAGGCGCGCCCGAACTCGCGGTGATGGCCAGCCTCGACCCGTCCGCCCAGCTGCGCGCAGAGCAACTGCTCGCCGTAGCAGATGCCAAGCACCGGCACGCCCATCTCGAACACCTGCTGCGGCGCCCGGGGACTGCCCCCCTCCGTGGTGCTCGCGGGCGAGCCCGAGAGGATGATCGCAGCAGGCCTGAGCTTGCGCAGGAAGGCCTCCGACGACTGGAACGGCACGATCTCGCAATACGTGCCCTGCTCGCGCAGGCGCCGCGCAATGAGCTGCGTCACCTGCGAACCAAAATCGATGATGAGAACGGTCTGGGTCATGGGAGAAGGCGGAAGCTAAAGAGGGCCAAAGCGCGCGTAAAGCCACAATGCACGGTCATCCCCATGCGCTGGCGCAACTTCTGCGCGAACCTTATGGGCCATGCTTGGACAGGACCCACCGCGTCCGTTAAGGTCTGAGGCCTCATCAGGGAAAGCAGCCCGTGAACACACGTCTCGTCATGCCGTCTCTTGTCGTGACCGCGACGCTTTTTCTCACCGGTTGCTTTGTCACGTCAGATCAGAAGCCGCTCCAGCAGGGTCCGGTCAATGATGAAGCCCTCGTGGGCGACTGGCGCGCGGTTGATGCCGAGAGCGGCAAGCTGCTGAACGCGTTCATCCACATCCAGAAGACCGAAGAGGCCGCTCCGCTGCGTGTCGTCTATGTCGAGGATAATGATTACGCCATCTATGAGCTTGCAACGACACAGGCCGGCGCACGCAAGGTCTTCGCGATGAAGGCCCTCGAGCCTGAAAAGGCGCGCAAGGAAATCGGCACCGACTACATGCTCGGCTATTACGATGTTGCCGGCGAGGAAGTGCGCTTTCACTTGTTGGACGCCGAAAAGGTAGGCGCACTGATCAAACAGGGGAAACTCACCGGCACTGCTGGCGCAAGGGAATACGACGCCGCTCGCTTGTCGGGCCCGTCGGCAGACATCACCAGGTTCCTTGCCTCGGATGCAGGCTGGAGCTCACGAACAGACGATCCCGCACGCATGCGCCGCATGCGCCCGGAAAAATAGCAGACCCATCAGGTTGGGGGACCTGGGACATGACCGAACAAGTTCTGACGCTTGACAACGAAGTGCCGCCGCCGCCACGCCGCCACCTCGGAAACGCGATACGCGGCATAGGCATCGTCCTCGCCGTCACGGGCCTCCTCGCCCTCGGCCTGTTCGCACTGCGCCAGCACATGCAGGGCACGCAGCCCCAGGCGCCCACGGTCGTGCCGCTCGCCGAGGCTCCCGTGATCAGTGCATCCGCCATGCCGCAGTTGCGGCGCGTGATGCTGTCGACCGGCGGTGTTGGCTACTTCGAGTACGAGGCCGAGGTGACCGGCAATGCCGAATTGCTCATGCCGGTCCGCATGGACCAGGTTGACGACATCCTCAAGAGCATCGTCGTCTTCGATGCCGCCGGCAACACGGGCTTCGTGCAACTGCCCTCACGCGCGCCGCTGACCGACATCTTCCGAGGCCTGCCCTTCGGGCCTGGCGCGCTTGAATCCAACGAAGCCCTCATCTCCGCGTTGAAGGGTGCAGAGGTGTCGGTCAGGGCCGGCACCTCCATCGAGGGACGCATCATCAGCGTCAACGAGGAAACCGCGTCAGCCGACGGCGAACGCACCATCACGCGCCACCGCATCGGCGTGATGACCGAGGACGGCCTGAAGCAGTTCATCCTCGAAGAGGCGGATACCGTCTCCTTCGCCGACCCCGTGCTCAACCGCCAGATCGGCCAGGCGCTTGCCGCCATCGCTGAGCACCGCGAGGGACAGGGTCGCACGCTCAAGATCAGGGTCAACGGATCAGGTTCGCGCAAGGTCACGGTCGCCTATGTCGTCGAAACCCCTCTCTGGAAGACCTCCTATCGCGCGACCGCTCTCGACGCCAGGACCGCACGGCTCCAGGGCTGGGCGATCCTCGAGAACGTCACCGGGAATGACTGGACCAACATCGACCTGACTGTCGTGACCGGTAACCCGGTGACCTTCAGGCAAGCTCTGTACGCCACCTACTACGTGAACCGCCCGGAGGTTCCCGTGGAAATCGTCGGGCGCATCCTGCCGCGTCCCGACGAAGGCGGCGTGCCCGCACGCGCCGAGGCATCAGACATGGCCTTTGCCTCGGCACCGCCGCCCCCACCGCCGCCACCCATGGCGGCCCCGATGGAAAAGGTCGTCATCACGCGTGGAACAAGTTCGGGACGCCCCATGCAGGCCGCCGCAACGGAAAGTGCAACCCAGGTCACCTTCCGCATGCCCTTTGCCGTATCCGTGATGAACGGCCAATCGCTGGCAGTTCCGATCGTCGACAAGGTCGTCCCCGGCGAACTCGTCGCCGTCTATCAGCCCGAAACAAACGAGCGTCACCCGCTCGCGGCACTGAAGCTCTCGAACACGGCAGGCGTCAGCCTGCCACCCGGCGTGCTGACGCTCTACCGCAAGGACGCCGACCGCACATCGCACGTTGGAGACGCACAGCTGTCATCCCTGCCCGATGGCGAGTCCCGCATGCTTGGTTTCGCTCTCGACCAGAAGGTTCTCGTCGATCGCGACGAAAAGATACAGCAGACCATTTCAAAGGCCACATTGGCCAACAGCATCTTCCGCGCATCAATCGTCGATCAGAGAACAACCGTCTACACCCTGAAGGCAGCCCTCAACGAGGATCGCCGCATCATCATCGAGCATCCGCGCCTTCAGGGCTGGGAACTCGTCACACCCGATCCGAAGGCTGCCGAGATGACGGATATCGCCTTCCGCATCCCCGTCGATCTGAAGGCCGGATCAATCCTGCGCCAGACAATAACAACGCAATGGGCGCGCACCGAAGAGCAACTGCTGACCGATCTCGAAGTGGATGTCATCCTTGCCTATGCCGGCAACACCAACCTGACACCCGCCCAGCGCAACGCCTTCAACCGCATTGCCGACATGAAGAAGACAATCGCCACGCTGCAGGTCCAGCTGCAGGTCGAAGCCAGCGCCCGCGACCGCGTCTATGAGGAACAGGGCCGCATCCGCGACAACATCAAGGCCGTCCCCGCCGGCAGCGACCTCCAGGCGCGCTACCTCAAGTCCATGGGCGACCTCGAGGACCAGGCCGAAACCCACAAGCGCAACATCGATCGCCTCGACCAGCAACTGGCCACCGAACGCCAGAAACTGGCTGACTACGTGTCAGGCCTGCAGCTCTGAAGTCACCACGTCGTTCCGCGAAGCCTGGCGGGGTCGCGCAGCGACCTCGTTGGGCGGCCCGATCCTATGGCATCGCCGGATCATCCCGTGGCACGCGCGCCAGGTAAGCCTCTAGCGTGAGTGGCACCAGCGGCTTGTACAGCACGTCGATCATCACCGTGCGACCGGCACCCATCTCCGTTGCTCTCTGCCGGATCGGCTGGTAGCCCTGCCGGGCCCAAAAGGCTGCCCCCCGCGGATTGGTGGTCAACACACCGAGGCGCAGCACCTCCATGCCACGCCCAGCCATCCAGCGCTCAAGCGCCTCATGGAGCGCCGGCGCGAGGCCGGTTCCATGCAGCGCCCCAGCGACCTGGAACAACCCGATATGGCCCACGCGCGGATCGATCAACCCCAGCGTCACATCAAGGATCGCCAGGATGGTGGCCTCGTTCGGCTTGCGCACCACAAGCTTGTAAGTCGGCCCAGGATGGTAGGCCCCTGGCGGTAGCTCGGTGAGGAAGTCCTCAGCCCACGCTTCAGGCTGCGAGACCTCGCCGGTGACGAGGACGTCGTAGTCGGGATTATCCCGGCAGAACCGCATCAGGTCTGCCCGGTCGGCCTCCCCCGCTTCACTGATCCTCCAACCCTGAAGATGAGGAAGCGAAAGAAGCGACGACATCAATAAGACCTCAACTCAGGTGGTGCGGGGAAGGCGCGATATCCTGACCGGCCTCACCCCAGCGCATGCGCCAGGTCGGCAATCAGGTCATCCGGATGCTCGACACCGATCGAGATGCGGATCAGGCCATCGGGAATGCCCAGCCGGGCGCGATCTTCGGCGCTGAAGCTCGAGTGCATCGTCGTCGCCGGATGGCAGGCGAGGCTCTCCGTCCCGCCGAGGCTGACCGCGAGCTTCACCACCTGCAGCGAGTCAAGCACCCGGAAGGCCTCGTCCTTGCCGCCCTTCACGACGAAACTGAAGGTGGAACCTGTCCCCGTGCACTGCTTGTCGAAGATCTGGCGCTGCAGATCCGTCTTGGGCCACAGCAGGGGGAAATTCACCCGCTCCACCTTTGGATGGCGCGCGAGGAACTCAGCCACGGCCCTCGCGTTGTCAGCCGCCTTGTTCATGCGCAGCGCAACCGTCTCGAGCGAGCGCGTCACCATCCAGCATGAATTGGGGTCAAGCTGGCAGCCCAGCCACCCGCGCAGGGTACGGATGGCCCCCAAGGCCTTTTCGCTGCCTGTCACCGCACCCGCGACAAGGTCGCTGTGCCCGGCCACGTATTTGGTCAGCGAGTACATGTTGAGATCGGCGCCATGCTTCAGCGGATTCTGGAAAATGGGCCCGAGCATGGTGTTATCGACCACGATGACCGGCTTCACGCCGCCGGCAGCTTCGATCTCTCGCGCCACCGTCGCCAGCGCGGCGACATCGCACAGCTTGTTCGATGGATTCGCCGGGGTCTCTGCCAGGATCATCTTCACCTTCGACGCACCCTTCAGGCAGGCGCGAACGCTTTCGGCCGACGAGGCATCCTCGATCGCGACGTGACGCACCCCGAACTCGGTCAGGAACTTTTCGATGACGGAGGCTGTCGCGCCATAGAGCGGCTTTGTGAAGGCAACGCAGTCACCAGGCCTGAGGAAGGCCATCAACGTGGTCGTGATCGCCGCCATGCCGGACGAGAAGACGAGGCAATCCTCGGCATCGTCGATCAGCGCCAGGCGATCCTCGAGCATCTCGAGATTGGGATTGTTGTAGCGGGAGTAGACAAGGCCACCCGACTGTCCCTCGGGCGCCGGGCGCCTGTTGCCAATGACATCGAACAGCAGCTTGCCGTCTTCGGCACTGCGGAAGACAAAGGTAGACGTCAGGAAGATCGGCGGCTTGATCGCGCCTTCCGACAGCATCGGATCATAGCCATAGGAAAGCATCTGCGTTTCGGTATGCAGCGGACGGCCGGCAATGGTCCGCTTGTGGTAACGGGTCGTCTTCATGGGTGCGCTTGTCCTGCAAGGGTGACAGGAGGTCGAGCCCCCCGGATTCTGCCTTCATAGTACCCGGACAGCGCGTGAAATGCGCGACCAGTCCGTTTCAAAATTGCGCTGGAAAGCGCAATCTTATGCCGGATGACGCCCTGCCGCGGGCTAAACGCCATCCCAGATCGAGCGGAACCCGTCATCACTGCCAAGAACCTGTGCCGGGCTCTTCTTGTCGATGTGGCCGATCAGGCCCCGATAGACACCATAGCCCACAAGCTCCTGCAGGCGCGGCGGAAAGGACCTGACCAGGTCCGGCGACAGGCCGAGCTGCTGGTTCTCCTGCTGGCGGATGAAACCGGCGCAGTAGTTCATCGCAATTCCCGTGCGACGCTGCGACGTCTGGTTGGCGCCACCTCCATGCCAGAGCGCCCCGTCCCAGATGAGAACGCTACCGCGCTTCATCTCGGCCGGTATGGTCTCGTAGGTTCCGCCATAGGCGGGATTATCCTTGAGGTGCGATCCCGGAACGAGTCGCGTCGCCCCGTTGGCATCGGTGAAGTCGGTCAGCGCCCACATCGAATTGCACACGAACGGCACATGTGGCTTAGCGACCGGCATGACCATGTCGTCGGCATGAATCGGCTGGGCAACCTCGCCGGGATCGATCGCAATCGACGAAAGGGATGAGACAAGGCAACCGGGATCAAGCACCTGTTCCACGATCGGCAACACACTTGCATGAACCGGAACCTCCGTGAACGGAGCACCGAAAGCGAGCAGGTTGTAGATGCGAACCGTCCGGTGTCCTTCAAACCCGTTCATGGCGGGACGGACATCACGCTCCCTTTCCAAGCGAGCCAGCCTGTCGGAAAGCCGCTCCACAAGCGAAAGCTCGATGGCATTCTCGACAATCGTGAAGCCTGTCCGACGGACACGTTCGACATGGACCTTCACCGCCTTGTCATCCATCTCTTGGCCTCCCTTCGCGAATTCCACTGGATTCCGCAATGCGGCGCAGTCTAGCTTCATCTCCTTGCTCCGGGGAGTACCTGTCATGCGTTTCTTGCGTTGGTTGGGATATGCCGCACTCGCCCTGCTGATCGTCGCCCTCGGGGCTTACTACTGGCTCTTCGTTGACAGCCACATGCCATCCGGCAGCTATGCCGTTGATCTCGCGGAAATTCGCAAGCTCTCGGACACGATTGCCGGCGACAAACCGGTCGAGGTCAGGGCCGAGCGGATAACATCCTTCCGCTTCCCGATGACCGCAGCCGTTGCCGGCGCTGGCTGGAATGAAGTCGAAGTCCCGGTCTACAGCTACCAGGTCGCCTATGCCGACCGTTCGGTCATCATAGACGCAGGGGTCGAGGGCGTGGAGTCCGCGAAGGATCCCGCGTTCGACAAACAGGCCTACGACCGCATGCTGTCTGCGATGAGCACTGCTGCGACCGTCGTCGTTACGCATGAACATCCCGACCACATCGGTGGCCTGGTCGCGCACCCGGAACTGGCGGATGTCCTCGCTCACACCCAACTGACTCAGGAACAGGTGGATCATCCAGAAATGATGTTCGGGCTGAAATTCCCGAGCGCGGCGCTCACGAGCTACCGGCCACTGTCCTATGACCGATATCATGCCCTCGCACCCGGGATCGTCCTCATAAAGTCACCAGGCCACACGCCGGGCAGCCAGATGGTTTTCGTCAAGACAGCGGGCGGCCGCGAATACCTGTTCCTCGGTGACATCGCCTGGCGCTTTGAAAGCGTGGAACGCCTCTCGGCACGGGCGCGTTTCGTGTCACTGTTCTTCCTGGGCGAGGATCGCGACGCGGTCCTGCTTCAACTGGCCGAACTCAAGCGCCTTCACGATGCCAATCCCGACCTGGTGATGGTCGCAGGTCACGACATCACCCAGATGTCCGAGCTCATGAAGACAGGCAAGATCGTGCAAGGTTTCAGGTAAGCGACCGGACGATACGCGCCTCTTGCACGGACCAGTCGGTAGTGACATTCTAAGTGCCACAACCGACCGGGAGACTCAGTCCCTGCGCGCCGCCATCAGCCGCACGATCACCAGCCTCATCACAAGCCCCGGCCTGCGCCAGGTTCGGCGCACGCTGAATGCCCTGCCCCGTCGCATCGGCGGCAGAAAGGCAGTGGTGAACTATTTCCACGAGCCAGAGGATCCTTACTCCCAGCTTGCCGCACAGCTTGTCGGGCCGCTTGAAGCTGCCTACGACGTGGAAGTGAAGACGTGGCGCGTCTCGGCCCCGGGGCCCGCGGCAGCTCCCGAACTGCAGCGGCTGAAGGCCCTCGCAGCCCGCGATGCGGACCTGCTCGCGAAAGCCCACAGGCTGGCCTACCCACATGAAGCGCCCCTGACCGACGCGCAGGACGGCGACCACATCCGCGCGAAACTCGGGCACTACCTGAGTGGCATGTTCGAATTCGAGGGCGAATGGTACTGGGCCATCGACCGCTTCCACTTGCTTGAAAGTCGCCTGCGCCAGGCAGGATTGTCGCGGCAGCCACAAGCCGAACTCATTGTTCCACCGCGCGAGGTAACCCTCCAGGGCAAAACCGGCACCGCCAAGGGGGCAACCCTCGACTGGTTCCTGTCATTCCGCAGCCCCTACACCTGGATTTCGGCAGACCGGGCGAAGGCTCTGGCAGACCATTATGGGGCGACACTGCGGCTGCGCTTCGTCCTGCCGATGGTGATGCGGGGCCTTCCCGTGCCGGCAGCCAAGCGCTTCTACATCACACTCGACACCAAACGCGAAGCCGAGCGCCTGGGCATCCCCTTCGGCACCATCGTTGATCCCGTGGGCAAGCCCACCGAAAGAGGCCTCGCAGTCCTCCATCACGCGATCGCTGCCGGCAAGGGACACGCCTTCGCTCGCTCATTCCTCTCGGGCGCCTTCGCCGAGGGGATCGACGCCGGCACCGATACCGGACTGCGCATCATGGCCGAGCGCGCCGGCATGACATGGAGCGCCGCACAGGCCGCGCTCGCCGACGAAAGCTGGCGCAAGGTCGCTGAAGCCAATCGCGAGGAACTCTTCGGACTCGGCCTCTGGGGCGTTCCATCGTTTCGCGTCAACGACAACCCCGGCCACTGGGGACAGGACAGGCTCTGGGTCATCGAACAGGAATTGCAGGCAGTACGATCATGATACCGACACCCCTCACCCTCAACGGCGCCCCCGGCTCACCCTATACGCGCAAGATGGTGGCACTGCTGCGCTACCGTTGTATCCCCTACAAGCTGCTTCAATACGGCATGGGCAACCCGCCTGGCATGCCGCGCGGCAAGGTGTCGCTGCTTCCAACGTTCTATTTTCCAAACAACGAAGGCGTGATCGAGGCCGTCGTCGACTCGACGCCCATCATCCGACGCCTCGAACGGGAGTTCACGGGCCGCTCCGTCATCCCGCCGCATCCCGTCACGGCATTCATCGACTACGTGCTCGAGGATTACGCCGATGAATGGCTGACAAAGGCCATGTTCCATTACCGCTGGCACTATGCCGAGGATGCCGACAAGGCCGGCGATATCCTGCCCCGTTGGTCGCGCATCTCTGCAACCGATGACGAGATGGCGCAGATGAAGACCTTCATCAAGGACCGCCAGATCTCGCGTCTCTATGTCGTGGGCTCAAACCCGACGACAGCGCCGGTCATCGAGGCCAGCTACGAGCGCTTCCTCGATCTCTTCAACGCGCATCTCAAGGTAACGCCTTTCCTGATGGGCAACAGGCCCGGCGCATCGGACTTCGGGGTCTTCGGGCAACTGACCGCACTGACCCATTTCGACCCGACACCCATGGCGCTCACCCTGAAGAGGGCACCGCGGATCTACGCATGGGTCGAGGTGTGCGAAGACCACTCGGGCCTCGAACCCCAGAACAGCGACTGGCTCGACCCCGGCAGCATCCCGCAGACGATCATCGCGCTGCTCAAGGAATGTGGACGGGTCTATGTTCCGGCCCTGCTCGCGAATGAAAAGGCGATTGCCGAGGGGCGCGACACTTTCGAGACCGAGATCGACGGCAAGCCCTGGAAGCAGCAATGCTTTGCCTACCAGGCCAAGTGCGCCCAGTGGATCCGGAACGCCTACGCCGATCTGACCGCACCCGATCGCACAACCATCGACCGCGTCCTTTCGGGCACCGGCGTTGAAGCGTTGCTGGGTCGATAGCCTGGATTATCCGTGATCGTCTCCAAACCAGCGCCGACAGGCGCGGCTGAAGCTGGTCGGATCCTCGAAGCCCAGGGCATCAGCCATCTGCGTACGCGACAGGCTGCCTTCGTCGAGCATGGCGCGCGCGCGGGCCTTGAGCTCGCCGTCAAGCATCTGCCGGAAACTGGTTCCGCTGGCCGACAGGCGCCGCACAAGGGTGCGCCGTGACACACCCAACTCCCGGGCCGCATCCTCCTCGCTGATCCGCGTCCGGCGCTGCCGCGCCATCAGCGATTGAAGCTTGAGAAGCAGTTGGTTCGACGCGTGGATACGCCGCGCCGCACTCTCAAGCTCGGCAAGCGCCACGGCGTGCAAGCCAGGGTCGGCGAACGGCGAGATCTCACCGCACAGCATGACCGGCACGCTCAGGCAGAACTCGGCCTGCGAAAACCTTACGTCGGTCGCAAAGGCATCACGGATCCGCGATACATAACCCGGTTGGGGCCAAGGGTACCTGACCTCGACCTCCGCCATCCGCTCTTCGAGCAAGGGCGCCAGCATCGCAGTCACGCCAAGCATGGCCGCAAGACTTAGCGAACGCCACGTCGCAGGCTCGATCTGGACTGCACCCTCGCAGACCAGGCGCAACGCAACGGCATCGCGCTTCGGCGCGATGCGAAGGAACGGCGCGCGCACATGGCCAAAGCGCGCGATGACATCGAGCCCCTCGCCAACGGTTGGCGCGCTGCGCACGGCAGCCTCGAGGGCACCCTGCATCGCCGTGCCCCAGGCCGGGAGGCAATCGAGCGGCCAGGCCTCGCCCACATGCCGCGTTAGGTTTTCGCTAAGCGTGACAAAGGTGAAGAGCGTGACCTCTGCACCGGGGCGGTTCAGCCGATCCTCATCAATGTCCGTCCTGGCGACAAGTCCGGCCCGCAGTTCATCGGTTGTGCCAAAACGCTTCAGCACAAAGCGGACATAACCTGCCGGGGCAGGTATCAGTTTCTTAGGGTCTTTCCGTGTATCTGGAATCATGACGTGGCGCAAAATGCCACACAAACGGCGCAAGGAACAACGCGACTTCAGCTAATCCAGACTTGGGAATTTCGGAATTGTCGGGAGCAGGACATGGCATTCACTGGCCAGACCCAGAGCGGTGAGACCGTCACCTATGTCGACGGCAAGCGCTATCTCTACATCCTATCCGTCATCTGGCCGATGATCCCGACGCTGTCGGTTGCAGCCTTCATTCTGAGTGGCAACAACATATTGACCACCCTGCTGCCGGTCATCTTTATTTTCGTCGTAGTCCCGATCATGGACGCCATCATCGGTGAGGACCGGAACAACCCGCCCGAGGAAGTCGTCGCCGACATGTCGAAGGACCAGTATTACCGGTTCCTCGTCATCAGCACCGTGCCCCTGTTCTGGATGGGCTTCCTGTCGACGGCGTGGCTTGTCGGCACGCACGATCTTCCCTGGTGGTCGATCCTGGCGCTCATCATCGGGGTCGGCACCACCAATGGCAGTTCGCTGACCACCGGCCACGAACTCGGCCACAAGCAGTCCTCGGTCGACCGCTTCTTCGCCAAGATTGCCTGCGCCGTCTGCGGTTACGCCCATTTCTGCATCGAGCACAATCGCGGACACCACGTCTGGGTATCAACGCCCGAAGACCCGGCCAGCTCGCGCATGGGTGAAAGCATCTATCATTTTGCATCGCGGGAATTGCCGGGCACCTTTGTGCGCGGATGGGAGCAGGAGAAGCTCCGCCTGTCGAAGCGCGGCAAGGGTTTCTGGTCCGTCGAGAATGATATCCTGCAGGGCTATGCAATCACGCTGGCCGTCGCCGTGGCCCTCGTCGCCTGGCTCGGCCTCGATGTGCTGCCCTTCATCATCGCCCATCACTTCGTTGGCTGGTACGGCCTGACCCAGGCCAATTATGTCGAACACTATGGCCTGCTGCGCCAGAAGCTGCCGAATGGCCGCTATGAAGCCGTCCAGCCGCGCCACTCGTGGAACACGAACCACATCTTCTCGAACCTGATCACCTTCCACCTCCAGCGCCACTCGGACCATCATGCGAATGCGCTCCGGCCCTACCAGGCGCTGCGTGACTTCCCCGACCTGCCGCGGCTGCCAAGCGGCTATCCCGGCATGTATCTCCTGGCAGCAGTTCCACCCCTGTGGTTCAGGGTCATGGACCCGAAAGTAGTTGCATGGGCCGATGGCGACCTCGGCAAGGTCAACATGCACGCCCCCGCCGCCGACAGGATCCAGTCAGCCTACGGGGCACGGCAAAAGGTCGCCTGACAAGCCACCCATCAGGGTCACCGCACGGTTGCGGAAACGGGAACCGAGAGCATATCCTGCCGTTTCTTTCTCTGGCAGGGTAGGATCGGATCCATGAACCTCAGGAAGATTGCACTGGTGGCGGGCGGCATCACCGCAGTCCTCGGCACGGCCGGCTATCTGGCATTCCAGCAATACTGGTATTATCTGCCCGGCATTCGCCAGGCGATCCTCGACCCGATCCAGCCGAACCGCGAAGTGGTCTGGCAAAAAGGTCCCGACACGCCGGCCAAACCACCCGCCGAACGCCAGCCCAACATCATTCTGATTGTTGCCGATGACCTGGGCTACAACGATATCACGATATCGGGCGCAGGCGTGGGCAACGGCATCGTGCCAACGCCAAGCATCGACTCGATCGCGACGGACGGCGCAAACCTGACCCAGTCCTATTCGGGTAACGCCACCTGCGCACCGTCCAGGGCCGCGATGATGACCGGCCGCTACGCCACCCGCTTCGGCTTCGAGTTCACGCCCGTACCCGTCCAGTTCGCGCAAGTGCTCGGGAGCATGTCCACCAATCAGGCGCATCCGCCGGTCTATCACAAGGACCGCGAGCCCCAGGTCCCGCCGGTGGAAGAGATGAAAGTTCCTGCAAGCGAAACGATGTTGCCCGAGATGCTGCGCTCCAGCGGCTATCGTACGCTCATGCTCGGCAAGTGGCACCTCGGTGAGACAACCGAGACAAGGCCCGAGGCCCGTGGCTTCGACGAGTTCCTTGGCTTCCTGCCAGGAGCCGCGCTGTTCCTGCCGAGCGACCACCCCGACGTGGTCGAAGCCCGACAGGACTTTGATCCCATCGACAAGTTCCTCTGGGCCAACCTTCCCTTTGCCGTGATCAGGAACGGCGAGGAGGGTCGCTTCGCCCCGTCGAAATACATGACCGACTATCTGTCAGAGGAAGCGGCGAAGGCGATCGAGGCAAATCGCAACCGTCCGTTCTTCATGTACCTTGCGTACAACGCACCACACACGCCCCTTCAGGCGCTCAAGTCGGACTATGACGCCCTCGCCGCAATCGACAATCATACACTGCGCGTCTACGGCGCCATGATCAGGTCGCTCGACCGCGGCGTAGGCACGGTGCTCAAGGCCGTGAAGGACGCAGGCCTGGAGGAAAACACCATCGTGATCTTCACGAGCGACAACGGCGGCGCGCACTACATTGGCCTTCCCGACATCAACAAACCATTCCGCGGCTGGAAGGCAACCTTCTTCGAAGGCGGCATCCGCGTGCCAATGCTCATGAAGTGGCCCGCCAGGATTACGCCGGGAACGACCTTCAACTCGGCCGTCGGCCACGTCGACATCTTCGCCACCGCTGCAAGCGCGGCGGGTGCAGCCTTGCCGCAGGACCGGCCACTCGATGGCGTGAACCTCGTGCCCTTCATCACCGGCGAAGCCACGGGCGTCCCGCACGACACAATGTTCTGGCGCTCGGGTCCCTACAAGGTCGTTCTTTCCGGCGACTGGAAGCTGCAAGCCTCGGCCAACCCTGCAAAGGAATGGCTGTTCAACCTGAAAGATGACCCGACGGAGCAAAAGAACCTCGCAGACATCGACCCGGCGAAGCGTGCGCAGATGCGCGCCATCCTTGACCGCCTCGATGCGGAACAGGCGACGCCCATATGGCCATCGCTGGTTGAAGGTTTCATTCCGGTCGACCGGCCCCTGGGCCAGCCCGGGCCTGATGGAGAGGAATACATCTATTGGTCCAACTGACAGTGACCCAACGTTGGGTCGCCATCGCCGCGTGTACCGCCTTGGCGGTTGTGCTGGGGTGGTTCCTGCTCACGGAAACCGAACCCGCGCCGGCACAGGCAGTGGCCTGCCCGCTGCCACCAGCAAGTGGCCCGCATGCCGGAATGGTTCTCATCCCGGCCGGCACTTTCGCGATGGGCGACACTCTCTATCCGGAAGAAGGCCCTGTCCGCGAGGTCACCGTGCGCAGCTTCTGGATGGACAGGACCGAGGTGACCAACGCCGAATTCGCCGCCTTCGTGAGGGCAACGGGCTATGTCACCGCCGCTGAGCGCCCCGACCAGAAGGGCGCCGCCGTCTTCGTGATGCCCTCCGGCAGCGCCGACCTTTCTTCCTTCACGTCGTGGTGGCGCTATGTCGACGGTGCGAACTGGCGCCAGCCCGGCGGCGCCGGCACATCAATCGAGGGACGCGAGAACTACCCCGTCGTCGCCGTGACGCTCGAGGATGCGCAAGCCTTTGCCCAGTGGAAGGGTCGACGGCTCCCAACCGAGGAGGAATGGGAACGGGCGGCACGCGCGGGGGCCACGGCACCACCGGACCACGAGCAGCCAAAGGCGGCCAATACATGGCAGGGCATCTTTCCGGTCATCGACACCGCCGAAGACGGCTTCCCGGGCATGTCGCCTGTGGGCTGCTTCCAACCCAACGCCTATGGCCTTTTTGACATGATCGGAAATGTCTGGGAGATGACGTCCACCACCTACGAGGGCCAAGCTCCCAAGGCTCAGGTCATCAAGGGTGGTTCGTTCCTCTGCGCGCCAAACTATTGCAGGCGCTATCGCCCCGCGGCACGCCAGCCACAGGAAGCAGACCTCGGCACCAGCCATGTGGGGTTCCGGACGGTCATCCCGGCAGACTAAGGTTAAGTCGCGACTGTCTTGCCCGCGTCACACGGCCTCCGCTAGCATCTGCAACTGCCAACAGGCGACGAACCGATGCAACTGAATGCAGGCCTCAAGACCAACGATCTCGCGCGGCGCTTCCGCCAGGACAAGCGCCTCGTCATCCGGGACGTTCTGGCACCGGCCGCTGCCGATCAGGTGTACCACTGCCTGACCCAGGAGGTCAGGTATGGCCTCGCCTACCAGGATGACAGCGGACCCCAGTTCATCGACCGCCCGCGCCTGACGTCAATGCAGCCCGCAGAGCTCGCTGCGCTCGACCAGAAGATTGCAGCGCGCGCACGACAGGGTTTCCAGTACCGCTACCGCTGCTACCCGATGCTCGACGCCTATCTCGAGCGGCGCGACCCCGGGCTGTTGTTGCACCAGCTGTTCGAGTTCATCAATTCGCCGGTGATGCTCGACTTCATTCGCGCGATCACCGGCATGAAGCAGATCGTCCGCGCCGACGCGCAGGCGACCCTGTTTGCCCCTGGTGACTTCCTCACCCTGCACAACGACTTTGACGCTGCCAAGGGACGCCTGGTGGCCTATGTCATGGGCTTCACTCGAAACTGGCGTACCGACTATGGCGGCATGCTCCAGTTCATCGACGAGAAGCATAATGTCGAGCAGGGCTTCCTGCCGCACTATAACTCGCTCATGCTGTTTTCTGTGCCGCAACTGCATGCTGTAACCTACGTTCCCGGTTTTGCACCGGTCGGGCGCTACTCGGTGACAGGCTGGTTCCAGGATGCAACGGCAGTCCCCAGCGCCACCAAGTCGCGCTACGGCCTCTAAGACCGCTCGCCCTCAGTGCGAGTCCCGCGCCTCGCCGCGCAGCCGGATGATGTCCAGGTAGGGGGTCGCCGGCTCAAAGCACGCCCCTGCCGACAGCTGTCCCGTATGCGCCCGCGCAACCTCCTGCCACGGCGTCTGCGATGTCAGCACCGGCGGCGTCCAGCCAGCCCTGCGGTCCGCCCAAGCCGCCTCGTCAACCAGCGCATCCACCCGTCGCGCATTCAGGTCGATCCGGATCATGTCCCCGGTCTGCAGCAGGGCAAGCCCACCACCGACGGCCGCCTCAGGCGAGGCATTGAGGATCGAAGGCGAGGCACTCGTCCCGCTCTGCCGGCCATCGCCGATGCAGGGAAGCGCCGTAATGCCCTGCTTCAGCAGGGCATCGGGCGGCTGCATGTTCACGACTTCGGCTGACCCCGGATAGCCCACCGGACCCGTATTGCGCATCACAAGGATGCAGTTCGCATCGATCCTGAGCGAAGGGTCATTGATGCGGTCGTGATAGTCCTCCGGCCCGTCAAACACGATCGCCCGCCCCTCGAACACGCCGCCCCTGGACAGATAGCGTTGCCGGAATTCCTCTCCTATCACGCTTGTCTTCATCACGGCGGCATCGAACAGGTTCCCCGACATGACGAGGAAACCCGCGTCAGCCTTGAGCGGAGCCGCCACCGACCGGATCACGTCGCGCTCCTGCGTCAGGCGCCCGCGACAGTTTTCGACAATGCTGCGCCCCGTGACCGTCTGGGCACCCGCCTCGATGAGGTCGGCCTCGATCAGCTCCGCGACAACGGCAGGAACACCACCGGCGCGATGGAAACCCTCGCCCAGGTGGACGCCGGCCGGCATGCAGTTCACGAGCAGCGGTACCGCATAACCATGCGCCTGCCAGTCCTCAAGCGTCAGGGGCACCCCCATGTGGCGCGCAATCGCGATCAGGTGCGGCGGACAGTTTGTCGAGGCTCCAATCGCCGCCGCCACACGGATCGCATTGATGAAGGCCGGCCTCGTCATGATGTCCGAGGGTCTGAGGTCCTCATGCACCATGCCCACGATGCGAACGCCCGTGGCATGCGCCATCTGCGCACGTTCGCGATAGGGTGCCGGGATGGACGCGCAGCCAGGCAGCGACATGCCAAGTGCCTCGGCAACGGAATTCATCGACAGCGCCGTTCCCATCGTATTGCAGTGTCCAGCCGACGGCGCGCTTGCAGCTGCCATCTCCATGAACTCGCGATAGTCGATCTCACCCTTCGCCAGCGCCTGGCGCCCCTGCCAGATGATCGTGCCCGAACCCGCACGCTGTCCCCGCCAGTGTCCGTCCAGCATCGGCCCGCCCGACAGCACGATCGCCGGGATGTTCACGGTTGCCGCTGCCATGAGGCAAGCCGGCGTTGTCTTGTCACAACCCGTGGTCAGCACCACGCCGTCCAGCGGATAACCATGCAGCACTTCGACAAGCCCCAGATAGGCAAGGTTGCGGTCGAGCGCAGCCGTAGGCCGCTTGCCTGTCTCCTGGATAGGATGAACAGGAAACTCGATCGCGATGCCACCCGCCTGCGCGATACCCTCACGCACGCGCTTGGCAAGCTCCAGGTGATGGCGATTGCAGGGACTGAGATCCGAACCCGTCTGCGCGATACCGATGATGGGCTTGCCCGACTGCAGCTCCTCGCGCGTCAATCCATAGTTCAGGTAGCGCTCCAGATAGAGTGCCGTCATTCCCGGGTTTTCGGGATTGTCAAACCAGCGGCGTGACCGAAGCGATCGTGTCATTCGTGGATCCCGTTTGTCGCATGTCTGGTTGGACCTCTGCCCGGACCCTAGCATGGGCCGGGGCCGCAAGACCACGTGCGCTGAGGGCACTCTGCCTCAGGGATCCCGCGCTTCGGTCAGAAAGTCCCGCCCATCCCGGTCCTCGACCTCGACAACCCATAGATCGCTGTCGCGCGCTGCCGCCCGCTGGATATAAGCCTCGGCGTCAGCATCGGGTACGGGCGCATCTCCCGTCCCGCGGATCCAGCGCCGCTCTCCCTCCCGCCCGTAACTCGAGGCCCAAACCGTCGCGGTACCATTGAGCAGGGACACCTTCAGCAGCACGGCACCGGCATCGGCCTCGCCCCTGCGCGCAACAAATGCAGACGCTCCGTTGACTTCCGCACGCCGGATCAACGCCTGCACCCAGATGCGGGTCTTCAGCTTCGGTTCCATGGGATCCTGATTGTCATGACACGTCCAAATAGCTGGCCTGAGTCTTTCTTGCCACTGGTTGTACGACTCAACTTGCGATTCTCTGGGGTTGGCGATTCGGGGCGATTCGCCGAGGGTTTTCGAGGGGCATTCAGGTGGCACATCCGTCGGCTGCGGGTCATCTTTCTTTCCGCTTTTCATGGCACGTCATTTCCCGGCAAAGGGCACTTTTCCTGGGGCTGTGCGCCGCAGGATTGCTGCTTCACCTCCTTTGGCGCGTGGACCAGTCCCTTGACGGTCTCGCGGGAGCAGGCCTGACCCTTTCGCTGGGCCTTCTTGCCATCGAAGCTTTCATCGTGTTTGCCCTTGCGATGGCCGCCATCTCCGAATTCATCTCGCCGTGGATCAAGGTCGAACCAATCGGTATCCCGGACTTCGAATTGCCCAGCGTCGACATCTTTGTCCTCGTGTCAGACCCGCGGCAAGCGCCCAAGGCGACATACACGCTCGCAGTCGCGTCGCAAATGAACTACCCCCGCGAACTGGTGAAGCTCAATCTCGTGGGCTACGGCAAGGCGGTAAACAACGCAGCCGCATTGCAGGCGCTGGCCGATCGGACGGGGGCAACCTGGATCCCCACGGCACACGACATTCCCGCAGGCACCGCCATCAATGCGGCTACAGCGCAGACCAGCGGCAGCCTGCTGCTCGTCCTGCAGGCCGGAGACGCGCCCGCGCCCGATCTCATGCAACGTGTTGCAGGGGCCTTCGACGCCAATGCAAGCCTTGCACTTTGTGACATCCCGACATTTTCCATCGACGGCGACCCGATGCTCACCGACATCGACGTCACCCAGCGCCTTCCCAATGACCCAGGCCCGTTCTTCAAGTCATGCCTGAAGGCGACCGCCGGGGCGCCGAGCCCGCTTGGCATCGGTCAGAAGACAATTTGGCTGCGCGCCGCGCTGTCGTCATGCGGATCGATGAGCCGCACCAACTACCGGCCGGACGCTGTTGCACGCATTCGTGCCGCAGAGCGCAAGTGGAACCGTGGCATCGTTGATCGCCCGATGATCGCCGTGATTGCTCCGGACACCGTTCGCGATCATCTGCATGCGCGCCTGGCACAAAGGATCGGCACCATCGACGCCGCCCTGGTCCGGGGCCCGGTGTTTGGCCGCGGCCTCTCGGCGCGCGAGCGCCTGTCGTGGACGCCGGCCCTCATGGCCTGCATCCTGCCTTTCGCATGGATATTGAAGCTGGCAATCCCGGCGGTTGCGGTGCTGCTGAACATACCGCTGATCGCAGGTGACACCGCAACAGGCACGATCGCCGTCACCATCGCGGGCATGATCCTCGCGCTGATGATGTCGGGTGCGCTCTTCTCGGGGCTGCGCACACCGGTCGTGGCAACCTGGACCGAGATGCTGGAATCGTTCCTTGGCATTCCCGCTGTCATCCACCTGCTGCGCGGCCGCGAAAATCCCGAGGGCACGCCACGCATCGAACGCGCGAACAGCCTGCTGATCATCTCGTTTGCCCTTCTGCTGGCCGGAACGACCGTTGGGGTAGCCGCGTTGGGACTTTACCAGCCAGTCATCACTCCACTGGCGGCGCCGGCCGCCCTGACGATCTTCATGGCTTTCCTGTTTGCATGCCTGATTGGCGCGATTGCCGAGCCACGCCAGCGCCGCCTTTCCCCACGGATGAACCGGCGCCTGCAGGCCGAACTCCTGCTGGGCGGCGAGACCATCTTCGGCCGATTGGCGGACATTTCTGTCCACGGGGCGCGCTTCGTCGCCGACGAACTCGTCGACATTCCCGCGCGGGCACTCGCCGGGATCATCACGCTTGACGGACCGACCGGCCGAACAACGCTGCCGGTTCAACTATCCCGCCATGTTGAAACAGGTGGCAGGTCTGCCTTCGGCCTTTCGTTTACCGGCAGGACCGTTGGCGAATTCGCCACCGTCGTGCGCCTCGCGCACCGCTCCGGCGACACCTATGCTGATATGTGTGACGCCAGGGCGCGGCCCATCAGCTTCTTCCGGATGTCCCCTCGGCTCGCCCTGCGGGGGATTTTTACCTTTGTTACGAGCCTCATTCCGCAGGGTCGCCGAAGCTAGCCCCGCCCACCCGCAAGCGGACATGATTAACAAAACCGTCACACGACGGCTTGCTGCCTTGCGGAATTGCCGAAATTGGGGGTCGCAAATCACCCGCCCCTAGGACTATAAACCGCGCACATTCACCAGCCGTTTACCTCGACTGGTGGGCAATTGGCCCACTGGGAACCAATCCTTTGTTTTGGATGGTGTAGGCTTTGACACGACTTGCACGCCGTCGGGGGGACGGAACCAGAATCATGATCTCGAGACAAATCCTGATCGCGCTTGCCGCCGCCATCCTGCTCGCCCTCGCAACCTGGGCCTGGTTCGGGTCAACTGGCGAGGGCAAGGATGGCCGTGGCGACCGTGGCCAGCAGCCCGTTCTTGTAACTTTGTCAAAGGTCGAGACCCGTGCCTTCGTCGACGTGATAGAAGCGGTCGGTAGCGCTCGGGCCAACGAGAGCGTGGAATTGACCGCCAAGGTTTCCGACACTGTGGCGCGCCTGAACTTCACCGATGGCCAGAGCGTCGACGCCGGCTATCTCGTCGCGGAGATGACACAGCGCGAACAGACAGCCGACCTCGCCGCGGCCGAGGCTAGCCTGCGCGAGCAGGAGCAGGCCCTGGCGCGCGCGGAAAAACTGCGGGCGCGCGGCTTTGTTTCCAACGCCAGCCTTGACGCCCTCAAGGCGGCACGCGATACCGCAGCCGCGCGTGTCGCCGCGACCCGGTCGCGCGCGGCGGACCGCGCCCTGCGCACACCGTTCGCCGGCAAACTGGGCTTGAGACGCGTCAGCGCCGGCGCGCTTGTACGTCCGGGGGATGTCATCACGACCCTCGATGATGTCTCCAGGATCAAGATTGACTTCCCCGTAGCCGAGACGAAGCTCGGTGGCGTCAGCCGTGGCCAGACCGTGAAGGCAACAGCAGCCGCCTATCCCGGAGAGACCTTCACCGGGACCGTCGAGAGCATCGATACACGCATTGACACCGCGTCGCGCGCGGTGACAGTGAGAGCCGTGTTCCCGAACAAGGACGGACGCCTCTTGCCGGGCATGCTCATGACAGTGGGCATTGAAACAAATCCGCGCACCGCGCTCGCAGTGGCCGAACAGACGCTCGTGGCGGTGGAAACCCGTCAATACGTCTTCGTGGTATCTGCCGACGGCGCCGCTGAACGCCGCGAGGTCCGGATCGGTGCACGCGTTCCGGGCCATGTCGAAATCCTCTCAGGCGTCAAGCAAGGCGAGAACATCGTGCGAGATGGAACGCTGAGAATGCGTCCCGGCGTGACGGTAAAGGTTGCCGATGAACCGGAGAAACAGGCAGGCGCCCAAAACGACGGTGGGGACCGCAGGCCGTGAGTATCTACGAGCTCTGCATCAAACGTCCCGTCTTTGCCATCGTGATCAGCCTGCTGATCTCGGCCTTCGGCATTATGGCCTACGCCAACCTGCCGATGCGTGAGCTGCCGGATATCGATCCGCCGGTGGTATCAATCCAATCGGCCTATCCCGGCGCCGCAGCAAGCGTTGTCGAAACCCGCATCACCCAACCATTGGAAGATGCAGTCGCCGGCATCGAGGGGATCGACACCATCTCCTCCAACTCGCGGGACGGATCTGCCTCGGTCAACATCACATTCCGCCTGACACGCGACATCGAGGCCGCGGCAAACGACGTTCGCAACGCCATCGCCAGGGTCGTTGACGACCTGCCACAGGAAGCCGAACCGCCGCAGGTGCAGAAGGCGTCCTCGGATGGTTCACCCATAATGTTCCTGAACATGACGTCGGCAACCATGTCACGCATGCAGCTGACGGACTATGCCGAACGCTACATCGTCGACAGGCTGGCAACCGTCGACGGCGTCTCGCAGGCCAACGCCTTCGGCGAAACCCGCGCCTTGCGGATCTGGATCGACAGGAACGCCCTCGCCGCACGCGGCCTTGCCGTATCCGACATCGAAACGGCACTGAGGGCCGAAAACCTCGAATTGCCTGCCGGCCGCATCGAATCCGACACCCGCAACCTGACCATCCGCGTGGCGCGCGGCTACAACACCGCACAGGATTTCAGCCAGCTCGTGATCCGCCGCACGCAAGCCGGGGTGCTGGTGCGCCTGGGTGACGTGGCTAAGGTCGAGATCGCCAACCGCGACCTCAGGACCGATTTCCGCGGCAACGGGCGAAGCCAGGTCGGCATAGCGATTGTCAGGCAATCCAACGCCAATCAATTGGCCGTGGCCCGCGACATCCGCCGGGAAGTCGAACTGATCCGCCCCAACCTTCCGGCGGGAACGGAACTGGTGATCGCGGTCGACTATTCGGTCTTCATCGAACATTCCGTCGAGGAAGTCTTCATCACGCTCCTCATCACGGGCGTGCTTGTCTTCATCGTCATCTACCTGTTTCTCGGAGACTTCCGCGCCGCCGTCATACCGGCGGTTACCGTTCCCGTCTGCCTTCTCGGCGCGATGATCCTGCTGTCGCTCTTCGGCGCCTCGGTCAATCTTCTGACGCTTCTGGCGCTCGTGCTCGCCATCGGCCTCGTCGTTGACGATGCGATCGTCGTGCTTGAGAACGTCCAGCGTCGCATCGATGAAGGTGAACCCGCACTTCTAGCGGCCCTGCGCGGCACACAACAGGTCGCATTTGCGGTACTGGCGACGACAGCCGTCCTGATAGCAGTGTTCGTGCCGATCGTTTTCCTCGAGGGCACCACAGGCCGGCTCTTCTCGGAGCTGGGCATCGCCTTGGGTTCCGCCGTCGCCTTCTCGGCACTGATCGCGCTCACGCTGTGCGCCATGCTGTGCTCGAAACTGCTTGTTCCAATCGAACGTGAAAGCGCGCTTTCAAGGACGGTCCACGCCGGCACATCATGGCTGGCCAGCATCTATCGCCGGGCGCTGGAAGCCTCGCTGCGCGCACCTGCTGTCGTGATCGGGATGCTGATCGCCTCGACTGCCGGCGCCTACACCCTTTTCCAGATCGTCCCGTTGGAGATCGCGCCCGCCGAGGATCGAGGCATCTTCGACATCAATGTGTCCATGGCCGAAGGAACAGGTTACAAGGCCGCGCACGCACAGATGCTCGAGATCGAGAAAAAGCTGATGCCTCTGGTCGAGAGCGGCACTGCTTCACGGCTGATCATCCGTGTCCCGGGAAGCTTTGGTCCCTCATCCGATTTCAACAGTGGCCGCGGCATCGTCATGCTCGCGCCCTGGGGCCAGAGGCCCGATCAGGCCGAGGTCATGGACCAGGCCTCCCGGATCCTGCGTGAGTTCCCGGGCGTGCGCGCAACCGCAATCGCCCGTTCGAGCTTCGGGCGTGGCGGTGGCAGCCAGACCCCGGTCCAGTTCGTCCTCGGGGGCAACAGCTTCGACGAGTTGCTGGTATGGCGGGACAAGATGCTGGCAAGGGCCGAACAATTCCCCGGCCTTACCAACGTGGATGCCGACTACAAGGAAACCAAGCCGCAACTCAACGTGTCGGTCGACAAGACGCGGGCGGCAGAACTTGGTGTATCAACCCAGACGATCGGACGCACGCTCGAAACCCTTCTCGGCCAGCGGCGCATCGGCACAATCGTCGACGACGGCGAGGAATACGACGTGATCGTCGAAAGCATCGATGAGGAGCGCCGCCAACCCTCTGACGTGACCGACATCCTCGTGCGCGGGCGCGACGGCGAACTCATCTCGTTGTCAAATCTTGTCACGCTGCGCGAGCAGGCTGGTGCAACCTCCCTGAGCCGTTTCAACCGCCTGCGCGCGATAACGATTTCCGCCAATCTGGCTCCCGGCACGACACTCGGCGAGGGCCTCGCATTCCTCGAGGAGACGGCCCGCACCGAACTGCCGCCCTACGCGCAGATCGACTACAGGGGTCAGTCTCTCGAGTACAAGGAATCAAGCTCGCAGCTCGCGTTCACCTTTGGCCTTGCACTGCTCATCGTCTTCCTCGTCCTGGCAGCCCAGTTCGAGAGCTTCGTCCACCCCTTCATCATCATCCTGACGGTTCCGCTGGCGGTCGCGGGCGCTATGTTCGGTTTGTGGGCCTCGGGCTCAACGTTGAACATCTACAGCCAGATAGGGATCGTGATGCTGGTCGGCCTGGCGGCCAAGAACGGAATCCTGATCGTGGAGTTCGCCAACCAGCTTCGCGATGCAGGAAAGTCCGTACAGGATGCCCTTGTCGAAGCCTGCGTGACACGCTTCCGGCCGATCGTGATGACATCGCTGGCCACGTCAATTGGCGCGGTGCCGCTGATACTCTGGCAAGGTGCCGGAGCGCAGAGCCGGTTTGCAATCGGCATCGTTATCTTCTCAGGCGTCGTGTTCTCGACGCTGCTGACACTGTTCGTGGTGCCGGCGTTCTACAACCTTCTCGCCCGCTTCACGCAGTCGCCCAACACAGTGGCGCGCAAGATCGAGGAACTTGAGGCCGCTGCCGCCCGCCAGCAATAGCCGCAATGTTCAGGCGCGCGCCTTGAAGCGCTCGGGGTAGACAAGCGTGTCGTCGCCTGCAGTCGCATCCTCTGGCTGCATGAAAGGCAACTGCAGGCTGACGGTGGTGCCGTCGCCGAGCGCGCTTGCAATGTCCATACGACCGCCATGCAACTCGGTCAGCGCCTTGACGAGCGACAGGCCAAGCCCGGTTCCCTTGTGCAACCCCTTGGTACCGGCCACCTGCTCGAAGGGCCTTCCAATGCGGCTGATTTCATCAGCAGGAATGCCAACGCCCGTGTCCGAAACCGTAAGCGCCACACCAAGGCTGTCAGCCGAAGCACCAAGCGTTACCGCGCCCTCGCTGGGAGTGAACTTGATGGCATTGGATAACAGATTGACCACCGCCTGCTTGATGGCACGACGGTCTGCCTGCAGATAGATGCCGCGCGCCGCCTCGCAGCGCAGGTTGACACCCGCAGCCTGTGCAACCGCAGACACCATGCCGATGCATTCCTCGAGGAGCGGTGCAATCTCGACCCGCTGGCGCTCAATGGTGAACTTTCCCGCCTCGATCTTCGACATGTCAAGCAGGTCCGACACGAGGTCGACCAGATGCAGCCCCGAGTCCCTGATATGCTCAGCGTATTCCCGGTACTTTGCATGGCCCAGCGGACCGAACACCTCGTTGTCCATCATGTCCGAAAAGCCGATGATCGCATTGAGCGGCGTGCGCAGCTCATGGGCAACCGACGCCAGAAACCGCAGGCGCGCCTCGGACGACTGCTCTGCCCTGTCCCTCGCGATGACCAGGTCGGCAATACGTGCATTACGACCCGACACATCGCGCCAGGTGGCGATGATCTCTCCCCGGATGGCAACAGTCTTCATCTCAAGGGCCACATACGATCCATCGCGCTTGCGTAAGCGGCACTCGATTGTCTGAGGACCGTCCGACAGGGTACGCTGGAAACCAAGCTCGAAGGCTTTCAGGTCCTGGATGTGAACAAACATCGCCGGGCTGAGCCCCTCGAACGCGGCCGCATGCACGCCCAAGAGCGGCTTGACCGCCTGCGAGCAGAAAAGCACCGAACCATCGGCGGCATGGCGCGTCAGCAGGTCGGGAGATCCTGCAGCGGTCGACCGCATGAAGTCGGCCTGCTGCACGTAGTCAGCCCTGTCCGTGTCGGTGCGACGCTGAAACGCCCGAAGCGCGAGCAGCGCAACCAGCAGGGCAGCAAACACCGAGGCGGCAGCAACAGGACCGGCAAGCGTCTCGGGCAAGCGCGACACGGGGAGCCAGCCAACCAGGCCCAGCATGGCAACACCCAGGAAGGCGACGATTGCAAGGCCTGCAGCTCTCAGCAGCGCACGACGCCGTCCAGAAAGCGACGCCTCAAGCGGCACCAGCAGCAGCCATGGCATTGCCGGAGAAGACACGCCGCCCGTCATCATGGCCAGCACCGCGACAAAGCCGCAAAGACAGAAAGCAGAGGCAGCCTGCCCCTCCTCGAGCGGCCAGCCAAGCCGAACGGCAAGCCCGATGAACAAAGGAGCCCATAGGAACAGGAATGCGCACGTCATGGCAAAGTCGACGGGACCCCAAACCGCCCAGTGAAGGGGCCACGCCATGAGACCGATCATTCCCGCAAACATGTTGGCGCTGACAAAGCTCGCCCTCCGAGCCTCAGCGCCCTCCCCCTCGCTGCCGAGTACTCCGTCGAAGGCATCCAGCAGAAATCTGGCGACAGAACTGGCGAAGCCAGCCTTCAGTGCGGACGACATGCGACTCGCTCCCCATTCGTTAACGCAAGGCTGGGCGCCAAAGGTTAACGAAATCTAAACGGCGAGCATTCCAAGGCCTGTCACAGCACCAATTTGGGCAGGATGGCTGCAGTGTTTGCATGCAGAAGCCGACGCCTAAAACTTTCGGGAAATGCGATTCAACTGAGCATTGAATTGAAACAGCAATTGATGCGTGTTTGATCGCGCATGATGACCCTTCTGTTCAGGTTATCGCGAGCAACAAAGCAGCGGTCGGGCCGATTGCTTCAATTTTGCCGATGTTTTTGAACACATTCGAACAACTCAAGGGCAAGATCCCACGCGTAAATCGGGGATTCCCATGGGCTTTATCTTCAGGACGATTTTCTGGCTTTCGGCAGCGAGCGTGATTATTCCGCACGACTCACGGTTGGGGGGTGAAGAGGTCGCGGACTTTCGCAACGTCGACATTGAGCACGAGTTGCGGGCCGCCGTGGTTACGGCCTGGTCGCTCGCCAACTCGGCGGCGGGCGCCTGCGCCGAGAACCGGGAACTCTGCGACGCAGCAGGCAGGCTTTGGGAGACTACCATCGACACGGCTGCTGAGATCATGAGCCAGGCCACGAAAGTCGAGGCTGACGCAGCGCAACCTGTCGAAACAGCCTCTAATTCCCGTAACCCCGACGTGGAAAATTGAGCCCGAACACACGGATTTCCACGTGACTTGCCAGACCACGCTACCTATCCTCCGCCGCCGTTGAAGGACCCCTCCCGAACGAGTGCGGGCATAGCGGCTGGAGCAGGATCAGAACCATGTCAGCGTCCGTGGCCAAAGCGCCAGCAGTTGTCGAAACACCATCGGTTTCCATTCGCCCCGCACGTGCGGAAGACTGCGAGGCCATGATGCAGATGATCCGCGCGCTGGCAGAATACCAGGGCGTTTCGGATCGCGTTGCGACATCAACGGATATCCTTCGGCGCGACGGCTTTGGACAGACCCCAAGATACGAGGCGCTGATCGCGGATCGCCGCGGCGATTATGTAGGCCTTGCCATGTTCCAGACGGTCTATCTGAGCTGGGAAGGCGCAACAGTATTGCAGATCACCGACCTTTTCGTGTCCGAACGCGCGCGCGGCACAGGTGTGGGCTTCAGCCTGGCCCTCGCCGCTGCACGCCTTGCCCATGATCGGGGATGCGCCGGTCTCCAGCTCAACATGGTCCATGCCAATCCCTCGCGCGGCTCGCTCGATCGCATTGGGCTCGTTCACCAGGACGACCTGCTGCACTACCGGCTCGACGCTGCGGGCCTGAAAAAATTTGTCGATGCACACCGCCCGGCCTGAGGCGAAATGAGCGGTCCGCAGGACATGTCGGCTGCCGCACCTTCTTTCGAGCAGATCATGTCTGACTTCGAAGTCCTCGATGACTGGGAAGACCGGTATCGGTACATCATCGACCTCGGCCGCAGCCTGAAGCCTCTCGCCCCCGAACTGCACAGCGAAGCAACACGCGTCCGCGGCTGCGCCAGCCAGGTCTGGCTTCACACCTGCATGGAAACCGGGGCCGACGGCCAGAAAGTGATGCGGTTCACCGGTGACAGCGACGCCCTGATCGTGAAGGGGCTTGTCGCTCTCGTCCTGTCGATCGTCGACGGGCACACGCCCTCGGCTGTCCTGGCAAAGGACGCCCGGGCAGCGCTTGCGCACCTCGGCCTGCAGGCCAATCTCAGCCAACAGCGGTCCAACGGCCTGAACGCGATGATTGACCGCATCGAGGCCGAGGCCAGAAGGGCGGCTTGAGCAGGCGCAGGAACCGCCAGGATCAGCGGTTACCCTTGCCCTCGGTTTGATCGGGTACGCTTGCGAGCGACGCAGTCCCGTCCGGCGTCAGCAGGCTGCCACTAAACATGGGCGTGTTGCCGGCAGCCGGCGCAGGCGCCGATACCTCAAGGCTGTCATCGGCCCCGCTGTCAGTCGCGGCAGGCGCCGCAGCCTCCACCAGGGTGGGCGTACTGGCTGCCGTTGGTGCCGATGCTTCCACTGCCGCAGTCGCTGCGCCCGTCACCAGGTCTTGCGGTGCGACAGGGTTGACCGCGGGCTGCACGGCCGGCGCAATCCCTTCGGCCACGGCAGCCGCTGCTGCGGGTGCCAGTGAGGACGCCTCACGCAGTTCAGCCGCCTTGGTACAGACGCCATATTGGATCCGCACGACATCGATCGGCCGGGTCGATGAACCTGCAGCCACCTCGACCATCGCTGGCACGCTGACTTCCTGGGACGCAAGCGAGGCCAGAAGCTGCTGCGAACGCGCGACGGCGCCTTCAAGGTCGCCGGGCTTCGAAGCGGAACTGCCACCCCGGCTCGTGCACGCCGACCGCATGCGGCAAAGATCAAGCATGGCTATCGCCTGGCGCAGCTGCTGGGCGGCTTCCGGCGCCGTTGCATCGCAGGGGGTGCCAGCCGCATGGCCGCCGGCCGTGCGGCTGACCATGGCCTGCAGCCGCGCCACATCCAGCAACGCTGCGCCAAGATAATCCGCCGCCGCGCGCCAGTTGATGGCGGCCATGTCCTTCGTTTCCGTTTCCTGGCCAAGCTGGCCAAGGCTCGTGGCAAGCGCCTTGAGGCGCCACGCCGCCTCGCTTCTCATGTCATTGCGCGCATTACCGGCAATGTCGGCGGCGTGCTCCATGACCGTGGCAAGCTGAGCGGCATTCACGGCGCGGTCGTCCACAAAACCTGCCGCCAGACGCGGCAAGTGTCCCTTCTGGCTCTGCGAGGCGGCCGCCTCCAGCAGCACGGGGATCATGCGCGAGATATAGTTCGCATCATCACCCACACGCTTGATCTCGGCAGAAAACGTTGCCGGTCCGACTGGCAGGTTGCCGATTGTCATGGCCTTCGGCACCAGGTTGCGGCCACCTGCAAGGCGCGTGAGGCTGCGCTCGACCGCCAGCACCTCGCTGCGCAGCGATGTCGTCGCCTTGCAGTCAATCTGCGGGCACGAGGCACTCGAACATGAAGCTGAAGCACGCTTGAGCGAGGCTGCGAGTTCGTAGGCGGCGCTGACCGAGGCTGCCTGGGTTTCACTGCAACTCGCCTGCGCCACGGGCTTGGCTGCCGGACGGCAGAACTCCTCGGATCGGCAGCGGCTGGCCCAGCTCGTAAGCGCGGCTGCAGCAGCTTCTGCGCTGTCGGCCGACCGCTCGGCCCGCAGCAATTCATTCTGCCGGACAGCTTCCTTCCGCTCGACGGACATGGTGCGGCGCAGTGCATCAGCCTGCTGGCGTGCGTTGCGGGCATGACGGGCAAAACGCTGGGCGAGGCTGGCAACAGTCACGCAGTACTTGCAGCCGCTGGCATCAGCCCGGATGGAGTTTTGCCGCTCCTGGTCTTCCTTGCGGGCAGCAATTTCAGGCTTCATCGGTCGGAGCAGATCTAGCCCCGGCGGGGTAAAGTCGACGCTGAGATACGCAGCCGTCACCCCGAGGCACACAGCCAGTACCACCACGCCGCAGACCGCGAGCACGTCACGCATCTTTCAACCCACCAGGGATTCGTCGCCCCGGCCCCACCCCGTCTTCCGCGGCAGTAGGACCCCCCATTTGTTGTGGGAGAGCATCACATAAGCAGATTCATTTTGCAATTTTGCGGGAATTGATTTTTTGATCAAATTATGTAGCCGATTCGACACAGCCACTATATGCAGGGCCTGCATGGTTAAGCCGATGGCGCCCACAACCATTTCGTTTAGGCTAGCAGTGGCGATTCGAGTGCGGACATTGCTGGGAACGCACCAGCGATAGTCCCCCGGACGGAAGAAAATGGTGGTTAACCGATGGGCGTCCCCTTTCTCCACAGGTTCAGAGCCAGCACCCGCGGCTTCATGCCGGGATCGAGCGCCCTGCGCGAAACCATTTGCGACTGGCCCCTCAGCCTGGTCGGGCCGCAGGGTCCGCAGATGCTGCAGTTCAGGGTCATCGGCATCGGGGAAGCAGCCCCCCGCGCCGCCGGCATCTTCATCTACGCCTGCCGCAGGCCCGATGGGCAGTGGCAAGCCCTTTTCATTGGCGAAACGTCCAACCTCCGCTACAGGCTGTCGTTCAACGAGATCGCAGCCGACGCGCTCCTGTCAGGTGCGACCGACATCCATGTCCTTCTGACAGGTAGCGACGCCAACGCCCGCCGTGACACGTGCGAGCACATGGTCCACACCAACAACCCGCTTCTGAATGAAACCCGCGCAAAGCAGGCATCCCCCACAATGCCCTCAAGGCAAGGCCGCAGGACGAACGCCGCCTGACTACTTGCGCCTGGCCGCGCGCTGCTTGCCGAGGCCGATCTGTTTTGCAAGTTGCGAACGATGCTTAGCATAGTTGGGCGCCACCATCGGATAGTCGTGCGGCAAGCCCCACTTGGCGCGGTATTCCTCTGGCGTCATTGCATAGGACGAACGAAGGTGCCGCTTGAGCGACTTGAAGCGCAACCCGTCTTCCAGGCAGATGATGTAGGCGTCAGTGACGGATTTCTTGATCGGCACAGCAGGCTTGACCGCCGCCAGCGGCGCAGCCCCCGCAACAGCCCCGAGAAGCGATAGCAGGGTCTGTCGCACATTCCGGATCATGTCGGGCACATCGCGCACAGGCACCGGATTGTTGGCGAGGAATGCGGTGACCATCTGAACGGTAAGCTTGGTCACGTGGGAATTGTCCAGCATGTGCGCCCGATCTGCATAAAAAGCCAAGCCTGACTTAAACAGACACCCGCAGTTATTCAAGCAAAACCGGGACCTCGCCAGCGAGATACAATGCACGCGCAAGTCCTCACCGGATAGACCTGATGTTGGGGGCCATCAGGACACATCACAATTTCCTGCAAACGCGGTTGCAGCCAATCATACGCACCAACCCAACCTTGCGGTCACGCATGACGAGCACCTATGTTCACGCGATGTCGACATCATCCGATCCACAACAGGACAACCCGCCCGCTCCTGCCTCTGGCATTCTCACAGGCGCCGGCCTCGATCGCGTCGAAGCTGCCTATGCAGACGTCATGCGCGTCACGACACTGCTGTCGGGCGCACCCGTCGCGATCTGCGCGACGGTGGCAGACTTTGCCTGGGGTGCAGCACTTGGTATCCCGGCGGGCATCCTGTCGCTCGGCGCTTGGCTCGCGCTTGCCGTCTGCGCGATCGTGCTGCCATCGCGCCGCTACATGCGCATCGGCTACCAGCTCACCGATGACGAACTGCGAGTCGCGCACGGGCTTTTCTTCCGCAACGACACGATCGTGCCTTTCGTCCGCGTGCAGCACATCGACCTCGAGCAGGGCCCTGTCGAACGCCAGTACGGCCTGTCAAGCCTCGTCGTCCATACGTCCGGCACGCACAACAGCACGGTCACACTTCCCGGCCTCAGGACTGAAGTCGCCACAGCGATGCGCGACACCATCCGCCGGCAGATCCTTTCTGATTTCGCATGACCGAGATTCCGGCAGATCCCCCCTGGCAGCGCCTGTCTCCCCTGACCATGATGCTCGCCATCATCAACCGGGTGCCGGGTACGCTTCAGTGGGTGCCTGCGCTGGCAGCCATCGGACTTTCATACGGTTGGATCTACGTGATACCGGCCCTGCTGCTGCTGCATATGGCCAATGTCGCGATCTTCTGGTGGTGGTGGATCCGCTTCCGCTGGAAGATCTCCGGCTCTGCCATCGTGATCGAGAGCGGGATCCTCGAGCGCAAGCATCGCACCATCCCCTTCGACCGGATCCAGGACGTCAGTATCGAACAGGGCCTTCTCGCGCGTGTGATGGACCTGGCCAAGGTTGGCCTCGAGACCGGCGCAGCAACAGGCCAGGACGGCGAAGGGATCAAGATCGACGCCATCAGCATGCCGCAGGCCAACGCCTTGCGCGAAACCATTCGCGCCTGGCGCGTGGGCTCTGCCCCTTCACCCGCCGGCGTGCATATGACGCCAGGGTGCGAACCGGACCTCGTGCTGTTCACACTGACGCCACGCAACCTGTTCCTCGCCGGGATCTTCAACTTCTCGCTTGCAGCCCTTGGCATCGTCGGCGCGATGGTGACCTGGCTTGACGACCTCATCGCGTTCGACATCACGAACACGAAAGAGTGGGATCGCCTCCTCGACGAGACGGGGATCCTTGCCTGGGCGGACACCCACCGCTGGCTTGTCGGCATTGGCTTCGCACTGACGCTATTGCTGGTTGGCATGATCACCGGGCTCGTACGCACAACGCTGACCAACTGGGACTTCAGGCTGAGCCTCGGGCCCCGCGCCTTTCGCCGCACACGCGGCCTGACAACGCGGACGGATGTCGCCATTACGCTGTCGCGCATCCAGGCAGCCATTGTGATGACGGGCATCATTCGCCGCCGGTGGGGTTGGCACGCCCTGTGGCTGCAAAGCCTCGCAAGCGACAGCGCCGCTGGCAGTTCCCATCAGGTCATCCCCTTCGCAACCCTGGACGACATCGACAGGATCCTCACGATCACGGATACGCCCCGCCCACCGGAAACAGTGGCGTGGCATGTACCGCCGTTCCTGGCACAAGCCGCATCGAGCCTGTCCTTCGCGATGGCATCCGGCAGCGCTGGCCTCATCGCCACATCGCTGGGATACTGGGAAGGAATTGCAGGCATGGTGCTCGCGGCAGGCATCATCGCCCTGACGCCTCGCCTCGCCCGCACCCACCGATGGGCAGAAGACGGCTCGCGCCTTTACATCTGGCGCGGCTGGTTGAGCCCCAGCCTTACCATCATTCCCTTCACCAGCGTGCAGAGCGCCGACCTCAGGCAGGGTCCCCTGCTGCGTCGCCTTGCCTGCGTGCGCCTCAGGCTCGGCATTCCTGGTGAAAGCCTTCAGGGCTCTCATGTCGTGGAGGCCATCCCACTCGCGGTTGCCAGCGACCTCCGGGCCCGGATCCTTGCCACACGATCCCTGCAGCGCCGCGGCCGTTCACCATCCCGCATGTGCAATACGTCCGAGGAAAACAAAGCCCTGCCCGCATCCGGGCCCTCACTCATGGGGAGGGAGCCCACCGCTTTTGCTTGAGGTGAGGCGACGTCATCGTCTAAACGAAAGTTCATGGGCTCCAGCCGCGGGTTCGACACGCGACAAAGGTGAAATCAATGCGCTTCTCCCTCCCGACCACAGCACGCCTCGCGGCCATGGCCGCTGCTTGCGTCCTGGCCAGCACCGGAACAGCGCTGGCAGCAGGCGAGGCTCACCTTGACGGCGGATCGCTCGGTTTGATCTGGGCGGCGCCGTTTATCGGACTGCTGCTGTCGATCGCCGTCCTGCCGCTGGCGGCGCCGCACTTCTGGCATCATCACTATGGCAAGGTCTCGCTCGCCTGGGCTCTCGCCTTCCTTGCTCCCTTCGCGATCCTTTACGGTGCCGGCCTCGCAACCTACGAGTTGATGCACGTGCTGCTGCTGGAATACATCCCTTTCATCACGGTGCTTTTTGCGCTCTATACGATCTCCGGCGGCGTGCTGCTGGAAGGCAAGATCCGTTCCTCGGCACTGAACAACACGGGTCTTCTCGCAACGGGCACGGCGATCGCCAGCCTCACGGGAACAACGGGCGCCTCCGTGCTGCTGATCAGGCCAGTGCTGCGCGCAAATGCAGGCCGCAAGCATAACGTTCACGTCATCGTCTTCTTCATCTTCCTCGTCTCCAACATCGGCGGTTCGCTGACACCCTTGGGCGACCCGCCGCTCTACATCGGATTCCTCAAGGGCGTCGACTTCTTCTGGCCGATGCAGTTCCTCTGGTCGAAGACATTGTTGCTCTGCGTGATCCTGCTGGCCGTCTTTTATATGCTGGACAGCATCATGTTCATGCGCGAGGGCAAGCCCTCTGAACCACAACCGGCAACGCCACCCGCGCCGCTGCGGCTGAAAGGCTATCGCAACATCCTGCTGCTGGTCGCCGTGGTTGGCGTGATTCTCGCCTCGGCATTCTGGAAGACCGACCTTCACCTCGTGATCGCAGGCGTCCACGTCGATGCCCCGAACATCGTGCGCGTCATCGCCCTGCTGGGGCTCGCGGCCATCTCCATCATGCTGACTCCGGTGGCGTACCGGACGGGCAACGACTTCACCTGGGCGCCCATCGCCGAGGTAGCCAAGCTCTTCGTGGGCATCTTCATCACGATCGTGCCCGTGATAGCGATGCTCAAGGCTGGTGACCAGGGAGCCTTCGCCCCGCTCCTGGCACTGATTACAAACCCAGACGGCTCACCGAACAACGCGGCCTATTTCTGGATCACGGGCGGCCTTTCAAGTTTCCTCGACAACGCGCCAACCTACCTCGTCTTCTTCAACGCGGCTGGCGGCGACCCCGCCATTCTGATGGGACCCATGGCCGGCACCCTCATTGCCATCTCGGCAGGCGCCGTCTTCATGGGCGCAAATACCTATATCGGTAATGCCCCGAACTTCATGGTCAAGGCGATCGCCGAGGAAGCCGGGGTCAAGATGCCGAGCTTCTTCGGCTACATGGCCTGGTCCGCAATCTTCCTGCTGCCCTGTTTCTTCTTGCTGACGTGGCTGGGCTTAATCTAGGGGGCAGCCCCCCTTGCGCGCAGGACGTGCATGGCGTCCTGCGCCCCTTACGCGACGGTGAGCGTTCCACGCGCTGCGTGCAGCGCATGCACATTTTCATCGCAGGTATGTGCGAAATCCGCCTCGACGAACACCGGACGCATGTTAGGCTTTCCGGTAACGTTCGACCCCGCACCGACAAGGCCTTCCCCATGCTGAACCGGATCGTTTTTGCTGCAAGCCTCGCCGCCATCGCCGCGGCTCCCTCAGCCCAGGCCGGAACAAGATACACCGACCCGCAGGGCCGATTCTCGGTGGATGTGCCCGCGGAATGGGAGGCAGGCAAGCCCGAAGGCCAGAAAGTGGCGCTTGTCCTGGGTCGCCAGAACGGCAACGAACTCGTCGGAGCCTGCATTGTCGTCGTCACGGAGACGCCACAAACCAACGGCCGCGAGCAACCCGAAATCACCGAAGCCATGACTGCCATGCTGACGCGGGAATTCTGGCAGGCAACATACAAGGCGCAGGGAGCTCAGGATATCAGCGTCTCCCACCTCGGTACCCGTGAAAACGCCGGCCGCAAGGTTCATTTCGTCCACGCCGAGTTCACGACCCGAAACCAGGACGGCAGCCTCCAGCGCGTTCGCGCCCAGGAAGAGGTCCACGCAGTCCCCGGCCGGACACACGACATCGGCTGCATCGCAAGAAAGGAACGCTTCGATCTTGCAAAGGCCGACTTTGACGCAATCCAGAAGTCCTACATGCCCCAATCCGGCCTGATCGCAATGGCACCACTTCCAGCGCCCGGCCAATCAATGCTGACACTCTTCGCCAATGCAGGCTTCAACGGCGTGGCGCGCGTGGTCAAGGCCGAGACACCCAACATCACCCACGTATCCTGGCCCAACATGACAGGCAGTGCCGTCGTGCACGGCTACGGCGAATGGCAGGTTTGCGAAGGCGCCAACTTCACCGGCGTCTGCATGAACCTGAATGGACCCGTTTCAGCAGCGACAAACGCGGCATTGCGCATCGGATCGGCACGGCCCGTTGCATCATCCGACCCCTTGCGCGGCCTCAGCAATGCCATCGCGACCGATTCCATGGCGGTCGTCTCGGAGGCGCTGAAAAGGATCAGGAATTGATCCCCGCCCCGACCCCGATGGTGACGCCACTGATCCCTGACGCCTGCCCAAACGCCGATCCCCCGCAGGAATAACGTTTCGTAAAGGACCTGGCCGTAGGGTTAAGGAACTCTTTCCTGTCGGTCACGTCAGCAGCCCCGTGTCCTGGGCCGCATCGCCGTCAGAAAGAGGTTCGGGGACGCCTCCATCATGCTGGCATACGAGGAACTGAAGGGATCATCCGGTCGCCAGATCTTTTTCAGGCCGCAACGCTTTGCCGCCAACGAGCTGTTTAGCGACAACCCGCCAAAAGTGATGCTCCACGGCCTCGAGTTCAGGCTCGCCAACCTCAGCCTCACCGGCGCCAGCGTCAATGCCAACCAGTCGGTCGAACTCGATTTCTCGGACGGCGACATTCTCCCGATCGATATCAAGCAGTCCGGCGTGTCGGTCATGGAAAGCCGCGCCCGCGTCATGCGGACCGAACGCCATCCCTTCGGCACACGCGTGGCGCTGCAGTTCATCGACGGTACCGTCGACTTCAGCTCGCTGCTCAGCCGAAATGCCCAGGCACGCATCTCCCAGCAGCTCCGGCATTTCGACCCAACGGCGATCGGCGCCGTTCCGGCCGAATACCGCGCCCACTGCGCCGACGTGCTGCACTTCCTGCGTGCCTATCGCGGGGTCATCGATGCAAGCCAGCGCGCAATGCCGGGCCGCAAGGGCGGCTTGGATCCGGACACGGCCTACGGGATCTGCGAGGGCAGTATCGTTCCGCAGTGGCGCAAGCTCTGGCTGGCAGGAAACCAGCTGGTCACGCACGCGATGAACGACAAGCATCAGCTTGAGGCCATCAAGGCATACACCGAGGCCGTTCTGACGCCGGAATTTTGCAACGGTCCCGTCTGGTGGCGTAGCTATCGCAAGCCCGCGGGCTATCCCGGCGACTTTGAGATCATGAACTATGTCTATGACTGGCAGCGCGAGGGTCAGGACATCTACAGCCAGCTGGTTCACCGCATCGGCCTCGACGTATCCGAATGCATTGCCACGCGCATGGAAGTGGTTCGCCAGGCAATAAGGAAGACGGTTGAAGCTCATGCCGACAGTGGCGGCGCCCGCATCGTGAGCCTTGGTTGCGGTTCGGCACGTGAAGTCCAGCTTCACCTCCAGGACCAGGCTACCGTTGACGCTCCGGTGACATTCACGCTGATCGACCAGGAGGCGAACGCACTGGCCTATGCCTACGAGAAGTGCCACCCCCACACCGTCACACGCAAACGCCACGCGAGGGTCCAGGCCCTGAACGTATCGTTCACCGATGTCCTGCGGGGCGGCAAGTGGCTCGACGATCTGGGGCCGCAGTCACTTGTCTACACGGTCGGCCTCGTCGACTATCTGGTCGACAAGCGCGCCCGCTCCCTTGCCGAACGCCTTTATGAACGGCTCGAACCCGGCGGTCTGCTGATCGTCGGCAACATGAACCAGACCGAGCTCAGCAATCTCTGGCCCATGGAATTCATCACCGACTGGCATCTCTACTATCGCACCGAGGCCGAGATGCTCGCCTGGACCGGCAACATGGCCCAAGCCACGGCCTGGACCGAGCTCGAGCCCACCGGCCGCGTCCGCCTGCTGTTTGTAAGGAAAAAGGCCTAGACAATCCCAAGACCATAGACGCCCGCATCATCCTCGCTGTGACCCGAGATCCTCGAGGGGGGCAGGTTGAAGCGCACTGTCGTGCCCTCGCCCCGCTGGCTTTCAAGCGAAAGCACCCCGCCATGCAGCGCGATGATCTTGACGGCATACGAGAGGCCCAAGCCAGGTCCGCCATGTGAACGCGTCAGGGCCTGCTCGACCTGCTCGAAGGGGCGAAGGACCCGCTCGAGATCCTCCTCAGGAATTCCAACACCTGTGTCGGTCACAACGAATTCGACACCAATCTCCTGCCCGGTACGCAGCGATACCTGGATCTGGCCACCGGCAGGCGTGAACTTGATCGCATTCGATATCAGGTTCAACACCACCTGCCGCAGCAGTCGCTCGTCACCCTGGACGTGGATTGGCGATCCGGTATTGCGTATCGTGAAGGCGAGCTCTTCCTCCGCAGGCGCTGGCTCCATCTGTTCGAACACCATCCTCACCATGGCATCGAAGTCGAAGACCTGCTCGCGAATGACCAGCTTTCCGGTTTCCGCGCGCGCAAGATCGAGGATGTCGTTGATGATGGTCAGCAGGTGCCGCCCGCTGTCATGGATGTCCGTCGCGTATTCCATGTACTTCGGCGACCCCACCGGCCCGAGATGCTCCCGCCGAATGATCTCCGAGAAGCCGATGATCGCATTGAGCGGCGTACGCAACTCGTGGCTCATGTTCGTGAGGAATTCGCTCTTCGCGCGGTTGGCGGCTTCGGCGCGAACGAGTAGGACCTCTGTCGCTCTGTTTTTGGCCTCAATGATCCGATGGGCAACAAACCGGCTCCGCGAGTGCGTATCGAGAATGTAGGAACTGACCACCCCGACCCCGGATGACATCAGCAGGAAGAAATTGTTGGAAACGAGGTCCTCAACCGCAATCGGGTTCACGAAGATGCTGACGACCTGGTAGGCAACGACGATGATGATCGTTGAAACAAGGCCATAGACGAACCGCAGTCCAAGGAGGCTGCCGGAATAGATAACAACCATTATCAGGCCGGCATAGTACTGGCTGGCCTGCTGCGGCGGCAAGACGGCCACCATGAGGATCACCCCAAGGCCACCCGAGAGCAGTGCCGCAGCAAGGGCTGCCTGCACCCAGCGCTGGAACGACCGCGTGAAAGAGAACGCCAGGATGATAGTGATCGCAGGTACCGCGATCCCGTAGCGAATGGCCCAAAGGGCATTCGTGTGGTCGCCGCCAATCAGAAGGTCGAGCAGGCCAAAGCCCGAGTACAGGAGTATCGCTGCCAGCAGGTAGAGGCGAACAAGCTGTATCGATGACGCAAAGGAGTGGGCCGCGAAGTCGCTCTCGACTTGCGGGTCCTTGAACGTAAGCCAGACCCTGTCCAGATCGAGAAGGGCCTCGTTGCTTCTCTTGGTTTCGACGCTCACGTGATCAGTGCCATTCAGACACACCTGTCAGTGACTAGGAGGCTAGGGCATACCTGTTAAGAACCATGCAAAATTGGCGTGTTTCCAAGGAAGTTTTTCAGATCGCGCGATTTGGAAGTTGACCCTTGGACAGGGCTTGGACACCTTGGGACACGGAGCGAAGGAGCCGTGACTTGCCGCAAAGTAAACGATTGGTTGCCTTCGGCTGGGGATCGGGGCATCGCGGCACGCCCGGCTTCCTCACGTTGCCTGGCGTGCTTCTTGTATCGATTTGGAACTGTCCCGCCCACGCAGCCGGCTTCGCCCTGCGCGAGTACAGCCTGTCTGCAGCCTCGACGTCTTTCGCAGGCGCGACTGCGACGGATGATGCGGCAGCATTCCTCCCCTTCAACCCGGCATCAGCGGGCGGCGTCACGGACGAGGACGCACAACTGACGCTGAACCTGATCCTGCCCTCGAGCAGTGCAAGCTTCAGCCTTGCCACCACGTCGGCATCGACGACCGTCTCCGGACCGACGAACCCTGACGACTTCATTCAGCAAGCCTTGGAGCCAGGAGCCTCCTGGCGAATCCGGTTGTCTGACCGCTGGGCAGCGGGGGTGTCTGTTTCTGCCCCATGGGGCCTCGGGACGGTCTACGACCGGAACTGGGCGGGACGCTACTATGCGGTAGAATCAAGGCTGCTCACGGTCAACGTCGCCCCGGACATTGCCTGGCAGGTGAACGATGCCTTGACGATAGGCGTGGGCCTGCAGGTTCAGTATGCAACAGGCGTGCTCTCGAACGCGATCGACTTCGGCACCATTGGCGTCTCGTTCAGCATCCCCGGCGCTTTGCCGGGCCAACAGGACGGTTTCGCTGAATTCCGGGCCGATGACTGGGCGGTAGGATACCGCGCCGGTCTCTTGTGGAAGCCTGATGACAGGCTTGCGCTGGGATTGGCCTGGCGCTCGGAGATACGGCATGACCTTCAGGGCGAAGTGGACTTTACACTCGACACGGCAGGCGTCGGAGCAGCCCTGTCGGGCGCAAGCGGGGCCTTCGTCGACAGCAAGGCGCGGACCCGGCTTTCTTTGCCTTACATGGCCTCGGCAGGTCTCTCCTGGAGGGCAACGGCGAAACTCACACTCCTCGGCGAAGTTGCCTTTACGGACTGGAGCTCCATCGACGAACTGCGCATCAGTTTCGTCAACCCATCCCAACCCGACAGTTTTCAGGGATATGACTGGTCCGGAGCATGGCTCTACGCCGTTGGTGCCAAGCACGATCTCGATGATGACTGGACCCTTCGCGCCGGCGCTGCAATCGACGGATCGCCCACACGCAATAAGACAAGGGATCCGCGCATCCCGGACGCCACCCGGACTTGGCTTTCAGCCAGCGTGGAGCACCACATCACACCATCGACATCCATCCAGTTCGGCTATGCGCATCTCATGTTCCCGGAAGAACCGATCAATCTGAGTGCCACCAGCTCGGGAAATGAACTCCGGGGAAATCTCGTCGGAACGACCGATGCCGATGCAGACATGATCTCGATCCAGGTCACCGTGCGTTAACGACCTGTCCCGAACAGGCAAGGCGGCTTAACCCTTATCCGGTTGCACCCACCTGCCCCGCACACTACCCTTGGCTTCCATCCAGACAGGCCTCGGCACGACGCCGGGACAACAGGATTGAGCCTCATCATGCGGACGTCCTTGATCCGTTTCGCCAATCGCTCGGCGACATTCTCGCTGGCGCTTCTCGCCTTTGACCTTCTGATTTATGCCGTGATGGTGGCAGGGACAATCCTCGCCGGCGACGTCTGGCTTAAACTGCTGTTTGCAGTCGGTGCGGGTACCATGATAGCGCTGACTGCCATCGTTGGTCACGACGCAGGGCACCAGAGCTTCAGCAACAGCCGTCTGCTGAACAGGATTGCCGGAACAATTGCCTTCCTGCCGGCTTTGCATCCTTTCAGCCTTTGGAAGCATCACCACAACCGCATCCATCACGTCTTCACGGCTCAACTTGGCGTCGACAATGCATTCCCGCCCATGACAGTTGCCCAGTACAGGCAAGCATCACCAGGAGAGCGCCGACGCTACAGGTTCATCCGAAGCCTCTGGGGCCAGCCCTTTTTCTATCTGCTGGATGTCTGGCTGCCTGACATGGCTCTCCCATTCCTGAAACGATCCACTCGACTTTCGCGTGAAGCATGGTTCGACATTGCCCTGGTCTACGCGTGGTTCGTGGCATTTCTCACAACAACGACAATTGCAGCCATGCAGGTCTGGGCCCTCTCACCCCTGGACGCCCTCCTCGGTACATTCCTGTTCAGTTGGGCTATCCCGTTTCTTGTCTGGAATGCCTTCATTTCATTCCTGTCCGTGGTCCAGCATACTGCCCCTGACCTGAAATGGAGCCAGCCGACAGGACAGCCCTCGACGGTCGATCAGTCGCTTGCAGGAACCGTGCACATGGAGTTCCCCGAGTGGATCGACTTGGTGATGCATCGGATCATGCAACACCCCGCACACCACTTGAATGTCGGCATACCGCTACAGCACCTCAAGGCCGCTGAAGCGCACTTGAAGTCGCTGGCGCCAGCTACCAGAACCGCGCGCTGGAGTGTGAACTATCATCTCGACCTTACCCGGCGATGCCAGCTCTACGACCCGGTCACACACCGCTGGGTAACATTCGCCGACGCAGAAACGGTCATCCCCGAGATGGCGAAGGCCGCCTAACCCACACTCACGAACTGCTGCGCCACGGCTTCTGCCACCTTGATGCCGTCGATGCCTGCTGACAGGATACCGCCCGCATAGCCCGCCCCCTCACCCGCGGGATAGAGGCCGCGCGTGTTGAGACTCTGGAAGTCCTCGCCGCGGCGGATCGAGATCGGCGATGACGTGCGCGTCTCGACACCGGTCATGATCGCATCATGCATGTCGAAGCCGCGGATCTGGCGACCAAACGCCGGCAGCGCCTCACGCATCGCCGCGATGGCATAATCCGGCAGGCACAGCGACAGGTCTGTCGGCGTAACCCCAGGCTTGTAAGACGGGATGACCGAACCAAGCGCTATCGACCCCTTGCCGGCAATGAAGTCACCCACCAGCTGTCCCGGCGCCGAATAGTCACTGCCGCCGGCAGCGAAGGCCATGGCCTCCCACTGCCGCTGGAACCCGATCCCGGCCAGCGGATGCCCCGGATAGTCGTCCGGCGATATGCCGACGACGATGCCGGCATTCGCGTTGCGCTCGGCCCGCGAATACTGGCTCATGCCATTCGTGACCACGCGCCCCGGCTCAGAGGCCGTCGCCACCACCGTGCCGCCGGGGCACATGCAGAAACTGTAGACCGACCGCCCATTCGAGCCGTGGTGGACAATCTTGTAGTCGGCCGCACCGAGCAACTTGTTGCCCGCATGCGGTCCCAGTCGCGCCCGGTCGATGACCGACTGTGGATGCTCGATCCGGCAACCGATCGAGAAGGGCTTTGCCTCAAGGTACACACCCTGCTCGTGCAGCATCTGGAACGTGTCGCGCGCGCTGTGGCCGACAGCAAGCACGACCTGCTCTGCCTCGATGACCTCACCATTCATGAGAAGCACGCCCTCGACGCGCCGCTCACCTCTGGCATCCTGGCCCACGATGAGCCTGTCGACCCGGGTCTCGAAGCGGAATTCGCCACCCAGCGCCAGGATCTTCTCCCGCAGCGCCTCGACCATCGACACGAGGCGGAACGTTCCCACGTGCGGCTTCGACACATAGAGAATCTCGGGCGGCGCGCCAGCAGCAACAAACTCCGTGAGCACCTTGCGCCCCAGGAACCGTGGATCCTTGACCTGGCTGTAGAGCTTGCCATCAGAGAACGTGCCGGCGCCGCCTTCGCCGAACTGCGCATTGGACTCGGGATTGAGCTCGCGCTTGCGCCAGAAACCGAACGTGTCCTTCGTCCGCTCGCGCACGATCTTGCCCCGCTCCAGCACAAGCGGACGGAAGCCCATCTCGGCAAGGACAAGCGCCGCGAAGTAGCCGCAGGGCCCGGCACCAATCACCACGGGTCGCTTGCGGGGCGGCACCGCAAGCTGCCGGACGTGCCGATAGCCCGTGTCGGGCGAGGGGCCTGCGTGGCGATCGCGCCGCAGACGCCGCAATACGTCGGCCTCGTTCGCAACCTCGGCATCGACTGTGTAGATGAACTCGATGGCCTTTGGCCGCCGCGCATCAACCGCGCGCCTGTAGATGGTAAAACCGGTCAGGTCCTTCTCGGCGATCCCCAAACGTCGCAGCAGGACCTGCCGCAACGCGGGATCTTCATGCCCAAGGGGAAGCCTCAACTCTGTGACCCGGATCATGGCGGGTTTCTAGAGCGCTTGGTCCGCGGGTGGCAACGGGATTTGTACCTCCCCGGCACGGGCGCGAGGCAGAAACCATCAGAGGGGCTGATCGCGGCATCTGGCCCGTCCCTTGCTCGGACTCATTGACGAGGAGGCATGTGTGCCATGGCTGGAAACGACGTCGTAACCACGATCGGAGAAAAGGTCTGCGCACTTGCCGGGCGTGCGAGCGGTTGGCTGGGTGAGCCTTACCTCTGTGCCGCACGAGACCACTTCGACACCGGCGCTGCCGCAATGGCGTTGTGGACACTTATGATGGTCGTCGCCCTTTGCGAGATCCGCCGGCGCAACCGCCGCCTCGAGGATTACCTGTAGGACCTGTACCCCGGGGGTGTCGGACCGCGGTCCATGGGCCTCTGGGGAAACACAATGACGTTCTCCGGCATGGGGCCCACCCACGGTTCCGGCATTGCCACAACAGGATCGAAAGCCTTCTCCGCGCCCAATCCGTGAGACGACAGCCGCAGCGACGGATGCAGCGAATACATCAGGAAGACATAACCTGGAAACAGCAGCATGAAGCTGCGCGACACCTCTAGCAGGGCACCCTCGCTCAGGCCATAGCTCATCATGCCTGCATAGAGGTCGAACGCACCGGCCACCACCAGCATGAGCCCTGCCACAAAACTGACTTTCTTGCCCGCACCGCTGCTCATGACTGTAAGGCCTCGCCTCCATCAACAGGCGGACACGCTAGACCGTCTGGCTCAATGCCCCGTAAACGCTGGCCGGGTAATCAACCCCAAGGCCGCAGCAAACCGCAGCAAACCGCAACAAATCCGCCGCGTGACACGCCGATAATCGAAGCTACAGTAAACGAAGCCTTGCGCCCACGCCTGAGGGAAGGCACCGCGCCACGCCTACGGACCACGAAGGCAGGCGCAGTCACCCAGCACATCGGGCGGCAAGCGATCGAACCACTGGTCAAGCGCCTCGCTCACGATGTCCTGTGTCGGGCGGCGCATCAGGGCCGCCGAGAGCTTGAGCTTCACGAAGCGTTTCCGGCGCAGGCGAAGGTTCACGTGGTAAAGCCGATCCGGATCCGGATTGGCCTCAACCGGAGAAGGCATCGCCGACCGGGTGAAAGCCAGGATGCTGTCGATCGTCTCAGGCACCGGCGTTTGTTCCGGCGCATCAACAACGGGTTCAACCGCCGGGACCAGCCGGTGCGCCCACGCCCTTGCTTCGCCGGCGCCTCCCCGGCGTCCGAAAGCGCCCTGCGCCCTGAAATCAGGGCCCGACGCATCCACCCGTGCAAGCAGGTTGTCCGCGTGCACCGTGGCCGCTGGCTCTGCAGAACCCTTGCGTGCCAGGAGCCCGGACGTCAGCGATGCAAACTTGCTCATGTCCAGCCCCTCTATACCAGAGCCGCACGACGGCCAAACGCCGGCGCGGGGCGGCCGAGCGTGTTGATGTTGCGCACAACGGCTGGTGGGGGCAGCCCGTCGGCAAGCATCTCGGGCGCAATCTCGCGCCGCATCAGGCGGATCTGCAGGTAGTCCCAAAGTGCCGCGATTTCTTCGGCAGACTTTCCTTCCGGGTCGGCTTCCATGACCGTGCGACCGTCGATCATGGAGGCTGCAAAGTCCGTGCGGTTATGGATGGTCGTGGGTGCCACGGTGCCATGCTGTGACAGGGCAACGGCCGCCTCCATGGTGATCCGCGCCCGCGCCATCGCAGCATTCAGGACAAAGACCATGGGCTTGCGCCTTGCCTCGCAGATGTCGATCGTCGGCCCGACGGCGCGCAGGTCATGAGGGCTTGGCCGCGTGGGCAGCACCACCAGGTCGGCAAAGGCGATGACCTCGGAGATCGCCTTGGTTACCGCCGGAGGCGTGTCGATCACGACGAGGCGGAACCCCTGGGCCCGTGCCTCGTCCAGGTCATGCACAAGGTTTGTGAAGACCGTATGGAGGAATGCTGGCGTTTCCTCGCGGCGGCAGTTCCACCATTTCGCAAGGCTGCCCTGCGGATCCGTGTCGACAAGCGCCACCGGCCCTGCCCCGGACAGTTCGGCCTGCACACCGATATGCCCTGCCAGCGTGGTCTTGCCCACGCCGCCCTTTTGTGACGCAAATACAAGAACGCGCATCCCTTGCGACATTCGCCCAAATCTCCAGTGCGATCCTGGCGCGACAAGGCGCCTTGAGATCAAAGCTACCGCAGCCCCGTTGAACCACCGTGAAGTCCGGGAGGGCGTATTGATTCAAAGTCGATGAGAGTTTTGCCTAAGCATCAGCCAGCCGGGGCAGGGATGACGCCGCAGGCGATCCGCGCGCCGCCACCCCCAAGGGTCTTGGGCTGGTCGGAATAGTTGTCACCGCCCTCGTGAATCATGATGGACCGACCGCGCACCTCCTTGAGGGTCAGGCGCGGCGCCGTCAATGTGAGCCGCGCGTTCCCCTGCGCGTCAACCTTCAGCACCGGCAGGTCGCCCGAATGGCCCTGCCCATGCGGCCCTTCATGCCGTCCGCTCGCCGCGGCATCATAATGTCCACCGGCGGCCAGGGCGGGCACCGGCTTGCCGTCCCGCAGCGCCGGACTGCAGTCACCCTTCTCGTGCACATGAAAGCCGCGGTCGCCAACGGGCAGGCCGCTGAGATCGACAACCAGCAAGAGCCCGGCAGGCGTATCGGACAGCATGATCACGCCGACCCCCTCGCCGATGCCACCTTCGGTGACCTTTGACATCCGCACCTCGACGCCCTTTGCCGCCAGCCCCCCCTTGGGTTCATCGGGCGTCTCGCAGGCCGCGAGGATTGGCAGCATGATAATGGCAAGGCCAATCGGGAACTTCATGATCTCAACTTCCCCTGTCTCTTCATAATCAGGTCACGACCCTCAGATGCCTCAGCGGTCGCCCGGCGACCACGGCCTCGGCAGCACGCATGATGGCAGCCGTGTCGATGCCATAATGTCGATAGAGCTCTGCAAGCGAACCAGTCTGCCCGAAGTGCTCCACGCCAAGCGCGCGCACGCGATGGCCGCGCACAGCACCAAGCCATGCCAGCGTCGCCGGATGCCCGTCAAGCACCGTAACCACCCCGCAGTCACGTGGAATGTCGGCCATCAGTCGCTCGACAAGGCTTTGCGCGCCAGCGGCACCGCGCTCGCGCGCGCGCTGGGCTGCTGTCCATCCGGCATTGAGCCGATCGGCGGAGGTAATCGCAAGCAACCCCACATCACGACGGTCCTCTGCCATCAACCCGGCTGCAGCGATCGCCTCCGGCGCAATGGCGCCAGTATAGGCCACCACAACCTCCGCATTTGGGCCCGGCCTGCGCATCCAGTAGGCACCATCAATGATGTCGCGCGCCAGCGTTTGAGTCATGGATCGCTGCGGTTGCTCCAGTGGCCGTGTCGAAAGGCGGAAATAGACCGAGCCACCCGTCTGGTCACGCAGCCACGTACGCTCGTCCGGGTCGCCGTCACCATCCCGCTGGATGTAATCCATGGCAAAACGCATCAGCACCGCCAACTCATCGACAAATGCCGGCTCGAAGCTGCACAACCCGTCCTGTGACAATCCGATCAGCGGCTGCGCGATGGACTGGTGGGCACCACCCTCCGCCGCCAGTGTGATGCCCGATGGGGTCGCGACAAGGATGAAGCGCGCATCCTGGTAGCAGGCATAATTCAGCGCATCGAGACCGCGTGCAATGAACGGATCATAAAGCGTGCCGATCGGGATCAGCCGCTCCCCATGGATGGAATGCGAAAGGCCCAGCGCCGACAGCAGGATGAACAGGTTCATCTCCGCAATGCCAAGTTCGATGTGCTGGCCCTGCGGCGAGAACTCCCAGGAAAAAGTCGACGGGATCCGCTCGCGCTTGAAGGTATCGGCCATGCTCTCCATCGCAAAGAGGCCGCGTCGGTTGACCCATGCACCCAGGTTGGTCGACACCGTGACATCGGGCGAACACGTGACCACGCGCTGCGCCAGTGCATGCTTCTCCCGTGCCAGTTCGTTCATGAGATTCCCGAAACCTGCCTGCGTCGAGGTCACAGGCTGGGGCGTGAAGGAAAGTTGGGCCGGCACCTCGATGGACAGCGCCTTCAGGCGCCGTGGCCCGCCCTGCACGAACGGCACGGACCTCAGGAAAGCCTCCAGTGCCGGCTCCGGTTGGGAAAGACCCTCAAACCGGTCCCACTCATGACCGTCGCGTATGCAAAGCCGGGACTTCAGCGTCGCAATCTGCTGCAGCGTCATAAGCCCGGCGTGGTTGTCCTTGTGTCCCTGCAGCGGCAGGCCGTGGCCCTTGATGGTATAGGCGATGAAGCACACGGGCCGGTCGCTCGTGCAGGCATTGAAAGCTTCGAGCAACGCTTCGATGTCATGGCCGCCCAAGTTGGTCATGAGAGCCTCGAGATCCTCGTCACTGCGCCGCTCGAGCAGCGCTGTGACGGGCCCCTGATCGCCAATGTCGTCCTGCAGCCGCTTGCGCCAGGCCTTTCCACCCTGGAATGTCAGCGCCGAGTAGAGCTGGTTTGGACACCTCTCGATCCACTCCCGCAACCTGTCCCCGCCGGGTTCGGCAAAGGCGGCCTCAAGCCTGCGTCCATACTTGAGGATGACAACATCCCAGCCGAAGTTCCGGAAGAGGCTTTCGAACCGCGACCAGAGCCCCTCACGGATGACCGCATCAAGGCTCTGCCTGTTATAGTCGACGATCCACCAGGTATTGCGGATGTCATGCTTCCAACCCTCGAGCAGGGCCTCGAAGATGTTTCCTTCGTCCATCTCCGCATCACCGATCAGCGCCACCATGCGCCCCTCGGGACGCGACGTCCCCCACCCGTGGGCCCGCACATAGTCCTGGACCAGCGAGGAAAACAGCGTCTGCGCCACACCCAATCCAACCGAACCGGTTGAAAAGTCGACGTCATCGGCATCCTTGGTGCGCGAGGGATAGCTCTGCGCCCCCTTGTAACCGCGGAAATTCTTTATCTTTTCAGGATCCTGCTGCCCCAGCAGGTACTGGATCGCATGGAAATTGGGGCTCGCATGCGGCTTGACGGCGACCCGGTCTTGCGGGCGCAGGACCGCGAAGTAGAGCACTGACATGATGGTCGCCAGGGACGACGATGAGGCCTGGTGGCCACCAACCTTCAGCCCGTCCTCGTTGTCACGCAGGTGATTGGCATTGTGGATCGTCCAGCTCGCAAGCCAGCGAACCTTCTGCTCTAGCTCCGCAAGCAGGGCGATCGTCTGCCTGTCAGCCATGTCCCAACCCCGTCCCGGTGAAGCGTGGACCATACAGCTCCCATGAGCAGGGACCTAGTCCCCCGGGCCTATGATCCGGCGCCGCGCCGCGCTCCGGTCTTGCCCAGCAGGGCTGCGATGCCATTGAACAACCCGAGGAACAGCACGAACACCAGTGCCACGCCTGAAGGGCTCAAGGTTTCCAGATAGGAGTTCACGAAAACGGTAACCGGGATGGCTGCGGCGGTAGCAAGGCCGTGCTTCATGGCCAGTTCGGTTGCCTTTGCCATGCGATGTCTCCCTTGCATTCAGGTCTGGAATCACTGCGCAGGTGCAGCATGCGCGCTGGCGCCGGATCGCGCAACCCGAACCCGGGCATTCCGCAACGGCCTTAACCCGGCCTTAGGCAACGGGGTGTAAGGATCCCGGAGCCTGCTGGCACACAGGCCAGCCCAAAAGACGCACATTGGATACAACCGATGAAGAAGCTTCTGCGCACCCTCAGGATCAATGCATCCCACCGCGAGCACGGTTTCTGGCTTGCCGGACAGTTCCGCGGCGAGAAGCACCCGATGACCGACGACGCGATCGCCGCCTGGAGCGAATTCATGGGCCGCGAGTCAGCCGAACTCTGGATCGCAGCCAACGCCGCAAGGCAGGCCTCAGTCGAGGCGCCCCATGCACCAGCGCGAACAGCAGTTACGGGGACATAATATATTCTGGCACCCCATCCGTCCACGCAGCGGTACTATTGCCGTTGCCGCGAACGGCCTCTGCCACAAGCCGAGACCTAATTCCTTGGGAGTAACCCAACAGGTCGGGTCGGCCGCACGCAGGAATGGAATCCTTTGTATCTCCTAGCGCAAAACAGGATGAATCCGCGGCGCGTTGTCCCCTGTCACCATTTTTACCATATCTGAACCCTGTTCCGGGTTGACCCCCGGGCATCGACTGGTAAGTACCCGGTTAACTGGGAGGCGCTGCTCCCCTGCAGCGTCCGGTTCAATAAGGGGTTCCTCATGAGATCCAAGTTCATCCTGCTTGGCACCGTTGCCGCGCTGTCACTCATCTCGACGTCGAATACGAACGCGCACCAGCAGGGCTGGTATGTCGGCCTTGAGGCTGGCGCGAACTGGATCGGCGATAACGACTTCACCCTCGATAGCGGGGCTTACGATAGCGACTACAGCGCAGCGAAGTTGTCCCTTCCGATCATCGACAACGGAAGCCTCGATTTCGACACCGGCTGGGCTGGCTTTGCCACGTTCGGCTACGGCTTCGAGAACAACTGGCGCATCGAAGTCGAAGCTGGCTATCGCACCAATGACTTCAAGGCGACAGCAGGCTATGCTTATCCGGTCATGGTCGAGCAGACTGCGCCGCACCTTGAAGACGTGTTTTTGTACAACGGCCACCCGATGCACGGGTTCAACACTGCCACGGGCTCCCTCGACGAGTGGACCGCGATGGTCAACTTCATCTACGACATCCCTGTCGCAGAGAAGATCGACCTCAGCATCGGCGTCGGCGTCGGCGTGGACTTCTCGAACATCGAGGCCGCCGGCTTCGAGGACAGCGACACGAACTTCGCCTACCAGGCGATCGTTGGCCTCAGCTACCAGGTCACCAAGCGCCTCGACCTCACGCTGACCTACCGTTACCTGAATGTCGACGGGCCGAGCTACGGCGAGACGCTGAACAGGGTCGCCTATACGGCCGGTCTCGATGACATCGAAAAGCAGTCGGTCACGGTCGGCCTGCGCTACGATCTCTACGAGGATGAGGCGCCGGTTGTCCCCGTCCCGCCGTCGGCGCCCCCGGCGCCAGCTGCAGAGCCCGAGCAGTTCGTGATCTTCTTCGGCTTCAACAAGTGCAACATCACGGCGGAAGCCGATGCGGTCCTCTCGGAAGCTGCCGCCGCAGCCAAGACGCAGGGCTCGGCCTCGGTGCTGATCGTTGGCCACACGGACACGGTCGGCTCCAACAGCTATAACCAGAAGCTCTCCGAATGCCGCGCCAATGCGGCCAAGGCGGGCCTGGTTGCCAAGGGCATCGGCGAAGGCCAGATCTCGGCCACGGGCCGCGGAGAGACGGAGTTGCTGGTCAAGACCGGCGACAGCGTCAAGGAACCGCAGAACCGTCGCGCGACAATCGACCTGAAGAAGTAGGACACACGAGAGAACACCAGGTCTCTCGAACTGGAAAGGGCGGGTGCAAACCCGCCCTTTTCATTTGGAGCAACGTCACCCGCTCCATTGCACAGGCTTGCCGCGAACTTGCAGATGCAGGAGACTGCCGTCAACGCGCAAGCTGCAAGGAGCTACAGGGCCATGAAAATCGGACGCTGGACCCGCATCGCAGTGGCGATCATCGCCGTCCTGGGAATTGCAGGATGGGCCCTCTGGCAGCAATACTGGTATTACCTTCCCGGCATCCTGCAGGCCGTAAACGACCCGGTCTGGGAAAACCGCGTCGTGGACTGGTCGCCACCCTCGGAAGCGCCTGCAAGTGACCAGAGCCTGCCGAACATCGTCCTGATCGTCGCCGACGACCTGGGCTATAACGACATCTCCCTGAACGCAGGCGGCGTTGCCGGCGGGATCGTCGCGACACCCAACATCGATGCCATCGCCCGAAACGGCGTAAATTTCGTGCGCGGCTATGCAGGCAACTCAACCTGCGCGCCGGCGCGGGCAGCCATGATGACAGGGCGCTTCGCCACGCGCTTTGGCTTCGAGTTCACCCCTACCGGCCTCCAGCACGCAAAGGTCATCGGTGTTGCGGAGAACGCCTCGCCCTGGCCCACCATCTATCACGCTGAGCACGAAGCCAGTTATCCCGCACAGGCTGAAATGCAGGTGCCACAGTCCGAGGCGATGCTCGCCGAACGCCTGCGGGAACGCGGCTACCGGACGCTGGGCGTCGGCAAGTGGCATCTCGGGGCTTCACCCACCTCGCGACCCGATGCCCGCGGGTTTGACGCCTATCTTGGCTTCTATTCGGCCACGACCCTTTATCTGCCGAAAAACGACCCGCAGGTCGTCAACGCCGAAAACACGGCCTATCCACCCGACAAGTTCCTCTGGGCCAACCTCGCCTACGGCGTCCGCTTCAACGGTGGCCCTCGCTTTGAACCGAAGGGCTACGTCACGGACTACTTTGCTGCCGAGGCCGTCCGGGCAATCGATGCCAACCGCGACCGGCCATTCTTCCTTCATGTCGCCTTCAGCGCACCGCACCTGCCGTTGCAGGCCCTGAAGTCCGACTATGACAGCCTGGCCTCCATCAAGGACCACCGCCTGCGGGTCTACGGCGCCATGATCCTGTCGCTCGACCGCGGCGTCGGCACGATCATGGAAGCCCTGAAGCGCAACGGTCTCTCCGAAAACACGATCGTCATCTTCACCAGTGACAATGGCGGCGCCGGCGCTGCCGGCCTTGCCGACCTGAACCGCCCGTTGCGTGGCTGGAAGTCGACCTTCTACGAGGGCGGCATCCGCGTGCCCATGTTCATGCAGTGGCCCGCACGTCTGAAACCAGCACAGCTGACGACACCGGTAGGCCACGTCGACATCTTCGCCACCGCCATGGCCGCCGCCGGGGTCGAGGCACCGTCTGCCAAGCCAATCGACGGCATCGATCTCGCCGCGATTGCGGAGGGCAAGATCCCGCCGGATCGCGTTCTTTACTGGCGTTCGGGGGGCTACTCTGCCCTGCTCAAGGGCGACTGGAAGATCCAGCGCGTGACGCGGCCTGCCCCAAAGGACATGCTCTACAACCTCGCCTCCGACCCGGGCGAGCGCAACGACCTCGCGGTCTCGACGAAGGACCGGCTCGCAGAACTGCAGCGTGATCTCGACGCGATGCAGGCAACAAGCGCCCCACCGCTCTGGCCGTCGCTGATCGAGGCGCCGGTCCCGGTCGACGGCCCGATTGACGGCACCTACGACCCGGCGGACGCCTACGTCTATTGGTCAAACTGATGAACGAGCCTGGCGGGCCCGCCTACCAGATCCGGACCCGATCCTCCGGCGGCAGGTAGAGCTTCGCGCCAGGTTTCACATTGAACGCCTTGTACCAGGCATCCATGTTCCGCACGGTCCCGTTCGCGCGGAACTCACCAGGTGAATGGGGACCCGAAATCACCTGGTTGCGAAGTGCCTCGTCGCGCATCAGCTGGCGCCAGATCTGGCCAAATCCGAGGAAGAACCGCTGCAAGCCCGTGAAGCCATCCAGCACCGGCGGCTCGCGGCCTTCGATCGAGATCAGATAACCCTCGAGCGCAACGTTCAGTCCGCCAAGGTCGCCGATATTCTCCCCCAGTGTCAGGCGCCCATTGAGGAACAGACCGGGTAACGCCTCGAACTTGGCATACTGCGCCACAAGCCTGTCGCCCAATGCCTTGAAGCGCGTCTCGTCTTCTTCGTTCCACCACTTGCGCAGGATACCGTCACCATCCGACTTGGAGCCCTGGTCATCGAAGCCGTGTCCCATCTCGTGACCAATGACCGCACCAATACCGCCATAGTTCAGCGCCGGATCAGCATTCACGTCGAAGAACGGCGCCTGCAGGATGGCTGCCGGGAACACGATCTCGTTCCACACCGAGCTGTAATAGGCATTGACCGTCTGGGGCGCCATGCCCCACTCGCTGCGATCCGCCCCGTCGGCAAGCCTCTTCAGGTCGCGCACCCGTGTAAAGCCAAGCTCGCGCTTGTGGTTCCCAAAGGCGTCGCCCGCAGCGATTTCAAGGTCCGTGTAGTCACGCCACTTGTCGGGATAGCCGATCTTGACCCGGATCTTCTCGAGCTTCGTCAGGGCCGCAGCTTTCGTCTCCTCGCTCATCCACGGCAGCTTGCGGATGCGCACCTTGTACGCCGCCCGCAGGTTCTCGACCAGTTTGGCCATTTCGCTTTTCGCACGCGGCGTAAAATTCTTGCGTACATAGAGCTGCCCGACTGCTTCACCCATCGGCGCGTTGAACGGCGTCCCGCTCATGGCCGTCACGGCGCGCTTCCAGCGGTCGCGTTGCTGTGGCTGCCCTGTCACGACCTTGCCGTTGAACGCAAAGGCCGCATCGTCAAAGGCCGCCGGCAGCACCTCGGCAAAGGCGTTGAGATAGTGAAAGGCAAGATAGTCCCGCCATAGCGCCACCGGCGTCTCGCGGAACAGCTTGGCAAGTCCCTGCACGGCATCGGACTGCGCAACAACGAAGAAGTCCTGCTTTGGAGCCCCGAACGAGTCAAACCCGGCCTGCCAAGGGAACTCGGGCGCAAAGGCAATCAGTTCGGCGCGTGTCTTGGGGTTGTAGGTCAGGTCCCTGTTGCGGGACTTGTCGCGCGGCCAGTGAATGGTGGCAATTCGCGTCTCCAGCGCGATGATCCCGCGGGCCTTGCGGTCCGGTCCGCGATGACCCGCCAGCTTGAGCATCGTGGCAACATAGTCTGCATACTTTGCGCGGATCGAGGCGAACTTCTCGTCCTGCTTCAGGTAGTAGTCGCGATCGGGCATGCCCAACCCCGATTGCCCGATCGCAATCACATAGACATCAGGACGCTTGGCATCCAGCGTCACGCCCATGCCGACGGGCAGCGCCCCCCGGAAGGCGGGCGAGGCCCAGAGCGCAACCACGTCCTCATGCGTCCTGAGCGCCGCGATGCGGTCGAGGTCGGGCTTGGCCGGCGACAGGCCCTTGGCATTGATCGCAGCGACGTCGTTATAGGCTTCGAAATAGTCGACCACCTTGCGTTCGACGGAGCCCGCGGCAGGATTGGTCCCGGCGGCCTCTTCCACCGCCGCGCGCACATCGTCTTCAGACTTGGCCGCCAGCACATTGAAGGATCCCCAGCGCGACCGATCATCGGGGATCTTGGTGTTCTTCATCCAGGTGCCGCCCACGAACCGGAAGAAGTCATCCCCGGGAACGACGGCGCGATCCATGCCCTCAAGGTCAAAACCCCATGTTCCGATGACCGGCTTGCCGTCTGGGGCAATGGCAGCCTCGCGGGAGGTGGTGCAACCTGCAAGCGCCAGTGCAAAGGCACCAGCGGACGCACCCTGTAGCAACGCGCGTCGGCTCATCGGGTTCAGCATCTTGTTTCCTCTAAATTGTAAGGGCATGTCCAGGCTCGCACGATGCAGCATGCAACACGCCCGCCCGTCAAGCCGGACCCACGTGAGGGCCCCTTCAGCCAACGAGGAGAATTTCCAGCATCGCCGCGGAGATCAGGAACTGGGCCACCACATAGGTCCCCCACACAAGCTCGTTGACGAATGGAAAGGACCCCATGAATTTGCGCACCGCAATAAGGGAGTCCGACACGGCAAAGATGATTGCCCCGACGCCAAGCCACGGGCTGGCCACGGGTATCGACAGCGATCCCGCCACCATCGTCATGATGATCCCGAAATAGGCCAGCACCGGCAGTCGCAGCCCCCCAAGGAGCGGCCAGAGCCTTGCGACAAGCACAAGCGCCACCGCGCCGCATGCAGCCATCACGAAAAGCGCCTCCATCGAAGGCGCGCCGAGGAAGGGAATGAAACCGGCGATGTACACCCCATGCGCCACAAGAAACGACGACAGCCCGGCAACAAAGAACCGCCGCTCCTCACCCAGGGCGAGGAACATGTCCCCGAGTGCGGACAGCACAAGCGCCAGCGACAGGGCGATGAGCCCGGCCAGATGCGCGGGATAAGCCAGAAGATAGGTCAGCGGCAGGAGCGACAGGATCGAAAAGCACACCGTCTTCGCCAGCGTCCGCACCGCCGAGCGCGGCAGCTGCATGAACCCGAAATAGGCCGCCGAAGTCGCAAGCGCCAGCGCCACGATGGCAACCCGAAGCCCGTCGAGCCCGTCACCGACAGAAAAGGCTGGCTCGGGTATCAAGGGCGCCTCCTGCACCATGCCGCTTGCGGAACAGACAAGGGCGCGTGCTGTCTACCATGTTGCGACATCGCGGTCGAACCGCGGCCGAGAAGGACGGCCCGGTTGACCCGAGCGGTCCAAACAGCCGCCTTGACACCCCCTCCCGGAATGAATGTCTTGTGCCACCCATCTGCCAGGACGTTCATGCCCGCCCTTCTCATCCAGCTTCAGGATATCGCTCTGACCTTCGGCGGCACGCCGCTCCTGCAGGGCGCTGACCTCGTCCTGTCCGAGGGTGACCGCCTGTGCCTCGTGGGCCGCAATGGCTCGGGCAAGTCGACCCTTCTGAAGATCGTGGCCGGTCTCATTGAGCCCGATTCCGGGATCAGGTCGATCGCCCCCCGCGCCACGGTCCGCTACCTGCCGCAGGAGCCCGATCTCACCGGCTACCCTACGACACTCGCCTATGTCGAAGCGGGCCTGTCGCCGGGAGACGACCCCTATCGCGCCCTCTATCTCCTCCAGAACCTTGGCCTGACCGGTGAAGAAGCCACGGCGAACCTCTCGGGCGGTGAAGCCCGGCGCGCCGCCCTCGCGCGGGTGCTGGCCCCGCAACCCGACATCCTGCTCCTGGATGAGCCCACCAACCATCTCGACCTGCCGGCCATCGAATGGCTCGAGAATGAACTCGCCACCATGCGCAGCGCCATCGTGCTCATCAGCCACGACCGCTGTTTCCTGCAGGCCATGACACGCGCCACCGTATGGCTCGACCGCGGCCGTACACGTCGGCTCGAGGAAGGCTTTGGCGCCTTCGAGGCCTGGCGCGACACGCTGCTGGAACAGGAAGAACTCGAACAACACAAGCTTGACCGCCGTATCGCCATGGAGGAGCACTGGGTCCGCTATGGCGTGACAGCGCGGCGCAAGCGCAACCAGGGCCGCATGGCGCGTCTCGCGACCCTGCGCCAGCAGCGCCGCGATCATCGCCGCGTCCAGGGCAATGTGCAGATGGCTGCGACCGAGGCCGAGGGATCCGGCAGCATCGTCATCGAGGCAAAAGACCTGACGAAGGCGTGGGGGACGAACACCGTCGTCGAAAATGTCTCGGTGCGCATCGCGCGCGGCGACCGGATCGGCATCGTCGGCCCCAACGGTTCCGGCAAGACTACGCTTCTCTCCCTGCTCACGGACCGGCTGAAGCCTGATGCCGGCAGCGTGAAGATCGGTTCGAATGTCCGCATGCACGTGCTCGACCAGCGCCGCGAGGCGCTTGAAATCGAGGCGTCGGTGAAGGACTTCCTGACCCGCGGTCACGGCGAAACGCTCGCCGTCGGCGACCAGGTCCGCCACTACGCTTCCTACATGAAGGACTTCTTGTTCACGCCCGAGCAGGCCCGAACACCCGTCAGCGCCCTTTCCGGGGGCGAACGCGGCCGGCTTGTGCTGGCCAGAGCGCTGGCGACCCCCGCCAACCTGCTGGTCCTCGACGAACCGACCAACGACCTGGACCTTGAAACCCTGGACCTGCTTCAGGAACTGCTCGCCGACTATGCCGGCACCGTGATTGTCGTCAGTCACGATCGCGACTTCCTGGACCGCGTGACGACGGCCATCCTGTGGGCCGAAGGCGACGGACGCTTTACCGAATACGCAGGTGGTTTCAGTGACGCCGTCGCCCAGCGTGGCGCGGACATGAAGGCAAAGGCGCGCGCCACCTCGCTCCCGCCGCGCAGCAGGACGCGTGAGGCAGAGGGTGTGCGGCCGAGCGAGCAGAAGAAGCTGAGCTTCAAGGACAAGCACGCCCTCGAAACCCTGCCGGCCAAGATGGATGCCACGCGCGCGCGCATCGAAGAACTGAAATCGGCCATCGGAGACCCGGCCCTCTACGCGCGGGATCCCAAGCGTTTTGCTACCCTGACCGAGGAACTGGGTCGGGCGAGTGCCGACCTCGGCGTGATGGAAGATCGCTGGCTCGAACTCGAAATCCTGAGAGAATCTCTCGAGGCCTGAGATCAGGATTCGGCCCGCCCTTGAGCCAGATCAAGGAAGCCGACTGCCCCTCGAGGCATTTTCGCACGTGGCGCTGGCTGTCCGACCGACCCCGCATCTCCCCAGAAACGCGGTGGCCTGGACGCATGCGGGGAAGGGCCCTGAAGCCCCGCGCCCGCGCGGCCCGCTCCCCGGTGCATGGCATGGACCCCATGTGCCGGGGGCGGGTATTCCGGTGGCGCTGCGTCTCACGCCCCTGCGCTGGGCCGCGCCTTCATGCGCTCATACATGGCAAGCAAGGTACGCGTCTCGGGATTGATCGGCTGTCCGACCTGCTTGCCGAAATCGAGGAAAGCAAAAAGGTGGATATCGGCATAGGTAAAGCGGTCACCGCAGATGAACTGCCGCCCCGCAACCATGCGATCAAGCCAGACCATCCGGTCCTGAGCCACGCGCTTCAGGCCATCGGCGGCCTCCGGCACGGTCGGAATGCGATCCTTGAACAGCGGCAGTCCCTGGCTGTAGCGAAACCCGTTCGCCATCGTCTCGCAGATGTTCAGGTCGATGCGCCGCGTCCACATGCGCGTCTCCGCCTTCTCCTTCGGTGAGGAACCGATCAGGGCCGGCGTCGGCTGCACATCCTCGAGATACTCGCAGACCGCCGTGATTTCGCTGATCACCGTCCCGTCATCCAGTTCAAGGCAGGGCATCTGACCCGCCACGTTCTTCTGCATGTACGACGCCTGGCGATTCTCGCCCTTGAGCAGGTCAACCTCGACGACGGGAACCTTCATGCCCTTCTCGGCCATGAACATGCGAACGGCACGCGGGTTGGGCCCGACGGAATTGTAGAATTTCATGCGAAAGGTCTCCTGTGAAGAAATCGGAATGTGTGCACTGTCACCGTATCGATGCGATCCGCCCCGTCGCCAGCATGTGCTGCAGGTGCGCAAGGACCGAGCGCGACGCTGCCGGATGCAGCCGCGCGTCAACCTCGGAATAGATCACCGGTACCATCTCGGCAATCGTCCCAAGCCCGCGCGCGAGGCACGCTTCGATCTGCGCCTCGCGGGCATGGCGATGCGCGATCAACGCGCGCACGAACGCATGCGGCTGCGCGATCGGATTGCCATGCGTCGGGTAATAGGGAACCTCCGGCAGTGCGAGCAATCTCTCGAGGCTGCGCAGGTAGTCTGCCATGTCCCCGTCAGGTGGGGCGATCACTGTCGTCGACCAGCCCATCACGTGATCGCCCGGAAAGAAGGCCTGCGCATCGCGTGCAAGAAAGCACACATGATTGGATGTATGGCCGGGCGTGAACACGGCCTCGAAGGTGAGGTCACCCACCGTTACCCGGTCGCCGTCGTGAAGCTGCACATCGGGCGCATAGCTCCGGTCACCACCCTCCTCGACATCGACGCCATCGGATGGCCGCCCCGAACCATGCGCACCGCATCCCATGACGAGGGCGCCCGTTGCCGCCTTGAGCGGCGCGGCGGCTGGCGCATGATCATTGTGCGTGTGGGTGACCAGGATATGGCTGACCGTCTCACCGCGCGTGGCCGCAAGAATTGCCGCGACATGCGCGTCGAGCGCAGGCCCCGGATCGATCACGGCAACTGTTCCACGCCCGACGATATAGGTTCCCGTGCCATGAAACGTGAAAGGATTGGGGTTGCGCGCCAGCACGCGGCGGATACCGGGCGCCACCTCGACGGCCTCGCCATAGGCCGGCACATAGCTGCGGTCCACAGGAAGGTGTGGGAGGCTCACGCCCAGGTCAGCAGCCCGCATCATCCACCCGCACTATTTGGGCAAGGCCGCAAGGAAGGCGCGAATGCGCTCGGCGTTCTTGCCCAGGTCCGACTTGCCAACCCGGGACATGGACCGGATGTCCAGCTTCGAGCCCCCAGCCTCGTCAGCCGCAATGCGGATGACGACGTCATCCTTGAAGCCGAACCAGAGCGTCGTGTCCGTGGCTTCGATGCGTCCTTCCTCCCGGGAGCTGGCCACGATCTCCCAGCCCTGCGCTTCTGCCGCCGCCAGCGCCTTTTCGAACAGCTCGCCAGGCGACAGCTGGCTGCGATAGGTCGTGATATCGGGAAAGGCCTTCTGCTGCGCGGCACGGTCCGTCGTGTAATCCACGCCATTGGGCGCGTCGGCCCTCAAGGGCGCAATCGCCACAAAGGCAGGAGGAGCGGCCAAATCGGTGGTGATGTCGTGGATTGGGGGGACGCGACCAGCCTGGGCCCGCATCGAGATCGGCACAAGCGCCGCACCAACTGCCAGCACCGTGCCAATGACGACCAGCAACAGGCCCCGGCCCGACCGCGTCAGCGCAGCGACCACCACCCAAACAAGCGCAAGAAAAAGCGTAAGCCCCGCCGCAAAGGTGCCATACATCATGAGGGGCAAGGCCTGCTGGAAGGTCAGGCCGGCAAAGCGGTAGAGCGGCCCCGCGCCGCCGATGAGCAGGGCCGCAAGCATCCCCACCGCAAGAGCGAGCTGCGCAACGGGCAAGCGTGAAAGTGTCTGCATCATGTTGTCGGTGCCTCCGCGCATTTCTCCGTGGGCACCTGCCGGAGGTTTTCCCCCTACAGGCGTATCTGTCCAGCACCTCATCGCCAAACTGGCGCGATTGTCAGGTGTGGTCTGGCGAAGGTATAGCAGTCTTTGGGGAAAACGCGAAACATGGGACCACGAACATGACAGTGCTGGTACGCAGCCTGATGGCGCTAGGTGCATTGCTGGCAACGCTGCCAGCCTATGCCGATGACGAGAAGACACAGCCACAGATACCGACCTGCGCCCGACCGCTGGGGGCGATCACGATCGTCGATGGCGACCGGCAGGGCTGGTCGGTCTACGACCTGCAGTCGCCACAGAAGCTCCTGAAGCTCTATGTGCAGAAGTCCGGCTGCTTCACGCTCGTCGATCGCGGCGCGGGCTTCGACGCCGCCCAGCGCGAGCGCGAGCTCGAATCACAGGGAACCCTGCAGCGCCGGTCGAATGTCGGCGGCGGCCAGGTCCGCGCAGCGGATTACGTCCTCGTTGCCGAGGTTGTCGCGGCCAATCGCGACACGGGCGGCTCGGCTGTCGGCGGCATCATTGGGGGCATTGTCGGCGGATCGGTCGGCGCGGCCGTGGGCGGCGGCCTGCAAACCCGCGATCTGGAGGCGCAAGCCATCCTGTCGATAACGGATGTCCGCACCTCCGAGACCAGGGCCGTCACCGAGGGACAGGCCAAGAAGACCGACGTCTCCTTCGCGCTCGGCGCCGGCGGCGGTGGCTGGGGCGGCTGGGGTGGCGTCGTGGGCGGCGGCTACGAGAACACGCCCATCGGTCAGGTCGTCTCGCTGGCCTTCCTCGAGGCCTACAAGCAGATGGTCGGCGAACTGGGTGCATTGCCTGCCGACGCAAAGGCAGCCGCACCCGAGCGCGCCTACCAGACGGTTCGCGCAACAAAGATGCGCAAGTTCCCCGATCCAGGTGCCACCGTGGTCCGCAACCTCGATGCCGGCATGCGCCTCTATCCGCTCGGCGAAAAGGACGGCACGTGGTGGAAGGTCGAGGACGAGAATGGCAACCAGGGTTGGGTGAAGAACACCGACCTCGAGCCGCTGCGCTGAGGCTTCAACCCTGAACAACATAAAGGGCGCGGTCCGCGGACCGCGCCCTTTGCATTTCACATCGCAGCGCCATCAAGCCGTCGGCAGCTTGTAGTCCTTGAACTGGTCGCGCAGCGCCGTCTTCTGCATCTTGCCGGTTGCGGTCAGCGGGATCTCCTTCACGAACTGAACGTCGTCCGGCATCCACCATTTGGCGATCTTGCCCTCGAGATATTTCAGAACCGCTTCCCTGGTCACATCGGCACCAGGCTTCTTGACCACGATCAGCAGCGGCCGCTCGTCCCATTTGGGATGCGCGACGCCAATCACCGCCGCCTGGGCAACACCCGGGCAGCCAACCGCAATGTTCTCGACATCGATCGACGAGATCCACTCGCCGCCCGACTTGATGACATCCTTCGCCCGATCCGTGATCTGCATGAAGCCGAGGCCGTCGAGCGTCGCGATATCGCCCGTGTCGAACCAGCCTTCCTTGTCGAGGATCGAGCTGGTGCCATAGCGCCCGCCCTCGCCCTTGAAATAGGACTTCGCGACAGCTGGTCCCTTCACCATCAGGTGGCCGAAGGTCTTGCCGTCATGTGGCAGGTCGCGGCCCTCGTCATCGGTGATCTTCATCTCGACCGAATACATGGCCCGGCCCTGCTTGGACTTGACCTTGAGCTGCTCGGCCCACGGCAGGTTCTCCATGCCGGACTTGAAAGAACCGATCGTTCCGACAGGCGACATTTCGGTCATGCCCCACGCATGCATGACTTCGACCTCATACTTCTTCTCGAAGGTCTCGATCATCGAGGGCGGACAGGCGGAGCCACCGATCATCACCTTCTTCAGGTAGGGCAGCTTGAGGTTGTTCGTCTCCATGTGCGTGAGCAGCATCTGCCAGACCGTCGGTACCGCTGCGGTGATCGTCACCTTCTCGCTGTTGAGCAACTCGTAGACCGATACGCCGTCGAGCTTCGCGCCAGGCATCACCATCTTGGTTCCCGCCATGGGGCAAGCGAACGTGGTGGCCCAGGCATTGGCGTGGAACATGGGAACGACGGGCATCAGCGTGTCCGTCGACTTCGCACCGACGCAGTCCGACGTATTGACCGCCATCGCATGCAGCACATTCGAGCGGTGCGAATAGAGCACGCCCTTCGGATTGCCGGTCGTGCCCGACGTATAGCAGAGCCCTGCGGCGGTGTTCTCGTCGACCTTGGCCCACGCAAAGTCATCGTCGGCCTCGCCGACCAGGTCCTCGAACGCCACGACGTTCTTCAGCGTCGTCTGCGGCATGTGGGCCCGGTCGGTCATGACCACGAATGTCTCCACCACGTCGATCTGCTTGCCCAGCTTTTCGAGGATCGGGACGAAGGTCAGGTCGACGAAGATCATCCGGTCTTCGGCATGGTTCACGATGTAGGCGATCTGCTCCGGAAACAGGCGCGGATTAATGGTGTGGCAGATCGCCCCGATGCCCATGATGCCGTACCAAGCCTCGAGGTGCCGGCCCGAGTTCCAGGCCAGCGTTCCAATGCGGTCGCCAAGCTTGATCCCGCGCCGCGTCAGCGTCTTGGCCACGCGGCGCGATCGCGAATGAATCTGGGAATAGGTCGACCGCACGATGGGTCCCTCGACCGACCGGGTGACGATCTCACGCTCGCCATGAAAGCGCGCAGCGTGGTCAAGGATGCTCGGTACGACGAGCGGCCAGTCCTGCATCATTCCCAACATCTCAGGCGTCTCCTTTGTGGCTGTTGTTCGATCGCGCGAACTTACGGGGCGAAGCCGCTCACCCGCAAGCCAATGCCGATCAGGAAAGCCTAGAAACTAGCCTCGAGTCGCACCAGGTCCTCAGGCGTGTTCACATTCGCGAAGGGCCAGTCATCGGCAAACCGAACGCCCGTGGCCCCAGCGCCCGTCAATACATGCACAACCCGGGGAATAGGAGACTGCTCGAGCGCCCGCGCAACCACCTCGCGCAGGCTTAGCGGAAGGGCACAGACAAGCGGTTCATCGCCGCGGGGTGAGACGGCCCACCCGCCGCCGGCTTCGCGGGCCAACCGCTCGAACAGGGGCGGCGCCACGAGCGGCATGTCGCACGGGGCGAACACCACGGTTTCAGCCCCTGCAGCCCGCTCGAACCCGGCCAGAAGTCCCGCCAGCGGCCCCTTGCCCGCATGTTCAGGGCGCGCCGAGATGCACTCAACGCCCCATCCCTCATAGCCGGCATCGGGCGCGCACTCGATCACAACCTCGCGGCAGACCATGCTCAGGTTGGCATGCACATGCCCGACAAGCGGAAGGCCCCTCAGCATCTTCAGACCCTTCGGCTCACCCCCGAAGCGTGAACTTGCACCACCCGCAAGGATCACCCCAATCATGCCCGGGCCTCCAGCATGCGGACCGCCGCGACAACCGATGGCTTGAGCCCGTGCGACGGCGCTTGCGCCAGCGCGATGATCTCCTGGCGCATGATGGGATCCCAGAACCGGCGCAGATGGTCGGCAATCGCCGCGGGCGCACCGCCGCCCTGCGCATCGAAAAAGTCGGCAATCTGGTTGGCCATCATGGCAAGCTTCTCAGGGCGCATCATTGAAGCGCTCCCGCCCGCTGAAAACCTCGAACCCGTCCTCCCGCACAACGCCAGCCAGCGCAAGTCCGATACGTCGTGCCTCGCTGACGGCAAGGCCGGTCGGCGCTGAAACGGCAGCAAGGATCGGTGCCCGCATCATCGCCGCCTTCTGCACCAGTTCCACCGACACGCGGCTGGTCATCAGGATGACACCCTCTGACGCTGATCGCCCGGCCCGCAGCAGCGCGCCCTGCAGCTTGTCCAGCGCATTGTGTCGCCCGACATCCTCGCGCACGGCGACGATCCCTTCGCCCGGAACGAACAGCGCGGCCGCGTGCATGGCCGACGTCACCCGGTTCAACTGCTGCAGTTCGGGCAGGTCACGCATGGCCGAAACGATGTCCGCGGCCGCAACCCGGAGGCTGGACTGGATCGGCGCCAGAGCCGGCAGCGCCGCCGCGATGCTGTCGACCCCGCAAAGCCCGCAGCCCGCCGGTCCCGCCCGCAGCCGCCGACGCTCCACCACGCGCGCGCGCCGCTCGCCGGCCAGCATCATCCGGATCTCGATCCCGGCGCCAACATCACGCACCTCGACATCGCTCAACTCGTCAGCCGACACCACGATGCCTTCGTTGAAGGAAAACCCGAGGGCAAAATCCAGGGCATCGCCGGGCGAGGCCATCATCACCGCCTCGGTTCCCCCATCATAGACAAGCGCGACGGGCACCTCAGGCACAAGCGCCCGCGCACCATGCGTCCATGTCCCGCGCCACACATGCGTCGCTGCAGAGGCAAGATCGCTCATTCACCCGCCGCCGGTTCAACGCGTGCATGCGAGAGCACGAAGGCGCCATGCGCCTGCTGCCACGAGGTCTGCCCGTTCGTCGGCGAAACCTGCACGGCGGTGACCTTGTACTCCGGGCAGTTCGTCGCCCAGTCCGAATGTTCGGTCGTCACCACATTGGCCTGCGTCTCGGGCCGGTGGAAGGTGGTATAAACCACGCCCGGCGCCACGCGATCCGTCACCTGCGCCCTCAGGCTCGTCTCGCCCTCGCGGCTGGCCAGCTTCACCCAGTCGCCATCCCGGATGCCGCGCTCCTCGGCATCATGCGGATGGATCTCCAGCAGATCCTCCGTATGCCACACCACGTTCGCCGTCCGTCGCGTCTGCACACCGACATTGTACTGGCTGAGGATGCGCCCCGTGGTCAAAAGCAGCGGGAAGCGCGGTCCCGTGCGCTCCGCGGTCGGCACATAGGCCGTGATCATGAACCGCCCCTTGCCCCGCACGAAACCGGGCGCATGCATCACCGGCGTCCCCGCAGGCGCGGCCGCGTTGCAAGGCCACTGGATCGAGCCCAATTCCTCCAGCCGCTCATAGTTCACACCGGCAAAAGAGGGCGTCAGCGCCGCAATCTCGGTCATGATCTGCGAGGGATGGTCATAGTGCATGGGATATCCCATGGCCTGCGCCAGCATCTGCGTGATCTGCCAGTCCTCGTACCCGTTGCGCGGCGTCATCACCTTGCGCACACGCTGGATGCGGCGCTCGGCATTCGTGAACGTGCCGTTCTTCTCGAGGAACGTCGACCCCGGCAGGAACACATGCGCATAGTTCGCCGTCTCGTTCAGGAACAGGTCCTGCACCACCACGCATTCCATCGCCGCAAAGGCCTCGGCCACATGCCGCGTGTTCGGATCCGACTGGACGATGTCCTCGCCCTGGATGTAGATCCCCTTGAAGCGCCCGTCGATCGCTGCATCCAGCATGTTCGGGATGCGAAGCCCGGGCTCCGGGTCAAGCTGCACGCCCCACAGCGCATCGAAGGTCGCGCGCACCGCGTCATCCGAAACATGCCGGTACCCCGCAAGCTCGTGCGGGAAGGATCCCATGTCGCACGAGCCCTGCACATTGTTCTGGCCACGCAGCGGGTTCACCCCGACGCCCGGCCGTCCCATGTTGCCCGTGGCCATGGCCAGGTTTGCGATCGCCATGACGGCCGTACTGCCCTGGCTGTGTTCGGTGACACCCAGCCCGTAATAGATCGCGCCGTTGCCACCCGTCGCATAAAGCCGCGCCGCACCCTCGATGTCGGCTGTCGGCACGCCTGAAAGTTCGGCCACAACCTCGGGCGCGTTCTCCGGTTGCATGACGAAGGCAGCCCACGCCGAGAACGCATCCGTCTCGCAGCGCGCACGCACGAAGTCCATGTCGACCAGGCTGTCGCGCACGATCACATGCGCCATCGCGGTCAGGACAGCCACATTGGTGCCGGGCTTGAGTGCCAGGTGGAAGTCAGCCTCCACATGGGGCGAACGCACGAGGTCGATGCGCCGCGGATCGATGACGATCAGCCGCGCCCCCTCGCGCAGGCGCTGCTTCATACGCGAGGCAAACACCGGATGCCCGTCGGTCGGATTGGCGCCGATGACAACGATGACATCGGCCTGCTCGACGCTGTCGAAGTCCTGCGTGCCAGCCGATGCACCAAAGGTGGTCTTCAGCCCATAGCCCGTCGGTGAATGGCAGACCCGCGCACACGTATCGACATTGTTGTTCCCGAAGCCCGCACGCACCAGCTTCTGGACCAGGAACGTCTCCTCGTTCGTGCAGCGCGAAGATGTCACGCCGCCCAGCGAGAGCCGGCCATGTTTCGCCTGGATACGCCGGAACTCGGACGCGACATGCGCGAGCGCCTGCTCCCATGACACTTCATGCCAGGGCTCATCCGTCCGAGACCGGATCATCGGCTTCAACACTCGCTCGCGGTGCGTGGCATACCCCCACGCAAAGCGCCCCTTGACGCAGGAATGCCCGTGGTTCGCCTTGCCATCGCGCGCGGGAACCATCCGGATCACCTGCTCGCCCCGCATCTCGGCCCTGAAGGAACAGCCTACGCCGCAATAGGCGCAGGTCGTCGTCACCGCCCGCTCCGGCACGCCATTCTCGATCACGGACTTCTCGTTCAGCGTCGCCGTCGGGCAGGCCTGCACGCACGCGCCGCACGACACGCACTCGGACGCAAGGAAGCTCTCCGCCTGCCCCGCCGCGACGCGCGAACCGAACCCGCGTCCCTCGATGGTCAGGGCAAACGTGCCCTGGATGTCGGCACACGCCCTGACGCAGCGCGAGCACGCAATGCACTTCGACGGATCATAGGTGAAATAGGGATTGCTCTCGTCCACAGGCAGGTCGAGATGATTTGCACCCTCGGTTCCATAGCGCACCTCACGCAAGCCCACGGCGCCCGCCATGTCCTGCAGCTCGCAATCGCCATTGGCACTGCAGGTCAGGCAGTCGAGCGGATGGTCCGAAACATAGAGCTCCATCACATTGCGCCTCAGACGCGCCACAAGCGGCGTCTGCGTGCGCACGATCATGCCATCGGTCACCGTTGTCGTGCAGGACGCTGGCGTGCCACTGCGCCCCTCGATCTCCACCACGCACAGCCGGCACGACCCGAAGGCCGACAGGCTGTCGGTCGCACACAGCTTCGGGATATCGATCCCCGCCTCGCGCGCCGCCCGCAGCACGGACGTGCCCTCCGGCACCGAAAACGCAACGCCATCCACGCTCAGCCGCACCATGCGATCCGATTGAACACCCGGTGTTCCAAGGTCCTTCTCTGCGCAGCGGTTCATGACGCAAGCTCCCGCTGCCGCACAGCTGTCCCGAAATCCTCCGGAAAATGCCGTATCGCACTCAACACGGGATAGGGCACGAACCCGCCCAGTGCACACAGCGAGCCGAACTTCATCGTCTCGCACAATTCCTCAAGCAAGGCGATGTTGCGCTCGACCTCCTGCCCGGCAAGGATCCGGTCGACGACCTCCATCCCGCGCACCGAGCCGATCCGGCACGGCGTGCACTTGCCACAGCTTTCGATCGCGCAGAACTCCATCGCAAACCGCGCCTGGCGCACCATGTCCACCGTGTCATCGAAGACGACAATCCCGCCATGGCCGATCAACCCGTCGCGCGCGGCAAAGCTCTCGTAGTCGTAGACGGTCTCGAACAGCGCGCGCGGGAAATAGGCGCCAAGCGGCCCGCCACACTGCACCGCACGCACCGGTCGCCCGCTTGCCGTGCCACCGCCAATGCCATCGACGATCTGCCCCAGCGTCATCCCGAAGGGCACCTCGTAGAGCCCGCCGCGCTTCACGTTCCCGGCCAGCTGCACCGGCATCGTGCCACGCGAGCGGCCATGCCCAAGCGCCTGATAGGCAGCCGCTCCATGCGCAAGGATCCACGGCACGCTGGCCAGCGTCAGCACGTTGTTGACCACGGTCGGCATGCCGAAAAGACCTTCATGCGCCGGCAGCGGCGGCTTCGCCCGAACCTGTCCCCGCTTGCCCTCGATGCTCTCGAGCAGTGCTGTTTCCTCGCCGCACACATAAGACCCGGCGCCAATCCTGAGCTCGATGTCGAAGCCCGCCCCGAGCAAACCCGCCCCGCGCGCCACCTCAAGCGCCGCCGCAATGGTGCGATTGGCCAGCGGATACTCGCTGCGCGAATAGATGTACCCCTTGCCGGCACCGACCGCGAACGCCGCAACCGCCATGCCCTCGATCAGGCCGAAGGGATCACCCTCCATCAGCATCCGGTCGGCAAATGTGCCGCTGTCGCCCTCATCCGCATTGCAGACCACGAATTTCCGGTCTGCCTGTGTCCGGGCGACGGTCGCCCATTTGATACCGGCCGGGAAACCCGCGCCGCCACGGCCACGCAGCCCCGATCCCGTCAGGGCCTCGACAACCGACGCAGGCCCCATCTCGCGCGCCCGCGCCAGCCCAGCCATGCCGCCACCAGACACGAAATCCGCAAACGATAGCGGATCATTCACACCGCATCGCGCGAACAGCAGCCTTGTCTGCAGCTTCATCGCAGGCAGCGCCTCGACAGGCCCCAGCCATGACGGGTGCGCTGCGCCCTGCAACAGGCGCACATCCACGTCCGACACCCTGAGCGGCCCATAGCCATGCCGCACCCCGCCGCGCTCCACCTCGATCAGCGGTTCCAGCCAATGCAGGCCACGTGACCCCGTGCGCGTCACCGCAAGCGCACGCCCCGCCTTGTCGGCGACCTGGCGCAGGGCCGCCAGCACGGCCTCGACCCCGCACGCAACCGCAACGCTGTCCGCTGGAACAAAGACCCGGATCACGCCTTGCCCTCCGCAAGGCGGATCACGGCCTCGGCAGACATGCGCGCGTGAACCGCCTCACCCATCTGCACGGCCGGGGCCACCGAGCACAGGCCCAGGCAGAAAACCGGGGACACCGTGACATGGCCATTACCCGTCGTCCCGTTCCAGTCCACCTTGAAATGACCGAGGACACGCGCGGCCAGCGCCTCCGATCCCATCGCCTGGCAGGCCTCGCCCCGGCAGATCTTCACATGGCGCGTTCCCGCAGGCGTCTCCCGGAAGTCATGGTAGAACGTGACAACGCCATGCACCTCGGCCCGCGACAGATTGAGCGCGCGCGCAATCACCGGCACAGCCTCGTCAGGCACGCAGCCGAGGGCCGCCTGCACGTCATGCAGCACGGGCAGCAGCGCTCCCTCTCGTCCGGCATGACGGGCGAGAATGTCAAGCACCCTGGCTTCCAGCGAACCTGTCGGCGTCATGGTGACGCCATGATAGCCCAACGTCATCCAGACGCCATCCCCGCTCCATCGCCCGGGCATCATCGCGCGCAAAGCTGAACACCGGATCAAGGCCGGTCATGGTGATCGGCCGTGAAACCATCACGGTGCCAGCGGCACGGCGCCCTGCAGGGGCACCGCGTCTTGCGGCAACATCTTCAGCGTGAGCCGCGCAGCTCCGTCCACGGGCCTCGTCGCATACGACCGCGCCCCGGTTTGCCGGAAGCTCAGCACAACGATCTGGCGCGCCGTGAGGAACTCGATCGTCGTCCCACGCTGGCGCCAGGCCTTCACGGCTTTCAGCCTCACCTCAAGCCCACAGGGTCTCGCCACCACAGCCACCCCGTTGGGCGCCAGGCGAACCGTGCAATGGCGCGAGGTTAACGGCTCGACGACCACGGCCGTCACGATGGCGGGCACCGGCTCGGGCGGTGCCGACGGATCAAGCGGGATCGGCTCCACGGCCAGGGCCCGAAACGGGCTCGCCAGCAGGAAGTACAGGCCCACAACCGCATACCCCAAACGATGAAATCCCATCAAATCTACAGCCCGTAACGGTGGTTATGACCACTATGCCCCGGCACTGATGCCCGCACGACACGCACTTCTAACGTGCCGACATTGACATGCCGCAACCAAGGTTAGCATTTTACTACGGTCCGTATCAGAACTTTGGTGGGGCCGAAGTTCTCGGGGAAAACTGGGGGATTTTTATGATGGGTAACGTTCGTTGCGCGCACTGGTTGCGTGCTGCTCTCATGGGTTCGGTAGCTGGCACGGCCATCATGACCGCCTCACCGACCATGGCAGCCACAACGCCCGACGGCGTAACGCCGGCCAGCGTCGTCGACACGACAAACACGCAGCCTTACTGGGTCGGCCTTGGAATCCGCAACGAGGCGGGCAACTCCGGCGGCACCTGCACCGGTCTGCTGATCAACCCGCGCACGGTCCTGTTTGCGGCCCACTGCGTCGACAGCGTGACCCCAGGCGGCTACGACGCTCCCACATCGCCGGGTAACCGCGCGCAGGTTGGCTACACGACGGATCCGACACTGGGACGGACCAACCTCAGGGAATTCCTTTTCGGTCTCGACTTTGTCGTTCCGGCTGGCGATGCGAGAGTAATGACCGCCTCGTCGGTCATGGTCTGGTACGACCCTCGCTCGCGTTTCGGCTCGGCCGCCATCCCGTCGAACGGCACCTTCCTGCCGGCCGACGTTGCGATCGCCGGCTTCGACACGCCAAACGAACTCCTCGGACGCGACGCGGCGAACGGCATGGCGCTGCTCTTCTCGCCCGTCACCGCACCCGTCCCTGTCCGCATGGGCGGCTACGGACAATCCGGAAACGGTTTTGATGGCACGCGCACGTCAAGCTCCGCGGAAGAAAGCTTCTACCGCAGGCTCGTGAACAACCAGCTCGGTTTCCTTGGAGACGAGCAGACCCTTGCGCGCGGGATCTATCCGCTGGCGACAGCCGACATCCTTGAACCACCAGGATTTGTCTACCAGGACCTTTACTGGGCTGACTTCGATGACCCGTCGCGCGCAACGCGCCCCTTCTTCAATGGGCCAGGAACTGACCCCGTTTGCCCCTCTACCAACCTGAATTGCCGCCTCGATCACGACCCGTTCCCGGGCGCAGCAGTGTCTGGCGAAGGCATTACGGCGGCTGGCGACTCCGGCTCGCCGCTGGCGACCAGCGCCTTCGGCAGGCAGGTGTCCCTCGGCGTGCTCAGCCAGGGATCGCGCTTCTTCTACGAGTCCATCGGAAATCCCGACGACAACTTTGTTCGCTTCACGAATTTCTCGAACTTCGGAACAATCGCGGGATACAACCCGCTGTTCCTGTTCTGGGACCAGATTGTCGTCAATAATCCCTATAAGTACGTCACCACGACAGCCGGCGACGGCGAATGGACGGACGCCGCGCGCTGGGTGCAGGAACTCGACCCTCTGTATATGGTCCTTTCCGGCACCACGCTCGTGAACGGCCTGCCGACAACGCCCGCACTCGGTGTGTCGAGCGCAACGCCGAATGTTGGTGCGATCAACGCGAACCCGTCGCCCGCAGCGACCTGCGCGTTCCTCGGCACCTGCCCGCCCACGGGCGGCACCACGGAACCCTTGCCCGGCATGGTTGCCTTGCCCGGCAACGTTGGTTTGCCCGGGCAGCAGACCATGGCCGGAACCGTGAACCTGAAGGACGGCGACGGCAGTCCACAGGTACTGGACCCGTCGGTCCCGCAAGCTATCATCGGCGGCGCCAACGATCCGCAGGTTCTCGATCCGACGGCTGAAGCGGCCACGACAGGGACGACAGCAGCCAACGGCGGCACGACGCTGCCCGGCAACCCGCCCAGCGAACCCATGACAACGGCGCTGTGGTCGTCCGGCACGCTGATCCCGGTGAATTCCGGCACGCTGACAGGCCCCGGCACCACGAACTTCGTGCCCAACAACACGAACGGCACGGCCGGCCTGCAGAACTCGACCCGCTTCTTCGAGGTCAACCTCAGGTCAGCTGGCACGACGTTCCTCACCGGAACGACGGTGACGATCGACCGGCTGAACGTACGCGGCGCAAGCTCCGGCCTGAACATTCGATCCGGCGCGCAGCTGAACACGACGATCTCGTCCTACGTCGACGCCGGCACGCTGACCGTGAACGGTGGCTTCTCGACCACGAACCTCTTCGTGCTCGGCGGCAAGGTGATGGGCGCCGGCACGATCACCGGAAACCTGGTGCACACGGCCGGCACGGTCGCGCCGGGCAACTCGATCGGCACGCTGAATGTCACGGGCCCCTATTCGCAGGGCCTCGGCGGCATCCTCGAGGTCGAGATGGCCGCAGGCGCAAGCGACGTACTGGCCGTGACCGGCAACGCCACGCTGGCCGGCACCGTGCGCTTCACCCAGTTCGGTTCTGCACCGACGCTGGGCCAGACCAACAACTTCATCACGACGGGCGGAACCGTCTCGGGCCGCTTCACCTCGGTCCAGGACCTGCTGCCCGGCGCACTCTTCCCGGTCCTGACCTATGGCAGCAACTTCGTCAGCGTGACCGTCGCCGACTTCTGCTCGTTCGCCTCCGGCCCCGTGCAGACCCCGGTCTGCCAGGCACTGAACAGCAGCGCCGTTCAGACCGATCCCGACATGATCCCGGCACTCGGCGGCCTCCAGGCCCTCGATTCCGCATCACTGTCGCAGGCCCTCACAGCGCTGAGCCCGACCCGCGCGAACGCGCAGGCGATGACGGCCTTCACGACCGGCGACCTCCTGCGCGGCCAGTTCGCCAACCGGGCCTACAGCCTGCTCGGCGCCGCCGGCGAGGGTGAAGTCGCCCAGATCGACCTCGCCCGCACGCAGCTCGCCTCGGTCGGCCAGTCAGCCGAGGCCCTCGCCTCGGCCGCAACGGCGGCCCTTGCAGCCAGCGCCGCTGCCGCCAGCGACATCGACCTTGGCAACGGCTACGGCGTCTTCTTCGCCGGCGACGTCGCCATCTTCGAGACCGACCAGGCCGGCGGCATTGGCACCGACGAGGCCGATGCAGCAGCCATGACCGCCGGCATTGACCACAGCGACGGCCACGGCCTCGTGGCGGGTCTCGCCGTCAGCTACCTGCAGTCCACCGTGTCGCAGGACTACGGCCTCGGCGGCAGCACCAGCAGCGACGGCGTCGCCCTCTCGGCCTATGCAAGCCTCGACCAGGGCGCGCTCTCGGCCGACGTCTACGCCTCGGGCGCCTGGCACAGCTACGAGACCGAGCGCACGCTCATTCTCGCGCCCTTCACAAAGGGCATCGCCAGCGGTGAAACCGATGCCTCGCAGGTCCAGCTCGGCGCCTCGTTCGGCTACGACCTGGCCGCTGCCGAGTGGATGCGGCTCGCTGCTATCGGCGGCCTGCACTACATCAACGTCGACATCGACGCCTACACCGAGACCGGCGTGGGTCCGCTGGGTGCCGCCGTCAACGCCCGCTCGATCGACTCGCTCAAGAGCCAGCTCGGTGGCGAGATGGCGATCCATCTCGAACCAGGCAACAAGTCGCTCGTGCCGATGCTGCGGGTCGTCTGGAACCACGAGTTCATGAACGACGCGCTCGTCGTGACCTCGGGCTTCGCCGGCGCACCGGGTGCGACCTTCTCGGCCCCCGGCCCCGATCTGGGCACCGACTGGGCCACCGTCGGCTTCGGCGTCCAGGGCAACGTGGGCAACGACACGAACTTCTACCTGCGCGTCCAGAAGGACATCGGCCGCGACGGGGCAGAGCACCATGAGGTTTCGGCAGCCGCCCGCTTCGGCTTCTGATACCCGACAACCGCTTGACAGTCCGAGGCCGGCAGGACCATCTGCCGGCCTCTTTGTTTCAGGGAACCGGCAGCATGCGGGCCGGGCCGAGCCGCAATGACCCAGATCGACGCCTTCGCCCTGACACTCATCATCGAGGGTCTGGCCGCCCTCGCCGTCGCGCGCGCCCTCGGCCTGCAGATGGCAGCCTGCGCGCTGGCAGCCATGCTGGGCAGCATGCTCACCCACCCTGTGCTCTGGATGGTGTTCCACGACGTCCATGCCATCGTCGGGCCCCTGACGACGCCCGTGCTCGAGATGGCCGTGTTCCTCGCCGAGGCGCCCGTCTATCGCTGGATCGCGGGGTGCCGGTGGATCGACGCCCTGTTTGCCTCGCTGCTCGTCAACGCCGCCTCGTGGGGCGCGGGCGAGGTCATATACGCGCTGGCCTGAACCCCTGGCCCAGCGCCATCAGCAGCACCGGCAACTCGATCCACGCATGGATCGCCGCCGCCACCGCATAGGCCGAGCGCGCATCCCGGTAGCTGACGGCATAAAGCGCAAAGGCAATCAGTGAGACCACGCCGACGATGACGGCAAAGCTGCGCCAGTCGGGCCAGCGCCACAGCGAACCGCCCGGAACCACCTCGCCCTTCGCCTGCAGCAGGCGCGGCAGCAGCACGATGACCGCCACATAGTGCATCGACTGCGCCACAACGGCGGCCGAAAAAAGGTTCAGGTCATAGGACTCCGGCGGCAGGAACGACATCAGTGGCTGGTCGCCCGCGCCGAACATCGACATCCCCTGCAACTCCGGCAGCGACACGATCGCAGCCAGCGCATGATGGAACACGCCCGTCGCCACCAGGCCCGGCAAGACAACGAACGGCAGGAACAGGATCATCATCCACTGGCGGCGCGCCTCACCCTTCGTGATCTCGGCGACAAAGCCGACCGGCGTCAGGTTGTGCAGCCACGCCCACGCCAGGAACGTCTCAAGCGGAAACAGCGTGGCGCCGAACGCAAAGGCAAGCCCCGCGACCGCACCAAGCCAGCGATGCGCCCTCATGTGCCAGGCCGCAACCACGGCAAGGCACGCCCCCAGCCCAAGCTCCATCGGCACGAAGATCTCCGACGGGATCCAGTGCGTCCCGTTGCCCACGCGCCCCAGCGCGATCAGGCCCACGAGCAGCCCCAGGATCGACAGCAGCCGCGGCGAGGTGCGCGAACTGAACCGCTCGTCGCAATAGCGCAGCTCATAGATCACATGCGGCAGGCCGAAGGCGCTGATCATCAAGACGAAAGTGGCGATCGGCGCGACCGCGACCCCGGCAATCGTCACCACCGCTGCGGCGAGCGCCACAAGGCCGACACCGGCAAAGCGATAGGGATGAAGCGAGAGAGCCTGTTCCATGGGTCCTCACCATGAGCGGCCCCGCCCGGGGCGTCAACCCGACGAAAGCAGCCGGGAATTGCACCTGCGGCGAACAGCGCGCTGAAGTTGAGCAAGCAACGCCCGAGAGGACCCGTCGGCGGCCCAGACAGGCACGACACCTGTCATCGCGAAGAAAGAACGACACGTAACTCATTGCAGGAAAATAATAACAGCCGGAAAAGTTCAATGCAGGGACAGGTTGAGCCGCGGTGCAACCCAAACGTTAACGTCGCAAGAGACCTGTGTACAACGCACCTTACCCGCAACGCCTCGTGCGTTTTTGCAAATTGACCCCTATTACGAATCGGATCGGCTGATACAGTTTGTGTCGAGAGTTGATTCTCTTCGCGCCTAGAGACGGGATGCCCCCCCTACCCAAGCGTTCCCGTCAAACCCATCGCCTAGGCGCTGAATGCGGCAGGTGCTCGCCCCCAACGGCACCTGCCGCCCCCTCTCTCAAGCCAGCATGACTTCAATCAGGTGCGGCCCCGGCTCAGCCAGCGCCACCTGCAGCGCCTTCACGTAAGTCTCGTTGTCCTCGGCGCGAACCGCCTTCACGCCCAACGACCTTGCCATGGACGTGAAGTCCATCACCGGCTTCTCCAGCGACAAGAGCGAGCGCGACCGCTCGCTCTGCGCCGTCGCCCCCACCCGGTCGAGCTCCATGTTCAGCACGAAATAGGACTTGTTGTTGAGCAGCACCGTGATGACGTGCAGGTTCTCGCGCGCCGCCGTCCAGAGGCCCTGGATCGTGTACATCGCGCTGCCATCGGCCTGCAAATTGATGACAGGCCGCCCCGGACAGGCAACCGCCGCGCCCACGGCCACGGGAATGCCCTGCCCGATCGCCCCGCCCGTCAGCGACAGCCAGTCATGAGGAGCCGCATTCTGGAACGCAAGATACGCCCACAGCCCGCTTGAATTGGCCTCGTCCGAGACAATGGCACCCTCCGGCAGCAGCGCCGCCGTCGCATTGGCGAAACTCTCGATCGAGATCTTGCCCGCCGCAGGCAGCGAGGGCACCGGCCCATCCGTGATCGCAGGCGTCGTCGCCGCGCCCACTTCCAGAGCCAGCGCCTCGAGCACGTCCGACAGGTCATTGCCCGCCGACCACGGCATATGCACCTTGCATTCCGGGGACAGGAAGGTCGAAGGCTTGTTGGGATAGCCGAAGAACCCGACCGGCGCTTTCGTGCCGATGGCGACGCACTGCCGGAAGCCCGACAGCATCGGCACCGCCATCTCGCCGAGGTAAGGCACGCGCTCGGGCTTCGCCCGCCCGCGCCCGCGCGACAGGCGCGACATGAACGTGTCGGTGAACAGCCGCGCGCCCGTCTTCTGCGCAATCGCCGCCGCCAGCCGCATCGGCCGCTCCAGCCCGCCATGCCCCCCGATCAGCAGGATTGCAGGCTCCCCCGACGTCAGCGCCGCCGCAGCCGCCCGCACAAGCGCCGCATCGACCGGCGCCTTTGGTAAAGTCGTCGGGGCCGCACGCGCCGGCACCGCCCCCATGTCCGACCACGCAATGTCGGCTGGCACGATCAGCGTGGACAGGCCTCCATTCGGCCGCATCGCGATGTCGAAGGCCTGCCGCACCTTGTGGATCGCATCCGCGCCCGACACCGGATCCCCGATCCAGTCCGACACCGGCTTGGAGACCGCATGGATGTCGCTCTGCAGCGGCGCGTCGTATTTGCGATGGAAGGTGGCGTGGTCGCCCACCAGGTTGATCATCCGCGAATGCGCGCGCTTGGCATTGTGCAGGTTGGCAAAGCCATTGCCCATGCCGGGCGCCAGGTGCAGGAGCGTCGCCGCCGGCTTGCCCACCATGCGCGCATAACCGTCCGCCGCCCCGGTGCACACGCCCTCGAACAGGCACAGGATCGGCTTGATCCCGCCCACCCGGTCGAAGCTGGCCACCAGATGCATCTCCGAGGTGCCGGGATTGCCGAAGCAGGCGTCGACGCCCATGTCGACGAGTTCGCGCAGGATGGCTTCACTGACATTCATGGCCGGGGCTCTCTCTTGATCCGTGAGGGCGCGACGATACAGAACACCCCCCGCCGCGCCAACAGCCTAGCCCTTGGCGATCGCCTCGGCCGCCCGGCGCGCCGTGATCACGCTCGACAGCAGGAACGTGCCCTCAAGCCCGCGCAGCCCGTGGCTTCCGCCGCCGCCAAACCCCGCAGATTCGCCGACGGCATAGAGCCCGGGTACCGGCTGGTCCTTCTCGTTCAGCGCCCGGCTGCGCAGGTCGGTCACGATGCCGCCCAGCGACTTGCGCGTGACGATCCGCTCGCAGATCGCCATCAGCGGCCCGCCCTTCGCATCGAGGATCCGCTGCGGCCGCACAAGCCGCATCCGGTCGGCCCGCCAGGCCCTGAGCCGCTCGATCATCTGCCGCTGCGGGTCAGTGGACGGCGCGTCCGCCGTCGCATCGAAGCGCTCGATCTCGGCCTTGAGCGCCGCCGCCTCGATGCGCGCCTGCGGCCGCAGCGCCTTCATCTTCTGCACCAGCCCCTCGACATCATCCGCCACCACGATGTCGGGGCAGTTTGCCGTCAGGTCATCGACCAGCCGCCGGTTACCCAAAAGCATGTCCAGCGCAAACCGGACGATGCGCCGGTCACGCAAGGCGGTGTTCCAGTCCGCCCCCGACGCCGCAAGTTCGGTCAGCGCGATGCGCCGGTTCAGCACCTGCCATGTGAAGCCCAGCGGCGACGTCGCCACGCGCTGCACCAGGTCCAGCGTATCGAACCCCGACACCATCGGCGGCATGAGGCGCCGCCCATGCGCATCCAGCCACAGCGCCGACTTCGGCGGAATGAGGCTGACACCATGTCCCTCCCACTTGCCCCGCGGATGACGGATGCCCGCCGCATAGTTCCACATGTTGCCGACATTCTGCACCCGCGCACCCGCGGCCCCTGCCGCCTCGACGGCCATGCCGTCCGCACCCGGATGCGTGCCCAGCAACATGTCCTGCGGCAGCGCCAGGCCCTCCACGGGCCTCCACAGGCGCCGCACCTGCTCGATCGCGCCACCAATCCCGCCGGCTGCCACGACGACCGCACCCGCCTCCGCGCGGAAATCCTCGCCCGCCGCCGTCATGCCGCTGCAGCCCGCGATGCGCCCGGCATGCCGGTCGAACCGCGTCACGCGGTGCCCGCAATGGATGGCAAGCAGGTTCGCCCGCGGATGCGCCCTCAGTCGCTTGACCAGCGTCGTGATCAGGTGATGGCTCGTGCCCCAGGTCAGGTGGAAGCGCGGCACCGCATTGCCCGCCACCCTGTCGCCCCGCTCGACCCACATCACGACCGGCAGCCAGCGTATGCCGAAGCCATGCAGATAGTCGCGCCCGTCCGGCGTCGCCCGCTCGACCAGGTGCCTGGCCCAGAGTTGCGGCCAGATCGAACCGCCGGGAAATTCGGCAAAGCTGCGCCAGTCGGCCAGTGCCTGCTCCGGCGTATCCTTGATCTTCATGCGCCGCTGTTCGGGACTGTCGACGAAGAACATGCCGCCGAAGGCCTCGAGCGCCGAGCCCCCCAGCCGCTCCGGCCCTTCGCGCTCGAACAGGGCAACCGACCGGCCCATGTCCAGAAGCTGCAGCGCACAGACGACGCCTGCAATGCCGCCGCCCACGATCGCCACATCGCTCTGGTAGGACCTTGCCATCGATCACCTCAGCCGCTGCTTCGCGCCTGAGCCTACCAATCGGCACTTGCCAATCTCAACGGTTCTTTTAAGAAACGAAGCCAGACACCGCTTTACCCCCGTCATCCCGACCGTTACACGCGCCCAACTGCGAAGCAGTTGGTAGCGCGTGTCAGAGCCGGGACCCCGCTGCTCTGCTGCATGCGTGGGTAAGCTGGGTACCCGTCGGCAACGAACTCCTCCGTCTGCCCGGCGCTGACGCGCCGGTCATCCACCTCCTCGCAAGCGAGGAGGAGACGCTCTCTCTCCCTCGCTTCGCGAGGGAGTACGTTTGCAGCGCCGTCAGGCGCTGCAAAGGGGAGGGAGTTGGGTGGGGCTGGGTGCCCGTCGGCAA